>PVMJ01000182.1_pt1 | contig 485067 bp, 400 predicted proteins | sample 1853361 | NCBI WGS metagenome assembly PVMJ01 (sample SAMN08533506, study PRJNA380276) | Synthetic metagenome, whole genome shotgun sequencing project. | isolation source: mock microbial community containing genomic DNA from 20 ATCC strains | collected 2017
AACCACTTGACCAACGGGTCGTTTTTTAACGTACTTATTAATCATACTCTATTTATAAAGTGATGTCAACAAGTTTTTATTTTTTTGATGCGTTGTTTTGTGTTACTCTCCGCATCAGCAATAACTATATTACTAAAAACACTCAGTTGATGCAACCCCTAATTTGAACTTTTTTTCTTTTATTGCATTTTTACTCTCTGTTATTTAACAAAGGTGCTACACTGAGCATATATGGAGGTATGTTATGTCTAGTAAAAGATGTATTATTGACAATAAAAGCAGCAAAAAACTATTAAAGTTAGCTGATGGAAACTTAATTTGCGAAGATCATGCGAAATTAACACCTTGGCAAAAAGAAGAATTAATTGAAAAAGATGCTAATCAAGTTAATGAGTATATAGATAATCTGACCAATAAATATTTGACCGAACATGGAGTTAAAAATACTGAATCATCCTATAAGTCTCTTCTTCACAAAACTGCTGAAAGTGATTTACTAGAAGGAGTTTCGCCAGAAGAGACTTTAAAACTACAAAACTGGATCTTAATTAAGCAAAACAATGAAATTATTCGTTTACTTAAAGATTTAAAAACTAAAAATAAATAAATTATTTTTATATTGAGATTATCCTACTAAATCTTCAGATTGATGAAATCCTTGATTTAGCGGGATTTTTATTTTTAGCAAAAATCTAAATCTAAAGTCAACTAAAAATGATCTTTTTCTCAAGATGCTTTTATTAAGCTCTAAATATACTGACTAACATACTTTTAAAAAGACATATATAACTAATTTAGGGTTTTGCTTTAGTTTTTAAGGTAAATATACTCAAAATATGCAAAATTTTTCTAATAATTAAATTTATCCTTATACAAAAATCGATACTATCACATGCATAATCTCTTTTTCTTGAAATAAAAAAAGTACATTGGAAACTCCAATGTACTTAATGCAAAGCGGAGATTGAGAGATTCGAACCCTCGCGCCGGTATAAACCGACCTACACCCTTAGCAGGGGCGCCTCTTCAGCCACTTGAGTAAATCTCCAATGGGCCTAAATGGACTTGAACCATCGACCTCACGCTTATCAGGCGTGCGCTCTAACCAGCTGAGCTATAGGCCCCTTTCCCTTTGAAGCGGGTAACGAGAATCGGACTCGCGACTAAAGCTTGGAAGGCTTTCGTTTTACCACTAAACTATACCCGCAACTTCTTGCTTCCTAATGGCGCGAGACGGAATCGAACCGCCGACACAAGGAGCTTCAATCCTTTGCTCTACCAACTGAGCTATCGAGCCATTACGGTCCCTACCGGATTCGGACCGGTGATCTCCTCCGTGACAGGGAGGCGTGATAACCCCTACACCAAGGGACCATATTGCGGGAACAGGATTTGAACCTATGACCTTCGGGTTATGAGCCCGACGAGCTACCAGACTGCTCCATCCCGCGATTTTTTTATATAAAAAAAGCCAAGATCCTATGGACCTTGTAGGACTCGAACCTACGACCCGACGGTTATGAGCCGTCTGCTCTAACCAACTGAGCTAAAGGTCCAAGCTTACCTCTATAGCGGCGGGGGGGATCGAACCCTCGACCTCCCGGGTATGAACCGGACGCTCTAGCCAGCTGAGCTACACCGCCATCCTGTAACTTCCTTTTTAAGCTACAATCGGGAAGACAGGATTCGAACCTGCGACCCCCTGGTCCCAAACCAGGTGCTCTACCAAACTGAGCCACTTCCCGAAGTGTGCACCCTGAAGGATTTGAACCTTCAACCTTCTGATTCGTAGTCAGACACTCTATCCAGTTGCGCTAAGGGTGCATCATTATATGCCGAGGACCGGAATCGAACCGGTACGGTTGTCACCAACCGCGGGATTTTAAGTCCCGTGCGTCTGCCAGTTCCGCCACCCCGGCATGATAATGATAAGCGGAAGACGGGATTCGAACCCGCGACCCCCACCATGGCAAGGTGATGTTCTACCACTGAACTACTTCCGCATTTTTTATTCAATTTTTATGCCGATTAAAGGACTCGAACCTTCGACCCCCTGTTTACAAGACAGATGCTCTACCAACTGAGCTAAATCGGCATGGTACGGGTGGTGGGACTTGAACCCACACGTCCGAAAACACTAGAACCTAAATCTAGCGCGTCTGCCAATTCCGCCACACCCGCTTGAGTTTTTCTGGGCCAATGAGTCGTGGCAGGCTCGAACTGCCGACCCTCTGATTAAAAGTCAGATGCTCTACCAACTGAGCTAACGACTCAATGGAGGATACAGGGCTCGAACCTGTGACCTCCTGCTTGTAAGGCAGATGCTCTCCCAGCTGAGCTAATCCTCCATTTAGCACGGCGACTGCCTACCCTCGCAGGCAGTTTCCCACCAACTACTCTCGGCGTTAAGAAGCTTAACTTCTGTGTTCGGCATGGGAACAGGTGTATCCTTCTTGCCATCGCCACCGTACTCTTTCTGAGCTTTTACACTCAAAACTGAATATAATCTTCCGCTCTAAACCTTTGAGCTTTGGTCAAGTGCTCGACTGATTAGTACTAGTCCGCTCCACATATCGCTATGCTTCCACTCCTAGCCTATCTACCTCATCGTCTTTAAGGTGTCTTACTGCTTACGCATCGGAAATCTCATCTTGAGGGGGGCTTCGCACTTAGATGCTTTCAGCGCTTATCCCTTCCATACATAGCTACCCAGCGATGCCTTTGGCAAGACAACTGGTACACCAGCGGTATGTCCATCCCGGTCCTCTCGTACTAAGGACAGCTCCTCTCAAATTTCCTACGCCCACGACGGATAGGGACCGAACTGTCTCACGACGTTCTGAACCCAGCTCGCGTGCCGCTTTAATGGGCGAACAGCCCAACCCTTGGGACCGACTTCAGCCCCAGGATGCGACGAGCCGACATCGAGGTGCCAAACCTCCCCGTCGATGTGAACTCTTGGGGGAGATAAGCCTGTTATCCCCAGGGTAGCTTTTATCCGTTGAGTGATGGCCTTTCCATGCAGTACCACCAGATCACTAAGCCCGACTTTCGTCCCTGCTCGAGGTGTACCTCTCGCAGTCAAGCTCCCTTATACCTTTACACTCTGCGAATGATTTCCAACCATTCTGAGGGAACCTTTGGGCGCCTCCGTTACATTTTAGGAGGCGACCGCCCCAGTCAAACTGCCCACCTGACACTGTCCTCCAGAACGCTCAGCTCTGCGAGTTAGAGGATCCATCAAACAAGGGTAGTATCCCAACATTGCCTCCAGTAAGACTAGCGTCCTACTTTCTCTGGCTCCTACCTATCCTGTACATGTTTAACAAATACTCAATATCAAGCTACAGTAAAGCTCCATGGGGTCTTTCCGTCCTGTCGCGGGTAACCCGCATCTTCACGGGTATTATAATTTCACCGAGTCTCTCGTTGAGACAGTGCCCAAATCATTACACCTTTCGTGCAGGTCGGAACTTACCCGACAAGGAATTTCGCTACCTTAGGACCGTTATAGTTACGGCCGCCGTTTACTGGGGCTTCAATTCAAACCTTCGCTTGCGCTAAGCTCTCCTCTTAACCTTCCAGCACCGGGCAGGTGTCAGCACCTATACGTCATCTTACGATTTTGCAGATACCTGTGTTTTTGATAAACAGTTGTTTGGGCCTATTCACTGCGGCTGATCTTTTACCATCAGCACCCCTTCTCCCGAAGTTACGGGGTCATTTTGCCGAGTTCCTTAACGAGAGTTCTCTCGCTCACCTGAGTGTTCTCCACTCGACTACCTGTGTCGGTTTGCGGTACGGGTAAAATTGCTCTGGCTAGAAGCTTTTCTTGGCAGTGTGACATCATGACCTTCGCTACTTTAATTTCGCTCCGCATCACAGCTTGATTTCTTTAGACAAGCATTTGACTCATCTTTCTTCTTACTGCTTGCACATGTATTTCCAGCAACATGCGTCATTAGCCTCCTGCGTCCCTCCTTTGCTCATATCGAACAATTTCAGTACAGGAATCTCTACCTGTTGTCCATCGGCTACGCCTCTCGGCCTTACCTTAGGTCCCGACTTACCCTGGGCGGACGAGCCTGCCCCAGGAAACCTTAGTCTTTCGGCGGATAGGATTCTCACCTATCTTTCGCTACTCATACCGGCATTCTCACTTCTAAGCGCTCCATTAGTCCTCTCGATCTAACTTCTCCGCACTTAGAACGCTCTCCTACCACGCATATCCTTTGATATGCATCCACAGTTTCGGTACTATGCTTAGCCCCGGTACATTTTCGGCGCAGCGTCACTCGACTAGTGAGCTATTACGCACTCTTTAAATGGTGGCTGCTTCTAAGCCAACATCCTAGTTGTCTACGCAACTCCACATCCTTTTCCACTTAGCATAGATTTGGGGACCTTAACTGGTGATCTGGGCTGTTTCCCTTTCGACTACGGATCTTATCACTCGCAGTCTGACTCCCGTGCATTGATATCTGGCATTCGGAGTTTATCTGGATTCAGTAACCCCTGACGGGCCCCTAGTCCAAACAGCGCTCTACCTCCATTATCATTCACACGAGGCTAGCCCTAAAGCTATTTCGGAGAGAACCAGCTATCTCCAAGTTCGTTTGGAATTTCACCGCTACCCACAACTCATCCCCGCGATTTTTAACTCACGTGGGTTCGGTCCTCCAGCGTGTTTTACCACGCCTTCAACCTGGTCATGGGTAGGTCACTTGGTTTCGGGTCTACGTCATGATACTCTCTCGCCCTCTTCAGACTCGCTTTCGCTCCGGCTCCGTCTTTTCTGACTTAACCTTGCACCATAACGTAACTCGCCGGTTCATTCTACAAAAGGCACGCCATTACACTTTAATGTGCTTTGACTACTTGTAGGCACACGGTTTCAGGTTCTCTTTCACTCCCCTTCCGGGGTTCTTTTCACCTTTCCCTCACGGTACTGGTTCACTATCGGTCACTAGTTAGTATTTAGCCTTGCGAGATGGTCCTCGCGGTTTCAATCGGGATTCCTCGTGTCCCGACCTACTCAGGATCCTGCTAAGTCTCTCTGCAATTTCGCTTACGGGGCTCTCACCCTCTCTGGCTTATCTTTCCAGATAATTCTGCTATCGCTTCAAGTGCTTTCCTGCAGTCCTACTACCCCAACTGGCAAGCCAGCTGGTTTGGGCTCTTTCCTGTTCGCTCGCCGCTACTTGGGAAATCGATTTTTCTTTCTCTTCCTGCAGCTACTTAGATGTTTCAGTTCACTGCGTCTTCCTTCAACAGCCTTAACAGCTCTTGATAATACCTCCCGGTATTGGGTTCCCCCATTCGGATATCTCCGGATCATTGCTTACTTACTGCTCCCCGAAGCCTTTCGTGGTTCGTCACGTCCTTCATCGGCTTCTAGTGCCTAGGCATTCACCATGCGCCCTTTTCTACTTGACCTATTTCAAGTTGAGTTTCTCTCTCTTCTCGGTCGCTCTTCAATCTGTTTTTTCGATTGTCTCGGTTTTTTGCTTTAGATTATATTCAGTTTTCAATGTACTAGCTCTCTGAGGTATTACCCTCAAAACTAAACAAAGTTTCTCAGTGTGCTTCCGCTTGGCTTTCTCGATGACTTCTCTTTAGTGCTCTCGCACTCTCCATCATCTTTCGCCTTCCTTAGAAAGGAGGTGATCCAGCCGCAGGTTCTCCTACGGCTACCTTGTTACGACTTCACCCTAATCATCTGTCCTACCTTAGACGGCTGACTCCTATAAAGGTTATCCCACCGGCTTTGGGTGTTACAGACTCTCATGGTGTGACGGGCGGTGTGTACAAGGCCCGGGAACGTATTCACCGCGGCGTGCTGATCCGCGATTACTAGCGATTCCAGCTTCGTGTAGGCGAGTTGCAGCCTACAGTCCGAACTGAGAACGGCTTTCAGAGATCCGCTTGCCTTCGCAGGTTCGCTTCTCGTTGTACCGTCCATTGTAGCACGTGTGTAGCCCAGGTCATAAGGGGCATGATGACTTGACGTCATCCCCACCTTCCTCCGGTTTGTCACCGGCAGTCTCATTAGAGTGCCCAACTTAATGATGGCAACTAATGACAAGGGTTGCGCTCGTTGCGGGACTTAACCCAACATCTCACGACACGAGCTGACGACAGCCATGCACCACCTGTCTCAGCGTCCCCGAAGGGAACACCTAATCTCTTAGGTTTGCACTGGATGTCAAGACCTGGTAAGGTTCTTCGCGTTGCTTCGAATTAAACCACATGCTCCACCGCTTGTGCGGGCCCCCGTCAATTCCTTTGAGTTTCAACCTTGCGGTCGTACTCCCCAGGCGGAGTGCTTAATGCGTTAGCTGCAGCACTGAGAGGCGGAAACCTCCCAACACTTAGCACTCATCGTTTACGGCATGGACTACCAGGGTATCTAATCCTGTTCGCTACCCATGCTTTCGAGCCTCAGCGTCAGTTGCAGACCAGAGAGCCGCCTTCGCCACTGGTGTTCTTCCATATATCTACGCATTCCACCGCTACACATGGAGTTCCACTCTCCTCTTCTGCACTCAAGTTCAACAGTTTCTGATGCAATTCTCCGGTTGAGCCGAAGGCTTTCACATCAGACTTATTGAACCGCCTGCACTCGCTTTACGCCCAATAAATCCGGACAACGCTTGCCACCTACGTATTACCGCGGCTGCTGGCACGTAGTTAGCCGTGACTTTCTAAGTAATTACCGTCAAATAAAGGCCAGTTACTACCTCTATCTTTCTTCACTACCAACAGAGCTTTACGAGCCGAAACCCTTCTTCACTCACGCGGCGTTGCTCCATCAGACTTGCGTCCATTGTGGAAGATTCCCTACTGCTGCCTCCCGTAGGAGTTTGGGCCGTGTCTCAGTCCCAATGTGGCCGATCAGTCTCTCAACTCGGCTATGCATCATTGCCTTGGTAAGCCGTTACCTTACCAACTAGCTAATGCACCGCAGGTCCATCCAAGAGTGATAGCAGAACCATCTTTTAAACTCTAGACATGCGTCTAGTGTTGTTATCCGGTATTAGCATCTGTTTCCAGGTGTTATCCCAGTCTCTTGGGCAGGTTACCCACGTGTTACTCACCCGTCCGCCGCTCGCTTGTATCTAGTTTCATCTGGTGCAAGCACCAAATTCATCTAGGCAAGCTCGCTCGACTTGCATGTATTAGGCACGCCGCCAGCGTTCGTCCTGAGCCAGGATCAAACTCTCATTTTCCTTCTTGAAAATGAGCTTTTTATCGTTTAGCTCTAAAACTTTCTTTGAGTTATCTCAAATTTATTGCTTGTGAATTGACTTCGCTTTTGTTTGGGATTTTTTATATCCCGCACACTTTCAGCGAAACTTTGTTCAGTTTTCAAGGTACTACCGTTGCCGTGTGACAACTTTTATATTATATCATGTCTCTTGAGCTTTGACAAGTTATTTTTCTTGCCCCTCATCTTTCTCAAATGACAGCTTTATAATATTATCATCTTTCTGCTCCCTTGACAAGCTCTTTGCTTGGCTTCCTGCCTCTGCTTCGCGCTTGCCTCAAACAGCATGTATTACTTTACAGACTTTTCTCCTTTTCGTCAACCCTTTTTTCTAAAAATTAGCAATATTTTTTTGGAGTGCTAATCTAGTGCTATCTTATCCTATGTCAAATAAAAAAAATGGTATTCCCACATCTTTTGATGTTTGAATACCATTTCCTTTTATATTTAAATTTTATTCACCAAATTTTGGTTCTTTAGTAATTACTTTCATACCATGCATGTATGGTTGTAATGCTTCGGGTACGTTTACAGTTCCATCTTCATTTTGGTAATTTTCTAAAATAGCTGCTACAGTTCTACCTACAGCTAGACCTGATCCATTCAAAGTATGAGCTAAATGAAGCTTACCATTTTCATCACGATAACGAATTAAGCTACGACGAGCTTGGAAATCTGTACAGTTTGAACAGCTTGAAATTTCACGATATTTATCTTGAGCTGGCATCCATACTTCAAGGTCATAAGTTTTAGCACTAGTAAAACTTGCATCCCCAGTTGAAAGGGCAACAACATGATATGGTAAGCCGAGCTTTTGAAGTAAATGTTCAGCATTATGCGTTAATTTTTCCAATTCATCCCATGAACTGTCTTCATCAACAATTTTTACCATTTCAACTTTTCTAAATTCGTGCATTCTAATCAATCCACGAGTGTCACGTCCTGCAGATCCCGCTTCACTTCTAAACGCTGGAGAGAATGCAGTAACATTAATTGGTAATTGCTTTGCATCTAAAATCTTGCCACGGAAGTAGTTAACTAATGGAACTTCTGCAGTTGGAATTAAAGTTAAATCACGTGGCTTATCAGGATCATCATTATCAACAATTGTATAAACATCTTCAGTGAATTTAGGGAATTGACCAGTTCCTTGCATAGAAGCATCATTTACCAAGTATGGTGGGATCACTTCAGTATAACCATCTTTAGTATTTTCATCTAAGAAGAAATTTGAAACTGCACGCTCAAGTAAGGCACCAGCACCTTTATAGTAAACAAAACGGGCGCCTGAAACCTTAGCAGCAGTATCCCAGTCTAAAATATTTAATTCAGTACCAATTTCCCAGTGAGGCTTTGGTTCAAAATCAAACTTAGTTGGTTCATTCCATTTACGAACCTCTTCGTTATAGCTTTCATCTGGTCCAATAGGATCTGAATCTGCTGGGAAGTTAGGTAAACGAAGTAAAATATACTTTTGTTTTTGAGTAAGGTCTTCTACTTCTTTATCTAAATCCTTAATTTCTTTTCCGACTTCACGCATTGTCTTAATAGCATCGCTGGCGTCTTCTTTATTACGCTTAGCTTGTGCAATTTGATCGGATACTTCATTACGCTTTTGCTTTAATTGCTCGCTCTTAGTTAAAGCCTCACGTCTTTCTTTATCAATAGCCACTAATTTGTCTAATTCTTCTGGCTTTATTCCACGTGTAGCTAATTTCTTCTTTGACCAGTCTAAATTCTCTCGAATTACCTTTATGTCTAACATATTTCCTCCTTAAAATAAAAAAAGCCAATTCATCCCTCTTACTGGGACGAATCGACTTACACGGTTCGCGGTACCACCCAAATTTGGTTAAAAATACCACACTCAAAAAAGCGATAACGGTGCTAACCGTGTAGAATTACCTACCCAATACTCGAAATCTGGAAACGACTTTTTACTCATTCACACCAGCCATGAGCTCTCTGAAATTAGTCTTAGGATTTCATGTTTATCTGCATTATATCATGCCAATCCTGTGGTGTTAACAAATAATATTTTTCTTGATAATTAAAAAGCGAAGAAATCATTGAATAATCAGTTGTATAAACATATCTAAAACCTAGTTTTTTTAGCAATCTTTGTGAGTTTTCATTAGAAACAAAGGTTCCGGCCCAAATTTGATTTTGGTGTAATTTTTCAAAAGCAAAATTGATTATCAGCTTCAAAGCCTCTGTCATTAATCCTTGATGCCAATAATTTTTATCTAATAAAAAGCCTAAATCTTTTGTCATCAATAAACCGTTATATTCATCTAATCCACGTTCATATAACTCAACTAATCCTATTAAGCGACTATTTTCTTTCAATACTATTCCATAACTATATGGCCTTTCCCTATATTGACAAATGCTTTTTTGAGCAGCAGTTAAATCTTCTAGATATTGATAACCAGCACTTTTATGATAAACACTATCTTGACCCCACTTGAGTAATGTGGGCGCATCCCTTGTCTCAATTTTTCTTAAAATAATTCGTTTACTTTCAAGCATTACTTGCCTACTAACTTTACTAACCATTTAGCGCCATAAACTAATCCCAAGCTATAAGCTGCAATTGTCCAAGGTTTTCCTAATAAAATTATCCATAAATATGTCGAAAATTTCATTTCAGTTAAACCAGCTATCATACAAAGAATATCGTCTGGCGCCATTGGCGCAATAATACACAAAGCAAAGAACCAATTAAATTTTTTCTGATTTGCTGTCCACTTCATGTATTTTTCATATGTTTTTTCAGAAACCAAATGCAAAATAAACGGACGACCATAATGTCTAGCTAAAAAGAATAAAATGATCGAGCCCAGACAAATTCCTACATAGTTATAAATAAATCCCCAGATTGGTCCAAAGAAGATAACTCCACCCAGCAATGAAACTCCACCCGGAATAATAGGAATCACAACTTGAATTATTTGAATTAAAGTAAAAATCAAGGGGCCAATGATCTGTTTATTTGCCAAATAAGCCTTCATTTTTTCCTGGCTTGTGAAAATTCCTAACCTATACCAATAAATACTTAGTAAAACTAGGATAATTGTAGTAACAATCGTCAAAATATTGATTAATTTACGACTCGTTTTAGTAGACATTTTTCTGCCCTCCTTGGTATGTTAAATTAATGATAACAAAAACAAGACAAAATAGGCGATTTAACCGATGAAATAAACTTAAATATAGGATGAATAAGATATGACTTATCGTTGACATTTATTCTATAATATTAGTGTGCTATAAAATAACTAAGAGGCTTAATTATGGTTGTTATAAAAAAAGACATAATTTACGACGAAACTAACAATTTGAAGACAGACATTTATTTTCCTAACAATACTAATTCACAAACCAAAATTCTAATCTTCTGGCATGGTGGGGGCTGGTTTGCTGGCTCAAAAAATGATGTTAAGGATCTTGGAATAAAATTAGCAAATGCAGGCTTTATGACTCTCATCCCTGACTATCGCTTGGCTCCAGACTTTACTTTTCCGGCTGCTCATCAAGACAGCAAAAAATTTGTGAAATGGTTACTAGAGTCAAATTATACCGATGAAGACGATCAACAAAATATCGTACAAATTGGTGCTAGTGTTGGTGGTACTTTAGCTATCTATGTTGCTGGACTATACGGTTTTCCTACTGTAACTTGGTCAGCATCTGTAGACTTTTCTAATTGGATGAAAAATCACCCTAACGTTATTCCTTCAAGATATGGAGCTAACGAATTAAAGCTTACTAATTTACATGATATTTTTGAATCATTTTATAAGTTCTTTGTATTGACGTACGCAGGTAAAGATAATCAAACTATTTACAAACAAATGGATGCAGAAAATTATGATCTTAGCAATTTAGGACGCTTAAAAATGATCAATTCTGCCCACGAACTTGTTCCATTAAACGGAATTTTAAAATTTGTCGACTTTTTGGCTAATCATGATCATGAAATTGAATTATTGATTATCAAAGGTAAGCGCCATGCAATGGACTATGCCAAGGACTACTTGGATGAATCTTTAGATTTTCTTTTTCAGACAATCAAGGAGTAAAAGAATGATTAATATTAACAAATTTATTTCCATTCGCAAAAAATTAGGTTTATCGCAGACTGAATTATGCAATGGCATTTGTACCCAATCTACATTAAGTAAATTTGAAAATAATGGTCGTATTCCGTCTTTAAAGATTTTAAATAGTCTCTGCGACCGTTTGAATATTAACGTAGCAGATATTATGGATGCAGATTCTAATAAAAAAAACATCTCATAAACTATTTGAAGCCGATTTTGCTGTCATTCAGCTTGATTTTCCAAAAGTAGCTCAAATTTTAGCTAGCATTAATAAAGATGAGTTAACACGTCAAGAAGACGTCCTTCATTATTTCTATCTACGTGGTCTTCTTGCCTTAAATCTTGATCATGCTGAGACTGATGCTCTGTATTACTTCAATTCAATTCTTGATGCAAACCTGTCAAAACAGAATAAGATCTATCATCTTCTTGCACTTAAAGGTTGTAGTCAAGTCTATGATTTACAAAATGATGTTGACAAAGCTCGCCATTACTATGACATCATCCTCTCCTCAATATCCAATGTTCAGCTCGATGATGAAGACTCACTACTACAATTTCTTTCTATTTTATGTAATGGCGGCGAATTTTATGGCCGAAACCAAGATTATGAACAGTCAAACAAACTATTAGAGATGGGATATGATTTATGCAAAAAACGTCATGTAATTTATTTTACCGCTCGCATCCTTTTTCAATTAGCTCAAAATAATATTGCAGAAAATGGCTCACAAGAACGGACTACTCAATATTTAAACGATTCAGCCGCTTTTGCTCGTTTAAACAATAATCATGTATTATTAGAAAAAATTAGTAAACTTGCGTAAATTAAATCACTTCTTTTATGTCTTACTAAAAAGAAGTGATTTTTATATACATCTAAGAGAAAGCGCTTTATAATAAAAATATATTGAAAAGAGGAAATTTTATGTCTAAATATGAATCTATTAATCCATATACTAATCAGCTGATTAAGAGTTACCCAGATGCTACTCAAGAAGAGATTGAGCAAGCACTTGATGCTGGAGAAAAATTATACTTAACTTGGCGTAATCAGCTTCCTGCTACTAGAAGTCAATTACTTCACCAAATAGCCAATAATTTCAAAAAGCATCGTGAAGAAATAGCTAAAACTATGACTTTAGAAATGGGAAAGCTATATCACGAATCACTTGAAGAAGTAGACTTATGTATCAATATTTGTAATTACTATGCTGAAAAAGCTCCTAAAATGCTAGAGCCTACTCCGCTAGAAACAAGTTTAGGGACTGCGTACTACTTAAAGCAATCAACAGGTATTATCATGGCTTGCGAGCCTTGGAATTTTCCACTTTATCAAGTAATTAGAGTATTTGCCCCTAACTTCATGGTCGGAAATCCCATCATCTTAAAACATGCACATAACGTTCCAGCTTCAGCTCAATTAACAGAAAAGATCATTCAAGAAGCTGGTGCTCCAAAAGCAAGTTTGCAAAACTTATTTTTATCTTATGCCCAAATTGGTGACGTAATTGCTGACAAACGTATTCAAGGAGTTGCTGTTACAGGTTCAGAACGTGGCGGAAGTAGCGTTGCTGAAGCAGCCGGCAAAAATATTAAAAAATCGACAATGGAATTAGGTGGAAATGACCCATTTATTGTTTTAGCTGATGCTGATTCTACGGTATTAAAAAATGTACTAAGTGAGGCTAGAACTTATAATTGTGGTCAAGTCTGCACTTCTTCTAAACGAATTATTGTTGTTGAATCACGCTACGACGAAGTAATGGATATTTTGCATCATACTTTTGCTAGTCTTAAACCAGGTAATCCATTAGATGAGAATACAAGTCTTGCACCAATGAATTCTCAAAAAGCAGCTGATAAATTAGCTGCACAAGTCAAAAAAGGAATTGAACATGGAGCAGAAGTTGTCTATCAATATCCAGAAATTAAAAGTACCGGTGCATTCTTCCGTCCAATGATTTTAACCAATATTGATCAAAACAATCCATTATTTGACGAAGAACTATTTGGGCCAGTGGCTGAAGTATTTAAGGTTAAAGATGAAGAAACAGCAATTGCACTAGCCAATAATTCAAGCTTTGGCTTAGGTTCAAGCGTTATTTCTGAAAATAAAGCTCATGCTCAAGAAGTAGCTAGTGAAATTGAAACTGGGATGACAGTAATCAACGGACGCTGGATTACAGCCCCAGAATTACCATTTGGCGGAGTTAAAAAATCTGGTTATGGTCGTGAATTGAGCGAACTAGGTTTAATGTCATTTGTAAATGAGCACTTAGTGATTGATGTTTCAAAATAATTTTCTAAACATATAAAAAAAGAATTGGATCAGATGATGACCCAATTCTTTTTAATTTTGTCTCATACTGCGAAATGCAACAACTGTTAAAAGAATACTTGATACAAATAATAAGTATGTAGAAACACCAAATGAGATTGCATTCGCTACAATCCTCTGAATTTCAACACTATTTGCTGCTGCATTATTAGTAATTCCTAAGGATGAACCAGCATTCATAAAGATTAATTCAATAGCACAAATTACTAAGACGATTGATTCGATTAAAGAAAGGAAGAAAACGATTCTCTTATTATTTTTACCATTCCTAATTGTCAAAATAATAATTGCAATTGGTACTCCAACTAAAAGAAGCCACATTCCATAACCAATCAAAAGATACTTACCATTAAATCTACCAATTGAAAGTAAGGCTTTTGAAATAGATAGAGTTTGATATCCTTGCATCATTCCTGAAGAGAATGGACCACTAAATACAAGTAGCAAATTTAAAACTGCAATTAAGACTACTCCCAATTGAGTTGCCGTTCTCTTTTGTTTAACAACCTTTTTTATTGCTTCTGGATCACGCCCCAATTTATTGTCAATCTTCTGTCGGTGAGCTTTTACACGATTCTCCCCTTCTTCAAAAGAATTAACCACATCAGAACCAACCTTATTAACATGCTCAGTTAATCGCTGATCAACAGTGTACTGTTCTGTTACTTTGCCTTTATTTTTATCACAAACTATAAACAACCAGATTAACAGTGCAAAGAAACAAGACCACCCTAATGATGGTGAAAAACTAGTCAAAATCAACAAAATAATTCCAACAACAAAGACAATCATTGAATTTACTTGAATCCAATTAATCATGCTAGCAATTGTAGAATTTTGCTTTTTTGGCTCAATCTTTTTAACAGAACGTGTTTCTTGCTTTTGACGATTATCAGAGCCTTCATTACGAGTTGGATTCTGCCCAGTAAAAAACTCATTTCTAAATTTTTCTAAATCAAAATGACAGTTAGGACACTGCTTATCAGTCGGCTTTACATCTTCACCACAATTTGGACATTTCATTTTTTATTCCCTCATAAACTTTTTTAGCTTATTATAGCATTTCAAGCAATTAAACTAAAAAGCAGAGACTGCTTACGCTGTTCTCTGCTTTTTTCTAGATGCCATTCTTACTAATAGCCAAGCAATAATAAATAGAATTGCAATACCAATTAAGGACCCAATTAGTTTTTTAGCATCCCCATTAAAGATTGCATCTCCGCCAAAAGCATATATAAAAGATGTAGGAAACATCCCCACAATTACTATTAACAAAAACTTATTTGCTGGCACATTTAATCTAGCTGCAGTGTAGTCAACTAACACACTCGGTATTACTGGCACCATGAAGCCTAGTGTCATTCCCAAGCTTGGATGTTTTTGTGCCATTAGCCAATTTAAAAACTTGTTTTTCTTAAATCGATGGGAAAAATCAACTCTTTTAATTAAACTCTCTACAATACAATTTCCTAAAATATTGCCAGCCCAGTTAATTGCTAATCCAATCCAAGGTCCGTAGCAAAGACCCGCTAAAATACAAAAAACTGAATTTGACATACCAGGAATAGCATTCAGAACTGTTATTAGTCCTAATAAAAATAGGCTATCACGTACTTCATGCTGGCGAATTAAGTAGAGTAATTTTGTTTTAGTATGACTATCAGGATGCATTAAAACATCAATTTCAGGACGATAGTCTCGGTAAAGTAAATAGAGTAAAATGATTGCGGATAAGATTCCGCAGGCGATAAATATTACTTTTCTCAATTTTTTTGTCATAATTTCACTCATCTATTTCAATTATACATAGTTATTAACTATATTTTTTCATTATTTAATATAATAAGCAAAAGCGATCCGTGCTCATTGGTTCTTATCTTTATCGTATTATAATAAGATAGATAAAGCCATTAAAGGAGAAAATTTTTATGACAGCAAAACTCATTTTTAGTGATATTGACGGCACGCTGATCACATCGGATGGTAATGTCTCGTCTAACACTATCGACGCCATCCGTAAACAAATTATCGCTGGTAACTTATTCATTCCCGTCTCTGCTCGCATGCCCAAAGGAATTATGAATGTCGTAGATAAAATCACCAACTTCTGTCCTATTATTGCCTATAACGGTGCGCTAGTGTTAGATGAAACGGGAAGACCTCTTAATTCTCAATTTTTTGATGCTGCAGAAGCAGTCCAATTAATTACTAAATTAGATGCTCTTAAAACAGAAGATCTTGCTTGGAATGTTTACAGCGGCTACAACTGGTTTTCTTCACTTAATAAGAATCCATTAGTTAAAAAAGAAGAAAAAATAGTTGGAGTTAAATCACTTCCGGTTTCTCTAGACCGAATAAAAGAATTAAAAGGCGTTCACAAGATGCTAATCATTGGAAAACCCGACACAATTGATAAAATCATCCCTACACTCCAATCTAATTTTCCTAAACTTGCTTTTGTTAAATCTGCACCCCATCTTTTAGAAATTATGCTTGCGAGTGCTTGGGCTTTTGGTGATAATTATAACGATGAGCCAATGCTTGAAGCTGTTGGGCATCCAATTTTAATGGGTAATGCACCAGAAGAGCTAAAGAAGAAATTAAATATTCCTGTAACTTTAGACAATAATCATGACGGTATTGCAGCTGTCTTAAATAAAATATCTAATTAATTTATATAAAGAAAAAAGATTGAAGTTTTATCCTAATCAAAAATAGGATAAACTTCAATCTTTTATTTTTAGAATATTAAATACTAGTCAGTATCTTTTTTATTCTTTTTTCTGCCTAATCCTTCATATGTAATCTTCATTGCAGCGGACATATTAATTGGAAGTAAGAATACCAAGAGTAATAATCCAATATCCACACATAATGCAACTTCGATTAAAGTTGGAACACCTGATGGAATTAAGGCTGCGAAAGTACCTCCAAGGATAATAGCAGCTGAAATTACTACAGTTCCGATTATGTCACAAGCTTGAAGCATCTTCTCGCTTGTAGTCCAGCCTGGGTTTACTTCTCCTAATTCACGATAACGCATCATCAAGAAGATTGAGTAGTCAACACCTAAGGCAACGATCATGATAAAGCTAAAGAATGGAGTGTTCCAAGCTAATAATGATCTGCCTAATAAGGCATGGACTAACCATTGGTTGATAGATAGAGAAGTTAAGTAAGCAATTACTAAAGTACCTAAGATAAATAATGGTTGCAAGACTGATCTAGTAACAAAGATCAAAGCAATTCCGATACCTACCAACATAATAATTGCAGTTCTTAAGAAGTCGCTGCTTGCAGTTTCTTGAGTATCGTAAATCTTTTCGGATTGTCCACCCATAGCAATAGTTGAGCTTTGAAGGCTGGTACCCTTCACTGACTTCTTAACCATGTTGCTGAGTTCATGAGCTTTCTTTGCCCCTTCAGTTGAAGCTGGGTCTAATTTCAAGATAATGATAATCTTAGTAGACTTCAAATCAGAACTCATGTAGTTATCAAGAGCTGGTTTAAAGGTTGATGAATGAATCATCTTAGCTGGGATGTAGAAAGTCTTACCTGCAGCTGAATCTGCTAAACCAGTCAAGTATTCTTGACCTTCACCTAAACCGCTATTTACTTTATCAATTCCAGCAGTAATCTTTGGATTATTTGATGCAATTTGACCGGCACCATTTGCTAATTGACTTGCACCGCCATTAAGTTGACCAATACCGTTTGCTAATTGACCAGATCCACCGTTAAGTTGACCAGCACCACTTGCTAATTGGCCGGCACCACCGTTTAGTTGATCGATACCATTAGCTAATTGGTTAGTTCCGCTTAGGCCAGCTTGTAAGCCAGTATTCAATTGACCAGCACCGTTTGCTAATTGGCCTGCACCGTTTGCAAGTTGACTAGAACCAGATACACCAGCTTGTAAACCTGTTGCAAGTTGGCCGGCACCGTTGTTTAAGCGAGCTGCGCCGTCGTTTAAGCGACTCGCTCCTGCTGCACCTTGAGCAACAGCACTTTGAACTTGAGTTAATCCTGAACTTAATTGATTCAAAGCAGTCGTAGCACCTGGTAAAGCTTTATTTGATGCATTTGCTAAAGTATTTACTTCTTGTTTTAATGTTGCTACTTGGCTCATCATACCTTGTAGGTTTTGCAAAGTAGCCCCAACACTACTTGCTGATTGACCAAGTTTCTTATCTGCTTCACCAGCTGCTTGAATATTACCAGCTACACTCTTCAAGCTTGAAGTAAGAGCTTGAGATTTTTGACTAGAAGCAGATTCGACTTTACCTAAAATCTGATTAAGAGCTACACTCATTGCTTGCTTTTGTTGGTCATTCAACTTAGCACTATCCATAGCCTGAGCATAAGCTTGAGTTAATTCAGCCTTTTCACTATCACTAAGACCAGTGGCGCCAGAGCTTTGTAATCCCTTTAAAGTATTACCAGCCTGAGTCAAATTATCTCCAATAGTTTTTGCTTGTGTACCAACATCGGTTAAGCTAGCTCGTAAACTTGCTGTATCAACTGAATTTGACTTACCTAAAGCCTGATTTAGTTTTTGAATACCACTATTAATCTTAGGTAGTCCTTGTTGCAATGCTAATAATTGAGCTTTATTAGCATTACTCATTTGACCAGATAATTGAGCACTCATAGTATTCAAGCCGTCTACTAACGCTTGAGTACCGTCTTGTAAACTAGCAGTACCACTTTGTAAGCTTACAGCACCATTCACTAACTTAATCGTACCGTTCTCAAGTTGCACCGCACCTTGTTGTAAGTTCAAAGTACCACTCTCTAAACGACCAGCGCCAGTTGCTAACTGCATAGTTCCAGCTCTAAGTGCATTAGCTCCAGTTTGCAAACGATTAGTTCCACTTGCTAATTGATTTGCACCAGTTTGTAAACGTCCAGCACCAGCTTGCAACTGATTTGCACCACTTTGAAGACGGCCAGTACCATTAGAAAGTTGATTTGCACCATTCTGTAATTGAACAGCACCATTAGTGATTTGCTTGCTACCGTTACTTAAAGTGCCCAAACCATTTCTAGCTGTATTAACACCTGAATTAACAGTTCCTAACTGATTATCAACGTAAAGACGTTTAATAGACTTACCATTTGGTTCAGTTACTGATGAAGCAAATTTTACATCTGGATCAGCTTGAATCTTCTTAACAAGCTGATCAATTTCTTTCAAGCTCTTTTCATTATCGAGCTTATGACCACTTTGAATATATAAGGTTGAGTATTCTGGCGTACCTTCAGAGAAGTGATCTTGTAATAATAGCAAACCAGCCTTTGAAGGAGTAGAGTCAGAAATTTCATCTGCATCGTTATAGTTCAAGTTATTTGAATAGAATAAGCAGAATGGTAAAACCACAACCGCCATCACAACTAAGTAAATAATTGGATGAGTTAAGCTTCCCTTAGAAAGAGCGTGCCATAATTTAGAATTACTTTCGCCTTCAAAATTCTTAACTGGCCAGAATAATTTCTTACCTAAAACAGCCATAAAGAATGGGTTTAAAGTCAAAAGTACAACTAATAAAACAGCAACACCAACAGCAACGCCAACAGCTGATTGGTAAATTGAGAATTTAGCTAGTCCTAAAGCACTAAATCCAATTAAAATTGAAGATCCAGAATAAAGAATGGTCTTACCAGCTTTACGCAAGGCATCATTTGTCGCATCGTGGTTCGACATCCCCTTACTCAAGTTCTCTTTAAACTTATCATACAGCAGGATATTGTAGTCGGTCCCAATACCAAATAGAACAATAACCATGAAGACTTGAGTAAAGTTTGAAAATGGAAAGTTAAACTTCTCTACTAAATTAGTAACAATTGAAAATGAAGTAATAAATGAAACTCCAACTGTCAATAATGAAATTATTGGTACAATTGGTGACTTAAATACAATTACTAAAACAATAAAAATAAAGAAGATAGTAATTAATTCAGTCTTTTTAATACCTTCCTGAACTGAAGCCGAGAAGTCATCTTCAAGAATTCTTACCCCAGTTACATACGTTCTAATTCCAGACGTTTTAACTGCTTTAGTTAAGGCCTTATTAACATTAGATACAGTTGAATGATCATTTGCAATATTCAATTGCACAATTTCAGTTGTTTTATCTTTTGAAATTAATTGTGCTTTTGCAGCGTAATTATCATTCGGGGTCATCATTGACTTAATACCCAGCTTTTTCTTATTATCTTTCAAAAAGCGAATGGTATTATCAATTTTCTCCTTATCACTTGAGGTTAATTTTCCATGTTTTTTGTTAAAAACAACCCCTACAACATAAGTATTATCTTGCCCGTGTCCCCACTTACTTTCGATGTTTGTCGCAATTGAGCTTTGAACATCTTCAGGCAGTGAAATTTCCGAATGCTGACGCGTTAAAGCATCTACATCTGGCAATGAAAAGATCGCAATCAGTAGAATTGCAATCCACGCTACCAAAGCACCAAGATGGTTTTTCAGTAATTTCATGTATACTTTCCTTTCCTCTATTTTGTACCTTCAACTTGAAGTTTTGGCGCTACAAGTCGCAAAAGCATCTCATGGTAATTATCATCAGCTTCTTTTTCTGTTTCATCGATCACATAACGATCTAAAAAAACATATCCCAAGACTGCTCCCAGCAAACTGTGCAGGGAAACGATATTCTTATTATCTACATCAAGTTTTTCTCCTAGTTCTACTATCTTCATAACTTCTTCGTGAATTTGTTCATTTTGAACATATTCATTTAATCCACAGTAAATTCCAGAAATTGCTTTATCATGTAGCAAAAAATCTCGTATCTCATCTGCAAATCTAAACAAAGCATCTAAGCCTGAATGACCTATTACCTTTTTCATTAAATACTGGCGCAAAACTTGTAGTCTGTTCACACAAACTAAAACTAATAGATCATTACGGTTAGCAACATAATGATATAAAGACTGAGATCTAATGCCTAATGCCTTTGCTAAGGCTGGCATTGTTAATTCACTTAGTCCCTTATCACTAATGATTGCTATTGCTTGATCAATTACTTTTGAGCGGTCTAAAGCTCTTTTTTTAGCCAAGATAATCACCTTCTTTTTGTGTACTCATATACTTTAACACGACAACCTGTAGAAAACAATCTACAACGTGTAGAAATTTATCTACTTTTTTAGCAAAAAGAAAAAGGAGCTATAAAACTCCTTCAACACAGTTATTTTTGTTTAATTATCCAATTATTAATCGCATCCCCAATTTTAGCTAAATCAGCATCTTCCTCGCTAACCATTGCCATTGCATATGTTTTGCCGTTTTCCTGAATTAAGGCTGCACCCTGTTTTTTATCAGCTATTTTATAAACAACACCATTAATATTTTTAGCTAATCCTTTCTCAGGAAAATTAGCTAATTGACCTAAAATTTGATTATCAATATCAGTGCCTAACACTTTTCCCTGATATAGTTTCTGCATAGTTGTAACTAAATCATTGCTACTTGTTTTCCCGGCAAAATCCTTACCAAAATTTTCTGTAATTTCAGTCTTGCTTGCGCCAAATGCTTTTGCAGTTTCATTTACTTTGTCTTTTCCAATTTTATTTAAGATGATATTAGCTGCATTATTATTCTGCTGCCGCATCATTAAATCTAGCAAGTAAGTATAAGAATAGGCCATATCAGCCTTCAATACTTTATCTCCACCGTTTAAATCACTTGATTTAACTTTATATGGATTAGCAGAATTTAAGCTTTTGTCTTGAACTGCCTTGTAATAAGCAAGTAAGACATATAATTTCAAGACGCTACCTGCATTTAAACTATCTTGACTAGTATTAGTTAAATCGGCAAAAACCTTAGTACTATTCAAGTCTTTTACGCTTATTTGATAATTTCCTTGAACGTTTGAACTTGCCTTAACAATAGCCTTAGCTAATTTTTTATTACTATTTTTTGAAATAGCAGCTTCGCCAATCTCGCTTTCTCCATTAGTTAAACGAGTCTGCTTACTGCCTTCTTTCATTTTACTTTTTTGAGCTACTTTCGCTGTCGAGTTTCCGTATATCTCCAAAGTTTGCGTCTTCATATGATTTATGCTTGTCATATAAAAAGCTAAAGCACAAAAGGATGACAAAATTGCTCCTAAAAAGATTTTATTTTCCATTAAAATTCTCCTTAATTACATATTTTTATTTTATCATGCTATTTAGTAAAAATGCTTCAAAGATAAGGATTAATATATTTCTTACCTATCTTTTTATTTAAGCAGGATCAGTTGAATGCGTTCACAAATTGATTTTTTTTTAGTACAATAATTCCAGTATTAATATTTACAGTGAGGGATAATTAATTATGTTGAAATATATGATTGGTATTGACGCAGGTGGTACGCACTCTACGGCAATCGCTTATGATGAAAATGGTAAAGAATTAGGTCGTGCAGAATCTGGCCCAGGTCAAATCAACAACGACTACGAACTTGGTATTAAAAATATCGCTCAAGCAGTTAATGAATTGCGTGATAAGATTGATGGCGATTGTATCAAAGTTTTAGCCGGAATCGCTGGTTTATCAGTTGTTGGTAATGCTCCTGAAGTTGCAGCAACCATTTCTTCAATGGTTGGTAATATTCCAACTCGTGCTATTACCGACTCACTTCTTGCTCTCTACAATGGTCTTGAAGGAGCAGATGGTGCTTTAGTTATTGCTGGTACTGGATCTGTTGTTAACGGTCGTCAAAATGGCTCTTTAATTGCCGTTGGTGGTTACGGTTCCTTACTTGGAGATGAAGGTAGTGGCTACGCTATTACCAAGGCTGCCCTTCAATCTGCTCTTCTTAGCTGGGACAAGCGCGAAAAGAATTCTTTAATTGACTTATTTGTAAAAGAATTTAATGTTGACAACATGGGGGAAGTTCCCGCTAAGTTTTACAGCTTGACTAGTCCAGAAGTTGCTTCAAAAGCTGTCAAAGTTGCTAAATTAGCAGATAGTGGTGACGAAGACGCTCGTAAGATTATTGCCGATCAAGCTCATCTTCTAGCACGCGACATTATTATGTGTTTAGACCGTTACGAAGATCCTAAACCAATGCGTATCGCTTTAACTGGTTCAGTTCTTTCAAATAATGCTATGATGCGTTCTTACATGGAAGCTGAAGTTAAAGAAAAATACCCAGATGCAGTATTTAGCGTTTCAAACGGTGAAAATGCACGTGGCGTAATTTTTGACAAGAGTAAAGACTACCGCTACTTCACTAACCATAACGATGATGAATAATTAAAAGTTAAAAAGACCTCGGAATTCTACTTTCCGAGGTCTTTTTCTGTCTATAAATCTTTGTACATTAAGACGTGGTCAATGCCAGCTTCATTAAATATACTTCCCTTCACTTGATAGCCAAGATAATCGTAAAATGGCTTAGCTGTCATCTGCGCATGACAATATAATCTATCAACTCCATTTTCTTTTAAATAATGATGAACTTCCTCAACCATCTTGCTTCCTAAATGCATTCCACGTGCATCTTTTGAAACTACTACGCGACCTAAATACCAAGCTCCGCTTTTTTCTTTAAAAATTCGGCAAGTAGCTAATGCATTATCTTTACTTTTATTCAAAGTAAAAACATGAACCGCATAAAAATCTTCATCATCTATTTCTGGCACTGTGATTTTTTGCTCACTAACAAAAACTTCATTCCTTAATCTTTCAACACAAAAAGCTTCTCGTCCCGTCATTTCGTTAATTGTCTTAAAAGAAAAAATCATTTCTTTAACCCCTTAACTAAAATAAAGTCTGTTTGAGGATCATCTCCAACTACAAATGTATGTTGACTAACTCTCTTAAAGCCATCTTTTTTATAAAAAGCCTGAGCTTGATAATTTTTCTCCCAAACACCAAGCCACATATTAGCCTTGTCTTTTTTCCTAGCCAGTTCTTCAGCTAGTTTTATTAAAACCAAGCCTAATCCCTGATGCTGAAAGCCTTGTTTCAAGTAAATTCTTTCTACTTCTAAAGCATTATCCGTCACCTGCTCTGTTTGTGCATCACCCTCATTTACTTTTAAATAGCCAGCTACTTGATTATTTACGATTAAAAAATAAAAGTTACTGTTTTGGTTTTCAATTTCAGCTTTCAATTTTTCTTCTGCATAAGCTTTATCTAAAAATTTTTCCATATTTTCAGAACTATTTTGCGAACCAAAAGTCTCTGAAAAAGTCTCGCGCGAAATCCGTTGTAAGTCTTTAATATCAGCTACTGTTACTTCTTTAATTTCATATGCTTGTGCCATCTTAGTATTCTCTTTTTCCACCATTTTTTACAAAGCTCCAATTCTCATTAGCATTTTTTTCAATAATCCTTAAATATTTTCGCAATTCAGTTTGTTCAGTGTTACTTAGTCCCTTTATCATTAGCTCATTTGAATAGATATTTTCTTTTTCTATCTCTTTTGCTAACTCTTCACCACTTTCCGTGACAAAAAGATGCTTAATTTTTTTATTAACCTCATCGTCTTTTTTTAAAACAAATCCTGCCTGTTCGAGTTTTCTAACTCCACGTGCAGTAGTGGTACGATCAACATTCAATAATGCAGCCAATCGATCAGAAATAATTCCAGGATGTTCAAAAATTCGAACTAAATATAAGTACTGTCCCCGATTTAACCTCAAATCCTTAAATTCAATATTCGCAATTGAATCTAATGCCCGTGAAATTGAACCGATTTGTCGTAGAATATCCTCTTTTTCCATGTTTACTCCTTTTATTTTTATCTAGTATATTTTATTATTGTTGTAAATGCAACAATACAATTGATTTAATCAGTTGCTTTACCTACTACTAATAAGTAAAATTTATCTGAATAGAATTAGTAAGGGAGAGTACAAAATGATTTTAAGAAATATTGGAGTTATTCTGACGATCCTTGTCGGAATAGAGCATATAGGAATTATGTGGTTAGAAATATTCGGAAAGCCAGAATTACAAGCTAAGTCATTTGACATGGATATAAATTTTGTTAAACAGTCTGCTGCCAAAACCGCTTTAGCTAATCAAGGTATCTACAATGGAATGTTAGGTTTATTAATTCTAATCGTATTTTTCTTCTTTAGACTGCCTACTTTAGTCACGGTCTGGCAATTATTACTAGCATTTGTCGTAGTCGTTGCTATTTTTGGCGGCTTTACAGCAAGTAAAAAGATTTTTGTTGTTCAAATGTTACCAGCATTAATTGCTTTTATTCTACTTTCCTTTTAAAAGAATCCATAAAAAAATGAGGATTGTTGTCGTGACAGTCCTCATTTTTTTAATTTAATATTCTGTTTTTATTGATTCCAAGCACTTTGGAACTTAGTCTTACCAGCATCAATCTGTGAATTCCAGCTTTGACCCTTCTTTGCTTGTGCAAAGATGTTTTGCATAATTGAATTCAATTGAGTGTATGCGGCATTACTGTTCTTAACTACAGGAACACTGTATAAGTGCTTCATTGCTTTATCTAATTGAGCAGGAACTTTAGTCTTAGTTGAGTTCTTATAAGCACTAGAATTAATTACTTTATTAGTTACAGGAATGTATCCAGTCTTATCAGCCCAAGTCAATTGTTGGTCTTTACCTAACAAGTACTTAACGTACATGAAGGCAGCTGCCTTTTGTTGAGCAGTACCCTTGTTAAACATGTAAATATCAGTACCCTGTTGCATGTTGTACTTAGAAGGACGAGGAGCAACACCATATTGGAACTTGTTACCAACACCCATCTTAACGAATCCTTCACCAGCACTAGTACCTACAAACATAGCAATCTTTTGGTTAGAAAAGTCGCCTGAAAGATATCCAGCTGAACCAGCAGTCTTAAAGTAACCATCCTTAATACCATCAGCATAGTAATTAATTACTTTCTTAGACTTAGATCCAGTAAAGTTAATATCCTTAGAGAAGTTTACGCCTTCATCTTTCATACCTAAAACATAGTAGTTTGAAAGTGAGTCAAATCCAGCACCAACAACTTTGTGGTTACTCTTTTCGTAGATCTTCTTAGAAGCTGCTTTTAATTCAGACATAGTCTTTGGTACTTTAACACCGTATTTGTCTAACAAATCCTTGTTGTAAGTTAACATTTCGACAGATTTATTAAATGGAATACCGTATTGAGTCCCCTTAATTTGAGCACCCTTTAATAATTCTTCACGAATATCACTCTTTTTAGCTGAACCCCAACCAATCTTACTATTATTAATGTAAGGGGTCATATCAACTAAACGTTTGCTGTTAGCGGCATTTAATAGCCAGCCAGGATAAGCTTGAGTAATTGTAGGTAAGTTATTTGGTGATTGCAAAGTTGAGTTAATCTTTGCTTGTAAATCGTTGTACTTGCCTTGGTTTTCAAGCTTAACAGTAATGTTAGGATTTTTCTTTTCAAAATCCTTAGTCAAGCTTTGTAAAGTCTTTTCTTGAGTACCAGTCATACCATGCCAGAAAACAACAGTAGTCTTCTTGGTAATCTTAGTTGGAATATCAGCAGACTTACTACTTGAGCTATCATTACTTTTAGAATTTGAGCAAGCAGTAGTGCCAACAAGGGCTAAAGCAGCAACTGCAACTGCTGCAAATTTTTTAGTGAACTTCATATGTTCCTCCCAATAAAAACAACAACAAAATAAAATTTTAATTTTAGCTAAGCGTAACTACCTCTCCGCGCTTAGGTAAAATCCGTTCTCCAAATGGGTTTTCTTCTAATTCAGGATGCAATGTGTGCACTGGAGCCAAAATTTTTGGCTCAAAACCCGCAATAATTTCTTTTAATTCAGCTACATCCGCATGTCCTGAGCAACGTAACGTTATTAATTCAATTCCGCGCTTTTTAATATTTTCAATAAACGGAGCATAGGCTGGATCAAAATCCCCCAAAGGCTCTGCATTACTGTGAATGTACAAGCCACCTTTTTGTAACTGATCATAATGACCAACTACTTGCCAGAAATATTGATGATCATCCTTTAAAAGATCTTGATAGCTAATTTCAAGGTCAGGATCGAGCGCATCAATTTTTTCATCTTCTGGCAAGTAATAATAAGGAACATCTTGCTTTAATGCTAACTTTAAGAGTTCAGCACGTTTAGCATGAAGGACTACTTTTCGAGGTGAATCTGAAATAATTCTCAAAATTCGCTCTACATTTGTAGGATAAGTATTAAAAGTTAATTGGCGCTTCGGATTATCTTTTTGATATTGAACTATTCTTTGCGTCAATTCAATTTCATTCTTAACGCCTTTAAATTCTTCACTATCGTCTTCACTGCGCTCTGGCCATGAAACACCAGTACCTTCAATAATTAGCATATCACATCCTTTACCGGCTGCCATAAACTTACGCACCCAATCAGGATGATAGCCATGTAAACGAATATCACCAGTGTGAACAATTGTCTTATCTGGCGTCTTCACAATTAAACCTGTTGCCCCATAAGCATCGTGGTCACTTGGTACAACTGTTAAAGTTATGTCACCAACATGAATTGGCTCATTTAACTTAGCTGCAATTATTGGGCGAGTATAATTTTTAGGCTTATCAGCCGCTGGCAATAAAAATTCGCCATCACGATTTAGCACTGGCAACAAGGCTGCTGTTAATGGACCTGCATATAAAGGAATTTCTGGCGCTAACAAGTTCATTGCCTTACTGTGATCTAAGTGAAGATGAGAAATATATGCTGCACTGTGTTCCCACCGTTCATGATCAATTTCTTTTCCTGTAACTTTAGGATCATAGAAATCTGGCACATCACCAATTAGTTGATACTTGAGCAGAGTAGCAAAATCTTCATCTTCCATCTTTAACCCTAATTCTGGACGATATACTTCTCCTAAATCAAACAATACATGCGACTTATCATAGGCCACTTCAATCATTGGGCCACCGATGGTAGTTAATCCATTATAAAAAGTAACTTTGGTTTTAGGCTTTGAGGTCATTACGTACTACTCCTCGAATAATTTGCTTTCTAAAAATGAAGTAAACAATTAAAACAGGAACAACTGTTAAAGTTGCTGCTGCTAATTGTAATTGCGTTTGAGCTCCTGCATCTGACGCAAATGCAGCTAACCCATTGTTTAATAAACGCATTTTATCTTCATTTGTAACCAGTAATGGCCATAAGAATGAATTCCAGCCAGAAATAAAACTAAGTAAAGCTACAGTAATTAAACCACCTTTAGACATTGGAACTAAAATTCTCCAAATATATTCCCAATCAGAAGCACCATCGATCATAGCTGCTTTATAAATTGTCGGTGAAATTGCTGTGAAGTAGCTTTGTAAATAGTACATATAGAAGATTGAAGTTAAAAATGGCAAAACTAATCCTAAATACGTATTCAATAAGCCTAAGTGAGCAATTGTATTATAGTTAGTAAAAATTATTGCCTCTCCAGGTACCATTAACAATGAAAGAAAGATCAATTGGATTAATCCTTTTCCCTTAAACTTTAAATTAGTCATTGCAAAGGCACCAAGGATTGAAGTAAATAGAGTAACAATTGTGGTTGTTGCTGCTGTGATAAAGGTATTCAAAAAGTATCTTGCAAATGGTGCTTGTTCGAATACTTTTTGATAGTTACTCCACCTAAAAACCTTAGGAATCAAAGTTGGCGGAATAGTCGTGGTTTCTTGATATGACATCAAGCCACCTAAAATCATATAAATAAATGGGAAAACAGTTATAATGCCAAAAATTCCAATGAATAAATAGACAAAAATCATTCCCCAACGTAATTTCTTCTGCTTCATTTTAACTGTTCACCTTTTTCATCAATTTTCTTTGTAAGAAAGTTACGAACAATATAAATAGGAACAAGACCACAGTAGCAGCCATAGCTACACCCGGAGTTCCAACAATTTGGAATTTGTTATAAATGTAGTAAACTGCCGTCATTGCTGAATTACCTACTCCAGCTTGTCCATTAAATAATGCATAAACCTGAGTATAGATCTTAAATGCTCCAATTAAGTTTACTGTTAAAAGAAAAGCTAAGGTTGGTACTAGTTGAGGAACAGTAATTCGCCAAAATTTTTCTTTACTTGTTGCACCATACATATCAGCCAAAACATAGTAATTCGGTTCAATATTTCTTAACGCACCCATTAAGATAACGATATTAAAAGCTAAGGATGACCAGACACCAAAAATAATTAGTGAAATAAGACTTAAGCTAGGATTATCTAACCAATCTGGTTGCGGTAAATGAACAAGTTTTAATAAGAAATTCAATAAACCATATTCACCATTGAAGATATAACGAAAAACAATTCCGATTGCAATTGTACTAGTAACGTATGGCATAAAGAACATTGTTTCAAAGAAAGCCGTATGCTTAATTTTTGAAAAAATAAACCAAGCAAGGGCAACAGAAATTACTAAAGCAATTGGAACAGCTAAAAATGAATAGATAGCTGTATTCATAATTGCACGCCAAAATTCTGGATCACTAAAAATATATTGATAGTTAGAGAAGCCATTAAAATGTAGATCAATTAATGGACCACCCTGAAAACTCATCGTAAAGGCACGCAAAATCGGCCAGATGCTAAATACAGTAACGCAAACAATTGCCGGTGCTAAGAATAACCAAGCTTTTTTCTGATTATCTTTCATTAATAGATTCGCTCCCCATCTGGCTTAAATAAGTAAATACGATCTAAATTCATCTTAAATTTAACTTTATCTCCGCGTTTTACTTCTTGCTCTAAATCAATTAATGCACGTTGACTAATTCCAGCATGATTAAACTTCAATACACGCTCGCGTCCAATTAACTCTATATCATCAATTACTTCAGAAAGTTCGCCTTCATCAGCTAGCTTCAAGTTTTCTGGACGAATACTTAATGTATAATCACCATCTGCTAATTCACTTCTAAATTTTGAACTATTTAATTTTGCAACTGGAATTTCAAAATCTGAACCAACAATCTGATCATTTGCTACTTTAACATCAAAATTATCAATAACTGGATTACCAATAAAGTTAGCTACAAATTGATTATTTGGTTCTAAATAAAGATCTTGTCCCTTATCATCTTGTTGAATTACACCGTTATGGAAAAGAATAATCTTATCTCCAATTGATAAAGCTTCTTCTTGATCGTGCGTAACAAATAAAGTGGTAATGCCCACTTCTTTAACCAAATTACGAATCTCTTCACGAATCTTTAAACGCAGACGTGCATCTAAGTTACTTAGTGGTTCATCCATTAACAAAATTTGTGGCTCTTGCACTAAAGCACGTGCAATTGAAACACGCTGCTGTTGACCACCAGAAAGGTTACCTGGTTTTTGATCAGCTAACTCTTCAATATGAGTTAACTTCATAAACTTTTTGGCAATTCTTTCTGCCTCGTCCTTAGGCTTCTTGTTCTTTCCAACTGTCATTGGAAACATTACATTTTGTAAGACTGTCATATGAGGGTACAAGGCATAGTTTTGGAAAACATATCCAATGTTACGATCTTTAGGCGCAACATTAAGAAGAGACTTACCATTTACAATGATGTCTCCTCCAGTTGGATTTAATAAGCCTGCGATCATATTTAAGGTAGTGGTTTTCCCACAACCACTAGGACCCAACAAACATACCAAGTCACCCTTCTTTACAGAAAAGCTAACAGATTTAATTGCTTGGTAACCATTCTCATAAGTTTTTTCTAGGTTATTTACCTGAATGAATTTATCTTCGTTCATATATCTCTCACTACTACATTTAGATTTAAATCATATTACATCACAAATTTTATGATAAAAGCGACAAAATCACAAATATTTTTTCAGTAAATAATTCGTACTTTGTGAATTTTTGCTGCTTTTTTGTGGATAAGATGTGGATAATAATATTATTTTAAGAACATTTTAGTAAAAAAAGTATAAATAAATCGTATCTTACCACTTGCATTTTTTAGTTTTATGTTTTGTATTGGCTTTCTCAATATACAAGATAGAGAAAGTCGAACAATAAAAAAACACTACATCTTGTGCAGTGTTTTCTCAAAAAATTATAAATTATCGCCGCGTTCAAATTGAAATTTAGATGTATTTAATGCTTGTCTAGTTAAATCACTAATCAGTTTCTTAGTTTCAGCAGTAATATGAGCAGCAGTTTCAGCATTAGCAGCCGTCAAATATTTAGTCTGCTCTTTGCCAGACATTTCTCTTGCCTTCTCATCAGTTGCTGAAACGCGACTTACAGCATAGCTTTGACATTCATCTCTAAAATTATCAACTTGGTAAATAAATTGATGATACCTTGGTTCTATTAATACTTGTAAACTCTTATATAGCCAGTAAGCACTTGATTCTGGTGTAACCATATGACTAGCTTTTTGATAGTTAAGTGGTGTGTCATCAATATTGGTATAAAAAGGTACATAAGGACTATAAGCATAAAAACCAAAGTTAACCCATTGAATAGCAGCCATTTCTTTAGGAACATCATTTCTAATTTGAAGAATACAACTAGATTGGTTTCTATCTAAAGCAATTGACCTAAACATCTTTTGTTCCTTATCATCCCCAGAAGCAAAAGATCCCATTGGATCATATTCAGTCCCGTTATAGTGACTTGATAAGAAATACTCTACATCTTCAACGCCGATTTTCTTTTCAGGCTTTCTGATAAATGGCATTTCTTGACTTAGAGGATCCTGTTCAACACTAGGGTTAAACAATTTTTGACCATACCAAGTTCTTGGAGTGTTGTAATAACTATCAGCTTCAGCTTTAGTACCAAAAATATCTCTAAAGCTCCACTTACCATCAGTGCTTGGATTTAAATGGTTCTTTTCTACAAAATCACGAATTGTAGAAGCATACATAAAATTCTCATGGTCATCAAAGTCAATATCTTGAATAACCATAATATTTGGACAAATTGCATAAGAATCTTCTGGAATTCTTTGGGCAACCCATTGATGGCCAGCGCCAGTTTCGAAATACCAAACTTCATCATGATCAGAAAAAGCGATACCGTTACTTTCACCAGTACCATATTTTTCAATTAATTTGCCTAAACGTGCCACACCCTCACGAGCACTTTTAACAAATGGTAAAACAAGATACACCATGGAATCTTCATCCACACCATTTTCAACTAAAGGATCATGTCCTAAGCAGCGAGCATTAGTTGCTTCAGTTTCAGTAGCTGACATTGCCACGTTATATTCGTTAATACCTTGCTCATCCCAGCGACCTTCTGAAGCATCTGCTGTTGGTGTAGCAGTCCACTTGCAGCCATGCCCCTTTAAGTGAAGCTTCAAACCATTGTACTTTGATACATAGTCTTCATCATAATCCTTAGCTTCATGAACGACAAAAAGCTTTTCATTAATACCACCATAACCGTCTTCATCACGTGCAATGATAGTTGAACCATCAATTGTAGCTTTTTTTCCGACAATCATTGCCGTACAGTTATCTTTACTTTTCTTCATTGTTTTCTCCTAAAAAATTATTTATTGATTAACTACCATATTACGATCTATTTTAGCCCTACCATTATTATAATCAAACACATAATCAGGCTGTACGTTAAAAAGATAAACATTAAAGTTCAAATTATTGTTCAAACTTATTGCCTGTAAATTAATACCACGCGCCATTAATTCATTTCCTCTAAAAATTGGCGTTGCCTGAAAAATAATTTTATTTCCTTGTTTTAAGGCATTTCGAACTTTTCCCTCAAAAATAGTCTGAATTTTTTGATTAGAAAATGCAGTTTGCGTAAATAAATTTTTGGGATTATTTTGATCACCTGACTGATTATTAGGGTTATAGTTGCCATCCTGATCAATTCCTGCCGAAACTGAATAAGCAATCAAATGACCACGATTGTAGATTTGCGTTCCATTTTCACGGTTAGAATGCCATGCCGTAGGATTAATAAACTGTCTTACTCTTAAAGAATCATTAGCCACATTTCTTGGTTCCAGAAAAGCAGTATTTGAATGAGAAGTACGGTTTAAATTATCTAAATTAGAATAGATTACCTTGTTAACTTTCCAAGCATTTTTAATTAATGTTGATTTATTATTATTTACATAGACATAAGCCTTGTCGCCACTTTTGAAATCTAAATTAGCTAATTTTTGATAGTCCTCATTAGATAGACCACCATAGTTAGTATTAGCCGTTGTAGCATTATTTACTACTTGCTGAGAACTACTTGGCTCTTGACTTTGATTTGAATTTTGATTTGTAGAATTAAGCTTAAACCAACCACCCCAAATAATAATTATGAGTGCAACAATCCAGCTTGCTACTGTATTTTTCTGCCTTTTTCGATATTTTCTTCTTTTTGCCATCTATATTTCCCCTACTCTTATTTCTTTCAGTATAGATATTTGAACGTATGTTTGCAATGTAATTAATAAGTTTTCATGTATTTAGACTGCTACAATAAACATGACAGATTTAGTAAGAAACAATCTAGAAAGAAGAAGAAAAATGGAATATTTTAACTTAAATGATGGTAATCGAATTCCTAAAATTGGTTTTGGAACATATAAGTTAAATGGCTCACGTGGCGTTTTTGCTATTCAAGCAGCCTTAAAAACGGCTATCGTTTATTAGATTCTGCTGTTAATTATGAAAATGAAGGTGCAGTTGGTCGAGCAATTAAAAACAGTCATGTAAGCCGCGATAAGATTTTCGTAACTTCTAAATTACCTGGTCGTCATCACAAGTACCAAGAAGCTTTAGAACAAATCCAAGAGTCACTTTATTCTGCTAACCTTGACTACTACGATTTATATTTAATCCACTGGCCAAATCCAAAGGAAAATCATTATCTTGAAGCTTGGCAAGCTATGATTGACGCTCAACGATTTGGCTTAATTCGCTCAGTAGGAGTTTCTAATTTTGAGCCAGAACATATTGAATACTTATATCGTGAAACCGGCGTTATGCCTGCTGTTAACCAAGTCGAACTCCATCCTTACTGGTCAAGCAAAAAAGTTCGTGAGTATGATAATCAACACCATATTATTACTGAAGCCTGGAGTCCGCTTCAGCGTGGTGGTGAAGCCTTTCAAGAAAAAGAAATTATTGAATTAGCACAAAAATACCACAAGTCTCCTGCTCAAATAATCTTACGCTGGGAAACTCAAATCAATGTTGTGCCAATTCCAAAAGCTAGTTCCTACGAACACCAACTAAGCAATTTAGATATTTTTGACTTCAAGCTAGCTCCTGAAGAAGTTCAAAGCTTAATTAATTTAGACAAGGAATCTGCACGTCGTTTTGATCCAAATGAACATGAAGAATTCTAAAGAAAGTAGGTACAATCTTCATGCAAGCAATTTTAAATAAGCGAGTTTCAAAAATTGCCTTATTTTATGATCTCGTTTTTGTCTACATGATCTCTAAAACAACTGAGATACTTCACCATCTTGAGCATGGCCTTGTTTCTCCTACATCTTTTGCACTATTTGCATTGATTGTTATTATCTTTATTAATTCATGGATGGTTCAAACTGTCTTTACTAATCGCTATGGTATAGGTAGCTGGGCAGATATTGCTTTTTATTTCATTGACATGATGATTCTGCTTTACATGTCTAATTCATTTGACACAAACAATCTAACTGAAATGAAAATCTTATTTATTTCTGCTGGCTTACTTTCTCTTACTTTAGCAAGTCACTACTTAATTAATTATTTTCAAACCAAAAGTGAAATTGATCAAAATATTTCCCGGGCATTTTTTCTAATTTTGATTTTTAGATCAATTGCTTTAATCATTGGCGGACTATTAGATAATATTCCCGGCTTTGTTTTAGCAGTTATTGGAATTATTTTTAGTTGGTTAATGCCTATTTTAACCACAAAATATACTATTAAACATCCTATTATTTTTCCTCACTTACTTGAAAGATTAAATCTTTTAGTAATTATTATCTTTGGTGAAACAATTATTGGAATTGCCGATTATTTTCGGCCTAATACTTTTTCGCTTTATTCAATTCTAATCTTTTTAACGGTTGCTATCTTGTTTTTCACCTATGCATTGCAATTTGATAAATTTACTGATGAAGATCAAGATGACGTTACGGGAAATGCTTTAATTTATTTGCATTATTTAATAATCTTTGGAATCAGTCTAATTACTGTCAGCATTAAATTTATTCACGAAACAGATGCTAATTCTTGGTTTGCTGTCTTATGTTTATATTGCGGGATTAGTTTATTTTATTTAGGACTACTATTTGCAACACGCTATAATAAACCTCAATTCAAATTAAGAAAGTCTACTATTTTGGTTTTTCTAATTACGACTTTGATCGGAGCAATTTCTTGCCTTATTTGGTCTAGCTTTGAAGTAATTACAATTCTAACTTTTATAATCGTAGCAATTAATATCTGCTGGTTAGTCCATCTCAATCTTCCCCACATTAAAAAAGGAATCCTACTATAGGATTCCCTTTTTGGTATCTAAATTTTTAACTACGCGCCCAATTATCAAGTACATTTAGGAAAAAGCTTTCTGACCAAGTTCTAATATTTTGTCCTTGTTTTTTCAAGGCTCTTGCCTTATTTAATTCGGTGACATCTGTTCTGAAGAAATCGTGATCGCCAACTAAGACATAATCAGTATCTAGCCCCACTTCTTCTTGAATAAAGCCGCCTAGATTTTTTACCACGTTAGTTAATTCATACTCATCTAGATCTAAATCACCAGCAATTACCACTTTTTTATGAATAAAAGGACTGTGAAAGGCTTGTGTTTGCTTAACAATATCGGGCCACTCACTGGTTAAATCTAAGGTTTTAACTGCTTCTTGCGCTCTAAGCATATGTTCCTGCTTAAATAGTTTATGAAATTCATCAAAAACCTTTTTAGTATCTAAACAATCATCTAAGCCACGGTGCTCTTGATTCTCTGCAATATTCATTCGATGCATGCAATCCAGTAAGCGATTATGTCGCTCTTGTGGATAAAAGCTACGCGCCAAACGGTAAACATCTACATAGTCATTGTTTAAAACTGTTAAATGATACTTTTCAGCTAAATCATAAACAAAATTCAAATCAAAATTTACGTTATAGCCAACAATTGGATCACTGCCAATAAATTCACGATACTTTTTAATTGCTTCTTGAACTGGTAATCCTTTTTCTTCAATAGCTGCTTCATCAATTCCATTTAATTTAGTAATAAAAGTAGGTACCTTATTACTATCAGGAAACTTCACTAATTCTGAAAAAGTTGCTACTACTTCCCCATGACGCACTTTTAAACCGCCCATTTCGGTAATTCGATCACGATATGGACTAAGACCAGTAGTTTCAACATCAATTAAGGTGTAATTTTCTGGAAAACCAGGCTTTTCAATTCCCTTTTGGCGGATTTTATCTTGAGCAGCTGGAATTCGTAGCACACCTTGAATAACTGAAATGCTCATTTTTTAACCTTCATTTTTAGAAATTTTTTCAACCACTTCAGGAAGTGCCATCCCTAAACCGGCACTTCTTTTTTGAATATCATCAGGTAAATCATCCTGACTTAAATCAGCTGCAATATAATGCCAATCTTTAAACTGTTCTACTAATTTTATCATTGGATCAAGCAATTGTGGACTGGTTGGATCAACCCCTAATTCTAAAACCACAACTTTCTTAGTTTGATTTCTAGTTAAAAACCAGCGAAATCTAGTATTAGCATCTTCATCTGGAAAGAAATGCGCATTAAGTGGCATATGAATTTCCATTGGCGAATCACAATCTTCACAGCGCGGAATCTCACCTTGTCCATTAAGATATCTTTTTACAACAGACAAATCAGAGTAAGTACCATGGTTTAGTCCACTAGAACATTGCATTCTAGTCCAATCGCCAAAAACATCAAAAATTTTATCTTGTTCAAAACCCGCTTTTTCAAAAAAGTGACCAAAAGCACTAGTCGCAATAAAATAGTTCTTTCCATTTAAGAGTTCTTTTAATTGCTTCATTGCCTTACTTGGTTCATATTCAACCGAATATTCATTAATTAGTTGACTCCAAAACTGCCATTTTTCATCCCAGGAATCAAAATCTTTATCTAACGCATCAGCAATAGTTTTAACATGATATTTTTTACTTATTGCTTGATATTCAATTGGAAAAGCTACATCCTCAAACATATCAAGCCCTTCCATTTGTGCAAAACCATTACCAGCTGTAACAATTACTGCATCTGCTTCAGCTAGCCACTCTTGTATTTGTTTAAAATCTTTCATGTTATTTCTTCCTTTTTATTTTTCAGAATATCCAACCAACCGTAGTTGTCCCTTAATATATTCTCCTAAAAAGACATCATCAATACTATTATAACCAGCTTTGGCTACTTCTTGTTCAAGCCAAGCACTAGATTTATGAATTAAATCTAAAACGTCGTCATTAATTTGACCATCACTAATAATTGGAAAACGAATATTATCTTCATCGTTTTCGATTACCGTTAATTGCCCATTTTGTTCAAAAATGCAATTTTTAACCTTTTCAACTGAATAAATTCCTCGACTTCTCAGCCTAAACATCAATTCATTAGCTGAAATTCCTGCCTTCATACAGTTTCCAACTAAAACCTGACCATTCTTTATTACTTGAACAGGTTTTCCATCAATTAAATTGCGTACCCAATTACTACGTTCGCGTCCAAACTTCAAAATAAAAACTACCAGAGTCCAAACCACTAATACGAGTAAAAACTGGATAATTGTAATGCTGGAATTATAAATCAAACCACCAATAATTCCACCAAGAACATAGTTTTGTAACTGATCCAATGCTGTAGTTGGTGCCAAATTACTCTTACCAAAAACATTAATCTGAATAATAAGAGTTAAGATTCCTAAAGCAAACTTAATAAATAATTGTGTATAATCCATCTTTTACTACCTACTTTTGCACATATACATGGTGATCAATTACGTGAGCATGAGTCAAAGTATAGCTATTATTATCTTCATTTAAATTCAATTGATAATCTTCATTTTTTGAATCAATTCGGATAATCATTCCATCTTGCAAACTCGTCGAACTTACCATTACATCGCTTTCCTTAACATTCGCATCGTCTGCAACTGATTTAATAAAAGGAACAATTTGAGCAGCCTTTGACTTTTGCACATTATTTTGAATATATTTTTCATACTGAGTGCCAGCAAATAATATCAAAAATAAAAGTGCGATAATTCCTAAATCGCGATACCTCGTATTAAATCGATCTCGTAAATATAGCATAGTAAAAATAATCATCGCACTAGCTGCTACAATCATTAAGATATATAAGGCCGTCCGATCAGTGTTTTGGTGGCTTTGAATATAATTTATTGTGTAAAAATTCATTTAACTTAGTACTTTCTTTTTAATGGACGTTCATCACGCTTATTATTTAGCAAAACATGTTGTTGAGCAATTTCAATCAAAGTTCTAGAAAGTAATGCCATACTCTCAGTCGTTACATATTCATATGGACCGTGGAAGTTCGCACCACCATTAAATAAGTTAGGTGTAGGAATGCCTTTTTCTGAAATAAAATCTCCATCTGTTCCGCCACGAAATGGAATAATTTTGGGCTTTAATCCTAGAGCGTCATAGGCATGTAAAACTAAATTTACAACATAAGGATGTTTCTTAATTAAATCACCAGGGCTACGGTATTGATCATGTAGTTCTATAGTTACGCGATCTTTTCCATATTTTTTATTTAACTTATCCACTAGGTCTGTGACTAACTTTTTCTTTTGCTCAAAACCGTCAGTATCAAAGTCTCGGATGATTAACTTAATTTGTGCATGATCAACATTACCGTTATTGGATAAAACCATAAAGTAGCCATCAAAATCCTTACTGTTTTCTGGGACCTCATCAGCTGGTAAACCTTGGATAAATTCACTAGACATCAAAGCAGCATTAATCATTAAGCCATATGCTTCACCGGGATGAACAACTGTACCATGAAAATTAATTGTAGCAGCTGCCGCATTAAAAGTTTCAAAAGCAATGTCACCTGGATCTCCATTATCTAAGGTATAGGCAAACTCAACTGGAAAACGTTGAACATCAAAACGAGCTGCTCCTTTGCCGATTTCCTCATCAGGGCCAAAAGCAACCCAAATATCGCCATGTTTGACGCTAGCATTTTCTTTTAAATATTTGAGCATCCCTAATAAACCCGCAATTCCAGCCTTATCATCTGCTCCAAGCAAGGTTGTTCCATCAGCAGTAATTAAAGTTTCGCCTAAGTGTTTTTTCAAACTAGGAAATTCACTGGTGGATAAAACTCGCCCCTCTTTTAATAAAATATCTTTTCCATCATAGTCATGATGTACTTGTGGCTGAATATTTTCTGCATTGAAGTCAGCAGTATCTACATGAGCTACAAAACCAATCGGAGTAACTTTTTCATCTCTCACTGTGCCAGGTAGTTTTCCCACAAGATATGAATCTTTTTTAGAAAAAGAGATATTTTCTAAGCCCAAATTTCCTAATTCTTGTTCAATCATTTTTAACAATTCAATTTGTCCAGGCGTTGTTGGTACTTCTTTACTTTGGTCATCTGAGCGCGTATTTACCTTACAATATTCAATAAACTTATCTTGAATATACGCTTGATCAATTACAACCATTTTAACTACATTCCCTTCTCCTAAATATTTTAATTATATTTTAAGGAAAAATATGCTTATGTCAATTTTCTATAATTCAGAAGCTCCACTTTCGGCATCAATTTTTTGATTTTTACGATAAACTTCACCATTCGGATTATCTGGATCATCAATTAATTTCTGCCCAGTTTCTTTTAAATAATATTCCACAAGTGGATAAATATCTTGAATACTCTCATTAATTCCTGCAAATTGATGATTTTTATCAAAAATAGCACGATACCTATCCACCATGAATCGCGTTTGTGTATTAGTTTGATCAGAAAATTGCAATTCTTTTTCCTCACCTGTGCTTAACTTGTGGAATATTTCTTCTAATTGTTTCTTCTCTTGTTCTGTTTTACCCAAAGATGTGATATTTTTTCCAAGCTCCGGTGGATTATAGTTCATTTCTGGCAATTGTTTATAATATAAAAATTCTCCTAATTTATTAAAAGCAAGTAAGTTACTAGAAAAAGATGACAAATAATTGTTTAAGTCTGATACTCTCATTAAGCCTGCATTTAACTTTACATAGTCGTCATTATTTGCTGCCTTTGCCAATTTCTCTTTCCAATTTTCATTCATTTATTTATACCTCACAAACAAAAAAGCATGCCGAAACTCGACATGCTCATTTTAACTTATTTTGATTTCTATTAGTCTTTAATAGCTTTTAATCCTTCGCGCTTTCTTCCCATATTGAACCAAGGTGAAACAGTAAAGGCCAAAACGTCATTAACAACATAAATTAAGGAGTTAACAGCCATAGCTAAAGTCGCATCTCCTTGTGCATAAGTTACGCCCCATAGAATTAATTGAAAAATTCCGCTAGCAGTCCACCAGAAATATTGATTGTTATAACGTAAGAAACACATAATACCAGCAGTCAATGAAATAGCGAAACTAATGGCATCAATCCAGGGACGTGGATCGTTAGTAAATTTACCAATTAAGTAGCCTGACACGGCATAAACAATTAAGGTACCAATAATTGCAATGATCCATTCTTTAGCACCAAATTTACGTAAGTGGTTTTTAGTATCATCATTCCAAGATCTAACTGAAATAATAACTGGCAAGTCTAAAGTTAAAATATAAGCAATTTGTTCAAAAATTGATAAGTAATTTTTAGCAGCTAAACCTGCATAAATAAAACAAGCTGCAGAAATTAAACCAAGCCAACCATTGATTGCTTTAGTAGCGTTGATTGCTAGCACACATAAAGTTCCAAGTAGAGTACCAATGAAAGTAATTACTGTTAAAGTAGTAATTTTATTTTGAATCAAAATAGCTAATTGAAATCCAAAAGCAAAGAACCAAAGCATATAGTTTTGAACTGGCCAGCCATGTAATTGTTTAAATAGCCAAACAAAGTAGTTATCCTTTCTTTCCTTATGATCTTCTTGTAATGATGTTGAATTGTCCATCCATTAACTCCTCTTTCTCTATATTAGGTCACACAATATATTGTGCCTTATCCGCCTTTTTCTTAAAAAAGCATCTTTATCTAGTATAGTAGTTAAAAAAATCAAAACAAGAGTTTACATCTTTAGGAAAATATGCGGTATGTATTTATCGCGTACAAATAAAGCGCTTTCTTTGCTCAATTGTTAGGATTTTCGAATAATTTAATATCTTTTTAGTCTTTCAATTTGTATCATTGCCAGAATTTTACGTCCTAATTTATTTTTTTAGATCTTTTTTAATAACGTTTTTTAATTATCTGCTTATTTTATTATGGTATAAAAATTATAGCCTTTGTTTTTCGAGGCTATTAATAGCAACTTTTTATCAAAAATAAGATGAATATTTAGATTAATCAATCTTTTTTGATTTCATTATTTTAAGTTGAGTTATAATAACTTGTTGGAAAACAAAATCGTTATTTTATATATAAAATGATTGTAATCGAGGAAAAAGAAATGTCACATAAAAATGATTTATCTTTTATTGCTAAGCTTAATGGGAAAGAAAAGTTTAGCCTTAGAAAACTTTCAGTTGGATTAGTTACTGTTGCATTAGGTACAACTTTCTTTTTAGAAAGTTCTAATACCACGCATGCAGCCGAAGTAAACACTACAAACCAAAATGTTACTAGCCAAGAAAATACTTCCGAATCTACTAAATCAAGTACTTTAAATATTCAAAAAAATAATACTAGCGAAGACAATAAAAATGACGTAAAAGCTTTACCCACTCAAGAACAAACATCTGCGAGTCAGACTAATAAAAATAGCGAAACTAATAATCAAGAACTTAACGTATTAGCTGCAAAATCAGAAACTCAAAATAATAAAGCTACTCAAGCAAATATTCTTGAAGAAAAAGTTCAAGCTACTAATGAAACGCAAGCTACAGCCGTAACTATTACAGGAGCTGAACCTAATAAGTCAATGATGGCTAATGTTACTCAAGGATCAATAAAAGTTCATGTTAATACGGATGAAAACAAGCCAATTACCATTAATAACGGACAAAAAGTTACAGTTTCAATTAGCGATACTAATAATTTACTACGTTTTGGCAGCACTCCTTCTAAGATTAACTACTTTGCGATAACCACATCTCAAACAAATACCGATAAAACATTTACTTTCACTTATACAGGCAACGATGACGGAGTCTTATCAGGATTTGATTCAGCGTTTACTTTTACTGCTGATAATAAAGCAACTAAGCAATACTATACTGACCACGACACCTATCCTGCTTTCAATTTACCTGTTACTGTAACCTTACCTAATAATCAAGTATTTACTCAAAATCTACCAATTAAAATTACTCCGTATAAAGACCAAGTTATTACCCAAGAAATTCTTCACGGTTTTGTTATGGGACCAAAATTAATTTGGACTCCTGGGCAAGACGGTTATCCTGGCACAAATGGTTCTTATACCGAAAATGGTGCAACATATCGTGGACCAGAACCAAGTGCTGCAGCAGATGTTCCCGCTGATAAGCAAAAAAATGCTCGATTAATGCAATACGCACTTGAGTGGAATTATGGCTCTGCTAAAGATCCAAGTTTAAATCCATTGATGGATGTTTTAGTTAACATCAAATTTAATAAGGGACAACAAATTCTTCCATCTACTATTAAGGTTTTCAAGATTCCAGCAGATATGGAAGTCGTTGATTCTGATAGTCAAAGAGTTCCGATCAATGATTACTACAATAAACTTGCAACTCTTCCAGAAGACACCAACTTTGAAAAACTATTAAGAGACTCAATTTCTGACGATAAAAAACAAATTAAGATTGACCAAAAAGGTAACTTTACAGCAAACGGTGTGGATTATTCCAAAATGGGTCCTTACTTTATTCAATTAGACACCTTATTGAACCCTAACGATATTGCAGATTGGGCTAGTCAGCCAGATTCAGGTGTAGGTCCTTCAATCACCACTCCAATTGTCAACGAAAATGATTGGAAGCACTCCGGTTCAGGAACTACAACTAATACTTCTACTCAAACTTATACTGATTTCAAATTTGATCCTGTAGTTGATAGAATTGTTAAAATTCACTTTATTGATGAAAATACTAATGAAGAAATTCCAGATGTATTAAGTGCTACTATCACAAAGACTGATTCTTCTATTGATAACCCAACTAATACTATTCTCAATGATCTTAAGCAAAAGGGTTATGTGTTAGATGAACAAGCAACTAAAGGAGAAGAAAGTGATCATAGCACAAATCTAAAGAACTACGATATAACTAAGCAAAACTTTAAGACTGATGCTTTAAACAATAGTTACAATAGTGCTAAACTTCAAATTAAAGACAGTTCGCCTCAATATTATGTCTACCTTTATCACGACACTGAATCAGTTAGCGCCAAAGCGACAATAAAAGAAACAATTAATTATATTTATGCTAATGGTACTCAAAAAGGAAAAACGGCCGTAAATCCTTATAGCAAGACTGTAACTTATACTGGAACTAAAGATTTAGTTACCGACCACGTGAGCTGGCAACCGGATTCTAGCCTCGATGCTGTAGAATCACCTAAAGCAAAAGACAAGAATTATACTTTAGTTGACAAAGCTGAAGTCCCAGTTATTAAGTTAAACATCAATAATGATGGAAAGATCACTGCTGAAAATAATGATCCATTAACTTACACAGTTCATTATTATGCTCCAGAGCATGCACAGGTTACTTTCTACGATGACACTACTGGTCAAAGCTTAGCTAATTATTTAGTTCAACATAATCAGAAAGCATCATTAACTGATACTTATTCTGAATTAGACAATAATTCAAGCAAGCAACCTATCTCATTTGCTGATGCAAACATTATCGTTAACTTCTTGAAGAACAATCACTACATCTTTACTGGTGTTTCTGGCGATGGTTCTATTACAAATCCTGACTATTCAAAGATTTCTTATGGCAACTTTGATAACGACGAAACTAAGAACCAAAACTTTGTCCTTCATTTTAAGCATGCATTAGATAATCAAACTGAAACTGCTACAGTTGTAGAAAAAGTTAACTATGTCTATGAAAACGGTCCGCAGGCCGGTAAGACTGTGGTTGATGCTGCAACTTCTCCAATTGATCAAAGAATCACTTACACCAGAACTAGAACTGTAGACCTTGTTAATGATCCTAAAGGTAAAAATACTAAATGGTCTAACTGGGTGTCTAACAAAGCTTTCATTGAGAACTTTAACTTACCAGAAAAAGTTAGCGGCCCTGATACTCAAGAAAAAGTTTATTCATTAGATTTAGCTCAAATTAAAGCTACAAAAAATGACAAAGAATTCGACTATTCTGCCCTTAAGTTACCATTTGAAACATCAGAATTGAGTAATGATAAGACGATTAATCTTAACGTCACTATTCCATATACTTTAACTGAAAATATTACAGTTAACTATATTGACGACACGACTGGTAAGACCTTAGAGAGCAAGTCATTATCGGGCAAACCTAATACAAAAGCTAACTATTCAACTAAAGCTACTGTTGATAAATATGTCGCTCAAAACTATGTTCTAGTTAGCGACCCAACCAATCAAAAGTCTCTTTCATTCGACAACGACGAACTTCCTAATAACCAAAATTATGAAGTTCATTTCAAACATGGAATTGCGCCTCTTTCTAACCAGAAGACGATCACTGAAACTATCCATTATATCTATGAAGATGGTTCCCCAGCTGCTAACGATGCTACTAACCAACTCACTTTCACTGAAACTGGTACAAAAGACTTAGTTACTGGCGTGGCTGACACAAAATGGTCTGATCCACAAACTTTTGCTTCAGTCACTTCTCCAACAATTTCTGGCTATATTCCAGATCAACTTAAAATTGATGCTATTCAAGTAGACCATGATTCTAAAGATATAGAAAAGACAGTCATCTACAAGGCTGAGAAGCAAAGCGCTGTCCTTCGTTTCTATGATGATACTGAAGGAAAATTTATTGATTTTGCTAAAGACCTTAAGACAGATGGAACAAGCAAAGCTACTATTTCATTTACTATTCCATCCAATTACGATTTTTCAAATTATAACTTTGTTGCAGTAAATGTAGGTAATGATCCTAAGGATACAGCTACTAAGTTGCCAGGTAATACTTTGTCTACTGTAGCTTACGGCAAGTTTGATACTAATGATCAAGCCGACCAATACTTCATTGCTCACTTTACTCATAAGACAACGAGCACTAAAGGAAATAAGTCTGTTTCTGAAAAAGTTGTCCTTTATGCTGAAAATGGTCCTAAGAAAGGTCAAGCCTTCAAAGCTATTGAATTAGGTAATACTACTTTCACTAGAAATGGTCAAAAAGATTTAGTTACAGATCAGGTTTCTTGGGAAAACTGGGCAATAGTAGATAATAGTCATACTGTTTCCCTACCAGTGACACTTTCAACTGTTTATAAGATTAATCCTACTAATATTACTCAAACTACACCTGTTTCCAAGAAGTTTGAAATTAATAGTCAAATAGTTTCTCCATTAGCCTTCAATGCTGCTACGGATCAAGATTTGATTAAATCTTTAGCAGACAGTACAGAATTCATGGTCAAAGTTCCTTATGCATTAACTGAAAATGTTAATGTAACTTATATTGATGATACTACTGGTAAGACATTAGAAACTAAGAGCTTATCTGGTGAGCCTAATACAAATTCACAATATTCTAAATTGATAAATACTTAGCTAAGAATTACGTTCTAATCAGTGACCCAACTGATCAAAAGAACATTTTCTTTGATAATGATGAAAAGCCTAACAATCAAAATTACGATGTTCACTTTAAACATGCCTTTAAAGAGATCAATAATTCTAAGACTGTTAACGAAACTATCACATATGTTTATAATAACGGCAAAGAAGCTGCACCAACTTATAATACTTCTGTAGAATTTACTCAAACTGGAAAGCTCGATTTGGTAACCAATAAGGAAGAATTGAATGTTTGGTCTCCAGTTGCCAATACCTTTATCGCCGTTACTTCACCAGTCATTAAGAACTACACTGCCAATCAAAAACAAATTGATGCACAAACAGTTCAACCAAGCAGTAGTGATCTAGCATTTCAAGTTACCTACACACCTGCTCCAGTTGAACCTACTAAACCTACTGAGCCTACTAAGCCGGTTCAACCTACCAAGCCAACTGAACCTGTTAAGCCGGTTCAACCTACCAAATCAACTGAACCTGTTAAGCCGGTTCAACCTACTAAACCAACCGAGCCTACTGAGCCGGTTGAATCCACTAAAACAACCAAGCCTACTCAGCCGGTTGAACCAACACATACTCAATTAGTACAAAAGAACAGCGAAATAAAATCTTCTAATTTAGTTCTACCAGCAAAAGCTACTAATAAAGCTACCAAGAAGACTGAAGAAAACATCTTACCTCAAACCGGTGCCAAGCAAAACGATACTAGCTTAATCGGATTAGCATTTGGTGCTACTTCATTCTTAATCGGCCTACTTGGTAATGAACTTAAACGAAAGAAAAAGAATTAATTTCTCTGCACCAAAAACGTTAGATTAAAACTCTAACGTTTTTTTGTATTCTAAAAGCATTTTTCTAGTGAGAAGTTAATTACTTTCGGTATAATTTTTAATTAATAGCTACTTTTTTTAGAAAGGAAAAGCAAATGATTAAAGAGTTCAAAGAATTTATTTCTCGTGGCAACATGATGGACTTAGCTGTCGGAGTTATTATTGGTGCAGCATTTACCGCAATTGTAAATTCATTAGTTAAAGACTTAATTAATCCCCTCATTGGATTATTTATTGGCAAGATTGATTTATCAAACTTAAAATTCACTGTTGGTGAAGCTACGTTCAAATATGGCAGTTTCTTAAATGCGGTTATTAACTTTCTAATCATCGCATTGGTTGTCTTCTTCTTAATTAAATTAGTCAATAAAATGATGCCTAAAAAAGAAGTCGAAGAAGATGATCCTACACCAACCAATGAAGAATTATATCTTCGTCAAATTCGTGATTTATTACAAGAAAAAACTAAATAGATCATTGCATCCCTTAAACGTTTGAGGGATGCTTTTTCTTTTCAAAAAAATAAAACTCCCTTTTGCGTAATTAAGATTAGAGATCTTTCTCTAATACACTTAAAGGAGTTTTCTATGAACAGAAAAGAATTAGAAAAACGGGTTGATGAAGCTGATATCACCGCTGATCCAATCTTTAGCTGGGTTATGGAACAAGGAAATAATTGTCGCGACCTTTTACGAGCAATTGCTCCTGAATTGCATATTCAAACTGCTAGTTTTGAAACGCAGAAAAGATTGAAGTTTCATCCTGCTATGCACGGCATTATTCCAGACATCTATGCTACAGACAACAAAGGGCGAGTCTTTGATATTGAATTACAAATGACTCTCCCAGATTTCTTAGGAAAGCGGATGCGGTATTATTTTTCAATGATGGATCAAAGTCTGTTTATGCAAGGTGAAAATTATCGCAATTTACCTACCACGTATTTAATTTTAATTCTACCAACCGATCCGCTTGGACTTAACCAATATCGCTATGATACTACTTGGAGCACCAAAGGATTTAAACATGATCCATTAAATATTGGTCAAAAATTAATTTTACTTAATGCAAGTGGAACAAAAGGAAAAATCACGCCGCGTCTGCAAGGATTTTTTGATTTGATGCGTGGTAAAATTAATACAAATGATAGCTTTGTTCAAAAGCTACAAAGCGATGTTGAGAAATACAAAACTAATCCAGAAAGAAGGAAAGAACTCATGGATTACCAAATGAAGCTTGATGACATGCGATATGTTGGGGAAAAGGCTGGCATCAAAACTGGAAAAGAAGAAGAGCGGATTAATGCTATTAAGAAGATGATTCGACGTTATCGCCAATTCAACGCTGATGATAAAAAAATTTTAAGTCTTTTAACACAAGATTATGGTAATGATTTTTCTCAAAAAGAATTAAGGCAGTTTATTAAAAATAATTAGATAGTATAAAAAAGCACCAATGACTTCACATTATTAAAGTCATTGGTGCTTTCGTTTGTAAATTTTAAAGCAGATTTTTTAACATCTTAAACTAATATTCTGAAGCACCAGAGTTAGTATCAGGCTTAGCTTCTTTCTTTTCTTCTACGTGTTCTTCGTGCTTAGATGCACCAGTTCCAGTATCAACTTCATCTTTCTTATAAGTTGCACCAGTAGTTGCATCGGGATCATCTACCAACTTCTGACCAGTAGTTTCACAGAAATATTTTACAAATGGATAAATATCTTGTACCCATTCATAAGTTCCCATGTAATTACCATCCTCGTCTTCAATTCGCTTATAATCATGCAAAATTAACTTATGACGATTACCGTTTGGCACTGGCATCTTAACTTCATCGTGTCCATCTACCTTATTTCTTAAAGCATAAATAACTTTCTTAGCTTCAGGAATAACATTACGAATATGAGGGTGAACTGCTCCCATAGTATCACCAACTTGATCTGGCGTACGACCAGCAAGCATCTTCTTACTTGGATCAGTTGGCTTGTTATACCATAAAAATTGGTTATTATCATCAACATAAGTTAATTCACCAAATGCACGACGAAGCATCCAGTTAATTTGGTTAACTGTAAGAAGTCCAGCATCAAGCTTTACGTAGTCGTCACCTTCAGCTGCATTTACTTTCTTAGCCGCCTTATCTAACCAATCTGGATCATTTTTGTCTATACCTTCAACAGTGTAGCGTGATTTACCAGTTGCATCAAAATCCTCTTTAATATAATCTTCTTCTTTTAAATCTTTTAGCCATTTTGGTTCTGCCATTTTACCTCACCTCATAAAACTTATTTACTCTCAAGTTGATTATACCTACTAAAGAAAGAGCTTTCAATGTCTATATACAATATTTTATATACTGTTTTAGCATAATATATATTTATGGAATATTGTTTTTCAACAAATTAACTATTGACTAAAAGTAAGTTATAAGATATCATAACTTGTGAAAAGTAAGAAAGGAGCTAATGAATATGTTTAATGTACGTCAAGCAAATTCTTGTTGTTGTAATTGTCAAAAAATTTGGCAGTTATTTGGCGTACAGTCATTAGTTCACTTCAGGAATTTCTCTAGTTAGAAACTGGCTTTTCAAAGTTATAACTATGATTTTTCTCAAGAGCTGTTGGCACTAGGCCAATGGCTCTTTTTTGTTTGCTTAGAATCGGGGTTGAATAAAGTGCAAACTACTCTCATTGTTTTATTAGCCGTTGCTATCCTAGCTGGCATGGCTTATTTACATAGAAAGAATTGGGGATTTACTAAACTAGTATTTCTCTCGCTAGTCGTTGGAATCGTCTTTGGAGTTTCTATCCAATTAATGTTTGGTGCCAAAAGCGATATTGTAAAAAATAGTATTGATTGGATTTCAATCGTTGGAGATGGGTATGTCTCCTTATTACAAATGTTGGTTATCCCACTAATCTTTGTTTCATTAGTTGGTGCCTTCACTCAATTAAAAATGACTACTAAAATTCGAAAAATTGCTACGAGTGTCTTGGTCATCTTACTAGGAACTACTGCAGTTGCTTCATTTTTAGGATTTAGTAGTGTTGCAATTTTTAATTTGGGCGGAGCTGGCTTCGCTAAAGGAATGACTGCTTCTTCAACTGCTCTTAGTGCAATTAAGGACCATCAAGAACAATTGAAAGGCTTAACTTTACCGCAACAAATTACTTCGTTTTTCCCGCAAAATATTTTCGCAGACTTCGCGGGAATGCGTTCAACTAGCACAATTGCAGTTGTAATTTTCTCTATCTTCGTTGGAATTGCCTTCTTGCAAATTAAGAAAGAAAAGTCTGAAGTCGCTGTTACTTTCGCACGTGGCATACAAGCATTACGTGCGATCATCATGCGGATAGTAAAAATTGTACTTGAACTCACTCCATATGGCATTTTTGCTTTAATTGCTAGAACAACTGCAACTAACAGTTTTGCCACGATGAGTAAATTACTAATTTTCATTGTTGCTGCTTATGTTGCAATTATAGTTATGTTTATTGTTCACGCTGTTTTACTTTTAATTAACGGAATTAATCCCATTACTTACTTCAAGAAGGCATGGCCAGTTTTAGTTTTTGCCTTCACTTCTAGAACTAGTGGTGGTAGCTTGCCACTTAATGTTCGTACTCAACGTGAATCAATGGGCGTTAGCGATACAATTGCTGATTTTTCTGCTAGCTTTGGTCTAACTATTGGTCAAAACGGATGTGCAGGTATTTATCCATCAATGGTTGCAGCAATCACTGCCCCACTTGTTGGAGTTAACATCTTCTCATGGCAATTTGTCCTAACTTTGGTTGTAATTGATGTTATTTCAAGTTTCGGTGTTGCCGGAGTTGGTGGTGGTGCAACATTTACCACTTTGATGGTACTGGGTGCCCTTAACTTGCCGGTTACAGTACTTGGAGTTTTAATTGCTATTGATCCAATCGTTGATATGGCAAGAACTGCTCTTAATGTTAATGATTCAATGGTTGCTGGTGTAATTACTGCTAAGCGTACTGGTGAACTGGATTGGAACATTTTCAATAATCAAAAAGATGATGTAAATACTGAAATCGAATAATTTCTACAAATATTCTTGACATTATTATTTAGTCATTGTAATATTATGACAACAAAATTAATTAAAGCTTAGAAAAGATGAGTAAGCACTTAATGCATCTCACAGAGAGTCGGAACAGGTGTAAGCCGATGTTGCTAGAGTGAAGAAGATGGTCTTGGAGCTAAATTAAAATGCGAGCTAATTAAGTAAGCAATTTACGATTGACGTACGTTATCACGTCTGAGTCTTCCATATTTTGGAGTACTTAATAAGAAACTGATTGTGAGATCAGTTTGAATACAGGGTGGTAACACGTATTAAGCGTCCCTAGTGTAGTGTAATAGCTATACTACGGACGCTTTTTCTTTTGCTTATTTTTTTATTAAAGGAGGGATCATTATGAAAAATATTATTTTTAACGAACGAGTATTTAATCGAATGTGCTACTTAAACATGGTCCCTCTTGTCAGTGGATCCTCAAAGAACAGTTAAATGAAATTTTTAGTTAAAATTAAGAGGTAGAATACTATGACAGAATTAGCACATTTCGACATTGTTGGTAGTTTTTTAAGACCAGAAGAATTAAAACAAGCTAGAGATAAATTTAATCACGGAGATATTTCGCAAGCTGAACTAACTCAAGTAGAAAATCGAGAAATTGAAAAATTAATCCACACGGAAGAAAATTTAGGCTTAAAAGTTGTAACTGATGGCGAATTTCGTCGCAGCTGGTGGCATCTTGATTTTTTATGGGGCTTAACTGGCGTTAAAAAATATGATTATCACGAAAGCTACAAGTTCCATGGTGCTAAGACCAGAACAGATAATGCTGAATTAGCTGGTAAAGTTGCCTATAATCCTGACCACCCATTTTTTAAAGCATTTGAGTTTGTCAAGGATCATACTAATGCGATTCCTAAACAGACTATCCCATCCCCTACACTACTTTTTAGAGATAATCGATCATATAATTGGCCGAATTTTTATGATAATAAGCAAGCTTATCTTGATGACTTGGCTAAAGCGTACCATGAAACAATCAAGCACTTTTATTATCTAGGTTGTCGCTATCTTCAAATTGATGACACAACATGGGCTTTTTTAATCAGTAAATTGAACGAATCAGAAAATGATCCGAAGGAACATGAAAAATATCTTCAATTAGCGGAAGATTCAGTGTACGTAATCAATAAAACGTTAGAAAATTTACCAGATGATTTGACTGTTACTACACATATCTGTCGTGGTAATTTTAAATCTACATTTCTTTTTTCAGGTGGATATGAACCGATTGCTAAGTATTTGGCGCAACTAAATTACGATCGCTTTTTCTTAGAATACGATAATGATCGTGCTGGAGACTTTGCTCCAATTAAAACGATCTGGAATAACCGGGATAATGTCACAATTGTTTTAGGATTAATTACATCAAAAGATGGGCAGTTGGAAAATCCTGATGCAATTATTCAAAGAGTTAATGAAGCAGCAAAATTAGTGCCATTATCTAACCTCGCGCTTAGTACACAATGTGGCTTTGCCTCAACAGAAGAAGGCAATATTCTCAGCGAAGCTGATCAATGGAAAAAGATCAAATTAGTCGTTGATACTGCTAATAAGATTTGGAAATAAAATATATTTTTATAAGGAGGAAATCTATTATGGGTAAAGTTGAAAGTTTTGAATTAGATCATACTAAAGTTAAAGCACCTTACGTTCGCTTAATCACGGTTGAAGAAGGTAAAAAAGGTGACAAGATTAGTAATTTTGACCTTCGTTTAGTTCAACCAAATGAAAATGCCATCCCTACTGGAGGCTTACATACTATCGAGCACTTGCTAGCTGGATTATTGCGCGACCGTATTGACGGCTACATTGATTGTTCACCATTTGGTTGCCGAACGGGCTTTCATCTCTTAGTTTGGGGTACGCCATCAACTACAGATGTAGCTAAGGCACTAAAGGAAGCGCTTGAAGAAATTCGCGATAAAATTCAATGGGAAGATGTTCCCGGCACTACTATTAAATCTTGTGGGAATTACCGTGATCATTCTCTATTTTCTGCCAAACAATGGTCAAGAGATATTTTAGAAAAGGGTATTTCTGACGATCCATTTGAAAGAAACGTTGTCGAATAATTATTTTTGAAAGACAGGACAAAAAAGATGCATATTACTGCTTCAAACAGTAAAAATGCATCTTTTTTCGTGTTTATTTAATTTTTATCTTTTTCTTCTCTTCCTTTCTTTACCGCCAATTAATCCAATCAAGGCTCCGGCAGAAGCTAATGCTAATCCTGCTAATGATACGTCCGTCTTCCGACTACCAGTTTGCGGAAGTGTTGTTCTAGCACGATTAATATGCTTCGTTGTTGTAGCATTTCTTGAAGTTTTAGCAGCAGAAGTTGTACGAGTTAAGCTTGTAGAAATGTTTGTAGCTTCAACATTCTTGGACTTGTTTGACTTATTAATTTGCATAGCAGTCTTAGATGATTCTGTTTCACTCGATTGATTTGACTTGTTAGATATTGTTTGTTCTTCCGGCTTCGTTGGCTCACTCGGTTGTGTTGGCTTGTCCGGTGTTGTCGGTTCTTTCGGCTCCGTTGGCTCACTCGGTTGCGCTGGCTTGTCCGGTGTTGTTGGTTCTTCCGGCTTAATCGGTTCACTCGGTTGCGCTGGCTTGTCCGGTGTTGTCGGTTCTTCCGGCTTCGTTGGTTCAGTTGGTCGTGCTGGTTTATCTGGTGTTGTCGGTTCTTCCGGCTTCGTTGGCTCACTCGGTTGTGCTGGCTTGTCCGGTGTTGTCGGTTCTACAGGTTTAGCCTTATAAATTACTGTCCGTTCAATGTCATTTGAATCTTGGGAAACAACCTCAGAATTAATCTTTCCTTGATCTGGTGTGTAACCTTGAATTTCTGGAGAAATCACTTCGCTAAATTCTTGCGGGCCGCTCCAACTACTCTTTTCTTTGCCAGTTACTAAGTCCTTGTTTCCAGTCTTAGTGAATGTTACTTGCTTTTGAACATCTTCATGAGCTTTTGTGCCATCTTCATATACATAATGAACTGTTTCAGTTACTACCTTAGTATCTTTAATCGGTTCGGTCTTGTGAATAAAGTGAGCAATAAAGACTTGATCTACATTCTTATCTTTATCAAATCTGCCATAGATTACTTTATCTAAAGTATCGCCATTCAACTTATCAGATTTATCCGCTGGATCATTGCTGCTATCAACCTCAATAAAACTATAGTTTGATAAATTATATGGAACATTGAAACTGATATTTTCATTGCTCTTACCTAGAGTATTAATATCTGGCGCTAATTCAATAAATTTATGATCAGTATCATCGTAGAATCTCAATTTAGCTTTTTGTTCATCAGCTTTGTACGTTACTGTTCTATCAATATCAGAGTCAGTTGGTTTTACCTTTATTTCAGGAACAGCATCAACATTAGGTATATATCCCGCTATTTCTGGAGATTGAACCTTATCAAAACTATCCTTTTTAGTCTTCCAATCGTTCCACATATCTTCATTAGTTACTTCATCACGTTCTCCATCACGAGTGAAGACTACAGGAGTACCAACTACATCAGGACTTGCAGTCTTGCCATCTTCATAAACGTAATGAATCGTTTCATTAATCGTCTTTGTATCACTAATCGAAGACAGATGATGGATCAAGTGTACATTGTAAACTTGGTCTACCTTATCATCGTGATCAAAGATCAATTCACTTCCATTTGTTTCATCAGAAACTAAATCATAATGTTGCTTTTCATAATTAGCAATTGAATCACTAGTTGTATAGCCTGACTTTTCATCAGATTTACCATTAAGCTCCTTGGTAGCTAAAGTCTTACCTGTTGTATCATCGACATAGTTGACTGTGATCTTTTGTGGATTTGCCTTATAAGTCACTGTCCTAACAATATCTTTTGAATCATGTGAAACTGTGACAGAATCGATCTTTTCTTGATCTGGTGTATAGCCTGCAATTTCTGGAGAAACTACTTCTTCAAATTCTTTTGATTTACTCCAATTGCTCTTTTCTTCACCTGTTACTAAATCCTTAGTTCCTGTCTTAGTGAATGTTGCTTCTTTTTGAACATCGTCATGAGCTTTTGTACCATTTTCATAAACATAATAAACTGTTTCAGTTACTGTCTTTGTATCCTTAACTGGTGCGATCTTGTGAGTAAAGTGAGCTATAAAAATTTGATCTGTGTATTTATCCTTATCAAAGTTACCATAGTTTACTTTATCTAAAGTATCGCCATTCATTTTATTAGATTTATCTGCTGGATCCTTGGCACTATCAACTTCAATAAAATTGTAATTTGAGAAATCGTAAGGAATATCAAAATCAATACTTTCAGCACTCTTACCCGTTGTATTAATGTCTGGTGCTAATTCGATAAATTTATGATCAGTATCATCATAAAATCTCAATTTAGCTTTTTGAGCATCTGCCTTATACGTTACTGTTCTAACAATATCAGAGTCAGTTGGTTTTACCTTTATTTCAGGAATAGCATCAGCATTAGGTGTATATCCAGCTACTTCTGGTGATTTTACTGCATCAAAACTATCTTTTTCAGATTTCCAATCGTTCCAGTGTTCCTTATTAGTTACTTCATCACGTTCTCCATCATGAGTGAAAATTACTGGCTGACCATTAATATCATCATGAGCTTTTGTACCATCTTCATAAACGTAATGAATCGTTTCATTAATTTTCTTCGTATCATTAATCGAAGTCATATGGTGGGTGAAGTGGACATTGTAAACTTGGTCTACTTTGTCATCATGATCGAAGACCAATTCACTTCCATTTGTTTCATCAGAAACTAAATCATAATGTTGCTTTTCATACTCTGCAATTGAATCTTTAGTCGTATAGTCTGATTTTTCATCGGATTTACCATTAAGCTCTTTAGTAGATAAAGTCTTACCTGTCGTATCGTCGATATAGTTTACTGTGATCTTTTGCGGATTTGCTTTGTAAATTACTGTTTTAACGACATCTGAATCTTCTGGTTTTACCGTAATCTTTTCTATAGTGGCAAAATCTGGTGTGTAACCTGCAATTTTTGGAGAGTTAACTTCATCAAAACTATCTTTTTCAGATTTCCAATCATTCCAGTGTTCCTTATTAGTTACTTCATCACGTTCTCCATCATGAGTGAAAATTACTGGCTGACCATTAATATCATCATGAGCTTTTGTACCATCTTCATAAACGTAATGAATCGTTTCATTAATTTTCTTCGTATCATTAATCGAAGTCATATGGTGGGTGAAGTGGACATTGTAAACTTGGTCTACTTTGTCATCATGATCGAAGACCAATTCACTTCCATTTGTTTCATCAGAAACTAAATCATAATGTTGCTTTTCATACTCTGCAATTGAATCTTTAGTCGCATAGTCTGATTTTTCATCGGATTTACCATTAAGATCTTTAGTAGATAAAGTCTTGCCTGTCGTATCATCGATATAGTTGACTGTGATCTTTTGCGGATTTGCTTTATAAGTTACTGTTCTAACAACATCTTTTGAATCATGTGAAACTGTGACAGAATTAATCTTTTCTTGATCTGGTGTATAGCCTGCAATTTCTGAAGAAACTACTTCTTCAAATTCCTGCGGCTTGCTCCAACTGCTCATCTCTTTACCAGTTACTAAGTCCTCAGTTCCTGTCTTAGTGAATGTTACTTCTTTTTGAACATCGTCATGAGCTTTTGTACCATCTTCGTAAACATAATGAATTGTTTCAGTTACTGTCTTTGTATCCTTAACTGATGCTGTCTTGTGAATAAAGTGAGCTATAAAAATTTGATCTTCATTAATATCATTGTCAAATTTTCCATAATTTATTTCAGATAACTGATTTCCAGCAAGTTTATCATCACTTTGTGTTGGATCGTTCCCCCTTGCTACCATAACAAACTTATACTTAGAGAAGTCATACTTAGCAGGAATTTCAAAGCTAATATCAGCGTCACTCTTACCAGTTATATTAACATCAGGCGCTAACTCGATAAATTTATGATCAGTGTCATCATAGAAACGTAATGTAGCACTTTGTGTATTTTTAACTAATTCATATACTAAAGTATCACCATCAAAGTACACTTTTGCTTGTTGATTAAGTTGTGCCTTCTCGTTTTTAATTCCTGATGGGTAATCACCATGATCAGCATTAATTATTTCTTGAGGTTGTGTAGCATCTTTTACTACGTAATCTTCTGGAATTTTCTTTGCATCTTGAAGTTTCTTTAAAGCAGCCAATACCTTTTCTGGTCCGTAGCTTAGTAGATCTTGGTTATTTTTTAGTTCTATTGAATCAGCTGCTACAACTTGATCTGTATCTGCTGAATCCTTATATTTGAAGGCAATATTAACTACTGAATTACCAGAAATAGTAATTCTAGATGCATTATTACTTGTTGACTCAATAAATAGGGAATCCAAAGATTGCGTATTATCGGACCAAACTACTGAAGATAAAATACCAGTTTTTCCTGCATCATAGCCCAAAGTGGGATCGGTACCATTTAGAACAATTCGATACGAATGATTGGAAGGAACATTATCTATATCAACTAAAATGCTCTTGGCATTTTTAGCACTATTTACAGCTCCACCTACAATATGATCCTTTAAATCTGATAAATTGCTATAATAAGAAATCTTACCTGCGATTTCTTGTTGTGTATTTAAATCTATTATTTTAACTGAATTATTCTCGTTTAAAACGAAGCTAAATGATGAACTAGATTCTGTTGGTAGATTTATTAAAACATGTGTATTCTTTATATCATATTTTTGACCATTTATAACTGAAACAGTATAAGTCATTGTGTCAGATTTTTTATCATCAGACTTACCATTTAGGTCTAAATTACCATCTTCATTTCCTTGCGCTAATTCTACTGAAGTCAAGCCTTGACCTAATTGCGTAATCCAATTAAATGAACCTAAATCAAGTGCCGATGTCTTTCCTTCAACATAGTTCACATCCGAATCCTTCACGGTAGGATATTCATTAAGTGAATAGTCTTTTACAATATTTGATTGAGCATATAAATAAACATGTCCATTGTTCGTAGTTACACTACTGGAATCTGGTAAGTTTTTAAGATAAATAGTGATATCTCCACCAGTTATCTTTATTCCTGTATAATCTACTTTAACAACTTGATAACCATTTACCGAAAAACTAGAAACTTTTGGTTTAGTTTCACCAAATTTAAAACTTGATGTTGATAAATCTGCTAGAGCATTAGATGGCATTACCAAATAGAAAATAGGATCAACCGCTTTTTTAGCGTACCATCCACCTATAGTAAGGGTACCGCCATAGTTTCCAGGTGCATAATTATAATTACTAGCTGTAAAGTTAATAGTAATACTATCTTTTTCTTCAGCTACAACTGACTGCGAAGCAGTATAATATCCCTCATCACTTGGCGTATCAAAATACGGATATAAATCTGATGTTAACGTATCGCCTAAATTTACTTTCTGACCATTGCGATAATTTTCATTGACAAAACCATATAGAGAAAATCCAACGTCTATTCCCTGCCCCCAAATCAATCCTTGAGGGTTTAAGCTGTCAATGCCTAATTGAGGAATTGTCAAAACTATATTACTGATATTCGTCCCATTCTCTATTGCTACAGCTTCTCCATTTGAAATCATTCCTGATTTCACTGAATTATCAACATAATTAATTTGATAATTAAAATCTTTAACATTTGTTCCTACTAGTTTAGTAATCGTAACTCCATCTGGAACCGTAATCTTTAGATGTACATCATTAACTGGACGACCTTGTAAATTTCCAACGGAATAATTATACAGTACGATTTCTTTATGAGAAGCAGTATATGGTACTTGGCCCTTCTGATACGGACCATCATATCCGTTATGTGCTCCACCAATATAACCGCGAAGAGCCTCACCAACTGGAACATGTTCATTTGATCCTTGAATTACTTCTTTAAAAATACCTGCATTTCCAGTTAATGGTTGTTTTGCCCCTACATCCTCACTAACTTCTATTTCTTTTGAGCCAGATACGGTTGTATCTTCTGCTGGTTGAACCATATCAAAATGTCCCCATATATTAAGAACAGATGAAGAAAGCGTTGTGTTAGCTAATTTAACAATAATATCTTTTCCCTTTCCAGCCTGTGTAACAGTAGCTGAAGAAGAATTTTCTGCTATTGTCTTTTCAGTATTTAGGACAAAGCTTTCTGGGACAGGTATTGTAATCGTTGTTTCATGATTAATCAACGGACTAGGACCACTAGTACCGCCAGAGGAAATATCACCATTTATCCCTGTTTTTTGTCCCAAAGTCAATTGCCATTTATAATCATAGTTAGGAAACAGCTTCTTTACTGCACTTGAGCTTGGACTTATTCTACGCCACCTTGGATTAAGTTGAGGAACAACTACCTGATTAAAAGTTAAAGTTTTAATCGGTTGTGAATTTTCATTATAAAAGATTTGAATATTTTTTAATTCAGTTCCCGCATTATAAGGCATTGCCTTGGCTTGAGCCTCATTAAGAAAACCTATTGATAACGTTTGATTAATAGTTGCACTTTTATTTAAAGAATATGTTACATCATAACTACCATCTGAATTTTGAACCTTATTCATGCTTCCAAAAGCAGAAGGAAGAGCGGTAGGAGTAACCATATATGCACCTGAATCAAAGTGAAGCCTAAACTGATCCCCTGCTTTGTTATTAGAAACCTGGAAAGTCATTTGAATAGTTTGATTTTGACTTGGATTATATTCAGTACCACTAAGTGAAGCTGATACTTTTAGATTTTTATCACTGCTATCAGATTGAAGAGAAACAAAAGAATTATTTAATATCTTTGAAGAATTTTTTGAAACTTCACTATTAATTTGAACCTTACTCTCATTAAGTTCAGCAGTGTTAGTTGGAACTGCTTTTAAGGTATCTAAAGTCTGAGTATTTTGCTGCTTTTTTTCAGCAGAATTTATATCTTTAGTCGCTACCTTTTCATCATCTTTTTTATCTACATTAACTTCTGTAGCTTGAACAGCAGATTTATCTGCTTTATTTTCTACATCTGTCTTTGATGATTCGACAGTTTTCGTTTGAACTACTGGAGTTTTAGCATCAGTAGTTTCTGAACTTTTAACTGTTGTAGCCTTATTTTTCAAAATTGGGGAAGTAGCTACAGTCTGCACTTCGTTCTCTGCACTATCAGCGCTTGCAGCTTGAACGGTTGTTTCATTTACTCCTAAATAGAAAACTGTTCCCAATAAAACAGAAGCCGTACCGATGGTAAGTTTACGGATACTAAAGCGTTGTCTAGCGTTAGCACTATTTTTTATATATTTTCTATTGTTCATCGATTACTATCTCCTAATAAATACTAGCTGTAATAAATAACACACTTATATTTTAACACCTAAGTTTGTTTAGTATTAGTCTTGACTTATTTTTAATTACTATAAAAAAACGTTTGCTACTTAAAAATTATTTCACCTTCAACTTATTCAAAAATAAAAAACATAATTATCAACTAGACAATTATGTTTTCTATACTAATTATTCTTTATTATTCTTTTTATAGCTCTTCCACAAAATTGCATTCCAAATTATCAGCAGTAACACCCAAAAGATAGCCAAGAAAACGGTATTCCGATATTCTTTCCCGCTTTGAATTTTATTCCAAATTACACTAAAGTATGTTCCACTTAAAAATGCACTTAAAGTTATTATCGATAAAGTCAAAGGCAGCTTTTTAATTTTATCCTTAACCTTCATCAACTGAATCCAGTTATAGACCACTTCGCAAATTACGATGAGTAAAACTAGTAAGTCATACCACCATTCATGTTGTTTAACGAACTCATCAATAGTAGTAATAAAATAATATCCAATAAGAATTGAAAACAGATCTAAGATAAGCAGCTGTCCTACAACTGTATTTTGCTCTTTCTCTTTCATGTTTTTTCCGCTCTTTCTACTTTTTCTCTTCAATATAAATTATAGAACACTTACTTCTCGTCTTGCTTAATCTAAGGTTTTACTTTTTAAACTGCCGACAATAATTAGCAAGGTACTCTGTCGTTAAACTCACCGGATGGTCAATTAAATCTTGCGTCTGTCCCGCAGCCACAACCTTTCCACCATTCTTACCACCACGTGGCCCTAAATCAAGAATATTATCTGCATTAACTATCATATTTAGATCGTGCGTAATCGTAATAATAGTTGCACCTTGATCCAGTAATTTTTGTATCACTTGAACTAAAACCTTCACATCCAACGGATGTAATCCAATTGTAGGCTCATCAAAGACAAATAAAGTATCGTTCTGCTTATGACTTAAATGCGTTACTAACTTCAAACGTTGTGCCTCACCACCAGATAAGGTCGGCGTACTTTCACCTAAATGAAGATAATCTAGTCCCACTTCTTTTAGTAAAAGTAAGTCACGTTCAATTTTAGGTTCTTTCTTAAAAACAGGAAGAGCTTCGTTGATATCCAAATTCAAAATATCAACAATTGAATAGCTATTCCATTTTACCTTTTGTACTTCATGGTTATAACGATTACCTTCACAAGTTGGACAAGTCTGCTGCATATCAGGCAAGAACTGAATATCTAAAGTTACAATGCCGGTTCCTCCACAAGTTGGGCAAGCACCTTGTTTATTATTATAAGAAAAATAAGTCGGAGTATAATGCTTCTCTTTAGCCAGTGACTGTCTAGCAAACAATTTACGCAAATTATCCATAATCGAAGTATAAGTTGCGACCGTCGACCTAGTACTTTTACCAATAGGTGAAGCGTCAACGCTAACTACTTGATTAATTGGCGATTCAAAATTTTTCACTTGTTTAGGTAAAGTCTCACCTTTAGCTTGCGCCTGAATTGCTGGCACCAAACTATCTAAAATCAAGCTTGTTTTACCTGCTCCCGAAAATCCAGTCACAGCTGTTAACTGATTAACAGGAATAGCTGCATGAACATCTTGTAGATTAAAATAATGATCCACATCAAAAGAAATTTTTACAGAATTAATTTTTTCTGCTCGCTTTCTCGCCATTAATGCAGCAGTCCCATCAAGATATGGTCTAATTAAAGATTGCTTGTCTTTTTTTATTTGATCGACGCTGCCTTGATCGAGAATTTCACCGCCTTGTTCACCTGATCCTGGTCCAATTTCAATTATTTCATCAGCTGCTTTAATAATATCCACATTGTGATCCACAACTACTAGTGAATTTCCTTGTGCTACTAATTTATGCAAGACCTTAATTAATCCGTCAACATTAGCGGGATGGAGTCCAATTGATGGTTCATCTAAGATATATAAGACGCCAGTTGTCTCCGTTCTCAAGGTGCGCGCTAGCTGAATTCGCTGTAATTCACCTGTGGATAAGGTATTACCATTTCGAGCCATTGTTAAATAATCTAAGCCCAAATCAAGCAATGGCTGCAAATTATCCACAAACTCTGTGAATAAAGCATTTGCCATTTTTTGCATATCAACTGGTAAACTTTTGAATACTTGATCTTTCCAAGCAATCAAATCACCCAGCGGCATTTCAGCTACTTCATTAATATTTAAACTACCTACTAATTGCTTCAATAATTCTGGCTTTAATCTTGAACCATGACACACTGGACAAATCTGATATGAGAAAAATTCTGAAATCCGTTTTTGTGCCCGTTCACTCTTACTAGTTTTGGCAGAACGCAGAACAGCTTGGTGAGCATTTTCATACAGAGCATTAAAATTATGAAAAACTCTCCCGGTTCCTGATAAAAAGTCCATTTTATACTTCTTTTCAGGACCATTAAGAACAAAATCTTTTTCTTTATCAGTTAAATCCTTATAAGGAATATCAATTCTAACCCCAGCATGCTCTGCTACATTCGGCATAAAGTTTCTACCAGGTAGCGACCACGAAGCAACTGCCCCATCTTTAATAGAAAGACGAGGGTCGGCGATCAACTTACTATCATCCAATTGACGTACTTTCCCTGTTCCACCGCATTCTTCACAAGCCCCATCAGAATTAAAAGCAAACTGCTCAGCACTTGGCGCATAAAACTTAACGCCGCAAACTAGACAGGTAAGCTGACCCATTTCCTCACCTGACTTTGCCATTGCTTCTGCAATTTCTAGGCTTGGCTTTAGACGATGGCCATTAGGACAAACAGGCGAGCCTAATCTAGAAAAAATCAAGCGCAAAATATTAAAAGTTTCGCTCATTGTTCCAACCGTTGCTCGTTCAGATGGAATAGTTGGCCGCTGTCTTAAAGCTAAAGCTGAAGGAATATGCTTGACGCTAATAACGTTTGCTTGATTTCCTTGTTTGATTCGTCTGCGCATATAAGTAGATAAGGCATCTAAATATCTTCTTGAACCTTCTTCATATAAGATACCCATGGCTAAAGAAGATTTTCCCGAGCCTGATAGACCAGAGATTGCAACAAATTTATGAAGCGGAATATTAACATCAATATTTTTCAGATTATGGACACGTCCCCCGCGCACCTCAATCTGAGTTGGTAACTTCGCAGTCAAAGTCAATTCCTCCTTACTTTTTATCAACTACTATCTTACAACAATCAGTATAAAAAATAGCCATTCTATCATTGTCTATGCGAAAAGAAGACCCTACTTATTGAAAGTAGAGTCTTCTGAAGGAATATAACTATGAAAATTTAATTTAAGGAAATATTATTTAAGAATTTGTGTAATTTGTGTTGATATATGAGGATTATGGAAAATTAAAAATTTCAGTTATTTTGTAAAGCCAACATCGTACCATGAGTTTGCGGATGGCTTAAGTGACCAGCCAGTTACCTTGTCGTTAACTGCAGTTACTGACCAACTGTTTGTAGTAGGTACAACGTAAGCATTGTCGTACATCCATTGTTGCCACTTATCAAAGGCTTGTACACGGTACTTGTGGTTGAAGGCCTTAGTTGAGTCAATGTTAGTAAGAAGTTTAGTTTGAGTTGGAGAAACAAAACGAGCCATGTTGTATGGAGCACCTTCACTGTAAAGGTCCATTGGTGATGGTTCAGATGATAAGCTCCAGCCACCTTCAAAGACATCAATCTTAGGACTATCTGCTTGAACATCTTGTACCCAAGAGTTGAATTCCATTGGACGACCACCAACAAATTTAGCATCTAAGCCAATCTTTTGCCATTGTTGGATGTAGTTAGTCCAGATCTTTTCAGCATTTGGTTGTGTACCCCGAACAGCAACGTTAATAGTTAACTTCTTGCCATTTGGTTGACGACGGTATTTTTCACCCTTACGCTTCTTGTATCCAGCTTTGTCTAATAATTCGTTAGCTTTCTTCAAGTTGTATGGGTAACCCTTAATGCTCTTGTCAGAGAAGTCTCCAAATTGTGCTGGAATTAAAGTGTTAACTCTGAATGACAAGCCATTACTGTAACGCTTGGTAACAGCATCGATGTTCATTGCATAAGCCATAGCCTTACGTAATGAAACATTGTTCATCTTAGCATTCTTATCTTCAACGTTCTTACCAGCCTTCTTGTCAAACTTACCTACCTTAAAGCCTAAGTAGTTGTAAGATAGAGGAATCTTACCAATGAAGTTAACGTTCTTAGTATCCTTAACGTTGTTCCATTGAGCGTTAAGCACACCAGTAATATCAAACTTGTGACTCTTAATAGCTTGAGAAACAGAGTTAGTTCCGATTACTTCCATAGTAATCTTGTCTAAGTTTGGCTTGCCACGCCAGTAGTGTTCATTTGGTACATAAGTAACTGATTGACCACGAACAACCTTTTGAACCTTGTAAGGACCAAAGAATAGTGGTTGCTTACGAACCTTATCATCAGATAAAAGCTTATCAAATGGCACATCTTTCAAGTAGTGGTATGGTTCTGCACTTTCAAGGAAGTAACCGTTACCTGATTGAAGCATACCTGGTTTCATTTCCTTAAAGTGAAGTACAACTTTTCTACCATCTTCGCCATTTGGCATTTCAATACCAGAAATCTTATCAGTCTTACCTTTGTGATATTCTTCTAAACCAACAAGGTTAGCTAAAGAATCTGTATATCTTGAAGTCTTAGTCTTAGGATTACCAACGATTTCATAGGCATATTCAAGGTCCTTAGCAGTTACTTGCTTACCATCAGACCACTTAACACCTTTTTTCACTTCAATAGTGATTGTCTTGGCATTCTTATCTAACTTAAAGGTAGCTGCACCTTTATTGTTAATCTTATAGCTATCATCAACACTAAATAGTCCTTCTACTCCTGGTGCTTGAATCTCACTATCAGTACTAGTATCAGATAATTCTGGTAAGAAAATACCTGTAAAAGGTGAGTCACTTTCAATTGCATACTTTAATGTTCCACCTTTTTTAACTTGTTTCTTAGGAACAGCTTCCTTAAAGCTAACTTTCTTATCGCTAGCGTTATTATTGTTGTTATTCCCACAAGCAGTTAAAGTTAATGCCGCACCGGACAATACTGTAATTGCTCCTAACCACTTAACTTTTTTCATTTTTTCTCCCCCTTTGTGAGATGACTTAAATTTCTTGATTCTGATTATATGATATTAAAATGAAAAAAAAACAATACAAAATTAAAATATTTTTTGGCTAAATTTGTGTTTTATTAAAAATCTAGTATTAATACACTTGTTTTCTTTAAGATGTAATCTGATAAGTTATAAAAATTGCCAGAAGTTATACAGAGTTATAAAAAAGAAATGATCTTAAATGAATTCTAAAATTTCAAGCAAAAAAAAGCTGGTAATATCAACGCCATTTCAAGCGAAGATATTGCCAGCTTTTCTTTATATTCTCTTTTCAGGAATTTTTTTAATTTTTCTCTTAGGTGTAAAATTCAAAGCCAAAACCGCCACAATTACTAAAAATGTTCCTAGCCAATCCATCCCTGACATCACCAAACCAAAGATTAAAACTGAACCAACTGTAGCGGATAAGGGCTCAAACGCATCAAGCAGACTAACCGTTGATGGCTTAACATAGCGCAAGGCATTCGCCATGATCTGAAAAGGTACTATTGTTCCCAAGATAATAATTGCTCCTACCCAGAGCCAAACTTTAGAAGTATTTGGAATAGCAGGAAAACTTGGATGAACAATTACCAATCCCAGTCCAGCAAAAATCATCCCCCATCCCGTCAAAACTAAACTAGATATTCTTTTAACAATTTTAACTGGAATCAACGTATAGCTTGCCTCACCTAGAGCAGACAATAAGCCGAAAAATAATGCTACGGGAGTGATTGCTAAATGATTCAAATTGCCATGAGTTGACAGTAAAAATACGCCAATAAAAGCCATAATTGCTGCTAAAACGTCTAACTTTCTTAAAACTTGCTGATGAGTTACAGCAAGATAAGCAAGAACAAAAAACGGTCCAATAAATTGTAAGATAGTCGCAATCGAAGCATTCGCCATTTCAATGACAATAAAGTAAAAAATCTGTACTGGTAATAAGCCAAATACACCATAAGCGATAATATGCAGAGTATTTTTCTTATTTTTTAAAATAGAAAATGGCTTTTGATGTAAAATTGCCGCAATGATTAATAAGACAACTCCAGAGATAATTAACCGAATCTGCGTCAGCCAAATTGGTGTAATTTTTGAACTGATTTTAAATAAAGACTCCGCAAATAAACCGGAAATTCCCCACATCACAGCTGCTAAGGCTGCTAAAATTGTCCACAATCTGCTTCTAGTAACCTGCTTATTCATCCAGCTTCTTCCTCACAAATAAAAATCAATCTAAATTATCATAGCATAGTTACTCTAAGCAATCATTGTAATTTCGACAAAAAAATACTGTTCAGTTTGCTTATCTGAACAGTATTTTTTAATTCAAATTAGTCTAAATCTTTACCATCAGATTCAATAACTTTCTTGTACCAATAGAATGAATCTTTCGGCATTCTCTTCAAAGTACCCTTACCTTCATCGTCTCTGTCAACATAGATAAAGCCGTAACGTTTACTCATTTGACCAGTACCTGCAGAAACTAAGTCAATACAGCCCCAAGTAGTGTAACCAATTAAATCTACACCATCATCAATTGCACGCTCCATTGCCTTAATGTGCATTCTCAAGTAATCAATGCGGTAATCATCATGAATCTTACCATCATCACTGATCTTATCAACTGCACCAAGACCATTTTCAACAACCATCATTGGAATATCGTAGCGATCATACATTACTTCAAGATAATATTGAAGACCATCTGGATCAGTTGCCCAGCCCCATTCAGAATACTTCAAGTATGGGTTCTTAACACCAGCAGCAAAATTGCCGCCAACTTTATCCTTTACTTCATGAGTAGTAATAATGTTAGACATATAGTAAGAGAAGGTATAAATATCAACTTTCCCTTCAAGCAAATCTTTTCGATCTTGCTCAGTAATATCTAAATGAACATTATGTTCATTCCATAAACGCTTAGCATAAGTTGGGTACTTACCTTTTGCTTGCACATCGCCGCAGTAGAAGATATTTTGTTCCCACATATGACGGTTAGCCAAAATATCTTTAGGATCTGGTGTTAATGGGTAGTCCACAATACCACAAATCATATTACCAACTACGTAGTTAGGATCTAATGCATGAGCAATCTTAACTGCGCGAGCACTAGCGACAAATTGGTAGTGCAGTTTTTGGTAGGCATGTTGATATACCTTATCATCAGTTACATTATTACCAAATGAACTAAGCATTAAAAGCGTTGAATTAATTTCATTAAATGTAAGCCAGTACTTAACTAGTCCTCTGTATTCTTCAAACAAAGTAGTTGCGTATTTAACATACATATCGATCATTTTTCGATCGCCCCAGTCATGGTATTTTTCACTGAGGTATAGTGGATCTTCGTAGTGAGAAATAGTAACTAAAGGTTCAATCCCGTACTTTTTACATTCCTCAAATACATGGCGATAAAAATCCAATCCAGCTTGATTTGGCTTTTCTTCATCGCCTTTAGGGAAAATTCTAGTCCAGGCAATTGAAAGGCGGAAGGTCTTAAAGCCCATTTCAGCAAACATCTTAATGTCTTCTTTATAGTGGTGGTAAAAATCAATTGCCACGTGGTTTGGATAATATTCATTTGGATCAATTGCACCAACTGCACCTTCTGGCAAGCCCGCACCGGGAATGGCTGGCGTTTTTTCTAATTTGCCATTCAACTTGTAAGTCAACATTCTTGGCGCATCTAAACTACCAGCAGTTGTAATATCAGTGACTGATAATCCCTTACCATCTTCATCATACGCACCTTCAATTTGATTTGCGGCAGTAGCTCCGCCCCATAAAAAGTTCTTTGGAAATGACATTTATATTTCTCCTCTTTTTCAATATTAATTATCTTCATTATATATGAAATCGATTACATCAGCTAAGCCATTTGCGGATTTGAACTAGCTGTTTCTGTTTCACTAGCTCCTTCTAAGTCTAGAATTTCTTGTCCCACTTTTACCTTACCTTGGCTAACAACAGTGATCTTTTCATAATCTTTTGAGTTAGTGACTACAATTGGAGTCGTCACAACATAACCCTTAGCATGAATTGCATCGATATCAAACTTAACTAACTCATCACCTGCTTTAACTTCGTCACCTTTTGCAACTAAGGTTTCAAAACCATGTCCTTGTAAGTTAACAGTATCCATTCCGATGTGCATTAAGATTTCTGCACCATCACTTGTCTTCATTCCGATAGCATGTCCAGTTGGGAAAGTCATCACAACCTTACCATCTGCTGGTGCATGTAAAACTCCTTCGCTAGGCTCAACAGCAACTCCTTCACCCATAGCACCGCTTGAGAACACTTCGTCTTTTACTTCTGAAAGTGGTAATAATTCACCAGCAAGTGGACTAACTAATTCAGTTGAAACATTTAAGTCGCTAGTGCTTGCTAAACTTGGAGCAGCTTTTGCAATAGCATCAGCTTGGTTTGCAACTTCTTGAACAGTCTTTGCTTGTTTTTCATCATAAGCTTGATCAACACTCTTCTTGCCAAGAGCTATTTGTAAAATAAATCCAAGAACAAATGACACAGCCATCGCAATCATCAAACCGTAAACACTCATATCAACGCCAGTCTTTGGACCAATAGCAGCAGGAATTACGAAGACTCCCATACCGCCCATCATGTACATCTTAGTACCAAAGAATCCAATCAAGCCACCACCAATACCAGCTGCAATACAACTTAAGACAAATGGCTTTTTACGTGGAAGAGTTACACCATAAATAGCTGGTTCAGTAACACCGAAAATTCCTGATAAGAATGCTGGAAGTGCAATACCTTTTAATTTTTGATCTTTAGTTTGTAATAAGATTGCTAAAACAACACCAATTTGTGCAAATGAAGCACCTAATGATAAGCCTAAGATTGGGTCATAACCTAAAGCAGCAATGTTTGACATCATCACTGCGACAAATCCCCAGTGGACACCGAAAATAACGAATACTTGCCAGAAGCTACCAAGTAAAACACCAGCCAATACTGGACTAAAGTTGTAAACAGCTGAAGTAATGGCAGCAAGTGCATTACCAATCCAAGTAGCAAGTGGCCCGATAATTAAGAAAGTCAAAGGAACAACAATCAGTAAAGTAACAAATGGAACTAAGAAAGTTTTTACCACAGTTGGAATCCATTTTTTGCACCATCTTTCAACAACAGAAGCAAACCAAACTGCTAAAATAATTGGAATAACTGTTGAAGTATAGTTCATTGAAATAATTGGAATGCCTAAGAATGTAGCATGAACTTGTGAATGTAAAAATGTTCCGTTAAATAAATCAAATAAAACTTTTTTGCTGCTATTCATTGCTACCATTGCTGGATAACACATTGCAGCACCAATTGTAATGGCTGTAAAGCGGTCTACCTTAAATTTCTTAGCACTAGTAATTGCTAGAATAAGTGGTAAGAAGTAAAAGAAACCATCCCCAATTGCATACAAAACTTCATAAGTACCAGAAGTTTTAGCAAGCCAGCCAAATGAAGCACACATTGCAGTTAATCCTTTAATCATACCTGCTGCAGCCATTGGCCCTAAAATTGGAGTAAAGATACCTGAAATAAGATCGATAGCTTTATCCATTAAACTCATATTGCTATCATCTAAATCGTCATCAGCAACTTGACCGCCACCAGAAAAGCCACCTTCTTTTAAGACTGCTTCATATACGTCAGCAACTTCATTACCAATAACTACCTGATATTGTCCACCAGCTTTAACAACTGTAACAACACCATCAGTATCTTTTAAGGCATCATCATTAGCCTTCTTTTCATCTTTTAACTTAAAACGCAAGCGTGTTGTACAGTGAACCACGCTAATTACGTTGTCTTTTCCGCCAACGTCCTTAATAATTGTTTTTGCTAGAGCATCATAATTCTTAGCCATAGCTTTTTCCTCCCAATAATAAAACCCAAGCTACTCAAAAACTAGAGAACATAAGTGTTCAATGTCTTTCAGTAACTTGGGTTCTTGCCTAATCGAATTAGTAACATACCTAAGTATGAAAATATTTAGTTTTCTTGGCGGTTTGTCACACGCCAAATGTGTAAAACTAGATAGAACTTATCATCTGAATTTAAGGTCCATCCCTTTTTACTATGTAAATAAGTTGCGATCCTCTCAGCCGTATCATAAGCATGATTGTACTTAATCTTCATAAAAGCCAGCAGCGAGTCATCAAGTTCGCCACTTTTTTGATGCTTATTTCTTAAAAGTCTTACCAATAATACTCTTAAGTGAGTAATGAAGCGACTATAATTAAATGACTCTGTATCTAAAGTCATTTGGTATTGATACTGAATAATATCAATAATTCCGCTAATCAACTCAGTAATCTCAACCGTTTCTTGAACTTGATCATTATCAGAAGCTGCATTAACGAAGTGATAAGTCATAAAAATACTTTCACTTGGTGGCAAGTTAACCTTCATTTCTTTATTAATTAAAGCAATGACCCTTTCACTAATCTTATACTCCTTAGGAAAAAGATTCTTAACTTCCCAACGTGTATTAGCAGCACTCATATCAATATGATCTTCAGTTCTGGAAAGAGCAAAGTCAATATGGTCAGCTAAGGCTAAGTATTGAAAATCATTAAACTTCACATTTAAAAGTGGCTCCACCATCTGGATCACCTTATTGGTTAAATCGATGGTTGAAGCATTGATCTCTTTAACTTGATTGACTTCATCTTGATGAGAAGTAGCAGTAAACCGCCTTTCAATTTTGCTCTCATCAATCTTATCGCCTTTCTTTAAGCCAAAGCCCACGCCTTTGCCCAGGACTACTTGTTCTTGGCCTTGATCGTCCTGCACCAAGGCTGCACTATTGTTAAATGTTTTAAGAAATATCATCCGACGAATCACCTTTATATAGAAAAAAGCTACCACAAACTACAATATACACTTTAAGTATATCATCATTATTTGTAGTAGCTCAGACCTGATCGCATCAGTAATCCGCTTATTTACAATAATTATAATAGCGCTTTCATATATTTGTGTCAATAAGTATTTGCATAAAAATACTTATTTTTATGTGAGCAAAAAAAGAGGCCAGACCTTAATGTCTGACCTCTTTTTCTAGTTTTAAACTATTTCTTTATTTTTGACGCTTTTTTCTATCTACGCCTAATCCGAATAAACTACCTACTGTAGCAATTGCTAAACCTAAGATACCAGCTGTATTTTCTGATTTAGCACCAGTTTGTGGCAATGTATTCTTTTCAGCATGGTGATTTTCATTTACAGTAGCTGCCTTTGCAGTGTTGGCTTCAGAATTAGTTTCTGTAGTCTTACCACTATTGTTATCACTTGTTCCAGTAGCGTCTACATAGACCTTAACTGTTACATCTACACTAGAGCCATCTGGATAAGTTACTGTAACAACGCCTGTATGTTCACCAATTGTAGAAATATCTGGTACTTCTTTCCAAGTGTACTTAGTACCTTCTGGCATGTCATCCTTGTTCTTAATTCCTTCTGATGGGTTTGGAACAACACCTGGAGTAGTGTGAATTGGTTGCGGTTCTGGAGTTACATGGTTCGTACCGATAATTACTGTTACGTTAACCTTATCCTTTGAACCATCTGGGTAAGTTACGATTACTGTGCCTGTGGTCTTGCCTGGCTTAGTTACATCTGGAGTCTTTTCCCATGTGTACTTAGTGCCTTTTGGCATGTCATCCTTGTTCTTAATACCCTTTTCTGCTGGTGGTACTACGCCTGGGGTAGTGTGAACATCTTGACCCTCTGGAGTGTACTTATCGGCATCAGTTGGTGTAGTTGGATTGTCAATAATTACTGGAACATCAACTTTATCCTTTGAACCATCTGGGTAAGTTACGATTACTGTGCCTGTAGTCTTACCTGGCTCAGTTACATCTGGGGTCTTCTCCCATGTGTACTTAGTGCCTTTTGGCAGATCATCCTTGTTCTTTATACCCTTTTCTGCTGGTGGCACTACGCCTGGGGTAGTGTGAACATCTTGACCCTCTGGAGTGTACTTATCGGCATCAGTTGGTGTTGTAGTCTTAGTGTAAGCAACTACAACGTTGGTATTTGGTGTGTTAGCATTCACGTTCTTATCAGCTAAAACAACTTTTGCATCTCTACCATCAACGGTTGAAGTATAGTCAGTTACTTGTGGAACATTGTATTCTGGCCAAGTACCTTCAGTTGCTCCAGTTGACTTCCAAGTATTGCCATCTCTTACGCCAACAGCCCATGGAGTATCAGCTTCTACATTTTCACCTTCACCGCCACGAACGAAGTGAACTGTTTGAACAATCGTTTCAGTTGTTCCATCAATCTTGTTAACAGTAATTGTACGAACAACGTCTTTGTTCATGTCCTTATTATTTGGATCATATGGAGTTACTGTACTACTCTTTTGGTAAGTAATATGAACTGCTTCACCATTTACTGGTGTGCCGTCTTTGATTGCGGAAGCTGATTGAACTTCAGTTGCTTTAGTTCCATTTACGTATGAATCGTAACCAGAAATTTGTTCTACTGCTGCAGTTGGATATTCTGCTTCGCCGCCTAAAACGAACTTGTTGTTTTCGATCTTACCAACTTCCCAAGCGCCAGTTCCAGTAACCTCTCCAGTTACTAAATCTTCAACACCGTTTCTACCAAAGTTAACAGTTTGAGTTGAAATTAATTGTTCTTCCTCACCTGGTTTAGTTTGGTAAATATCACGGCTAACGCTTGTAAACATATCCTTGTACTTAGGCTCAGTTGGATTTACACCTGGGGTTGTTGGAGTAACGTCCTTTGTTGCGTGAACTAAGTTAATAACTACTGCTTCATCCTTAGTAGGAATAATTACATTTTCTGGCAATGTTTGATCTGCAGCTAACTTGTAACCTACTGGAATGGTTAAGTTAGTCTTGGCATTAGTACCTGGCTTACCACTTACAACAATTGGATTACCAACATTCTTCTTGTCAATAGTGTCATAGAATTGATAACTTACAGTTACATCTGCAACTGGAGTTTCACTTTGTTGGTAAGTAATATGAATTGCTTCACCATTTACTGGTGTGCCGTCTTTGATTGCGGAAGCTGATTGAACTTTAGTTGCTTTAGTTCCATTTACGTATGAATCGTAACCAGAAATTTGTTCTACTGCTGCAGTTGGATATTCTGCTTCGCCGCCTAAAACGAACTTGTTGTTTTCGATCTTACCAACTTCCCAAGCGCCAGTTCCAGTAACCTCTCCAGTTACTAAATCTTCAACACCGTTTCTACCAAAGTTAACAGTTTGAGTTGAAATTAATTGTTCTTCCTCACCTGGTTTAGTTTGGTAAATATCACGGCTAACGCTTGTAAACATATCCTTGTACTTAGGCTCAGTTGGAGTTACGCCTGGAGTTGTTGGAGTTACAGATTTAGTACCATGCTTAAGAGTTACAGTTAAAGCTGCTGGATTCTTCTCAGTAATAGTTTCAGCTACAGGGTAATTTCCTGCAACAACCCAGCCTTTAAGAGCACTATTATTCTTCAAATCGTTATTAATTTGATTCTTAATTTCTTCAGCAGATACTGTAGCTGGATTATCAGAAGGGAATGTACCAGTAAATGCATCTGCAGTAGTTGCTAGCTCTTGACCCTTTTCATCAACATATTTAATAGCTTGCGTGAAGCTTTCTTCAGTTGGCGATACCGCCTTGTATGTTACAGTTACGGTCTTACCATTTTGTGGTGTTGCATAACCATCAATTTCTTTGGTAGTAATAGTTGCTACAGGGGCTTGAGTACCTTTTTCACCGTTAACATATGAATCAAATCCTGAAATTTGTTCAACATTCTTAGCGGAGAATTCAGCAGAACCAGCTTCTGGAGTCCATGCTACCCAAGTAGTTTTACCAGTTACAGGATTGTAATAGCCAGCATTGCCATTAGCATCTTTACGTACATAATGAACCGTTTGTGTTTGATCAGCAATTGCTGCATGACCAGTTCCAGAAACATCGTACTTAATTGTACGAGTTACATCCATATTCATATCTTTGTTAGAAGGATCATATGGAACTGGAGTAGAGTCTTGAGCAACATACTTAACATCAATCATCTTGACGGTATTTGGACCAACAGAACTTTCAGCAGCAACTTTAGCTTCTGTAGTCTTTACGCCATCAATCATGTAGTCATAGCCTTGCGGAGCAGTAGCAATGTCAGTGTATTCTGCCCAAGTACCAGTCTTATCAGAAGTTAATTTGTTAGTAGTTGTGTTGTAAACGTACCAAGTACCTTCTGAGCCTTCCATGATCTTGCCAGTATATTGATCAAGCACACCAGTCCGACCAAATGTAATAGTTTGCTTTTCAGTATGATCAATTGCTGAATTGTCAGTCTTATAAACATTAATTGTACGAGTTGAAGTAGTGAACAAGTCTTTGTATTCAGGATTATCTGGAGTAACGCCTGGTTCACCTGGAGTTACTGTGTTCTTAACTAATTTAACCGTAATTGTATTATTGTCAGTTTGATCACCTGGATAAGTAAAGCCTTCAGCAATCTTCCAACCAGCTGGAATATTATTGTCAATATTAGCCTTCAAAGTTGAAGCCTTTAAGCCTTCCTTCTTGTTGAAGTCAAAGGTCAACTCATCTTTACCATTCTTAGTCTTTAATGGTGCGTTATTAGTACTATCAACATACTTAACAATTACTTGAGCGTTGTAATCAGAATCATCATGTTGTTTTTGACTTTGCTTTAATGGAACTATAATTTCAGCTGGTTGAGAATTAATGTTATTCTCGGCAGCTGGGTAAGTATAACCATCAGCAATGCTGTAGTTATTTGGCAAGTTACCATCAATTGCGCTCTTTAATTGATCAGCAGTTAAGCTTGATCCCTTAGCAATATCAGCAATAGTATGACTTGCTACTTCTTGACCATTAAATTGGTAAGAAATTCTCTGACTAAAGCTAGTCTTCTGATCATCTGGCTTATCAGTATTTGAATCAGCAACCACATTAATATTAGCCTTGACGTCTAAGTAAGTACCATCGTTAAAGCTAATCCGAACTGTTCCTGTAACATTATTCTGAATATCTCTAGTAGATGGCATACCGTTTGGAGCCCAAGTCATTGCAAATTGACGACTATTATCAGTACCTTCAATGTAAGCTAATACTTGAGGTGCATTTGGATTGATATTTTGACCATTCCAACCTGCTTGTCCAAGATCAGTAACGTTAATTAACTTACGGAATGCATCTTGGGAAATACCACTAATATCTTGACCTTGTTTGTAAGTTTCAGTAGCACCAGTTGTTGCACCATAAATATTACCAAAGACATTAATCCAGTTAGGATCAGAACCAAAGATTTCCTTGGCTGTACCTGTTAAATGAATAGTTGCACGAGTCTTAGAGTTACCTGGAAGATTGTCGCCTTCACCAGTACGTTGATCAGTAGATGAATTAGTTTGTTGTGATGCTAATGATGAACCAGTTTTATCGCCATAGTTAGCTACATTAGTATTAGGCTCCCTGTTTTCCATCCACTTAGTAGTTACATCATTAGCAGAGAATGATTCTGGAGCTGAAGCGCCATTGTTTAATGTAGGGTTACCATGCTTCTCCGTGATCTTGTAAGTATTACCTTCTAGCTTGTAGGTTACCCAATCAGTAGCATTCCATTCACTATCTTCATTCTTAAATGTAATTTCAGTAATTGCTGGAACTGGAATATTTTCAACACTGCCATCAGTGGTCTTGTGAGCAGTATAAGTACCAATTGTGTAGCTTGTAGTTGTGTTGGTACCATAAATAATCTCAGTATCACCTGGTATACCAACAGTTACTGGAACGTATACCGTAGTACCAGGTTGATTATTCTTGCCAGGAACTGTAACTTTAATTACTTGAGTTTCAGGTTTATCTGGGAATGGCTTTGGATCAGTACCATTGTCTCTCCAAGTAATAGTAGTACCTTCTGGTAAATTATTTGGATTATGAATACCATCACTTGGCTTATAAGTGTTATTAGTTGGATCGCTTGGTTTAGTTACATTTTGTGGCTTTACAACAACAACTGTTGCAGTTGCATGATCAACAGATGGTCTTTCAGCAGTATTATCTGGATAAGTTATAGTAACTGGAATAGTTACAACACCAGTATCTGAACCACTTGGAATAGTGTAAGAAACTTTACCAATGTTTGGATCAACTTCTGCACCTGCTGGAGCATTATCACCAAGTTTATAAGTTGGTTTTACTGAATCTGGAAGGGTTGGGGTGTAATGAACATCAGTAGTTACCGTTTGACCAGGTCTACCACCAATTGGATTGTAGCTTGGTTCATATTTATCAGCATCATTTGCTGTTGGAACCACCTTAATAGAATTATCTTTAGTTACAACGTTTAAGTAAGTCTTTTTACCTGAAGCGTACTCATCATCAAAAGTCAACTTAATAGTTGCATTAGTGTCACCAAGACTAGGAGCAGGTGCCCAAGTAGCTGTGTAATGAATATTAGCGTGAGCTAAAGAACTAGTGTCAATTAATTCTCTTGCTTGTTCGTCAGTTAATTCTTGACCAACAACTACTTCAACTGGAGTAGAAACATCTTTAGCAGTAGCACCAGCTGCTGGAATTGTTAATTTGTTGCTATTAACTTCTGTACCATTAACTGTAACTTGAACAGTACCATTCAAGTTTTCACTTGCTGAAGGAGTAGTTACAACAGTTGAAGGAGCACTTCCTTGCCATTCAATAGTTGCATTACTCTTCTCCACAGCAGTTGGTTCACTAACAGTTTCTTTACCTTCTGCATCAGTATTAATTGTGTAGTGGTTAATCTTTGAAACAGCATCCCCAGCATTAAGAACTTGTGAATGATCGGAAGTTTCATGAGCCTTAATTGATGAAATATCAGTAACAACTTCGTAAGCACCTGTTACCTTACCATTTTCGTCTTTAGTAATTGTACCAGTATGTGTACCGTCACCAATGTAAACTGGAACATTCACAACATCCTTAGTACTGTCTGGATAAGTTACTTCAACTGGAACTAAAACTAGACCAGTTTTACTATTTTCACTTGTTGGTGCAATCGTTAATTTACCACTATCAGGATCAACAGTTACAAATCCTTGACTAGCATCACCCTTGGTATATTTTGTACCTTCTGGAGCTTTACCATCTGGATTAATAGTAATGTTACCCTCTTGGCTAGTGACATATTTTGGATCTTCGCTCTTAGACTCACCTTGCTTAACATTCATTGGATCATAAGCAGGTTGATATTGATTGTTATCTATTAAGTCACTACCAAATTTAACACCATTAGTATTCCACCAGCTAAAGTGATTAATAAACTGTTGCAATGCATCAGAATCATGCTGAACAGCACCATTTGCAAATTCTCCGCCATCAGCTAAGGTGACAGTATTAGTACCACCAGCAGTATTTGCAGCATTGCCAGAACCGTTCATGTATTCAGAACCATATGTATATGGTGGAAGAACCGTATTGCTTGCATCAAATCCTTTACCCTTAGCACGGAAAGCATACGAGTTAGTACCACCTTGAGATAGGTTACTTAAAGATTTAATTTGCCAAGTTACAGGATTACTTTCCCCTGCAGGAATCATCGTCAATGGAGTAAAGCCATTTGCAGTTGAATTAGTAATAGTTATCTGGTTAGTATTACTTGGGTTAGCAGCTGCTTCAAGGTGAACTAAGTAGCCAGCTTTATGACCCTCAGAATTTCTTTCTAAATCAATATATTTAGCATCCGTGAAGTTCACATAATTATAACTGCTAGTTCCCCACATAGTAAGTAAACCTGGCCAACTTTCACCGTACTTACCAGCCTTAGCCAAAGTATATTGGTCTGGTAAAAGTGAAGAATAAGCTGAATCATGCAAGATCAAACTACCACCATTAACTTCAAAGTGATAAGTTTGACCGTTACCACTAGTCGGACCCATGGCAACTAATGGCGAGTCAGAATCGTTAACACCAGCACGAATCACCTTAAGAATAGCATCTTTACCAACCCGTAAGGTACTATCCGTAATATTACCAGTTGAGTCTAGGTTAATCGGTGCATAAGCACGGAAGCCCTTTGTATTAATCTTGGTGTTGATGTTTAATTGTGAACCATCTTGTAAATCAAGGTGACTACCATTCATAATTGCCATTGAACGGCCAGCACCAAGATCCATGTTGACAACTGCGCCGCTTTCTAAGCGAGTTACACCAACTGTAGCAGCATCAATATCTTGAGTTCCAGCACCTTTATCAAAGTAAATACCGCCAAAGTTAGCAGATTCACTACTAATATTTAATGTAGCGCCACTCTTAACAACTGCATTACCATTAGTAATTTCAAAAGCAGTTGTATCACCTTTTTGGTTATTAACATTAATAGTAGTTGTTCCATCTAATACACTTAAACTATTAACTTTGAATAAAGCGCCAGAAAGAGAAAGAGTGCCACTTAATGAAGTAGAACTAGCACTATCTCCTACTAGTTTACTATTAAAATTGTTAACCCCACTAAAGTTAGCATTTACCGCACTTGAAAGAACACGATTAGTATCAGTAGTTGAAGTAACATTCTTAAATGTCACAGCATTTTTAGCAGCATTAACGGCTGAAAGGCTGCTAAAATCAAAGATACCCTTTGCACCAGTTGAGCCAATTGTTACGTTATCTAAGGTAATATTCCAGTTATTGTTTTCAATTGGAGTGGTATTAGTTTGATTATTTCTATGTAAAGGTAACTGCATTTTGACCAAAGTCTAATTGATGACCTTTACCTTCAATAGTAACTGCACGAGCACTACCAGTATTGTTAACATTTAAATCAGATGCACTATGTTGACTAAAGTCAATATTATTGCTCAAAACAATATGACCTATATTTGCATCTTTTAATGCGTTAATAAAGCTACTAGTATCAGTAACATTTTGAGTTTGATCATTAGATCTAGTAGTTGCTGAAGTGGTAGTCACATTTTTTTGTGTTCTTAAGGCATTAGCAGCTACTCGTTCTTGGTTATTATTAGTAGTTGCTTTTGCCAATTGTAATTCAGTAGTTTCTACTTTTTTATTATCACTAACTTTTGCAGTTTCAGTTTTTGTCGTTTCAGCTTTTGTAGCTGCAGCTGCAGTTTCTGACTTTACTTCATTATTGGCTACAGTCTTTGCCTTAGTTGACTGATCAACTTGATTATTATTGAGAGCAGCTTGCTTTTCAGCTTCAGTATTAGCTTGCTCCTTATTAGCTTCAGAAGCCTCATTATTTGATGTTAATTCAACTTTAGGTTTTGAATTAGCATTGACATCAGCCGCCTGAACTTTCTCACTATTAGACATTCCCATAAAACTGAAACCAATTAAAACAGAAGCTGCTCCAACAGTGAATTTTCTCATTGAAAATCTTTCCTTCTTTGGTTCCATTTTACGAAGACGCTCTTGATAATTTTTTCTTGATAGCATATTATTGCCCTTCCCTTCAATAATATCAGCGTTAAATCGTATATTAATAAATAGCACTTTTGCTATTTGCTCAAAGAACAAATGTTACTGAATGACCAATATTTAAAAGTTATTGCTTAAAAATCTGTATTTCTCACACTCAAATTTAACATCCGTTGTCTTTATTATAACACCTGAGATGATATATGAACTGCTTTTTTCTTAATATAATAGTGTCTTTCGCTATTTTACTAATTAAATAAATCACAAGTTAAGACTTTTTAGTTACCGTTATTAAACAAAAGCCATTATGAATTTAATTAGCCAGGGCTTTTAAAGATTATTATGTTTTGCTTATCAATTCACTATATTAATTTAGAGTAAAACATCAGTTATATATAATCTGTGTCAAAATATCATATATGTATATACTTTATTATTCAGTTTCTAGTCATTTGCTATGAAATTAATTTTTATTTTCCTTATAAAAATCAAGGCCAATATAAAAAGCTGCTCAAAACGAGCAGCTTAATCTTTTTATCTACTAATGCTATCAGCACGGCCTTTATAATCACCGTTTTCAGTTCCGATAATTAATTCTTCGCCTTCTTTAATAAAATCTGGTACAGTTACGACTAAACCAGTATCCATTGTTGCAGGTTTACCACCGCCAGCAGCAGTGGCACCCTTGATTTCTGGTTGAGTTTCTTTAACGGTCATCTTGACAGTAGATGGTAAGTTAATTCCGATTAGTTTCCCCTCATCAGTAAATTTAAGATCTACATCAATATTAGGCATCAAAAACTTAGCTTCTGCTGCCAGATGTTCCTTAGGAATTAGATATTGTTCATAAGTATCAGTATCCATAAAAATAAAGTTCGCGTCATCATCATAAAGGTATTGTGCTTTCTTTAAAGCAACGTTAACTAACTCCACCTTTTCACTTGGACGCATTGTTTTGTGAACAACAGCTCCACTCATTACGTCCCGCAGGTCCATTTGCATAACCGTGTTACCCTTACCAGGCTTGTGGTGGTTACTCTTTAATACTTCAATTAACTTGCCATCTTGGTTAAAAATCATACCCTTTTTTAATTCAATTGCTTGCATATTTTCTCCCTAAAATTTTCTAATATACATATCGCTGATCTCATGATTACCATATTTTTTAATAATCATGTCAGCTCTCTTCTTAGTTGGTTCGATATAGTCATGTAAATTCTTCAAATTAACATCACGCCAGACTCTTTTGGCAAAATTATCCGCTTGTTCAAGTGGTACGTTAGCCCACTTATAAAAGAAATTATCTGGATTATTGCGATTAATCTCAAGCATTAAATGGTAGCGATCAAGATACCATGTTTCTAAATCGTCTTCGCTTGCATCCAGATAAATTACATAATCAAAAAAGTCACTTGGCGGAGCTTGCCCGTCTGGAGGCACCTCCAGCAGGTTGATTCCCTCAACTACTAAGATATCAGGAACGCTGACATATCCCAATTCATTAGGCACCAGATCAGAAATTTCCTGTGAGTATAGTCTATATGGTACTCTTTCTTTACCAGCCTTAACACTTGCTAAAAAAGTATAAAAGGCATCCCAGTTAAATGACGATGGGAAGCCCTTTTGATCCATTAAGTTTTTAGCTTTAAGTTCTGCATTCGACATTAAAAAACCATCAGCAGAAACCTGGGCGATTGTTTTCTCTGGTTCAAGGCGTTCAAACAAGCGAGTTATTTTCTTTGCAAAAGTAGATTTCCCTACAGCAACAGACCCAGTTACTCCAATGATAAATGGTATTTTTTGCCATTTTTCATTATAAAAGGTCTGTTTGGTGCGATAAACTGCATTTTTTTGGCTCATATTGTACTGAAGATTCTTCATCATGAAAATCTCCGCACTGAATTCATCGCTTGGAGGGATTAGTGTCTGCCACTTCTCAGGTGTCAGATGTGTAAATTGCTCTTGCATAAAAAAGCCGCCTTCCTTCTGCCTTGTTCCTAGTATTTTTACATTGTTCAGCCTATCATATATATTGAGAGAAAGAAAAGAAGATATCTATGAAAAAATTAATTCTTTTTGGTGATTCCCTACTTGCAGGGTATACTGATGGACGCGCAACTAATATTGTAACTCAAGGACTGCAAGAAAAATTACCTAAATTTACAATTATTAATAATTCTGTGCCTGGGACAACTACTGAAGAGGCAATTGATTTCTATGAATTGCGGATTAAACCTTTTAAATACGATCTAGTCATTCTAGCCTTAGGCACCAACGATGCCAACATGCAGTTTGGTTTAAGTGCGGGAAGATATGCGCATAACCTACAAGTATTGGTTGATTTAATTGGGGCTGACAAAACATTATTAATGGGACCTTCCTATACTAATTGGAAAATTGCTCAAGATCAAGCCTGGCCTAAAACTTTACAATTTGAATTAGTTGCTCAAGAATGCCATGTTGAAAATAAAATTCCATTTTTAAATTTTGCCAAAGTAATGCGGAAGACCGGTCACCCCAATAAACTGTTGCAAAAAGACGGAATTCACCTAAATAAAGCAGGAAACAAATTACTGATTGAAAAATTAGCAGATCTAGTTGAAGAAAAAGAAATGGTTACTGCATCATAAAACAAGCATCCCGGTGTTGGGATGCTTGTTTGTATTTTGATATTTTTATTCAGTTACTTCTTGTTTTCTTAATTCATTTTGTTCAGCAACTCTAAAGAATGGCAAATAGATAAAAATACCAATAATGATTAAAATCACTTCAAAAATAATATTTCTCCAATCCATTGAACTCATATATGCCTGGAAGAAGAACGGTGTAAATGAAGGATCTACAATATAGCCCATTCCAATCCAGTGTAAACTCTCAGCAATATAAGTAAGAATAATATTAATAATTGGAGCAATCAAAAATGGAATACCTAAAATAGGATTAAAACAAATTGGTGTACCAAAAATTACTGGTTCATTAATACTACAGATTCCAGGAATAATTGATAATTTGCCTAATGCACGATATTTTTCTACCTTACTTCTCATCATTAAAATTACTAAAGCAAGTGAATTACCAGATCCACCTAAGACGGCAATTCTAAACATCTGTAAATTCATTAAATGAGTAGGTGCTAATCCCTTTGCTACTAAAGCAGCATTAGCACCAGTAGCTGCGATACCAGTCGCAAAGACAATTGGGAAGATTACGTTACTTCCGTTAACACCAATTAACCATAATAAATTCCCTAAAGTTACAATTAAAATATAACCCCATAAACTGTTAGCTAAAAATGTAGCTGGAGTCAAACACTTCATAATGAAGGTAGTGAAATCAGTATGCGTTATGCTAACCAAAATTAAGTTAGCACCATAGAAAATAAAGATATTTGCTAATAACGGTATTAAGGAATTAATAAAGTTGGCAACCATTGGGGGAATTGATGCTGGCAACTTTATCTTCAACTTGCTCTTTTCAATCCTGCGGTCAATTTCAACAGCTAATAATCCAATGATAATTGCAACAAATAGTCCATTTGTTCCTAAGTTATTAAGACTAATCTTATTATTCTTATCAACAGTAGTTGCAACCATTAAAAAGGTAACTAATGAGATCATCCCATCAGTAGCAGGATGAAGCCGACGATATGACTTACTCAATTCATATGCAATACCAAAAGCACAAATCATACCAAAGATTCCCATGGTCATATTATATGGGATAGTTATTTGAGCATAATGTGCGACAGCCCAATATTTCCAACCAGCAAGCCATTGCATAAAAATATTAGCAGTTCGTGGATTATATCTATCAAGTACAATTGGTGGATTAGCAACAATTAAGAAGAATGAACCAATTACCAAAAATGGCAATCCGAAAAGCATACCATTTGATATAGCTTGTAAATGCTTTTCATTTCCAAGTTTTTGTCCAATAGGCGTTAAAACTTTATCCAATTTAGTAATCAGTGAATCTTTTTTAGCAGTAGTTTCAGCCATTAGAGATCACCTATTTTCCTTACTAAAGATAAATACAACTTAAATTTGATATGGATTGAACTTGAAAGCATTAGGTATGACTTTACTGTCATCCCAATTTTCTCTAATTTTGTGGTATTCATCCCAATAGTCATTGTCCACTTTTAATTGTGGAGTAACTTTAGAATCCACTTCTAGAAAATGCATGCTTCCTCTTCCCATCTTTTTACCACGAGTAGTGTGCTTGTCTAATGCATAATCTGGAATTTCAGGAACATAACCTAGAGCAAAATTCTTAATAATGATATTCTTAAGTAAATCAGAAGAACGATCCTTAGTTGATTCACATAAGTAACGAATTGCATGAACAAACATCATGGCACGATCCGGCTCATTGTAACTAAAGTTTTGTCTCATTTGATTTAGACTATTAATCAGAATTGGAGCTTGTGGATTTCCCATTCCTATATCTTCAACTGAAATAGCTTGAAGTCTACGCCATAGTTTTTCTTCCATTTGCGGAGAAGAAATATACATTTCGTAAGCAAATTCACATGCTGCTCGCTCCTTGCCTTTTCTGATTGATTTTTGCAATGCAGAGATAACTTCATCAGCTGCTAATCCGTTTCTGGTTCTAGTTCTAGCCCAAGGATCAGCTAAAAATTCTTTATCTCTATTTTGTGGTACTTCATTTTTCTTAACATCTTTTTCTGACATCGTGAGTCCTTCTTTCAAACTATAGGAGAAAACAATGAATATTCAAACTATTAGCGAAAAGTTTCAACTAAATACTGATGAACAAAAAATATTAATTTATATGAATCAACACCGTAATGAAATTAAAAATATCAATATTCGTGAACTCGCCAAACGAACATTTACCTCTCCTAGCTTTATCGTTAAGACCTGTAAAAAGATGAAGCTTTCAGGATATTCAGAATTGGTCTTTCTAATCGCAGATGCACCAAATTTTCCTAATAATACTGAAAACGACTTAAAAGTAGAGTCATACGTAAAGCCTTTTTCCAACTTGATGGATAAGCATAAAGACTCAATGATCATGATATTGGGTAGTGGATACTCTCAAAATATTGCTAATTATATGAGTGAATATCTTAATTTGAATGGCTTTCGCTGTACATCCAATTCGCATCTTGAGATGCTTAGAAAGCATAAGAACACTTTAATAATTATCATCAGCAATTCTGGAGAAACAAAGCGACTGGCTGAACTTTGCATACAAGCTCAGAAAAATAATCGTGATGTTATTTCCTTTACAGGAGATAAGAATTCAACAATTGCAAAACACTCAACGCTTGCAATAAGTTCAGATACTTTTAATCCCACATCTTTTGACAGCCATTACCCTCAGCTGTTTTTTGGTCTAACACTCATCTATTTTGAATTATTAATGAGTAACTTTTTGTCTAATTAGGTACCTTCTTAAGACAATTCTTATACTACTGTGGTTTTTAACAATTTTGAATACTTTTCTCTGTTTTGAAAACATGTTTCTATTTTGAAAAACATTTTTATTCAGACATGTAAAAAAGCATCCCAACAACGGGATGCTTTTTTACACACTACTCTACATACAAAGCCTGCTTGCCTTGTTGATTATAGCTAGCTTCTATTTTCTTTAAACTTACCTTTTTATCTTTAACGCCGTAAGGGTCATTTACGTAAACAATTCCCTTCTTTTTATTATATCCAGTAACTACGCATGCATGAGAAGAAGGCGTCACATTAACTTTTCCCTGCTTAGTCTGCCATGTCCGCATATCGTTTACCCGGTCATATTTTAAAGTCGTAATAATCATTACTGGATGTCCATTAGAAACCAACTTCAACACCCTAACAAAATCATTGCCAGTATAATTACGAATTCTCTTAGTATACTTCTTAGCAACATCATAGAGCGGTTCATTATAAACGCACCACCCTGCGTTTTCAATACTCATATAACCAACAAAACCAACATGAGGATTACCACGATAATCATTGCCAATAAAAGAGGAAACATGCTTAATGTTAGAAGACAATTCTAGTTTACTTACATTAATACCATAATATTTTAGAAGCATTGACAGTGACGTAACTTCGCAGCCATTCGGCAAATCCGGTAATTGCTTTTCTAAAGGAACATTTATTTTTTGCTCAGGTCTTAAAGTCAACCAGTCATACTCATTTTGGATTTTTTCAAAATTAAGGGCAATCCCAATTACCCCACCTGTAATTAGTATTAAAATCCCATATAAGATCTTTCGTCGACGTCGATATTTTTTTGCTTTGCTTATTCTTTTCATGCTGAATATTCTAATGGTTGATTATCAGAAATGTCAAAACGCAAATTAATTTAACAAAGGAAGAATTAAATAGATTTCATTTATGTTGTGTTTTTAGCATAAGAATTAAATGAACTTCATTTATGTTCAAAATGCGTGGTAAGAATTAAATTAATTTGCATACAACTGGCTACTAAAAGAGCAATAAATTTAAATAACCCACAAAAAATGGAATGCCAAATTGGCACTCCATTTTTATTTATTCACATAAGTTTTCTCGTCTAAATCATCAAACAGTGGACTCTTCTCGCCTGTATAGATCAAGTCAAGTTTATACATTGCACGTGAAGTAATCGTGTAAAGTAATTGCGTTTCATCAAGTTGGTGATAATTATCCCTTGAAACATTCCAAGCAATTACTGCATCAAATTCAAGTCCTTTAGCTAAATATGATGGCATAACTAAAGTTCCAGGTACTAAACGCTGGTTAGCTGATCCAATCAAAGTTGCCTTAATTTTTCTTTCTTTCAAAACCTTAGCTACTTCTTGCGCTTCAGCCAAAGTCTTAGTAATGATCGCAGTCGTTAACTTTTGCTCATCATTTTCTACTAAGATATCTTCTAAAGCATTAAATTCTTTTTCAAGACTATCACGTTTATAAAAAGCAGGTTTAGGACCACGTCTGTCAAAGGCTTCAATCTTTTCACCTTGCCGCAAAATTTGCTTAGTAAAGTTTGTCAATTCCTTAGTTGACCGATAAGACTTGGTTAATTGAACAACATCAGTCTTTTCTGGATCAAACAACTTAGAAATCTGACTTAAAAGTGTCTTGCTTTCATCTTTAGTAAAGATAGCCTGGTTTAAATCTCCCAGCATCGTAAACTTAGCTCTTGGGAAGTTGTACTTAAGGTAAGCTAACTGGAATGGCGTATAATCCTGAATTTCATCAATAAAGGCATAACGCATTTCATAATCAGTTCTACGGCCTGTTACTAAATCATACAAGTACAAGTATGGTGAAATGTCAGCCATCTTAATCTTGCCATTTCTGAATCTATCCTTAACATTTTCAATATGTGCTTCCCACTCTTCCTGGCTGATATCCCACTTACTTAAGTCAATCAACTTCGGAACAGCACGCAAGAAGCGCAAGTATTGTGCCCGAATATTTAAGAAACGGTTCTGGTGAATCTTACGGCTAACTTGCTTTAATTGCTTAATTACAATTTTACGAGCTAAGAAATGTTCTTCTTTAGCACTTGATTCAAATTCTTGGTCTGGACGATCATATAACTTATTCAATTGTTCTTGATCTAACGATTCAATCGTCTTATCAACCCAGGCCTTCTTCGTTTCTGGCTCAATTCTTCTATTTAAGCTATTAATTAAACTTTCTTTTGTAGCTTCAATTCTATTTCTTAAATGGTAATTTTCGTTGAAGCCATAGTAAATTTCCTTGATCTTTTCCTTATCGAAAAATGGTCTCTTCTTATTCTTGAAATAAATATTTTTAAAGATTAAACCATTCTTTTCAAGGTGCTTAGCATAGCGAGTTACCGCATTAAAGAATTGCAATGAATCTTTTAAGTTAACGATCTTGTCATTTTGTTCATTATCTTCGAATTGTTCGAATAAATTTTCAACATTCATCCCTGGAACACGGCGCGAAACAAATTGCCAGTAAGTCATTTGCACCATATTTTGCTCACCCATTTCAGGTAGAACATTTTTAACATAATCGTTGAACAATTGATTAGGGCTAAACATAATAACATCGCTAGAAGTTAGATTGCCGCGATAACGGTAAAGCAGGTACGCAACACGTTGCATAATAGCTGAAGTCTTACCCGATCCAGCTGCCCCTTGAACAAATAAAAGGTCTGCACTAGTATTTCTAATAATCTTATTTTGCTCGCGCTGAATCGTTGTTACGATCGACTTCATCTGTGTAGAAGATTTTTCATTTAAGACGTTTAAAAGCATTTGATCCCCAATTGATTCATTGGTATCAAACATATTAGTAATCTTACCATCTTCAATTAAGAATTGTCGCTTCTTAGTCATATCAACGGTTTGTACACCATCAGGGGCATTATAAGAAACTTTACCTAATTTGCCATCATAATAAATAGAAGATATCGGTGCACGCCAATCATAAATCAAAAAGTGATCTTCTTTATCTGCAAAAGACCCTAAGCCAATATAAATTGTTTCAGGATCTTCATTAGGTTCTTGGAAATCAACTCTAGCAAAGTACGGTCTCTTCTCTAGCCGCTGCAAAGTTGATAATTGCTTAGCAGAATGTTGCCAGGCATTTTGACGTTCTGCTAGCATTTGTTGTTGCTGGTGAATGGACAAGGCAGTATCCATTGAAGTTGAATAGCCATCATAATCTAGTTTTACATCATCAAAAAAGTGCGAATTAATATTTTGCGCTTCATTTTGCGCATGTTCAATTGAATGATCTAACTCGCTTTCTTTCTTTTTAATTAAGCCTAGAACTTCATCTAAATGTTTTTGTTCTTTTCGTTGTTCAGTTTCTTTTACCAAAATTAAGTCACCTATTTCTAGTATTAGTAAAAACTTTGCATACTATTTTATCATATGTATACGCTTTCTAAAAGGATTTACAACTTTGAGAAAGTCTCAATTATTATTTAGTCTTTTCTTAACTAATTAGTTTTATAATTAAATAAAATTAGCTAGCGAGATGAAAAAGTGAAACGATTTTTTAAAAGCATTCTAGTTCTAGCTCTTCTATTTATTGGGCTCAATTTTGCTTATCAAAAGACTGCGCCAGAAATTGAAAAAACTTTTGGAACTAGAAACCCACTCCCATATTTAACAGCCAAAGTACAACAATTTATTTCACCTGAAAAAATTCAAAATGATGATACAAATGCCGACAGTTCCAAAGGCCATACTTTTGAAACTAACTCTGCATCTGTTTATCTTGACCTCTCTGATCCCACCCTCAGGCAAGCTACAATTGATGGAATCAATATTTGGAACAATACAGGGGCCTTTAATTTCAAAATTACGAATGACAAAAATAATGCCAAAATCATCATTAAAGCAATGAATGATGGACAGACTAACGCGGCTGGTTTAACTGATACGCAATATAATTCCCTAACAGGGCACTTAATTAAAGCAACTGTCCGTTTAAATTCATATTACCTTTTAAATCCAAGTTACGGCTACAACCACGGCCGAATCGTCAACACAGTTGAACACGAATTAGGACATGCAATTGGGTTAGGCCATAAGAATGGTATTTCCGTCATGTATCCACAAGGATCTTTTTACACAATTCAGCCAAGCGATGTCGAAGATGTTAAAAAATTATACCAAGAACAATAAGAGCGATTCTACTTTTGAGAACCGCTCTTATTTTGTGTTTTTCTTTTTTAATTGGTGTTGCTTTTTAAAATAAGGAATCCAGAAAGTTATGACATAACCTACTGCAATGCCTACAAAAGTCCAAACCATAATATTTTTAACAAATAAACCAATAAACAAACCAATTAAGCCAAAAATTCCAATAATAAATGATTGATCTAGCTGCTTCATACTTATTTCCTCATTTCTATCTTAACTATAACAAAATTATCTTATTATAAGCATATTTTTAGACTTACTTTGTCTTGCATTTTATACTATATATTATAAATATTTTTAGCTATTAATTCTTACGTATACTAATAGTTAAAAACTATACAATTAAGAAAAATATATTTTGATAAAAGAAAGGAATGGTATATCCTTTATGGATAATCAGAAACAACCTCCCTCGTATTCTCAAACAACAAACGAGTTATTTTCAGATTTAGAAACAAGTTCTACTGGCTTAAGTGAGCCAGAAGCCCAGCGACGGTTAAAAAAATATGGACCTAATGCTCTAGCTGAAAAGCCACCAAAATCAACTTTAATGATGCTCAAAGAGCAAATCATTGATCCGATGATTTTGATCTTATTAGGAGCAGCTGCTTTTTCTGCAATTTTAAATGAATGGGTAGAAGCCAGCGTAATTTTCTTTATTGTTGTCGTTAACTCAATCATTGGAATTATCCAGGAGAAAAAAGCGCAGTCTTCTCTAGCCGCCCTCAAAACAATGAGCGCACCAACTGCTACAGTTATGCGTGGCGGTATTGAAAAGATCATCCCTGCTAGCGAGTTAGTTATTGGGGACCTGGTTTTTCTAGCTAGTGGCGATATGGTTCCAGCTGATCTACGCTTAATTCAGTCTGCTAACTTAAAAATTGCAGAAGCCGCTTTAACTGGTGAATCCATTGCTAGTGAAAAGAATGCGGAAGCTGTGCTTTCAGCAGATTGCCCTCTAGGTGACAGAAAGAACATGGCTTATACTTCTTCAATTGTTACCTACGGACGAGGAAGCGGAATTGTAACTAAAACTGGAATGGACACCGAAATTGGTCAAATCGCTGGCATGCTTGAAAATGATGATGCTGGTGATACTCCATTAAAGAGAAAACTTAATGCAGTAGGCAAAGTCTTGACCATTATTGGCTTAATTATCTGCGTTTTAATCTTTGCAATTGGGGCCCTTTATGGTCGTCCACTTTTACCACAATTTTTAGTAGCAATTTCTTTAGCAATTTCAATTATCCCAGAAGGTTTACCAGCAACTGCAACCATTATTATGGCGCTAGGCGTGCAGCGGATGGCTAAGCAACATGCTCTAATTAAAAAGTTACCCGCTGTTGAAACTCTAGGCAATGCGACAGTTATTTGTTCTGATAAAACAGGAACATTAACGTTAAACAAAATGACTGTAACTCATTTAGCTAATGGGGATGATTTTCTTAATAAAAAAATTCTAGCTCTTACCAACAATTAATGTATGCAGCTAGTCTGTGTAATGACGCCAGCTTTAATTTGGATAAACCTCAAGAAGTAATTGGTGATCCTACTGAAGGTGCACTTCTTCCTTTAGTGCAAGATTTTGGTTATTCAGCTCTTAGCCTAAAAAAAGAATATCCAAGACTCAGCGAATATCCTTTTGATTCCATTCGCAAGCGAATGTCAACAATTCATGAAATAAACAATGAATATGTTGCTTACACAAAAGGTGCGCTTGATGAATTATTGCCGCTTTGCGACTATATCCTTACAAGTAATGGTACACGTAAGTTAACCAAGGCAGATCAAGACAATATTCTCGCCTTATCGCATAAGATGTCTGATCAAGCATTAAGAGTCTTAGGTTTTGCCAGCAAAAACATGCTAAACCTACCTCAAGAAGATGAAAATATTGAAGAACATTTAGTCTTCTTAGGTGCAGTTGGCATGATTGACCCCGCTCGAGACGAAGTTAAGGCATCAATTAAGATGGCCCGTGAAGCGGGAATTAAGACCATTATGATCACAGGTGACCACAAAAACACAGCAGTTGCAATTGCAAAAAACTTAGGCATTTATACTAATGGAAACACTGTTATTTCAGGTACTGAATTAAACGAAATGACAGATAATGAACTAGATCAAGCAGTTAAATCTGCTACTGTTTTTGCTCGTGTTTCACCTAACGATAAATTAAGAATCATTCAAAGCCTAAAACGAAATGATGAAGTAGTAGCCATGACAGGAGATGGCGTCAATGACTCACCTGCCCTAAAGGCTGCTGATATCGGTGTTGCTATGGGTATTGGAGGTACAGATGTTGCTAAAGATGTTTCAGATATGATTTTACTAAATGACAGCTTTACAACAATTACGGCGGCAATTAGAGAAGGTCGAAAGGTTTACCGTAATATCCAAAAAGTAATTCAGTTTTTACTAGTTGGTAATATTGCCGAAATTACTACTTTGTTTGTAGCTACAATCTTCAACTGGGATGCACCGCTACTTGCTGTACATATTCTCTGGGTTAACTTAGCTACAGCTAGTTTGCCTGCTTTAGCCTTAGGAGTCGATCCAGCAAGTAAAAATATCATGAAACATAAGCCAGTAAAGACTGGAACTTTATTCGAAAAAGACCTTATCTGGCGTGTTATCAGTCAAGGAATTTTCGTAGCTTTAATGACTTTAATTGCTTACTGGATTGGAGAGTCGTTTGATAATCCAATTGCTGGTCAAACAATGGCATTCTGTGTTTTAGCCTTATCTCAAATGCTTCGCGCGTTTAACCAGCATTCTAATACCGATCCAATTTGGGTTAGGGGCAGTAAAATAAATGTCTGGTTGATTATCTCCTTTATTGTTTCAGCAATCTTAATGGGAATTATTCTTTTCACTCCCAATTTACAAACTCTCTTCCATTTGACTAGTCTTACTTCAAGACAATGGTTAGTAGTAATTATTCTTTCGCTTTTCTCTATTCTACAAGTTGAGATCAGCAAGTGGATTAAGAAGTTAATTAAAGCTAAACAAAAAGAAAACAAGTTACAAACAGTCAGTGACTAACACAATATAATAATTTAATTATTGTGAGCATATTTTTCGACTTATGATGATTTAATTTATATAATATAAGTATAAATTTAACACTTACAACTGGCATAAAGACTTAAACAACCTTTATGCCTTCCACTTTTTGGTAATCAAAATAATCGGTATCGTAGATACCAAAACAGCCAAATTACTTAATCAAAGTAGTTTGGCTGTTTTTTTAGTGATTTTTGATGACAACTTTAGTGCCAGCAGGAACAGTTGCGGCAAGCCATTTTGAATCGGGGATGCTTAAGCGAATACATCCATGAGAACCTGGAATCTTACCAAGTTTTTTAGCTTCTTTTTTATCGATAGAACCATCTGACTTAGTTGGAACCGAGTGAAATAGATATACTCCATGATCCTTCCAGCTAACATAATATTTAGCTCCCTCATTTAATTTATGATTATAAAAAGCAGCTCCACGCTCATGCTGGATATGATATGTTCCTGTTGGCGTATCAGACTTATTTTTATGATATACTCCTCCAGTTGAAAGCATAGTATAAATCGGCTTCTTGCCACTCATAATATAAGTCCGATTCTCTTTAAGAGAAACTCTAATCCAAAGGTCTTTAACTTTTGTCAAATCGGGTTGCTCTTTATTTTCACTCTTTTTATTCCAGGTACCAGCTTTCACCAAGTCTTTAGGATCTTGATAAGGTCGAAATTTTTTTACTTTTTGAGCTGTAGTTACACTCGAATTTGCCTTTTCATGTGAATTTTGTTGCTGGTTAAAAAGTCTATTCCATATTCTTACCAAAAAATTAGCTTGTTTAACATCCTGGTGAACTGTCGCTTTAATCGCAACATCTTTATTACTATTAAGTACTGGTGTATTAATTAAATAAAATCTTCCAACTGTTTTACCGCTAATTTGAGGCGCATGAATTGCATTTTTTGAAAATTTAACTTTTAAATTAGATAATTGTTGCTTTTTAGGAAGCCAAACCACAGTGGGTTCTTTTACATAAACTGGAGCAGATTTTTCTTTACCATTAATGACTTTAACCCTTCTTACTGAGGCAAAGCTAAATCCTTGTTTAATCTTCTTACTACTATAATTGTCAAAAATATATTTCAATAATTTTTTAGTTTGGATAAATCTTGATGGATCTTCTCCATTAGCATGCTGCGCTCCCATTACTACAGTAACTAAACGTCTACCATTCTTTTTCATTGTAGACGCAAAACAAGCTCCGGCCGCATCAGTAGTTCCTGTTTTTAATCCATCTACTGGATAATTAGGATCATATTGAGATAATCCTTTTAACATCCAGTTCCAATTTTGCATTGGAGTAATAGTTTTACCATCAACAAAAGAACTTTTGGCAACTTTTGTTGTATTTAATACTTGAGGATATTTTTTTAATAAATGAGAAATTATAATTGCCCTATCAGATGCTGACAAAGTATTTTCTGCATCTTTAGACTTATTCTTAAACCTTTCTTCTCCTAGAGTGTAATTAGGCAATCCACTGTCTGTAAGAAGCTGGGTTGCCCCCCCCCAATATTCCACGAAACTAGTTGATTCCGCATCTTTTTAACAAAGGCTTGCTGCGATCCACTAATTGCTTGTCCTAAAAGCATCGCTGGACCATTCGCAGACTGAATTAAAGTTGCTTCATATAATTGCTTAATTGTATAAGCATGATTTAACTTTAACGGAACCCCAGAATATTCTGGATTATTACTAATTTTTACAATTTGCTTTGTTGGTTTTACTTTTTGATTCCACGATAATTTTTTATTATTAATTGCATCTAATGTTAAATAAATGGTAATTAACTTTGACATTGACGCAACTGGTAATTTTTTATCTGCATTCTTTGCATATAAAACTTGCCCACTCTTTAAATCAATTGCAATTGCAGACTTTGCTTGTAATTCTACTTGCTCTTGATGGTAATTATTAATACTACTTGCTTTAACAGTTATTGGTTTTATCCAAAAAATCAAAATACATACCAGCAACGATATGATTGAAAACCATTTTACTTTATATTTTCTCATTCTTTTCTCTCCTCGTATCAGATAAATATAGTAAAAAACTAGGCACATTATAACATCTTTTTTATTTACCAAGGAGTCAAAAAAACGTCAAATACATTGTATGTATTTGACGACTTTCTACATTTAAATAGACTTTTTTATAACAGCAGCTAAAGCATGCTCTTTAATTTTATCCACATCAACCTTGTTAAGCTTTTCATATTCTCTAGCCAAAACATCGCACAAATATAATTGTGAAACTTGTCCTGCTACACTACCAATATTCATAAACTCACTAACTGACGTTTGTAAACTTACATCCCCTAATTGAGCAATTGGAGAAGCAAGATCATTAGTGATTGCCAAGATTTTTGCTCCATAGTCTTTAGCAACTTTTAATGAATCATATGTATCTTTAGTATGACCTGAAAGAGATAAGCCAACTACTACATCGTCCTTATTCAGCAAAGTTGCAACTTGAACTTGAATATGAGGGTCTGATTCTGCATTAGCAATTAGCCCGATCCTCAACCATGTTCTTTCATAGTCTCTGGCAGACTCGCCAGAATGTCCTAATCCAAAAATATGAATTCGTTGCGCCTTAGCTAATAGACTCACTGCTTTCTTTAGAGCAGTTGGATTAATTAATTCTTCTGTTTTTTCTATTGAAGAAATTAAAACTTTACTACTTCGTTGTGAACTTGTCTGAGCCCCATCATGGTTCTTTGCTGTGGTCATCATTGAATCTTGCGCTAAGGCAATTTTTAAATCGGAAAAACCCGCATAGCCTAATTTTTTACATAATCTAACTATCGTTGCATCTCCCGTATTGGTCGCTTTTCCTAGTGACTTAATAGTATCGTAAATCACATGCTCGGTATGAGCAGCAATATAGTTAGCTAACTTATTTTCTGACTTAGTCAGTTTATCTTTATTTTGATTGTAGAGCTGTATAAATTTCATTTTCTCACATCCTCGTCCTAATAACTATATCATGATTTTACTAGAAAACGCTTGCATAATATTTGAATTCATTATATTATCTTCTTAGGAGGAAAACTCCAAAATGTAATTAATTTGGAGTATATTTACAAATGAACAAGGAAGAATTTATCAACAAAATCCATGGTGGTTTAATTATTTCATGTCAGGCTTTACCTGGCGAACCACTCTATACCGAAGAAGGCGGCATTATGCCACTAATGGCAAAAGCTGCTCAAGAAGCTGGTGCAACAGGTTTAAGAGCAAATTCCGTCAGAGATATTAAACAAATTAAAAAAGTCGTCGATCTACCAATGATCGGAATTATTAAACGAGACTATCCACCAGAAAAGCCATACATTACTCCAACTATGAAAGAAGTAGATGAATTAATGGAAACAGGCGTTGAAGTAATTGCCCTTGACTGTACCTTACGGCCAAGACATGATGGCAAGACAGTAGCTGAATTTATTAAAGAAATTAAAGCTAAATATCCAAACCAACTTTTAATGGCAGATACTTCAAACTTTGAAGAAGCTAAAAATGCCTATGAAGCAGGCGTAGATTTTGTTGGTACTACTCTTTCTGGCTACACCGAAGAAAGTCCTAAGACTGACCATCCAGATTTTGATTTAATTAAAGCTTTAGTCGATGATGGTCTACCTGTGATTGCTGAAGGAAAAATTCATACTCCAGAACAATTAAAGCAAGTAATTGACATCAACCCAGCAGGAATTGTAGTTGGCGGTGCAATTACTCGCCCACTTCAGATTGCTAAAACATTCACTTCTGTTTTTGAAAAATAATAAATCATAACGAAAGAGGCTTAATCATGTCTAAGAAATTTTCACATGTTGGGCAGGCCTTTTCACAACTAGGTCAAGCCTTCATGCTTCCAATCGCCATTTTACCGGTAGCTGGTTTACTGCTAGGTTTAGGTGGTGCTTTAACAAATAAAGCAGCTGTTGGTGCTTATCCTTGGCTTAACCAAGAATGGCTTCAAACTATCTTAAAAGTAATGAACTTCGCTGGTAGCGCAGTTTTTAATAATTTAGCGCTTATCTTCTCAATTGGACTAGCTGTTGGTCTTGCTAAAGGAGATAAGGGTACAGCTGGCCTTGCTGGTGGTGTGGCTTACCTAGTTTATACCGCAACAATTTCAGGCTTGCTACAAATGTTTTCACCTAAAAACACCATTGATACTGGTGTTTTAGGAGCTATCGTTATTGGATGCGTAGTAGCTTATCTTCACAACCACTACCGTAAAGTTGAATTACCACAATTTTTAGGATTCTTTGGCGGATCAAGATTTATCCCGATTATTTCATCCCTCGCAGCTATTGTAATTGGTGCCATCTTCTTTATCATTTGGCCACCAATTCAAAGTGGCTTAACTAGTGCTGGTTATGCAATTGCTAAAATGGGAAGCTTTGGTAGTTTCTTATATGGATTTTTACTCCGTTTAACTGGAGCAGTTGGTCTTCACCACACTATCTATCCAATGTTTTGGTACACAGCTCTAGGTGGAACTGCAGATGTTGCAGGTAAAACTGTTGTTGGTGCACAAAATATTTTCTTTGCTCAATTGGCCGACCCTAACCATCACGGTCTATTTACCTATGGCACAAGATTCTTTGCTGGTCGTTTTGCCACAATGATGTTTGGTCTTCCAGGTGCAGCTTTAGCAATGTATCTTTGCTTGCCTAAGAGAAACCGTAAAACTAGTGGTGGTTTATACCTTTCAGGTGGTTTAACCTCTTTCTTAACTGGTATTACTGAACCTATTGAATATACTTTCCTATTCGTAGCGCCTTGGCTATATGTTATTCACGCCTTTCTTGATGGCTGTTCATTCTATGTAGCTGATATCATGAATATCAGAATTGGTAATTCATTCTCTGGTGGTTTAATTGACTATTTACTCTTTGGTGTTTTACAAGGAAGAGATAAAACCAATTGGCCAAATGTCTTAATTATGGGTGTTATCTGGTTCTTCCTCTACTTCTTCGTCTTTACTTTTTGTATTAAGAAGTTCCATGTGGGCATTCCTGGAATGGTTGTTGAAGACAATCAAGCTGCCGATCAAATTATGGCAGCTGGTCCTAAGACTGATGACAAACTCTACAATGAATCATGCGAAATTATTTCAGCATTAGGTGGTTTAGATAATATCGAAACCGTTTCAGCTTGTGCAACAAGATTAAGAGTCTCATTAAAAGATAATAACTTAGTTAACGATGATGTCTTCAAGATGCTAGGTGCTCCAGGTGTCTTGAAAGTAGCTGGCGGAGTTCAAGCAATCTTTGGTGGAAAAGCCGATCTTTATAGTCAAGAAATTAATGACATTATCACTCACCCTGACATGCAACCAGTAAGTAATCCACAAGTGGATAAAATTAACAAATCTACTTCTACTAAAATAGAAACTGTTCATAAGTCAGAAAAAGTTATTTTCAAAGCTCCCGTAAAAGGTAAGTTTGAAGATATCACTCAAGTCAAAGATGAAGTATTCTCACAAAAGATGATGGGTGAAGGTTTCGCAATTGAACCAGAAAATGGAAAAATCTACAGTCCAGTTGATGCTACTGTCATTTCAATCTTCAAGACCAAGCATGCTATTGGCCTTAAAACAAAATCTGGTCTAGAAGTAATGCTTCACCTTGGAATAGATACAGTTGAACTTCAAGGTAAACCATTCACGATGAAAGTTAATGAAGGTGATCAAGTTACACCTGAAACACAATTAATTGAAATGGACCTTGAACAAGTTAAGGATGCTGGCAAAGATCCAGTTGTGATGACTTTAATTACTAACAGTAATGACAGAGTTTCACAAGTTGAAGATATCGTAACAAGTGGTCAATTAGTTGAAGCTCATGACGATGTCTACTCTGCATTAACTAAATAATGCCGAATCAAAAATGCACTTCGTACAACTACGAAGTGCATTTTTTCTTTATCTATTAAAACTATTTTCTTGTTTCAATGTCTAAATCTAATTCAATTGGGCAATGATCTGATCCCATAATGTTGTTTAAAATCTGGGCATTGATCATCTTGTCTTCTAAGTTATTTGATACTAAGAAGTAATCTAATCTCCAGCCAATATTCTTTGCTCGAGCATCTTCGCGATAGCTCCAGTAAGTATACTTTGCTTCATCTGGGTGGAAGTAGCGGAAAGTATCAATAAAGCCGGCATTCAATAATTCAGAGAATTCTTTTCTTTCAATCCCAGTAAATCCTGCATGGCGGTGATTATCATCAGGTTCTGCTAAATCAATCTTATCGTGAGCCACACTCATATCCCCACCAATGATTACTGGCTTATATTGCATTAGCTTAGTAACATAATTTCTAAAAGTTTGTGCCCATAATTCTCTGAAGTCTAATCTTTGCAATTTTTCCCCAGAAAATGGAACTTGGACATCAATGAAATAGAAGTTTGAAAACTCTAAAGTAATACTTCTACCTTCGCCATCAACTTCTGGAACGCCAAAGCCATTTGCGACAGTAATTGGTTTTTCTTTAGTAAAGACAGCAGTTCCAGCGTAGCCTTTTCTTTTGGCATAATTCCAGTATTGATAATAACCTGGTAAGTCAATTTGTACTTCATTCGGCTCTACGCGAGTATCTTGTATGGCAAAGATATCTGCATCTAAGTCTGTAAAGGTATTAACAAAGCCATGACGTAATGCAGCACGCAGACCATTTACATTCCAAGACATAAATTTCATAATAATTCTTCTTTCTATGAGCTCACTAGTCAGCTCTCTCACCTTTTATTGTACATAGTTGGTTCAAGCAAATGAAATATTCCGATTTCTTTCATCTAATCTTTAAATGCCATACAAAGAAGCCAATTCCAATAATCAAGGCTAGAATTCCAGTCCAAATCAAACCAGCATATGTTCCGCCTAAAAAGCCTAAAATTCCAGCAACAATCATCATAACAAAACCAGCGATATCACCGCCTAAACCGTCACTATTTTCAGTTGAAATATAGACAATTCCGCTTGCCATAAACAAACCACACAGGAGAATGCCCAAAATCCCTGCTAGCATACTTTTGTCAGCAATTATTCCTAAAAATCCACCTAATAAACCTTGAATAAATAACCAAACGGAATATACAATCATCAAAATTCCGATTACTAATTTTGTAACTCTCATAAAAATTTCTCTTCTTTCAACTATTAAGTTAGTCTACTTAGCCTTAATATTCAAAATTTTTGATACAATATTTTTATCACAAGGAAAGATGCGAATCACAATGCGAATATTTGAACTAATTGGCCTACTTATTTATCTAGTTTTAATTGCAATTCTTGTAGCTCAACAAATTAAAGTAAGCAGTGATTTTAGAAATAAAAAAATTACTGAGGAAAAACATCAAAAATTAACTAAAAGAAATACTATTCTTTTAATTATAGTAGGAATTCTGTTGATTTTATTTTTGTATACACCCTTTAAGATTTTGATTTTCTAGGTTTGATATAATCAAAGTAAGTAATTCAAGGAGATTTTTAACATGAAAAGAATCTATATCGTCCGTCATGGTCAAACTTATATCAACCGCTATGACAAAATGCAAGGCTGGTGTGATACCCCTCTAACTGATGAGGGAATAAAAGGTGCCAAAGATGCTGGTAAAGCTTTAAGTAATATTCCTTTTGATATCGCTATTTCAAGCGATTTAAAGAGAGCCAGTGATACTTGTGACTACATTATCAATGAAAACTGTAACCGCGATGAATTACAGCATATTGCAACACCATTTTTTAGAGAGCAATTCTATGGCTTTTTTGAAGGAATGAATTCTGATGAAGCTTGGCGCATGATTGGTGGGCCTCATGGCTATCCAAGAAGAGATGAACTCCTTAAGGAAGTTGATATCAATACTATTAAAGACTACATGAAAGAAGCAGACCCATATCATGAAGCAGAAAATGCGGAGGAATATTGGGACCGAGTTAACAAAGGCTTTGATTTAATCAGTCAATTAGATGGTGCTGAAAATATTTTACTTGTTACTCATGGCTTTACCATTAGAAGTATTGTTTCTCGCTTTGCGCGTGGCGAATACAACTTGGCTCACGGTCCAAGAAACGCATCAATTACAATTATGAATATGACTGATAAAGATATGAAAATTACTTCTTATAATAAAATGTCAGTTTAACGCAAAAAAGACTTCACCAATTTTTGGTGAAGTCTTTTTCTTAATCTTCTTTTTGTAAAACAATGTGTTGGTATAAAGCCACTGTTAATAGGTAGTAAATTGCGTAAAGCACGCCGAAAATTGTAAATGGAATCCAAAGTTTATCGTATGTATTCATTCCTAAGATAGATTTAAATAATTGGAGTCCAAATAAAACATCCACCACACCTAAAACCGCTGGTAAAACAAATAGAATTCCAATTTCTTTAGCAATTGATGCTTTCAATAAGCTCTTTCTTGTACCAACTTTCCAAAGCATTTGGTATCTTGGCTTGTCGCTGTTTGCACCAGATAAAACTTTAAACATCAAGGTTGAAGCAAGCATTGCTAGGAAGGCAAGTCCTAAGAAGAAGCCCATAAATTCAAAACCAGAAGTCATACTTGAAACTAAACGATATTGAGCAGATTTTGAATTAGAAAGGTTTACATTAATTGCTCCCTTTTCAGCTTCTGGTGAACTGATCATTTGATTTACCGATAACTTTTGTAACTTTTCAATATTGTTGAAATTACTTCTAAAGTTATTAACTCTTAAAAGCTCAATCTTATTTACCTTGGCCTTAATTTGATCATATTTAGCTTGCGATACAACCTCAGCTTGAGCGTCAACATACGGAGTAAGAGACACTAATTGATATTCGCCTTCTGCTGCGGCATCTGATTTCTTATTTTTAAAATCATTGACAGTAAGACGTTTAGTATCATAGTGGTTCACGTCATTCTTACGTGAATAGTGCTGATACATAATCTTATTATTCTTGATTTGATTTTCAGAAATATAGAGGACGCGATTCTTTTCTTTTCCCTTACCCTCTACGACCATCTTATAGTCAAAATGAGTCGTAGATTTTACAGAAACTTTCTTTAGTTGATTATCAACCTTGGGATTACGGTTGTATAAAACTACATCATAATACGTACTTTGCATTGCCTGCTCAGTCATATTGTTGAAGTTCAAACCAACAGTAATTGCTCCCAAAGCAAGCGCAAATAGTAATGAAACGGTTGATAAAATTCTAGTATAGTCACTTAATCTAAACTTAAGTTGACCTAAAGTAAAGGAATGAAGTTTTCTGTATTTGAAAGACAAGTTCTTACGAAGCAAATCAATAATTGCTGTAAAGAAGGAATCAAAAGTAAAGTAAGAACCAAAAACGATTGTAAAGAAAGCAATTGGAATAGTTTTAGTGCCTAATTTTGCTGCATGCATCATTGCCCAATAACCTACAGCAAGTAATGCAATACCTAAAAGTGCCTCAACAAACTTCCATAATTTATTTCTATGTAATTTAACTGGTTTTTGATCTTCATGAAGCAAGTTAATTACGTTTGATTTAACTAACTTGTGACGATTCCAAAAAGCAGCTAAGAAGAATAAAATTGCAAAAAATGCGATTGTCCAAAGTAATGCTGGCAAATAGAATCCTACAAACTTATGAATTTGCAAGCCCAATTGTGAGATCAAAATGCTAGAAACACCTTGCGTTAAAGCAACCCCTAGAACTGTTCCTAATAAAGTAGCTAATAAGCCAACAACAAGTGTTTCAGTAAAAATTAATCTTCCTATTTTGCTAGTTCTAGCACCTAGCATCATGTACATTCCATAGTCTTTCTGCCGCATACTTAGCAAAAAGCTATTAGCATATACAATATAAACAAAAGTGATGATTGATAGGAGCGCAATTCCAAAGCCGAAAACAACCTGAGTTATTTGAAAAGCAATACTCAATGAACCCTTTAAGAAAGCAGGATTAGTTGCTAAGGTCATAAACATGTAGAAGATTGCACTAGCAAAAGTTAAGCCAGAAAAAAGAACTAAATAGTCTTTGAACCGGCTTTTTATTCCGGTTAATGATAATTTCCAAAGCATAATTATTTCCTTTCTAGTATTAACGTCTACCTAATTCTGCAATAATGTCCTGATAAAATTCTTCGCGGCTCTTATCATTCTTTTTAATTTCTTTACCAATCTTACCGTCCTTAATGAAAAGAATGCGACTAGCGTATGAAGCGGAATATGGATCGTGAGTTACCATCAGGATTGATACTTTATCTTTTTCGTTTAAGCCCTTCATTGTTTCAAGAAGTTCGGTTGCACTTTTTGAATCAAGTGCTCCAGTTGGCTCATCCCCGTAAAGAATAGCCGGTTCATGAACTAATGCCCGTGCTGCTGCGACACGTTGCTTTTGACCGCCAGAAATTTCTGCTGGGTATTTATTTAAAATATGATCAATTCCTAATCTCTTTGCAATCTTATCAACTTTAGGATTAATGGCACTTGTCTTCACATTTTGAAGTGATAGTGGAAGTGCAATATTTTCACGATTAGTTAAGTTCTCTAGTAAGTTAAAGTCTTGGAAAATAAAACCAATTTCTTGACCACGAAAATCTGCCATTTGATTTCTATTTAAACCGGTAATATCACGACCATTGATATAAACGTTTCCTGTAGTTGGTTGGTCTAAAGTTGACAAAATATTTAATAAAGTGGTCTTACCTGAACCAGATGCACCCATGATTCCAACAAATTCACCACGTGCTACATCAAAGCTAATACCTTTTAAAGCTTGGTATTGTTTCTCACCTTTCTTACCATAAGTCTTGGTAATATCTTGAACTTGAACTACTTCACTCATGATTACTCCTCTTTTCGTTATAGTGTATTACGTACCTGTTACACTATATGATACAGACACAAGCATAAAAAGTAAAGCCTGTTTTTTATTTTTTAAACTTTTCTTCTTGTATAATAGAAAACGGTATTGTAATTAAAACAGGAAAAGAGGTTTAGTATGCAGGGTCGCTACTTCTTCAATCCCCCTCCTAAATTTAAATAAATAAAATAGTATAGGATTTTTAGGAGGAAATATGGACACTTTTGATGAAGCTCAAAAACGTAAAAAACTGACCTGGCCGGTAATTGCACTGATGGACTTTGTTACAGTTATTGGTTTTGATGATATTATTTACAACTTTCAAAACCAAGGACTAGCAGTTGTCAGTGACTGGATTTTATTATTAATTTTATTTGTCGTTCCTTATGAATTAATCGTTGGCCAATTAGGCGCAACTTTTTCCGATGATGGCGGTGGTTTATCATCTTGGCTAAGGCATACCTCCGGAGACAAAATGGGTTATATCACTGCTTGGTGCTACTGGGTAGTGTCTCTGCCTTACTTAGTCGATGTAGCCAACTCAACTGTTGTCTCCTTTGCATGGCTATTTAAAGGACATGCTTTAAGTGACAAAGAAATGAGCAACTGGGCTTTTGCCTTATTTACTGCAATTATTTTCGTCATCTTTATCTTCTTCCAGCACCGATTTGCTAATTCATTGCAATGGTTATCCATTATCGGTGGCGGAGCAATGTTTATCATGACGATTCTTTTCGTAATCATGACTATTGTCTACCTCGGCGAAGGACGCACGATTGCTACGCAGCCGTTCCACTTTAAGAATTTCTTGCCAACCTTTGATATGAAATTCTTAATGTCATTAGGTCTGCTAATCTTTGCTATGAACGGAGCCGAGTTCGTTGCACCATATGTTACTGAAATGAAAGATGGACCTAGAAACTTTCCTAAAGCAATGTACATGCTTGCAATTATGACTGGATTTCTAACAATCTTTGGTTCCTTTGCATTAGGCGTATTCTTTAATGCACACCACTTACCAGATGATTTAAAGATGAATGGTTCTTACTACGCCTTCCAAGCAATGGGTGAGAAATTTGGAATGGGTAAGTTTTTCTTATATACCTTTATTATTACTCAAGCCCTTTATATGCTTGCTCAACTAGCCGTTTTAGTAGATGGCGGGGCTAGAATCTTCTTATCGGATACAGCTAAAAAGTATCTGCCTAAGCAATTAACCAAGACTGATAAGAACGGATTACCGATCAATGGTTACTGGCTAACAACTGGAATTTGCTCAGTTTTACTATTTCTAAGTGCTACTCTTCCGTCAGTTAATGACATTTTTAATCAATTACTGAACTTAAACGGAATCGTTTCGCCTTATGTTACTGGGCTAGTCTTCTGGGCCTTTATTAAAATCAGACTTCACCCAGAAAAATTTCCATCACAATATGTCTTCATTAAAAACAAGACTTTTGCAGTTATTGTTGGTTGGTGGTGCTTGATTATCACAGTTACTGGTGCAACTTTTGGTATCGTTCCAATCGATGCAAAAGCCGGTTCAGCTACTTGGTGGCATATGCTGATCTTAAATATTGTCGAACCACTTTTAATGATTGGACTGGGAATTGTTTTACCATTAATTGCTAAGTGGCAAAGATCAAAGGAAAATTAAATTAGTTCGCTTGCAAAAAGCCAAATCAATTAATGATTTGGCTTTTATTATACTTCAATAACATAACAATTTATGAAAGCTCTTTTATTTGCTATTATTTTCTTCACGTCTTATATTGATAAGTGAAGGCAGTCTTCATAGAGAAGCAATAAATAACGATATATTTATTACTGTTACTTTATATAAATATCTAGTAAATATATTAAGAAGAAATTTTTGATATTCTGAATCATAGTAATAATTCACTATTTTCACTACTTTTTCCCGTCTATAGTTCAATAAAATGAAAATAGCAAAATTAATTGTTAGTAAAATACGTTTAATTAAATTCTTCAGGAAGCTGAAACGTATTTCAATATATGGCTTCAGTTTAAACTATGTATTACAAAGATAATGAATTTGTCACCCTATATACCCTTAAGTCGTGAGCTTTCCTATTCCCCCATAATTATGTATGGCTTAAGTGATTTTCTTAATTAACTACCTTTGATACAGTCAATTTAATTTCATTGATAAGTGTAAAATTTATTATGATGTCAGAATAACAATTATATACTCCACTCATATTTATGTGCACGGTTAATTAAAGTAATTATCTCTATTCGGATATTACCGTGTTCAAATATCCTAAGGTCACTTCGAGATCGAAGTGGCCTTTTTGTCTTTAAAATTGATTTTTATTTAAAAAGAAATTATAATTTTCATACTATAGAATAAAGGAATGGTTATGATGATTTTTTAAGCTATTACTCTAATATATAAACTTAATTTGTGAAAGCAGGTGAATTATTTGATCGACAATCAACCAAAAAAGACTAAAGCCTTTATTGCTGGCGTAAACTTAAACGATCCTAATTTCGACTACTATATGACAGAACTAAGAGAATTAGCTCTTGCTAACAACTTAGACGTTGTCGGACAAGCAGGCCAAAAGGCTGAAAATATTGTTGCAGGTACGTATTTTGGTGTGGGAAAGCTTAACCAGATTAAAAACATGGCCCGTGAGTTGCATGCAAAAATCTTAGTTATCAATGATGAATTGTCCCCAACTCAAATTAGAAATATTGAGGGCATGACAAAACTTAAAGTTTTAGACAGAACAGAATTAATCTTAGAAATTTTCTCTAACCGTGCACGTAGTCGACAAGCCAAATTACAAGTTCAACTTGCAAGATTACAATATGAATTACCTCGACTCCACCCTTCTGAAAATAATCTAGACCAGCAACGTGGTTCTGGTGGAGCAAGCGGCGGTTTCGCCAACCGTGGTTCCGGAGAAACTAAACTTGAATTAAACAGACGTACTATTGGTAAACAAATTAGCGCAATCAAGAAAGAACTAAAAGACATCAGTAAACAAGAAGAAATTAAATCTGCTAGAAGAAATAATTCTCGTTTGCCTCAAGTAGCCTTAGTTGGCTATACTAATGCGGGAAAATCAACAACAATGAATGAATTGTTAAATGTCTTTAGTGACGAAGCAAATAAAAAGCAGGTTTTCGAAAAGAACATGCTTTTTGCGACTTTAGATACTAGCGTCAGACGAATTGATTTAAAAGATGACTTAAGTTTCATTCTTTCAGACACCGTTGGTTTTATCTCTAAGCTACCTCATAATCTAGTTGAGTCATTTAAAGCTACCTTGCAGGAAGCAAAAGACGCCGACTTACTGATTAACGTAGTAGACGCCTCGGATCATAATATGGTTCAAATGATTAAAACCACGCAAAAAGTTCTAAATGAATTAAATATTACTGACGTTCCAATGATTACTGCTTATAACAAGGCTGACTTAACAGAACGTAATTATCCTCAAATTGAAGGAAATGATATCTTATATTCTGCTAAAGATCCCGAATCAATTAAGCAGCTAGCCAATTTAATTGTCAAAAGAGTATTTGATAATTACGAAAAGATAAACTTAGTATTGCCACTTTCAGATGGCAAGAGCTTAGCTTACCTACATGAATATGGTCAAATTTTAAGTGAAGACTTTAAAGATGACGGCGTTCACGTTACCGTAAGGCTATCTCCAAAAGACCTAGAGAAATTCAAAGCAAATGCCGTATAGCAAGCAAAAAGAGTAGATTTTAAATCTACTCTTTTTTCGTATTATTTATAAATGATTACTGCTTCATTCTTTTCTATATTATTCCAAACTTTCGGTGCGTCACTAGGTTTTAAGTTTACACAACCATAAGAACCATCATTTAGGTAAGCCGTCTTAGACCAATTCTTTCGCCAGCTATTATCATGGAAGCCACAACCAGTTAAAGTAAATGGCATCCAATACTTAACATCAACCGAGTATTTAGAACCATCATCATTTATTCCCTTTAAAACGCTTGGAGATTCTTTATACTGGATATACCAAACTCCGGTCGGTGTTTCTAAATTCTTATGAGCAATTTTAGTTTCAACTGTACCAGTAACAATTGTATCCAAAGTAACCACGCACTTGCCATTCTTATATATCCACAGCTTTTGATCAGTTAAAGAAACAACAATGTAGTTATTTCCAATTCCATTATTGCTCAAACCATAACCAGTTCCATACGTACTGAAACCTTCACCGTAAATATAGTTTTTACCATTTAATTCTTGCGTATTATTGACAAAAGCATTTTCAACAGCAGCAACTAGCTTTTTCTCATTGATAGCCCAACCATAACTTTCATTTTTTACTTTTGTAACTTGACCATTTGGCAATTGGAAGTCATAAGATTTATGAAGTGTAGACACTTCTTTATTAATATTGCTAATCTTATTCGCCAAAATCTTTGTATCTGAAAAAACATACTTATCACTTTCATAAGTTACCGTCGGAAAAACTTCTGACCGTTTAAATACAAAGGATTTACCATTAACCGTATATTTTACTTGACGATCTTTAATTTCATTTAACTTTTCTTTTGCCTTCAAGAGCTCAGTATTCTGAAAGTTCCACTTTTTACGACTAGGATAGCGAGTATGTTGCTCTTCAAAGTAAGACTGGACTTTTTTGTTTGTAATTACTTTATCGCTATTCTTCTTTAAAATAACTTCGTCATCGTTTAAAACTGCACTATTTTTAGCTTTTTCATTTATTTTAGCAGTAGCTTTCTTAACAGTTAGTTTTCCAACTGGAACATCATAAATTGCAACATGTGAATTAAAGTGACTGGCATTAAATTTTTCAGCTTCAGCATTTCTTTTTGACTGGATATGTCCAACTACCAACCAAGCTATTAAAACAATTACTAAGCAAATTAAAATACCTATTAGCCACTTACGATAGTTATTTGTGGGATGGGTATTTTTTTCTACATTTTTATTATTCATTAAAAATACCTGTTTCCTAAAAAATTTCTTTTCATTATAACACAAAAAAGAAGGTTAATCTTTTAATTAACCTTCTAAAATAACTATGTTTATTTCATTTAATTATCTTACACGGATTGCGTAATCTGGCATGAAGTAACTTGAGATAGTAGCTTGAGTTACGTTTTGACCTGGTTGTGGTGCGTGTACGTATTGGTTGTTACCTACGTAGATAGCATCGTGGTAGTCACCCCACATTAAGATGTCACCAGCTTGTGCTTGACTTACAGAAACATGTTGGCCAGCACCAGCTTGTTGGTAAGTAGTACGTCCAATGTTCTTGCCTGCTTGGCTGTATGCGTATTGTACTAAACCTGAGCAGTCGTATGCGTTAGGACCAGTTGCGCCCCATACATAAGGCTTACCGATTTGTGATTTTGCTGCATTAACTACAGTTTGAGCAGTGCTACTTGATTGAGTAGAAGCTTGTTGCTTAGCTGGTTGAGCGGCTTGGCTTGAAGCTTGTTGAGTTTGTTGTTGTGCAGGCTTAGCAGCAGTAGTAGTATTTTGTGCAGGTGCACTGTAAGTTGCTGCTTGTTGAGTCTTAACTGTAGTGTTAGCTTGTGCGTAGTAGTTAGTCTTTGCTGGAGCAACATAAGTATTGTTAGTTGAAGCAGTGTATGTGCTTTGTTGTGCAGCAGTTTGTGCTACTGGAGCTTGTGCAGTTGCTGAAGTTTGTTGTGCGTTAGCTGCAGTATTAGTTTGTACAGATGCAGTTGCAACTGATGCTTGTTGTGCGTTGTTAACGCTAGCTACAGCAGTTTGTGCAGTAGCAGTAGTGTTAGCTGCAACGTTAGCTGCAGGAACTTGACTTACAGCTGCCTTAACTGCAGATAAATCAGCAGTAAGTGCGATTGGAGCTTCTTCTTGTACATCATCGCCTGAGATCCATTGGTCTCCACCTAAGTTATACCAAGTTTCACCCTTGACGGTCTTAACCTTCTTGTATGTCTTCCAGCTTGATTCATGTGGTAAGTACTTACCAGTTTGTTGCTTGCCATCTTCGTAGCTGTTCCAAACTGCGACACTTTCACCAGTCTTAGAATTTACTTTTACAACACCAATTTGCTTTGCAGGAGCTTGGACAGTTGAAGCTTGTGCAGTACTGTTAAATGATAATGAGTTTAATTTAGCTGCACTTAAAGTTGCGATACCTGCAACAGCGAATGAAGCAGCAGTGGTAAGTTTGATTACTTTAGATTTGATAGTCAAAGGTATTTCCTCCATAAAATTCTTTTTTCTTAATATTATCAACATAGCCGTCATTAATTAACTTAAAAGTTATGCTATGTGTCTCTTTTTTTAATTGACAATGGTTATTGTAGGGCATTAATATTACAGCCCTGTTACAAAGCTAAATCATTGTCATTACATTTCGCATATTCTCAATCTTTTTGCATTATGCAAAGCCTACTCATTATCAAGTTTTGCGATGATTTCATCTATCTTTTTAGCTGTTTCTTTCCAGTTATCATTATTCAATACATGCGCTTCTTTTGCTAATTCATCTGATAAATGTAAGTCGCGCTTAAATTCATAGCTGTTTAATCGTTTATCAATCTCACTCGCTTGATCTCCACGTGCTAGTAGTCTTTTTTTCAAAACAGAAAAATCAGAAACGGTTAAATAAATAAAATATACCTGCTTTCCTAATTTTTCCAAATATGATTTAACCCCATCTGTTTCTACTATTAAAGAAACTAGATCGTTCTTCTTCCAAGCTTTTTCTAAAGCTTCTTTACTTGAACCATATTGATATTCACCATATTTTACATGTTCAAAAAAATGAAGCTTTTTAAAGCTCTTATCATTTTCAAAATAATATGATTTTCCAGGGATTTCACCTTTTCGGATTGGTCTTGTAGTATGCGTTACTACACGAGGAATATGATATTTTTCTGTTAAGTATTTTGAAACTGTGGTCTTTCCTACCCCACTTGGTCCAGCAATTATGATAATTCTTTGCAAAATATTACTCTCCCGCTTGAAATCGACTATTATATATAATAGTATTTCACTATTGTAAAACATTTCTGTACAGAAAAGGGAGTTTTTTAAATGAAAAAAGCTGACGTAAAGATTGGACAAATTTTAGCTGCTACTTCTGAAGAGGAACTTAAGCATCCTTTTCAAGGAAAAGTAGAAAAAATTTACGAAAATTCTGCTTTGCTAGCTATTACTTCATACGATCCAGAAGATGAATCTTCGGTTAACGAACTAAACAACAAAATGGTTATTAACTTTAAGAACTTAAAGAAAGTTAAATCACCTGCACGTGGAAAAACAGCTGCAACTAATGATGTAAAGATTTCTAAGGTTCAACCAGATAAAACTAAAAAATCAAAATAAAAATTAAGCCTAAACAAGTTTTATTTTATATAAAAAGGTATCGATAATCATATGAAAAAAAGGCTACAAACATTCTTATTTTGGTTTATCTTAATCCAACCATTTCTAGATATTTATTGGTTATCAAGACCACCACTTCTAAAATTCTCAATTCCATCGATTTTGAGAGTTTTAGGAGTTTTTATTGCCATTATTTTATTTTTTAGCATCAAAAATAATTGGCAAAGATTAAAAAAGCAATGGTGGATTATTACTTATATTGCAACTTTAATCCTCTATTCGATTTGCCATTTATTCTCTGTTAAAAACTTTACTGGGGTAGATCCAACAAGCTTTGGCTATTCAGCAAAAGTTGAAATCTTCTACTTAATTCGAGCTTGTCTACCCTTGATAGTTATTTACATCACTTCATACAGTGATTTTAAAACTAAATACTTTTTCAGAGTAATTCAAGCAATTTCGGGTTTATATTCCTTAACGATTGTCATTTCAAATCTCTTCGTTTTTTCGCTAACTTCATATCATACTACAGAAGCTAAACGAATCAGTGCCAATATTTTTTCTTGGTTTACTCAAACGAATTATCCTTTTAACGCTTTAGCATCTAAGGGAATTTTTTTTCAAGCTAATACTTTATCAGCTATTTTATTCATGATTATGCCGATCATGCTCTATATTCTTTACAAAGAGTTTAACCTCTTAAATATAGTGCTAGTTAGTGTACAAGCCTTAGCAATGTTAATGCTAGGAACAAAGGTAGGAAACTTTGGCTTAATTATTAGCTTAGTAATTTTCTTAATCACTTTCTTATTCCATAGTTTGATTTTGAAAAATACCAAATTTTCAGCCAAATTTCTAATTACGTTGATCTGCATCTTAGCTGCCTCCAGTGCTATTTTTCCTTATAGTCCAACACTTAGAAGGTCTTCGCTTGAAAATGGAGTAGCTCAAAAAAGAAGTAATCTTGGCGATAAAAATAGACTCGATCAAGAGCTCGACTCTGGATTAAAAAGATATAAAGGGCAAAAACAAGCAGAATATCTAAAAGATTTTATTAAGAAAAATTATTGGGTTTACTCTTTAAAACATGATTTAGTTTTAGATCATTATTCCTATCAAAATGATCCCTATTATTGGCTGGACGTCATGAAAAGGCCAGCTGCTGAACGATTAAATTATCGACATCTTGAACAAGATATTCTTAGTCGCGTCATGAATAATGATAAAAATAAACTCAATAAACTTTTTGGTATTTCCTTTAGCCGTGAAAATAACATTGCTCCGCTAGAGCGTGACTTTTTAGCGCAGTATTATTCAATGGGATTACTGGGAACAATCTTGTTAACAATAATTTATATATTCGTTCTGGGCTATGGAATCTTTTACTGGCTAGTCAATAAAAATTCAAAAACTTTATTAATCTCTTCCCTACTTTTATCCGGTGGCTTCATTCTATTCGCTGCCTTTTATGCAGGCAATGTTCTTGAATACTTATCAGCAACATTAGTAATGGCATTTATTTTGGGATTTTTATTACAAAATATTCGATATAGCAAAACATCAAAATATCTAGTAAAGAAATAAACAAAAGACCTTACTCCGAATTTTCAATCTTCGGGGTAAGGTCTTTTTCTACATAAATTCTTCTACTTCAGTTCTCTCACAAAAGTACGGTCAGGCACTCTAATCAAGTAATATCGAGCTGCAGTCTTACCGGCATGCATTCTAAGACCGTTATACCAATTCTTCTTGTAAGTAGCAGTGTACGTTGCCACATAGGCACTTTGATATCGTTCATCTGCTTGAACTAATTGTTTAGCAGAATATGGAATAGCAGATGCTTGAACCGACATTGGATTCTTACCATCAGAAATGGTAGCGTAATTGCTTTTAACAGTTACTCTGTTTCCATTGCTATAGAAAGTATATGTTTGAACAGGTGCTTTCTTATTATCAGATCTAGCAGTAACATAGTATGAACGTTTATTACCAGCTGTCAAAATTAAAGGCTGATATTCAATTTTGCTAGATAAAACTTTTTTATTTTTCAAATCAGGGTTGTAAAATAAGGTGATGCTAAACATATAGATCGCACCACATAGAAGAACTAAAACTTCTAAGATGTCTAGCAGAGTTGTCTTCCATTCAAACCGCTTACGATCTTTTACAATCATCATTAAGTGACGTTTACGAATATTTTGTACGATAAAAATCAAATACAAAACAAGTATTAACCAGGCCAAAATACCTAAAATATTCCATCCAAGTGTCATAAAGGATCCTCCATTTTCTTTAAGTTAAGTATACGGTACTTATGGATGTTTTTAAAACTTTTTTTAATTTGACTTTATTAGAAAAAGTCGCGACAATTGAATACGTAGAAGGTAGTTTTGGTGTATAGCGTTAGGCAAAACTATGGTAAAAATAGCTTTTTATACAATTACAGGACAAACGCAACGATTCATAAATAAAACGGGCCTTGATGCACATCGGATTGAGGATGCTCATCCTCAATATCAAATGAATGATAAATATATTTTGATCTTACCGTCGTATCAAGATTTTATGATGGATTCTGTTGTTGATTTTTTAACATATAAAGATAATAAAGAGAACCTTTTAGGTTTAATAGGATGTGGCAATCGTAACTTTAATGATCTCTTTGCCCAAACAGCAAAAAAGATCTCTGTTACACTGCACGTTCCGATTCTCTATTTACTTGAACTAAGTGGCAATTCGACTGATGTCAAAAACGTTCGTCAAATTGTCAAAGAAGCTCGTAAAAAAGAACGGGGTGCTCAAAAAGATTTGCCAGTTCAAAATCCATCTCTTAGCAATATTAGTTTCTTAAGTGACTTCAGGCAGAAAAATGAATAAAAAATCTTATTATAAAACAAGTAACTGGAATGCTGTCGAAGATCAAGTAGATCGTTCTGCTTGGGCAAGATTAAATGATATTGTCTACGAACCTCGTCGTGTTCCAATTCATGAAGATCGAGATGAATTTTCCCATCTCCCTAAAACTGAACAAACTATGCTCTTACATAGTTTTGGTTCTTTAGCTCTTTCATCTACTCTCCAGATGAAAGTTTCACTCTCAAAAATAAAACAAGATGCAGAAAATTCTGAAGAAGCTGCTGTCTATAATGCATTGCAATATTTGGAATCAATTAACAATAAAGCTTATGGTCATGCTCTAACTGAATTTTCTACTTCTAATGAGCAACGAGATGAAGCTTTTAATTGGGCAAATCAAAATCCATATTTGCAAAAGAAGATGAGGCTTTTAAATACAGTCTATCAATCCGATAATGCAATTCAGAAAAAGGCAGCACATGTTTTCATCTCAACCGGCTTGTATCATTCGTCATTCTTTGGACCCTTATATTTATTTGGGCAGCATAAATTACCACGTACAGCGGAATTAATTAAATATGCACTTAGAATAACGACTTTAAATGGCATTTATACAGGAATTAAATTTAGACGTGACTTTTTCAACCTCTCTAAAGAAGAGCAAAAGAATATTCATAAATGGGTATATGATTTATGCGATAGATTATATGCTAATGAACTTAACCACATTCATCTTCTATATGAAGACACTGGTTTAGAAGATAAAGTTGAACATTATATTCATTACACCTTAAACAAGGCACTTATGAACCTAGGACAAGAGCCAAAGTATCCTGAGAATGTTGAAACTTTAGATCCCACTTTAACAACAGGTTTGATGGAAAGTGCAATGATTGAAGATTTCTTCTTCTATACAAATGCCCATCCAATTCTCAAAATGCATGAAATAAAAAAATAAGGAGTTAGCCCTCAAGGTTAACTCCTTATTTTGTCTTTTTAGCTTTCGTTTTTGATTCTGGTTTTTGATAATTACGAATGACTTCAATTTTCTCTTCAATTGCTTTAAATAGTAAGTCGCTATACTTATCTGGATCAGCTGCTATTTCGTCACTTGAACCCAAAATATCGATTCTAAAGTGTGATACATTTACATATTCTGAAATAGTTTCAAAATAAACATTTACTTCATATTCATCTTCGTTATTGCAAAAATTGCTAATCTTTTTGTAATTAGTAAAAGGAAGATTAATGATATTACTCTCTAATGCAAAAGTCATTGGTCTTCTTCCACTAATTGCAAGCTGCGTTTGAATAAGTGAATTATGCTTAAACGCTTGAACCACTTCACTAATCATCTTAGTTGCAATTTTCTTTAACTTAGTTTTTGTTATTTCGCTATACTTGATTGTTTCAAGATCTTGAAGATAATCTTGTTCTTCAATTTTTTTAGTTAATTCTTCTTGTTTAATTTTCACGATAAAAATTCCTTCATGTATCCTTTTTTCATTACTAAGATACTCAATAAATCTTATTCATGCAACCGAAAAAAGTTAGCTTTGTCTAATCAAACTGTAAAGCAAAGCTAAGTAGTTCCATTACCTTAAGCATATCTTCCGGTCTAAGATGATCTGCTGGTTTTTCATCTAATAAACGCATTCTTGAAAAAGTTTGAATTTGTGCTGCATTTACTCGGCCATGAACATGATAGCCTAGCAAGTCTAGATATGTCGGGAAGTGATTACCATGTGAAGTAATGGGACACAACATTAAATAATTAGTTTTCTCATTATATGAATTAGAAGACACTACAACTGCTGGATGTTTTCCTTTCATTTCTTGTCCAACTGAAGGTGAAAAATCTGCCCATACAATATCTCCTTGTTTAAATTTAATCTTCGGCATGACGTAATTCCTCCATCGCCAAATTTTCCCAAGCTTCCCTTTCTGGTCCTGGTACATCTTCAAATTTAGCATCGGAGGTATAAGGATTCGAAATTTTCGGTATTAAGATCAAACTACCATCAGATTTTTGATGAATTGTGTACTCAGTTCCTACCTCTACCTTAAACGAAGCAGGAAGTGAAAAGCCCACTGAGTTACCAACCTTTTGAGTTACAATATGATGAATAGATATTTTCATAAGTTTTTACCTCATTAATTACTTTCAAAAGTATTGTAGTACTAAAAAAGACTAACTTTCAAAAGAAAGTTAGTCTTTTTGGCGAGAAACATACAAAAGTATGTCAGGGTCTTTGTTTCACAGCCAAAGTAGCCCATCATCAGCACTTCCCGTGCTTTGACTTCTAGAGTCCAGATGATCTCTGTCAAAGAACGCATCTCGCGTTTTCCTCGACTCGTCGCAATTATAATTATACTAAATTTTTCTTATTTTTTCTATTATTGCGCGTCTTAAAAAAGATCTCTCCCATTAGTTGAGCTAGCATAAAACCCATCGCAATCGCAATTGTGACAATCGCCACACGTAAAATTAGGTCTTCTGCATCAGACAGCTGTCCTTCTACCATCGCACGTACTGCTTGATAAGCTGGTACACCTGGCACAAGGGGCACAACTCCAGGAATATTAAAGACAGTTACGGGACATTTTTTAATCCGAGCAAATACTAAACCTAAAATTCCAACGCACAGTGCTCCTAAAAGATTAGATCCTAATCGGCCAATCCCAATTCGATTAGCCAACCAATATAAGATCCAACCCGCACTCCCGCTGACACCACATAACACAAGAGCACGGTGAGGGACATTAATAATCAGCCCAAAGCCTACAGAAGCAAGCCAGGCAAACACTAAATTAACAATTATTTCTAACCAAAAAGGCATTACATTACACCCCATAATAACTTAATTGCAATACCGATGCCGCCACCAAGAGCAATAGCAGTTAAAACTGCCTCTGTTGTTCGGGCCATCCCTGATAACAAATCACCGCCAAATAGATCTCGCAGAGCATTAGTTATCGCTACTCCTGGTACCAATGTCATTAAGGATCCGATTAAAATATTATCGACAATAAGCTTCGGAAACAACTTGCAGGCAAAAATGGTAATTACTCCCATAAAAATTGCCGTCACCATTTCAGCTAAAAAACGAATATTAGTATAGCGTTTAATAGCCAAATAAACAGCATATGATACGCCACCAATAACAGCAGCTGCTGGAAAATCAATCCAGTCATAATCATCCATAAATAAGACCATTAAAGTCGGACTCAAAATTGCAGCCCCGATAATTTGAAGCCAGATTGGAAAATCTGGAATTGAAATTGAAATTTGTTGAAGTCTTTCCTGCAATTCCTTCAAAGTGATTTTCTTAGCAGCAAATTCACGTGATAATTCATTAACTCGGTCTACCAGCTCTAAGTTAATGTTTCTTTTCTTAACTTGTGTAACTTGAGTATAAGAATGCTCACCTAAACTCATAAATATTCCAGTCGGAGTTGTAAAACATCTAGCACCCGCAATACCAGCATTGCGGGCTATTCTCATCATCGTATCTTCAACTCGATAAGTTTCACTGCCACCTTCGATCATTAACCTACCCGCTTTTAAGCAGGTATCGAGCACTTCAGCGGCATAGTCTTGACTCACATGCTCTTTATTCATTTTTACCCTCTAAAATGCTTATCTATTCATTATTCATTTTTTCAATATCAATTGTTTTGTCGACCCAGTCTCCTCTAAAGAAGTCTCTTTCGTGACTCACAATGATTACTCCGCCTTTAAATTCAACAATTGCTTTTCTCAAAGAATCTTTAGTAGCAATATCTAAGTGGTTAGTAGGTTCATCTAAAAATAGTAAATTAGCTGGTTCAAATTGCATCTTAGCTAGCTTAACTTTTTCTTGTTCTCCACCAGATAATTCCTTTAAGGGGCTCATTGCTTGCTGAGCAGTCAAACCCATCCTAGCTAAAGCTTGACGTAATTCTCTTGGACGCAAACGTGGAAATTCTTCTTGTAAATATTGCAAAGGCGTCATATTTTTATTGGGCCAAACAAGATCTTGCTGAAAATATGCCAGTTTAGCAGTTGAAGATAATTCAAAATTACCGTAAATTGGTTTCAATTTTCCTAGCAAAGTCTTCAATAAAGTAGTCTTTCCAATTCCATTAAAACCAGTTACCGCTACCTTTTCACCATTTCCAACAGAAAAATTAAAAGCTGACTTAACGAGCGCTTGATCGTACCCAATTACCAAGTCCTGAGTTTGCAGCAACAAATTTGAAGCTGTATCAACGTAAGGGAAAATGACATGTGCTTTTTTATTGTTTTGTGGCGGCGTTAAAATATCCATCTTTGCTAATTGCTTTTCTCGTGATTTAGCACTTTTAGACCTTGAACCAGCTTTATTCTTTCTAATATATGCTTCAGTCTTTTTGATTTTTCGCTGCTGGTTGGCATAAGCTTTTAAATAGCTCTCTCGGTCAGCTTCTTTTTGTCGTAAGGCATGTTTTAAATCCCCGCTATAGCGAGTAATGGTGCCAAAATCAATATCAATAATGCAATTGGTAATTCTCCCTAAGAAATCATAATCATGTGATACTACAATAAAAGCTCCTTCAAAATCATTTAAATAATCAGCTAACCAATCAATATGGTTAACATCTAAATAGTTCGTTGGTTCATCTAAAACTAAAACATCAGGATTTTGTAAAAGAAGTTTAGCCAAAATCAATTTAGACCGCTGTCCACCAGAAAGCTTAGCTACATCTCGCTCATAACCTAAATCAGCTAAGCCCAGTCCTGTTGCTACTCGGTCAATCTTAGTATCAATATCGTAAAATTCCTTTTCTTCAAGGAGAGTTTGAATCTTACCGGCTTTTTCTAAGAGAGAGTCATCCCCATTTTCACCATATTTCACATAAAGGTCATTCAATTCTTTTTCTTTTTGAAAAAGATCGCTAAATGCTGTTTGTAAAAACTCTTTAATTCCTATACCTGCTTTAAGTTTGGCATACTGGTCTAAATAACCGACATGGAGTTTATTTTGCCACTTAACCTCGCCCTCATCTTGGGTAATTTCACCAGTTAAAATCTTAATTAAAGTCGATTTACCAACTCCATTTTGCCCAGTTACACCCATATGGTCTTCTTTATTTAAAACAAAATTTGCATCTTCATATAACGTTTTATCAATAAAAGTTTGGCTTAAATTTTTAACCGTTAATAAACTCATTATTTCCTCTAGTCTAGATTGTTTCCTTAATCTTTTAATTTGTTTTGATGCTTAGCATCATACTCTTGCAGAGCATTTAATACTCTGGGCCATTGTCTTTTAGGAATAATTAATTGAAGTTTATTGTGATAAATTGGAAAATCACTTGCTTTCATTCCTGTTATTCTAGCTAGTTCTTCATCTGTTAAATGATACTTGGCTACAATGGCTTTAATTTCATAAGAGGCATGTCCTCTAAAATATGAAAGAACATAAAAGAATGCCGCAAAAATACCTGCGTTTAAAACAGCCATTGGCAGAGAGAAGTGAAATGTTCGCCGCGCAATAAAAAACACTGCGATAAATGCAATCAGTGCAGAAATTACCCCGTAAATGACTGGAAAATACTTACTTTGCTTCATTTTTTATCATCCTTTTTATTACACTAGTTTTTCAAATATTACATTCAATTTACGCAAGTGACTTTTTTGTAAAAAAATGTAAATTGTGTTTTATTTTACTGCAATAATCCTCTTATATAATACAGTTTGTTAAGTAAATTAAAAATGACTTTTTAAATATCATTAGTGTAACACGATTATCATTCAATTATTATTAAATTTAAACTTAAAAGGAGTAAACGCTTTGACACACAAGAAGGGAATTTCAGTAGTACTTATTGCCCTACTAGGTTGCGGTTTTCTTACAAATTCAGTTACTTCTAAAGCGGCTGACCAAGATACTAATTTTAATATTTCTAAAAGCCTAGTTGAAAACACAATTAAACCAACTCTTCTCAGTAAAAAATTTAAAGAAGAACAACTTAAAGCATTTAAAGAGAATAAACTAGTAGAGATCAAGTTTGAAGAAAAAAGAATCAATCATGAAAATTCTAATTCTCAATTAGATAATTAAAACTTTGCCAACAAGAGTTGCAGTCATTAGCCAAAATTACTAAGATAGAATCATCAACAGATATCTTAAAAAAAGCAGTTAGCATTTTGCTAGCTGCTTTTTTCTTAATTTCCATCCCATGGAATTGTATCAGAATCTTTGTCATAAATAATATAATTTCTAAAGTCTTCTGGATCATTCCAATCTAGTCCTTGCTGTAGACTATTTTGTCTCGTTTCTTGATTACGTAATTTTTCTTTCTTTAAGCCTAAGCTAGACCGAACTAAATCTGAAACGCGCTGTAATTCTTTAGTAGAAGCTACTTGCATTGCAGCAGAACCAATCCAAACGTTATGTCCATGAATATAACCACTCTTGATATCCTGTGTACAACCACGATAGTTCATTGCAATTGAAAGCATATCATCAAAAGTTAGGTTAGTTTTAACATATTTGGCAAAGACTTTGAGAATTTTACGATAATTTGTAATTGAGTTAACCGACATCCCTTTACGTACAATGTCATTAATAACCTGTCTTTGTCGCATTTGCCGGCCGTAATCGCCTTTAGGATCCTCTTTGCGCATTCGAACGTAGTCTAAAGCCTCTTTACCATTCAAATGCTGCTTACCCTTCTTAAAATGCGTGTGATAAGTAAAAGTAAACGGAACATTAACATCTACTCCGCCTAGGGCCTCTACCATGCTCTCTAAGGCCTTCATATTAACTTCCATGTAATAATTAACTGGTGTGTTTAATAGCGCTCTAACCGTTCGTGTGGCTCCTTTACTGCCACCAACTTGATAAGCTGAATTGACTCGGAACATATAGTATCGTCCTTCGCCCTTACCATCTCCCTTAATATCAGCAAGCAAGTCCCTAGGAATTGATGTCATCGTTGCCTCTTTTTTCTGTGGATTCATAGTTGCTAAGATCATCGTATCTGAATTTCCGCGATCGTGCCTACCCTCAATTCCTTGATCAACCCCAAGAATTAAAATAGAGATTGGTTTCTTCTGAGAAATTAACTGTGAAGTTTTTCCAGTCCCGCGATAAGCCTGCTGCACTGAACTCATAGCTGAGAAATAGGCATGAGCAAAATATGCAACACTTCCGCAAACAAGTAGAATTGTTAAGAGCCCCACCAGGCGAGCAAAGTTATTTCCATTCTTAATGTCTTTTTTGTTCGCCGCAAAAACATTATTTCTTTCTAGTTTTTTATTTGGTTTATTAGGTTCATCTGGTCTCATTAATTTTCGGCTCCTCTGGCTATTAGCTTACCCTTTCATATTACAAAAATCACTGGCTAAGCACATTAGTTTCATTATTAAAAAATTTTTATTTTTTAGCAAGCAAAATAATGTTCTATAATGGTGATTAATAAAATTTGTATCACAGAAAGAAGGAAAAAATATGGCTCTTCCAACAAGAAATGAAGTATCTGATGAGCTTAAGTGGGACTTAAGTCGTGTTTTTAAAAACGATCAAGAATGGGAACAAGAATATAAGCAGGTTGCGCAAGAAATCAAGAACTTAAGCAAATTCAAGGGAACACTTGCCAAATCTGGTAAAGAGCTCTACGAAGGAATTACAGAAATTTTAGCTGTAAATCGACGCTTAGAAAAAGTATATGTTTATGCCACGATGTCAAGCGACGTTGACACGAGCAATACTCATTACCTTGGCTTTGTTGCCAAAGCTCAAAGCTTAGCTAATCAAATGAGTGCTGCGATTGCTTTTGTCGATCCAGAAATCTTGTCTATTCCAGCAAAAAAACTTACTAAGTTTATGCAAGATGAACCACGTTTAGAAAATTACCGGCATCGCCTTGAACAAATTACCCAAAAGCGTCCGCATACTCTACCAGCAAATGAAGAAAAAATCATTGCTGACGCTGGAGACGCAATGGGAACGTCTGCTAACACTTTTAATGTCTTAACCAATTCTGATATGGAATATGGCTACGTCCAAGATGAAGACGGTGAAATGGTTCAATTATCTGACGGCTTATATTCGCTTTTAATTCAATCTCAAGACCGCAAGGTTCGCAAAAACGCCTTTGACGTAATGTACGCAAGCTACGGTCAGTTTGAAAATAGTCTTGCTTCAACTTTATCAGGCGAAGTAAAGGCTCACAATTTTAATGCTCGAGTACATAAATATAATTCAGCTAGAGAAGCTGCTTTAAGTGAAAATAGTGTTCCAACAGCTGTTTACGATACCTTAATCAAGGAAGTAAATAGCCACCTCGACTTACTTCACCGCTACGTTTCATTAAGAAAGAAAATTTTAGGCTTAAAAGACCTTCAAATGTACGATATGTACGTGCCATTAACTGGGAAGCCCGTTCTTTCTTATAACTTTAACGAAGCAAAAGAAGAAGCTAGAAAGGCTTTAGCACCATTAGGAGAGGACTATTTAAAGCACGTTGATTACATTTTTAATAACCGTGTAATTGACGTAGTTGAAAGTCAAAATAAAGTAACTGGTGCATATTCAGGTGGGGCTTACGATACTGATCCATACGAACTACTTAACTGGGAAGATAACCTTGATTCACTCTATACTCTAGTTCATGAGACTGGTCACTCTGTCCACTCTTGGTACACAAGAAATACTCAGCCTTACGTCTATGGTGATTATCCAATTTTCGTTGCTGAAATTGCTTCAACTACCAACGAAAATATTTTAACCGAGTATTTCTTAGATAAAATTACTGATCCAAAGACCCGTGCATTTATCTTAAACCATTATCTTGACTCCTTTAAAGGCACACTTTTCCGTCAAACTCAATTTGCGGAATTTGAGCAGTTTATTCATGAAGCTGATGCTAATGGTCAACCGTTAACAGCCGATGTCCTTGATGAATTTTATGGTAATTTGAATCAAAGATATTATGGTAATAGCGTTGAGCCAGGCGGAGAGATTGCTAAAGAATGGGCGCGTATTCCCCACTTCTACTACAACTTCTACGTTTACCAATACGCAACAGGTTTTGCGGCTGCAACTGCTCTTGCCAATAAAGTTGTTCACGGCACTGACAAAGAACGTGAGGCTTATATTAATTTCTTAAAGGCTGGCTCTTCCGATTACCCAACAGAAATTATGAAACATGCTGGCGTTGATATGACTAAGGCTGATTACTTGAGGGATGCTTTTGATACTTTTGAAAAGCGTCTTAATGAATTTGAAAAAATTGTTGATGAATTAAACGCTGAAAAGTAAGATTCACATTTAAATAAAATAAGCTGGTAGATTTTATTTATACCAGCTTTTTTATTAGCTATTTTATTTATACATAGCAACTATTCTTTCTAACTCTTTATCAGAAATCAGTTTCAAATTTCTAACAAATTCCGTAGCTTGTTCCAAAGTTCTGCCATTATTCAATTGATTTTCGAGAATAATTTTAGCAGAATCCACTTTTCCTTCTGCCCTACCTTGTTTTATACCGCGTTGCATTCCTTGTTCATATCCAGCTTTTCCTGCAGCTTGTTCACGTTCTAGCATTCTTGTTTCGTAAAGCATGATCTTTTCCCTCGTTTCTGGATCTTCATTAATTTCTTTGATTCTTCTCTGCGCGTAATCGAAATGTTTATTTAAATTTACATCTGACCCTCAACTGAAACTTGTGAATTAATAATAATCTTTGTCATGCCATCCCGCAATTGTTAAAGTACTATTTTTATATACCTTTTTTATTTCAAAGTGCAACAAAAAAGCCCAATGCTATGCATCAGACTTTATATCCAATCAAATCAATTTTAAATAAGGAGTATTTACTACTCGAAATTAAAAAGATTACTTTTGGCTATCACACCAAAAGTATGGTTAATTATACCTATATTTATAATTACTATCAACAAATACAATTAATAATTTTTATTACACCAACTTAGCCAAGAAACCAACTAAATAAAGAAATACACAAGTAATCAACAAGTATAAGCTTCCCCACTTAACAGTTTCTTTCAAAATTTTTCCTTCTAAGCCTTCTTTATTAATCGCACCAGTAGCTACTGCAATATTCTGCGGTGACAGCATCCCTGCTGTAGCTCCTGTCATGTTCGATGCTACAATCCAGTATTTGCTTACCCCCAAAGATTGAGCAGCCGAGTACTGTAAATTACCAAACAAGACATTAGCCGAAGTAGCAGATCCTGTTAAAAATGTACCCAGTGCTCCAATTAACGGTGCAAATAATGGGTAAGCTGGCCCAAGCAAACTTACTAAGGCTAAAGCCAAGGCATTTGTCATGCCTGCATAAACCATTACCTTAGCTAGACCAACAATTGCACACACAGTAATAGTCGTCATGCCAATTGTCTTTAAAACACTAACCAGAATTTTAAACATCTTATTGAAGCTTAAACCCTGAATTTTTCCACCAATTAAGCCAGCTAATAAAATTAATGTTCCTGGAGAAGAAAGCCAGTTAATTGGTAAATCATTAGAATTCTTTCCTAAGTAAACATGTAAATGTGTAGTTACACTAGTTAAGAAGTTATTCACAGGTGGACAAAGTGAAGAAGCCAGTAATACAAATACAAATACTAAGATAAATGGCGAACATGCCTTTATAATCTCACTAATACTCTCATTTTCTACTTCTTCTATTGCACCAGTCTTTCGCTTCGTGAGCCACACTGTAATTAAAATCGAGAACAATGATCCAACTAAAGCTGGAAGCTCTGCACCAGTAACTTTAGCAATGATAACTTGCGGAATCGCCATTCCTATTCCAGACATCAAAGTGATAAAGAAGATTCCCTTAAGGGCTTTAATACTTTTACCAGTAAGAATTACCAAGATAAACGGTACTAAAATCACTAAAATAACTAATTGCAAAGTTACAATAAATCCTAATTGCACTTCGTTAAGATTAGTTACTTCAGCTAATGTCAGAACTGGCAAGCCAATTGCGCCGAATGCTGTTGCCGTACTATTAGCAACTAAGCAAATCACAGACGCTTGAATTGGCTCTAAGCCTAATGAAATTAAAATTCCAGCACAAATTGCCACTGCTGTTCCAAAGCCAGCAATCGACTCAAGAAAGCCGCCAAAGCCCCAAGCAATTATTAACACTAAAATTCTCTTATCAGTTGTAATAGACGATAGTAACGTTTCAATCGTCTGCATACTCCCTGATTTTGTTGTGATCTGGTAGACAAAAAGAGCCGCCAAAATCACATACATAATTGGCCAAATTCCCATTATAATACCCTCTAAAGCTCCAGAAAGAGTATTAATTAGGGGTTGCTTAAAAAGTAACACAGCATCAGCAATTGTAATAATTAATCCAATTGTACACGCTTTTGAAGCAGGCATCCCAATAATTCCCAGCGAGATTATTAACCATAAAATTGGTATTAATGCCCATAAGAAATTTATCCACATAGTTTTCCTCATTAAAAAAAGTAATACTATTTAATTTTATCCTTTTTCCACATTTTAAGGAAATTTAAAAAACAAAAAACCTACAAAAACCGCTTTTGCTTTTGTAGGTTTCATAAGATTTACTTTTTAATAGCATGTACGCCATAAACGAATAAATAAATGCCAACTTCAATAATTGAAATAAAGAAAGTCACTGGTAAATTAGTCACATATCCTAAAACTAATCCTGCCCAAACTCCAACTAAGGCAATCCCAACAGACCAACATAACATAGCCGGGATTGTTCTACCTAAATAGCGGGCGCTTGAAGATGGCAAGGTTAATAAGATAAAGACCAATAATGATCCAACAACTTGCGCACCAATTGAAACGGCTAAAGCCAAGGCAATTAAAAATACTACTGAAACTAAACCTGTATTAATATGATGGCTAACTGCCCCAACATGATCAAACGAGTCATAATTCAACTTTCTTAAAAATAAGAAAATGATTGCTAAAACAAAGATAGATAGGATAACTAGTTGAATAACCCCTTCTCTATCAACGCCAATAATTGAACCAAACAAGATATTAGTAGCATAGCGACTATTACCACCAGCAATAGCTAGAAATAGCACACCAAGGCCAATAAATAAGGCTGAGATTGCACTAATTGCGGACTCCTTTTGGTCACTTCTCATTGATAATTCACCAACGCTAATTGAACCAAGCAAGGTGAAGAGAACCATGCCCCATAAGGGAACCCAACCAATCCAGACTGCAAAAGCAGCCCCAGCAAAACCAATTTCCGAAAGAGTATGGGCTAAAAATGAAAATCCTCTAGCTACAACATATACACCGACTATTCCACAAGTAATAGCAATAAAAGTACTAGCTAGAAATGCATAACGCATAAAATCATACGCAAACATTATTCTTCCCCCACCTCCTCAGTTAAGTCTTTAATTTTACCAGCTACTAGACCCTTGTCTTTAAACAAAAGATAGTCCTTCATATATTTCTTTGCTAAAGGAATATCATGAGTTGTGAATAATACAGTCATTGCATGCTTTTCATTCAAGTGCTTAATCAAAGACATCAACTCTTCTTTAGCAACAGGATCTAAACTAGCGGTTGCCTCATCTAAGATAATAAAATCTGGCTTATCTAATAAGGCTTGAGCTAAATATGCGCGTTGCTTCTGACCACCAGAGGCCTCACCCATTCTGGTATTTTGAATATCTAACAGGTGAGTTTCTTTTAAAATTTGGTTTACTCTTGTCTTTACTTGGGCATTTTTAAACAAAGGAGTATTGAGTTCCACAAAGGCCCTAATTGAAAGTGGGTAATCAGCATCCAAATTTCTAAACTGAGGCACATAACCTACTTTAGTGTCAGTTGCGAATTTAAACGAGCCTGTTGTTGGTTGCAGCATCCCCATCAAAATTCTAATTAGGGTTGTTTTACCTGTACCATTTGCACCAAGCAAAGCCGTCATTGACCCTTTAGTTAAGGCAAAATTTAAGTTCTTAAAAATTACCTTATCTTCAAATTTCATTCCCAGGTCTTTAACAGTTAATATCTTAGTCATCTCACCCTTCCTCTCTTCATCCTTTAAACTGATCCTATTTATTTTCGATATTAGCTAGATTTTGATAATTTTCCTTCATCCAAGTTAAGTAAGTAGTGTGATTTGGAATGGTTTCACGAACGTTTAAAACCGGAACATCATTCTTTTTAGCTAACTTAACAAAAGATTTAACAGTTGAGCTACTTGCCTGCGTATTGTTAACGAAAAAGGCTATCTTCTTTTCTTTAATATCAGTATTCATCTTGTTAATCATCTTAGGACTTGGATCTGTGCCATTCTCAATGGCTTCTTCAAATTCCTTGTCGCCTACCTTATACCCTGCTTCTTTTAAAGCATAGTCAAAAACAGGTTCACTAACAAAGACTGGCTTTTTATTGTTTTTATCAGTCTTAACTAGCTTCTTAATCTTATCAACCTTAGCTAAATACTTTTCACCATTAGCCTTAAAGTAAGCCGCATGTTTCTTATCTAGCTTAGATAAACGTTTAACTAAATAGTTGACATACTTAGTTGGCATATTTAAATTGTACCAAATGTGAGGATTATCGCCGTTTTTTAGTCCCATTAAGTCTTCACCAACTAAAACCGGCTTTTTATTAACAGACTTAGCTAACTTATTCATCCATGAGTCATACCCTAAGCCGTTAGCCACAATAATATTTGCCTTAGTTAATTTCTTAGCATCAGCAGTAGTGGGATCAAAGTCATGCGGGTCTGTGCTACTCTTATCAATAATCGCCGTAGCAGTCCCGTATTTTCCAACGATGTTTTTAGCAATATCTGCATAAACATTAGTTGTTGTAACGATCGAAATCTTATCTGATTGGCTAGACGATTCTTTTTTATTAGCACATGCCGTAGTCACAAGCGCTAAAAGTCCCACTAGCCCAATAATAGAAATAAATTTTGTAATTTTAGATTTAAAATTTTGCATATGTTTATATCCTCCTGTGCAAAACAAAAAAGCATTAAGTTAGAAAATTCAGCATAAATTCTAACTTAAAGTTAGACTAAGCTACTTTTTTTATTATGTCAATAATTTTTAGATAGACAAATAGCACCAAGACGTCTCAGACTTGATGCTATCAATAAGTGTAAATAATAAAAACTTTGCTGAATTTTTAATTTAATGCTTTTCTCTAAAATTACATCTTTATATAAACATATTTTTATATCTTTGTCAAAGCTGATCATAAAAAAGATGTCCCAAACTCAGAAATTATTCAAGGGCTTTAAACTAAAAATCCTCCTTAACATGTTGCCTTAAGACGTCTAAGATCTTAATCACATGTTTATCTTCTAAACTATAGTAACGCTCTTGCTTAACTTGTTCACTTTTAACAAGTTTAGCTTCTTCTAATATCCTTAAGTGCCTAGAAATAGCTGGCTGGCTTACATCAAATTGCTTAACTAAGTTATTTACACTGCTTTTTTGATGATCATTCAAATAATACAAAATTTGTATTCGAATGGGATGATTTAAAGCTCTGGTAACTCGAATAATTTGTTCGTTCAACTCGTTCACCTATCTCAATTTATTTAATTATGAGAGTAATTCAAGAATTTTCTTTTGCACACTTGAATCTTCACTTGATCCAATAATTTGATTTGCTGCCTTTTTAGCTTCAGGTAAAGCCGTTGCTGTCGCAAAACTAGTTCCTACGTATTTAAGCATTGCTTCATCGTTTCCACTATCGCCAAAAGCAATCATCTCGCTAGACTTTATACCTAATTTTTTACCAAGATATTCAAGCCCAACTGCCTTATTCATACCCTTAGTCTGCATATCAATTGAAGTACTTGCTCCTGCTACAAAATCGATTTGTGAATAAAGTGAACGCAACTCAGCTAGAATTATTGGCATGATTTCAGCTGGAACATTTAAGCTAACTTTGAAAATACGATCATCAATTTCTTTAAAGTTATCAACAACTTGAATTTTATTAAAGAATTTAGTCATTTCTTGAGCAAATTTTTCACCATCACTTTTTCTCACGTAAGCACTAGTTACTCCCGCAACAACTGCTTGATACGGTAAGCTTGAAACAATTTTCAACATTAAAGCGTAATCTTCATCAGATAGATCCGCAATTTTAAGAATCTCTTGCCCATGAGCAACTAAAGCACCGTTTTCTGCAATGAAGTACATCTTCCGATTATAATTTGGAAAACGTGAAAAAATATTCTCATATTGATTACCACTCGCAACCACAAATTTAATATCGCGATCTTGCATAATTTGAAATTCTTTTTCGAAGAGTTCCTTATCATAAGTCTTATTTTCTTTTAACCAAGTACCATCCATATCAGTTGCAATAAGCTTAATCATTTTTAATCTCACTTTCCACTTTTATTATCCACACTCCACTATACTAAAAAACGCCACCCGGAGGTAGCGTTTTTCACAAAACTATTTTTATGCAACTAGCTTAGTTCTAATTCTTTTTACGTTTTCTAGTGCCAGCTAAGCCTAAAATTGACGCAATTGTTGCTAAGCCTAGTCCAATAATTCCTACATTAGAATGTTTATGTCCTGTTTGAGGTAATGAAACCTCATTAGTCGTTGCTGCTTCTACTTTTCCAGTTTCTTTATGTTCTACAGTTGAGACATTCTTAGCTGTAGTATCAATAGAAATATTATCTGGAAGAGTGCCAGCGTCAGATTTATCTGATTCTGTTGCTTCAGTTGGTTTATTTTCTGAAGCTTCTGGTTTTAGCGGTTCAACTGGTTGGTCTGACTCTTCTGGAGTTTCAGATTCAGTTGGCTTCTCTGGTTCTTCTGGAGCTTCAGGCGCCTCAGGTTTCTCAGGTTCTACTGGAACTTCAGGTTCAGTTGGTTCTTCTGGCTTATTCGGTTCAACCGGCTTTTCAGGATTCTTACTGTAAACTACGGTTTCAGTAATATTCTCAGTATCACTATCTACATTTTCAACACTGCCAATTTCTTTCTTATCGGCTGTGTAGCCAGCAATTTCTGGAGAAATAACCTGTACAAATGTTGTGCCATCAAGTGCAGCCCATTTAATTCCATCAGAAACTTTTCTACCATTTTCATCTAAAATAATGATCTCACCAGTCACTTTATCAATTACCGCTGTACCACGGAATCTCAAAGTTTGAACCACGTCATCTTTTGCCTTAGTTCCATCAGCGTAAACGTACTTAATTGTACGAGTAATGGTCTTATCTAAAGCAATTGAATCGAATGGATATTTTGGTCCCTCAGGATTGTCTGGATTAATTGGATCATCTTCTGTGAACTTGTCATCAGGAGTAACAGTAATTGTACCATGCTTGAGCGTTACATAGTATCTGCTTGTTTCTAATCCAAATTTACCATCTTGTTCATAACCATCCTTAACTAACTCATAGCCTAAGCTTTCGTAGTACTTAATCTTGTCAGCTGTGCTGTAGTTGATTTCTTCATTGTATTTACCATCTACTGTGACTGTTTCCAGCTCTTTACCAGTAGTTTCATCAATGTAGATAATTTCAGCTTTAGCAGCATTTGCTGTGTAGACAACTTTAGTTTCAAGATGATTGCTATCTTGATTGATTCCCTCAATTGCATTCACAACAGTCTTATCTGCAGTGTAGCCTGCGATTGTTGGAGAAATTACTTCGACAAAAGTTGTACCATCTTCGGCTACCCAAGTTAACTTACCTGGAACTGGCTTACCGTTTGCATCTAACTTAATGTTGCCATTTTCATCGACTTCTACGTATTGGCCAGTTACCTTATCAATCACACCAGAACCTGTGAAAGTTAAAGTTTGTGTATGACTTGGTTTAGCTGTTGTACCATCAGCGTAAACATAGTGAATAGTATGTGTTACATCTTTATTTAAGTTAGCTGAATCAGTTGGATATTTTGGCCCTTCTGGATCGTTTGGATTAATTGGTTCATCTGGTTTTCCAGGATTTTCTGGATTTACAACTACAGTTCCATGTTTGAATGTTACATAGAATTTCTTAGTTGTTTCACCGAATTCGCCACCATTATAACCATCCTTAACTAACTCATAGCCTAAGCTTTCATAGTACTTAATCTTGTCAGCTGTGCTGTAGTTGATTTCTTCATTGTACTTGCCGTCTACTGTAGCTACTTCTAGCTCTTTTCCAGTAGTTTCGTCAACGTAGACAATTTCAGCTTTAGCGGCATTTGCTGTGTAAGTTACAGTATGAACATAGTTTTCACTATCATGTGCCACATTTTCAACGCCGTCGATTTGCACGTGACTAGGTGTATGACCTGTAATTTGTGGAGATGTAACAGCTAAGAAACTATTTCCAAGCATAGCCATCCAGTTCAATTTACCAGGAACTGGCTTACCATCTGTATCTAGTTTAATGTTGCCATCTTCATCAACTTCTACATATTCACCAGTTACCTTATTAATGTGACCAGATCCTGTAAATGTAATTGTCTGAGTATGGCTTGGATTTGCTATTGTGCCATCGGCATAAACATAATGAACAGTATGTGTTACATCTTTATTTAAAACACCAGAATCAGTTGGATATTTAACATCCCCACCTGGATTAATGTTTTCACCAGGTTTTCCAGGGTTTTCTGGATGAACGTGAACTACACCATGTTTAAATGTCACATAGAAAGTCTTAGTTGTCTCACCAAATTTACCGCCATTATAGCCATCATCAACTAATTCATAGCCCAAGTTTTCGTAGTATTTAATTTTGTCGGCTGTACTGTAATTGATAACATCGCCGTATTTTCCGTTTAGGGTTACTGCTTCTAATTCTTTACCAGTTGTCTTATCTACAAAAATAACTTTAGCATCGGCATCATTTGCAGTATAAGTAACTACGATTACCTTACTTGGCAGATCATGGGTCACTTTAGTTCCAGAAACACTAGCTTTGTCTGGAGTATAACCAGTTATAATCGGTGAGCTTACTTCAGTAAACTTAGGATCAGCAACTTCTGCAGTCCATGCAAGTTTGCCTTCAATCGGTTCTCCATCATCGCCAATAATGACTTTGCCGTTTTCATCAAGAACTACATATTTTCCAGTTGTCTTATCTACAACTCCATAAGCAGTAAACTTAATGGTTTGCTTGTTACTTTCAGCTGCTGCATTGCCATTTGCATAAACATATTTGATCTCTTGAGTTACTTCTTTGTTGTAATCTTCTGATTCATAGACTGGACTATCTGGATCTTCAGGATCAATAATGATCAAATCTCTAGTTAAGTGAACCTTAAAACTGTTTTTGGCATCTTCTGCAGAATAGTAGTAATCTTTACCGAATTCGTAATCACTACTTACAAGTTTGTAGCCATTATTTTCAAACATTTTAAGTGTAGCTTCAGGATTTAAATTCCAGCTAATAATGTGATCAATTTTACCATTAACAGTATCACTACCGATAATTTTACCAGTTACATCATCAATATATTGAATCTGAGCAGTTTGCTGGTTTGCATAGTAAAGAACTTCTTCAGTGATATTATTTGAATTACCACTGACTAAAACTGATTCTACTTGCAACCTATTTGCACCGTATCCTGAAATCTTTGGTGAATTTACTTGAGCAAAAGTATAGTTAGCATTGCCATCTTCTGCAGTCCAAACAATATCGCTAACCCAAACTTTATCTACAAAGTCATATTGACCTTTTCCAATAAAGTTAACTTTTTGAATAACAGAATTGGCAGCTGTTTGACCTTTATTAGGGCCATCAGCATAGACATATGTAATGACACGATTTACTTCTTTAGTTTGTGAATTTTCAGCTATTTTATGTTTTAACGTAACTACATAGTCATTGCAGCCTGGGTTATAGTCTGCATCTCCAAAGACTGTCGTATATCCTAGAGGATTATTCACTAAAATGTAGCCATTATTTTCGTAATCCTTGATGCTACCTAAAACCTTATCAATAACCTGGTAATTTATAACTTCACCATAATTTCCAGTAATATTGACAGTAGTACCAAGTTGTTTTTGAGATGTTTCATCCCAGAAAATAATTGTACCTACCTGAGCTTTTTTATCGTAAATGATATTTTCTATCTTTAACTTTTCATTCTGCTCTACTTTATCTGCTGTACTCCACTTTTGATTAGTAGTGTAACCAATGATATCTGGAGATTTAAGAGATTCAAAAGTTGTCTTATCCGCAGTCCATTTTAGACTAGCATTTTTATCAGTAATCTCAGTAGCAATTAAGTCATTACCTACTTGTTGAGTACCAGCAACTAAGACAATATTTCCAGTTACCTTATCGCGATAACCAGTAGCAGTGAAAGTTGCTGTCTGAGTAGTTGAAGGACGTAGTTCATTTCCCACTGTATCTACATAGTGAATATCTTTTTGAACTGTTTGTGATTCATTAACTGCTTCAAGGACATGCTTTAATTGAATTTCAAAGTTTAAATCATGAACACCAAATTGAGTACCAGGTTTAAAGCTATTACTAATAATTACATAGCCACTATCAAGCAAATTGGAAAGAGTAGTGTCTAAATCCACAAAGTTAATTTGAGAATATACTTTTCCAGTAGCGTTTAATTGAGCAAGACTATTACGGTTATTGTCCATATCAATAATCGTAATTGTAGCTTTTACATCTTCACGTAAGCGATAAATTACTTTGATATCTTCACCTGGATTTTCAGGAATTACATATTCAATATCAGCAATGTATCCTGCAATAATTGGTGCATCAGTTCTACCAGCCTTTATTGGGTCAGTTAAGTTATTATTAAACTTCACAGCATCCCCAATTTGATTACCATTTTCATCAACTGGAATAATCGAACCCAAGTCCTTGTAAATAAACTGTACTTCATGAGCTGAGTCAGTTACGAATGGATTTCTTGCAGTAAAGTTATTATGAGTAAATTTAACTGATTTACCAGCCTCTACAGTATGACTTTCAATCACACGATCCATATTACTGCCGTCATACATAAGAACTTCCATCTTACCTGTAGCATCAATTTGACGGTAAACTACAGTGAAGTCAACTGTTAATTGGTTAACAGTACCTTCTGTTCTATTGCCAGAACTGTAGTAAACCTTCTTGTAGTAACTACCATCACCAAATTGAGAGATAGTTCCAGTAAATGATCCACTAGGGATATTTGAGCCATCTAAATAAAAACCATCAATTAGTTGTTTGTATTGGTCAACATTATCAATAACGAATTCTTGTCCTGTCCAACCAGAAACACTAACATTAGGATATTTATCAGTACCTGGAATCTCAACTAAATTACCATCTTTATTGTGGTAGTAGTACTTAATTACAGATTCCTCAGTATGAACTGGAATAATTTCACCTACTGAGCTCGCATCTAAATTAGTGATATTTCCTAGGCCATAGATAATTTTAGTGCTACCAACAACCGTTGTAGCATTACCAACAGGCATTGAACTACCGCCGACTGTGATATTAGATTTACCACTATTTACAATTAAAAAGTCTCTATTGTTTACTTCAATTTTCTTGAAATATCCTGCTTTAATGATATGTTCAGCTACCATATTTTTATAATCAGCATCAGTCACGTAAGCATAGAGATTTTCATCAGTTAAATCATTACGATTTACAGATAGAATAAGTTTTTTATTGCTACTATTCCAAAAGGCAGTATTATTTAAATCTAAAATTTGATATATATACTTATCGTCACCAATTAAAGCACCTGCTTCTTTTGGATATTTATCTGTATCTGTTGCAGGAATAGTCACAGAAGCCTTACTTTGAACTTCTTTAACATCTGTTTGAACGGTAGTTTGATTGTTTTCTTCTACTACAGTTTCTTCAATTGGAGAAACTACATTTTCAACTTTCGTTTCAGTTTCAACAGGAGTAGTTTCTGTAACTGGAGTAGATTCTTCAACAGTGGTAGTAGCATTATTCTCAACTACAGGTGTTGCTATGCTTTCAGTAGATTGAAGACTATTGTTTTCAACATTTTGAGTATTATTTACTACTGTTTCGTCTTTAGTTGATTCAGCGTCATAAGTGGTTGCTTCGTTAGCTGCTTTTTCTTCTACAGCACTTGTTTCTGCTGAAGAAACAAATTCATTATTTCCAGCTACTTCACTACTTATTTCATTAGTAGTTTCATTATTTTCAACGTCATTGTTTGTTTCTATTGAAGCTGTTTTTGCTTGTTCTACATGCTGAACTGCACTTTGCTCTTCAACACTTACCGTATTTTCAACGTTTTCTTTTAAGTTATTAGCTACATCATTTGTTACATTTATACTTTCTTCTTGAGTAACTGTAGTATCAGCTTTAACTGTTCGACCATTAACTCCCATGAAGGTTAACCCGATCAATACAGAGGCAGCACCTACAGTAAACTTACGAATAGAGAAGCGTTGCTTTTGCGGTCTAATTTTCCGCATTTTTTCACTATAATTGTTCTTGGAAACCATAATTTTACCCTCATACTTCTAGTATTAGGTGAGTATTAAGTTATAGCTCTCATGCTAGCGATTAACCTATATAGTAATCGCTTACTTCACCTTTTATAATATTTATTTTTTACAATAAGTAAGTATACTGGGGATCTATGATCCAATTGTGTACAATTTATGATTTTTGTGTGAATTTATAGTCTTTGATTGTTATATATTATCTGCATTATATCAATATATAATGCGGTATCATAAATACTATAATTTTAATCCTATACAAATTAAAATTTTCATATGTTATTTAATACACAAAAAAAGCAAGATCCCGTTAAAATTGGAATCTTGCTTTTTAAAATTTAATTGTTTTTATTCATCTGGGTATTTAGAAACAGGTTTCTTCCAGAAACTCATGATTAATCCAGCTACAATAGAACCAATAATTGTAGCAACAAAGTAAAGTAGAATGTGATTAGATAATGGAGATACCCATAATCCGCCATGAGGAGCTGGCACTTGAATATGCCATAATCCAACAAGTAAACCACCTACTGCAGAACCAATTACACAGGAAGGAATGACACGACCTGGGTCAGCTGCAGCAAATGGAATAGCGCCCTCAGTAATAAATGAGAATCCTAGAATCCAGTTTGAAACACCTGCACGACGTTCTTCTTTAGTGTAACGGTTTTTAAAGAAAGTAGTACCAATTGCAGTAGCAAATGGAGGAACCATACCACCTACCATAACAGCAGCCATCATAACAGCTGCAGTTGCAGAATGCGGATCATTAGCAAAAGCACCTGAAGCAAAGACGTAAGCAGCCTTGTTGAAAGGACCACCCATATCGATAGCCATCATTCCTGCTAGGATTAAAGTTAAAATTACTAGGTTTCCAGTACCCATACTATTCAAGAAGTGGGTAATAGCAAAGTTAATTGAACTAAAGATTGGGTTGATGATGTAGAACATAATCAAAGCAATGAAGAGTAAGCCCAAGATTGGGTAAATCAACATTGGTTTCATACCTTCTACAGATTTAGGAAGCTTAGCAAACAACTTCTTCAAGCCAATCATCATATAACCAGCGATGAAACCAGCAGCAATACCACCTAAGAAGCCTGCTGGAGATACGGCATGAGCTTGAACATTAACTTGTAAGCCGTTAGTTCCATTAACAATGGCTGCCATGTAACCACCAACAAAACCTGGCATCAAAGCAGGTAAGTCGCCGATTGATTCAGCAATATAAGCAGCTAAAACTGGAACCATGAAGGCAAAGGCTAAATTACCTGCACTGTTCAAGAAAATAAATGCAGGGTTCTTAGCACCACCAGCCATATAGTTTTCAACGATAAAGGAGATGGCCATTAAGATACCACCACCAATAACGAATGGAAGCATGTGGCTAATACCACTCATTAAGTTCTTATAGATAGAAGCCCATAATCCTTGTTTTTCTTTAGCGCTATCATCGTTAGCACTAGCACTACTATCAGCGTGATATATTGGAGCCTTATTTTCTAAGATGTCTTCAATTAATTCTTGTGGATGGTTAATACCATCAACAACAGGCTTCATCACCAGTTCTTTACCATCAAAACGTGGCATTTCAACTTTTTTATCAGAAGCGATAACAACACCCTTAGCACGCTTGATTTCTTCAGGAGTAAGTCTGTCTTTCACACCTTCGGAACCATTAGTTTCAATTCGAACATCAACGCCTAATTTCTTACCAGCCTTAATTAAAGCTTCTTGAGCCATGTAAGTGTGAGCAATACCATTAATACATGCAGTAACACCAACAATTAAAGGCTTTTGTTCACTAGCAGGCTTAGCTGCTTCTTTTGCAGCTTCTGCTTTTCTCTTTTCAGCATCAGCCTTATCCTGAGCATCTTTTTTAGCTTCAGCCTTTTTAAAGATGTCAATTACTTCTTCTGGCTTAGTTGCTGCCTTCAAAGCACTCACAACATCTGGATTAATTAACAAACTAGATAATTTAGCTAATGCTTGTAAGTGCGTATTATCAGCACCAGCTGGTGCTGTAATCATAAAGAACAAGTGAACTGGTTGACCATCAAGAGAATTATAATCAATTCCTTTAGGACTTTTTGCAAATAAAACAGCAGCACGATTAATGTATTTGTTTCTTGCATGTGGCATAGCAATTCCATCGCCAATACCAGTTGTTGATTCTTTTTCACGAGCCCAGATTGATTTAATGAATTCGTCTTCGTTATTCACAACGTCTTGCTTTACTTCAAGATCAGCCATTTCTTTAATTGCTTCTTCCTGAGTAGTAGCCTTAAGATCCATAATCATTAAATCAGGACTTAAAAGATCTTCAATTTTCATGAAAGTAACTCCTTATCCTAATTTTCTTTTTTAGTTTTAACTACTTTACTTCTTCAACTGTGATTTGTGGCAAAACAGTATCGATTTGACTCTTAACTGCAATGTCTTCAGTAAATGCAGTGGCTCCGCCGCAAGCAGATCCTACTTTTAATGCTTCAACAACATCATGAGTCTTGTAGTAAGTACCTACAAAACCAGCAATCATTGAATCTCCAGCACCAACAGAGTTAACTGCAGTACCAACAGCAGCGCTTGCATGGTAAATATGATCCTTAGTTACTAGGTAAGCACCATCACCAGCCATAGAAATCATGACATTCTGTGCTCCCATATCTAAAAGCTTCTTAGCTGCTTCAAGCATCTCTTTATCATCAGCAAAACTAGTATTAAACAAAGCTGCTAATTCATGGTGATTTGGCTTAATAACCAATGGATGATACTTCAAAGTTGCAAGTAAAGCTTCACCAGTTGTATCAATTGCAAATTCGGCACCGGCTTCTCTAATAGTTGGTAACAATTGTTCATAGAAGTCTGTTGGTAAACTTGGTGCTAAACTACCGCTCAATACAACAATATCGCCTTCATTAAGATCATCCAAGCGCGCCTTAAATGCAGTAATTTCTTGTTCATCGATCTTTGGACCAGCCGCATTAATTTCAGTTTCTTTTTGAGCATGAACTTTTACATTAACACGGGTATCATCAGAAATAGTTACAAAATCACTTTCGATTTTTTTAACGTTTAATTGACGAACCAATTCCTTGCCAGTAAAACCACCGACAAAGCCCCAAGCGGTATTATCAACATCAAGTTGGTTTAAGATTTGCGAAACATTAATTCCCTTGCCACCAGCTAAAAATTGACAATCATTTGAACGGTTAACGCTACCAGCATCAACCTTTTTTAATTGCATAACATAATCTAATGCTGGATTAACTGTAACAGTATAAATCATGACCGAGCCTCCTCAACTCTGATTTGTTTAGGAAGAAGATTCTTCTTACCTATTGTTAAATGGTTAGTGATGAGTATTGCCTCATTGATATGTGCAAAACTTGCAAAATTTGCCGCTCCAATTTTACTACTATCCATTAAGACAAAAGCTTCTTTTGCTTGTTCAATAGCAGTCTTTTTTATCCCTGCTTCCGCTGGATCTGGAGTAGTAAATTGCCCCTCTGCTGTTAAACCGTTGGCACCAATAAATGAAACAGATAAATTCATTTCCTGTAGTTGTTTCATTGCAGTGTTACCTACCACAGCATGTGTTTCAATCTTCGCCTCGCCCCCTAACAAGCGAGTCTGAATACCATTCTCTAAACATGCTAATGCAATATCAACACCATTGGTTAACACATGTAAATCCTTAATTTCTCGCAAAAATGACACCATTTCATATGTTGTCGTTCCAGCATCAAGGAAAATATGATCTCCCCTAGTAATATGGTTGATTACGGCAAAACGAGCAATTTCACGCTTCTTATCAACATTAAGATTAAATCTAACCTGCTGTTCAACATCGCGTGAATAATCTTGCAGCGAACGTGCACCACCATGTACACGTACAATTACACCACGTTTTTCTAATTCAATGAGGTCACGGCGAATTGTTGACTCTGACGACTTAGTTAACTTACATAATTCATTAACACGACAGATACTATGATTATTAATATAACTTGCTATCGCTTGTTGACGTTCTTCAGTCAGCATCGTTCATCATCACCTCGTTTAATATGATAAACGCTTCCAATTATAAAATCAATCATTTTTCTTCAAAATCAGTCATATTCATTCATTATTAGTCATAGCTAACTTCATGAAAAGCTAAGCCTAAATAAAAAAGCTAGCGATTTATTCGCTAACTTTTAATTTATTATCAAATTTGCAGATACTTTTGATCCTTGAAAATAAAGTCTATTTTCTTGTCTATAGTTCTAAGCTCAATTCTTTGATAAACCGGTTCATAGCCATGCTTTTTCAAATTAATACTTGCTCTATTTCCATCAACATTTATCTCATACAAATTATATTCACCATGTTTATAAGCAAAGTCTGTACCATTATCTTGATAATGCAGATAGTTACCATATTCGCCAAAAACTCTAAAAATCATCTTTTCATCTGGTTGAGATGAAATATGATCCTTCACTTCTCCCCAAGGTAAAATCGTATCTTTTTTAATAAATAAAGGTAACTTATCAAGCGGAGCATTAACTAAAACCGTGTTGTTTCCGCTATACGTAACATTATTCCAAAAATCAATCCATTTACCTTGCGGTAAATAAACAGCTCTAAAGTCTTTTCCTTCTTCAACTACTGGCGCCACTAAAATTTTCGTACCAACCATATATTCATCATTCATATTTTTAACCTTTGGATCATTGGGATAGTTCAATACTAAAGGCCGCATAATTGGTAACCCGTTTTTACTTTCTTTGACAAACAGGTCATAAAGATAAGGAATAAAGTGATAACGTAGCTGCAAATATTTACGATACATTGATAAAGTTGGTTCGCCAAATACCCATGGTTCCTGCGAACGTGTTCCTAAAGCTGCATGATTTCGAAGAAGTGGACTAAAAATTGCCGCTTCAATCCATCTGGTTAATAATTCAGGTGTGGTATCAGCACCAAAACCGCCAATATCAGTTCCTGCAAATGCAAAACCGCTCATCCCTAAATTACATAATTGCGGAATCATCATTTGTAAATGAACCCATAAGCTCTGATTATCACCAGTCCAAACAGTAGAATACTTTTGTGTTCCTGCGTAAGCGGCACGAGTAATCACAAATGGCCGCTTGCCACTTGCTTTCTTTAAACCATCATAAGTTGCTTTAGCCATATTATGGCCATACACATTGTGCATTTTACCATGCGTTGATTTTTTATCTTCATCACTAAAAATGATATTTTCAGGAATTTCTCCATTAAAGGAAGCTGGTTCATTCATATCATCCCAAATACCATCAACGCCTAAATCAACTAGAAACTTGCAGTTTTCTGCCCACCATTTTCTAACTGCGTTACGACCAAAATCAGGATAAACCGCATCCCCCGGCCAAACTTTATTAACATAAACTTGCCCATTTAGTGCTTTGACGAAATAACCTTTTTGAAGCCCCTCTTGATAGATTTGATAAGCTTCATCTTTTTTCACTCCCGGGTCAATAATTGTAATAATGTGTAAACCTAATTTATGCAATTTATTGATAAATTTCTTGGGATCGTCATAGGTATCCGTCCGCCAAGTAAAAACACGATAACCATCCATATAATCAATATCTAAATGAATTGCATCACATGGAAGATGATATTTACGCATTTTATCAACAATTTCTTCCACTTTTTCAGCACTAATGCTGTATCCCCACCGAGATTGTTGATAACCTAAAGTCCATTTTTGCGGCAATGGTGTCCTACCAGTTAAATAAGTATAGTTTTCAACAACTTTTTTCAAACTAGTACCACCAATAATGTAATAGTCAATATTTCCATCATCAGCTGCATAGTAGTAATACTTATTGCTTTCTTTTCCTAAGTCAAAATAGCTATGATACGTATTATCGAAAAAAATCCCATAGGGATGATTATTTTTTAAGCCAATTAAAAATGGAACAGATTTATAAAGTCGTGTAAAGCTTTCCAAATGGGGTTCTGGATTATCTGTATTCCAATTCTCATACGCATAGTGCCGCTTATTTAAAAATCCAGTCTTATCTCCCAAGCCGTAAAATTGTTCATCCGCTGCTAATTTCTTAACTAGTTCATAATAATGACTATTCTTTTCTGTACTAGTTGCTACATCATGTCCTTCAGATTCGGCTAATTTTTGATGGCTAGCGTCTACTTGCCGATCAAGTGGAATCCGGTTACCACGATAATCAATAATTAATGGATTTTCTTGTTCATCATAAACATCAACTTTTTCATCATCATAAATTTTAATAATTAATTTTGAAGTCTTCAGTTCAAGATGATCATCTATTTTTTTAACTTCAAAACTCGTTTCCTCGGTCTTATTTTCTTCAATTGCATAAGAATTATTATTGCAACCACGGTCTTGAAATACGCGAATTATTTCAGAAGTTAAAACAGATAAAGTAAGAATTGAATTAGTAAACATTATTTTAACTTGATTACGATCAATTATGTATTTTTCTAAATTATTTCTATTCATATTCAGCCTCATCATCCTGTATTCGCTTCCAATTTTATCATAAAAAAGACCGCTCTCCTTTTGAACAAAGAGCAATCATCAAGATAAATTTTCTATTCTTTTATTCCTTGCAATGCACGCTTCATATTCTTCCACATGCCATTATCATCAGTTTGTAAAATCAAACTCGGGTAAATTTTTCTAATCCACCAAATCGATCCCACTAAAAATATTACTAAGATTAACATTGAAATCTCAGCTTCTAAGTTTGTTGCATTTCCTTTAATTAGTCGAAGTGGCATTAAGAAAGAGGATAAAAACGGTACATAAGACATAATTATTACAAAAATACTATCAGGATTATTAGACAAACTCATGCTGCTAAATAAACCAAGTAAAGTCAAATAAACTAGAGGTTGAACAGCTTTGTTAGTATCCTCTGCCTTAGTTACAATCGCACCACAAACAGCAGCATAGACAATATATAAGATCAACCCTAAAACAATGAATACTAATCCCCAAGAGATTATTTGTCCTAAGACTTGATCAATAGCTGGTTTTACTTGAGCAAAAGTTTCTTTAACTCCAGTAATTTGTGGAGCCAAATAATAAAATCCAGAAAACATTAACGCATAAATTAATAATTGCGTAAGAATTTCCATGAAAATTCCTAAAACTTTACCATCAAAATAATTTCCACCTGGCATACTTGAAAAGATCATTTCCATGATCTTAGTTCCTTTTTCACTGGCAATATCTTGCGCCATAATAGTGCTGTAAGTCTGAACCAAAAAGTACAAAACAAAAATCAAAATCCAAAAAGTGGCCGTTTTCAAATTTTTCTCGTCGCTTGCACCTAGCTTCTTACTATTAGTTTTTTCAGTAAACTTAACCTTTTGAGAAAGTGATTTCAGCTGCTGATTATTAAGTTTGGCATTCTTTAAATTAAGTACCTGCTGTTGAGTATTTAAAACTCGCATCAATTCATCTTTAAGATCACCGTCGAGTCCTTCTGAACCATAGTAAGTTGCCCCTAATTGAGTAGAATTATTTTTAACAACAATATAGCCGTTAATATCTCCAGCTTGATATGCTTTTTCAGCTTTTACTTTATCCTTATACATATCAAAATCTTTTGTTTTCTTTAAAGGTTGAAGCAAATTTTCGTTTTGGCTCACAATGCCAACTTTTGTATTATCATCAAAAGCAGAAGACGAACTCATTCCAAAGAAAAATGAAATAACTAACACAATAAATGGCGCAAAAATCATCAATAAAAATGACCAATTTTTAACTTCTCTACGGTAGGTTTCTTTTGCAACTAACCAAGTCTTATTCATTATTTTCACCGGCTTTCAGTTTAAAGATTTCATCTAAAGTTGGTGGTTCTTGATCAAAGGTTTGCAAATATTCTCCATGAGATAAAGTCTTAAAAATATCTCGGCCATAATTAGCTGACATTAGCCAAAGCTTATAAATGCCATTGTTTTGCAAAATAGCTTTTTCTACTCCGGGTAGTTTCTTAACCTCATCGAGCCCTAAATCTGTCCTAATAAATAAGCGCGTTAGGCCAAAATTATTTCGTACTTCATTTACCGCACCATTTAAAACAAGATGACCATTATTAATCATCACTACATCATCACATAATTCTTCAACATTAGACATATCGTGATCAGAAAAAATAATTGTCGCCCCACGCCGTTTTTCTTGGAGAATTACATCTTTAATTATTTCAACATTTACGGGATCCAAGCCACTAAAAGGTTCATCTAAAATAATTAAATTTGGTTGGTGAATAAGTGTCGCAATTAATTGAATTTTTTGTTGGTTTCCTTTAGATAAGCTCTTAATCTTATCAGTAATCTTGCCTTTAACTTCTAATTTCTGCATCCAATCTTGCAAGTCATGCTTTACTACATCTTTCTTCATACCTTTTAAACTAGCTAAAAAACTTACTTGTTCTAAAACTGTCAACTTAGGCATTAGACTACGCTCTTCTGGCAAGTAGCCCACAGAGTTGTAGTCACGACTTGAAAAAGAATGATTATTAATCGTAATCTTGCCCTGATACTTAACAAACTTCAGAATACTATGAAAAAGAGTAGTTTTTCCTGAACCATTCTTACCGATTAAGCCTAGTATTTTCCCATTATCTGCTTTGAAATTAATATCAAATAAAACTTGTTTACTTCCAAAGCTTTTATTTAAATTTTTTACTTGTAACATAGCTTTTTCTTTCTAGGTAAATTTTAGTAAAGTTAAATCTAATTATATCAATCTTTAATATTAATATCTTTTTTATACCAAAAAAGCCTCTCAGCTGTCTAAAACTGAGAGGCTTGATCCTATTTATACATATATTTTGCAGTTGCTTCTTTAGGATCCATTCCATTACGAATCTTCAAAGCAAGTTCAATTGAAACATCAGCGATAATTGATTGTGGATCAATTACATTATAAGGATGATCTGGTGCCTTTTCTTGAGCAAGAGACAATTCTGTACATCCTAATAAAATTACATTGCAACCATATTTATCATGCATTGTCTTCAAGATCTTATGATACAAGTCATGATCAACGATTCCCTTTTCCTTAATATCGCTGTAAATTAATTCATTAACCATTGGCTGAATTTCGGGACCACCTAATTCTACTTTCTTGCCAACACGTTCTAATTCGTCCACATACAAATGGTCATAAATAGAACCTTCAGTTGCAATTAAGCCAATTTTTTCTTCCTTAGGAAAATTATCTACAAATGTATGCACTGCAATTCGCATCATATGTAAAAATGGTACATCAGTTAATGCAGCTAGATCATCATAAAAATAATGTGCGGTATTACATGGCATTACAAAGAAATCAGGATTGAGCTTGGCTTGGCTTAAAACATCATCTTTTAAATCATAGAAAAAGTTAGGCTTACTATGATCCATGATATAAGCCGTTCGATCGGGAATTTGAGCATCATTTACTAAAATATAATTCAAATAATCTTGATCTTTAGCGATTTTAACTCGGTGATTAATTAAGCGAACATAGCTTTCAGTTGCAATTGTTCCCATCCCGCCAATAATTGAGAAAAAGTGTTTCATAGTTATTCCTTATCGTCTTTTTCTAATTCATTAATTACACTTTCAGCAACTTTAATATCAGTTGGATATGGCGTATCTACCCCGCGAATCTTTTGGAATGGATCTGCACCCTTCCCGCAAATTAAAACAATATCATCTTTATTAGACATTGCAATTGCATCATGGATTGCCTTTTCACGATCTAATTCAATTGTGACATCAACTTTTTCATGATCAATGCCCGCATCAATTTCTTGAGCAATATCCATTGGATCTTCAAAGCCAGGATCATCAGTAGTTAAGAATGCCTTATTTGCATAAGCGGTCAAACTTTCGCTAAATCCAGGACGACGTGATACTCCCTTATCTCCAGGAGCTCCAACAACTACAATAATCTTTGGATTATTAAACTCGCGTTGCATAAAGCTCATTAAAGCTATCATTGAAGCTTTATTATGTGCGTAGTCAACGATAACAGTACCATGATTCTTTGATGGTAAAGTTTCCATTCTGCCCGGGATTGTTACGTGACGGATTCCTTTAGCACATTCTGCATAGCTTTCACCAGCAAGACCAGCACCAATAATTGCAGCAGTACCATTCATCTCGTTGAAGTCACCAATCATTTGAAGAGTGTAATCTCCAGCAATTGGTAATTTCTTAGCTTTTTCAGAAGCACAGAACAACTTAAATTCAGTTTCCTTCATGTCTGTTTCAACTGATTGGAAGCGGAAATCAATTGGTTGTTTTAAGTTAGGATTTTCGAAATCATTTCTAGCAAACAGATAGATACTATCTGGATTAGTAGTTGTAGTTGCTGCTGCATAAATTTCATCAAAGTGGTCTGACATTGCGTTAATAATACATTTACGCGAGTTAACCATTAATTGTAATTTACAATGTAAGTAATCTGCAAAGTTAGGGTGTTCATTTGGACCGATATGATCTGGAGTAATATTTAAGAAAAATCCTAGATCATAGGTTAAACCAAAGACACGGTTCTTTTTATAAGCTTGACTAGAAACTTCCATTACCAAATGAGTCATACCATTATCAACAGCTGTTCTCATGTCACGGAACAAGTCTAAACTTTCAGGTGTAGTCAAACTAGACTTGAACTTATCTTCAGGTTTTGGCCCTACGATATCATCTACTGATGAAAACAAAGCTGTTCGACCACCGTTAATTTGGTCAAGCATCCCCTTCAAGAAATAAGCAGATGTAGTTTTACCCTTTGTACCAGTAAAGGCTACAACGTATAAATCATCTTGCGGGAATCTGTAAAAGGCAGCTGATAAAAGAGCCATGGCTTTAGTTACATCTCTAACAACTAAAGCATGCATTCCTTTACCTTCTGGATATGGTTGTTCTGCTACATAACAAGTAGCTCCACTGTCTTTAGCCATTGATAAATAAGTAGGTCTAAAGCCTTTACCCTTACAGAAAAACAAGGTATTTGTTTTTATATCACGTGAATCATATGAAATATAATTCATTTTAGTTGGAACCGCATCTTGCACTGCACTTGATTTAAGCAAGTGGTGTTCCTTCAAGATTAAGATGCAAGTGTTTAAAGAAATGCTAGAATCGCTCATTTTTTCTCCCCAATTTTTTAATCAATTCAGCCTAAATTATAGCACACCATCATTTTGCTTTGGGGCTATTGAGTGGTAGTTGAATAATAAAACTAGTTAATTCTGATGTTGACTGACACTTAATTGTCCCGCCATGTAAGTCAACAATACTTTTCGTAATCGCTAAACCTAAGCCAGTACCGCCGGTTTTTAAATTTCTTGAACTTTCTACTCGATAGAAGCGATCAAAAATTTTTTGCAAAGACTTCTTAGGTATCTGCTCCCCATTATTTTCAACTCTAAGTTCTACAAACTTATTATTCACCTTATTGGCAATTAAATTAATTTCAGTTGCGCCATGGCCATATTTCAAGGCATTCGAAATTAAATTATTTAACATTCGCACAATCATTTTAGCATCAGCATCAATTACTAAATCTCTTGGTCGTGTCACTACATTAAAAGCAATATTTTTCTTTTCTGCTTCGAGTTCAAAACCAGCTGCTACTTGTTCAAGCATTGAATTGACATGTAACGGTGCTAAGACTAATTTATTATTCGTTGACGAACGAAGCGTAGTGTATTCAAATAAGTCTTCAGCTAAAGCTTTCATTTGTAGAGCTTTGTCATAGGCGATTTTAATATATTTAGCTTGATCTTCATTTAGTTCACTACTCTTTAATAAACCCAAGTAGCCAATAATTGAAGTTAACGGCGTTCTAATATCATGAGATACGTTAGTAATCAGATCATCCTTTGATTGTTCAATTTGGCGTTCTTCTTCCATTGAAGCTACAGTACTATCAACTAAAGCGTTAATTGAATCAATTACTTTCTGTAAATCTGTCTTTACTACAAAAGGAATTCGATGATCAAAGTGACCGTCAGCTATATAATGCAGTTCTTCTATGACATGCCGCAATTGCATTTGACGATATCTTCTAATTAATCGCCAGTAAACAACAATAGCATCGCCCACTAACATCACACCAACAAAAAGCCGTTGCCAAGACCATAAATGCATCCCGTTAGCAAAAGTAATTGTCTTTTTAAGAAAGAATATACCATTTTCTAAACGTGGATCATTCAATACTGCCAAATTAAGCAAAATAATAATCGAAAGATTCAACAGCAAAAGCAGAATAACAGTTATAACGCCTTCACCAAATAATTCACTTTTTTCTTTCGTGGTTAGGATTACTTTTTGTTTTTTCATCCTTGTTAAGCCTCTACTTTATAGCCTACTCCCCAAACTGTTTGGATAACTTCTTCTCCATCAGTTGCCTTTTGAATTTTATCACGCAAGTGAGAAACGTGAACCATAACCGTTTTGGCTGAAACAACCGATTCTTGTTGCCATACTCTTTCAAAAATTTCATCTGCACTAAAAACACGATTAGGATGACTAGCAAGCATATATAAAATTCCAAACTCTAAAGCGGTTAATTGAATAACTTTCCCAGTTAAAGTCTTAACTTCATGTGAGTCCTTATTAATTACTAAAGGTCCTACTTCTAATACATCAGGCTTGTCATCTTTAACTTCTTTTTGACTGCGGCGAAGCAATGATCTTACTCGTGCCATTACTTCTAATGGATTAAACGGCTTAACGACATAATCATCTGCTCCAGTGATTAATCCTTGAATCTTATCCATATCGCTAGTTTTAGCTGAAACAACTAAGATTGGAATTTCTGAATCTTTTCTAACTTCTTTGATAACTTCAATCCCCGACATTTGTGGCATCATAATATCAAGAATCATCAATGCAATTTCTGGATTCGTAGAAAGTTTAGTCAAGGCTTCTTTACCACTATAAGCAGCAATTGGCTCATAGCCTTCATTTTTTAAATATATGCTTAATAATTCAACGATTTCTTTATCATCATCAACAACTAAGATCTTCATGAGGAATGTCTCCTTATTCTATATTTATCACGTAAAAAATCTATTATTAACATTTTACCTGTTTTACATCTATTTACTTAAATTAAACCACGTTTTTAAAGAATCATAAAAAATGAACCCTAGAAAAAATATCTAGAGTTCATTTTCTGATTAATCTAATTCTTTTTTACCAGTGTACAACTCGTAGTAATAACCCTTTTGCTTCAAAAGCTCTTCATGATTACCACGCTCAATAATATGACCATGATCAAGAACTAAAATGAGGTCCGAGTTAACAATGGTTGATAAACGGTGTGCGATCACAAAACTGGTTCTCCCAGCAAGCAAGTTATCCATCCCTGCTTGAACCATTCGTTCAGTCCTAGTATCAATACTTGATGTTGCTTCATCTAAGATCATTACTGGTTCATCAGCAATCATGGCTCTAGCAATACTCAATAACTGCATTTGACCTTGTGACAAGTCACCGCCGTCGCCATCAATCACAGTTTCATATCCATCATCTAGCTCATGAATAAATTCATCAGCATGCGCTAAGCGAGCAGCTTGATAAACCTCGTCATCACTCGCATCTGGCTTTCCAAACCGAATGTTGTCCATGATTGTACCAGTAAAGAGGTGCGTTTCTTGTAAAACAATCGATAAAGAATGTCGTAAATCATTTTTCCTAATTTGAGAAATTGGAACGCCATCATACGTAATCTTTCCAGACTGAATCTCATAGAAACGATTAAGCATATTAGAAATAGTCGTCTTACCAGCACCGGTTTCACCAACTAAGGCAACTTTCATACCTGGTTTAGCGTCGATATTAATATCGTGCAAAATTTGTTTTTCTGGAACATATGAAAAGTTCACATGATCAAAAACAATATGTCCTTTAATTGGAACTTTTTTAACATCACCATTTTTCTCAGGGACATCCCAATACCAACTATTTTTAACTTCAGGATTGGCCGACATAATAACGTCGCCATTATCAACTTCCGAGGGTTCATCTTCTAACTCAAAAATTCTCTGCGCACCAGCTAAAGCCAAAACAATTGAATTCAATTGCTGTGAAATCTGAGCAATCGGCATACTAAATTGCCGCGATAATTGTAAGAAAGAAGCAATTGCACCTAAAGTCAATGGTGCCCAGCCGTTAATTGCGGCAGCTCCTCCGATAAAGGCAATTAATACATACAATAAATTTCCCATATTACCCATAATTGGGAACAAAACGGTCGCATAAGTATTAGCCTTCCCAGATGCTCCACGCAGTTCTTCATTAAATTTATCAAATCCCTCTTCAGCTTCAGGTTCATGTGAAAAGACCTTAATGACTTTTAAACCATTAAGCATTTCTTCGTCATAACCGTTAATTTGACCTAATTTATTTTGTTGAACCTTGAAATAGTAGCTAGACTTCACAGTTAAAAATCTAACAATTCCAAATGATAGGCCAAAAATAATAAAAGAGAATAAAGTCAGTTGCCAGCTTAAACTAAACATCGCCACAATAACAAAAATCAAGCTTAATGCCGAATTCAAAAATTGTGGTAGCGATTGTGAGATCATCTGCATTAAGGTGTCGATATCGTTAGTATAACGACTCATGATATCCCCATAATTGTTTTGATCAAAATAAGCAATCGGCAAAGACTCCATATGCGTAAATGTTTCGTTACGAACACGGAATTGAACTTTTTGGGCTAACACTCCCATTAACATGCTAAAAAGGTAGTTAGAAATAAAGCCAATTGCATAAATTCCAAACATTACCAAAATTGCATTTAGTAATGGACCATAGTTAGGAACCTTTTCATGCAGTAAGGGAGTAACATATGTATCAATTAATCGTTCAATAAATAAGGATCCAATTACCGCAGATCCAGCTGCCAAAATGATAGTAATTACTGAAACGATTAACATCCAAGGACTAGTGGTTAAGACTACTTTTAGTAGACGTCCTAAAACTTTAAGACGATTTCCTTTAGTGTGTTGTTTTGCTTGATCCATAACGTTCTCTCACCTACTTTCCTGCATTATTTTCTTCTTGGAACTTAGCGATTGAGTGATAAAGCTCATTAGTCTTCATTAATTCCTCATGAGTTCCAATTGCTTGAATCTTGCCATGATTCATAACAATAATCCGATCAGCGTCTTTAATTGAAACAACCCTTTGCGAAATAATTATCTTAGTTGTAGTTGGCATATCTTTTGCCAAAGATTCACGAATTTCACGTTCAGTTGTTGTATCAACTGCAGAAGTCGAATCATCTAGAATTAAAATTTCTGGATTCTTTAATAATGCACGCGCGATCGTAATTCTTTGCTTTTGACCACCGGAAACATTATTTCCGCCTTGCTCAATCATAGTATTATAGCCATCTGGCATTTCACGAATAAAGCCATCAGCATGTGCAACTTTAGCAGCAGCTACGACTTCTTCATGCGTTGCATTTTCATTTCCCCATTTTAAGTTTTCTTCAACAGTTCCACTGAACAAAACATTCTTTTGTAAAACCATTGCAACTTTATCACGAAGAGCCTTTAGTTCATATGACTTAACATTATGTCCAGCCACTCTAACTGCACCAGATGTTACATCATAAAGACGCGGAATCATGGAAACTAAAGTCGATTTTGATGAACCAGTTTCACCAATAATACCAATTGTTTCACCTGGTGTAATATGTAAATTAATATCTTCTAAAGCATAATGCTTTTCATCTGTCGAGTATTTAAAGTTAACATGATCAAAAACAATATCACCGTTTGTCACATCTTTAAGTGGTTTACGTGGGTTTTCAATCGCTGATTTTTCAGTTAAAACAGCTGCAATACGTTTACCACTAGCTTCTGAAATAACCAATTGCGTAGTAATCATAGCCAGAATGTTTAAACTAAATAAAACGGAGTTTGAATATGAAAACATTGAAACCAATTGTCCAGTTTGCAAGTTTCCACCAACAATTTCTTTAGCACCAAACCAGCAAATTGCTAAAGTCGAAATATTAAGAACTGCCATTACAACTAATGCGTTAAGTGACATGATTTTTTGCGCAGTTGAGAAAAGTTTATAAATAAAGCCTGAAGATTTTTCAAATTTTTCAATTTGAGCTTCTTCTTGAACGTAAGTCTTTACCTCACGAATTCCACGAATATTTTCACGAACATCTTGATTCATTACATCGTATCCCTTAAAAATACGTGGAAAGTAAGGATATGCACTTTTAATAATTAAAGCCAAAATTAAAACAAAAATTGGAGCAATTACCACAAAAATTAAAGATAGTCTTGGACTAATTATGACTGACATAATGATTGAAAAAATCAACATCAGTGGTGCACGAACGGCAATTCTGATTAGCATTTGATAAGCGTTTTGTACATTAGTTACATCTGTGGTAAGCCGCGTTACCAAACTAGCGCTAGAAAATTTATCAATATTACTGAAAGAAAAATCTTGAATATGATAAAACATATCTTTTCTTAAATTAGCTGCAAATCCTGCTGCTGCATGTGCAGAAACGTAACTAGCAGCTGCACCTAAAGATAAGGAAATTAAAGTTAATACGAAAAGGATTAGGCCCCATTTATTGATGTAACCCATATTTCCTTTCATAATTCCCTTATCAATTAAAATACCAACCAAGTACGGGATCAGCATTTCAATTAAAGCTTCACCTGCAACTAGGACTGGGGAAGTCATTGACAATTTTTTATATTGCCGAATTGACTTACGTAACACATTAATCATATAAAACCCCCGTTCTTTTAACTTAAAAAAGATAAAAATAAATAGACGCCTCGCGCCGTCTATTTACTCTCTAACAAACACATTATTTGCTATCTTTATTTATACTGTAGACTACTTTAATTAAATAGTCACGCTTTAACTTCTGCGATTTCTTCTACGTGCTGCAATCTCATTTTCACGTTTAACTTGTAGTGGATCAACAACATGATACTTTTGACGGAACCATCTACGGACAAAGAAAGCAATCACTGCTAACACAATGTAAACCCATGGATTAAGAACTGGGTTAATTACACGCAAGAATGGCATTGAAGTAAATGTGATCCATACCATAACTATTCCAACTAAGAAGATTCCTATTAAGACTACCTTCCACATAGGTGGTCTTTTACTCTTTTCTCTGGTTACTAAATCATTGTAATATGCCATCAAAATACCAAACAAAATGGTAACAGAAGCAACAGTTAAAATTCCCATCTGTTGGACACCATTTTGTTGTTTAGAGTTTATATTAAACAATTGTACTACGCCAAAGAATCCAGCAAAGATCACAAAGTAAAGTAAGCCATTATCTACTGCGTGCATCCAGAACTTATTCTTGGGTGCTTCTTTTTGGGGATTAGCAATTTCAATTGCCTTTTCTTTGGGAGCTTTTTGATACAAGCTGGATGCTGGAATACCCTTGCGTTGTGCAACAATAATTTCTGGCAAGATTTGATCAATTGCAGGTTTCACTTGATCCATAGTGTAGTTTTGATCTTCTGTCAAAAATTTTTCCAAACGAAAGACATAATCTTGATTTTTATTACTTAATTTCTTTCGTAATTCTTTTGGCGGCATCTTCTTAATTTCTTCTTCACGAGAATTTTGCTCATGCGCCTTTTTTAATTTCTCTTGTTTTGCGTTACCTACTGTTGAGTTTTTAGCTACTTCAGTATTCTCACTCTTATTTTGATCTTTTGGATCCATTCAAAAAACTCCTAAACATTAAATCTAAATTCAATAATATCACCGTCTTGAACTACATAATCTTTTCCTTCAAGACGAAGCTTTCCTGCTTCCTTAACTTTTTGCATGGTTTCAAGTTTGTCTAAGTCATCAAATGAAACAACTTCTGCCCGAATAAATCCACGTTCAAAGTCTGAGTGAATAACACCAGCAACTTGCGGTGCCTTCATTCCTTCATGGAAAGTCCAAGCACGAGTTTCAGGACCACCAGCAGTAAAGAAAGTACGAAGTCCTAAAATATGGTAAGCAGCCTTGATTAAACGATCAAGTCCAGACTCTTCAACGCCTTCCATTTCAAGGAATTCTTTTCTTTCATCTTCATCCATTGAAGCAATTTCTTCTTCAGTAGCTGCACTAATGCCTAAAGCTTCAGCATTTTCACTTTCAGCATGCTTTTTGACAATTTGGTAATACTTGTCACTTTCAGGATCAGCCATTGAACTTTCAGCAATATTAGCAACATAAATAACTGGTTTAGAAGTAAGTAAAAACAGACCCTTTACAATCTTTTGTTCATCTTCATTAAACTCAATTGAACGAGCAGCCTTACCTTCTTCAAGGACAGGTTTTAACTTGTTCAAAACAGCCATTTCAGCCTTAGCTTCTTTATCTCCTTGTTGTGCAACTTTTTGAACTTTTCCAATTCGACGGTTAACTGCATCTAAGTCTGCAATCGCCAATTCAAGATTAATTGTGTTAATATCTTCTTCAGGATCAACCTTACCGGTAACTGAAGTAATATTATCGTCATCAAAAGCTCTTACTACATGAACAATTGCATCTGTTTGGCGAATATTTTCAAGGAATTTATTTCCAAGTCCTTCACCCTTAGAAGCACCCTTTACTAAACCAGCAATATCGGTAAATTCAAAGGTTGTATGAACAATCTTTTTAGCTGGAATTAATTCTTGAATGCGAGCTAGACGACTATCTGGAACTTCAACCATCCCGACATTTGGTTCAATAGTGGCAAATGGATAATTCGCCATTTCAGCACCAGCCTTAGTAATCGCGTTAAACAAAGTAGATTTACCAACATTTGGCAAACCAACAATACCTGCAGTTAATGACATTATATTTCTCCTCTTAATTGGTTTTATTCAAAGTGTGGTACAGCAATGTTTTCCTTAGGAACATAGTGTTCTTCTTTTAAGTTAACTGGATCATTTGCTGAATGCAGCACCTTTTTAAATTTTTTATTAAATTCTGCTCGAGGCATCATAATTAAATGACCACACCCCAAGCATTTAATGCGAATGTCTGCACCCATCCGCAAGATTTCCCACTTATTTTCACCACATGCATGTGGTTTCTTCATCTGCACTACATCGCCCAAATGATACATGAAAAATCACTCCTAATTAATTATTTATCTAAATTTATCCCTAGTAAATCTAAAATTCGATTTAATTCATCAGTTGAAGCAAAATCAATCGCTAAATGACCATTTCCCTTTTTGCTTTCTGTGATGTTTACGCTAGTTCCAAATTTATCAGTTAATTGAGATTCGCTAGCTCTGATAAAGGCGGACTTTTTAATAGCCTTCTTCTTAGGCTTCTTTTCTTTTTCATTTAACTTAGCTACTAATGATTCCAATTGACGAACAGTAATTCCGTTCTTAACTACTTTTTTAGCTAAATCATCAATTCCATCTTTATCTTTTAAACCAAGCAATGTTCTTGCTTGACCCATGGATAATTCTCCTCTTTGAAGAAGACGCTTAGTCTTTTGTGGCAAGGTAAGCAAGCGAAGATAGTTAGCAATATAAGGGCGAGATTTTCCCAATCTTTTAGAAACTTCAGCCTGCGTCAAGCCTAGATTTTTTTGCAGCATTTCATATGCTTGTGCTTCTTCTAGTGGCGTCAAATCTTCACGCTGCAAGTTTTCTAGAACTGCGACTTCCATCATTTGCGCTTCATCAAATTTACGAATGATAGCTGGAATTGTTTCTTTTTTAGCTAACTTAGAAGCACGAAAACGACGTTCCCCGGCAATGATTTCATAACCATTAACGGATTTACGAATAATTATTGGCTGAAAAACACCATTTTCCTTAATTGATTCAGACAGTTCTTTTAGGCTCTTGTTATCAAAGGTTTTTCTTGGTTGGTAAGGATTAGGCCTAATTTCATCTAAAGGAATTTCTGTAATTTCTTCAGTTTCTTGCACTTGCGGGCTTTCATCAAATAAGGCTTCTAACCCGCGCCCTAGCCCACGCTTTTTTGGTTCTTTAGAGTTTCTTACCATGAGCTTTCAACACCTCTTTTGCTAAGGAATCATACACTTGCGAACCCCGAGATTTTGGAGCATATTCTGTAATTGGCTTACCATAACTTGGTGCTTCAGCCAATTTGGTAATTCTCGGAATAATTGTCTTATACACTTTTTTATTAAAGTAAGATTGAACTTCCTTAACAACTTCAGCGCCCAAATTCGTTCTTGCATCTAACATAGTTAACAGAACTCCTTCTACGCCCAAGTTTTTATTAAAGTGCTTTTGAACTAAACGAATCGTATTTAGTAATTGACTTAACCCTTCCATTGCATAATATTCGCTTTGTACTGGGATTAAGATAGAATCTGAAGCAGTGAAGGCATTAATTGAAAGCTGACCTAAAGACGGTGGACAATCAATTAAGATAAAGTCATACTCATGACTAACTTCATCAATTCCTTGTTTCAATCTAGTTTCACGTGCCATCATCGATGTTAATTCCATCTCAGCACCAGCTAATTGAATTGTAGCAGGAACTGCATCTAGATTTTTAATTTCAGTATGATGAATTGTCTCAGATAGGGGAATTTCATCAATTAAAACATTATAGATATCCTTATCTACAGTTGATTTTTCAATACCTAAACCAGACGTTGCATTTCCTTGAGGATCAATATCAACAATTAAAACTTTATAACCATGATTTGCAATACTGGCACCTAAATTAATTGTCGTCGTTGTTTTACCAACGCCGCCTTTTTGATTAGCAACCGAAATAATTTGAACCATATTTACCCCTTTGCTTACTTTTTAAGCAATTCAATAGTAATTTTATAGGAATCTCCCTTTTTATCTTCTTTATACTTTACGGTCATTCCCGAATCTTTTGCCATTTTAATTGCTTTTTTAATGGTGTTAATTTGTACTTTAAAGTCATTAGCTGTTCGAACTTGAACTTTTTTCTTAGGCTTTTTTTCTTTTTCAGGTTTATTCTCTTCAAGCTCTTCTTCTTTGGCCTGCTTCTGCGCTTCAAAGTAGCCATCGAGGTCTTTTACCATCTCTTCAGTTTCTTTTACAGTCAGACCATTTTTAATAATTTCGCTAACAGCCGTATCTTGGTCTTCTTCATTCAAAGCTAAAAGCGCACGACCATGACGTTGAGAAATCTTCTTATCAATTAAAAAGCCTTGTACCTTAGGAGTTAATTTAAGCAATCTAATCTTATTAGCAATGTATGATTGGGTCTTTCCCATCTGATCTGCTAATTCAGTTTGAGTTAAGTTATTAACTTTCATCAATTGAACATAAGCTTGTGCTTCATCAATTGGATTAAGGTTCTCACGTTGTAAGTTTTCAACTAATGCCAAAGAAGCGGCTTTTTCATCATCCATATTCTCAACAATAGCTGGAATTTTAGCCCACTTCAGTGATTGAGCTGCACGAAAGCGTCGCTCACCTGCAATAATTTCGTATTCACCCTCAGGACCATCAGCTGGCTTACGTAAAATAATAGGTTGAAGTAGTCCTTGCTCTTTCAAAGTAGTAGCTAATTCTTCAATTGATTCATCGCTAAAAGTATGGCGTGGCTGATAGCGGTTAGGCATAATTTTATCTAGTTCAATTTCTTGAACTTGCTTACTTTCAGGAATCTTTTTTTGACGATTGCCAAATAATGAAAATGCCATAATCTAAATCCTCCAATTAAATTTAAAGTGGTTTTTTATTCGGTGTGCCAGCCTGACGTGGATACTTCTTTGGCGTAGCTTTTACCTTTTTAACAACAATCAAGGTACGTTCATCATCTGTATCGGGAAGCGTTAATTCTTTTACTTCTTCAACTCTTCCGCCCAATACTTCAATTGCATTTTTGGCTTCAACCAACTCATCCTGTGCTTTAGGTCCCTTAAGGGCAACCAAATATCCATCAACCTTAGCTAAAGGTATACAATACTCGCTCAAAACACTCATTCTTGCCACTGCACGTCCAGTAACCAAATCAAACTTTTCTCGTAAATTTTTGTTTTGTCCAGCATCCTCTGCACGACTATGAACTAAAGTAACTTTATCTAAACTTAAATCATTTATGAGTTCATCTAAAAACTTTAATCGTTTACCTAAAGAATCAACAATCGTAATGCTTAAGTCTGGACACAAAATTTTAATTGGTAAAGAAGGAAATCCTGCTCCAGCACCCACATCACATAAACTCTTCTCACCTTTAAATAAGTCTGAAAACTCTAAAAGAGGCGTAATACTATCAAAGAAATGTTTTAAGTAAACCTCGTTTTTATCAGTAATTCTAGTAAGATTGACCTTTTTATTAAATTCAATTAATTTGTTATAGTATGTCGCAAACTGTTCTTTTTGCTTATTGCTAAGCTTAAAGCCGTGATTTGCGAGTTCTTCTGCAAAAATTTCTGGATTCATTTCTCACCCGTGAAACCTAGTTTCACACTCCTAATTTACCGCAATTAAAGTCGGTTAACAATACTATCATCATCATAAACTAACGTATTTAATTATGTAGTATTTTTTAAGAATCGTCAAAAAACAACTAAGTCTGAAAAAATATGTATTTAAATCAATATCTATAGGCTATAATGATTAGCAAAAGGGGTTAAATTCATGATTATTACGCTTATTGTGATTCTTTATCTCGGCTACCAAACCTACAAAGGATACCAGCTGGGATTTGCTCAACGTGTTATTAATATGATTTTTGGGGCAATTGTCTTTGCTGCTGCAATTTTAGGTCAAAACAGTTTAGGAAATTGGTTCTACCAACAATTTTCAGGTAATCTAGTTCCAACGACCGGTAATGTTAGTCTTGAATTAATTGGTTATCGATTCTTAGCTTTCTTCGTAATTTGGTTCATCGGAAAGATGATTCTAAAAATATTCAAGGGCTGGCTTCCTAAGCGAGATCGCACTAATAAGGGGCTTAGTAATTTGTTAGACAATGTCCTAGGAGCAATTGTTTCTTTCATTGCGGCTTACTTCTTAGTTTACGTTGCCTTATCCATGTGCCAAGCTTTTCAAAATCCTTGGTTTATCCAACAAACAGTCGACTCACCAATTTTACGAGTAATTATTTATAATACTCCAGGTTTATCTAATGGGGTCTTTAAGACAATCTTTGGTATTAGTCGAACCGTAGGTTAATATTTCACTAAAAAAAGATTCGGAAATTTCCGAATCTTTTTTATACGCCAATTCTTTCAATTGAATCGTCATCGTACACAAATATTGCACCATAGCGACCGGCCTTATCATTTTTCCATCCTGGAATCGATCCACCAGCAAAAAATAGTCGTTTACATTCAATCTCTGCTTGAACTGAATCCCGAGTAAATAGGGTAACGCCCGCTACATGAGTCTGAACTGGATACCCAGTCTTAGGATCAATAATGTGATGGTATTTCTTGCCATTAATTTCTAAAAAGCGTTCATATGTCCCACTAGTTACAGCTGAGCATTCGTGAACTGTGGCAGTGGTAAGGTTATCTCCACGTTTCTTTTTCGGATCTTGAACACCTAAAATCCATTCGCCACTTGCTCTTTTTGGAGAACTATTTACAAATAAAACATTGCCGCCTAAATTGATAATCCCAGCTCGCACATCATATGCACGCCAAAGATCTCTAATTCTATCTGCAATATAACCTTTAGCAATGCCTCCTAAATCAAGTTCCATTCCTTTTTTAGTTAGGAAAACAGTTTGGTTAGCATCGTCTAAAACAACATCATCAGGATTAGTTAAACTCATCTTCGCTTTGATTTGTGCATCAGTGGGGACATGTGCTCCTTTAAAGCCAATATGCCAGAGTTTTACAACTGGTCCAATAAGTGCATTGAAACCGAAGTTTTGCTTACTTTCATAAACTGCTAGCTTAATTAGATTATATGTGCTTGCTGAAACTTGAACAGGATGAAGACCTGCAGCATGATTAACATCCATCACTTCAGAATGATCACGATTTACAGTTAAGCGATCCTCATATCCCGCAATTAAATCAAAGCTCTGATTTAAGATTTTTTCGTTTTGATCGCCATAGATCTGTAAAGTAATAACCGTGCCTAAGCCACGACCAACTTTTGAAATTGGAGTTGAAGCATAATTCTCTATCATTTTGATGCCCTCTTTGGCTCTAAATACAACTCTCTTAAGCTTTGAATCAACTCATCATCAATCTTCAAAATATTTTTAATATAGTTATCAAGGCCGTTATACTTTTCATCAATTAATAAAAGAGCTGTATCCAAATATTCATTTGCGACACTTGCTAAGCTTCTAACATTGGCACGTAAAACTACACCGCCGCCTTCGTCAACTATCTTTTGATTCATCATAGCCTGATATTTGCCAAGCATTAGGTTTGAAAATAAATAGTCTTGTCTGATAGTTTCCATATCAACGCCTAAAAGATACAAAATTAAAACTGTAGCTAGCCCCGTACGATCTTTTCCTTCAGAACAATGAAAAATAATCGCACCATCTTTAGTATTAGCGAAGATATTCAGTAGATTTCTAAATGCTTTTTGCGAGTATTCTTGACTAACAGAAGAATAATACTGATGACACATCGTTTTAAAGCCAGCATATTGATCTTTAGTATATGTTTTCTTCAATTGTGCTATCTTTTGATCTGTTTCTGCACTCTGATTGCCATGAATTGGATTATCAATATGCTCTATTCCTGCCGGTATAACATCAGGAGTAATTTGAATTTCCTTAGGTGAACGCAAATCAATAATTTTAGTTAAGCCATAATTAAGTAAAAAAGTTTCATCTTCCTTGGTCATTTGACATAATTTACCAGTTCTAAGAAGACGGTGCATTTTAATTTTACGGCCATCAAAACCTACATAGCCTCCTAAATCACGTGCATTAGGCACATGCTCTAGTGGTAAAACGTTTGGCCTAATCATTTTGTAATCCCTACTTTTCTAATTTTTTAAAAACAACTTTTTGCTCTGGCTCAATATGCGAAAGCAAACTACACTCACTAGCACAAACCTTACCAACTATTCTTACTTCTTTATCAGCTGGCAAGTTACGCTTAGTAATATGAACTTCATCACTGTTTAAGCCATTACTATTAATACTAATCGTTCCAGCAGGACGGTCTAACGGCAATTCTTGAGCTTCAAGTTCGGGTAATTTTCCTTCACAATGTAGTCTAACGATATCTTGAGCAAGATACAAATAATTGTGCCAGTGATTTTCTTCAAGCAATGAACTTTCTTCATCTACTACGTGAAGCGTAATTGCATGTTCTTTAGTGTAACGCGCAAAAGACTTAATCGTTTCGCTAGTTAGACGATCGCCCACAATAACATTACTGCAAGCTAAGTCTTTCAAGTTAAGAGCCGCAGCTAATGGGTAAACACCTCGTTGAGATTCAAGTGTAGTTTCTCCAGCAAAAAATGGACCTCTCTTAACGCCATCTCCTGAAATAAAAGCCGCAGTTTCTAAATTACATTTACGTAGCCATTGATTTTTCTTCTTAAACCAACTTTCATCCATTCCAGTTTCTGCTTGAGAATAGAAATCAAATAAAGCCCTAATATGATCAAAGTTAGCTGCTTCTTCTTTCAAATGAGTAATATCTTCTGGCTGTAAATAAATTGCATTTAAAGATACCCACATAGATTTAGATAATTTAGATACAAACCGCATCAATACTTGATCATTAATTCTTAAGCCTGTAACGTTAAGTGTCTTTAATTTTTCTACATCGGCTAAATCATAGCCTAAATAATGTAAATCATCTTGCGACACATCAGCCATGACCTTTAATTCTAGATCCTTGCACCAGCTAGTTAACTGATTTAATCTCTTTAAAATTGTTTCTGCTTCATCATTTAACCCAGTCAACGAAGTAAATACCTCGTTAAAACCAGCGTTTCTCATTCCCAGCAAATAATTATGGTCATCTGCTGTTAAATCTTTATCCAAGTAAACTGAAAAACCGAGCATCTCAATCTCTCTTTTCTAAGCTTTGTGAAAATGCTTTCTTTCATTAAAATGATAAACTTTAATGACAAAAAAAGCTAGATAGAAAATATCTATCTAGTTCTTTTTGACAATGCAAAAATAAGACTTTACTTATTTTTTAGCTTGTTCAACAAATTTGACAAAGTTGTTGAATGCCAAATCAATCGCATGGATTGTTTCTTGGTCTAATAAATCTCCAGTATTTTTATCAAACTTATCTGCAGCATGACCAATTAAAATTTCATTTCCTGGCAAAACATTGGCACCTTGATCAGGTGAAAGTAAAATTTCACGCATTTCTTCTTGTGCTCTTGAAGCTCCTTGAATACCGTAAGATGCACCCAAAACCATAGCTGGCTTCATTTTCATCACGTCTGCATTTCCTTGAGCATGACTACCAGTCCATTCCATTGCACTCTTTAATGAAGATGGAATTCCGTGGTCATATTCTGGTGTAGCAAAAATCACACCATCGGCTTCACGAATTTTATTTTTAAATTCTTCAACCTTGCTATCTGGTTGTGCTTCTTTTTTGAACCGAGGTAGATCAGCAATCTCATATACTTCAATTTCAGCTTGATCTTGATAGCGTTTAGCCATAAATTGTTCCAAAAATCTGTTATATGAAAAATCTGCATTCGTACCAACAATTGCTAATAATTTCATGTTCTACCTCCCTACTTGCAGTTACCTACTTCAGAATAGAAAACGTCGAATTCATCAAAGAAATGATCTAAAAACTTAACAGTTCCATCTGGTAAATCGCCATTTTCATCAAATTGTTCTGGAGCAGTTCCCATCATAAATTCATCTCCATTAAACACTTTAGCGCTAAAGCCTGGAGAAGAAAGTACCATCTTTAAATGACTTTGTCCCCGAGCAGAACCTTGTGGTAAAACTGAAGTTCCTACAATAACCACTGGTTTATCCTTAAAAGAATGCTCAGCTGATGAAAGCCATTCTAAAGCACTCTTCAAAGATGAAGGAACTGAGTGTTGTTGCTCTGGCGTAGAGATTAAGACTGCATCAGCTTCAGTTACTTTCTTAGCAAAACTAGCCACTTCAGCAGGTTCTTCAACTCCCTCTTTAAACATTGGGAGATCTCTAACTTCTCCTAATTCAATGTCATATCTGCCAGTAAAATGCTTTTTAATAAATTTTAGCAAATCTCGATTATAAGAATGATCTGCGTTGCTACCCACAATTGCAAAGAGCTTCATTTCTACGTCACCTTTCTCTTAACTGTCTTTCCCTTAAATTATACGTTTTAATTTTACAATTTTGAAAGCTATATTTTAATTTTAACAAAAAAACACCACTTTCACTTGAAAGCGGTGTTTAATTAATTTATAAAATTAGCCTAGACGTTCTTCAAGAGAAGCATCAGTGTCTGCAGCAAATAATGGATTTTCTTCTACATTAGTAAGACGGTCATTTAGCATAGCATCATGAATTTGTGCCTTCAAAACACTAATCATTTGAGCTTGCGTAAAGTTTGCCATCTTGTTAATGAGTAAAGTTGCTAATCCAGTAGCAGCAATCCAGTTGGCAACAATAATATGCTTGAGTCTTTCATCAGAATATTGTTCTGCATCAAATTGTTGCTTGAATTTTTCAATTCCAAGTCCCATCAAAGTATCAACAATCATTTGGTTGCCACACTTACCATCTACAAACATTGCTCTAAATAAATCAACATGTTCTTTAGCAAAGTATAAGTATGAAAGATCTAAATCGATCAATGGTTCACCTGTAAAGTTCTGTTGAAGAGTGTTAGACTTCAATTCATCAGAAATTCTTGCTAGAACTTGATTACGTAAATCCTGCATATTTTCAAATTCAAGATAAATTGGTTGGGTTGAGCAGTTAACTGCCTTAGCAATGTTTCTTGCAGTTAAACTTTCAATTCCACCACGAACTGCTAATTTATAAGCAGCATCGAGAATTCTTTGCTTGTCTATTTCCTTTTTTCTAGCCACTTTAATTACCTCACTTAATTATATTATCAACATCAACACATAGAGATCATCTAAAAATAACAAAGATTGCCTAACATCTGTTATTTTCTCCGTGACTATATTATAACAAAAAAATGAAAATGTGGAGAATTTTATCTCAATTTCTATAATCTTTTGAATAAACTTGAATCATCATCCCCAGTAAATTGATCATAATGGGAATTGACCATTTCAATAACTTGTTGTTTATCTAGGCCTTCATTCGCAGCAAATGCAAAAAATGCGGCTGAGAGAATATATCCTTTTTCACGATTATCAACTAAATTGTCAGAAAATTCCATATTAATGGTATTATCTTTGTAATCAGTTGTAAGAATAATTTTTTTATCTTCTGGTAATTCTGCCATTTTAATACCCTCACTTATTTTTAAGTTTTATACGTTATACAATATAGATTATATTATATCATCAATAGAAAGTGTGAAACCTATGATATCTCCTGTTGGACGTTCTTCTTGTACATCGATTTTAATTGGTAAAAAAGCCACTGTCGATGGCAGCGTAATTATTGGCCGTAATGAAGATGCTAAAACTGCTTGGCCAAAGCATCTTGCATTTAACCAACATCAAATAAAGAAAAATAACATTTTTAAATCAAAAGATAATAAATTTCAAATAACACTACCTAACGAACGTTTTTCTTATTCTTCTACCCCTGAATGGATAGATAAATATGGTGTATTCGAAGAAGATGGTATCAATGAATATCACGTTGCAATGAGTGCTACAGAAAGTGCTTATGCTAATGATCGTGTCATGGCTGTTGATCCTTTTGATGAAGAAAAAGGGATCTTAGAAGAAGCTATGATAACAGTTGTTCTGCCATTCATTAAATCCGCTCGAGAAGGTGTTGAACGTTTAGGTAAAATTGTTCAAGAGCATGGCGCAGCTGAAGCAGATGGAATTTTATTTGCAGATAGAGATGAAGCCTGGTATATGGAGATTGGTTCTGGTCATCATTATGTTGCTCAGCGTATTCCCGATGATTCTTATGCCGTAGTAGCTAATCAATTAGCAATTCAAGTAATTGATTTTAGTGATAAAAAGAATTTCATTACCTCTCCTGGCATTCAAGATTTCGTTTATCAAAATAATCTCTGGCCAAAGAATAAACCATTTAATTTTAGATTAATATTTGGTACACATGATGATTCTGATTTAACTTACAATACGCCACGTGTTTGGAGTGGGCAAAAACTCTTGACTCCATCAGTAAGCCAGGATCCAGAAAGTTTTGATCTACCATTTATTAGAAAACCTGATCATCCTATATCAATTCAAGAAGCGCAACGTGTTTTGAGTGATCACTTCAATGGTACAAAATATGATTTAACTAATTCTAAAAATGAAGGACAACCAGCTTACCGACCAATTGCTGTTGCTACCACTCAAGAATCTCATTTGTTGCAGCTCAGAGATGAAGATATGGTTCATTGGCTTGCAATGGGAATTGCTGCTCAAAGTGTTTACATTCCCTTCTATCCTCAAGGCACTCAAGTACCTACGATGTTTAAATACGGAAAAGAAGAATTTACTACTAATTCCGCCTATTGGGTCTTTAAAATGGCTAGCGTCTTAGTTGATCGGAATTGGAGTAAATATGCAACTAATTTAGTTAATACTCAAAAAGCAACTAATCTAGCTTTGAATAAATTACGAGTTGATTACGACAAAAAATTAGCTCAAGAAAAAGATAATGCTAAAAAAATTGATCTAGTCAATGAAGCAAACAAAAAACTAGCTGATGTTGCTATTAAGAACTATCAAAAACTAATTGCAAAACTTATCACTGCTCAAACGGCAGATTCTCCATTGAGATTTAAGATTGATCCTAATTTGTAATACGTTCATAAAAAAATACGCAGACACTTTATTGGTGTCTGCGTATTTTTTTATTTATCTAAATAATCTTTAGGAATTTTATCTCCAAAAGATAGCAACTTTTGATACCAAAAGTAGGAGTCCTTTAAGTAACGTCGATAGCTTCCATTTCCTAAATCATCCAAATCAACATAAATCAAGCCATATCGCTTGGACATTTGGGTAGTTGATGCTGAAATCATATCCGTCATTCCCCACATACAATATCCCATCAACTCTATCCCATCATTTTCTAAAGAAATTAGCATTTGCCTAATATGCTTACGCAAATAATCAATTCGATAATCATCATGAACTTTTCCACTTTCAGTCAAACTATCTTTTGCGCCTAATCCATTTTCTACAATAAATAAAGGTTTTTGATAGCGGTCATATAAATTAATTAATATGATTCTTAATCCCACTGGATCAATCTGCCAACCCCAATCACTAGTCGGTAAATATTTATTATAAACTCCCTCAGTTCTATTTGCTTTCGTAATTTTTAAGCCAATAGTATCAAAAGCAGTACAAATAGAAGAGTAATAGGAAAATGCCACAAAGTCTGCCGTATTATCTCTAATTACTTTTAGTTCTTTTTCCGTTATCTTCACATTAAGTTTTTTGAGTTTTGATAATAAATTTAACGGATAGTTACCACGAATTTGAATATCGCTAAAATTATAACTTTCTCGCATTACTTGTACACTTTTTAGGCTATTTCGAGGATCGCTATTGTAAGGATAAACCATCGTGCTAGTAATCATCGAGCCAACCACTAGATCAGTATAGTTCTCATGAATATATTTTGTAATTAACGCAGCTGCAACGAATTGATTATGCATTGCTTGGTATATAACTTTTTCAAAGTTTTTATTTGGAAATCTATCTTTAACTAACCCCGCTGAAGAAAACGGATGACGCAAAATACTATCAATTTCGTTAATAGGAATCCAATATTTCACTTTTTTATGAAAATGATCTACAACAATTTTCGCAAATCTCATAAAATAATCTCTGACTTTTGGATCATACCAAGCATCATAATTTAAAACTAAATTTAATGGCATTTCATAATGTGACAGCGTAATAATTGGCTCAATATTATATTTATGTAGCTCATCAAATAAATTGTCATAAAATTTTAGACCTTTTTCATTAGGTTCAGGATCATCACCATTTGGAAAAATTCTACTCCATGCAATTGAAGTTCTAAAGGTATTAATTCCAGTAGCAGCAAGTTTTTTTATATCTTCAGGGTATGTATGATAAAAATTGACCCCGTGTCTCTTTCCCCAACCATCGCTTTTCTTGTCTTTAATAGCTTTTTGAATCTCAGAGCTGGTTATATCATTTGCAACTTTATAACCTGCCTTAGCTTTTTTAGGATCATAACGTTCACAATCAGCAATTGAAAGTCCTTTGCCATCTTCATTCCAAGCACCCTCTACTTGATTAGCTGCTGTCGCAACGCCCCACCTAAAGTCTTGAGGGACATGATAATATTTCATACTATTTTCTCCTAAGCTAATACAATGACATTGCTACTCGTTGTAACATCTTTTTTCTCATCCTTTTTATTTACAACTGGCAATACTTCTAAGAAATCTTTACTATTCAACACAATCATCATAACTGTTGGATCATAGCCGGCTTTTTTAATTTTATCAATATCAAAATCAACTAATTCTTGTCCAGCTTTTACATGGTCCCCCTTTTTTACTAATTGTTTAAATCCATCACCATTCATTTGAACAGTATCAATACCAATATGAATTAAAACATCTGCATCATTGTCTAAATGTAATCCAATTGCATGCCCAGTATCAAAAGTAGCTGTAACTACCCCATCATCAGGTGCGTATATTTTACCTTCACTAGGAACAATTGCAATTCCTTTACCCATTACTCCACTAGCAAAAGTTTCGTCATTAACCTCACTAAGTGGTTCAACAGTTCCCTTTACAGGGCTCTTTAAATCATGCTTTTCATGAGTTTGTTCAAATTCTTCTTTTTGCTTATTTTTTTCTGACTTTTCGTCCACAGGATCATCAAATCCGATTACCCAAGTAGCTATAAATGTAGCTACACTAGCAACAATAATTACAATAATAGCTTGAATGACAAAATTTTCAGTTTTAGAAACCCACATTGGCAAACTTAAAAATGCAGGAGTTACGTAAATAAAGGCTTTAATCTTCATAAAACTTGCAACAACACCAGCAATTGCACCACCAATCATTGCACCATACATAGGTTTCTTTAATGGTAAGTTAACACCAAACAATGCTGGTTCTGTAATTCCGCCTAAATAAGCAGTAGCACTTGATGACAATGCTAAACTCTTTAATTCTTTGTTCTTACTCTTCATACCGACAGCCAATGAAGCAGCTGCTTGAGACATATTTGAACATAATGCGACTACACGAATAATTGGATCGAATCCTTGAGTAGCTACTAATTGAATACTAATTGGACTTAAAGCTTTGTGAATACCAATTGAAACAAGCCATGGATATGCAGCTGCTAAGATCGGAATAGCCACAATACCCGCATTGTGGAATAGCCACATAGAAATAAATCCAATTCCTTCTGAAATCATGTTAGAAATTGGCCCAATTACTAGGAAGATTAGTGGAGCCGTAATTAACATTGTTAACATTGGCACCATAAAAATCTTAACCATGTTAGGAGTATATTTCTTAACATACTTGTAAATGTAAGACATAATCCAAACAGAAATAATCGCAGTAATTAAAGTAGAAGAGTACTTGATCAACTGTACCGGCATCCCTAAGAACTCCACTGGCTTTTTAGCTGCAACCATTGCTGTCCAAATTGGGTGCTCAGTTACTAAGCCCATAAAAGCGCCCAAATACTGATCAGTATTGAATACTTTAGCGGCAGAAAATCCAATAAAGGCTGGCATAAAGAAATATCCAGTATCAAAAATTAAATTCAAAATTTGATAGGTCTGACTTTTATCTGACAGTAGGCCACTAATTGTTAAAATCAGAAGTAAAACTTTACCCATACCAGCACCAGCAAGTAATGGAATAGCTGGCGCAATGGATCCTGTAATAACACTGATTACAGTATCGAAAATATTTTTCTTTTCTTTAGGCGTAGACTTATAATTATCGTCATTTTCAATATTAATCATTTTAACCAAATCGTTGTAAACATCTTCTACGGTGCTTCCAATAACTAATTGATATTGTCCAGCCTTTTTTACAACTTGCAGAACGCCCGGAATTCTTGCAGCGGCTGCATCATCTGCTTTACTTTCGTCTTTCAAAACAAATCGTAATCTTGTTGCACAGTGGACAACTGATTGAATATTATCTTCTCCACCAACAGCGGCTATGATTTGTTTGTTCATCTTTTCATAACTCATTTTTCTTCTCCGTGTACGATCTTGTTAATATGTATAGCTAAATACATAATTTCTTCATTGTTTAACTCATAATTGTATTTTTCCGAAATATACTCTTTTATCTTCAAAGCACATTTATAAGCTTCAATATCACTATTTTTTATTACATTTAAAATTTCTCTACTTAAGTCTCCAAAGCTTGATTGATCTTTTTTATACATCATTGCCTTCCAGAAGAACTTCAAATGAACGGCAAAACGATTATAATTTAAGGATTGATAGTCAATATCAATATGAAAATAGTATCTAACAATCTTAGTAATTGACTTTATAAAATCAACAGATTTACTAAAGTCACTGATATCATTCCCAAGCTCTCCACTAATGATATGTACCGCAATAAAACCTGCTTCATCTTCTGGAAAATTCAAATCAAATTGCGCATCTAACAACTTTAAAGCCCATAAACCATATCTGTATTCTTTGGGATAGTAATTTTTAACTTCCCAAATAAATTTATTACTTAAATACAAACCCTTTTTCGCTCTTTCTACACTTGTAGCAAGGTGATCTGTCAAAGTAATATATACACTATCAGCTAATTCGATATTCTCTTCATGTTTCAACCTATCCACAATTTTTTGTGAAATTTGAAAGAAAATAGGATCTGTCTCATGAATTGTCTCTAGCAATAACTTTCTTTGACTATCAGACAATGGCGTAAAAATTTTATATATCTTCTGCTTATCAAACTCATCCCCAACTTTTTTACCATAAGCAATACCTTTACCAAGAGCTATAATTTCTTCATGATCTTGGTTTTCACTAATCACAGCGCTATTGTTTAAAATTCTAGTTATCTTCATCTTGCCTCCTTTAAAGCAACAAAAAAGCCCACTTAGCCCTTTATCAACAGGGTTAAGTGGGTTTTGTGCAAAAAGTTGCTACAATCTCACTACATTCACTTTTCACATATTATGTTACCGCTTTCTTGTATATAGTTCAAGATGAATTTTATCCTTTTTTCAAACTCAAATGTCCATCTAACATTTCATAGATTTTATCAGAATACTTATTAAGCCTTAAGTCATGAGTAACTAAGATAATTGCTTTTTCTTTTTGCTTAGCTAAAGACTTAAATAGTTTACCTACCTCTTCAACTTTTTCACTATCTAAGGAAGCAGTTGGCTCATCTGCCAAAATAATTGCTGGATCCGCATATAAAGCTCTTGCGATTGCAACTCTCTGCTGCTGGCCACCAGATAATTCTTTAGGATATTTATTTATTAACTGCATAATTCCTAATTCATTTAATAAATTATCTAATCCTTCTTGGCTCATATTGCCACTCTTTTTAACTTTATCTACTAAAACGAACTGCTCTTTAACAGTCAAATATGGCACTAAATTATAAGCCTGAAGTACAAAGCCAATTTTATCCAATCTTAACGCATCGGCTTGCTTAGGTGAATAATTAGTAACATTTTTTCCACCAATGAAAACTTCACCATCACTGGGTTTTTGAAGGGCTCCCGCAATAGTTAAGAAAGTACTTTTACCAGCTCCAGAAGGTCCTTCAATTAAGACAACTTCTCCTTTTTGAGCTTCAAAGTCAACATCTTTAAGGGCATCAACTTTGGCACTTCCTTGGCCATATGATTTACTTACATTTTTTAATTCAATTACTGACATATAGAACTTTTCCTTCCTTAAACAGCCTTTGAAGGGTCAACTTTAAGAATTGATTTAATTGGAATCAAACCACCGATTATTCCCATTAAAATCATCCCAGCAAAAGTCGAGATCATAATCCATGGTGCAAAATTAATTGGCACAGTAGCAGGCATCACGCTAACTGTAATAAGCATCAAAATATATGCTAAAACCGTACCTAAAATTACCAAAATAAGCGATTGACTTAACGTTGCGCCAATTAAAGTCTTACTTGGAATCCCTTGTGCTCTTAAAACTGCGTAATTCGGCATCTTTTGCATTGTTAAAATGTATAAAAATACCGCAATAATAATTAATGAAATTACGAATAAGAAACCAATCATTAATTCAAAAGTTGAATTTTGAGCAGTATAGCCAGGCAACTTATTAATAAAGGTTTGCTTATCATAAGATTTAACATTTTTAGCTTTGAAATCTAAGTTCTTTTTAGAAATAATTCCAGAAGCTTCAATATTTGGGGCCATTGGGCGTAATTTTCTCCAAGTTGCCATCGTACCATAAGCAATTGGAGCAATATTGATTTTGGCATTCTTTAAGAAACCAACAATTTTATACTTTTGATCACTCCCATTTAATGTAACTTTATCACCCAAGCGATAACCACGATCCCAAAGAATTTGATCAACAGCTATTTCGTCATTATGCTTAGCTTTTCGACCAGAAACAATGTCTAGATCTTTATATATGTATTCGTCTTTCTTTAAACCGATAAATTGTGCAGAAATTGTCTGATGTTTCTTTTCTTTAATCACAATAGGTACTAAGCCAATGAAACTATCATTATTAGTCTTTTTAAAATCTTTCAAGTCTGCCTTAGTAAGAAGCGACTGACTCAAACTTACATTAGCATTATCATTCAACACAACCGATTGTGTTTGCCAACTATTGACGGCCTGCGTATTTTGCGAAGCTAAGCCAACTGCTAGCGATGAAAGCATAAAAATTAAATATGAAATCAAAAAAATCATTAAAGTAATTAAGCCATAACGCAATTTTTCGTATTTTATTTCTTTTAGAGCTAAAAACATTTTTGCCTACTTTCTTTGCAACAAACATAAACTTTCATGGTAACGTTTAAGGATCTTAGCTTTATTCTTTTTATCAAACAAGGCTAGATCGATTGCTTCATGAGTTAAAACCATCGCAGCCCAAACTTGAGAGTTTAAATTTAGAAAAGCATCTTTTTGCTTCTCATCTTCTCCGATAAAAGCCTGGTTTTGACTAAGATGCAGTTTAATCAGATCAAAATAAATACTATTTTCTGTCTGATTAATAAAATCAACAGTCATCTTATAAAAAAATTCTGGATCAAATTCTTTTAGCCTTGTTGGAGGTCCCATATGGACCTCTTTCATTGCTAAACTATAAAGATAACCATACGCATCTTTTAAGTCTCCAAAATATTTATAAAATGCTCCCCTAGCAATACCTGCATCCTTTACAATTCGCGCAACTTGAGCCTTAGCCAAGGGATAAGTACTAAATTCTTTCAAGAGTGCCTTTGCAATTTTTTCTTTCTTTTCATCCGATAGATTTCTAAATGTTTCGCTAACCATATCATTCCCTCTTGTGACACCGTGTCATCTTTAATGCAGCTTAAGTTTATTCCTAAAGTGACACTGTGTCAATATTTATGGATAAAAAATCTCATGCCCTCTTTCTGCATGAGATCTTAATTATGCTAAAACTCGATTATAGTAGACCAAAGTACCAAATTCTTGATTAATATCTAATTCTGCTAGTCCACAATTTTGCATTTGATCAAAGTGCTTAATATCGCCATTAGTTAAAAAATGGGCGCAAATCATTCTACTTACCACGCCATGACAGACGACTAAAACTGTGTCATTTGCATGTTTTTGATACAAATCATCAAAGAACGATGCAATTCTTCGTCTAAAATCTTCTCGTTTTTCAACATTTGAAGCATACTTATAAATATTATCGGTAATTAGACCTTTTTTATTAAAAGCATCTGGATACTTCTTCCGATATTCAAAAGAAGATTTTCCATCCCAAGAACCATAATTTAATTCTTCAATTCGCTTATCGGTTTTGATTGGCGTTTTATCACCTACAAAAATTCTCGCAGTTTCTTGTGCTCTTTTTAAAGGGCTAGCATAGACTGCATCAAATTGACTAGGATCAAAATTTCGAGCTGCTTTTTCTGCATAAGCACGGCCTTCTTTACTCAGATCAGGATCAACGCTTGATCCCTGAATCATTCCTTGCTTGTTTAATTCAGTAGTTCCGTGACGTAAAATTACTACTCTCATAAAATTTTATTACCTCTTAGTTCCGTAATATAAAGGCTCCGTCCGATTAAATGTCATCAACCGTGGTCGCTCAACATCATCTTTTTCAAAATGAAGTTCAGTAAAACTAACATTTCTGACCGTCATTACATCTTCAATTTTTAGTTTAAACCATCTAGCTATTAAACTCCTAATTACAAATCCGTGACAGACAACCATAATCGTTTTGTCATTAGAATTTGGTTGAATTTCAGCTAAAAAATCTTCAACTCGATCAGCCACTTGCTCAAAAGTTTCGCCATCTTTAGCATATTTTGTATATTTGCTATTAATAGTCCCTAAATCATCGAATGCGTCGGGATATTTCACCTTCAATCCTTCCGCATGTTGACCTTCCCATGAACCAAAATCCATTTCTTTAAGACGGTCATCAGTAATAATATCTTTTTGAAAATCAGTTAAAATTTGCGCCGTTCTTTTAGCACGAATTAAGGGACTAGCATAGACTTGATCAATTTTATTATTATCAATTATTTTACTTATTTCTTCTACTTGCTTAACACCAGCTTGGCTTAAGTTAGGGTTACTAGTACCGCCGGAGATTACATCTGAAGTATTGTGCTCACTAATTCCATGTCTTACTAATAACAAATCCATATCATCACAATCCTTTATTTACTATCCAAGAAAATATTATACTAAAAATTCATTAAGCTACTAAATTATCTCACATGTCAGACTATAATGAAGTTAAAGAAAAAGAAAGTAGGCATTTATATGGCAACAATTACAATTGAGCGCGATGGCTTAAACTTGGTTGGAACTCGTGAAGAACCTTTTGGTGAAATTTATGATATGGCAATTATTTTTCACGGTTTCACTGCTAACCGTAATACACCTCTTCTAAAAGAAATTGCTGATGAACTACGTGATGAAAATATTGCTAGTGTTCGTTTTGACTTTAACGGTCATGGTGATTCTGATGGAAAATTCGAAAACATGACTGTTCTAAATGAAATCGAAGATGCTAATGCGATTTTAAATTACGTTAAAACTGATCCACATGTACGTAATATTTATTTGGTAGGACATTCTCAAGGCGGTGTTGTTGCTTCAATGCTTGCTGGGCTCTATCCAGATATTATTAAAAAAGTAGTTCTTCTAGCTCCAGCTGCCACCTTAAAAACTGATGCTCTCAACGGGAGTACGCAAGGGGTTAAATACAATCCAGACCATATTCCGGACCGCTTGCCATTTAAGGATCTAACATTAGGCGGTTTTTACTTACGTATTGCACAACAATTACCTATTTACGAAGTATCAGTTCACTTTACTAGACCTGTCTGCTTGATACATGGTGCAAATGACACAGTTGTCTCCCCCGATGCCTCAAAAAAATACGATCAAGTTTATGAAAATAGTACTCTTCACTTAGTTGAAGGTGCGGACCACAGCTTTACTGATACTTACCAAAAAACTGCAGCTGATCTAACAGCAGAATTTTTACAAGATAATAATACTTTTTAATTATAAGCAAAAAGAGAAATCGACAACGATTTCTCTTTTTTTATGCTTCAATAGTCTTTTTGAACTGATCACCAGCTAATTGACGGTAGTAATTTGCTTTAGTTGCTTGATAATAAGGTGTAAGCCAGAGCCAGCCTAAGCCCAACGGAATAGTAGCTAAAATTGCCCAGCCAATAAAACTTAAATCTAATAAGAATAACTCGACTTTATGACCATCCATTAACTTACGACTTTTGTTAATTGCTTCAGTTGGCGCAATATCTTTGCCAGCTTCAGCCAGATCCTTAACAATGTAAGGTGCCATGGAATAAGAATATCCCTTAACAATTCCTGGGATAATTAGAAGAATTGTCCACAAGGAAATAAAAATATCAACGAGCAAAGATGTTAATAACGTTGGCAAAAACTTACGACTAGTAAATCCAGAGAACATAGCACTAAAAATATTTTCAATTTTTTTACCATCTGCCAAGGCTAAAAATGTATAAGTAACACCATATAAAACCATTCCGCCTAAGATTCCAATACTAAAAGAACTAGTCAAACTAGCCATAATTGCACCAACTAAACATAAACCGACCGCCCAGAGCCAATTACCACGTAATTGCTCTCTCGCATTTGCTTTTAATTCTGATCTTTTCATTTTTATTCTCCCCGAAATTAAATATAAGAAGAATTTATCATTTATTCCAATTAATTACAGACGTTTTTTAAAGATGTAGTTTTCTTCGGAAGAATCTGCTGCTGAAAATAGATATCCAAAATCAGAAAATTTTTTCAAATCTTCTGGATCATTAATTTGTTCTTTAGCCATAAAACGTACCATTTCTCCACGTGCCATCTTCGCATGAGTAGCACTTTGACGCCACTTTCCATTTTTATTCTCTAAAAACTTAATTGTGATCATCTTTTGACCTTCTTTTAAATATGGAGAAATCAAACGTGAATACTCTAACGATGCCAGATTAATAACAGTTTTTACATTAGTAAACAGTTCTTGATATGGTAAGTCTTCCCAAAAATGATAAAGACTATAGTCTTTAAATCCCGTCATTTGTGTTTTTAATTCTAAACGATAGGGAATTATACCATCAAATGGTCTCAAAATACCGTAAAATCCTGATAAAATACGTAAATGATCTTGAAGATAATCTAATCCCTCTTGCGGTAAAACATCTCCAGCCAAATATTGATATTGAATTCCTGAAAATGCCAAAATAGCTGGAGTCAACTTCTTATCAAGTTTACTGGTCAAAAGATTACTTTGATTTGTTCGAACAATATTATCATTTGCTTTCCACAAATTTTGTAACTGATCGAAGTTTCTGGTCTTCAAAAAATCTAACAACTCTTGCGTCTTATCTAAAAAAGCAGGCTTAGATCTAACTAAAAAAGTATCTTGATCAACTTTCATTTTTTTAGCAGGAGCAATAATTATTTTTATCTTATCTGACATTAGCAACCACAATAAATAAAATAATTAAACTAATAACTGCTAAAATAGCAGAAATAATTAACTCCACTTTTCTCTTTTTCTTATCTTGCGGATTAGCTGCAATGTATCTGGCACTAGCAGCCACGCTAATAAACAAGAACATAATGAACAGCCATAAAAATAACCCAATAATATTTGGCAATGCCCAATAAATTTGTAAAGAAACTAAAACTGCCAACACCAGCGTACTAATAATTAGGCCACGCAAAAAATTAACGTTTTCATGCTTATGATAGTGAAGTACTGTTTGATAGCCAAAATATACGATAAAACCAATTGTAATATATAAAATAATGTTGAAAATAACCATTTTTTATCCCTTCTATAGTCATCTTAATTATACGTGAAACCATTTTGCTTTGCTTAAAATTTCTTTTCCACTTATAATCAATCTTGAATACGACATAGAAAGCGAATAATAAAATGTGTGAAAAAGAAGATTTAAATATTGGGCTTGTTTTGCAATATCAAGTTGCTCCTAAAGGCACAATTGACGCTGATGCTCTTGTACGCCATGCACGCGACTGTGGCTTTAGAGGAGTAAGTATTAAAGATGGCGATGACTCACAAGCGGATGCTCTACAAGATGCTTGTCAAAAATATGCAATAAAGTTTTGTCAAAAACGTCCAGCAGAAAAATTAATCTCTCCTGACGTATTAGCTAAATTAATTGCTGCTCGTCTAGATGACATGAATATCTATTTTGAAGTTGAATTAAACCAAGATGGATCAATTAATAGCGAATCAGATCCAGCAATGGAAACTTTGCGTAAGTGGATTGATCGCTTCGGACATGCATATTATGAAAGCCGTGCTGACCACGAAATTAAGGCGGATGAAGACAATGTTCATGTCTTCTACAATGCAATTGCCAAATACCAACGCTACGTTTTCATTCATATTCCACTCGAAAATAGTATTGAATTAAAGCACGTTCCTCATGTTGAAGAAGCAGCTTGGATTGATACCAGAAACGAAGTTGAATTTGATCAAGATGGCGACCACTTGCGTCTAAAGCTGAATCGCAAAGCAGATAGTGAAAAGTTTTCTGTCTACGGCTTACGTCTCCAGCTTCACCGTCCTGAAGATGATTTAGGTAAAACTGAATATTAAAAAAATAAAGAAGATATCACGAGTCAATTTTGCTAAGATATCTTCTTTATTTTATTTATCTATTAATTGAACGCGCCATTCGAGAGATCGTATGGTTCATTCCTCTAATCGTCTTACTTAATTCAAAAATAGTCTCAGTAGGCGGAACTACTCCCCAACCTGCATCACCAATATGCTGTATATCAACGCCGCAAATTTTATTTTGTAAGGCAATATCATGAACAGTTTGAGCGCCAGAACTTTCCTGGCTAGTTCCGATTGTGCTCATCACTAATCCACCATGTTCATGAACTATTTTTACTATTTTGATTAATTCTTCGCTAGTAAAACCTGGAACTGTGCCAACAGCTGGAACTAAAATCACGTCTGCTCCTGCATCTAGAAATGCTTTAACTGATTCTTCGTTAGCAACTGGTTCATCTACCCCAGCTCCATGCATCTTTCCAGCTATAATCAATCCTGAGAAGTTTTCTTTAGCTGTTTTTACAGCCTTTGCAATCATTTTGTTAGTTACGCCTGTACCAGGATTCCCAGTAAAGCAAACAAAGTTAAATCCAAGTTTTTCAGCAGCTTTCATCGATTCAACTGTTGCAGTTCGACCTGCTGAAATCTGTAACTTAGTCGATTCCATTTCTGCACTTTCATCAACTGGCTCTAAATTAACGCCAATTGGTCGACCTGTTAGTTTTTGAAGTTGCTTAACTGTATCTTCTGGCTTGTCCACTGTCAAGCCACTTACTTTTGGATTTAATGTATCGAATAAATTCAATAAAATTAAGTCAGCCCCAAAAGCAGCAGCAATTTCTGAAGTCGTCAAGCCATCAATTGCTGGTTCAATGACTACATTTTCACTTAGCACAGTTCTACCTTCACTAGCTTTGATGCTTTGTTTTAACTCTGCACCATTCATTTTTAAAATTTCGCTAGCATTTGCACTTATAATTCTAGTAACCATTTTTCTAGCCTCTTACTCTCTTCAACACTTTAACGTTTATTCAATGTCGCCATAAATGGTAAGTGAATCGAAATATTGGTATATACCCATCTTATCATGAAGCGCTTTCGTTAGGCAATATCAAAATAAAGTTTAATAACTTATTCGCATAACTCTGATTATCTTCAAAATCTTTAATAGTTTCATTTAATTCAGCAAGTTGATCGGTAATAATTCCATTAACATTGTCATACATCATTTTCATCATCATATTTGGAGCATTAACCGTCCAGGCATAAACAGGCTTATTCTGTAATTGTGCTTGCCAAATAAAGTCATTATTTAAAGTTGAGTATTCCATAGAGTACCCATTAGCTACGCTTTGAGGATAGGTAAAATTATACGGCTGAATATATAAAACAAATAATTTAGGATTAATCTGATGCAAGCCTTCAATCACTCTGTAGTCTAACGATTGAACTTGATATTTTCGTTTAATAATTAATTTTCCATATTTTTTATTAAAATTCTGCAACATCTTAGTCGAATCATTTGGCGTTGTCTTAACTTCAATCAGCAATTTTTGCTTTATTTTAGCAGCCGCTTTTAAATACTGGTCAAAACTAGCAATTTTAGCCCGATGTCCATCTTCACGAAGCGTAATTCTAGTTAGCTGTTTTAAAGTTAAATCTTTTGGCGTCTTATTAATTCCAGCTAATTGCTTTAAGTTTTCATCATGCATCACTACGAATTGCTTATCTTTTGTTTCATGTAAGTCAATTTCTACATAATCTGGATGAAGCTTGGCTGTTTTTTTCAAAGCTGGAATAGTATTTTGTACGCCATTTTTATCACTTACTCCGCGGTGTGAGATAGTAAGTGGACGCTGCATATCGATTTCTTTTAGATATAAAACATTGTTTGCACCAGCAGCAAGTGCAAAAACTAGCATTAAACATAAAGCTAATACTTTTAGTTTTATTGTTTTTTTCACTTTACTTTGAAGCTTAAAACTCTTTAATGGAGCAACCACAATTAAAAGTGAAATAATGCTAATCCAAATTGCAACTAACTCACTGACTAATTGGACCAGTAAAAGATTAAATACAGCGAAGATAAAACTGACATTTCTCGGCAAACGATCTAAACCTAATTGACAAAGATAAATTAACAAGTTAAAAATTAATAAAATTATACTTGCACTAAACCCTAATACTAGCAAGCGACTTAAGAGCTTCCACCAATACTTACGACTAGTTAAATTCCAGCTTTCCTTCATGGCAAGAAAAGTCTTTTTTCTTTGATAGATCATAATCGGAAGCGTCAAAATAAGACGTATTCCTAAAATAAAAGCCAACAAATAAAAGATTATTAATCCACTAGCAAGCCAAATATTCCGTGTCATAAAATCTAAAATAAACTCTGGAATTTGAACCTTAGCTAATAATGGTGTTCGATAAACTAGGTCAGCAAATGGAACAATTAGTAAAAAATACACTGCTAGTAGCAAAACTGAGCCAATTCGAACTGATCGATATGATTGCCATAATTCTCTAAATAGGACCCTAAATGAAAATCTTCCCTGAGAAATTTCTCTAATTCCTAACAATATCAGTGAGAATTCACCATAAATTACTAGAAGTAAAACAATCAATTCCAGAATTAAACAGAGAAACATCAAAGTGTGTGTGCTGATGATTGTAATAATATTTTGATATGAAATAAATGGAATTGCGCTAGCTTTTAAAATAGCTGTAGTTAGATACCTAAAAAGCGGAATAATAAGTACCTGCGTAAAAAGATCAATTCCAATAAATAAGGCTATATATTGAAGCCAATATTTTCTGAAATTATTAGCGTACCTATTTATTTCTTGAAAAATATTCTTCAAAAACCTATCCTCCATCGTTATATTCTTATTGCTATTGTATCCTTTAGAGCATAAAAATAGGAATCCTAACTATTCCCGGATTCCTATTTTTCAGTCTTAGCAGTTTTTACATGTGAAAAGATCAACTTACTTAATTCTTGAAAGAATAAACGATCCTCTACATCTCTTCCTTCATAGCTACTTAATACAGTACAAAATACTGGTGCTTTCTTAGTCATAAACGCACAAACCTCATGACGCGCTTGCCTATCTCGACCTAATTTATTGTATGTCAGAATATTATCACCATAAAAAGTTAAATCAGTCGGAATAGTATGATTACTTAATGCCTTGCGAATCAATGCACAGAATGGATTTTGAGTAGTCATCAAATGAGTAATTAATTTATCAATGCTGGTGGCAGTACATTCATTATCTTGACCACTAGCTGAGTAGCGCATTAATTCTCTTCCTAATCTTAGACCAGGATAGTTCTTCTTTAGCCACTCATCAATTTCATAAATATCAAATTTTTCAATTAATAAATTAGTAGCCACGTTATCCGTTATCGCACTAATTAAGTAAACTAAATCTCGAACACTCCAATTAGTGCGACGCAGATCCCCAATAATTCCTGCACCTCGTACCCGTGATAGATCAGTAACTTCCATTTCTTCATTCACAATATCATGATTATTTTTCCACTGGTCTTCAATATACGCGGCAATTGCAAGGTCAATCAAGCTTCCTGCTGGGAAAACCTTCTCAGCTTGATGTTGATACATTACTTGGTCACCATATTTAACAATTACACTTGCATCAATATCATACTGTTGAATAATTTCAGTAATTCCATCTTTTAACATAAAGCTATCGCCTTCCTTATAGATTTAGACCAAACTTAACTTACGTTATCTTATATATTATGTCAGCAGTTCTACTTACAAAATCATTTTAAAACTTTTTATTATCCTGCCGCAAGATAGCTTTAAATATTCAAAGAAAAAAGCTGCTTAAGGCAGCTTCTCATTAATTATTTACAATATTTACTTAATATGATAATGGAATATTGTATTATTCATTTAATTGTTTTAATTGATTAGTTATTAATTCTGTTTCTCTAAATCTTTCTTCTAATCTTGGTAGTTCTTGATTAATTGTTGCTAAAAATAAAACACTTGAAACAAACATCTCAGAAAAAAGCGAATTAATAGCACCTACTCTGAGTAACTTTTCATCAGTTGATACACCTAATACAACATCTGCAAGCTCGACTAAAGGAGACTGACGTGAACGTGTAACTACAATGATTGGAGTATGATTTTTACGAGCTTGATCCGCCATTAACAATATTTCTTGCGTTAATCCACTATAAGAAAAGATTACTAAGGCATCTGTAGAATGCGAATAGCAAATTCGCTCTAGGGCAATATGAATATCCTGATTAAAGACCACATTCTTATCACTACGAATAAATTTATAGTAAAGATCTTGGGCCGGTAAGCTTGAAGCACCCACTCCAGCTAAATAAATTCGATCAGCATTTTTCAAAAAATTGATTGCTTGATTCAAGGCCAGCCCATCAATTAAGTGAGCTGTCTGCTCCGTATTCTTCTCAATACTTGATAAGAGTTTCTGTAATACAATATGTGGATTATCATGATGATCCACAATTGGATCAATAGTTTCTTCGTTATCCTGCGGCGTATCTTGAGCTAATTGGATTTGGAAATCTTTAAGCCCTTTAAAACCAAGTTGCTGACAAAATCTAATCATTGAAGCAGCACTGGTTTTAGTCATCTTCCCTAATCCTTGGGCATCCTCTTGTAAAAATGTTTTAGGATGAGCCAGTAAATAATCAGCAATCTTCTTAGACGCCCCTTTAAAGTTAGGGTAATTATTTAAAACTTTTGTTGATAAATCCATAGTGTACCTCTTTTTCTAATACAACATTTTAAGGTACTGAAATATTATTTCAAGACTTTTGCACAAAGTTTAATAATCTATTAGCTTCTTTTCTTAATGTTTGATTATCATTACATTCAGATAATTTATAGCCTACAAAATATGGTGGGGCATAGAATCGTGGAATAATCTTGCAACAAATTCCGTCTCTATTTGGATAGAAAAATAGATTATAAGAATCGCATCGACCGCCATACATTTCTTCTAAAGTATAACGGACGCCGGATTGAATCCAATCTGCCCAAGAGTTTAAACCGCTGTTTTCTAATAAATTAATATTTATTTCCTGAAATCCTTGTATAGGATGAGTTGCAAAATTGACATCCATATTATTTGTTTTAAAGACATTAATTCCAGTAAAATTATTGGCATGAATATACTTATAACCGTCTTCTTTATCTAATCCTACAATTTGCATATGTGGATGAGATAAGGAGCCATTAGATTTGGGGCCAAAATTTTTATACCAAAGGACTGACTCAAATTTGCCGCTTTGACGCATTTTATTGAAGCATTTCAAGGCAAACTTCATCAATTCATGGTTATATTCTTTTGAATAGTTGCTTACATCTCCATCATGATCATCAGATTCAATCAGTACTGTCTGCTTTGTATTTTTCAATGTAGGAAATCGATTAGCTAGCCAAATCATTGGTCCATTTATTTGATAGATATCGGTTAAGTTATCAACATCGCAAAAAGGACAAGTATGATCCCTTTCAGCATTAAAACTAGATGGCTTATCTTTAGCTATTGCAAATTCAAATATAAGTGGATCGTTATTCAAATTTTTACTCCTCTCCTTAAAAAAAATTTGCACTTCAGTCTCTACTCTACTATAATAATCTGTGAAGGCGATTAAAGCGCTTTCATATAACATTTTGTAGCTTTCCTTAACTTTACTCTTTCGGTCACTTTTCCGAAAGAGTTTTTTGTTCGCTTAAGAAAGTACAACTCCTAGCTCTTTAGCCTTCGCATCTTGAATCAAACCTGCTACTCGATCAGAAACATGATCACGTTCGATATCAATTGCATTTCCTAATTTAAAATCAATAGCAATTTTTACTAAATTTAGATATGCGTCTTCACTATCCAGTTCAGTTTTACCGCCGAATTTTTTACTCCGGAAAGTAATTAAGACAGGCGTTTTATCCATAACTGTTTTAACCTTACCAGCTACTTCTAGTAGTCTATTCATTAAGACTACATCCTCAAAATAATCAATTCTCCATTCCATCATTTCGGGCTGGAGCTTTTTTATTTCTTGTGCCTGCTTTACTACATCGTCCTCACTTATTCCCGTATTAACTAACGTTAAAAAAGTCTGATTATTCACTGCTACTTTTTTCTTCTCAAAACTCATCTTTTTTCTCCAAATAAAAAATTGCTACCTAAATTATAGTAGCAATTTCATTTTCATTCATTAAAATTTATCTCGTTTAATACTACGGATAATCGCAATTACGAATACCATAATACTACATCCCATTCCAAAGTAGGCCATATAACCAACACTAAACATTTGTCCAATTTGAGCCGTATTAATTTGGTGATTAATTGCAAATTGATTAGCCCATTGATGAATTAAAGTCGGAGTCAAAATAAACAAAACTGTTGAAATGCCAGATCCTACTAACATGGCACGACGTGAATAAGGTTCTCTAAAAAATTGAGCTAAAACACAAATCGCAGGTGCAACCATTAAAAGAAAGGTCCAGATCATAATCCATCTACCTGCAGAGTCATTCATAAATTGACCACTATTGGCCGCATAACGATATGTTCCCCATAAACTGCCGCCCAATAAGTTATCAAGTAGCCCAACTGCATTTGCACCTTGAGCAGCATAAACATTATTAGTGCTAGCAGCAGCACCTTGCAACATTTTTAACATATCTTGCGAACCGGTAGTTTGAAAATTAATAGTTACAACTTGCCGCATATAAGTAGATAAAAACATAATCATTGATGCTCCCAGCTGCAATGCTTTGAGCAAATGAAGTGTCTTATTTCCTCCTAGTTTAAACTCTAAACTAAGGATACGGTCAGGATTTTTACTCTTGACAATAATAAATACACCTGCAATTGACACAACGATTAAAATTGCAAGACCAAGCCACCACTTAGTCATAATAAAGATAATTGCCAAGACAATTAAAGTTACCGACACATACGGACGATTTAAGAATAAGTCCCAAACATTTACCTTACCGTGACTTGCCAAACGTTGACGATATTCTTCTCTTGTTAAGACATTTTGATTTTTTTTATCTTTAGAATCTTGTATTTTGCTCATTACTCTCAACCTTTACCTTATTGTGCTAATCAATATTAGCATGTTACACCATGATCCGCATTAATTTTTTAAGAAAATTAACCATCTTAAGCAGATCGTGACAATTGTATTTAAAGCACTATGCTATAATATTACTATTGAAAAGTAAGAAATAAGTTTAGGATTGGGATGACTATGTGAGCAAATCACACGCTTATAATTTACCAAACGGATGGCATAAAACATTCTATACACTTTGGCTAGGCTGTTTTATTACTGGTTTAGGGTATTCAATGACGATGCCATTTATCTCCCTATTTATGGCTGAACTGGGGCATTATAATAAACTACAATTGAATTTATATTCTGGCCTAGCTTTTGCCATGACTTTTATTGCCCAGGCCATTATTTCACCTTATTGGGGAAATTTAGCTGACCGTAAAGGCAGAAAATTGATGTGCATGCGTGCTGCTGGTGTGATGAGCTTAACCATATTTATTACAGGTCTTGCTCAAAGCGCTCTCTTTATTATTTGTATGCGGTTTTTACAGGGCTTATTTTCTGGCTATATCAATAATGCCACTGCTTTAATGGCAAGCGAAACACCGCATCAACGTAGTGGCTGGGTAATGAGTCAAATGATGACTGCGGGAACGGCTGGTAACTTAGTTGGTCCTTTAATTGGTGGGGCTTTATCTAGTGCCTTAGGATACCGGATCCCTTTCTTTATTACTGGCGGCCTAATGTTTTTAACATTTTTAGGAACATGGTTATTAGTAAAAGAAGACTTTACCCCAGTTTCTCGTGAAAAGATGAAGCCGATGGGAGAAATCATGCAGGGGTTACCAAATGTTAAACTAATCATCATTATGTTTGTAACCACGATGATTGTTCAATCATCAACTATGTCAATTGATCCAATTGTTTCTTTGTATGTAAAATCTTTAATGCCACATAGCAATAATATTGCCTTGATTGCTGGTATTGTTGCAGCTACACCTGGACTTGGAACAATGCTTTCGGCTTCTCATATCGGCCATTTAATGGATCATATTGGAGCTGAGAAAGTCCTACGTTGGGGATTACTTATTGCCACAATTTTGTTCATCCCCATGACTTTTATTCCCAATGCCTGGTCACTAGCTTTTTGGCGTTTCCTTTTAGGTATTGTCAGCGCCGGACTACTTCCTGCTGCTCAAACAATCCTAACTTTGAATGTTCCACCAGAAGCATTTGGCAGAGTATTTTCTTATAATCAATCTTTTCAAGCAGTCGGAGCTGTCTTAGGGTCTTTACTCGGTTCAACAATTTCTGGTATGTTTACTTATGAATGGGTATTTGCAGCAACTGGAATTACACTATTGATTAATTATTTGATCATGCAACTTTCCTCCCACCGTCAAAATGCCTAACTTGTTAAAGGAGCAATTGTAATGAAAACTATTGGTATTACTGCAAGCATCAAAAATAAGCAATTAGTCGTTGATCGTAGCATTATTGATACTGTTGTAAAACTAGGCTATCTTCCGCTTGTTTTTGCCCCAGTGAGTTTAAAGACAATGCCATTACCTAACGTTAATTTTGATGCCTTAATTCTTAGCGGTGGTCCTGATATTACGCCAATTTTTTACAATGAAGAGCCGCTTCCTGAACTTAGAGAAACTGATCCTCATCGAGACCAATTTGAATTAAATCTGATTAAAACTACTCATGATTCTAACTTACCAATTTTAGGAATTGGGCGTGGAATGCAAATGTTAAATGTAGCCTTTAACGGCACACTTTTTCAAGATATCTATGTTCAAAATTCTGGCGCTGGTATCCAGCATATCCAGAAAAATGATTTATCTTTAGAAAGTCATCACGTCAATGTGACTGAAGAAAGTGAACTTGCTAAGGCAGTTGGCACCCATCCTTACGTAAATAGTAACCACCATCAAGCAATTAAGACAATCGCTAATAACTTCAATATTGTAGCAACTGCGCCTGATGGAATTATTGAGGCAATTGAATCAACTGATCAAACAATGCTGGGAATTCAATGGCGTCCGGATAAGTTATTAGATGATCCAAAGCAAGAAAAAATCTTTACTAACTTTTTTAATAAGTTGAAATAATAAAATAAGAGCTAGAGAAAAACATGATTCTCTAGCTCTTATTTTATTTACTAATCTTTTTTACCCTCACATAAATTCAGGCGAATTATCTTATTAAACATTGCCTTTTCTTCAGGTGAAATCTTATGAGCAACTTCAATCACTGCTACATGAGGATTTTTCAATAGCGTTTCATGAATTGCAAGAGATAGATTAGGATCTAATGCACTTGTTGCTTCATCTGCTAATAAAATTGGTCTACCGGACAAGAGTGCCCGAGCAATTTCAATTCGTTGAATTTGACCACCGGATAATCCATTTCCGGCTTCGCCAACTTTATGATCTAGTCCTTCTTTTTTTACTAATTCATCTAATCCTGCTAAATGAATAACCTTCTTTAGTTTCTCATCGCTAACTTTTCTACCTAAAGTTATATTAAATCGCAAGGTGTCATCAAACATGAAGGGTTTCTGGTTAACGTAAGAAAAGTAATTATGAGCCTTCGCCCAATCTCCAGTTACATTTTCTCCATTAATTAAGATTTTACCCTTTACTGGATGTTTTAATCCTAGCATTAGTCGAAGCAAAGTAGTCTTTCCCCAGCCGCTTGGAGCCATGAGTAAAATCTTTTCACCAGGTTTAACTTGCAAATTAACATCAGTAAAAATTGTATGTTTATCAGATTTAGTTTGGTAAGCAAGATTTTTAACATCTAATCCTTCAAACTTCTCTGGTTTTTCTGAATTTTCAATTGCTTCATAGTTAAGTGCTTTTTGCGTCTTCTTCCACATTGGTACAGTGGACTTAACTTGATTAAATTCATTAAATAAAGTTACAACAGGCGTAATGAAGTTCATTGCTAAGTCAACCATCATAAATAGCGTACCAACGCTCAGGCTTCCCTGCATCATCATGATACCGCCAATTGTACATGGAATGATAAAGCAGAATAATTCTGCAGCAGAATAAATTAATTCTAGTGCCCAAGCTTGCGTTAAGTTCATATTACGCAAGGCATTTTCCATATTTTGAGCTGAACGCGTTGCTCTCACTACAATATTATTTCTAACATTATATAACTTAGCCGATTGCGCACCATTCAAAGAATCCGAAACGTTTTGCGTATAATTTGCATTGGTTTTTGCCCAAATTTTAGACTTTTTAGTAATAATCTTACTAGTAAAAACTTGTACAACCGCTGGAGCAGCCATTGCTACTACGAAGATAATTGTCATTTGCCATGAATTATACAAGGCAAAAGCTAATGATCCAACAAAAGTCAAACCTTGATAAATCATATCAAGCTGCGCTGTAATTCGATTAGTTTCAATTTGCTTTAAATCGTTAGTCATAAGCGACAAGCCATTTTTAATATCTGGCTCACCTTGATCAACTAAATACTGTAAATTAGCTCGCTTAAAGACCATATTAACATCACGAATTATGCCCATTTTTACCCGCTCATAGATAAAATTACTCATCATAAAGCAAAGTTGTCCCAAGGCAGTTAAAGCCGCTAATCGCACCAAATGCATTACATCTTTAGAATGCGATGATGCTACATTTAACATAATCTTAATCATATAAGCTACAAATAAAATATTACAGGCTTTTATCGCAGCTAAGATAGTAAACCAGATCACCTGACTTCGTCTTGCATATTTTAAGCTCATCTAAAACTCCTCACTTTAGTTAAGACGTTAGTTTATTATATATGGCTTTATTTTCTGAATCAAATACACAAAAATAGACCTTAATATTAAAATTTTGTTGTTTTAGCCAATTCCTAGTAGTTTCAACTGCAATTTTTGCGGCATCTATTTTTGGATAACCGTAAACTCCTGTTGAAATACATGAAAAAGCAATTGAATGAAGATTATATTGCTTAGCTAAATTCAAACTATTTCGATAGCAAGCTGCTAATAACTCAGCATCTTGTTGAGCAAAATTAGGATTATACACAGGGCCAACTGTGTGGATAACATATTTAGCAGGTAAATTATAGCCCTTAGTACTTTTGGCTTCGCCAGTTTCACAACCATGAAGCGTTCGACATTCTGCAAGTAATTCTGGACCAGCAGCACGGTGAATCGCACCATCAACTCCACCACCACCTAAAAGTGTTCGATTAGCTGCATTAACGATTGCATCAACTTTTAATTTCGTAATATCTGCTTGAATTACTTGAAGATCATTCATAAACTCTCACCTTCTCTAATATTTCATATCTATATTTTATCTCATATATAAAAATAAGCTCATCCCTACACGGAAATGAGCTTATTTTAATTTAATTATCAATAATTATCTCTTAGTAACTGCGATTAAATCGTCGCCATGCTTCTTGTCTACGCCATCAATACGTTGAACATTTGCATAGCTAGCTGTGTTAGTAATAACAGTCATAACAGTTGTGTCGTATCCTGCTTTTTTAACAGCATCTAAATCAACAGTTCCTAACTTTTCACCTTTTTCAACATGTTGGCCTTGTTTTACATCACTAGTAAAGCCTTCGCCCTTCATGTTAACAGTGTCAATACCAATGTGAATTAAGACTTCTGCACCTTCGTCAGACTTAATTCCGTAAGCATGCTTAGTTTCGTAAGCAACAGTAATTTCACCAGTGACTGGAGAATAGATAGTTCCTTCACTTGGAACCATAGCAGCGCCCTTCCCCATTGCTTCAGTTGAAAAGACTGGATCTTTAACATCCTTTAAGCTTTCTGCCTTACCTGAAACAGGAGCAGCAATTACTTCATCATGTAATTCTTTATCTTCTTTGATAATTTGATCAGCCTTTTCTTGTTGTGCAACTTGATCACCAGCTGATTCAACAGTACCAGATTCTTCGACTACGTCTTCTTTGAAGTGGCGCTTACCGTATACAAAGGTTAAAGCAAAAGCAACAATGAAACTAATTGCTACTGAAAGTGCCCACATTGGAATACTCTTTGGCACCATTGATAAGAAACCAAGGAAACCAGCTGAACCAAGAGCAGCAGCAGTAACATGCATTAAGCCTGCAAAAGCAGCACCTACACCTGCACCAATTAAAGCACAGAAGAATGGGAACTTGTACTTCAAATTAACACCAAACAATGCTGGTTCAGTAATACCAAGTAATGCAGAAACACCAGATGAACTTGCTAAGCCCTTAACTTTTTCATTCTTAGTCAAGAAGTAAACTGCAAAGGTAGCAGCACCCTGAGCAACATTGGCCATACATGCAGTAACGAAGATAAAGTCACCAGAACCACGACCACGTGCATATTCAGCTAAAAGTTGAGTTTCAACTGCTGGGAAACTTTGGTGAAGACCAGTAGTAACAATTGCTGAGTAAGATAAACCAAAGATACCCATACCAAAGGCACCCGTTGTGTTATATAACCAAACAATTGCAGCAGTAATTGCGTCTGACACACCCTTAAAGACTGGTCCAATAATTGTGAAAGTTAAGAAACCAGTAATCATAATTGAAAGAAGTGGTGTAAATGTAAAGTCAACTGCTGATGGTAACCACTTGTGGAATCTCTTTTCTAAGAAAGCCAAAAGCCAAACAGCTACTAAGACCGGAATAACTTGATATTGGTAGTTAGTTTGAGAAACATGCAAACCAAAGATATCCCAGTATTTACCAGCCCCACCTAAAGCAGGAGTGGTCATAATCATACCAATAGTTGCACCTAAGAATTGGTTAGCTCCAAACCGTTTAGCTGCAGACATACCAACTAAGATAGGCATGAAAATAAATGGAGCAGCTGACATTACTTGAATGATTTCAGATAATCCCTTAACGTTAGGCGCCATTTGAACAACTGACTTTGCTCCAAACAAACCTGGAGAAGTCAAGAAGTTGTTCAAAGCCATTAACAAACCACCAGCTACTAAGGCTGGAATAATAGGAACAAAGATGTCAGACAAAAGTTTAATAAAGGCCATTACTGGGTTAAACTTTTGATCCTTTTGAGCAACTTTCTTTAAGTCGTCAGTTGAAAGTTCTGATAGACCTGTCATTTTAATTAATTCATCGTAGACGTTGTTAACATCTCCAGGTCCAATAATAATTTGAAATTGACCATTAGTTTTGAAAGTCCCCTTGATATCTGGATCGCTATCAAGCATCTTCATATTTACTTTACTATCGTCTTTTAAGACTAAACGTAGACGCGTAGCACAGTGAGCAGCGGCTACTAAGTTGTCGCGACCAACAGCTTCAATAACTGTTTCAGCAACTTTTTTGTGATCCATGTCTGTCTCCTCCTCAAAATTGTGTAAGCGTTTTTAAATATTTTACATGTATTATGATAGCGCATTCTAGTTTTATGTCAAGCGCTTATCACAAAAAATATCAGTATTTTGATAGTTTCTCGCTATTTTCAGCATATGTTATCAATGAAAATGCTGCTATTCGTTTGACATACATAATATTTTTAGTTACTATCTCTATATAAGAATGCGTTTACATATTTGATGAGGTGAATAAGTTATGGAATGGACAAGAGAACAACGTTATCGTAAATATAAAGATTGGGATGCACAGACCTTATTAGATCTTCAAGCTCAAGCTGCAACTTCCCCATATCAGATGCACTATCATATCCATCCACTTTCAGGATTATTAAATGATCCTAATGGTTTTTCTTACTATAATGGCGAATATCATTTATTCTGCCAGTCATATCCTTTTGGTCCAGTTCATGGAGTTAAATCATGGATTCACTTTGCTTCTCCTGACCTAGTTCATTGGCATTATTTAGGACCAGCAATTGATCCCGATAGCGATTTAGACAATGCTGGGGCATATTCCGGTTCAGCAATGGAACATAATGGAAAGCTTCTTTTAATGTACACTGGTAATCACCGCGATGAAGACTGGACTAGAATTCCTTATCAAGTAATTGCTGAAATGGATGAAAATAATCACATCACTAAGCCTGATGCGGCCGCAATTCTACCTCCAGAACACGTTAGTGAACATTTCCGCGATCCACAATTATTTAAACATGATGGTAAATATTATGTTTTACTTGGCGCTCAAGATGCTGAAACTAAGAGTGGTCATATTGACATTTATGAATCAGATGACCTTAAGACTTGGCACGAAAATGGCTATTTAGACTTAGGAAAAGACGAAATGGGCTATATGATTGAATGCCCTAACTTAGTTTTCGTTAATAACTATCCTGTTTTAATTTTTTGTCCTCAAGGTTTAGATAAAGCAATTTCCGACTATCAAAATATTTATCCAAATATGTACTGGATTGGCAAGGATATTAACTTAAATGAAGCCAAATTTACCCCGCTTCAATCTCATCCAGCCAACCTAGATGATGGCTTTGATGTATATGCAACACAAGCTTTTAATGCTCCAGATGGAAATGCTTATGCTATTTCCTGGGTAGGTTTACCTGACTGTACTTACCCTACCGATAAAGAAAATTGGGCTAATTGTTATAGCCAAGTTAAACGTTTAGAAATTAAAGATGGTGCGTTATATCAACATCCTGTAGACGCAATCAAAAATTTACGTCATAATGAAACACAGCTCAACGATGAAAAAATAATTAGTCAAAAGGCTGGTAAACAATACGAATTAAAACTTTACTTAGCTGCTGGCCAAGCCGGAAAATTACATCTCGCTTCTAATGATGATTTATCTGCAAGTTTGGTAATTGACTTTAATACGGCTCAAGATGCTAAATTAACGATTGATCGTGCTTCAAGTGGTCCAGCTGTTAACCCAGATTACGGTGCAACTAGAACAATTGGACTTAACGACAACGAAGACTTGGATTTAGATATTTTTGTAGATGGCTCATTATGTGAAATTTTCATCAATGATGGTCGCCATGTTGCAACTTTACGCTTCTTTGCACGAAGCTCAAATCAAAAAATTGCCTTTGACAAAGATACCAAGTACACAGGACGATTATGGAGCATGAATTCTATATTATAGGAAGATGACAATGGTTAAATTAACCGACGTAGCTGCTAAAGCAGGCTGTTCTGTAACTACCGTTTCACGAGTAATTAATAATTATGGCTATATTAGTCAAAAAACAAGAAAAAAAGTTCACGAAGCAATGAGAGAGCTGAATTATCAGCCAAATTCTGTTGCCCGCTCTCTTCAAGGAAAGAAAACCAAGCTTATTGGTTTAATTTTTCCAGATGTATCTAATCCATTTTTTGGTGAATTAGTTTCTAAAATTGAAGACCAATTATTTAATCACGGCTACAAAACAATTCTTTGCAATGCTGGCAATGATACAGAGAAGGAACGGACCTATTTGCAAATGCTCATGGCTAATCAGGTAGATGGGATTATTGCTGGAGCTCATAATCTGGGAATCGAAGAATATCAAAGAACTGGTCTACCGATTGTTTCCTTTGATCGTAAGCTTTCAGATAACATTCCAATTGTTAGTGCCGATAACTTCAAAGGTGGCAGTTTAGCTACCCAAGAACTTTATAATCATGGTGCTCGTCATATCTATTTTGTAGGAAATCCAACGCTAGATGGACACCCTACGCAAAAGAGACTGCTTGGCTATAAAGAAACAATTAAGGAATTGCAATTAACGGAGCATATTCATCCAGTAATTTTTAATGAAACTCTTGCATTAAAAGAAATGGCAATTAAAGACTTACTAGAGAATCATAAAGTAGACGGGATCGTAGCATCTGACGATCTTACTGCTCTTCTGATCATGAACATTAGCCATGACTTAGGAATCAAAATTCCTAAAGATTTAAAGATTATTGGATTCGATGGGAGCAAAGTAGTACGTGATTTTGAACCACGTCTGTCTACAATTGTCCAACCTATTCCTTCAATTGCACAACTACTTGTTAAGCTTTTAGAAAAAAGAATCGACAATCCTACTGAAAAATTAGATAACTATACATACTACCTGCCAGTAGAATTACTTAAGCGTGAATCTAGTGGAAACTAAGAAAAGACTTTAGACGCAATTTAATGTGTCTAAAGTCTTTTTACTTACTCCAAATATAATTTTCTAAAATCTTTCAAATCCTGTTTAGAAAATCCTAATTCCTTCGTAAAGTAATTTTCAAAACCACCATATCCAGCATCAATTGTTTGCGTAATTCCCTTAACAGCCGTTCCCTCACCTTCAGTAACATTCATCTGATTAACCATTTTTATCATCTCAGAATCACTTGGGAGCTGTTTTTTAAGCCCAAAAGTATATAACTCGTTCGTTAATAAATAGTCGCGTGCAATTGTATGCTCGTCAATTCCAAGTCCCTTTAAAATTAGAGCTGTCGTCATCCCTGTACGATCTTTTCCTGCACTGCAATGATATACTAAAGCTTCATTTTCAGGCAAAGTAAGTAATGCAGCAAACACACGAGCAAAAGCTTTTTGACTAGCCGGGCTTAAAATCACATTTTGGTAAATCTCACCCAAATAACTATCAACTTTAGGAATGTGATGTAAAAATCGATAGAGCTTATGACTATCATTAACAAAATTACCACTGCTATCTTCTGCATAGACATGGCAATCCAATACTTCAACGCCAGGCCATTTTCGATCTGGAGCCATTACTTGTTCATTGCTCGTCCTTAAATCACAGTCTACTGTGACATTCATTTTTTCTAATTTTTCTTCATCACGTTCAGTTAAGCTACTCAATGAATCAGAGCGGTAAATTTTTCTCCATTTAACATGCTTACCTTCATTATTTTCATAGCCACCAATATCACGAAAATTTACAGTACCGTCAAAAGTAATTAAGCGATTATGTTCCATAGCTTATCATCCTCGTATCTTATCGTCTCTCATCTTATATTCTAGCTTACTTTCTTAAGGAATTAAGTAATTAAGATTTAAGCAATAACTTTATCTCCAAAATCTCCAGTAATAATTTTCGACGTAGTTACAGAATACTTTCACTTTATTAGTTTCTTAATCTATAATTAATAGTAATAATTTACAAGTAAATAACTTTTGAGGAGGATTGCACACATGTCAAATGAACACATAGAAGCCTTGACAATTGCTGGTCATGATAGTGACGGGAGTGCCGGGATGCCAGCTGACTTACACGCCTTTTATGCACGTGGCGTTTATGGTATGGGGCTCTTAACTGCTGCTGTCGCAGGAAATTCCCAAGGAATTTTTGCCCAACAATTAATGCCATTAGATTTTATTCAAAAGCAATTCGATGTCTTAAATGATGATTTCAAAATAAAGGCCGTTAAGACTGGAATGCTTGCTAATAAAGATATTATCAACGTAGTTGCTAAAAACTTAGAACATTATCAAATGCAAAACATTGTGCTTGATCCAGTAATTATTACTAAGCATGGTGCTACCCTTTTAGCAGATGATGCATATCAAGCATTTCTAAAGAAATTAGTACCACTTGCTACAATTATTACACCTAACTTTTTTGAAGCACAAAAGCTAACTGGTCTTGAATTGAAAAATGAGTCCGAGATCAAGCAAGGTGCTAAAATGTTACAAAAAATGGGTGCAAAAAATGTTTTAATCAAAGGCAGTCATCATAACGACAAACAAACAGAAGTTAAAGATTACTTACTGTTAGAAGACGGCTCAGACGAATGGTTAATCAAGCCCTACTTTAAGACTGATCGCGTTAACGGTACAGGAGATACCTTGTCAGCAGTAATTGCAGCTGAACTTGCAAAGGGTAACGATGTCAAAACTGCGGTTAAAATTGCCAAAGATTTCACCTATGAGGCACTTTCACATCCCATTAACGTTGGTGCAAAATATGGTCCCATTAACCACCTAGCTGCCCAAGAAGAAATGAAACAATAACTTTTACTAACTAGGATTTAAGGCATTTTTAAGTTATACTTTGAACATACAATTTAAATAAGGACGATAATTATGGCAGATAAAACAATTAAAATTGCATACTTATATGAAGACTTAATGAATACTTACGGCGATTCAGGTGACGTCAAAGTAATTCGTTATCTCCTTGACAAACAAGGCTATCAAACTAAAGTTGATAACATTTCTCTAGATGACAAATTCGATGCTAACGACTACGACTTTTTATTCTTCGGCGGTGGTCAAGACTTTGAACAAACGGTTGTAGCTAAAGATCTGCCACGTCACAAAGAAACAATTGAAAACTATATCAATGCTGGTAATCCAATGCTGTGTATCTGCGGTGGCTATCAATTAATGGGGGATTATTACAAGACTAATTCTGGAATTACAATCAAAGGATTAGGTATTCTGCCCCTTCATACTATTTTCAAGGCTGATAAACGGATGATTGGTGATACTCGCTACATGACCGAATGGGGCGAAGTAAAGGCCTTTGAAAATCATTCTGGACAAACTTACTTTGACAATACTAATATGCTTCATCCTTTTGGCGAAATGATTGAAGGATACGGCAATAACCCACAAGATAAAGTTGAAGGTTTACGTTACAAGAACTTTATTGGTTCATACTCTCACGGACCTTTACTTCGAAACACAAATGTAGCAAATGCGATTGTTAAGATGATCTTAAAACGTCACGAGGAGCGTACTGCTAATGAAGTTGAATCCGTTTAGGAAAGAAAGCCTCAAGCGTTATTTGGGTACTGACAAGCACTTTGCCAAAACGCTTGGGGCTTTTGACTTATTGACTATTGGTATCGGCGCAGTTATTGGTACTGGAATTTTTATTCTACCAGGTACTGTTGCCGCTAAAGAAGCTGGCCCTGGTGTAACTTTATCATTTTTAGTGGCAGCTTTAGTTTGTACTCTAGCAAGTATGTGTTATGCAGAACTTTCTTCTAGCATCCCAGTCGCTGGTTCAGCCTATTCATATGGAAATATTCTTTATGGAGAAGTTATTGGCTGGATTTTAGGTTGGGCATTAATTCTAGAATATATGCTGTCCGTTGCAGCTGTTTCTGCTGGCTGGGCTTCTTATTTTAATTCCCTGCTCCATAGTTTTGGTTTACATACACCACATCATTTTGAAGGACCATTCGATCCTTTGAATGGTACGTACCTAAATTTATGGGCGGTTATCAGTGTTTTATTAATTGGAATTTTACTCTCACGTGGAATGAAAACATCCATGAAATTTAATAATGCGGCAGTTTTAATCAAGATTGCTATCATATTTATATTCATTGGTGTTGGTTTGTTTTTCATTAAGCCGAAAAATTACCACCCTTTCACTCCTTACGGTACGACTGGTGTTTTACGGGGTGCTACGACGGTCTTTTTTGCCTTTCTAGGTTTTGACGTTGTTTCATCTTCAGCTGCTGAAGTTAAAAATCCCAAGAAAAACATGCCAATTGGAATCATTGGTACCTTAATTGTGGCAGCTCTTCTTTACATGGGAGTATCAGTGGTTTTAACTGGAATGGTAAACTACAAGCAACTAGATGTAGCAAATCCAGTTGCCTATGCCTTAAAGTTAGTTAACCAAGGCTGGGTAGCTGACCTCTTATCAATTGGAGCAATTGTGGGAATGAGTACAATGATGCTCACCATGATCTATTCAAGTTCACGCTTAATTTATTCTATTGGGCGTGATGGATTATTGCCAAACTTTTTAGGGAAAATCGATAAGCATGGTCTTCCAGAAAATGCTCTCTGGATTGTAACCATCGTCATTGCTTTAATGGGTGGTTTATTTTCGCTAGAAGAACTTACTAGCCTAGTTTCAATTGGAACATTACTTGCCTTTACTTTCGTATCTTTCGGCGTCATTTTATTGCGCAGAAGAAAAGATATTCCTGAAGGCAATTTTAAAGTTCCACTTTATCCAGTAATTCCAATTCTTTCTGGACTTGCCTGCATTGGAATGATGTGCTTCTTATCAGTTAAAACCTACCTTTTTGCTGGTATTTGGTTCTTATTTGGATTATTTATTTACTGTGTTTATGGTTATAAACATAGCAAGATTAGCAAGAAAAATAATTAGTTAGCAAAAAAGCTTCGTTACTGCACAAGTACGTGCGCTATCAAGTAACTAAGCTTTTTCTTATCTTTTATGTTTTGGTTCCCAGTTAAGGGCTAAAACGGCGCAAATAATCATAATTGACCCAATCCAATCAATTGGAGCCATTACTAATCCAAAAATAATTACAGAGCCAATTGTAGCTGAAACTGGTTCAAAAGCATCTAACAAACTAGCAGTTGACGGTTTGATATAGCGAAGCGATCCCATCATCCATTGGAATGGAATTAAAGTACCTATTACAATCACGCCAGCCATCAACCAAAAAATATTAATATTGTTTGGAATCTTCGGCCATACAGGATGTGCAAGTGCCAAAGCTACTCCTGAAAAAAGTAATCCCCAACCTGTAACTACAAGACTTGAAGTATGATCAAGTAACCTGCGAGGAATCAAAGTATTCGTAGCTACTCCGACTGCAGAAATAAGGCCCCAGAATAAGACTGATGGCGTTAAAGATAGTTGATTAAAATGGCCATGTGTAGCTAAAAAGAAAACACCTAAGAAAGCAACGATAGCTGCAATAACATCTACTGCTCGCAACACTTGGTGCTCAAATACTACCATATAAAATAAGACAAAAAATGGCCCAATAAACTGTAAAACGGTCGCAACTGAAGCATTTGCCTGTTGAACCACAATAAAGTAGCAATATTGTACGGGCAATAAGCCTAATAGACCATACGCAATAACGGTAATCGCATCCTTTTTATCAGTCATTGTTTTTAATGGTTTTTTACCAGTTACCTGGGCAAAAATTAAAAGCAAAATCCCACTTACTATCATTCTTACCTGAGAAATCCAAATCGGCGTTATACTTGCACTGATATTGAACAATCCCTTAGCAAATAAACCCGAAATACCCCAAAAAACACAAGCTAAAGCAGCTAGGCATGTCCATAATCTTTTTTTCGTCATATCTTTCCAACTTTCCTAATCTTATGCAAGACTCATAATAACATACTGCAAAAAAATTATCTTTTTCCTCTTGCTTTTTCAAAGTAAATCGATTTAAATATAATTAATATAAAAATTAAAAAGCAATGAAGAGACGAGTAGATAATTTTATTCTTTCAGTGAATTAGCGTTAGTGAGAAGCTAGTAGACCCTGAATTATCGAATAACACTTTTTCGCTGTGCTGCTAGCCTAAATTACAGTAAGCTATGCCGTCATCGGTACGTTATCAAGCCGAGGAGCATGATTGTGCTCTAATAAGCTGGTCTATTTTTAGATAATTTAGGTGGTACCGCGGAAAAAAGCCTTTCGTCCTGAGAACATCAGGAGTGAAGGGCTTTTTCTTTACCCTTAATATTTTTTCTAAGGAGTACATAATTATGACATTGATATTACCTAAGGACTACCAACCCAGTCTAACCATTCGTGATACTGAAGCCGCAATTGTTTTCATTAGAGAAACTTTTCAAGATAAAATTGCTGAAAAACTAAATGTTCAACGAATGTCGGCACCAATGTTTGTTGAAAAGTCTACTGGATTAAACGACAACTTAAATGGTGTTGAACGTCCTGTTTCTTTTGATATGAAAGCTATGCCTAACGATACAATTGAAGTAGTTCATTCACTAGCCAAATGGAAACGTCTGGCACTTAAGCGCTACGGATTTGGAATGCATGAAGGTCTCTACACTAATATGAATGCTATTAGACGTGACGAAGACTTAGATAATTTCCATTCAATTTACGTAGACCAGTGGGATTGGGAAAAAATCATTTCCAAAGATGAACGTAATATCGATACCTTAAAAGATACTGTTAAGCAAATCTTTAAAGCAATCAAAGAGACAGAAAAAGAAGTTGCAGCCCGCTACCCTAGTTCTACTTATCGTTTACCTAACGAAATTACATTTATTACTACACAAGAACTCGAAGACCGCTGGCCTGATTTAACACCTGATGAGCGTGAAGATAAAATTGCTAAAGAGAAAAAAGCTGTATTTTTAATGAAGATTGGGGATAAGCTAAAACGTAGTGGTAAGCCACATGATGGTCGCGCACCAGACTACGATGATTGGCAATTAAATGGTGACCTTTTATTTTGGTATGAACCTTTACAACGTAAATTAGAAATCTCTTCAATGGGAATTCGTGTCAGTGAAGAATCACTAAAAACGCAGCTAAAAAAAGCCCATGCCGAGGAAAGAGCAGCTTTGCCATTTCATAAAATGCTTTTAAACGGAGAGCTTCCTTATACAATTGGCGGAGGAATTGGACAATCTCGTTTGTGCATGCTTTTACTTGGAAAAGCCCATATTGGGGAAGTTCAAGCTAGCATCTGGCCTCCAAAAATGATTGAAGAATGTGAAGCAGCTGGGATGCAAATGCTATAAAAAAGGAGTATCGTTTGATACTCCTTTTTTAATACATTAAATTATTAGTTACTGGTTGTAAGATACGCCTACTATTTTCCTCCATTACTAACTTTCGCTTTCCCGTAATCATCCACAAATAAATGCATACCGGAACGACTACTGAAATAATGGCAACTAACCATTCACCTGTGCTCCCATTCCAAGTACCAGGTTGATCTCCATTTTCTTGTAAAAAAATTAGAAAATCTACAAAAAAATGCATTAACATTGTTAGCCATAATTTACCAGTATATAAATAAACAACCGCAAAAAACAATCCTATACCAAATGCAAATGTAACTTGAGCAATAGTTGGAGCTAATTTTTGCCACCCGAAATTAGCAAAATGAAGTAAGCCGAAAAATAAAGCACTAATAAAAATAGTCACTGGAACTTGCCATTTGTTCTTTCTTAAAGCGTATAAGAGAACAATGATCACTAGATATCGATTCATCTCTTCCATTATTCCCGCTTCAGCAGCTTGACTAAAACTATTCAAAGTAAATTTCATTGGATCAGCATGATAGGAAAAAAGGACAGAAAACAAGTTATTGCCATATCCCCCAAATGCATTCCATATAATATCAACAATTCCAAAAATAATTAAAAATGCCAATACACCATCAGAGAAATTAATTGATTTTTTAAATTTTAAATTAAAGTCAAAATTATAGCCCCATCCCCGAGCTAAAAAACAAGCCCAAATAGTATAGGCAAAAGCAGCCCATAATCCTGTAGAGAGAATTGTATTGAAGAACTTATTGCCCGGGATATGTCCTAGAGTACATATTTCCATTAGATTTTCCATCATCCAAAAGACTAAAATTAGACGCGGAACAGTCCACTTAACTTCAGCACCTACTGCAATTGCAAAAGGGATTAGCCACACTAATCCTATCAAGAGAAAGATGAATGCTACTATTGCACCCATACGTGGCCATATCTTTGCTACTACGTTCATTAATTCAATCCAGCCGCCTAACGACAATAAAGGCAAAAAGATAATCATCAACCATCGATTGAAAGTATCAACTTTGGGCGGCTTTTTCTGCCAGAGCTCTAGTAATAGCATTAAAACTAACAATGGAGAGAAAAATATTAGTAGAAAAACTTCATTATGCTGTAACCATAATTGATGTCTCAAGCCTGGATTAAGATATAAAAAAAGATAAAAAAATATTCCCAGTACTAATTCAGCAATTAATGTATAGCGTGCTTTCTCTTTCATATTAGTTAGTCCTTCTTACTATTACTTAACATACTCCACTTAGCATACAAAAAAGGACTACCTAAGCCAAATTGCCTAGTAGTCCTTTTAATTATTTACTAGCCTTACGATCTTTTCTAGAGATAAAGAACATAATTAGTGGTAAAACAATAAATCCAAAAATCATCATTGCTATTGCATACCAATTAATTCCAGTTACTTGTCCACTTGCATTAACCACACCAAATTGTGCTTTCCAGTTATATTCGACTAATAGGAAGATAACCAAGACAATTGAAAGAATTGGAACAACAATATCAGTCCATATGTTCTTCTGGGCATTTAAGACAGTTTCTGCAGTCTTTCCACGATAAAATTGGATAACTGCTAACGGAACTACAATGAAACCTAGAAAACGTACCATAGCACTTAATGTAATCAAGTTAACCATGTTATATTCAAATGCCATTGGAATTAAAATTGCAAGTAATACTGAAATAAAGAACGTTCTAATTGGAAAATTATTTTTGGTTCTCTTAGTCAGACTCTTCGAGAATTGATTTTCACGTGCCATAGCTTCTAAAATTCTTGGTGCGTTAAAGCTTGAAGCAACATTAATACCAAACATTGAAATTAAAGCACCTACTAGAATAACATCCCTTAAAATTTCATTTTTAAAAATTGCTGCAATCGCTACAACCTGCTTAGTTGTCATCAACGACTTAGGATCAAGCATCATCGCAACTGCAACAACGCCAATATAAACTATTGCAATTACAATAATTGCTAAAGGAATAGCACGTGGCAAGTTCTTAGCTGGATTTTTCATATCATCTGAACCCGAAGCAACTGATTCAAATCCAGTAAAGGCATAAAATGCTGATACAATTGCCATTACAAAACCTGTAGTAGTTAAAGTTGGTACAATCTTTTGACCATTTTGAGTAATTTGATCTACTTCATTTAGGTTACTTGAAGCACCAGTCATAATTAACAAGACTACTCCAGCAACAATAATTAATACTAAGGCAGCTAACTTACCAATTGTTGCTAAATTCATGACATACTTAACAACCTTTTGACCAAATAAGTTAATAATCGTAATAACAGCCATTAAAATCAAAAAGCCGATAGTCACACTCATCGTTTTATTTGGATTACCGCCAAAAATAGAAATTGTTGATTTGATAACCCCAACTGCCATAACGCCCCAAGCTACACTTGCAGAAAAGTAACGTAAAATCCCCATATAGAAACCTACATTATTTCCGAAAGCTGCCTTTGAATACGCATAAGCAGCACCAGATTTAGTTACATATTTTGCAGCTGCTGCAAAAGAAATAGCTAAAATAGAAGCAAAAATTGCAGCTATAAAGTACACAATTAATGCTTTTGAACCAGCCTGTTGAACAACACTACCTGGTGTCAAGAATATTCCTGAACCAATAATCGAATTAATGGCTAAAAGAACAATCGACCAAAAGCCTAATTTACTTGTTTCATTCTCATTCATCTATTACTAACTTCTCTCTACTCTTTTTTCGCATTATCAATAATATATTTAAATAAATTATTTTGATAAGAAACAACTCGATGGAGCATTTCAGGATGCCACTGAACAGCAATCACTGAAGCATCTTTATTTTCAATTGCCTCTACTACTCCATCGACACAACGAGCTGAAACCTTAAAATCAGGTGCAACATCTTTAATTAATTGATGGTGAAAAGAATTTGTCTGTATTTTTTCTTTTCCCAATAATTCTGCAATTTTAGTTCCTGCAACTGTTTCAACAGTATGAGTAAGTAAAGTTGGTGTTTGTCCTTGATTGTGTTTTAATGTTTTCACTTTTCTATAGCTTAAGTCTTGGTACAGCGTTCCCCCGTGATACACATTTATTATTTGCGCTCCACGACAAATTCCTAAAACCGGAATTCCATTTTCTTCAGCTAACTTCAACAAAAGCATGTCAAATTGATCTCGTTGAGGCCAAATATCCCCTAATTTTTGTTCTGGTTCTTCCTTATAATTATGAGGATCAACATCATGTCCACCAGACAAAATTAGCCCTTGCACATTTAAAAGCTGTTCCTTAATCACCTCTTCATTTTCATTAAAGGGAATAATATAAGGAATTCCGCCATTTTGGATCACAGAATCAACGTAATCTTCATTAACATAACTACGACGATAGCCAGGAAAAATACCGCCATCATCGATAATTACAGAACCAGAAATACCAATTATCGGTTTCATGTTGCGCTCTCCTTTTAACTTACTTTTTACCAGTTAGATTTAATTATAGAGTATATATTTTACTACGTAAATACCATAAGTTAAAATTAACACTTTTTTCTCACAGTCCGCTAATTTTTTGTTTCAATAAAAAAATCATCCTTTTCTAGGATGATTTAACAAGTTATTTTTTCTTGCGGTGCTTAATTGCATACACAATTGCTGCTAATACTAGGACACCTGCGCCTACAGTAACAGAAACTCTAGTTTCTGGATTAATAAACATAAAAATCACGATTATTAGCAACATCATAAAAGCAAAATAATTTGAATATGGGTATAACGGTAGCTTAAACGGATGCTTATCCATCAAATGAGTGTTGCTTTTTCTAAATTTTAATTCAGCAATCAAAATTACAAACCATGCCACCATCCCTGGCAAAACAGAGGAACTATAGACAATGACAAATAGCTCTCCCATTGATTTATTCATTGTTGAAACAATCAAGTTTAAAACGAAACCGACCAAAATGCCAACAGTAATACCAATAATTGCACGATCAGGAACAATATGCTTCGATAGCTTACCAAATATCTTTGGCGCTTCTCCTTCATGAGACAATTTAAATAGCATTCTACTCGAAGAATAGATTCCAGAATTTGCACCCGATAAGGCTGCTGTTAATACAACAAAGTTGATAATACCTGCCGCGGCTGTAATTCCTACCTTAGTAAAAGTTTCTACAAATGGTGAACCAATATTACTTAGCTGATTCCATGGATAAATGGTAACAATAACAAAAATCGCTCCAACATAGAAAATCAATATACGCCATAAAACAGACTTTACACTTTTTACGATTGCTTCTTGTGGATTAGCAACTTCTCCAGCTGAAATACCAATTAACTCTATTCCTTCATAAGAACCTGCAATAATTGCCATTGAAAAGAAGAATCCTTTTACTCCACCTGTAAAGAATCCACTATGCGACCATAAGTTGCTAAAACCGAGTGGTTTTCCATGATTACCTACACCAAGTAAAATTACAAACAATCCCAAAATAATCATTAGTATAATTGTTACTACTTTAATCATTGCAAACCAAAATTCTAGAGCCCCATATGCTTTAGCACTAGCTAAGTTTGCTAATAGTAAAAGTGCAATAATAATGATTCCTGACCAAAACACATTAACTTGAGGCCACCAGAATTTTAAGTATTCTGTAGCAGCAACAACTTCAGAAATGCCAACGACAATGTACTGAAAAACGTTAGCCCATTCTGCCAAATATCCTGCTAGAGGAGAAATATATTCTGTAGCATAATCAGCAAATGAACCAGTTCCAGGACTAACATAGAGCATCTCACCAAGTGCCCGCATTACAATATATAAAATCAATTCAACAAACATATACGCTAATAAAACTGAAGGTCCTGTCCATTTTATTGTAGAGGTGGATCCCATGAACAAGCCTACACCAATTGCCCCGCCGAGAGAAATCATTTCCATTTGGCCTGCAGTCATGGATCTTTTTAATTTAGGAGGATGATTTTTCTTATTTTCCATCAACACCATCCTTTCTATGACGAATCAGATAGACAATTGTAGCTATAATCAATACCGCTGCTCCAACTAGTACAGAAACTCGAGTCTCTGGATTAATAAGCATAAATACTACAATAACAATTAACATTAAAAATGCAAAATAATTGGAAATGGGATATAGTGGCAACTTAAACGGATGATCAACCAGCAACTCTTGATTATTATGTCTAAATTTTAGTTCTGCAAGTAAAATTACAAACCATGGAATCATACCTGGCAACACTGAGGATGAGAACACGATTACAAATAAATCTTGTGTAGATTTATTAATTGTAGCAGCGATCATATTTACCACAAATCCAATCAATATTCCCCCGGAAATACCTAAAATTGCATGATTAGGAACAATACGCTTAGATATATGTCCAAATGTCTTGGGTGCATCCCCATCATGAGCTAATTTAAAGAGCATTCGACTAGATGAATAAATTCCAGAGTTTGCACCTGATAATGCAGCCGTCAAAACCACAAAATTAATGATACTTGCTGCTGCTGTAATTCCTACTTTGGCAAACGTAGTTACAAAAGGTGATCCAATACTACTTAATTCATTCCATGGATAAATGGTAACAATGACAAAAATTGCTCCAACATAAAAAATTAGAATTCTCCATAAAACAGATTTGACGCTTTTTACGATGGCCTCTTGTGGATTAGCAACTTCACCAGCAGAAATTCCAAGTAACTCTATTCCTTCATAAGAACCAACGATAATTGACATTGAAAAGAAAAAGCCTTTTACTCCACCTGTAAAGAAGCCACCATGTGACCACAAATTACTAAAGCCAGTTGGTTTTCCTCCATTACCTACTCCAAAGAAAATCACAATGAAGCCCAAGATAATCATCAAAATAATAGTTACAACTTTGATCATAGCAAACCAAAATTCAAGAGAAGCGTACGCTTTAGCACTTGCCAAATTTGCCAAAACAAGAAATAAAATGATAATGATTCCCGACCAAAAGACATTAACTTTAGGCCACCAAAATTTCAAATATTCAGTTGCTGCTACTACTTCAGACATTCCAACGACAATATATTCAAATACATTAGCCCACTCTGCGAGATAGCCAGCTAACGGATGCACATATTCAGTTGCATAATCAGCAAATGAACCAGTACCTGGATTTACATATAGCATTTCTCCTAAGGCACGCATTACAATGTATAAAATTAAGCCGACAAACATATACGCCAATAAAACAGATGGTCCCGTCCATTTTATTGTAGAGGTGGATCCCATAAATAGTCCGACCCCAATTGCACCACCTAAAGATATCATTTCCATTTGACCAGCAGTCATAGAACGCTTTAACTTAGGCATTGACTTTTTATTTTCCATTATTTAATGCCACTCCTATAAAAAAAACTAGCAGTCACTCGAGAGCTAGTTTTAAATATCAACAAATTGATTAATGTCATTTTAATACAGGTAAGCAGCAATTCCAAGAACTTTTTGACAAAAAATAAGGAACTCAGCCTTAAAACTAAGTTCCTTAATTTAATTTCGTGTAAAATTACGTTTGATCTTTTGCCAAATTGTAAGAGCTCTTCTCATATTATTTGCCGGAACATGCTTTCGAATAGCACGCAAAGTCGGCTTTACATGTCTTGCAGCAAAGATAAAACTACCATTTTTTTTAGTACAAATCTTAAATCGTGGAATATATTTTCCACCAAAATATACATCTGCTACTACAACAGTTACTTCGTTCCAAGGAATTTGCACATAATCATTAGGATTGTTATCACTATAGAATTCGAACCCCTTGTCACCAACTAGGACTTTCCCATATGTAGGAATTCCTCTAAACCAAGTCGCTGTATCAACATATTCTGATTTTGTATTTAGTGATTGAACCATATAAAAACCTTTTCATATATAAGAAAAACGGTCTAGATCAGACCGTCTTTTACTTATTATTGTTATAGTAAGCCAATTACGTGACCTAAAATACCAACAACGAAGATACCAATAATAATAACAATTGGTGAAACTTTCTTCTTTAGTAGCCACATACATAAGAAAGTTAATAGCAATGCAGCAAGACCAGGAATCAAACTATCTAAGTTTTGTTGCAAAGTTGTTTCCTTAATTTTATCTAAGGCCATACCATTACCTAAATTATATTCAGATAATGCTTTGTGAATGCCTTCTGCACCCTTTGGAAGAGCGTTCCAATCGATGTAAGCACCCTTTTGAAGTGGACCACTTGAAACAACTGGCTTAAAGTTAATCGTTACCCAACGTTCAATTAAGGCACCGATAACAAACATACCCATCATTGAAGCACCACGAGTGATCTTTTGTAATAAACCACCTGAAGCATCTTCAGTAATCTTAGTACCAGCTTTGTAACCCATTTCTTGAGTGTACCATAAGAATGCCATACGAATTACATTCCATAATACAAAGAATAGGATAGGACCTAAGATATTTCCACTCAAAGCAAGTGAAGCACCTAGTGATCCAATAATAGGACGAACCGTGTACCAGAATACAGGGTCACCAACACCAGCTAAAGGACCCATCATACCAACTTTAACACCTTGAATAGCAGTGTTATCAACATCGGCACCGTTAGCCTTATCCTCTTCTAAGGCAAGAGTAACACCAATAATAGGTGATGCTAAGTAAGGGTGTGTGTTAAAGAATTCCAGGTGTCTCTTTAATGCAAGAGATAAATCCTTCTTTTCTGGATACAATTTTCTTAAGGCTGGGATTAAACTGTATGCCCAACCACCGTTTTGCATTCTTTCGTAGTTCCATGAACCCTGAAGGAAAGTAGAACGCCACCAAACCTTAATACGATCTGATTTACTTAAAGTTAATTTCTTTTTTGCAGTTTCAGTCATTTATAATTAGCCTCCTCTCGCTCAAATTTTAATAGTCATCCAGGATGTCGCCCAATGGGTCGCCTGAACCAGAATTAGAGTTGTTATTGTTTCCACCTTTAGAACCTTCAAGAGCAAGGTACATAATAGCAAGTGAAATACCAATACCACCAAGAGCGATCAAAGTTAATTCCTTAACAGCTGCTAAACAGAAACCAATAATGAAGAATGGCCATACTTCACGACTAGCCATCATATTAATAACCATTGCGTAACCTACGGCAACAACCATACCACCACCGATGGTCATACCTTCATTTAACCAAGCAGGCATTGCGTTTAAACCAGCACGAACAACGGAAGCAGGAATGGCAAGTAATAAAGCTGCTGGAATAGCAATTCTTAAGCCTTGTAAAGCAACAGCAATCATTTGCCAACGATCAATAGCTTTCCAGTTAGCTTCTTCTGCTTTTCTATCCATAATATGAACAATAGCAACTGAAATAGTACGAACTAACATAGTCAAGAATAAACCAGCAACAGCCAATGGAATAGCAATACCAATAGCAGTACCAATACCCTTTTGTCCTTGTCCACCTTGTACCAAAATAATAGTTGAAGCAACAGATGCTAAAGCAGCATCAGGCGCAACAGCAGCACCAATATTAGCCCAACCTAAAGCAATCATTTGTAGTGAACCGCCAAGAATAATACCTATAGTTAAGTTACCAGTAACTAAACCAATTAAAGTACATGCCACTAGAGGTTGATGGAATTGGAATTCGTCAAGAATTCCTCCCATACCTGCAAAGAAGGCAACGACCACTACCAGAATCATCTGAATAGCATTCATTTATAAAAATCCCCCTATAATTTATTTCTTTTCATCAACTAATTTTTGAGCTTTCTCCAAAAGTTCATCCATATTTTGTTTACCGTCAGAAGGAACTTTACGGACATCAAATTTAACGCCCAAATCTTTTAATTTCTTATATGTGTCAATATCTTTTTGGTCCATTGCCAAAACAGTATTCACATTAACTTTACCATCACTGTAAGCCATGGAACCGATATTCAATTCTTTGATATCCATTCCACCTTCAATAGCTTTAAGCGCATCTTCTGGATTTTCAAATAAAATTAATGCTTTAGTATTTCCAAATCGTGGATCTTTTACTACTTTAAGCATTTTATCGATTGGAACAACATTCGCAGGCACACCAGCTGGAGCGGCTTCCTTGATCATTGTTTTACGAATTTTATCCTTAGCAACATTATCTGAAACAACAATAATCCGATTTGGATTCATTGCTTTAGTCCAACCAGTTGCAACTTGACCATGAAGAAGACGTGAATCGATTCTAGCCAAAACATATTTAATGTGACCATCACCAATAACAGTACCTTCTGGAATTGCACCTTGTGGTTGTGCATCAGAATTGGAAGCTGATTTTTCAGTAGTCTCTTTAGGCATAAGAGATTCAGGTTGCGTCTTAATTCCATCACGACCTGGCTTAACAATAGCTTTGGCAATATCATGGGCATTATCACTTCCCATTCTTTGACCTAAAGCTTCAATAACCATTGGTAAGTTCATACCAGAAACAATAGCCCAAGTATCTTCATGCTCTTTAACGAGATTATTTGCTTGGTTAAATGGCGTACCTCCCCATAAATCGATCAAAAACAAGACTTGGTCTTGATCATCAAAAGAAGCAACCGCCTTTTCCATCTTAGCTCTAATATCATCAGGACCTTCATCTGGCTTCAAAATCACATGAGCAAGATTTTCTTGTTTACCAAAAATCATCTCAGCAGATTGAAAAATTCCATCAGCAAAGCCACCGTGACTAGCTAGGACAATTCCTACCATTTGATTTCCCCCTTAATCAAAATATCTTCACGAATACTTTATAGCGGAATAAATGTATACGTTTACTTTTAATATCATACCATTTTTTTACTGAAAATGCTTGCATAATAGCAAAAAAAATCAAAAAATAATATCTATACAAAACAAAAAAAGGAGAATGAAGTTATTTCTCCATTCTCCCTCTTTTATTTCTTCGCTTTACCTTACTCCGGCTGTCAGACTCGAACTGACGACAACCTGATTAACAGTCAGGTGCTCTACCAACTGAGCTAAGCCGGAATATTAAAAAAGAGCACGGCGACTGCCTACCCTCGCAGGCAGTTTCCCACCAACTACTCTCGGCGTTAAGAAGCTTAACTTCTGTGTTCGGCATGGGAACAGGTGTATCCTTCTTGCCATCGCCACCGTACTCTTTCTGAGCTTTTACACTCAAAACTGAATATAATCTTCCGCTCTAAACCTTTGAGCTTTGGTCAAGTGCTCGACTGATTAGTACTAGTCCGCTCCACATATCGCTATGCTTCCACTCCTAGCCTATCTACCTCATCGTCTTTAAGGTGTCTTACTGCTTACGCATCGGAAATCTCATCTTGAGGGGGGCTTCGCACTTAGATGCTTTCAGCGCTTATCCCTTCCATACATAGCTACCCAGCGATGCCTTTGGCAAGACAACTGGTACACCAGCGGTATGTCCATCCCGGTCCTCTCGTACTAAGGACAGCTCCTCTCAAATTTCCTACGCCCACGACAGATAGGGACCGAACTGTCTCACGACGTTCTGAACCCAGCTCGCGTGCCGCTTTAATGGGCGAACAGCCCAACCCTTGGGACCGACTTCAGCCCCAGGATGCGACGAGCCGACATCGAGGTGCCAAACCTCCCCGTCGATGTGAACTCTTGGGGGAGATAAGCCTGTTATCCCCAGGGTAGCTTTTATCCGTTGAGTGATGGCCTTTCCATGCAGTACCACCAGATCACTAAGCCCGACTTTCGTCCCTGCTCGAGGTGTACCTCTCGCAGTCAAGCTCCCTTATACCTTTACACTCTGCGAATGATTTCCAACCATTCTGAGGGAACCTTTGGGCGCCTCCGTTACATTTTAGGAGGCGACCGCCCCAGTCAAACTGCCCACCTGACACTGTCCTCCAGAACGCTCAGCTCTGCGAGTTAGAGGATCCATCAAACAAGGGTAGTATCCCAACATTGCCTCCAGTAAGACTAGCGTCCTACTTTCTCTGGCTCCTACCTATCCTGTACATGTTTAACAAATACTCAATATCAAGCTACAGTAAAGCTCCATGGGGTCTTTCCGTCCTGTCGCGGGTAACCCGCATCTTCACGGGTATTATAATTTCACCGAGTCTCTCGTTGAGACAGTGCCCAAATCATTACACCTTTCGTGCAGGTCGGAACTTACCCGACAAGGAATTTCGCTACCTTAGGACCGTTATAGTTACGGCCGCCGTTTACTGGGGCTTCAATTCAAACCTTCGCTTGCGCTAAGCTCTCCTCTTAACCTTCCAGCACCGGGCAGGTGTCAGCACCTATACGTCATCTTACGATTTTGCAGATACCTGTGTTTTTGATAAACAGTTGTTTGGGCCTATTCACTGCGGCTGATCTTTTACCATCAGCACCCCTTCTCCCGAAGTTACGGGGTCATTTTGCCGAGTTCCTTAACGAGAGTTCTCTCGCTCACCTGAGTGTTCTCCACTCGACTACCTGTGTCGGTTTGCGGTACGGGTAAAATTGCTCTGGCTAGAAGCTTTTCTTGGCAGTGTGACATCATGACCTTCGCTACTTTAATTTCGCTCCGCATCACAGCTTGATTTCTTTAGACAAGCATTTGACTCATCTTTCTTCTTACTGCTTGCACATGTATTTCCAGCAACATGCGTCATTAGCCTCCTGCGTCCCTCCTTTGCTCATATCGAACAATTTCAGTACAGGAATCTCTACCTGTTGTCCATCGGCTACGCCTCTCGGCCTTACCTTAGGTCCCGACTTACCCTGGGCGGACGAGCCTGCCCCAGGAAACCTTAGTCTTTCGGCGGATAGGATTCTCACCTATCTTTCGCTACTCATACCGGCATTCTCACTTCTAAGCGCTCCATTAGTCCTCTCGATCTAACTTCTCCGCACTTAGAACGCTCTCCTACCACGCATATCCTTTGATATGCATCCACAGTTTCGGTACTATGCTTAGCCCCGGTACATTTTCGGCGCAGCGTCACTCGACTAGTGAGCTATTACGCACTCTTTAAATGGTGGCTGCTTCTAAGCCAACATCCTAGTTGTCTACGCAACTCCACATCCTTTTCCACTTAGCATAGATTTGGGGACCTTAACTGGTGATCTGGGCTGTTTCCCTTTCGACTACGGATCTTATCACTCGCAGTCTGACTCCCGTGCATTGATATCTGGCATTCGGAGTTTATCTGGATTCAGTAACCCCTGACGGGCCCCTAGTCCAAACAGCGCTCTACCTCCATTATCATTCACACGAGGCTAGCCCTAAAGCTATTTCGGAGAGAACCAGCTATCTCCAAGTTCGTTTGGAATTTCACCGCTACCCACAACTCATCCCCGCGATTTTTAACTCACGTGGGTTCGGTCCTCCAGCGTGTTTTACCACGCCTTCAACCTGGTCATGGGTAGGTCACTTGGTTTCGGGTCTACGTCATGATACTCTCTCGCCCTCTTCAGACTCGCTTTCGCTCCGGCTCCGTCTTTTCTGACTTAACCTTGCACCATAACGTAACTCGCCGGTTCATTCTACAAAAGGCACGCCATTACACTTTAATGTGCTTTGACTACTTGTAGGCACACGGTTTCAGGTTCTCTTTCACTCCCCTTCCGGGGTTCTTTTCACCTTTCCCTCACGGTACTGGTTCACTATCGGTCACTAGTTAGTATTTAGCCTTGCGAGATGGTCCTCGCGGTTTCAATCGGGATTCCTCGTGTCCCGACCTACTCAGGATCCTGCTAAGTCTCTCTGCAATTTCGCTTACGGGGCTCTCACCCTCTCTGGCTTATCTTTCCAGATAATTCTGCTATCGCTTCAAGTGCTTTCCTGCAGTCCTACTACCCCAACTGGCAAGCCAGCTGGTTTGGGCTCTTTCCTGTTCGCTCGCCGCTACTTGGGAAATCGATTTTTCTTTCTCTTCCTGCAGCTACTTAGATGTTTCAGTTCACTGCGTCTTCCTTCAACAGCCTTAACAGCTCTTGATAATACCTCCCGGTATTGGGTTCCCCCATTCGGATATCTCCGGATCATTGCTTACTTACTGCTCCCCGAAGCCTTTCGTGGTTCGTCACGTCCTTCATCGGCTTCTAGTGCCTAGGCATTCACCATGCGCCCTTTTCTACTTGACCTATTTCAAGTTGAGTTTCTCTCTTCTCGGTCGCTCTTCAATCTGTTTTTTCGATTGTCTCGGTTTTTTGCTTTAGATTATATTCAGTTTTCAATGTACTAACCCTTGAGACACAACAGTCTCAATGGAGGCTAACGGGATCGAACCGATGACCTCCTGCGTGCAAAGCAGGCGCTCTCCCATCTGAGCTAAGCCCCCATCATTGCCTTTTATCAAAGCTTTCACTTTGAATGGGCCTAAATGGACTTGAACCATCGACCTCACGCTTATCAGGCGTGCGCTCTAACCAGCTGAGCTATAGGCCCGATTGTGCTTGGCTTGTTATTCAAGTTGTTTGAGGTAATACCCTCAAAACTAAACAAAGTTTCTCAGTGTGCTTCCGCTTGGCTTTCTCGATGACTTCTCTTTAGTGCTCTCGCACTCTCCATCATCTTTCGCCTTCCTTAGAAAGGAGGTGATCCAGCCGCAGGTTCTCCTACGGCTACCTTGTTACGACTTCACCCTAATCATCTGTCCTACCTTAGACGGCTGACTCCTATAAAGGTTATCCCACCGGCTTTGGGTGTTACAGACTCTCATGGTGTGACGGGCGGTGTGTACAAGGCCCGGGAACGTATTCACCGCGGCGTGCTGATCCGCGATTACTAGCGATTCCAGCTTCGTGTAGGCGAGTTGCAGCCTACAGTCCGAACTGAGAACGGCTTTCAGAGATCCGCTTGCCTTCGCAGGTTCGCTTCTCGTTGTACCGTCCATTGTAGCACGTGTGTAGCCCAGGTCATAAGGGGCATGATGACTTGACGTCATCCCCACCTTCCTCCGGTTTGTCACCGGCAGTCTCATTAGAGTGCCCAACTTAATGATGGCAACTAATGACAAGGGTTGCGCTCGTTGCGGGACTTAACCCAACATCTCACGACACGAGCTGACGACAGCCATGCACCACCTGTCTCAGCGTCCCCGAAGGGAACACCTAATCTCTTAGGTTTGCACTGGATGTCAAGACCTGGTAAGGTTCTTCGCGTTGCTTCGAATTAAACCACATGCTCCACCGCTTGTGCGGGCCCCCGTCAATTCCTTTGAGTTTCAACCTTGCGGTCGTACTCCCCAGGCGGAGTGCTTAATGCGTTAGCTGCAGCACTGAGAGGCGGAAACCTCCCAACACTTAGCACTCATCGTTTACGGCATGGACTACCAGGGTATCTAATCCTGTTCGCTACCCATGCTTTCGAGCCTCAGCGTCAGTTGCAGACCAGAGAGCCGCCTTCGCCACTGGTGTTCTTCCATATATCTACGCATTCCACCGCTACACATGGAGTTCCACTCTCCTCTTCTGCACTCAAGTTCAACAGTTTCTGATGCAATTCTCCGGTTGAGCCGAAGGCTTTCACATCAGACTTATTGAACCGCCTGCACTCGCTTTACGCCCAATAAATCCGGACAACGCTTGCCACCTACGTATTACCGCGGCTGCTGGCACGTAGTTAGCCGTGACTTTCTAAGTAATTACCGTCAAATAAAGGCCAGTTACTACCTCTATCTTTCTTCACTACCAACAGAGCTTTACGAGCCGAAACCCTTCTTCACTCACGCGGCGTTGCTCCATCAGACTTGCGTCCATTGTGGAAGATTCCCTACTGCTGCCTCCCGTAGGAGTTTGGGCCGTGTCTCAGTCCCAATGTGGCCGATCAGTCTCTCAACTCGGCTATGCATCATTGCCTTGGTAAGCCGTTACCTTACCAACTAGCTAATGCACCGCAGGTCCATCCAAGAGTGATAGCAGAACCATCTTTTAAACTCTAGACATGCGTCTAGTGTTGTTATCCGGTATTAGCATCTGTTTCCAGGTGTTATCCCAGTCTCTTGGGCAGGTTACCCACGTGTTACTCACCCGTCCGCCGCTCGCTTGTATCTAGTTTCATCTGGTGCAAGCACCAAATTCATCTAGGCAAGCTCGCTCGACTTGCATGTATTAGGCACGCCGCCAGCGTTCGTCCTGAGCCAGGATCAAACTCTCATTTTCCTTCTTGAAAATGAGCTTTTTATCGTTTAGCTCTAAAACTTTCTTTGAGTTATCTCAAATTTATTGCTTGCGAATTGACTTCGCTTTTGTTTGGGATTTTTTATATCCCGCACACTTTCAGCGAAACTTTGTTCAGTTTTCAAGGTACTACCGTTGCCGTGTGACAACTTTTATATTATATCATGTCTCTTGAGCTTTGACAAGTTATTTTTCTTGCCCCTCATCTTTCTCAAATGACAGCTTTATAATATTATCATCTTTCTGCTCCCTTGACAAGCTCTTTGCTTGGCTTCCTGCCTCTGCTTCGCGCTTGCCTCAAACAGCATGTATTACTTTACAGACTTTTCTCCTTTTCGTCAACCCTTTTTTCTAAAAATTAGCAATATTTTTTTTGAGTGCTAAAAAAGGTCCCACAAAATGAGACCTTTTACTATTTTTGTAACTTAGAATGTTTTACACCATACGTTACATATACAACTATTCCAGCTATTAGCCAAATTCCTACCATAATTTTTGTCATCTTTGGTAGCATCCAGATGAAATATACGCTCAACAGTCCAGATATGACTGGTAAAACTGGATAAAGTGGCATTTTGAATCCATTATTTACAATATCTTTTCTATGACGAAGCGGAATAATCCCAAAAGATATTAAAGCAAAAGCAATTAAAGTACCAGCATTTATTAAGGACGCTAATTCCATCAATGGGACTAATCCAGCAAAAATAGCTGCTACTACTGTAGAAACAATTACAGCATGATCAGGAATCATCTTTTTAGCATGCACGCTTCCCATGGAGTCAGGCAGCAATCCATCTCTTCCCAAAGCATAGAGCAGTCTTGATCCACCCAGCAGCATTGTAATCATTGCTGTAAAAATCCCCACTAATGCTCCAACTGTAATCAACTTATTCCAGGCAGTTAATCCAACAACTTTCAGTGCATATGCTGCTGGATCGTCAACATTTAATTGCCTATAGTTGACCATCCCTGTCAGAACTAAAGAGAAACTCACATAAAGTAATACTGCAATAATTACCGTTCCCATAATTCCTTTAACTACATTTTTAGCAGGATCTTTAGTTTCAGCACTATTAGCTGCTAAAGCGTCAAAGCCAATAAAGGCAAAGAACACTGTCGCTGCTGCTGTAGAAATTCCCCCCATTCCTAATGGAGGAGTTTGAAATTTCTTCGGATAAAAAGGAACATAATTTTCTGCCTTAATATAAAACAGTCCAATCGCAATAAACAAAATGATAATCGCAACCTTGATAATTACTGCTATGTTTTCTACACGCTTCGATAAATTAGCGCCTTGATATAAAATTAGAGCTACAATTAAAACAATCAAAACTGCAGAAAGATTAATTACTCCGCCTTCCATTGGTCCCGCTTCAAGAGCCTTAGGCAAGTGAATACCAATTGGCGCTAAAATATTATTATTAAAATAAGAAGCAAAACCTGTTGCTTCGGCAGAGACAGCCAAGAAATATTCTAGTAGAAGTCCCCATCCGATTATCCAGCCAACAATTTCTCCGTAAATCACTGAGCCAAAAGAATAAGCAGATCCAGCTACTGGCATGGCAGAAGAAAACTCTGCATATGCCATTCCAACCATACCAGAAACAATTGCCGCTAATAAAAACGAGATTGCAACAGCAGGTCCAGCATGCTGAGCTGCTTCATGACCAGGTAAAATAAAAATACCTGTTCCAATAACTGCTCCAATTCCCAGTGCAACTAGATCGCGTGCATTTAAATGTCTAGTTAATCGAGAATCCGCTTTTAAAAAAGTATTTACTGGAACTTTCTTAAAGAAATTTTTCATCCCAATTCTCCTTAATTTATTTTTAATTATTATACCTGATTTCGTCGGGATTTCTACCCTATAATTAAAATTAATTAAAAAAAGAGACGACGAATTAATTCGTCGTCTCTTTTCAAAATAGTATTAACTATTTATTTTCTTTTTTATCTGCCTTTTCAGCTTCTTTAGCGTCTTTCTTTTCTTGTTCGCGTGTTTCTTTATCAAGCAATACATCTTCAAGTACTTCACCATTTAAGTATAAGTGCTTATCGTCAATGGTGAACTTAACTTCCTTAGTATCAGGCTTAGAAACAATTAACTTAGCAGCTGGGGTTTCAAGATCTTGTTCAACAACTCTTCTTAATGGACGAGCACCAAATTCTTTATCATATCCCTTCTTAGCCAAGTACTTCTTAGCATCAGCAGTAACGTGAAGTTTGATGTTTCTCTTAGCAAGAGACTTCTCCATCTTAGCTAAGTAAAGGTCTAAGATCTTAAGCATATCTTCACTAGTCAATGAATTGAATGGCACAATTGCATCAAGACGGTTCAAGAATTCTGGTCTGAAGTAAACTTCAAGTGCCTTACGTAAAGCATCTTGATCATCGCCCTTGAGTAACTTATCAGAGTATCCAGCGTTTGAAGTCATGATGATGATAGTATCCTTGAAGGAAATTGTTCTGCCTTGTGCATCAGTCAAACGACCATCATCCATAATTTGAAGTAAGGCATTAAAGACTTGTGGGTTTGCTTTTTCAATTTCGTCAAGCAAGATCAATGAATATGGTTGGTGACGAATCTTTTCAGTTAATTGTCCGCCTTCACCATAACCAACATAACCTGGTGCTGAACCAATTAACTTGTTAACAGCCATTTGGTCTTGGTATTCTGACATGTCCAAACGTACTAAAGCATCAGCCTTGCCGAACAACTTAATTGCTAATTGCTTAGCCAATTCAGTCTTACCAACACCAGTAGGACCAGTAAGTAAGAATGAACCAGTTGGGCGGTTAGAATCCTTAAATACTTGCTTACGAGCAATTGCATCAGTGATGATATCAATAGCCTTATCTTGGTCAATAACAACTTTCTTCAAGTCAGCAGCTAAGTTAGCATTCTTTTGAGCTTCATTTGCATTAATTTCGCTCATTGGAATACCAGTCTTAGTTTGAATCAAAGAGTACATATCTTCTGGTGTAACTTTAAGTTCACTAGCTTTGCCTGCAGTCTTAAGGTCTTTCTTAAGATCTTCAATTTCTTTCTTAAGCTTAGCAGCTTCATCGTATTTTTCATTTTTAGCTGCTTCTGCCTTTTTACCTTCTAAGGCATGAATCTTATTTTTGATTGAAGTTTCATCTTTTTGATCCATTCCTAAAGACTTCTTAGCACCAGCTTCATCCATTAAATCAATGGCCTTATCTGGCAAATGACGATCATTGATGTAACGGTTTGAAAGTTCAGCAGCAAGCTTTAATGCTTCTGGATCGTATTTTACATTGTGATACTTCTCATATCTTGGAGCTAAGCCCTTCAAAATTTGAACAGCATCTTCAATCGTTGGTTCTGGTACTTGAACTGGTTGGAATCTTCTAGCTAAAGCTGGATCCTTTTCGATTTGTTGGTATTCACTAGTAGTAGTTGCACCAATTACACGAATTTCACCACTTGCTAATGCTGGCTTCAAAATGTTAGCAGCATCCCCAGAATTGTTTTCTGAATCAGTAGAACCTGCACCAACAATATTATGTAATTCATCGATAAAGAGAATAACGTTCTTGTCGCCTTTAGCTTTATCAATAATCTTCTTTAATTTTTCTTCAAAACTACCACGAAGAGAAGTACCTGCAACTAACTCATTAATGTTCAATTCAATGATGTGGGCGTTCTTAAGTTTTTCAGGAACGTCTCCATCAACGATTCTTTGAGCTAAACCTTCAACTACTGAAGTTTTACCAACACCAGCAGGTCCAGTTAAAACAGGATTGTTCTTCTTACGTCTACTTAAAATTTCAATAACTTGGTCAATAACAGCTGTACGTCCAATGACAGGATCATATTTACCCTTTTTAGCTTGTTCAGTTAAATCAACACCAATTGGCTTTTCCTTTTGTTGTTGGCCATTTTGTGCTCCTTGTTGTGGTGCTTGACCAGCACTATATCTCATTGGTTGTTGACCATTAGACATTCTTCCATCATTGAAAAAGTCTCTGTTTAATTCATTAAACAAATCGTCAAAATTGTAGTTTCCATTGTCAAAGTATGCCATGCTTTACACACTCCTCATATTCTCAAAAATTTTAGCACTTACAACTAATGAGTGCTAACTACTCACATTTTTTATTATAACAGGTTATCCACAGAAAGCCAAATATTATATCATATTTTTTCCACAGATTATTTTAATTTGTGAATAAAATAGGCACAATGTATGTTTTAAAGTACATTGTGCCTAAATAATTTGTGAATTAGTATGTTAGTTTTGTTTCTAAATTATTTATTTTTATTATTTTTCCAATCTTTTAATTATTTTGATTTTTATTTTGATTTTTTCGACTTCCTCTTGGTTTTTGACCATTTCCTTGCACGTTATCTCCACTATCTTTTCAAGCAGATACTGTTCAATCAGCTGAACTACTTGTTTATTCTGCGGCAATGAAGAGTGCTGAGCATCCGCTCCAGTAACAGTCATTGTAGTATAGTGCTTTACTTGATTTTGGAAAATATATTTTCCTGCAGCCACACTACTTTCTGGCACTAATCCATCAGATTCATAATTTAGTCCACCTGATACAGAATACACATCTAAGTTCTCTGGTATTTTCTTTCGATTTTTAATAAAATCATTTAGCATTTCCGTCTTATGATCAATATTACTTTCATTAAAGTTATACGGGGTACCTAAGGTCATTAATTTCTTGATACGAATTTCATCACTATAATCATCATAGTAATTTTCTAGCCAATAAGTCCAAATTAATCCCCCATTAGAATGACCAAAAGCCTTAAAATTATTAAATTTGTATTGCTGACTAAGTTGCGCAAATGCTTCATCAAACCAACCAGCTTGTTTTTTGATATTAGCATAGCCATCATGATTGTTTTCAAAACCTACAACAATAAAGGGTTCATTATCATTACGATTGATTTTTCCACTATATTTTAGCGTTCCATCTTTTTTAACCTGAATTTTCAGTAAACTATGCTTTTTAAAAGTACCTTTATTCAGTAAATTAACTAATTCATTAAACCGTTCAGTCGTGGCACTAGAGCCGGGAATCATAATGACTGGTGACATTTGTGATTTTCGTCTCTCAGCTAAATCATGATTGGCACTTTTGATCCAGAAAAAAGTTGGAATGGACAAAACTATTAAAAAAATAAATGTTCCTAATAAAAGTAGGCGGTTTTTGGATACCTTTTTTCTATTTAACATGTTTATACACCGCCTCCTCATCATTTAACAAATCAATTTCATCCTGGACATCCTTAGACATTTTAATGATCGGTAAATATAACAAAATATCTAAGGCAAATAGTAGCATTGAAAATACTAAAGCTTGCCACGTTCCATTTGTAGCAATAAAGGCTACTAAAGGGCCTGGTGTGCCAGATAAGACATTATAAGCTGAGGCAGGAACCAAATGAATTGCAATCATACTAGCAGCTAAAAGCATATTCATAACTGGTAAAACTACATATGGAAATAAGAATAGTGGATTAAGCATAATCGGTATACCTAGAAAAGCACCCTGATTAGAACCAAATAATGTCGGTATAAAACTCCAACGTGCCACTCTAACAATGCTGCTTTTTTTAATAAAAATTAAAATACCAATTAATAAAACTAAAGTTAAGCCGCTCCCACCAAATCTTCCATAAGATTGATATAAAGAATTCCCCACATAAGGATTAGGTACATTCCAGCTTGAGCCATGAGTTAAAGCATAGTTCAGATTAGCAACATTGGTCGCACTATCGCTCCCTGCCGTCAAAGAAGCTAGCGGCTGACCAATTCCTAGCCAGTTAAGTAGTAGTGCTAGGAGTAATAAAGGAATAAATACTCCTAAGTTTAAATTGTTCTGACCTTGACTTTGAAAAAATTGATAAAAATTAGTCGCTACTACACGCACATGAACCAAACTAGTTAAAATACCAACTATTAAGCCAATTACCCAAGTTGCAAGCATCGGACGGAAAGAATCAAAGGCTCTTTGCTTAATTTGCTGTGCGCTCTCTGTATGCCGATGGTGATATTCGACTCCTAAAAATCTAAAAATAAGCCCAGTACCAAATCCTATTAAAAGGGCGAATAAAAAGCTATTAATATTTAAAAAACGCCAATTAAAGGAAAGCTGAAAATCTCTCGTGTCCCTAAAACGATACGCGCACAAAAGCAAGGCTAACATTCCTGAAACTCCAGCCATTTGAGCATCTTTTTGATACAGACGAGCAGTATATTGAGCTGAAAAATAAGCGGTAAACAAACCAAAAGTGCCAAATATTACACTGGTAACGCCTTGACAAGAATACCATGCCGCATTAAATAAATGGTCAGGCAACCATTTATCAAAATAGAAAATATTTGATATTAAACTTGTAGGTGAAAAAACACTCTGCCATAAAAATTGGAAAATACTACCGACAACAGCTAAAGGCATTAACATCATCAAAGTTCGATCTGCCACTCTAAAAAATGCTAGTCTCCGAAGTCGAACGATAGTTTTAAAAATTACTTTCTCCATATTTCACTAATCCTTAGTCCTTTAAGTCTATCCTTTAGTTTAAATTAAATATAGAAAGAAACCTATCATTTTTCATTAAAATATCGCAAAAAATACAAAATTTAGGAATCATTGATTTAAGAGAGAACATGATATAATGATGAAGAAGATAACAAGGGAGAAAAATTATGGCTAAACGAAGTTTTTCTATTAATGATGAAACTGACCGTCTACTCAATTACTACCTAAATCACTCTGAAAAAGATTGGGACTCAGTAATTAATGAAGCAATTAAATATTACATTTGCGATCATTTAACACAAAAGCAAGTCCATGAGGCAATGAAGCATACAGGAAAGGATGCTTTTCCAGCAGATGAAGTTCTTCGTAACTTTAATAGCAGCTGGATGAATGGTGATGCTTAATATCGATTGCATAAAAGACTATCTTAGGTCAAAATGAAAGTAGCATTATTAAAAAGAAGCTGACAATTGTCAGCTTCTTTTTATACGATAAATCTTAATTTAAAAGGAGGAACACACATGTTAAAAAAGCATGCGCTAGACCCTATTAAGTTAATTTGGCTATTTGCTGGTTCTCTAATCATCAATACTGGCGTTAGTTTTATTTGGCCACTAACTACAATTTATATTCACAATTATCTTCACGAAACGCTCACTATAGCTGGGATTGTATTATTTATTAACTCCGCTTTTACAATGGTAGGAAATGCACTAGGTGGTTTTTTATTTGATAAGTGGCATCCATATCAAACACTTTTAACTGGCGTAAGCATTTCTACATTATCCACTTTCTTATTGGTCCTCTTTCATGGCTGGCCAGCCTATCCAATCTTGTTAATTACTTTAGGGTTAGGTAATGGGATCGTAGTTACTGGTTTAAATTCTATTGCGACTCTAATTAGGAGTCGAAATGCTTCTTATGTTTTTAACGTTTTATATTTCACACAAAACTTGGGACTAGTCTTTGGCTCGTTAATGGTTGGATTTATTTTACCCTTCGGCATTACTTATATTTTCCTACTTGCCTTTATTATGTTTGCATTTTTAAGTATCGTAGTCTTTCTTGAATATCGCGGTTTAAATCAGGCTCATGCTGCTAAAGGTAAAAAAGTAGCTGAATCAGAATATCAAGAACAGATTCCCTATGGTGCAAAAAAAGCTATTTTTTCTATCTTAGTTTGTGTTCTAGCAGCTTGGATTGCATATGAACAATGGAACTCAAACATTTCTTCCTACATGTTAGGCTTACATATGAGTGTACGTTTATACAGTTTGCTTTGGACTTTAAATGCTGTTTTAATCGTACTCATTCAGCCTCTTTTAACTTACTTCGACGATTGGCTAACCCAGCACTTACACGGTCGTTTATATATTGGTTTCAGTTTATTTGGATTAGCTTTCTTATTGCTAATCGGGGCAAGTCACTATTTTAGCTTTGTCTTAGCTATGGCTGTCCTGACTTGTGGTGAAATTTTAGCCTTTCCTGCTGTTTCCACTTTCGTTAATGATCGGGCCACTAATAAAGATAAGGGAAAATATCAAGGAATTGTTCAATCAATTACTTCAGCTGGTCGTGCTTTAGGGCCACTAATTGGTGCCTTAGTAATCGATAATTTTTCCTACTTGGTTTTATTTATCTTTTGTACCATTTTAGTTTTAATTTCCGTTCTTCTATTTGCACTGATTAATGCTTATAACAAGAAAAAGATCGCTAAATAGCGATCTTTTATTTTATCTATTTTACAAGAAAAGCCTAATTCCACCAACATCGGAATCAGGCTCACACAGTGTTAGGTACCGTTATTCTGACCAAATAAAAAGCTACGTTTTCGCTACCGTAGAAAACGCACTTTGTTACAACGGTACAGGTAAATATTAGCACAGCAATCATACTTGCACAACCAGTTTTAGCGATGCTTAAATAGCAAAAAAAGAGATGGAAAACATGTTTCCATCTCTATGAAGCAGCCTTTATCAGATTTTCCATAAGATCATTACACATCTGTCTTACCTTAAAATAATCCTTAACCGGATAATTAGACTGAATCACTAATACATCCCTTGTATCATTAGAAATTCGATAGTACGTTGTGTAACCATCTCCAGAGCCATTTGAAGAATGAAAATCAGGGAAATTGTAAAAACCAGCATTATACTTAGCAGGATCGGCAGGAGTGTATACTTTTTGCACTGAAGAAGGTTTGATTATTTCTCCATTTAAAATAGCACTAGTAGCTCGATACAAGTCTTTATTGGACATTACCAAACATCCTGCTCCTAAGTCTCCATGCACCTTATCAGCTGAGATAAAGTGCGGTACTAAATATCCTTGGGAACTCTTGGTATAAGGGATTGCAACCTTAATTTGCTTATTCTTAGGAATATCCCAATAAAATTCAGTTTCAGACAGACCTAGTTTTTTAATATAGGTATCTTTCACAAGGCTTTCATAAGTACGATGAGTTACTTTTTCTAAAATACCTGACAGCAAAATATAATTAATTGATGAATAGACGCGTTGATTATAGTGTCGTTTATCAAAAATCACATTGTGCTTGATGTCATATTTAATCCCTGCTTGGTTGTTTTTGAAGACAGGAGTCCCGTAATTCGACTCATCTTTTCCGCGTAAACCAGCCTCCATAGTTAGAAGCTGCTCAATCGTTATTTGATTAGCATGCGGGACTTGAGGATAAAATTTTGATAATTTATCACTAAGCTTAAGCTTTTTTCGCTCAACCTGTTTCATGACCAAAGTACCAGTAAAAACTTTATTGACTGAATTAATAAAAAAAGCAGTCTTTGGTGTATTACGGACTTTTTTACTGATATTGGCATAGCCAGTTGACTCATTGAGAATTACTTTATTATTCTTAATCGCCAAGACGTTACCAATAATCCCTGCCTGTGCTAGTTTTTTTTTATATCTGCCGCTGCCTTACTTTTAGTACTTGGCATTTTTACGTCAGATTTATTACCCCAAGCTTTAGTGAAGTAGTAACTATCAAGTTTGTAATTAACTGGATGATTCTTTTCTTCCATAAATGGCTTCACGTATTGATCTACTTTTAGCCAGCCATTCCAGCCGAGGTGAATCGTATCTTCCATGAAGAATTTCTTTCCACCATCTTTTGATAAATCAGCAATATTGTTAAAGCCTTGAGAGGTAAGTTGTTTAGTAATTTTAGCAACGCACTCTTGATACATTGTTTGAGACAAGCCGGTGTACTTAGCCCATTTTTCATTAACAGGTGGGATAATAAACAAAACATTCACATGTTCATGAGCTAACTCATTTAATACTAATTCAAAGTCAGCATATTCTGGTGACTTAGTGTAGTCAAAGCTTCTTTGGGAATTCTTTAACTTCTTTAAGTGCTTATTATTTAGCTTCTTATCAAAGAAACCATTAGAAATACCGAATTTATTGTTAGTAGTACCTTGCTTACCTTGTTCATTAGCGAATTGACGCAAATTATCATATGCGTAAGTACCCGGTAATTTACCAGCTTCTTTTTGAATCTTAGGAATATTATTAGTCATCCCTATCGAAGAAAAGAAGTTATCCTCATTAGCTAGCATCCGACGTCTAGCTTTCAAATATAGGGTTTGATACTTAGACAATTTCTGTCCTGAAGCTAATGTCATTAAAGCATACTTCGTAGTTTCACTAGCAGTTCCAGCAGGCATATCTAATAGCCGTCTTGCAGCGTAGCGCGTAGCAACGCTATCTTTAGCACCTAAAATCCAGTCAACAGCTTGAAGCTGAGAAAAGTACATGCCAAAAGCAGCTGGATTTTGTCCCTGCTTAGTAAACCACTGCGGAGAAATAATAAATACAGCCTTCTTGTTAGAAAGTTGATTTACTGTTTCCTGCATAGTGAAAAAGTGGGTTAATGATTGACTTCCCGGTCCTCCTAATAAGAAAGGTCGATAATTTCTCTTATATTTATAAGCTAAAACACTTGGGTGCAAAGCATCCATTCTTGACAATTCACTAGAGCCATAAAATGGAACATAGCCTTTTTCAAAAGCCGCTTGCTTAATTGATTGCCCCTTGAAAACAGTCTGAGATTGTGAAACTGAAGCTTTAAATAAGGCATTATCCGACTTTTCACCATTTTGCCATGGAATCAAAAATAAGATCACTAGCAAAATGAAAGCACAAAGAACTGGGCCAAAAATCTGCCACAGTTTGCGTTTATTACTCATTTCTTAAGCTTTCTACCTTTGCAATGATTTTATTTGGAGTATCCCAATCTTCACGGTGAAATTCTGAAACTGGTGCAGTAACACCACATTTATCCTGCAATTCAAGTAACATTTGAACAGTTGCCATGGAATCTAACAAACCATTTTCAAAAATGTTTTCATCCATTTGATCACTTAAATCTTCACCAGTTAATTCATTTAAAATATCTAAAACAGCTTGCTTTGTATCCATAATTAAGAAAATCCTTTCAAAAATAATAAATTACTTCCAGCCAAACCATAATGTACTCAAGAAACCTGAGAAAATTAGGAAACTGAAACAAACAACATTAAATGTTAAGAAGATCGCAAACCACTGGGTAAACTTATTATGTGGAATTTGCTTACGGTGCTTACGCTTAAATCTTAGCCAAATATCATTAATGATAATTGCCAAAGCATGGTAAATACCATATACGATATAGTACCACGTTAAGCCATGCCAGAAGCCCATAATTAAGAAATCTACTAAATATGCGACTTGCGATAATCTAATTCTATTCTTTACCAATTTATGCTTCATTGCAAAGAATGTAAAACGCATAAAGATAAAGTCACGGAACCAGAACGACAGAGTCATGTGCCATCTATTCCAGAAATCTTTAATATTTTGAGAAATAAATGGTTTATTAAAGTTCATCGGAGTTCTAATTCCCATGAAATATGAAGTACCAACAGCAAATAAAGAATATCCCGCAAAGTCAAAGAAAAGGTACATACTGTAGCAGTACATATAACCAAGAAGAGCCCAAGATAAACGTAGACCACCATTGGCTTGACCATAAAACAGTGCATCTTTAGCTAATTGCGGCAACCATAAGGTACCAAAGATATAGCCAATAATAAATTTATACAAAAATCCTTGGAAAATATATCTTGTCCCAAATTTTAGGTTTTCAATATATTTGTCTCGCTCTGGTGCCTTATCATAGTCTTCCTTAAATCTCCGATAACGATCAATAGGACCCGAAGAAATAGTTGGGAAGAAGAGCAGGAATCTTGCATATGTAATTGGATCGACTTTTTTAATAGTTTTATCGCGAAGTTCCATAATAACTTGCACTGTCTTAAAAGTTAAATATGAAATTCCGAAGAACCCAATTAAATCAGCAGTCTTATTGTGTGCTAAAGGCGCAATCTTTACTGCTGCTAAAGGTAAAATTGCCAGGATAACGGCTAAACAAAAAACAGAGGTTTTATTCTTTCCAGAATTAACATATTTTTGATAAGCAAAAGTAATTAAAAATTGGAAAATAATATATCCAATCAGTTGAACTCCCTGTATCCAGTCTTTACCATTAAACATCAAAAACAAAAATAGTAATGAAACGAAAGCTTCATAAGTCTTAAAGCGCCGACCATGATACAAACCAATAATTAATGGCAACAGCGCAATAAAAAGAATGACGAAGTAACGCGGATTACTATATGGCTGAATGTTGATCACGCGTTATTTACCTCCTTAATTACTTGTTTAATATCTACCTTACCGTTTTGAGAAATTGGCATTTCATCACGGTAGATAAAGCGTTGAGGAAGCATGTATGGCATAATATCTTGACTTAAAGACTCACGTAACTTTTTAGTCAATTCAGCATCATCGTACTTTTCTCGTACTCCATCAGCTAATTCAACTACAGCCACTAATTGTTGAACCTTATGTTCTTTATTGTATTTAGGAGCAACAACGCCATAACGTACTAATGGATTCTTAGCAAGATAGAAGTTAATTTCTTCTAGCTCAATTCGGTAACCATTGAACTTAACTTGGAAATCAATTCTTCCGCGATAAAAGAGCATATTGCCATCTAAAAATCCTAAGTCCCCAGTACGGTAACTTGCATGCTCTCTATCTTTAAAGAAAGCAGCCTTAGTCTTTTCTGGATTATTTAAATATCCTTTTGAAACACTAGGTCCTTCAATAATAACTTCGCCTTGATCCTTTTCTTCACCTTTTGAAGTATCAATTGAAATTTTAGTATCTTCTTTAGAAACCCCAATTGGTAATCGATCATACTTATTCAAAACATCATCAGTAATTTCTACTTGAGTAACAGCAACAGTTGTTTCTGTAGGACCGTAAGTGTTGAAAATATGGCTATCTGGGAATTTCATCTTAAGCATTTTAGCTGTCTTATGACTTAATTCTTCACCGCAGAATAGAAAATGTGTTAATTCCGGATGGTGCTTTGCATCAAAAGTTGGATCCAAAAAGCTCATCTCTACAAATGATGGTGTTGAAACCCAAACGTTAAATTTTAATTGTGGCAAAGTCTTAAATAACTGACCTAAATTCTCAGTTACATCATGAGGTAATACTACTAGCTTGCCGCCTGCAGTTAAAGCAGGATATAGGCTCATAACAGATAAGTCAAAAGAATACGGAGCTTGTGCTAAAAAACTAGGTTGATCTGGAAGTGAAAAGTCATTTAACTCCCAATTTACAAAGCTCAGTAAATTATCATGACTAATTTGCACACCTTTAGGTTTACCGGTAGTACCTGAAGTAAAGATAATATAGAAGTTATCATCCCCACTTACAAATTTACTTTGATCAACCGCTGTGTGATTATTAGAAACTTCCTCAGGAGTTAAAACTTTGATATTTTCCATTTCAATTGGAAGCTTATCAATTGCAATTACCAATGGAGATTCAGAAACCTCTTGAATCATTAACAAACGTTCACTATTAGAATAGCTAGCAATCGGAATATAAGCATGTCCCGCTTTTACAGCACCAAGAAAACTGGCAATCATTTCAAAGGTTTGACCACCCCAAATCATTACTGGGGCTTTTTCAGGAAGATCTAATTCGCTAATCTTAGCTGCATATGCATCTGAGCGAGCTTTCAAGTCTCCATAAGTATTAGTTTCGCCAAGATAATCATAGGCGATTCGGTTTGGATCTTCAGTAGCAATTTGATCGATTGTCTTGATTACATCTTTAATCATTTAATGCGACCCTTTCAGTTCTAGAAATCTTTATAAATAAATTTTGCAGCCCCAATGCCGCTATATGAGTACAAGTAAACTAGCACTACAAGCACTGCAAAGTAAAAGAGAGTTTTAGCAATAAATAAGCCGATTTCTTTTTTCTTTGTATTATTTTGCTTATCTTTATTTTCTGCCATGCTTACACCTCGTAATCTTTTTTCTAAATTTTACAACATTGTTATAAAACAGGTTAACATTTTTACTATTTCTTAGAAAAATAGCATGAACAGAAGTAATTATACCAAAAATAGCCTTAGTTATGGATAGTTCGCTATTATTGATTACGTTTTCTTTCTATAAAATAACCAATTCCTAAAAAAATAGTCGGTAAAATCGAAACAAACACTAAGACTACTAAAATCACCTTTAAAAGCCAGTCAGGATTTTCCCACTTTTTATCATTGGCAGTTGTTAAAGCATAGGCTGAGAATAAAACAATTGTAATTAGGTTTATTAAAAACAAGCTGCTATGTGAATATTGATACAGCATTAAAACACTGCTTCCTGATACCAAGCCACTCCAGCCTGCTAATCGTACCCAAAAAGCTATCTTTTTAACCATTTTAACCCCCTAGTAAGGCATTAATATTCGCTGATAAAATTCGGTCGACAATCATAATTTGATCACGTGCATACGCCTTGGCACCAGATTCAAATAACATTAGTAGCTGACCATTTTGAACATAAATTTGTTCTAAGTATGGCGGCATAACTACAACTTTTTCTGCATTTCCTTCATCTAGATAGTTCAAAGCTGAAATTGGGAAAAAGTATAACTTAGAGTCCTTGCTTCCATAAGATTGGCTTAAAATAATCCAGTTTTGATAAAAGGCGATTCCTTGAATCTGTCGATCCATTGAAGCACTTCCAGAACCTAAGGCCCAAGATACTTGACCAGTTACTGCCTTAATTTGGTCACTAGTGATTGTTCCTTTAAAGTTCCCTGAACGGGCAATCGGATAACTAGCAATTTGTCCTTGACCATCTGTATTAAAAAAGCCAACAAACAACTGATTGTCGTAATAAGTTACACAAGATGCCCTTTCAATTGTTGGCAAAGCAATTACATTATCATATTTAATAGGTTGCTTTTTCTTATTATAACTGTATTTTTCTAATTTCTTTAATGAAAAGGACATTAGGGCTGAAGAATCGTCTTGACTTCCTGTTACCCAAATATTTTTAGCAACTGGATCATAAGCAATACCGCCCAAATGCGGCGCTCCTGAAACTTGAATGGTCTTTAAATACTTACCAGTTTTTTTATCTAAGCAGTAAATTACAGAACGATGAGTATGAGTTGAATCATAGGCCGTAATTAATAAATATTTACCGGCTACAGTTAATCCTTGCGGGGTCATTGTATCGGCATCTGTTAGCTTCTTTTTATTGAAATCATAGCTTGGCGTTACAACTTGTCCTGGGATTACGACACTGCTACCGATTTTACTAGCACGTGGCGTTTCATAGGCTGCACTATAGACATCAGGATACTTTTCATTCAGTAATTTCTTAAAATAGGCTAAATTATGATGACCTGGGCTAATGCTTGTACCATCCTTTGCCTTTTCTACATCTGGTCTAGATGTAAATGTTGCTTTTGCCTGTTCTCGCTTTTGATATTGCTGATAGCCATAGTAACCGCCATAACTAACCCCAGCAATAATTGCCAAAATTAAGATTAGTTTAAACAGAATCTTTAAAAATCTTTTCATTAGCTTTCCCTACCTAAATAAACAACTTCCTTAATTCGATATTATACCTGAACAGTCCATTTACTATATGAAAATAAAAAATTAAGCAAGTATATTATATTTGGTTCTAGTTTGTACTATAATATATTAATTGTAGTAGTGGATTAATAATAATTCACTGCTATTAGCATTAACATCCAACTTTTTATTTTCATTCTTACTCCTCCAAGTAGATTGAATAATAACAAGATCAGCTTAAAGGCTGATTATCTATCTTTGAAACGACTTATGCACTTCCCAGCATAGGTCGTTTTCTTTTTAACGCATTAAAAAAGAGAATCCTGATTATGGATTCTCTTTTCTTGTATTGAGGATTGTTATAAAAAATCTTGTGCATTTACCAGATACCAAATTGATTGATTAATTTGAATATTATCTCGTTCTTTTGTAATTTTTTATCGGTTGGGTGCACAAACAAATTCCATGCTTCTGATTGTTTTTTAGAAAGACGCAGTCCTCTAAAAGCAAGTGCGTCATTAATGTAGCTCATTGTTTTTCCAACTCGAACAGATAAGGTTATTCCCTCATACTTCTTATTCTGTAAATCAAATATTGTTTCATCAATAACTTGATATAACTCAGTAAAATCAGTAAATTTATTTAAATCTCCATATGGCTCATGTTTTAATTGATACTCTAAATTTTTAAGCAATACAATTGCTTCTTTAACTTCTGCTTCCATATTTATCTTGGCCACCCTCTACCACCACTAATAAATCCTGTGGCAGCACTATTAGCCATATTATTAATTGTACTACTTACTACACCGCCCCAATTAACTCTACATTTACCATTTTTTAGTGTAGTTGGTCCATAAGAATATCCCTTTCTACATTCCACGTTTGATCCCCACGGCATTGGATCATACCAGCCGGGAGTAGCAGCAGAAACGGTATTACTGCTAAAGTATAATGCAGCTCCTGTCATAACAGGAATAAATGCAGTCGCTAAGAATAATTTACTCTTTTTCATGATATTTACCTCCAAGTTTAGAAAAAAAGTTTTAAAAGTTTGTTTTTTAAGAAAGCGCCTTCATCTAATTAAATTTTATCATACCAATTATAAATATCAATTAAATTTTTAAATATATATTTCAATATTATCTACTTTTGTACAAGTGATTTATCCGTTAGGATTCTACGTTAATATTAGTAGCATACCAATTATACATTTTCACCAAAAAACAATTGTATAAAGTCAGCTTTCATAATACGATTATCTTATAAAGAAGAATTCTTAAATTTGTTGAAATATACAGAAGGTGAAAAAGATGGTTTCTAAAGATACAATTATTGCTACAATGACCGATTTAGTAAACTCACTTAATGAAACAAATCCAAGTTCAGAATTTACTAACTTTCTTGCAGACAGTCTAGCAACTATTAAATCAAGCAATGGCGTTGCTTTCACGGGTCAGCTTCAATATTTCTTCAATCGCGCACCAGTTGTAAAATTTTCTGATAATATCACTTTTACTCCTGAAGAAGAAAAGCTATACCATAAACTCCTCTCTCTAAACGAGTTAGGAAACAACCTTTGGGGCGCAAGTTTATAATTTATCCCAACTTCTTTAACAAATTTAACTTTTTTAATAAAAAACGTCACAATTTGTTCACATTTTCCCTCTAATATATAAACCATAGCAACGGGGGAAAACAAAAACCCCATCGCTATTAGCATTAACATCCAACTTTTTATTTTCATTCTTACTCCTCCAAGTAGATTGAATACATTTATCAGTCTTTGACTGATCCTATACTTATATATCTAAAATCCGCGTCTTTCCCAGCGCGGATTTTTTTGTGGGCTTATTTCCAAGACTTTCCTATAATAGAAGTGAAAGGGAATACAAATTTTAGAAATTAGTTATTTAAGCATAGGAAGGATTATTATGTTCTCACCATCTATTCAATCTTTGATTGAAGAAAAAGCAGGTTCATTTATCATCCCTGCCTCTAGAATTGCATTCGTAGAAGATGAAAATCCACTCTACCATGCTTTTTTAATTCTTACTAAAATGAAATACTCAAAAATTCCAGTTTTAGATAAGAATCAAAAAGTAGTGGGTTTAATCAGTTTGGCAATGATTACAGATAAGATGCTAACGCCTGATAATATCGTTATCGAACCTTTATCAGACTTAAAAGTCAAAGATGTAATGCAAACAGATTTTGAAACGATCAACTTTGCGCATACTAATCTTGAGACGCAGCTACATCTTTTAGTTGACAATCCTTTTGTTCCAGTTGTAAATGACAACAATATTTTTCAAGGATTACTTACAAGAAGAGAATGGATTAAGGCGTTTAATTACGTAACTCATTCAATTGATGATAAATATGACATTACTAAGAAGAGCAAGCCAAGCGAAACAAACTAAATCGCTTAAATTTAATCTATTAAGTGGTATAGTAATAGTGTTTTAGTATTACTTGTTAAATTAGTTGGAGGTAAAGCTAATGAGACATCAATGGAAATTTTTTACAATTCTCGGAATTGGTGTCATTGCAGCAATTTTAGACTTTCTGTGTGGAGCTCCTAAAATTGGTACATGGCCAATCTCAGGTATCTTAATTGATATCTTCGGAATTTTTATGGCAATTACAATGCTCCGTGAAATGATTCATACGCTTGAATCAGGCCGCTGGGGCGTAGATATCCTGGCAATTATTGCCGTGGTTTCAACAATGATTGTTGGCGACTACTGGGCAGCTTGGATGATCTTAATCATGCTTACCGGTGGTGACTCGCTTGAAGACTACGCTACCAGTCAAGCAGACAAGGAACTACGTTCTTTATTACAAAACTCACCAAGAATTGCTGATAAGCTAGTCAATGGAAAGATTGAAGAAGTTAAAGTCGACGATTTAAAGATTGGCGACACGGTCTTAATTAAGCCAGGTAGTCAAGTTCCTGTCGATGGAGAAATCATTAAAGGTAATTCTAGCTTTGACCAATCTTCATTAACTGGTGAATCAGTTCCCGTAGATAAAAAAGTCGGCGATGACTTAATGTCAGGGTCAATTAATGGGGATGCAGCAGTAGAAATGAAAGTTACTAAGGCTGCTAAAGATTCTGAATATCAATCAATCGTTGCCTTAGTTAAGTCTTCAGAAGCAAAACCTGCTAAGTTCGTTAAGATGGCTGACCGCTATGCAGTACCATTTACCATTATTTCTTTAATTATTGGTATTGCAGCCATGATTACTTCTGCTGTAACTAATCCAGCATTAGGTTGGCAAGGTCACTTCTTACGTTTTGCGCAAGTTATGGTTGTTGCTTCGCCTTGTCCATTGTTAATTGCTGCACCAGTTGCAATGGTTTCAGGCATGAGTTCAATGTCACGTAGCCACATTATTGTAAAATCTGGTACTACGCTTGAAAAATTATCTCGTACCCTAACTTTTGCTTTTGATAAAACTGGTACTTTAACTGAAAACCAATTAGTTATTGATCAAGTTGTTTTAGCAAAAGATAGCTCAATTTCAAAAGAAGAATTACAAGGCTTGGCAGCTAGCGTTGAACAACAATCAAGTCATGTTATCGCTACTTCATTAGTAAAAAGCACCGATAAAAACTTAATTAAACCAGTTACCAACTTGAAAGAAGCTACTGCTAAGGGTGTTAGCGGTGAAGTAGATGGTAAGTTAGTTAAAGTTGGTAAACTTTCTTATGTTGATCCCGATCAAGAAAAAATTACTGTTAATTCAACAGCTGTCTTTGTTTCAATTGACAATAAATTTGCTGGATACATTACTTTCCAAGATCAAATCAGAAAGAATACACCAGAAACCATTGCTCGTCTTCGCCGTCAAGGCATCAAGCAAATTATGATGTTAACTGGTGACCGTAGATCTGTAGCTGATAAAGTGGCTACAGAAGCTGGAATTAGAGAAAGCGAAGTTCACGCTGATTTACTTCCTGCTCAAAAGATTCAGGCTATTAGAGATGTTAAACCTAACCTCAGACCAGTTGCCATGGTTGGCGATGGTGTTAACGATGCACCTAGTTTAATGGCTGCTGATGTTGGTATCGCTATGGGTGCTAAAGGCGCAACTGCTGCTAGTGAAAGTGCTGATGCAGTTATTATGGTTAACGATATTTCTAAAGTTAATGATGCGGTCGCAATTTCTAAACATACAATGAAAGTTGCCCACGTTGATATTATTACTGCAATTTGTATCGTTATCTTAATTGAATTGATTGCCTTTACCGGTATCATTCCAGCATTCTGGGGTGCGATCTTACAAGAAGTAGTCGACCTAATTACTATCTTGCTTGCTCTTCTTGCTAAAACTAAGCCAACCAATCCTAAACAAACAGGATTAAAAAAATAAAAAAACTAGTTTGCAACCAAGAAAGTTTTTAGCTAAACTAAAATTTAGTTAAATATTTTTCATTAGTGGTTGGGTTTTATTTAAAACTTTCAAGATTTGCTTATTTGGGTCAATAAGCGCTTGGAAGTTTTTTTATTTACCACAAAGTTATAGAAAGCTGGAGAAGATGCACTTTTTAGGAGAATTAATTTTAATTCTGCTGGCTACTACATTATTAGGGCAACTGTTTTCACGTCTTAATATGCCAGCGGTTATTGGTCAATTATTATCAGGAATTTTATTAGGTCCAGCCATTTTAGGGCTAGTTAAACCAAATGAAATTATTTCACTTTTTTCAGAGTTTGGTGTAATTCTGTTGATGTTCTTAGCTGGTCTTGAAAGTGACTTAGACTTACTGAAAAAATATTTTAATCTAAGTTTCACTGTTGCTGGAATTGGCGTTATCTTGCCTGTCTTTTTCATGGGGATTGCAAGTTACTTATTTGGAATGAACTTCCTTGAAGCCCTATTTATTGGAATCGTATTTGCAGCTACTAGTGTTTCAATTTCAGTTGTCGTATTGCAAGAAGCTAATCAAATTCATACTCGAACTGGTACAGCTATTTTAGGCGCAGCTGTGGTTGATGATATCTTAGCAGTAATTGTATTAAGTTTATTTACTACCTTTAGCCATGAAGGTGGTAAAAGTGGTTTAACTAATAATTTCTTTCTTAATTTATTAATTGAGGTAATCTATTTCGTCGTTGTTTGGATTATCTTCAAGTTCATTGCTCCATATTTTATGAAACTAGCTGAAAAGATTGAAGTTGATTATGCTGTAGTTATTGGCTCACTTGTACTTGCTTTATCAATGGCTTGGGCAGCAGATTTTGTAGGCTTAAGTGCGGTTGTAGGAGCCTTTTTTGGCGGTCTTGCAATCAGACAAACTCCGCAATATAAAGAAGTTCAATCTTCAGTTAGCGCAATCGGATATTCAATTTTTATTCCAGTATTTTTTGTAAATATTGGTCTCTCAATGACATTCGCCAGCTTTATTAAAGATATTTGGTTTATCATTGTAATGACAATTTTAGCTGTCGTGTCTAAGTTCTGGGCTGGTAAATATTCAAGTGAATTATTTGGCTTTACTAAAAATGAAGGAAACATTGTCGGTGCTGGGATGGTATCACGTGGTGAAGTTGCTTTGATTGTTGCTCAAATCGGAATTACGCACCATCTCTTCCCAGAAGATATTTACTCAAGTTTAATCTTGGTAATTATTATCACCACTGTCCTCTCACCATTTATTTTGAACTACTACATTAAGCGTGGCGTAAAGAATAACTAAAGCAAAAACGAATTAGCTGTGATTGTAGCTAATTCGTTTTTTTCATATTCTAATTTATTGAAATACTTCCTGTTGGAATATCTATATCTACTTTAGTAAATTTAGAAAGTGAATAATCTTGATTAACCACTTTTTGATTAGCTATATTAAACATAGTCCATCCTCCAACTAATATAATTACAATAATGCCAATGCTAAATAATGTCTTTTTCCAATTCATCTAAATATAGTCCTTTAAATCAAGTATTTCGTCATATTGCTTTAACTCATCTTCTTCATAGTGGTGAATTACTTCAATGAAAGTTAAATTTGCAGCTAGCAAATATTGATGAATTATATCAGAAGTTTTTTTATCAAGAGAAGCGTTAATTTCATCGAGTAATAGGACTGGTCTTTCCATTAAAATTGCTCTAGCTAATTCAATTCGTGCTAATTGTCCACCAGATAATTTATCCGCTGCTTCCCCCAATTGATAATCAAAACCTTTTTCTTTAATTAATCCATTTAAGTCTAATTTATCGCAAACTTCCTCTACCTTTTCCCGGGAAATGTTTTTTCCTAAGGTTAAATTAAACAATAAACTATCCGCAAAAATAACCGGTGCTTGGCTTGCATATGAGAATAAGTCTGGAAATGTACCAGCTTTTACTCTTTTATCATTTAATCTAATCGCCTCTGCTTTTCCATATTTTCCATATAGTAAGAACTGCAATAAAGTCGACTTTCCTGCTCCAGATGGTCCAATGACAGCAATTTTCTTACCTGACTTGATGTTTAAGTCAATCCCAGTAGCTAATTGCTTACCATCTCTCTTTAAGATCAAATCTTCTACTTGTAAATCCTGTAAACTTACAGCTTTACTATTTTCTTGATCTGTTTCTTTATCTAAAAAGTCATTAACCTTCTCAACAATCTTCTTAGTAGTAGACAGTTTACTTCTATCATCTAAGATAAATAAAATTGGATTTATAAATGAATTGGCTAATTGCACAATTGCAAATAAAGCTCCTAAACTTGTTTGTCCTTTTACAACTAAATAAATTCCAAATAGAAATGGCATCAAAAATGTAACAATATTCCCAACAAAATTAATCCATGAGTTCGTATCAAGGTTTAAGAGATTCATATTACTCAATGCCTGTTCTAGCTTAGAAATTGTTTGTTTATTTTTAGCACCCGCCTGATTTTGACCATCATATAAATGTAGCGTTTCAACACCCGCTAAGAAATTTTTAGTCTGATTAACGTACTTACTATTAGCACTAGTCCACTTTTCAGAAGATTCTTGAATCGGCTTTTGAAAAACATTAGAAACAATCATTGGAATAAAAGATCCAACTAGGAATAGTAATGTAAGTAGCCAATTAACTGCTAAAGCATAGCCTAGTGCTAATACTAATGAAAAAATCTGCATAATAATTTCAATTTGAGCATTAAAACGATTAGTTTCAAGTAGTTTAAAATCATTAGTTAAAAATCCTAAACTATCACTATTTTCGTCTTTTGACTCTTCTAGCATTCCACCCAAAATATGTGTTCTTAAATAAGTGTTAGTTTCCTTAATTGCACTAGTTTTCAATCTGTTAAATACTAGACTTGCAATTAAGGTAACAACTAATGCTGCAATGATAATAGTCAAAAATTGCGCAATTTTATCCCAATTTTTATTAGTAGCAATATTAGTTAGTGTTTGCACAACATTGGCCATAATAATATTTTGAAAACTAGCAATTAAGCCGAAGATAATCATCAATACGAATCTAAATTTATTTGAATACTTAAACAGCATTTTCTTCATCCCCTCATCGATTTAAACTTGTTGATAAGAGTATATGATGAGATTATACTTAAAAATGAATCTCTTGCAGATCTGCAAGTTAGTTTTTGGAGAATGAAAAAATGTATGGTCATGAATTCAAAGAATTACGCTTAGAACAAGGTATTACGCAAAAAGAAGCCTGCCGTGGAATCTGCTCAGAATCAAAACTATCACGCTGGGAAAATGATCAAGTCGAGGTTGAATTTAGTACGGCAATGAATTTACTAAATAGAATTCACATTACTAGTCATGAATTTATGGGTTGGTCCAAATTTTCACCACGGCCAGAAATAGATCCTGAGCTTTCTGAAGCTATTGAAAAAGAAAATATTCCGTTTCTTAAACGAGTTACACAAAAACAACTAACTAAGTATCATAAAAATCATAATAAGTTTGACTTATTTATGGCCGCTAATCTATGTAATCAACTTTTTATCATCGAACATAAAAATTACTTGCCTCCTATTGACCAAAAAAAGCTTTTTGCAATTTTTTCAAAAGTCAATTTATGGAGTCAATACTATATTTCAGCATTTGGTGCATCAATTTTTCTATTCAATCCTAAGCAAATTTATGGTAGTTCAATGCAAATCATTCGTAATATTGACCGTCTTAAAGAAGCTGAAACTAGTTTTAACTTAGAAATCATTATGGGAAGTTTATCAGATGGTATTTTACGGCTGATTTCACTTAATGAATTGTCTTACGCTCAAAAATTAGTCAAAGAGCTTAAAAAAATCGAATTACCACAATATTTAATGTTTTTTACCCTAACTTTGACCTATTTGCAAAAGGCAATTGATTACATGAAAAATAGTGATGACAAACCAATACTTACATTAATTTCAGAAGTTTTAGATTTAGGATGCAGTGTCCAAGCCACCACCTACTTAGATATGTTTAAGTATTTAAAAGCTCAGCGAAAAAAATACAATTTTTAACATAGCGTCTACATTCCTTTTTAAACAATCCCAATATATAGTCACGATCACTTAATAGGCATAATAAAAAACGCAGTTTAAAGCTGCGTTTTTTATAACTATAAAATACGATCAAATTATCGTAGCAACAATCCAGACCATATTCGTAACCAATAATACCAAATCTACTAGCCCTTTAAATAAATTTATTCTCCTTGTAACAGAATATCTATTAACTAAATATTCCATACTCGCACCAACAACTATATTCATTAATACCATTACCATACGATAAGGAAAGCTTCCCCACCATGATGTCAAATTTAGCACTGCTAGTAGCGTAAAAGTTATTGTTACACTGTAAGAATAACTGATTAATTTTACATTTTTCATAGGCTATTTTGGATCTCTTTAAAAATTGCATACCAGAAATATAGATATGCTGAAATACACATGACTAAAATAGGAACCTTAATCAACAATGACCACTGCATTGTCATATTCATAATTGACACACGAATATTTGTTTTGAAAATAGCATCTACAAATAAAGGTAAAAAGGAACTACTCCTAGTAATATCTTAAAAACTAATACTAATTTTTTCATAATATTATCCCTTTCAAAACAATTTATTTCTTGAACTGTCTAGCTACTGCAGTAATTACCGTAAGTGCGTTAACACAGACAAGAAATATAGTACCCATTAAGATTTCAGTATTCCAAAAGTCTTTAACTGCAGCTGCAGTGTGAACACCAAATAGCATAGTTCCAAAACTATAATAGGCTGAATAAATCGTTATCAATATTAATCCGACTACATTGATAGCTATTAGACCTAATATCCATTTAATGAAATTCGTTCTAATCACCCTGCACTTCTTTCAGTTAATTATTATGATCTTAATAAAAAGTAATGGTACAAATACCAAGTTTCAACTATAAACACAATTACCAGATAACCATACCAATCGAAATTCGTATCATGATTACCAAATTGAGTTAAACAAACAAAGCTAGAAACAATAATCCCAATTAAGCAATAAGCAAATGGAAAACCATAGTTAATAATGTGCTGCCTAACTAATAGGCACAAAACAAAACCGATAACAGCTAAACTTAAAAAGATTCAAAACATAGAGTCACCTATATTCTAGTGATTTGCGCCTTCAACTGCTTTAATATCGCCTTTGCCGTCACGTTCAACAATTGCACCAAGAGCTGCAGTTAAACCTTTAACAATATCATCAAGAGCCATTGATGGTGTATTAGGACGATTTACAACTTGCTCAGGTAAGAATGGAATATGAATAAATCCCGCCTTAATGTTAGGAAATTCCTTATCTCTCATATATTGAACTTGATACATAATATGATTACATACATAAGTACCGGCAGTATTTGAAATGCTAGCTGGTAGGCCTGCATCCCTAATTGCCTTTGCTTCTGCCTTAATTGGCAATTGTGTAAAGTAGGCAGTTTCTCCATCTTCATGAATTGGTTCACCAAGTGGTTGATAACCTTCATTGTCTGGAATTCGACCATCATTGATATTAATTGCTACTCGCTCTGGGGTTAAGCCAAAGCGTCCGCCAGCTTGACCAACATTTAAAACATAATCAGGATTTTCTTTTTCAATTGCTTCTTTGACAACTTCAGCTGATTTATTAAAGACAGTTGGAATTTCCAATTTAATAATTTCAGCACCATTTATTTCATCAGGTAATCTTTTAACTGCTTCAATTGCGGGATTAATTTTATCTCCGCCAAATGGATCAAATCCTGTTACTAAAATTTTCATAATATTATCCTTTCAAAATTAAAATGCTAAAAAGTACATCAAACCAATTTGAATAATCAACAAAATAACTGCAACTGGTGCCTGCTGCTTAATAACGCCCATCTGATCTTTCATTTCTAAAAGAGCTACTGGCAAGGTGTTAAAGTTAGCAGCCATTGGCGTTACCAACGTTCCGCAGTATCCTGATGTCATTCCAATTGCCGCAACAACTACTGGATTGGCTCCTTGAGCAATTACAAATGGAATACCAATTGCTGCTGTAATTACGGCAAAGGCTGCAAAAGCGTTACCCATGATATAAGTAAAGAGCGCCATCGCAATACAGTATAACGCCACTCCTAAGAAATGATTTCCAGCTGGAAAAACATGACTAATCATATCAGCGGTTAACTTACCAACACCGCAGGTAGTAAAGACTACTCCCAGCATTGCTAATAGTTGCGGTAAAACGCCAGGTGCACCAACGCTACGCACCATTCGCTGAGAATCTTTAAAGACTTGCTTAGCTGGGGCCTTAGTTAAAATAATTGCTAAGATCAATGAAACAACGGCACCGATACCAATTCCAACTTGACCACCCAACGGTGTAAACTGCGCAATCAAAATAGAAGTTAACGCTAAAACTATACTTGGTAAAAATACTTTTGCACCTAAGCGCTTAGCACCTTCTTGTGCAGTTTTAGGATCTAACTTAGGTAAGTTACCAACTTGAATTTGTTTAAACAAGGCTAAAATTCCAATTACTAAAACCATTGCCCCAGAAACAACTGCTGGAATCCAATCTCCGAAGGCAAAAATAATCGCTAAAAAGAACCAAAAAATAGCAGTTCCAATTCTTGCCTTATTTGCCTTATCGCGTAAAGTTTCAATTCCAGCAACTGCCATACACAGACCAATCAAGGCATAAAGAATGGCGAGTAAAAAGTTAATCGTATTTTGCATTTTATTGACCCTCCCATTTCTTCATTTGACGGTCAAAGTATAGATTATAAGCAAAGACTAAAATAAAAGTGATAATCGCAATTGGAATCGTATTAAGCACAATCCCAACTGGATCAACCTTGTAGCCGAGCGATTTCATGGTTGAAGAAATTAAAAGCACACCGCCGGAAGCCACAAATAAGTTTTGAGCAAAGAAGTTACCGAAGTTATCAACTGCTGCACTACGTCCCTTAATCAAGTCAATTTCTGACTCAGTTAATTTCTTCTTATCTTGGTCTTCAGCAGCCGCAATTACCATTGGAGCAATTAATGGACGAACAAATTGAACTTGTCCTTGAAGAGAAATTCCAAAGACGCCTGCTAATTCACGAATTAACAGATAGATATTTAAAATCTTTCCAGCAGTTAATTTTTTTAGCTTTTTAATTGCATTAACCGCATAATCTCTTAATCCGTGAGATTCAACTAACCCGATCATCGGTAAAGTTAGGAAGAACAAACTTACCATGCGATTATCTACAAAACTTTTTCCAATTACTTCCAGCAATTTGACAAAATCCATCCCTGAGAATAATCCTGTTACAATTGCTGCAATAACTACAACTGCAGTCGTATCCCACTTTAGGACAAAACCGACCACAATTATCAATATTCCTAACAGCTTTAAATATTCCATATCGCTCATTCCTTAAATAAAAAATAGAAAAATACTATAAAAACATTATACAAAATATAATAAAAAAATACGAGGGTTAACCTGTCCTTAGCATTAAGTAACTTGCTTGACCCCCCCCATCTGGATATACTTATGTTATTAGTTACAAGGGATGATCACCATTGATGAATACTATTAATTTTTTCTTTAATTCTTTTGGTACAACAATAGTTATTCCAACAACAATTTTTATCATTGCTTTATTTGTAGGGTATGATCCTAAGAAAAGTTTACTTTATGGACTGTATGCGGGAATCGGGTTGACTGGTTTCTCATGGATTATCAATCAATTTACTCCAATAGTTATCAAAATTGTTTACAAAATGGTCAATAATACTGGAATTAAAAGACCCATCGTTGACATAGGCTGGGAGGCTGGAGCAGTTGCCAGTTTTGGATCAGCTATTGGCTTAACATTTTTCATATTTGGACTATTGGTAGAAATAATCTTATTTGCCACAAGAATTACAAAAGTCTTCATGCCATCCAACTTATGGAATAACTTTATCTTTATGCTCTGGGGAACACTAGCATTCTACATTACTCATGATTGGTGGCTTTCTTTAGGGCTTTCATTCTTTATGCTCCTCTACACCCTACTTTTTGCCGAAATTCAAGCAGATCGCTGGGCAACTTACTATAAAAGCAAAAACATTACTGTTTGTTCTGCACAAAATATAGTTCAAACAATCCCCACGATTTTACTTGATCCACTTTGGAATCGACTAGGTTTTAATCGAACTACTCTCACACCAACTACTTTAAAGCAGAAGTTAGGAATATTTGGTGAGCCACCAATTCTAGGAGCTGCCTTAGGACTATTCATTAGCTTAATTGCAAATATCAAAGCTCTCAATCAGGTTAGTGCTTGGGAACAAATCTTTCAGTTTACCATTCAATTATCAGCTGTAATTACTATCTTCCCTTTAATTGCTACAGTCTTTAACATGGCCTTTACCCCTTTGGCCGAACAAATTGATAAAAGTCGCAAACAAAAGCAAAAGTCCAACACTGTTATTGAGATAAATCCAATTCATGACAAAAAGAGGTGGTTTCTAGCAGTCGACGATAGCGTAGGATATGGTGAATCGGCTACTATAATTTCAGGCATAATTTTAATTCCAATTATGCTTATCTTGGCTTTCCTTTTACCTGGCAACAAAACTTTGCCAATCGTTGACTTAGTTTTACTTCCCTTTATGGTGGAATCGATCGTTGCAATAACAAATGGTAATATTCTAAAAATCATTGCGACCAGTATAGTTTGGTTTAGTTTAGGACTTTATACAGCTAGCTGGCTAGGCCCGATTTATACCAACGCCATTGCTCACTATGGTGTATCAATTCCTGCTGGCATTATTTTAGTTACCAGCTTTAGTTTGATGGCTCAGCCCTTTAATGCATTAATCTTTGTTGCCTTTATTTCTCGCAGTCCTTTTTGGATTAGCTTATGTATTATCATTTATTTAATTTTATTATTTATTCTTAGACGATATCGTTCACAAATTTGGATTTACTTAAACAAGATGGCTGCTAAAAATATCCAGATAAGGCATAAATCATCTTTTCAAAAATAAAATAATTTAAAACTACTGGACTACACTGAGAGACATAATTCTAATTATTAGCCTTCGCTTTTCTTCTTTTCTATACTTTTCTATACTAAGACTGGATGCTTGAGATGAAAAGAAAAGAGGCAAACTAATGCTAAACAATATTCATACTTTCTTTAACGCTTTTGGAGCAACCGTTATTGTTCCTATTATGATCTTTATTATTGCTTTATTTCTAAAAGTAAAACCAAAAAAAGCAATGATGTGTGGATTTTATGCTGGAGTAGGTTTAACCGGATTTTCTTGGATTATTAACGAATTTACACCTGTAGTTACGAAGATTGTCCGTCAAATGGTCAATAACACTGGCATCAAATTACCCGTTGTTGATATAGGCTGGCAGGCTGGTTCTCTTGCTAGTTTTGGTTCGCCGGTTGGCCTTACTTTTTTTGTATTTGGCTTAATAGCAGAATTTATTTTATTTGCTGTTGGAGTAACCAAGGTGTTCATGCCATCTAATCTTTGGAATAATTTTGGTTTCATGATTTGGGGGACTCTTGCTTTCTACGTAACTCATAATTGGTGGATTTCACTAGGTTTATCCTTTTTTATGCTTCTTTACACCTTACTATTAGCTGAAGTTCAGGCTGACCGTTGGTCAAGTTATTATAAAATTGAAAATACCACTGTCTGTGCCGCACAAAACATTGTTCAAACAGTCCCCGCTATTCTTTTAGATCCTTTGTGGGATTTGCTTGGTTTTAATAAAGCGAACTTAACACCAGCAGCTTTTAAAGATAAGTTTGGCGTTTTTGGCGAACCAACAACATTAGGTGCTATTTTAGGAATAGTAATTGGTATTTTAGGTAATATTAAAGATCTAACAACCATTAAGGCATGGGGACAAATTCTACAGTTTGCTGTTCAACTGTCAGCTGTTATGACAATCTTTCCTTTAGTTACTAATGTATTCAGTAAGGCTTTTACTCCTCTAGCTAAGCAAATTGATAAAGAGAGGAAACAAAGTAAGAATCAAGATTCTGAGATAGATCCTATTCACGATAAAAAGCGTTGGTTCCTAGCAGTTGATGACGGTGTAGGTTATGGTGAGTCAGCTACGATTATTTCAGGAATTATCTTAATCCCAATTATGGTTGTTATTGCCTTTCTTTTACCAGGAAACAAAACGCTTCCTGTCGTTGATTTAATTTCACTCCCATTTATGGTTGAATCAATTGTTGCTATCACTGATGGTAATATCTTAAAGGTTATTGCAAACGGGATTGTATGGTTTAGCTTAGGTTTGTATGCAGCTAGCTGGCTAGGTTCAATTTATACTGGAGCTATTTCTCAGTATGGTGCGACAATTCCGGCTGGTATTGTATTAGTTACTAGCTTTAACTTAATGGCTCGTCCCCTCAATGCGTTAGTTTTTGCAGCTTTCATCTCACAAAATCCTCTTTGGATTAGTCTATGCATCATTGTTTACTTGGCTTTGTTATTCATTTTAAGAAAATATCGCCCACAAATTTGGACTTACTTAAACAAAATGGCCACTAAAAATGTTCACGCTAATCAAGACCTTAAACCATCCCCTAAAGACTGAATTTGTTACAATAAGTACAAAGGATCTGACAAAAGGACGTGAATATTGATGACAAAATTTAGTTGGAAAAACGTATTAATTGCTGGTACTGCTGCTGGCGTTATTTCTGGATTAGTTAAATTAGGCTGGGAAAATATTCTTCCTCCAAGAACACCAGAGAGAAATAAAACTAATCCTCCGCAAAAATTGTTGGAGCAAATGGGCGTGCCTGCAAAATTAACTCATGCAACTTATACTTATTCTGGTGAAAAATTACCATGGGTCAGCTATTTAGTTCACTTTGGCTTTTCTATTTCTTTTGCAACTGCTTATGCAGCTTTATTAGAAAAAAAAATTAAATGGCTAACTGTAGATCAAGGCGTTCCTTTTGGTTTAGCAGTTTGGATTGCCTTTCACTTAGTTATCATGCCATTAATGAAGACGGTTCCCTCTCCTAAAGATCAACCACTAGAGGAACATATTTCAGAAGCACTAGGTCATATTGCTTGGATGTGGACTAATAATGAAATTGCCGAGATAGTTTTGAAACAATTAGGTCAAAGAAAAAAAGAGCGTTAAAGCTCTTTTTTTTTACTATAAAATTGACAGAATATTGTTTAGCATGTGGGTTAAAATCGAATATCTAATATCTTTTGTTTCCACATACGTCCACGCCAGAATCATTCCCATTACCCAATATAGGTAAATAAATTTACTAAACATTGGATCATGACCATAAGCAAAAACAAAGCCACTTGCCACAATTCCAACCCACTTATTTAAAGTATTATCTGCTGGGAAAAAAGTGTTGAAGAACAGCGCTCTGAAGATGAACTCTTCACAGATTGGTGCTACAACAACTAGCAAGACATTAAACATTGGGGATGCTACTTTTCTAACTTCATCAAGTTCTGCTTGGTTCTGAGAAATAGTATTGCCACCAATTAGTCTAATATAAGCCACTTGAAAAATTACCAGCGCAAAAAAGGCAGCTACTGCGATAATAATTCTTTTTGCATCCCAGTGTGGTTTAGCATTAAAGAACCAGTCATTTTCTTGTTTAAGTTCTCTTTTATAAATCCAATACATCCAGTAAATCGCTACTACTGTTAAAACGGCTAAAATAATTGCAAATAATAAGTTCACCTTTTTTTGTGCATATCCCAATTGCAAAACGGTATAAAACACAAAAGCGATAATAATTATTGCTAAATTTCCTAAAAAGCGTAAAAAAGTCTTCATTCGAACACTTCCCCTAATTGAAATTACCTACTTCTTTTCATTATAATTATTTATCAAAAAGACATAAGGACATTTAATCATGCAATCACAACTCATGCAATCTTTACATCAATTTCTTAATTTTACCATTCATCATAAAGTGACAATCACTACTTTACTGATGTTTATGCTTTTAGCCTTATTTTTAATTTCTTGGCTAATTGAACCACGCCGGTTAATTAATGGCCTAATCTTTACTGCACTTGGCCTTACATTTTTAACTTGGGCTGCCATTTTAATCTTTTCGCAGCATAATGCTGTTTTAACTTCTTCATTTTCATTTATTGCCCTGGCTTTCTTGTTTGGGATCTTTTTCTTAGTTACATTTTCATGGATTTTCTTTCTTTGGAATGCGTACTTTGTTTGGAAATATGAAAGTCACTCACTGCCAAATCTTTTAACGCTAATTATCGGACTCTTTTTAGTAGCCTTGTGGACTTTATATCGCTTAGGAGTCTTTCATAAACTGCCAGGCTGGCTTCATTCCCTAGTTGCAGGTGCTGCCTTGATTGCCTTTTATCTATTATTTGTAATGTACAATTTTTTACTCAACCTAGTTTTATATCAGATTGTGCCACGTCGCTACAAGCAAGACTACTTAATTGTTTTAGGAGCAGGTCTCATTAATGGTAAAAAGGTTTCACGTCTTCTTGGTTCAAGAATTGACCGGGCTATTGCTTTTTCTAACAAACAATACGACAAAGGCCACAAACGTCCTAAATTGATTATGTCAGGTGGACAAGGTAAGGATGAAGATTTATCAGAAGCTGAAGCAATGAAGAACTATGCAGTTAAACGCGGCTATGATCCAGACCTAATCTTGCTTGAAGATAAATCAACTAATACTTATCAAAATATGATCTACTCAAAAGCAGTCGCCATCAAAGATTATGGTAGTGACAAGTTCAAAGCTAAATTCTTTACCAATAATTACCACCTCTTTAGAGCTGGTCTATATGCAAAAATGGCACATTTAAAGGCTAACGGCATCGGTTCTACTACGAGATTTTATTTCTTACCCAACGCTACGATCCGTGAGTTTGCTGGGGTCTTTATCATGCATAAGAAACGACACTTTGTTATCATTGGTTTAATCGCAATTTTATTTATAGTCCAAGCAGTCTTCGCCCTTTTAGGATGGACAAGATACTTAATTGCCTAGAGAGGAATTTATATGCTCCAACTTTTACACTTAAAAAAAACATACCATGTCGGCGATACTGTAACGCATGCACTAGATGATGTTACTATTAACTTTCGTAACAGCGAATTTGTAGCAATTCTAGGCCCAAGTGGTTCCGGAAAAACGACGCTTTTAAACGTAATTGGTGGCTTAGACCATTACGATTCTGGTGATATTATCATTAACGGTAAGTCCACCAAGAACTTTTCTCAAACCGACTGGGATGCTTATCGTAATAATTCTGTTGGCTTTATCTTTCAGAGCTATAACTTAATTTCTCACCTGTCGATTATTGAAAACGTAGAATTAGGCATGACCCTTTCAGGCGTAAGCAGCAGTGAACGTCATGAAAAAGCTGTTTCTGCCTTAGAGCGCGTTGGTCTTGGTGATCACTTAAAAAAGCATCCTAATCAATTATCTGGTGGACAGATGCAACGTGTCGCTATTGCCCGGGCAATAGCTAATGATCCAGATATTCTTTTATGCGACGAGCCAACTGGCGCTTTAGATACTAAGACTAGTGAAAGTATCATGAAGCTAATTAAAGAATTAAGTCATGATAAGTTAGTCATCATGGTAACTCACAACCCAGAATTGGCTGAAGAATATGCTAGTCGAATTGTTCATTTTCAAGATGGTAAAATTCTCAGTGATTCAAATCCTTTTGAGCCAAAGAAAGAAGTAAAAGATACTTTCAAACTCAAAAAGACCAAAATGTCTTACTGGAATGCTCTAAAATTAAGTTTTACTAACATTATGACTAAGAAGGGTAGAACTTTTTTAACTGCATTTGCCTCAAGTATTGGCATTATTGGAATTGCAATTGTTCTTGCCTTATCTCATGGTTTTCAAAAGCAAATTAACGATACACAAAGTAAAACGCTAGCCAAGTTTCCGATCTCTATTTCACAAACAGCGACCGATATGAACGCTGCCACAAATCGAAATGAATCAGATAAAAACGTCAAAAATAAGGGCTATTTAATTGCTTCAAAACCTGACAACGAAAAAAATACGCACGAAAATAAAATTACCCAGTCTTACATTAACTATGTTAAAAAGATTGATCCTGATTATGCTAACAATATTTCTTTCATTCGTGGCACCCAGCTCAATCTTTTGACTAATGATAATGGCAAAATTAAGCATGTAGAATTTTCTAACGTTAACAATTCAGGTTCAGCTATTGCTAGTGCACAACTTCAAGGAATGAATAGTGTAGGTATCAATACTAGCGTCTTTCCCAAAACACTTGATTCAAAGCAAGGAACATTTTTAAAAGATAATTACCAGATTCTTGCTGGATCATGGCCTAAGTCAAATAATGATGTAGTTCTCGTTTTAAATAATAAAAATCAGGCTAACATTAACGCACTTAAGAACTTAGGTATTTCAATTAAAGATGGTCAAAAGTTAGATCTTAATAAAATCGTTGGTCGAACTTTTAAAGTGATCAGTAATAACGACTACTATCAAGAACTACCTACTGGAAACTTTGTTCCGCAAAAAGCTTCTAAATCTATGTATGATTCAAGCAACTTAACTTTGAAAGTAACTGCAGTCATTCGTGGTAAAAATAATAGCCAAATGGCTCTTTTAGATAACGGTATTGCTTACAGCGATGGCTTGACTCAAGAAATTATTAAACAAAATGAAAACTCCAAGATTGTTAAGGCCCAAAAGAACAGTTCAACTAATGTTATGACTAATCAGCCAATAAACAAAACTCAAAAAGAACAATTCATTGCTTCTCTAGGTGGCTCTGGCATCCCGAGTGGTATTCTCATTTATCCAAATTCCTTTAAGTCAAAAGATAAAGTACTTGATTACTTAGACAAATATAATAAGGGTAAGTCGAAAAAAGACCAGATTATTTATACTGATATGTCAGGTACCGTAACTAAATTAACTGGGGGCTTACTAGACGGAATCACCGATGTTTTAGTTGCCTTTGCTGGAATTTCATTAGTAACCTCTATGATTATGATCGGTATTTTGACTTATACTTCTGTTTTAGAGCGTACTAAAGAAATTGGCGTGTTAAAAGCACTTGGAGCTAGAAAACGCGACATCACGCGCGTCTTTGATGCAGAAACATTCATTTTAGGATTATTCTCTGGTATTTTAGGTATTTTCATTGCCTATTTATGTACTTTTCCAATCAATGCTGTCTTATACGCAATTACTAATATGAGTAATGTGGCTCAGCTTGATCCAATGCAAGCTCTAATCTTAGTAATCATTAGTACTATCTTAACTATGCTTGGCGGACATATTCCTGCTCGAATGGCAGCCAAAAAGGATGCCGCAATCGCATTAAGAAGTGAATAAGATAACTACTTACTTAACAGAACTTCAGAATTGAAGTTCTGTTTTTTATTCTAATTTTAAGCAAGCTAAAATTTATAAACTTATTCTTATATATTATTGAAAACGTCATCAAGAAAGTATATGCTTAAGGTAACAGATGTTATATATGTGGATATAGAAATAGGTGAATGAAAATGTTATCGGGTGTAACAATGTTAGATCTTGCCCGCTTCCAATTCGCAATGACTACAGTATTCCACTTCTTCTTTGTTCCTTTCTCTATCGGGATGGGATTCATTGTATCAATTATGGAAACACTCTATGTCGTTAAAAAGGACGAAGTATATAAAAAGATGGCTCAGTTCTGGGGAAAAATTTATCTCTTGAGCTTTGCTGTCGGGGTAGTTACAGGTATTATTCAGGAATTCCAATTCGGAATGAACTGGTCTGACTACTCTCGTTTTATGGGAGATATTTTTGGTGCTCCATTAGCTATTGAAGCCTTACTTGCTTTCTTTATGGAATCAACCTTCATTGGCTTATGGATGTTTACTTGGGATAAGTTTAAACCAGGTCTGCACTGTGCTTTAGTTTGGATTTCTTTTATTGGATCAATGTTAAGTGCGATCTGGATTTTAACGGCTAACGCCTTCATGCAACACCCTGTTGGCTATGTCATTAAAAATGGTAAAGCACAAATGGCTAGCTTCTGGGCTTTAATTGCAAATGAACAACTTTGGGCTAGTTTCCCACACGTAGTAATCGGTGCGATCGTTACTGCATCATTTGTAGTAATTGGTATGGCTGCTTTTGGCTTACTTAGAAAGCGCGATGTCAACTTCCACAAGAAGTCAATGCGCGTTGCTTTATGGATTGCTCTGTTTGCTTCAATTGCTGAAATTGGTGCAGGCGATTACCAAACTCAAGTTGAAATTCATGAACAACCAATGAAGTTTGCTGCAACTGAAGGTGTTTATGATACTACTGGTGATCACGCTCCTTGGGATATTGTTGCTAACTTAAATACCAAAGAACATAAAAATGAAGGTGCAATTTCTATTCCTGATGTCTTAACTATTCTTACCTACCACAAGACTAGTGGTTCTATCAAAGGTATGAATCAAATTAACAAAGAATTGCATGCAAAATATGACAAGAAGTTCGGCAAGGACATGAGCTATTATGTTCCTGTTAAGACCTTGTTCTATAGTTTCAGAATTATGGCAGGTTTTGGTGCTTTATTTGCACTACTTTCAATTCTAGGTTTAATTTGGACTCGTCCAAAGAAGAATACAATTGAAAACAAGCGTTGGTTCCTATGGATCTTAGGTATTTCTACCTTCCTTCCATTTGTTGCTAATACTTGTGGTTGGTTCATTACAGAACTTGGTCGTTTTCCATGGACTGTTTACGGACTCTTCACAATTGCAGACTCAATTTCTGCAAGTACAACAACCGGCGAGCTTTGGTTCACGAATATTATGTACTTCCTAATCTTCTCAACTCTTGGCGGAGTAATGATCTATTACTGCAAACGTCAGCTTGACATGGGTGTAGCTGGTGCACTTGAAAGGGGTGCATACTAATGATCGACGGAATTGATTTTTTACAGTTGCTTTGGTTCTTATTAATCGGCCTCCTATTCATGATCTTCTACTTCACTGAAGGTTTTGACTATGGTGTAGGGATGGCAACAAAGTTTTTAGCAAGAAATGATCAAGAAAAACATCTCATGATGGAAACTATCGGACCTCACTGGGATGGAAATGAAGTATGGCTAATCACAGCTGGTGGTGCTATGTTTGCTTCATTCTCCGACTGGTACGCAAGTCTATTTAGTGGCTATTACATTTTGCTATTCTTTACTTTATTTGCTCTAATTATCAGAGGGGTGTCATTTGAGTTCTCTGCTCATGCAGAAACTGAACATGGTTTTAGAATTTGGACTAGCGCTCTATTTTGGGGTAGTTTATTAGCACCATTTTTCCTAACAATGATGTTTGGTAGCTTGATTCAAGGTGTTCCAATTGATGCTCAAGGAAATATGAGCTTAAGTGTTTGGAATATTGTTAATCCACTCTCAGTTGTTGCTGGTGTTGCCGGCGTACTTCTTTGCTTAATCCATGGAATTAACTTCTTAAGATTAAGAATTGATGATCCAGAATTAAGCGAGCGTGCTGCTAGTCTAAATGAAAAGCTTTATCTTGTGGCCTACTTAGGTGAAGTTGTTTTTGCCTTGCTAGTCTTCTTCCAAACTGATTTCTTCAAGTTAAGACCAATTTCCTCAACAATTATTACTTTAATTATTGTCGTCCTAACTGCTTGGTCAGATATATCTTTGATTAAGAACAAACAAGTAGCAGCCTTTGTAACAAGTGGCTTAACTTTAGTGGGTGTTGTTGGACTCTTGTTCAATGGACTTTTCCCACGCGTTTTAATCGCAACCGATTCAGCACACTCACTCTTGATTAAGACTGCTGCTAACTCTAAATTGACACTTGAGGTAATGACAATTGTTGCTCTTATTCTCTTGCCAATTGCCTTGGTTTACATTATCTGGTCATATGTAGTCTTTAGACGCCGGATTAAAGTAAATCAAAACGCCTAATCTAGAACAGGAATAAAAATGATTGATAAACGACTTTTCAAATTACCAAAAGCCAAAATCATGCTCGCAATGCTTGCAGGACTAATGTTCTTGCAAGCATTTGCTATTTTAGGACAAGGTATTTTTCTTGCCCGAGCAATTGTTGGCTCTTGGAAACAGCAACCTTTTTCTGAAATTACACAAGATGTGCTACTTTTTTTGATTTTCTATTTATTAAGACAAGGTATCAACTGGTTTCAAAAATGGTACATGAATCGTTATGCAAATCAAACAACTACCCTTTTGCGTCAACAACTACTTAATAAAACTTACGACGGGGGAATTGCGCTAGTATCAAGAATTGGAACCGGGAATTTGGTTTCTACCCTGCTAGACGGAATGGATGAAATTTCTAACTATCTATCTTTAATTTTTCCAAAATTAATTGCCCTTGCAATTGTTCCTTGGGTTATTTTGATTTATATTTTCACCCTAAATGCTCTGTCAGGCTGGATTCTATTATTAGTATTTCCTTTGCTGATCCTATTTATGATAATTCTCGGAACAGCAGCTCAAAGCAAGGCAAGTAAGCAATATGCTGGCTATGTTAAATTGCAAAATCATTTTGTCGATGCCTTGCGTGGCTTAAGCACTTTAAAAGTTTTGGGACTTGCTAGAAAATATGGCAATATTGTTTACAAAAACAGTGAAAACTATCGTAAAAAAACAATGGGCGTTTTAAGAGTAGCTATCTTGTCTACTTTTACACTTGATTTCTTTACAACCTTGTCAATTGCGATGATTGCCATGTTTCTTGGAATTGGCTTAATCAACGGCAATTTGGTTCTCTATCCTTCGCTGGTTATTTTGATCTTATCACCCGAATACTTTTTACCTATTCGTGATTTTGGGAATGACTTTCATGCAACATTAAATGGTAAAAATGCGCTTGGACAGATTTTCGATATTTTAGCTTTTCCTACTACACCACAAGAAGATCAGCTATCTAGTTTCACGTGGAACAAAGATAGTACTTTTATAGCTAAGAATCTTGCTTTTAACTATAGTCATGTTGATCAAAGTGAGTTCACTGTTAATAAAAATGCTAAAATGAGCGGCGTCGTAAAAAAGAAATCGAAGCCTAAAGTAAACAAACATACCGCTGATGAATTACGTAATATTAATTTAAGCCTTACTGGCTTTCAAAAAGTCGGCATTATCGGCCCAACTGGGGCTGGTAAGACAACTTTAATGCGAATCTTAGCTGGTTTTCTTACCCCGCACCTTAAAGATGATAACTTCACTATTAATGGACAAAATCTTGCTCAACTTAATCAAAAAAGTTGGCAAAATCAAATTACTTATATTCCGCAGGATCCCTACATGTTTGCAAGCAGCATCAGGGATAATCTAACTTTCTATAATCCGAATGCCAGCCAAGAAGAGATTGACGCAGCTTTAAAGGCAACTGACTTAGATAATTTTGTTGCCAGTTTAAAAGACGGTTTAAATACGCGAATTGGTGAAAATGGACGTGGTATTTCTGGTGGTCAAAAGCAGCGAATTGCTTTGGCACGTGCATTTTTGGCAAAAGACCGCAAAATTCTATTCTTTGATGAACCAACTGCTCACCTTGATATTGAAACTGAATACGAATTAAAGCAACCAATGAAAAAACTAATGGAAAATCATTTAGTCTTTTTTACAACTCACCGTTTGCACTGGCTAAATGACATGGACTGGTGCCTAGTTATTGAAAATGGGGAAATTGTTGAACAAGGTACTCCTGATGATCTAGCAAAAAACGGAACTGTATTTAAGAAATTAACTCAGCCACTGAAAGAAGATCTACTATGATGAATAAAAAATTTTCTTGGAAAAATGAACGGTGGGTAAAGCCCTACCTAGCACAATATAAATGGAATTTTATTCTAGCAATTTTTCTCGGCGTTGTGATGTTCTTTTGTGGTGGAGCCTTGATGTTTTATGCCGGCTATACCATCGATAAAGCCGCTACGCGTCCAGAAAACATTTTGATGATTTATGTTCCTATAGTTTTAATGAGAGCTGTTGGTATTGGACGGCCTTTATTTAGATATTTAGAACGTCTGGTATCCCACAACTGGATTTTACGCGTTACTAGTTCTTTGAGAAGACGCCTCTTTTATATTGCTGAAAGAAATACCTCGGCTGTTGGCTCAAGTTTTCAAACAGGCAGCATTTTATCACTGTTGACTGATGATATTGGACACTTGCAAAATCTTTATTTAAGAACTATTTTCCCGGCAATTTTAAGTTACTTAGTTGGCTTTATCGTTGTAATTTTATTGGGACTTTTTTCCTGGCCTCTAGCTGGAGTAATCGCAATTTTATTAGTTGCGGAATTAGTATTGGTTCCCTTCTTTTCTCTTTTAAAGCAAGCTGCTGTTCGCACTAAGGAAAAAGAAGAAAAAGCGCAGCTTTACACTGAATTTACTGATCAAGTTTTAGGCGCTGGTGACTGGAAAATTTCTGGTAGACGGGATGCTTTTTTCAATCAAACTAAAGGAACTTTAAAATCTTTAGGACAATATGAAAAGAAGTCTGGAAAATTTGATTGGGCTAGAGACTTTGGTCTTGAATTTATTTTTGGCTTGATGGCAGTTGCCCTCCTTTATTTCACGAACCAAACTCTTACCAATAATCAAGAAGCAGCAAATTATGTTGGAGCAGTTGTCTTAGCTCTCTTTCCTTTATCAGATGCCTTTATTCCAGTTGGACAAGGAATTGAAGAATGGCATACATATAGTGATTCTGTAAAACACTTAAATGAATTAAAAGTACCAGAGAACCGTTTACCTGCCCAACAATATTTTGATCCTGCTTTTGCTGGCACTTTAAGAGTTTCAAATATTTCATTTACTTATCCTGGAGAAGACTATCCAATTATTCAAAACTTTTCCCTTACCCTAAAAAGAGGACAAAAAGCGGCTTTAATTGGTCCATCAGGTGCTGGTAAAAGTACTATCCTGCAATTAATCTTAGGTGATTTAAAGCCTCGCCAAGGAACTGTTACGCTCGACCGCTTTAATGTTCTTGAACTTCAAAAAGAGCGTTCGAAGTTATTTTCTGTATTAAATCAAGAGCCATTTTTATTTAATACGACGATCTATGAAAATTTAAAAATGGCCAATCCAGACGCTAGTGCTGATCAAATGATGCAAATCTTAGAAAAAGTCCAATTAGCCGATTTTGTTAATTCACTCCCTAAGAAATTAGATACCGAAGTAGCTGAAGCTGGAGCACGCTTTTCTGGTGGTCAGAAAGAGCGTTTAGCACTAGCACGTGTACTTTTGCAAGATACGCAAATTGTCCTCTTAGACGAGCCAACAGTCGGCTTAGATCCACTCACAGAGCAAAAGCTCTTAAATTTGGTATTTGATGTCTTAAAAAATAAGACAGTCGTTTGGGTAACCCACCACTTACAAGGTGTAAAATATATGAACGAAGTTCTCTTCTTTAAAGATGGAAAAGTCACAATGCAAGGAGATCCGCATGAACTCTTTAAACACAATGAACACTTCCACCAACTTTATTTAATGGATCAAGGACTAATCTAAAAAATAGAAAGAAGTTTACTATGTCTGCTGAAGCTAAGCAAGGCTACTATGAATTAGTTGAACCACGTACACTATTTAATTCAATTATTCCCGTATTATTAGGAATGATGTATACAGAATATAATTTTCAGTTTTTCAGAATTTTTCCTACAATTGAAATGTGTATTGCCACAATCGTTCTACAAGTTTTCATGAACGTAAATGATGGCTATTGGGATTATAAACGTGAAAAAGCAGCTAAAACGGGTGATCATAAGAAGAATCCCATTGGTAAGTATCACCTTAATCCTAAACACGTTTTAGCTTTTGTTTGGGTATTATTCATCATTTCAGCTGTTTGCGCTATTCTGATTGGATTTCAAACTAATATCTATATTTGGATTGTTGGAATTATTTGTTATGCTATTGCTATTTCTTATTCAACGGGTTCACACACAAGTTCTGCTGGACCGTTTGGAGAGATTGCAGCTTGTTTTGCAATGGGCTTTGGTATTTTCTTGGTAATGGTTTACATCAATGTTTGTTCTAAGGTTTCCTTTAATTGGAACTTTATTTATCCAATTATTCTAGCTGCTGGAATACCTGAAATTTGTAACTTTACTTTAATGCTAGGTAACAATTTATGTGATCATGATGCCGATATTGCAAATGGTCGCCACACACTAGTTTCATACATTGGAATCAAAGGCGGATTATATTTATTTGTATTCAATTATTTACTTGGTTTCTTTTTAACAGGTTGGGCAATTTGGATTGGTGTCCTTCCTTGGAGTGTAGCTTTAATTTTAATTTGTATTCCAACTATCTATAAGAACATGCGCTTTCTTTGGAAAATCCAAACTAAACCTAAATCATTTCCTAAAGTGGTGCAAAATACACAAGTTCTATTTATTACTGAAGCCGTTGGATTCTTTATTGGTTTGATTTTAAATCTTAGAATTAGATAATAAAATAAGGTCGAAACTTCATCTTAGTACGAAGTTTCGACCTTATTTTATTTCAAATTATTTTTATTGCTTCCACGCTGCATCAAATTTTGCTTTACCTGCTTTAATTTGATTATCAACATTTTGACCATTCTTAGCTGCATACAAAATCTTAGCCATAATTGGATCTAATTGACTATAGGCAGCGTTTGAGTTCTTAGCTACTGGAATACTGTACAAGTGTTTCATAGCCCCTTCTAGCTTAGCTGGAAGCTTAGTCTTGGTGTTTTCTTTGTATTCTTTAGATTTCACAACAGAATCATTAACTGGAATATAGCCAGTTGCATTTGCCCATTTAAGTTGAGTAGATTTAGAAGTTAAAAATTGCATATATTTAAATGCGGCAGTTCTTTGCGTTGCTGTTGCTTTTTTAAACATATAAATATCAGTACCTTGCTGCATAGTATATTTACCAGGACGCGCAGCTACATCATAAGTAAACTTATCACCGACTGCCTTTTTAACGTAGCCTTCACCTGCTGATGTTCCAATATACATTGCTACCTTTTCATTAGCAAATGGACCTGATAAGTAGTGTGCTGAACCAGCAGTTGTAAAGTAGCCCTTCTTCATACCTTGAGCGTAGTAATCAATAACTTTCTTGGAATCTTTACCAGTAAAGTTAACTTTATCAGTTAAATTAATTCCTTCATTTTTCATACCCAAAGTATAGTAATTAGCTAAAGAATCAAAACCTGCACCAATAACTTGATGGTTACTCTTCTTATAAATAGTTTCTGAAACTTGTGCTAATTCCTTCATAGTTGTAGGAACTTTTTTAATACCATATTTTTCAAACATGGACTTGTTATAGGTTAAAACTTCAATAGATTTATTAAATGGAATACCGTATTGTTTTCCTTGAATTTTAGCTCCATCCAATAATTCAGTTCTAATATTTGACTTAGTAGCACTTCCCCAACCGAGCTTACTGTTATTAATGTATGAGGAAAGATCAACCAACATATTACTCTTAGCAGCATTATAGAGCCAACCAGGATATGCTTGCGTAATTGTTGGTAAATTATTTGGCGATTGTAGTGTCGAATTTACCTTGGCTTGTAAATCAATGTAAGAACCCTGATTTTCAAGCTTGATTTTAATATTAGGATTTTTCTTTTCAAATTCTGCAGTTAATTTCTCTAATTCTGCACGCTGACCACCATTCATTCCATGCCAAAAGGTTACCGTAGTTTTCTTTGTAATTTTAGTTGGAATATTTGCTGCTGAACTATCTTCTTTATTTTCTTTTGAACATCCAGTAGCAATTAATGCCACCCCTGCAACTAAACCTAAAGCAATCTTTTTATATAAATTCATCAAAATCCTCCAGTAATTTAAAAATTGAAGCACTATTTATTGTACCAAAGTAAAAATCATATACAAGATATTGTAGTGTAAAAAATTGAATTTTTTATTTTGAAATTTTTTATATTTTAAATTACGCGAAAAACGCGCATTATACGTAGCTTTTGTATATATAAAATACGGATATATACGTACATTATAAAGAATAATGTTTATAATTATTCATATTTTTCCTTGAATTACGATTAATAGTCTGCTATCTTTAAATCGTCAACTTCATTAAATAGTTCTGGAGGAAAAAATGAAGATAAAGAAATTTTTGATTGGCGCTGCTATGGTTTTACTCGCTGCAACAAGTGCAGCTTGCTCGAACAGTAAATCTGCTTCTAAATCAAGCGATGGTTATACTCCTAAGGAGTTAAACGTTCAATTCGTTCCTAGTGTCCAAGCTTCTAAGCTTGAAGCTAAAGCTAAACCATTACAGGGTTTACTTGAAAAGCAATTACACATGCCCGTTCACGTAACTGTTTCAACTGATAATTCCGCTTTGGTTGAAGCAATGGCATCTAAGAAAGTTGATGTCGGTTTCTTACCACCTGATGCTTATGTTTTAGCTCACAAACGTGGTGTAGCTGACGTTTTACTTCAGGCACAACGCTATGGCTACGATGAACCAAGTGGTAAGCAAAATCATAAATTGATGGATAGCTACCGTTCAATGATCGTTGTTAAAAAAGGATCTAAGATTAAGTCTTGGAAAGACCTTAAAGGTAAAACTATCGCAGTTCAAGACCCAACTTCTACTTCTGGCTATGTCCTACCAATTGCCGAACTTCACAAGAAAGGTTTAAATGTACCAAAGGATTGTAAGTTAGTTCAAGTTAAGGGACACGATCAAGCTGTTTTATCAGTTTATAACGGAGACGCTGACGCTGCCTTTGTCTTCTCAGACGCTCGTCCACTTGCTGCTAAGGATGCACCAGCTGTAATGAAGGATGTTGTTCCAATTTACTTCACTAAGTACATTCCAAACGATACTGTTTCAGTTAGAAGTGGTATGTCTAAGTCATTCAAAAAGAAGCTTGCTAAAGCATTCAAGGATATTGCTAAGACTAAGAAAGGCAAGAAGATCCTTGAAAACATTTACCAACACTATGGCTATGTAGATTCTAAAGACTCTAACTTCAATATTGTTCGTGAATATGAAGCTGAAGCTAAAAAAGCTCAAAAATAAGTTTAATATTTTTAAAGGCCACCCTGCTTTGACTTGTAGGATGGCCTTTTTCTCGTTTAAAATTAGAGTAGATTTTTAACCGAGGTTTTTAAATGAAACTAAATAAAAAATTTTCTCTATTACTAATAGCAAGTATGATCTTTCTAAGCTTAAGTGCTTGTAGCAAACCCACTCATGAAGACCAAACAAATAAAAAATTAACTAATCACATCGCCTTAATCTCAGACACCAACGGCATTAAGGATAATTCTTTAAATCAATCTGCTTGGCAAGGTGTTAAGAATTACGGTACTAAGAATAATCTTGTTGAAGGAAATAAAGGCTACAATTACTTCGTTCCTAAAGATCCTAAAGATTATCAAGCAACCATCTCAAAAGCCTTAGACAATGATTTTTCAACAATTATTGGCGTTGGTTATACACTTAGGCCTAATATTATTAAGGCAGCTAAGAATAATCCTAAAAAGAACTTTGTTATTATTGATACTCATGCTTCTAAGATCAAAAACTTGGCTAGTATCTCTTTTAAAAATCAAGAAGGAGCTTATTTAGCAGGCGTTGCAGCTGCCTACACCACAAAAAGCCACACAGTGGGACTTATTTTAGGACAAGACAGTAAAGAAATGGATTCCTTTAAAGCTGGTTTTACTCAAGGTGTTGCAGCTACTAGCCGTAAACTTCACAAGCATATTAAAGTATTAACCCAAACTGTAGGTAACTTTTCGGATGCTAATAAAGCTCATGATATTGCCCAGGAAATGTACAGCAAGAAAGCTGATATAATCTTTCAAGCTGCAGGCAAAAGCGGTCAAGGCGTCTTTAAGGCTGCCAAAGAAGTCAATCAAGCCAATCCGGTAGGACAAAAAGTTTGGGTTATTGGTTCAGATGAGGATCAAACAAAACTTGGAAATTACCAGGCAAAAGGCGGTCAACCAGCTAATTTTACCCTTACCTCTGTAATCAAAAGCGCAGATGTAGCTGTTGAAGATCTTGCTAATCAAACTGCTAAGGGTGATTTTCCTGGTGGAAAGAACTTAAATTACGGTCTTAAAAACAAGGGTATTTCTCTAGTACAAGGTAATTTATCTTATCACACCTGGATCAAAGTTCAGAAAGCTAAGCAGAAAATTATTGATGGTAAAATCAAAATAATGGTTGATCGCTAAAAAAGCTGTAGCATATATAAGTTCAGCACAAAAAAGTCATATTAACTTCTGGCAAAAAGTTACTTGTGGCTTTTTTTCTTTACTCTTGTTTCTCCATTAGTACTCATATTACAAAACACACTATAATATAGTTGTATAGATACAAAGAAAGCGTGTTTAAGATGGCTAATGAAAGTAAAATAGTAACTCTAAAAAATGGTTATCATGTATGGACTCGTAAAGAAGGACATGGTCCGATTAAGATTTTACTTCTGCACGGTGGTCCCGGTATGGATCATGAATATCTTGAGCCTTTTTCCGATTACATTAAAATACATCCTGAGATAGAAATTATCTATTATGATCAATTGGGATCATACTTTTCAGATCAACCTAATGATCCAAAGCTATGGACAATTCCTCGTTTTATAGAAGAAATAGAAGAAGTTCGTAAAGCATGGAATCTAGATCAATTTTATTTATACGGTCAATCATTTGGCGGATTATTTGCTTTAGAATATGCCGCTTCTAAATATGGTAAACATGTGAAAGCCCTAATTGATTCAAACATGGTCGATTCATATCAAGATTACGCAAAATATATTAATAAGTACCGCGAATCAATGGATCCTGCTGATGTTTCATATATGAAGAAGCAAGAAGAACAACACAACTATAATGATCCTCATTATCAAGAATTATTGATGAAACTATATCACCGCTGCATTTGTAGAATATCCCCATGGCCAGATGCCGTGCAAAGAACTTTTGACCATATGAATGAGCAAGTTTATGTCACCCTACAAGGACCAACGGAATTTAACATTACTGGTTCATGTAAAAATTGGACAATTCGGGATCGTTTATCCAAAATTACGATGCCTACTCTTGTATTAGGAGGAAAATATGACAGCATGAATCCAGATGACATTAAAGCTTTGGCCGATAGATTACCTAATGGCACAGCTCATATATGTCCTAATGGAAGCCACTTTTCTATCTTCGATGATCAAGAAGATTATTTTAATGCTATTACCAACTTTATTACATCAGTAGAAAAAGAATAAGAAAAAACTAGAGCTTACAAATTTAAGCTCTAGTTTTTTGTGCTATGACGATGTTATGGTAATTGTTCTGGGCTATTGAAAAATAGACTTACTGCCAATCTTCTCACATTTATCCATTTTTGGTTTCTTCTAGTAGGATTTACTCGATTAGTTAAACAAATAAAGAAAGTAGAATGATCTAAATCAAGTGCAATTGATGTTCCAGTAAATCCAGTATGCCATAAAGTTTTACTATTTTTATTCCATCTTTGCCACCCTAAAGTTCTACCCATAAAGTTATATTTAAATAGTACATTAATTATATCAGATGGAATTATCGTTTTGTCTTTATACCTTCCTTTTTGAAGATACATTATGCAGAACTTTTTTAGATCCCCAATTGTAGAAAATAATCCTGCATTACCTGAAACTCCATTTAACATATAAGCTGTTTCATCATGAACTTCGCCCTGAATCAATCCTCTTTGATCCGTCTTTTCTGTTGGTACAAAATCCTGTTTATTTTTATTTAAACAATATCCTGTACTATTCATTTTTAAAGGTTCAAAGACATGGACCTTTAAGCTTTCATCAAGAGACTCTTTATCCACTTTTTCAATAATCATCCCTAGCAAAATAAAATTAAGATCAGAATATATCATATCTGTTCCAGTTGGATAAATAAGTTTCTGTTTAAAAATAGCATCTATCACTTCATCTTTATTTGCATATGAATATACATTGGATAAATCAGCAGCCAATCCAGAATTATGAAGCAAAAGATTCTTAATAGTAATATCTGGATAACTAATTTGTGGAAAATATTTACTTACTTTATCATCTAAATCAATAATTTTCTTCCCCAATAATTGAAGTATACGACTTGTTACACCAACAACTTTAGTTAGCGATGCTAAGTCATAAACATCGCCATCTTTTAACGGTATTTCCTTGTCATAAGTTTTGTACCCTAAAAAACTAGTTTCTACTATTTTATTTTTTATATCTTCTAAGGCATAGCTTATCCCGGGCGTAGCACAATCAGTTATTGCTTGTTTCATTAATATAGATATTTCATTAGTATTTTTCATTTATATTTCTCCAAAATTAAAGCCCACTATAACTTTTCTAGCTATAGTGGGCTTCCTATTAAACACTAAGCATTTTCTTTTGCTAATCTCTTAAACTTATTCAGCGTATCAAAAAGTGCAATTATCTTTGTGCTTATAGTTGTTTTTAAAGAACTAGATTCAACCGATAAATTATTGTCAGTTAAATTAATTGCTTCAACATTATTACCTTTTGAAGCTTCTGTATTAGTAGATTTACTTGCGCTGTCTTTAGCTTCCTTTTCTAGTTGTTTCTTATCCCAAACTTTAAAGAATGGATAGTAAATAACAATAGAAATAATGACGTTAATAATAGATAAAACAGCAGCACGCCAATCAAATCCAGTTGCCATATAAGCCCCAATTGGTCCTGGTAAAGTCCATGGAACCAAAGCGATAGTACGTGATACTAAATGAAGAGCCATTGCAAAGTATGTCAAAGCACCAGTTACCATAGGTGTTACAACAAATGGAATTGCAAAGTATGGGTTTAAAACAATTGGTAAACCAAAAATAATAGGTTCATTAATGTTGAAAATACTTGGAATAATAACTGCCTTACCTAAGGTCTTACCAAATGAAGACTTAGACATAAAGGCTAACAAAATACATAGACCTAAGATAGTACCTGAACCACCAATATAAACAAACCATTGGAAGAATTGTTCAGTCATAAATCTTGGAGCATTAGCAGCGCTCACGCCATGTGCAATTGATGCCATGTTTGCATCTAGGTTCTTGTACCAGTATGGATAAATTGGAGTCGAAGTAATAGCACCATGGATACCAAATAACCAAAATAGTGAGTTAAAGAATGGTGGAATAACTGATGAAATAAAGTTATCTTTACCAAAGTTAGACAATGGTGACAATATTGCCAAAAGTCCTGCATTCAAGTCAAAATGCAATACTTCTTTAATTACCCAAGCTAAAATAATAATTACTGAAGCTGGTACCAAAGAAACAAATGAATTAGAAACTGCAGGTGGAACACCATCCGGCATCTTAATAACTAAATTCTTCTCTTTAAACCAACGAATAATTTCAACTGATATCATTGAAACTAACATTGCAGTAAACAAACCTTGTGCACCAAAATTGGTTGAAGGAAGAACTGTTCCAGCTAACATGCCAGATAATTTAGCTGCTTTAGCTGTTAAAGTACCTGGACTTACAGCTAATATAAAGAATGCCATCGTTGCAACAGTAGCTGAAGAATTTCTATCCAGTTGATAGTGCTCAGCCAATGCAGCAGCCATCGCATAGCATGAATACAAGGCCATCATACCAATAGAAAAAGTAACTGGTACTTGCAATGCAGGTAAATATGGAGTAATAAACTTTTTCCAACTATCTATTGGAAATTGAGAAATAATTGTAAAGAATGAACCGACAATAGCTACGGGAATAATAACTGCCATCCCATCTCTAATTGCCACAAAATAGCGATTACCCGCTAGTTTCGACATTTTAGAGGTGATTTTTGCGGCATTAAACTTAGCCATATTAATACCTCCCGATATATGAAACAAAAGTTAATATAACGTATGAATGAATACGCTATCACTTCTGGCTTTAATATAGCACTATTTTTCAGAAAATGAAATATTTTTTCTTAATTATGTTTATTTTATGCATTTTTAGATATTTTGTGAAATATTTTTTCAAGTTTTATTGAATAGTTACATAAAAAAAGTTACTATGAAATCGCATACAGTATTAGTAAAAAGTGCTTAGGAGGTTTCTCATGAGCTATGTAATCGGAATTGATAGTGGCGGTACCCACATAACGGCTACCGCTTATAAAGATAATATTGCAATTGCTACCACTACTGCTGGTCCAGGAAATATATTTCTGGATCCACAGCAAACCATTAAGAATTTAATTAACGTTATTACTGAAATTTCAGAAAAGTTATCATCAAATACTTGTAACTTAATTTTGATTGGAATTGCCGGACTAGAAAGTGCTGATAATCCACAGCCTTATTTAGATAAAATAAACGATCACTTCAAGTCATTAACTAAAAATATTATTTTTATAAGTGATGCCAAACTGGCTTTAATAAATGGTCTTGAAGGAAAAGATGGATTTTTAGCAATTGCCGGTACTGGATCAATTGTATATGGAAAACAAAAGAATAAATATTTACGTGCTGGCGGTTGGGGATATTTATTAGATGATATTGGTTCTGGCTATCGCATCTCCCAAGAAGCAGTTACCACCGCATTAGAAAAAATGGATCGAGGAGAAAATTCTTCTTTAACACCTGCTATTCTTGAATACTTTAAGGCGGACAATTTAAAAAATATAGTTAGTGAATATTACAAACTTAATCGTACAGAAATAGCAGCTTTTTCATTAAAGCTTGCTCAAGAAGCCGATCGGCAAAATGATGAAGCAATTATGATCTTACAACATCAGGCCGACTTATTAGCTGATGAAATTATTCACTTAATTGAACGTTATCCTCAAGAAAGTATTTCTCTAAATCTTGCCTTATCAGGATCCGTTTTAGTCAATAACCTTATTATTCAGAAAGAAATCGCATCAAAAGTAAAACATGTTTATCCTACTATAAAAATTATGGTTTCTGACAGAAGTAATACAGCAGCAGTCAATTATATTCAGTAAAGGAAGTAGTTAAGTATGACAATGAGAAATTTAGGCCTGTCAATCTATCCAGACCATAGTAATTACGATGACAATGTTCAATACCTTGAGCTTGGACATAAATATGGCTTTAAGCGTATTTTTATGAGTATGCTCGAAGTACAAGGAAGCGTAGAAGAAACTAAAGAAAAATACAAAAAGATAATCTCAATGGGAAACAGATTGGGATATCAAACGTTTCTGGATGTTTCACCACGTATTTTTAAAGATTTAAAAATTGATTATCATGATCTATCCTTTTTCCATGATATTGGGGCAACTGGATTACGATTAGACCAAGCATTTGATGGAGCAACTGAAGCTCTAATGTCTTACAATCCTTATAATTTAATTATTGAATTAAATATGAGTAATAATGTGGACTACTTAAATAACATTATTTCTTACCAAGCAAACACGCCATATATCTATGGTTGCCACAATTTTTATCCACAAAAAGGCACCGCTCTTCCTTATGATTTCTTTGTAGAATGTTCAAAACGCTTCAAAAAATTTAACATTCACACAGCTGCATTTGTTACGAGCCAAGTTGGAAAAATGGGACCATGGAATGTCACAGATGGCTTACCAACACTTGAAGAAGATCGTTACCTTCCAATTCAAGTTCAAGCAAAGCAGCTGTGGGCAACTGGATTAATTGACGATGTTATCATAGGTAACGCTTATGCATCTGGGGAAGAACTAAAAGCATTGTCTGAAGTTAATCCATATCAATTAGTTTTACATGTAAACTATGTTCCAAAGATAAACGACATTGAAAAGACAATTGTTGAAAAACCACAACATTTCCGTAGAGGCGACATGAATAGTATCGTTATTCGGTCAACAATGCCACGTGTAACTTATAAAGACATCCCTAACCCAGCTCACGATAATGAACAAGAATTTAAACGCGGGGATGTTTTAATTGGAAATGATAGCTTTGGAATATATAAAAATGAACTACAAATTGTATTAAAGCCACACATGGAATCAAGAAAAAATAAAGTCGGAGAAATTTCAAAAGATGAATTATTCTTATTAGACTTTATCAAACCGTGGACTAAGTTTAAGCTGTCATCAAAATAAAATGAGTACCATAATAACATCCACACTTTACTCTCCGCATTTAAAATTAGATTGGAACTATGATATCTATCTTCCAGATCAAGTTAATGTCCAGCAAAAGTATCCATTGCTTTTAATGCTCCATGGATTATATGGAAATCATACTAATTTTTTAGATACTAATCGTATTGACTCAAAAAATATCCTAGATAACCTAATGCGCAATACCAAAAAGAAAATTATCGTAGCTTTTGTAGACGGGTTTAATAGCTTCTACATCAACTCTCCATATGGTTTCAAAATGGAAACAGCAATTATTCAGGACTTATTACCCTATCTAATTCAGCAGTATCCTATCGCTACCAAAATTGGTATTGGTGGCATTTCAATGGGTGGATATGGTGCATCAAGACTTGCTTTAAAATATCCTCAAATATTTTCGGCAGCGTTCTTAATTTCACCTGCTGTTTGGAATATTAAACATATTCCTCATTTTATTCATAATTCTATTCATACATTTCAAGATGAACAACATAGTTGGTCAGAAAATTTCTACAATAAAATCTATCCGACTACTTATTTATCACCTATTTCAAATAAAATTAATTTTTATATTGAGAGTAGCAAAACAGATAACGTTGTTCCTATCGAAGATGTAATATGTTTTGCTCAAAAAGTTTCAAGCAACCAGAATCGTGTTCAACTAATAACTGATTCGTTTGGCGCCCACGAATGGAGCTATTGGCAAAAAGCAATAGTTCCAGCTTATATATGGATGATCGATCAATTAGAGCAGAAGAAAGGAGTGATAAATTAATGAATTTAAAAATTAAAAATATTACATGTTCCATTAAAAAAGTCCCATTAAAGAGACCGTTTATTACTGCCTTACACAAAGTCACAGAAATTGAAGGACTGAAAATTGTTGTTGAATTAAGCGACGGTCAAACAGGTACCGGAACTGCAACTCCTAATGAAAAAGTCACCGGCGACACCTTACAAAGCTCGTTAGATATTGTTAATCAAGTCATTAAACCTGCATTAATAAACCAAGACTTCAAAAATTGGAACAAACTTTTAACCACACTTCAAACCTGCATCGTTCATAATACTGCCGCAAAAGCAGCAATGGATATTGCCTTATATCAATTAAAGGCTAAAGAAAACAATGAATCTCTAGTCAACCTGCTTGGCAGTGAAAAAGGTAAATTAACAACCGACTATACAATTAGTATCGGTTCAGATGACCATATGGTTTCTGAAGCTAAATCCTTAGTTAAAGACGGCTTTACTGCTATCAAAATTAAATTAGGCAACAATTCTGTGAGTCATGATATTAAAACCATTCAAAAAATTAGTAAAGCGGTTGGTCCTGATATTTCCTTACGTATTGATTGCAATCAAGCCTGGAATTACAAAGACACTTTAAAAGCTAGTCGAATCTGGGCACAGGATAATTTAAATATTGATTTTATTGAGCAACCTGTTCTAAAAGACGCAATCTCAGATTTAACTTTATTAAGCGAAAATTCACCTTACCCAATTATGGCTGACGAAAGTGTCGCTTCATATCAAGATGCCATTAACTTAATCAAACATCACGCTTGTGACTACATCAACATTAAGTTAATGAAAACTGGTGGCTTATCAGAGGCAATCAAAATTAACGATTTAGCACAGGCTTGTGGTATTAAAACTATGGTTGGTTGCATGATTGAGCCGGTTGAAAGTATTGCCGCAGCTGCTGCATTTGCTGTTGCAAATAAAAATGTTAAATTTATTGATCTCGATTCAATTTTTATGGCTACACAAGATCCCGATCTTGGTAAGTATTTAAAAATTAAAAATAATGAAATTATTCTAAAGGACTAAGACAATGCAACTGGCCAAGATTCAAAAACAAATAGAAAATAATCCTTGGAAAACAGCAATTACTATTCGTAAAAATAATCAAACGATTTTTGAAACTTCAAACGCTAATATGGTTTTTAAATCAGCTTCATTAATAAAATTAGGGATTGCTCTTTATATTGAAGAAGAAAAGCCTGATACAATTGACAATACTCTTAACCTATCTAGTGATGATATTGTTGGAGGAGCTGGCATTATCAATAGGCTAAGCATTAAATCATGGCAGATTAGTGATTTATTAGACCTGATGTTATCTGTTTCTGATAATACAGCTACTAATGCTTTATTGAATTATTACAACATAAATACTATTAATGATTATTTACAGCAAAATTTTCCAAACATTTCTTTAGGTAGATTTTTAATGAAAAAAAGCACTAAAGAAAATACTTGTACAGCAAATTCTATGATGGACGTTTTTGAAAAGCTGCTTGCAGCCAATAACAAAGTTAGTCATGTAGTTCTCAATGCCTTAAAGCACCAAGAAGTAAGAAATAAACTAGTAGCTTACAGCAATCCTAAGTATGAAGTCTTCAATAAAACTGGCGAGTTATTACATGAGCAGCATGATATAGCACGCTTTAAAGCAAACGCTGATGTGATTGATTGCTGCGTATTAACCAATTATCAAAGTCAAAAAGATTATGAAAATATTTTAAATATGATGCAAAAGATCGGAAAAATACTTACACACTAGAAAGAAGTATTTACAATGGAAATTAAAAACTTAACTACGGAGCAACGGAACCCCGCGACTATGCACATTGATTCCATGTCAACTATCGACATGGTCAAAACTATTAATAAAGAAGATCAAAAAGTCGCTGTAGCAGTCGGAACTCAAGACGACAAAATTGCCCAGGCAATAGATGAGGCAGCTAAGCGCTATAGCAAAGGTGGACGTTTAATCTATATCGGTGCTGGAACAAGCGGCCGTCTTGGCGTTTTAGATGCTGCCGAATTAGTTCCTACCTACGGTATCAAACCAGAACGCGCAATCGGATTAATTGCTGGCGGTAAAGGTGCGATGTATGTTGCTGTCGAAGGTGCTGAAGATTCACAAGATCTAGCAAAAAGAGATTTAAAAGATCTTAAACTAAATAAAAACGATATCGTCTTAGGGCTTGCTGCCAGTGGCCGCACTCCATATGTAATTGGCGGTCTTGACTATGCTAAAGCCATAGGTGCTCTAACTATTTCCATTGCCTGTGTTAAAGACTCTAAGATAGGCCATCACGCCGATATAGCTATTGAAGCTGTTGTTGGACCTGAAGCGATTACCGGTTCAACTAGGATGAAAGCCGGAACTGCTCAAAAGATGATTTTGAATATGATTTCTACCGGTGTCATGATTAAGCAAGGAAAAGTCTTTGAAAATGTCATGATTGATGTTAAACCTACTAATTCTAAGCTAATTGATCGTGCCTGTCGCATTATTCAAACTACTACTGGTGTATCTACCCCAGAAGCTAGAAATACTCTTGAGAAGGCGAATAATGATGTTGGTTTAGCAATTGTGATGCTGAAAACTAATTCTGATCTTAATCAGGCTAAAAACTTATTAAAAGCAGAAAACGGAAATGTCGCAGAAGTTTTAAATAAGTAGCTTGCTAGCTAAACAGAAGGGGCTTATAATACCTACCATTGCAATATATCAATTTACAATGTGAGGTGAAATTATGAGTCCTTTTTTCTTATTCATTTATCTGATTTTTGGTGGAATTTTAGGTGGCCTTCTCTCAACAATTGCAAGTATGGCGTCCCTTGCCACTTATCCAGTCCTCCTTTCAGTTGGTATTCCCCCAGTTTATGCAAATACTACTAATGATGCAGCCTTAATCTGGACTGGTGTTGGATCAACTGCATCTTCACTTAAAGAACTAAAGGGTCACTGGAAACAAGTTAGTTTCTATTCAATTTTTACAATTATTGGATCAGCTTTAGGCTGTATGCTTTTAATTCAATTTCCCGGAAAAATATTTGAGAAGATTGTTCCCTTCTGTATCGCTTTTTCTGGTTTAATGATTTTATTCAGTGGAGAAATTCATCTTGGAAATGAAAGTGATCATCCTAATCGCTTAGTTCAAGCTCTATCACTTTTATGCTTATTGATTGCTGGAGCTTACGCTGGTTACTTCGGTGCTGCTAGTGGCGTTTTAATGTTAGTTATCTTGAATGCAATCAGTGACGACGATTTTCTGACTGTTAATGCTATGAAAAACATTATTGGCGCACTATCAAACTTGGTTGCGCTGATCATTTACATGTTTACTGAAAAAATTTATTGGAACGCTGCTATTCCCTTGGCAATTGGAGCGTTGATTGGTAGTTACTTTGGGCCACGTATCATGCGCCACATTCCGGTTAAGATCATTCGTTTGGTAATTGCTGTTTTAGCTCTCATTCAAGCTGCTTACTTTGCTTATACTGCATATAAATAAAAAAAGATTTTTATCTAGGAAAAATAAATTGGCTTTGCGTAATAAACATATGGGATGACTTCCTCAAATATTTAAAAGATGATAAATTTTATGAATCTTATCATACATATTCTGATCAAGATAGGTCAAAACAATTGCAGGATGGCGTGACAAAGATTATCATTAATTCACAAGTTTCAGCTGAAGGTCAGAGCGAAGATTTAAAAGCCTTGGCTAAATTAATGAACAATGAACCTGTGAATTTAAATAAACATTTTGATTACGCGCAAAGAAGAATTAAAGAAATTAACGAAGATCCAGAAACGAGGGAAAAGATCATACTTTACGAAACGAGAATGCTAGAACGTGAACAAGCTGCAGGAAAAGCTGGATATGAACAAGGAATGAGACATGGCGTTGAACAAGGAAAAGTGGATTCTGCTAAAATTATTCTCGAAAATCAATTGAATAATGGCAGAACTTTGGAACAAGCTACGGAATTTGTGAAAAAATTGAAGCTGATTTCTGATAAAGATCTCGAAAAATTGATCAAAATATATAAATAAAATTGTCAAAAAATAATTCTTAAAACAACAAAAGATTGATTAATCTGCGTTACTAAAACGTTGGTTAATCAATCTTTTTATTTTTTCTAATCTATATCATCGCAAGCGGCGTCTTTTCAGTCGGCTGTGGGAAGTCATTATCTATTAATTTTATTTCGTCTGATGTTAATTTGATATCTTGAGCAGCAATATTCTCCTTCATATGCTTAACCGTTCCCGCTTTAGGAATCGATAAAACATTACCATGTCTTAAAGTCCAAGCTAACATAATTTGGTGCGGAGTTACATTGTGCGCACGAGCTACTATTTTAAGATTATTAGTAATCCTAATCGAATCGCCTTTACCTGAGTTAAATGGAGAATACCCAATAAAACTGACGCTATGCTTTTCTTGCCAAGGTAAAACATCGTACTCTACCCCGCGTTCAGAAAGATTATACAGGTCTTCATTAGCAAAACAATCCTTGCCACCTGGAACACTAAACAGTTCTTCTAAGTCAGCTACATCAAAGTTAGATACACCCCAATGGCGAATTAAGCCTTCCTTTTGTAATTCTTTTAATCCACGTACTGTCTCAGATAAACGCTTATCGCCACGCCAATGAAGCAGATACAAGTCTAAATAATCAGTTCCTAGTCGTTTTAAACTCTTTTCTAAGCTCTGACGCTCTAATTCTGGAGAAGCATGATATGGATAAAATTTTGAGATCAAAAAAATTTGACTGCGATCATAGCCTTTGATTGCTTCACCAATTAATTTTTCACTTTTTCCTTCACCATACATTTCTGCAGTGTCAATTACCTTAATTCCATTATCTAAACCATAGCGAAGCGCCGCTAATTCGTCTTTTTTCTTAGAAGCGTCTTCGCCAATTCCCCAAGTTCCCATGCCTAAACCTGACAAGTTATTTTCTTGAAAACTCTTCTCCATCTCTTCTCACCTCATCTAAATTTTACCGCAGAAAAAAACAAATTTAAAAATGTTAGCGGTTTAAGTTGACTAGACCAATTTTATATTTTATAATGGACTAGACCAATGAATGAGGAGGTACACATAATTATGAAAATCATCGTAACTAAAGATAATATTGAAGGCGGCACTAAGGCATTTGAAATTATTAAAAAGGGAATGGAAAACGGCGACAAAGTTTTAGGCCTTGCAACTGGTTCTTCCCCAATTCCAATGTATGACGATATGTGCGACAGCGACTTAGACTTCTCTGACATGACAAGTATTAACTTAGATGAATACTACGGCTTAAAACCAGATAATGATCAAAGCTATCACTACTTCATGCAAAAACACTTATTCGATAAGAAGCCTTTCAAGCATTCATATATTCCAAATGGAATGGCAAAAGATATTGACGAAGAAGTTGACCGTTATAACGACATTATTGCTGCTAACCCAATTGACATCCAAATTTTAGGTATTGGTAGAAACGGACACATTGCCTTTAACGAACCAGGTACTCCATTTGGCAGCTTAACTCACAAGGTTCAATTAACTGAAAGTACTATTAAGGCAAATTCACGCTTCTTTGACAATGAAGACGAAGTTCCTCGCCAAGCTATTTGTATGGGAATTAAGTCAATTATGCAAAGTAAGAAGATTGTTTTACTAGCCTTTGGCGAATCAAAGCAAGATGCAGTTAAAGCATTAGTTGAAGGTCCAGTTACTGAAGAAGTTCCTGCATCTATTTTGCAAGATCACCCAGATGTAACAGTTATTTGTGACGAAGTAGCTGCAGCAAAACTTGATCCAAAATACAGAAAATAATCCTCATTTAAGACTATTTACTTTGACGAATTAATCTTTTAGATTAGTTCGTCTTTTCTTTTTGCACTTTTTTGATGTGTTCTCTTGACTTTTTTCTTTTATAGCAAATTAAAAAACTACTTGTTTTCATACCAGATATTGAATTACACTATTAAAGCAAACTATATCTTGTAGAAAGAACGTGATGACAGTTATTGTATTGAGCGGGCCTATTGGAGCCGGAAAATCCAGTTTAACCAGTCTTCTTGCAGAGCATCTAGGCACCCAAGCATTTTATGAAGGTGTAGATAATAATCCAATTTTGCCACTTTATTATAAAGACATGGCACATTACACCTTTCTTTTAAATACTTATCTTCTAAACCACCGTTTGGCTCAAATTAACCAAGCTATTCGCGATCATAACAGTGTGTCTGATCGTTCAATTTATGAAGATGCCTTATTTTTCAAAATGAATGTTGACAGTGGAATCGCAGATCCGACTGAATTCAAGATCTACGATAGTTTACTTGAGAATATGATGGAACAAGCTCCAGGCAACCCAAGTAAGAAACCTGATTTGTTAATTTATATTCATGTATCTCTTGATACCATGCTTCACCGCATTCAAAAGCGCGGTCGTACATTTGAACAATTATCAACTGATCCAGGCTTAAAAGACTACTATGCTCGACTTTTATCTTATTACGAGCCTTGGTATGAAAAATATAATGCATCCCCTAAGATGATGATTGACGGCGATAAATATGACTTTGTTGCAGATGAAGAGGCACGAAAAGAAGTTATCAGCACAATTGATCAAAAGCTTACTGATCTAGGTAATCTAAACTAGCTAACGAATAGAAGGAACGTGATGACAGTTATTGTATTAAGTGGGCCCATTGGAGCCGGAAAATCCAGTCTAACAGGTATTCTATCTAAGTATTTGGGTACTAATCCCTTTTACGAAAGCGTAGATGATAATCCTGTTTTGCCATTATTCTATGAAAATCCTAAGAAGTACGCATTTTTATTGCAAGTTTATTTCTTGAATACTCGCTTCCAAAGTATCAAGTCAGCATTAACTGATGATAATAACGTACTCGATCGTTCTATCTACGAAGATGCACTTTTCTTTCAAATGAACGCCGATATTGGCCGTGCTACTAAAGAAGAAGTAGATACTTATTACGAACTTCTACACAATATGATGAGTGAGTTAGATCGGATGCCTAAGAAGAATCCAGATCTTCTTGTTCATATTGATGTATCATACGATACAATGCTTAAACGTATTCAAAAGCGTGGTCGTAACTATGAGCAATTAAGTTATGACCCAACTCTAGAAGACTACTACAAGCGTTTGCTTCGCTATTATAAGCCTTGGTATGAAAAGTATGATTATTCACCAAAGATGACTATTGATGGTGATAAATTCGACTTCATGGCAAGTGAAGAAGATCGTCAAGAAGTCTTGAACCAAATTGTTGCTAAGCTCAAAGAAATGGGCAAGCTTGACGAAGATTGGAAACCAAATTTAGTTAAATAAAGCAAAAACTGCGATCCATACTGGACCGCAGTTTTTCATATATTCACACCATTAAACTAATGTCTTGAAGCGCCGCTTACTGCATCTGCCGCTTCACCTGTTAGTTGATTTTCTTTAGTAACAGGATATGGCTTCATCACACTCTTACTCGTTGAAGAAATTCCCCAATCAGCAGTGTAATCAAGATGATCAATTTTTGCATGTTTAATATCTTCAATTGTCTTACAACCAGTTAATTGCATATCAATTAACAATTCCTTATTCAATTGATCAATAACTGACTGAACGCCTTGAGCACCGCCAAGTGCTAAGCCGTATAAGAAGGGACGACCGATACCGACTAAGTCAGCGCCTAATGCTAATGCCTTAAAGACATGTGATCCGCGACGAACGCCACCATCAAGGATAATCGGAACAGGGTGATCACAACTCTTCACAGCCTTTGCAATTTCAGGCAAAACGTCAATTGTAGCAGGAGCGCCATCAACTTCACGTCCTCCGTGGTTAGAAACTACGATTCCGTCTGCACCTGCACCAATTGCAAGCATAGCATCTTCAGCGCATTCAACACCTTTAACAATTACAGGTACATCTGCAATTTCCTTAATCTTGCGAATATCATCTGGCCCAATATTTTGAGCAGATGAAGCGTACATTTGAGCAACGCTTTGTCCCTCTCCTTTTCCACCAGTCCATTCATTAAAGAAAGCAAGTGGAACAGGATAAGTAAAGTTAGTCCGTAAATTGGCTTCACGGTAGCCACTAACTAGTGCATCTACAGTTAAGAAGAAACCAGTAAAACCGGCTTTAACTGATTCTTCAATCACCATCTTATTGAAGTCCCAGTTCTTGCTTAAATATAATTGCATAAAGCGAGGCGAGTCACCGACTGCGCTTTGCACATCTTGAACACTCTTATTCGCATAAGTACTCATCCCAAATAAAGCGCCAGCAGCCTTTGCACCCTTAGCTGTATCAACTTCTGCTTCTGCATTTGCAATACCATGACAGGCAATTGGACAAATCATGACCGGTGTCTTTAACTCCATCCCTAAAAATTCAGTATTTAGTTTCGGATCCTGCATCCCAGTTAAAGCACGAGGCACAATTTGAAAATGGTTAAATGCTTGGGTATTATTCCGCCAAGTCCATTCATTTTCAGCACCACTAGCTATGTAGTAATAGGCTGCTTCTGGTATTACGTACTTTGCTTCGTTTTCTAGTTCATCCAAGTTAACCATGTGTAGCTTTTCTTCTCTAGTACTTTGTGGAAAGCCCTTATAGTAAGTTGTCATTGATATTTCCTCCAATCATTAAGTAGGTTTCTATACACCTTAATTTTAGGACGATTTCATCAATTTATTAAATAAAAGCTATTATGAAATAATTCACTAAGTCCGACATACTTACTATTTATGTCTTTCATAGCGCTTTCTTTAATTAAAATTCGTGTTTACATTTATTTATCAGAATGCTACACTGTAAAAGTTGCTTATTTAAAGCTAAAAACGAACATTATGTCTGGAGGACAAAATGAATTTTATCAAAAACTACTTTCATTTAGAAAAGTTGGGAACTAATGTTAGAACTGAATTTATTGCAGGTCTAACAACCTTTATTAGTATGTCTTATATTCTTTTCGTTAACCCAAGTGTTCTTGGCGCTAGTGGGATGAATACTGGCGCTGTATTTACCGCAACTGCTTTAGCCGCTGCTCTTGGTACAGCAATTATGGGTATTGTAGCTAACTATCCAATTGGTGAAGCACCTGCCTTAGGTATCAACGCTTTCTTTGCCTACACTGTATGTATTGGGATGAAGGTATCTTGGGAAACTGCTTTAGCCAGTGTTTTCGTTGCATCAATTATCTTTATTTTAATTACCTTGTTTAAGCTAAGAGAAAAGATCATTGATTCTATTCCTTCAGACCTTAAATTTGCCATTTCATCAGGTATTGGTCTTTTTATTGCCTTCCTAGGTCTACAAAATGGTGGCCTAATTGTGGCTAATAAATCAACTTTAGTTGGTTTAGGATCACTTCATAATCCACTCGTTTGGATTACAATTTTTGGTTTAATCGTTACTGTAATTTTAATGATCTTAGGCGTTCCAGGTGCAATTTTCATCGGAATGATTGCTGCATCAATCTTTGGCATTTGTACTGGTCAAATTGCTGTACCACATAAGTTCATTTCTTTAGCACCAAGTCTTGCACCTACCTTTGGTCAAGCCGTTTTCCACGTTAAAGACATTAATTCTCTCCAAATGTGGGTTGTTGTTTTAACTTTCTTACTTGTTACATTCTTTGATACTGCTGGTACCTTAATTGGTCTTGCTCAACAAGCTGGCTTTATGAAGAACAACAAAATGCCACGTGTTGGTAAAGCATTAGCCGCTGATTCAACTGCTATGATGTTTGGTTCTATCTTTGGTACTTCACCTGTTGGAGCTTTCGTTGAATCAAGTGCTGGTATTGCAGTTGGCGGTCGCTCAGGTTTAACTGCTGTCTTTGTTGCCATCTTCTTCTTAATCTCAATGATCTTTAGCCCACTACTTGGCGTCTTCACTACTCAAGTAACTGCTCCTGCTTTAATCATTGTTGGGGTTTTAATGGCACAAAATACTGCTCACATTCATTGGAATAAGCTAGAAATTGCCGTTCCTGCCTTCTTGATTTTACTTGGTATGCCACTTACCTACTCAATTTCTGATGGTTTGGCATTAGGAATGATTACTTACCCAATTTGTATGGTTTCTGCAAAACGTGGTAAAGAAGTCAGTCCAATGATGTGGGTACTGTTTGTAGTATTCATCATCTTCTTGTGGGTTTTGAATTTTAAGTAGGATAAAATTTACTAACGAAAATACCGATTATCATCCATCTTGATAATCGGTATTTTTGTTGCTTTTATTATCTGTAAAGTATACTTAACAAAAAGCGCGATTTTTATAAAGTATACTTTACAGCATCTATAATTAAGTCGTTCATAGTATAATATAAGTATAAAAGTAATCCTTATTTTCCCCACTCAACTGTTTAATTTTTGCAAATACAGAACAGGAGGAATAAAAATGATCATTACGGGTAAAACTATTTTTAAGATAGTCTATATACTTAGCATAATATTCAGCATTACTTACATCGTTTGGAACACTCTTCAGCATAATCCATTAGATCCAACTTACCTTTTGGTTGCCGTCATCAGTATCGTAGCAATGACTTTAGTTTTTATAAAAATCAACAAAGAATAATAATTTCATATCATAAAAAAGGCCCGTACATTCGCACGAGCTTTTTAATTACCAGTTATAATCTGCCAACAAAAGTTTCACTATTCAAACTTTGAATGCAATCTTTACTAAATTGATTAATCTTTTTGCTTGGTACTTTTTTGTTAGCTTTGTCAACCTACATCGACCACCACAAAAAATAAAAACGCCGCTCAATATTATAACTTTGGAAGAGTTATTGAGTAGCGTTCACCGTAAAAAATAATCTTAACCACCGCTCTTAAAGCGGGCTGTATAAGGAGATCCCCGCATCGCCTTTTTTCATATCTAATTATATAGTAATGAATGTCATTTTGATATTTCTTTAATCTCTACAAATTTCTAAGCAATATAATTTCTTTCCACATTTTGGACAAGTTAATTTTCTAAACTTAGGTGTGTGCGGAGAAAAATTAAAAGTTAAAAATGACGGAATAAAGACATCTCCGCAATTTGGGCAAACATATTCAACTTGTTCATAGTAATACCTTGATAATCCCCAAGCTGTTGCAAAAACTATTGCAATTAAAGCTACGACTTCAATTACTAATATTGTCGTCATCTTCATCTGATATAAATAAACTGCAGTCCCAATTCCTGCTATCTCAAATAGCGTTAGGAGTCCACCCCATACCAAGAGTCTGCTTCTCAAAGCTGTCAAATTCTTTTCTTTTCTCATAATATTTGTAATGTCAGAAATATTGGTTAAAGTAGCAGGTAAAAAATTAATTTTTTGTAGATTCTCTATTTGTTTTTGACGCTTGTTTAATTCATTAATTTTTTGTTTATTTTCTCGATACTGCTGCTCTAAAAGCAAATCAAGCGATTGCCCACCACGCTCATCTTGAATGAGCAACTTTATCTGCTTTAATGAAAAGCCAAGTTCTTTTAGATAAATAATTAATTCTATCTGCCTTATCTGTTCTTTTTCATAAAAACGATAGCCATTTTCTTCAATATAAGCTGGCTTAACAAGTCCTTTTTCATCATAGAATCTTAGAGTACGCGTACTTACTTCCAGCATCGCAGCTACTTCACCAATTGAATATTTTTCTTGCATTACTTTCACCTCCTAGCTTCAAGATATCAATTAACGCAAGGTCAAAGTCAATATTTAAATTATAAAATATTATATTTCCCAGGTAATAATGTTCGGATTCTACAAAAAATATATCATTTCTTAATTCATTAGTATCTTTTTTTGTAATTTAATCGAATAATTTTGACTATCATCCTTGAAATAGTTAATATTTTAGATATAATTTTAGTTGAAGATTCGTTTTTGAATGGCTAAAGAGTTAATTTAGTTGTTTAAAATTTTATTTTCTTTCAAAATACGAACATTACCACATCTGGAGGGTTACATGAATTCAATTGGTAAATTTTTCCATTTAAATGAAAACCACACTTCATTTAAAACAGAGTTTTTAGCTGGACTAACTACGTTTGTGAGTATGTCTTACATTCTGTTTGTTAACCCAGCTGTTTTAGGAGCAAGTGGCATGAACAAGGGAGCGTTGTTTACTGCAACAGCCTTATCTGCTGCTTTCACGTGTATTGTAATGGGACTAGTTGCCAATTACCCTATTGCTTCTGCACCAACCTTAGGACTTAACGCATTCTTTACTTACACCGTCTGCTTAGGAATGCACGTTAAATGGCAAACTGCTTTAGCTGCTGTTTTTGTTGCTTCGATTCTTTTCATCTTACTAACTGTATTTAAAGTACGTGAGATGATTATCGATGCTATTCCTAGTGATATTAAATACGCAATCTCAGCTGGTATTGGTTTATTTATTGCCTTTATTGGTCTTCAAGGTGGTAAATTAATTAGCAAGAGTGATTCCACTTTAGTTACTGTTGGTGCTTTGAACAATCCACTTGTTTGGATCACAATTTTTGGTTTAGTTGTTACTATTTTCTTAATGATCGCCAGAGTCCCTGGTGCCATCTTTATCGGAATGATCGTGGCTGCTGTCTTTGGCATCGCCATCGGTCAAATTCCAATGCCTAAGGCCTTTATTTCAGGAGTTCCAAGTCTTTCACCAATTTTTGGTCAAGCTGTTTTCCATATTAGTGATATTAATACTGTCCAAATGTGGATCGTTGTCTTCACTTTCTTACTGGTTACTTTCTTTGATACTACTGGTACTTTAATCGGACTTGTTCAACAAGCAGGCCTCATGAAAGACAACAAAATGCCACGCGCCGGTGAAGCTCTAGCAGCTGACTCATCTGGTATGTTAGTTGGTTCTGTTCTTGGTACTTCACCTGTTGGTGCCTTTGTTGAATCAAGTGCTGGTATCGCAGTTGGTGGTAGAACTGGTCTAACTGCTGTCTGGGTTGGTATTTTCTTCTTAATTTCAACTATCTTCAGCCCAATCTTAAGTGTCTTTACTACTCAAGTAACTGCTCCTGCTTTAATTATTGTTGGGGTATTAATGGCTGAAAACTTAGCACACGTTCACTGGACTGACCTTGAAATTGCAATTCCATGTTTCTTAATCGCACTTGGCATGCCTCTTACCTACTCAATTTCAGATGGTCTTGGCTGGGGCTTAATTATTTACCCAGTATCAATGCTTGCTGCTAAGAGATTCAAAGAAATCACGCCAATGATGTGGATTTTATTCTTTGTCTTCGTCATTTACTTCGTAGTTCTAAATGTGAAATAGGGTTAGGATAATGAAAAAGCTAGTTAGAGACAAAATACCTGAATTCGCTACCTATGCATCTTATCGTCAACTAAAACCTGATGAAAGAGAAGATGCCTTGAAAAATAAAATCGTCGAAGAAGCTAATGAGGTTAAAGCTGCACCCGACGATCAAAATCTCCTTGAAGAATTAGCTGATGTTTATACAGTGTTAGAAGCATTTTTAGATTTTAAAAATATTAGTAAAGAGGAATTACTAAAACAAGTAGAGGCAAAAAAAGCTGAAAAAGGCGGCTTTACCAAATTCCTTTTGATGAATACTGATAAATAATATCTCCTTAAACAAGTAGTTCACATGACTACTTGTTTTTTATTTATCTCCATTTGCGTATACGATAAATTTCTGCTAGAATACTTAACAATCAAGTTATCTATATATCGTCGAAATAAGGTCGACAGTATCTACCCTGAGCCATAAATTCAGGACTATAGGTATCAGACGTCATAAATTTGCTTTAAAGGACATCTTTTACCCATGGCTTTTTTGGGTAAACTGTGTCCTTTTTTCATTTTTATTTTATGTTGGAGAAATGATGCAATTTTTAGATAAAGTCTTTCATTTAGAGGATGCACATACTAATGTCAAACGCGAATTAATCGCTGCTCTTACCACGTTTGTTTCATTGTCATACATCCTTTTTGTTAACCCTAATATTTTAAGTGCAGCTGGTATTAATAAAGGCGCTGCTTTCACTGTTACTGCAATCGCAACTGCAATTGGTTGTTTCTTAATGGGATTCATTGCTAACTACCCAATTGCCTTAGCACCAACTCTTGGTAGTGCAGCCTTTTTCTCATATAACGTAGTTATTGGAATGCATATCAATTGGCAAACCGCTTTAGCTAGTGTGTTAGTTGCTTCAATCTTGTTTATTTTAATTACTGTTTTAAAATTACGTGAAAAAGTTGTTGATGCTATTCCTCAGGACTTAAAATATGCAATCTCTGCTGGTATTGGCCTATTCATTGCTTTTATTGGCTTACAAAATGGTAAATTAATCGTTGATAATAAATCTTCTCTAGTTGGTTTAGGATCATTCAATAATCCAGCTGTTTGGATTACTTTATTTGGCTTAATTTTAACTGTCATCTTAATGGCTGCTAAAGTTCCTGGTTCAATCTTCATCGGTATGATCGTGACTGCTATCTTTGGAATGGTAATTGGTCAAATTCCAATGCCACATGGTATTGTTTCAGGTGCTCCAAGTATTGCGCCTACTTTTGGTCAAGCAGTCTTTCATTTAAAGGACATTAACACGCCACAACTATTTATGGTTGTTTTAACATTCTTATTAGTTACTTTCTTTGATACTGCTGGTACTTTAATTGGGATGACGCAACAAGCCGGGATGGTTGACAAAAACGGTAAAATTCCACGTATTGGTAAAGCCTTCTTGTCAGATTCACTTGCTATGGTTGAAGGTTCTGTTCTTGGTACTGCTCCACTTGGTACTTCTGTTGAATCAAGTGCAGGTATCGCAATGGGTGGTAGAACTGGTTTAACTGCTATTTTTGTTGGTATTTTATTCTTAGTTTCAATGATTTTCAGTCCTCTTCTAGCAGTAATCCCAACTACTGTGACTGCCCCAGCTTTAATTATCGTTGGGGTACTAATGGCAGGAAACCTTAAATATATTCACTGGGATAACTTCGAAATTGCCTTTCCATCATTCTTGGTTGTTGTTGGTATGCCATTAACTTACTCAATTTCTGATGGTTTAGCCTTAGGGATGATTGCTTACCCAATTACGATGATTGCTTCTAAGCGCTACAAAGAAGTATCACCAATGATGTACATTCTATTTGTAATATTCGTTATCTTCTTCCTTATTACAAATATGGGATAAAAATAAAAATGAGATCGTACGCGATCTCATTTTTTATTACCTCGGCAATAATTTACTAGCTTTAGATCATTATTTATTCCATAATGTTAGATATATTTACTAGTGCGCCAAGCTAGTCAATCGAGGAGTATTTGGAATAATGTCAGTTAAACCTATCATTCATGATGAACTTTCTTTAAAATTCAAATCTACGCTAGTCACCAAGCAGGATCTAGCAGCAGCTGAAGATTTGAAAGACACCTTAATTGCTAATAATGGCAAAGCTGCTGGACTTGCAGCAAATATGATCGGTGTACAAAAGCGAATTATTGCTTTATTTGTTGGTCCACTTCCAATTGTGATGCTTAATCCAATTATTGTTAAAAAAGCTGATAAGTATTTAGCTTATGAGGGATGTCTTTCTTTAGAAGGAGAACGTCCGACAGAAAGATATAAGAAAATTACAGTGAAATACCAAAATGAAAACTTTGAAACTCGTCAGCAAGCATTTTCTGATTTCGTCGCTGAAGTAATTCAACATGAAGTTGATCATTGTAATGGAATTTTGATTTAAACTATGTATTTTCAAAAAAGGTAGCACCTCGACTAAAAATCGAAGATGCTACCTTTTTCTTCTATAATTCACGATTTGTTGGTCCACGTTCAATCTTAATTCTAACAATTAAATGAACTAAGTTATATAGCAGAGTAAATGCTAGTAAAATCAACCAAAAATACCAAAATGCATAAATAATTAACAAAATAGCTGGAAAAACACTTAAAATAACTGCAATTAGACTATCAGCTAGTTTCAATTTTTTATTAAAAATTCCACTTCTCACTAATTGATATGACTTAAAACCTAAATATCCTGCACCAGTTAGTCCAAATATTCTTAATAGCACGTCAACATTCACAAAGACACATACCATGCTTAATCCCATATACAAAACGCCAATGACAATCAATATAATTCGTACTGATCTAGTAATAGCATGGCTTTCTTCTAATCCTTGCTCTATATCAACAAGATAATAAATAATCGCGCATAAACCGACTAATCGATACAACCAGCCAATATTCCAAAATGCCAAAAAGAACATAACGCAACTTAAAATAACTTCGGCCACACCAAGAAGACGGTTTAGTTTTCTGTTCTTAACAATTAAGTCTGGCCGCATACAATCATTCCCATCTGATCCTATAATTCACGATTTGTCCCATCGTGTTCAACCTTAATTCTGACAATTAAGTGTAATAAGTTATATGCCAACGCAAAGATCAAAAGAAATAGCCAGAGAATATCTCTTGGAGCTAATGCAACTACTAATGACGCCACTACTATTCCCAAAAAAATTGCTATCATGCTATCGGCAAACTTCAGATTCTTATTCTTCAAGTCTTTACGTAAGACCGCATTAGTTTTAAAGCCCAAATATCCAGCACTGACAATTCCAAATGCCACTAATAAAAAATCTAAATTAACAAAGACAAAAATAATACTCATAAGCTCGTAAATTGTACCAAGAACAATAAAAATAATTTTTTGCGTGCGACTAATTACCTTACTATCTTCTAGCATTTGTTCCACATCAATCCAGAAATAAAGAATAACCGCCACCACAATAAAAATGAGTAGCCAGCCGATGTTTTTTACAGTAAAAAAGACCATCATAACTACAATCAGCAAACTGATAAATCCAAAATACTTATCTTGCTTTTTTCTTTTTGCTAATTCAATCCATCTTTTATCGTCCATCTACTCACCTTCCCGTTTTAGTTGTCTAGATTTTACTATGAAATATTTGCTTTAACAATATTTTAATCATATTTTTATACAAATTGTGTAGTTTTCATTGTTGACAAGCGTAAACATAAAGATATATGATTACAGTTGTAAACGAAAGGAAAGTAAAAATGAACGAAAAGAATTTATCTCCTATTTCAGACAGTGAATGGGAAGTAATGCGTATTGTCTGGACATTAGGTGAAACTCACACAAATCAAATCCTAAAAGAACTTCAAGCAAAAAAGAATTGGTCAGACTCTACTATCAAAACACTAATTAGACGTTTAGTTCAGAAAGGCTGGTTAACTGCCAAGCACGAAGGACGACGTTATACCTACACTGCTACTGTTAGTCAGACAGATATGATGTACAACGAAGCTAAATCCTTATTAAACCGAATGTGTGACATGCATAAGGGCGAAGTGATCTTAAAACTTTTAGAGGACTCACCTATTTCTAAAGGCGATTTAATGAAGATGCAAGAAGAAATTAGTCAAAAAGAAAAAACAGCACCGGACATGGTTCCATGCAACTGCTTAAAAACCGGCTCTACTATTTGCTAGGAGGACTTAAAAATGAATACTAGTCAAATCATCGTCTTAATTATCGGAATAATTTTAATTGGCTTTATTGTTTGGTGGTTCTTTGGCAAACATAAGGAAGCTACAGGAAGTGGAACTATTGTTAATGACGAACAAACTGCGACAATTGTAGTTAACGGTGGATACTCTCCTTCAACAGTAGTTCTAAAGAAAGGGATACCTGCACAAGTTAATTTTGATATGCGCGATTCTACTGCCTGTTTATCCCACGTTGTCTTTGAACAATTAGGCGTTAATAAAGATCTAACTAAACAAAAAATCACTACTGTCAATATTCCAACTGACAAAACTGGTACTTATAACTTTGCCTGCGGAATGGACATGTTTCATGGAAAAGTAATTGTTAAATAAAGAAAGGAACTACTAAAATGAGTATTTTTTCAAAAAAACAAACTAAAAAAGTTGTTGTTAATGCAGAAAATCACGGCTACAAACCAGATGTAATTACTTTTAAATCAGGTAAACCCGCACAAGTTAAGTTCATTCCTTCTGATAACATGGGCTGTATGAACGAGATTGTCTTCAAAGATCTTGGTATTGACAAGGTTCTTGACGGTAAAAACGAAGTAGTTGTTAACATCCCAACTGATAAGCCAGGTACTTACAATTTTGCCTGCGGAATGGATATGTTCCATGGAAAGGTCGTTGTTAAATAATGAAACTATCAAATATTAAGCGTTTTTGGATATCATTCATCCTATCTATTCCAATGCTTATTCAAATGTTCGCCATGCCTTTTCATTGGATGATGCCAGGATATAACTGGATTGCGCTTATTACGACTACGATCATTATGGCGATTTCTGCCCTACCTTATTGGAAAAGTGCAATTGCTGCTTTCAAAAAGCACAGTGCTAATATGAACACCCTAGTTGCTACAGGTACAGCAGTTGCTTACTTCTATAGTATCTTTGCGATGATTACCAACCGTCCAGTTTACTTTGAAAGTGCAGCCTTTGTTACTGTCTTTGTCCTACTTGGTGATGCGATGGAAGAAAAGATGCACGATAACGCATCAAACGCTCTAGGTAAATTGATGGGCTTGCAAGCAAAAGATGCCGAAGTTCAAAGAGATGGTAAGTTCGTTAAACTTCCACTTGATCAAGTTAAAGTTGGCGACATTATCCGCGTTAAGCCAGGTGAAAAGATTCCAGTTGATGGCGAAATCTTAGAAGGTGTTACAACGCTTGATGAATCAATGGTTACCGGCGAAAGTATGCCAGTTGTCAAAAAAGTTGGTGACACCGTTGTAGGTTCCACTATTAATAGTAACGGCACAATTACTTTCAAAGCCACTAAGGTGGGCTCCGACACAATGCTCGCTCAAATTGTTGACTTAGTTAAAAAAGCGCAAACTAGTCACGCTCCAATTCAAAATTTAACAGATAAGATATCCAATATCTTTGTTCCAGCTGTAATGATTATCGCTATTTTAACTTTTATTATCTGGTATTCATTTTTAGGTGCGACTGCTGTAGAAGCCATGCTATTTGCCGTTAGCGTTATCGTCATTGCCTGCCCATGTGCTTTAGGTTTAGCCACACCAACCGCATTAATGGTCGGAACTGCTCGCAGCGCCAAAATGGGCGTCTTAATCAAAAACGGTGAAGTATTACAAGAAGTTAGCGACTTAGATACAGTTGTATTTGATAAAACTGGTACTATCACAGTCGGTAAGCCAGAGGTGACTGACGTTGTAGGTGATCAAAAGCAAGTTCTAACTATTGCTGCTAGCCTAGAAGAGTCCTCGGAGCACCCTCTTGCTACAGCAATTGTCAAAAAAGCTGAAACTGAAAAATTAGCAATTGAAAAAGTTGATGATTTTGAAGCAATTGAAGGTAAAGGCGTTAAGGCTAACTACAATGGTCAAACTGCTTTTGTTGGTAGTGATCGCTTACTGGCAGATGTTGATATTTCCCAGGAAATGTCACAAAAAGGTACTGCCTTACAAAATGAAGCTAAAACGGTAGTCTATGTTGGCTTAGACGGGAAAATTATTGGCTTAGTTGCTATTCAAGATGTACCAAAGCCAAGTTCACATGAAGCTATTAAAGAGCTAAGAGAGCGTGGTTTAAAGACCATCATGCTTACAGGAGACAATAAGAATGTCGCTGAAGCTATTGCTAAACAAGTAGGTATTGACCAAGTCATTGCTGGAGTTTTACCTAATGAAAAAGCAATGCACATTCAAGAACTCCAAGAACAAGGTAAGAAAGTTGCTTTTGTAGGTGACGGAATTAATGATGCTCCAGCACTTTCAACTGCTGATGTTGGAATCGCTATGGGATCAGGAACTGACATTGCCATTGACTCTGGTGGTATCGTCTTAGTTCAAAATGACCTACGTGGTGTTGTTCGCGCACTTGATATTTCTAAGAAGACATTTAACAGAATTAAGTTGAACCTCTTCTGGGCTCTAATTTACAATACAATTGGTATTCCAATTGCAGCAGGATTATTTGTTGGCTTAGGATTTACTCTTAGTCCTGAATTAGCTGGTTTAGCTATGGCATTTTCATCCGTTTCTGTAGTTGGTAGTTCATTGATGCTTAATAAAACAAAAATTGCTGGTGATACAGCTAAAGCATAGTTAGATAACCAAAACGGCCTAGTATCAATTTAGATACTGGGCCGTTTTTTAGTCTATTGTTCTTTATATTTATCCAAAAATTTTATCATCTCTTTACCAAAAGCTGACATCCCACCCCATTCAAAACTTTTTAGAATCAATTTACACTTCTTTAAATGTCTTGCCTTTCTATCAGTGTGATAAGCAATTAGTTCTTCATAAAAAGTAAGCATTTCACGATAAAGAAAAAATTCAGGGATAACCTTAATTTGCTGGCCTAGACTGATAAGCTTATTTGTTTCATTATATTTTTTCTCTTCAATTCCCTGCTTTAATACATTCAGTATAATCGCAAATAAAATTTCGTCTTGCCTTTCGACTTTTTTCTTTTTTAATGCTTTAACAATCTGTCTAATTATTTGCTGATTACTATCAAAATCATATAAATCTACAAAATTCGCATAGACTGATAATTTATAAGTATCATATTCTGGCATTAAGAATATCTTTTCTTTTAGCTGATTTCTTAAATTAATGTCAAAAGTTTCAGGATCGTCTTTTTCTGATTCTAAAACACCATCAATTATCAGCAGCATATCTTTCTTCATATCAGCTTCGACATCTAATTTAACAGCTTTTGCCTTAATTTTTTTAATTTGAGCTAATGAATTATCTGCATAATTAGCTTTAGTTATTTCCTCAAAAATGGCATTAACTTTATTTACCTGCTCTTGATGTGGATCTATTTCTAGTTTTTCAAAAAAAGTCTTAACTGAAATGGCATTATGCGTTAGAAGCAATAACAAATCATCAGCAGTAATTCGATGAATATTCTTTTCAACTTTAGAATAGTAAGACTGACTAACAATTCCAGCCGAAAACTCTTTCTGATTTTTATTTTGTTTTACGCGATATTCTTTAAGCAATTCACCAACAGTCATTTTGGCACCTCAAAATAATTCGAATACGACTATTCTAGAAATAATTTTACTTTCTTGATATTATGAAAGCAACATTAAATTTAAAGGAGTAATCAGTTATGAACAGATTTAAAATTCGTGGCGGACTTGGTGATTCTGCCGTAGCAAACCCTGACGTTAAATTACAAGATAACTTATACTTAGCTACTAATTCAAACTGGCTTGAACATGCAGAAATTCCAGCTGACCGTCCCATGATTGGTGGCTTCACAGAGTTAGACATCAAGGTTAAAAAGCAATTGTCACAAGATTTTGATAACTTTGCTTCTAACGACAAATCACTTCCTAAGATTGCAAATCTAGATAAAGCTGTTCGGCTTTATCAACTTGCACTGGACTTTAAGCAAAGAAATGCGGACGGCGCTCAACCTATCCAAACAGACTTACAAAAGCTTACTTCTCTAAAGAACTTTTCAGATTTTGATAAACATACTGTTGATCTAGTTAAGTCTGCACTTGCTTTTCCTTTTAATCTTAGCGTTGATGTTGATATGAAAAATACAACTAAGAATGCTCTCTACTTTAGTTCGCCAGAAACATTCTTACCTGATGCTGGCAACTACAAAGATTCTTCTGCTGATCAATTACTAACTATTTTTGAAAAACAATCAGTGCAACTTTTAAAACTAGCTGGCTTTAATGAAAACGAAAGTAAAAAATACGCCGCTAATGCTATTAAATTCGATAAACTCTTAGCCAAATATAAAAAATCACAAGAAGAATTAAACGATATTGCTGGTATTTATAATCCTTACTCAATTTCCGACTTTAAAGCAGCTTTTACTAACATGAATATTGATCAATTGCTTAATGGGCTACTTCCTAATTCACCTGAAAAGGTAATTATAACTGAACCTAAATTCTTGCAGCACATTAATGAACTATTAAGTCCTGATAAATTTGAGGAACTGAAGAGTTGGCTTGTAGTTACCTTCATTAATCATTATGCTACTTATCTTTCTCAAGAATTTCGTGAAGCGGCCTTTGCTTACGATCATGCAGTATATGGAGCAAAAGAATTGCAAAGCCAAGCCCAGCATGCTTATGGGATTGCTAATAATATACTAGGCGAAGTCATTGGTCTCTACTATGGTCAAACTTACTTTGGACCAGAAGCCAAAGCAGACGTGGAACAAATGATAAGAAAAATTCTTGCAACTTACAAAGCAAGACTCCAGACTAACGACTGGCTTACGTCTTCTACACAAAAGCAAGCTCTAAAAAAGCTCGATGCAATTACGTTAAAAATTGGTTATCCAGATAAACTTAGCGACCTATATGATCAAATTCAAGTATCATCAGAAAAATCTTTATATGAAAACATTATCGCTGCTAATCAAACCCAACTCGTCCATAATTTTAGCCAATTAAACAAACCCGTTGATCGAACTCTTTGGGGAGCAGATCTTCCAGCAAATGAGATTAATGCAGGTTATAATCCAACAAATAATGATATTACTTTCCCTGCAGGAATCTTGCAAAAGCCTTTTTATAGTCTAGATAATACCCTAAGTGAAAACTTAGGTGGTATTGGAGCTGTTATCGGTCATGAAATTACGCATGCTTTCGATCCAAATGGTTCTAAATTTGATGAAGTCGGCAATATTCGTAATTGGTGGAGTGACGAGGATTATGTTAAGTTTAATGAACTGTCCAAATCTGAAATCACTTTATTTGATGGTATTGTCTGTGGCGGAATTAAAACAAATGGTAATCTAACTGTTGGTGAAAATGTAGCTGACTTAGGTGGCCTTACAGCTGCAGTAGAAACTGCCAAAAAAGAAAATGGTAATTTGCAAGAAGTATTTCAAAGCTGGGCTAAAATCTGGCGTGGTAAAATGACGCCCCAAGTTAGAAAAACGCTCATTGCCTATGACCCACATGCACCACGAGAGCTTAGGACAAATGTTACTGCCCAATCTATTGATGACTTTTATACAGCTTTTGATATTACGCCTGGCGATGGCATGTGGCTTGATCCTGAAAAACGAGTACATATTTGGTAATTAAAAGTTTTCATCATAAAGTAAGTTTTTGCAAGAAGTCTGATAAATTTACTTTACGAGGTAAAAATATGAAACCTGAGTTAATTAACAGACCGCAATATTTAAACAAACTAATTGATTTTATTGCTACAAAAGATTGGTTACTAAATTAAAAACGCAAAAAAGACTGAATCTAGAGATATCAAAATCTCGATTCAGTCTTTTTTAGTTAGTCTAATTTTTCACCCATTGCTTGTTCACGTTTAGCTTCACGTTTTCTAAGCCATGGTAAAACGAATCCTAATCCAAACAATACTACAACAGTAATAATGTTCATCCATAATTGGTGAGTAAAGGCCTTAGTGCCTACTGCAACGTTTTGAGGGATAAATCCTAAAGTAGCACAGACAAAGGTAAATAGTAAGCACCAACCACCAACAGTTAAAGCACCAGCCTTATTTTTAATAAAGACATAGTCTGAGTGGTACTTATCTTGGTGCATTCTCATTGCTACAAAAGCAAAGAATACCCAACAAGTCTTATATGGTGAAATAATTCCGTTAACGTTCAATAGCCAGTTATAGATGGTATTAATGTTAGGCAACGTTCCTGTTAAGAGTAATAAGAACAAGCTAAGTCCAACAGTAAATGTGTACGAGTGAATTGGACGTCCATTCTTGTTTTTCTTAGTAAGCCATTTAGGCATGAACTTAGAACCAACATCCCCTGCAAATACACGACTTGATGCATCAAGTAACACTGCAAGTTGAGCCATCATGAAGATTGCTTGCACAACCGCAAAGATGTACATTAACACCTTACCTACACCTAAGCTTTCACCAAGTAATTGGAAAGCGTAGTAAGGTCCATTCATCTTGAAGTCATGTGGAATATGGTGAGCGTTAAAGAACATTGCTAAAGCCAAGGTTCCAAAAATCGTTAAGAAACCAGTCATAATAGCAAGCATCCACATTGCTTTTGGAAAATCTCTCTTAGGATTCTTCATTTGTTGTACGTAAGGTGCAGCAAGTTCAGCACCAGACATTGCAAAGATCAAAAGACCAGTAGTTGAGAAGTAATTCAAACTGAATGAAGGCTTAAATGCTCCCCAGTTAAATGGTTGAGTTGCAATATGGTGTCCATGCATTACTGACCATGCAGCAAGCAATACAAAGAGCATTGACATAATGAACATTGCTCCCCCACCAATTAAAGAAAGAATTTCTAGTGAATTACGAAGTTTGTTTTCTAATAAAATAAAGATCAAAATGATCACAAAAGTTAAGATTCCGAACCAAAAGGTCGACATCTTCTTGTCTAAGCTGTTGTTGCCAAAAATCATCCAGCTAAATGAAACAATAACTGAGTTTGATACATCAACGATATATGGCACACTCTGCACCCAATACATCCAAGAGGTCCAGTATCCTAAGGTATCGTTTGTACTTCTTCTGACCCAAGAAGCAAGTCCACCGTCTTGATTATCAAAAGTCAAACTCATCTGACTACTAATCAATGCGTAAGGAATAACGTAAGTAAATAAAAGAAAGATCCAAGAAATTACAACTGAAAGTCCTTGGTTTTGAAATGGATAGAAGATATTTTCAAAACTAATAATCGTTACAAAGTCAATCAGCGCAATAACAGGCCAACTCATATAGTGCTTTTTATTCGGTTCTAAATCATTTAAGACATCTGGTTTATCCAATTTTCAATTTCCTCCAAAATTAAAATATTTATCTAAATCCAACGTTTTAAATTTGGAGGCTTCAAAACTATCATTAAAGTATTCAAAATCACTTGTAGAAATCCTCTATAAATCGCTATAATTTATGCCGTAGTCTTCTTGCAAATAAAATTGCGTACAAAAACGTTCGCACAAAATTATAAGGATTTATAAAAATTTTGCAAGTCTATTTTAGAAAATATAGTAGGAAAACAAGGTGATTAAATGAATTTTCTAAAAATTGCACTAAGCAATGGACTTAAAAATAATAATTTTAATTCATGGCAAACTACTAATTTGAATAATAAACCTCAAGCTAGTGAACTTGCCGCTATTGTTTTAGCAGAGGGCGACCAAGATAGTCTTAAAACTGCTCAAGATCTACAAAAAACTTCTGGCCTTGGAATTCCTATTATTGAAGTTTCACATGAAACAATTTCTAATAATGAAAAAAGAAAAATAATTAACGCAGCAAATAAATACACCAAAAAAATGGTCCCAGGCTTTTTAACTGATTTAGTTAATTTTGCTGAAGATCATCCAGTAAGCTTTACTACTCCTGGTCACCACAATGGCCTCTACTATGAAAAACACCCCGCTGGCGTTGTCTTCAATCGCTTCTTTGGTAAGAACCTGATGTTTGCAGATACTAGTGACACCGTACCTGAACTAGGCGACACTATGACGCACGAAGGGACACCTTTAACTGCTGAACAAAAGGCTGCTGAAACTTATCACGCTGACAAAGTTTACTTTTGTACTAATGGAACTACTAGTGCTAACTCAATTTGTGCTAGTGCCTTACTGACGAAAGATGATCTAGTTCTCTTTGATCGTAACAATCATAAATCACTTTATAACAGCGCCTTAGTTATGAGTGGAGCTAAACCAGTGTACATTCCAACTGATCGAAATGCACTTGGTTTAATTGGAGAAATGGATCCTAATTTTTTAAGTGAAGAAAAAATTAGAGCAGAAGTTGCTAAAGTTGACCCTAAAAAAGCGAAAGCTAAGCGGCCATTTAGATTAGCTATTATTCAGTCAGAAACTTATGACGGCCTTTTCTATGACGCTAAATGGATGATCGATAAGATTGGTAAGCTTTGCGACTATATTCTATTTGACTGTGCTTGGGGCGGATTTGAACAATTCGTACCAATTATGAATCATTTATCTCCCCTTAATTTAGATTTGGGCCCAGAAGACCCAGGTATCTTAGTAACCCAATCACTCCATAAGCAACAAGCGGGGATGGGACAAGCTTCCCAAATTCTAAAAAAAGATGCTCACATCAAAGGCCAAAAACGCTATGTTGATCATAAGCACTTTAATCATGCTTATCTTAAATTTGTCACTTCAAGCTATTCATATCCTCTTTATGCTTCCTTAACAGTTAACTCATACTTAACAAGTGGCGAAGGCAATAAAAAATGGTGGGATAAAATATTACGACTAGGAATTGAATGGCGTAAGGAACTGATTAGAAAGTCAAAATTATTTAGACCACTCGTAATTGATAATTTTGAAAATATTAGTACTGACGACTTAGCAACAAATGAAAAATACTGGGACTTAGAACCTAACAATCTTTGGCATGGCTTTAGTAAAATTGCGACTGGTCAAGCAATGATTGATCCACTAAAAATTACAGTAGTCACTCCTGGCATTGATGTTAAAAGCGCAAAATATGAAGACATAGGAATCCCTGGTCCAGTAGTGGCAGAGTTTCTAATGGAAAAGAGAATTATTCGTGCAAAAGATGATTTGTACTCCCTCCTCTTCCTGCTTACACCTGGCGATACCAAAGCTGAATTAGATACACTACTGAATGCATTTTTAGAGTTTGAACAATACTATAACGAAGATGCACCATTAGAAAAAGTATTACCTAAACTGACTAAAGTATATGGCGATCGCTACAAGGGTTATACTTTAAAGCAGCTTTGCCAAGAAATGCATAATTATTACCGGGGAAATAAAACTTTCACTTTGCAGCAAGAGCTATTTGCTAAACCAAATATGCAAAATTACCCAATGACACCAGAACATGCTGACTATCTCTTTATGAAAAATGAAAGTGAGCTAGTTAACCTAGATGATGTTAAAGGAAGAATTGCGGCCGAAGGTGCACTTCCCTATCCACCAGGTGTCTTTATCGTTGCCCCAGGGGAAAAATGGAGCGATATTGATCAAAAGTACTTTGAAGTTTTAGTAGGAGCAATCGAGCGCTTCCCTGGCTTTGTACCTGAAATTCAGGGCGTTTACTGGGATCAAAAAGCAGATGGTAAAATAAGAGTACAAGCAGAAGTATTAAAGGAGAATTAACTAATGGTTTTATCTTGGAAAGAAAACTTACCAACAGAATTAAAAGAAAAAGTCGATAAAGTCGACAAAATAATTGAACCTCGTTTAGAAGAAATTGACGAACAAGTTTTTTATAATCAGCAACGCGTTTTAGACCTATTTAGAAAACACCGCGTAGGAGAAGAAGATCTAGTTCCTTCAACTGGCTATGGTTATGATGATGTTGGTCGTGACAAGCTTGAAGCAATGTATGCCGACTACTTTAAAACAAACGACGCTTTAGTCCGTCCACAATTTTCTTCAGCAACACATGCGATTGCTGTTGGTCTTTTCAGTATGCTTCGCCCTGGTGATACTCTTTACTACTTAACTGGTATGCCATATGACACAATTCAAGAAGTTATTGGTTTAGCAGGCAACAAACCAGGAAACATGAAAGAGTGGGGCATTGACTTTAAGCATACTGACTTACTTGACAATGGCGAAGTAGACTATGATCAAGCCAGAAAAGACTTACAAGATCCAAAGATTAAAGTCGTAACGATCCAACGTTCTCTTGGTTATGCTGTACGTGCAAGTTTCACCATGGAAAAAATCAAGAAAATGCTTAAGTTCATCAAAGAAGTTCGTCCAGATGTAAAGATCTTCGTTGATAATTGCTATGGTGAATTTTCTGAAACCGAAGAGCCAACTTTCTACGGTGCCGATATGATGGCAGGATCTCTATTTAAGAATGCTGGTGCTGGTATTGTTAAAGCAGGTGCTTTCTTAGTTGGTAAAAAAGACCTAATTGAAGGAGCAGGTTCTCGTCTTAATGTTCCAGGTGCTGGTAAAGGAGAAGGCGCTACTTGGGGCTATCTAAGAGACATGTACCAAGGCTTCTTTATGGCACCCCACACTACTGGTGAAGCTTTAAAAGGTATGATTTATACTGCCGCTCTTTGCGAAGAAATGGGGATGAAAGTTGCGCCTAAGTGGAATGATCCAAGAACTGATATTGTTCAAACAGTAACCTTTGGAGAACCTGATCCAATGGTTAAATTCTGTGCTGCAATTCAACATTACTCACCAATGAACTCATTTGTTGATCCTATTCCATACCACCAAGATGGTTATGAAGATGATGTTGTTATGGCTTCAGGTAGCTTTACTGAAGGTTCTACAATTGAATTATCTTCAGATGGCCCTCTTCGTGCACCTTACCGTCTATATATTCAAGGTGGTTTGTCTTACGCTCATGATAAGATCGCAATCACTCATGCAGTGGAAGAGACTTTCTACAAAAAAGATTAATATTAATCAACATATCTAAAACGGCCAGTGATTTTTCACTGACCGTTTTTATTTTCCTGATAAACTTATTTCAAAATCATTTTTTCTTTCGTTTCTTCTACAAATCCGCGACTACTGTATAGTCCTTTTGCTCTGATATTTGTAGGAAAAACTTCTAAAAATGCTGGACGTTTTAAGTAAGGAATGGCTGTATCTAATAGTTTTCCTCCTATACCCTTTCCTTGATATTCTTTTAACACGTAAATATAGCCTAGTTCATTCTTCCTAAAAGCAATAAATCCTACTACATGACTATTAACTTCAGCTACATAGATCGTTTCTGAAAATAGTTCTTCTTTATATATTGCCTCTTCAAGCGGAGCATACAGTTCAACAGCGTTTCCAACAATTAATTCCTGCATCCTCGCTTCATCATGTACTTCACATAATTGAACATAGTCTGTATTTTTATATTTTCTGATAATTACTTCTTCTGACATAACTAACCTAATTTCTATTTGAAACATCAGGAGAAATAAACTCCTGATTAACGACTAAATTGGCTAGCTTCTGTACGTAATCTCATTTCCTTACCAGCTTTCTAAATTTTTAATAATATTAACGTATGCTTAAATTTGTGTCAATATCTAAGCAAAAATTAATTTATCTTTGCATCAATTAAAAATCTTTGTTAGGGTGGAATATATACTTTAAATTTTTAAGGAGGATTTTTTCGAGTTAATCTAGATGATTTAACTCATGTTATGCGAAAAGAAAGGCAGAATAATACAAAGAATATCAAAGAAAAAAAGAATTATAAAAAGGCACCTCTCATGCCTATTCACTTACGAGTATTTATGGCCGTCGTATTAGGTCAAATCGCTTGTGGTTTTGCTTTAGGCATTTCTGGTACAGCTCTTTCTAATGCTAGTAAATATATTACAATTAATGATCTCTGGACTGGATTAATTGGAGCTGGATCTTTAATAGGACTAGCTGGAAGTATTCTAATTGGTCGCTTATCAGATAAGATTGGTAGACGAAAGTTATTAATGCTCAATATGTATATTTTAGGTATTTTATCTCTAATGCAATTACTGACTAATAATCTACCCACTCTTTTCATCATCAGAGTATTAATTGGATTAATGATTGCCGTCGATTATACTGTTGGAAATGCACTTTTAACTGAGTGGCTTCCTAAAGGAGAAGACAGCAAAAAGCAAAGCCACTTGCTTATCTATTGGACAATTGGATTTATTGCCTCATATCTAACAGGTACTTTTATTAATGGCTTTGGCTCACATACTTGGCAAATCATTTTAGCTACGGGAGCTATTCCAGCATTTATTGCCGCTATTTTCAGATCTATTTTTCCCCTACCTGCTTCACCAAGCTGGCTTGCAAGCCACGGTAAAGTCAAAACAGCTAATAAAGTTATCAAAAAGCATATGGGGCGTAAATGGGGAATTCCCAAGAGACTTAAAAAGGCTAAACCAGTCAAAGAGGTTTCCTGGACAATATTATTTTCCGGGAAATATTTACGTCGCACTCTAGTCGGTGGACTCTTTTACGCTTGTCAAGCTTTTGCTTTCTTTGGTATTAGTATTTTCCTTCCAATTCTCTTGCAGAGTATGCAACTTACTGATCAAAAAATTTCAGGTATTATCTATAATGGCGGTATGCTCATTGGGGTTATTCTTGGAATCCTACTTTTCAATAGAATTAGTCGACGCGCATTCCTTATCAGTAATTTTTTGCTTTCAGGTATTCTAATTGGATTTTTGGCTATTACCAAAAACCTTAATTCAAATATCCAACTCACTATCTTTTGTATCTTCGCGATTATTTTATCTTCTGGTCTAGTACTTGATTACCCATATCCAACTGAACTATTCGATATTAAGGTTCGTGGAACCGGCGTTGGAACTTGTATTACTATCAGCAGATTTGGTGCCGCAGCAGGTACCTTTTTACTGCCAATTTTGACTAATCAAGGCGGTGCAAGCTTATCAATGCTAATCTGCGCAATTGTTATTTTGGCTGCCTTTATCATCTGCCTAATTTGGGCACCTGAAACCTCACCAAAATTTAAGCAAAATAATTGATTCTATTCTACTTTTTTCTAAAATAAAAATAGAAAGAGTCAGGAGGGATTACTATGGTAAAAATGACAATTAGCCAAGACGCAATTAACTTTCTAAGAAATCGTGGTTATGATAAACATGAAATAATTTTGATTGTTGATGGTGGTGGCGGTGATTATTCAATTGAAGGTGGGTCCTGCAATATTGGCATGGATTACTCTCTAATTTCACTAGATACAATGAAACATGATTCACGCTATTCAGTAAAAATAGAAAATAATGCTGACTTTGAAATTTATACCTCCGATTATGATTTAGCTTTTTTAGGTGATAACTTAGTTCTAGATATCCACGATACTACCTTGCGCCTTCGTAACGATTCTGGCATCTTAACTGGTGCTGTTAAGATTGCTAAGGCAAGCTTTCTTGCCGAGCAAGCTAAAAAAGGTATTATAAATCAAAAAAATTGTTAATTAATAGTTCTACTCTCAAATATAAATTTGAGAGTTTTTATTTACCTTAATTTATAATGCTTTTTTCGTAAAAATGTTATATCATTAAAATCAATAATTTAGAAAAGGACATATTGCCATATGATGCTAATTGTATTTTAGTCTCAAGGGACTAATTTACTTTCCCTTGAGAAAAAAATTAAAATCAATTTTCTTAAGGAGAAAAAACAAAATTGAATAATACTGACGAAATCGAATTTTCACGTATACGTAAACTTGTCTCTCACTATGCTGTTTCACCCGAAGCAAAAGACAAAATTCTAGTTCAGCCACTTGCCACTAAATTAGTTAAAGCAACTGCTTTACTTGATGAGACTGCAGAAATGGTCTGGATTTTAAATCATGGATTACACATACCCTTTATTAGTTCAGATGCCTTGACCCCAATTTTAAATAAGGTCAAAAAAGGTTTTATCTTAAATCCAGCAGAATTAGAACAAGTAGCAGACTTCGTTAGAGTTACGCGTCTATTAGTACGCTTTTTTAACAAGCAAAGAAATAATACTCCAATTATTGCAAGTTATTGCGATACTTTAACTATTCTAGACGCACTAGAAAGCGAAATTTATAATGCTATCGAACGCGGACAAGTTTCTGATAATGCAGACAAAGATCTCGCTAAGTTAAGACAAAGAAGCAATAAATTAAGCACGAATATTCAAGATACGCTGCAAAAATATTTGCAAAGTAAAAAATATCAAACTATGATGCAAGATTATCAGATAATTCAAAAAGACAATCATTATACCCTCCCGATTAAAGCAAGTTTTAAACATACTTTTGGTGGGAGTATTATTGATCATTCTAATAATGGAAATACAGTTTTTATAGAACCCACTAAAATCGTGCATCTTACCCAAGAAAAAGCAACTGTTGAAAATCAGATTTATTTAATTGAAGCTCAAATTTTAGGTGATTTATCAGCAAAAATTTACCAGGAATTATCTCAGCTAGAGGCAAATCTTAATATTATTATTGACCTAGATTGTATCTTAGCTCGAGCAAAATACTCTCAAAATATTAATGGCAAACGACCATTGTTAAATGAACAAAATCAACTCCAATTAAACGAAATGAGACACCCTCTTTTATCTAATCCGGTTCCTCTTTCACTTAATTTAGATTCTACTAAGCGAGGTTTAATAATCACAGGCCCTAATGCAGGCGGAAAGACTGTCACTCTAAAAACAGCTGGTTTGGCCATTGCAATGGCAGAATTTGGACTATTCTTACCAAGTTCAGGGATTTGCTCAATTCCAGTAATGACTGCTATATATACTTCAATTGGCGATCATCAGGACCTGGATAACTCTCTGTCTACATTCTCTGCTGAAATGAAACAAATGTCTTACATTGTCCAGCATGCAACAAAATATAGTCTAATTTTATTAGATGAATTAGGCAGCGGTACAGATCCAAACGAAGGTGCTGCCCTTGCTATTGCTCTGCTGCAAGCATTACAGCTAAAAGGCAGTTTAATCTTAGCAACCACTCACTATAGTGCAATAAAAGACTATTCTACTAAGCATTCCGCTTTTATCACTGCAGCTATGGACTTTGATCTAAAGACACTTGAGCCAACATATAAGTTACTGTTAAATCAAATAGGAACCAGCCGTGCTCTATGGATAGCTGAAAAGAATGGGATGCCTCAAGAGGTTTTAACGCAAGCCAATAATTTCTTAAATACTGGTAAATTTCCTTTAAATCAAAGCAAAATTAAATTTGCAAATAATCAGAAAAAAATCAAATCGACAGTTTCTTTTAAAAAAGGTGATCGTCTTAAAGTTCCGGAGTACGAACAAGATGTTTTATTCTATCAAAACTCGGATCTTGCAAATCAAATCATTATCTTTGTTAATAAAACTTTTAAGACAATACCAGTTAAGGGAGCTAAGCTAGTTAGAAAGGCAAAAGATCTTTATCCAGAAGGTTACAATCTTGATCTATTATTCATACAAGATTGGAAAGAATATAAATTAAACAGAGATTTAAATCGTGGCTCTAAAAAAGCCTGGAAAAAATTAAAAAAATAGACAAACTTAGATAATGATATAAACCCAGAAATTCGGACAAGAATTTCTGGGTTTTATTTACCGGCTCCTTTTACTTTGCAATTGTGATAATTTTTTTATCGACTTGAATTTTATTTTCCTTAGCCAATTCTTTTAACTTACGACTTAAAGTTTCTGGCGTAATGCCCAAATAACCAGCTAGGTCTTTTTTCTTAAGATCTAGCTTTACTTTATTTGTACCTTGTTTTTTTGACAAATCATTCAAATACGCCATAATTCTTTGCTTAGCATCCATTGAATTGCGACGCACTGTATTTTTTTCCGCAGTGACTAATTTTTGACCAAAATCATTGAGTAGACTTAAGGCTAGATCCGGCGTTTGACGAACTAATTTTTGAAAATCATTCCGTGTCATTGAGCATACCCAAGCATCAGTAGTTGCCTGAATAAAATTCTCACGAGCGCTAGTCGAAAATAAATGTTCTTGGCCTTCAGAATCGCCCTTATTCAGCAAGCCTAAAATCGTCTCTTTACCATCTTCATTAAGACTATAAACTTTAGCCTTTCCCTTATCCATGACAAGCATCCCGTCTTTTCCATCAAAGGGTTGGCGAATCAAACTGCCTTTAGGAAAATATTCTTGATGCGTCGAAATGGTAACTAGCTTTTTTCTAAGTGATTCTGGTAAATCCTTAAATAAAGTGGCATTACTCAAACAAGCAAGTGGCGAATGTTTTGTCATTTTTCATACTTCTTTCTTGATATAAATCAATTTTATTATATCCTATCTTTTTATAATTAACTTGTAAGCACTGATAAATGAATTTTTAAGCTTTTCGATTTATGATAGAGCTGAAGTGTTACTTAAAAGAAAGGATCTTTATTATGGCAAAATATATCGCTCACATTAACCCATTAAATGCAGAAAAAATTGGTTGTCAGCCCCATGGGACAGCCGAATTTATCGAAAATGGCGATCAACTTCACATTAAAGTAGAAATGTTTGATACACCAAAGAATATCGAACACTGGGAACATTTCCACGGCTTTCCTGATGGTAAAGTCGCTCAGGCTGCAACTATGACTCAAGATGTCAACCACGACGGCTTTGTCGATTTACCTGAAACTGAACCAGTATCAGGAACTACGATGGTGCCACTTGATGCGGATCCTGCCAAAATGAATATTCCTAACAATACTTACCCTGTCGCTGACAGCAATGGTTATTACGAATATGAAATTGATGTGCCTTTGACCGAATTACAAGAAAACTTCAAAAAAGCTTTCGGCAGCACCGATCTTCAATTAGATAAACGCGTAGTTTATGTCCACGGAGTTCCTGAGAGCATTAAATTGCCGGACACTGTTAAGGGCTGTGTAATGGATTATGATACTCACACTACCTTGCCAATTGCCGCAGGCAAGATTGAAAAAGAAGACTAATTAGATAATTTAAATTAATTGAATATTTATTCTAAAAAGCTGTTACTAATAATAGCTTTTTATTTTTATGTGTTTCATTGAGAAAGTATTAATTTTGTCGATACATTCAAGTACGTAGTTGTGATCTGATACTAATAATACTATCAAACAGATGCAAGTTTGCACGATCCTAATGTATCGTCACCATCTGTTTAATAAGCATATAAAAACGGGTCATTAGTAAAAATGACCCGTTTTTTGGTTGTATATTAAAGTTAATTAACCCTTGATAACAATAATTACTACATCTTCTGGTTTCATGATTTGGTCCCCCTTTTGTTTAATCTTTATGCTACTAATTATATTTAGCTACAGTAATTAAATTGTAATTAGTCATATTTGACTCAAAAATTATCTTTAATGAATTTTCTGAGTTCATTGCTGTATTCTTTCATGCCTGCATCTTGTAGGGTTTTAATAAAATTCTTGCACTTATTTATTTTTTTCGCATCATTACTATTTTTAATTTCAATTATATTTTTGAAAAACTCAATATCTATTTTATAAAAAAGCAATTGTGGCGTAGTTTTTATATTTTGAATCTTATTAAGAAAGTAAGAGACGTTTTCAAATTTATCATTTTCAATAGAAAAAATAAGAATATTGCATACTATGGCTAAAATAAGTTCTTGGATATTAGAGTCATTGGTGGATTGATACTGTTTTAAAATGTTTCGCGTAATTATTTCATTATCTGATAAACTATAAAATCGCATAAAGTCGCAGTAAAGCATTAGCTTATCTTGAGTATAAGATGGAATGTCAAAAATTTTATTTTTAATAGTCGATGTTAGCTTTTCACTATTTAGTTTTGGATTCATTAATGCTAAAAATCCATTAGTCATTAATGTTTGATAGTTTTTATCATATTCGCTTAAAGTACTTTCGTGAATAATTTTCTTAATATTATGCATCTGCTCTATATTATTAGTGTAATAAGCTTCAATCATCATATTTTCTAATTCTTTTGTTTGGCGGTATGAATTATCGCTTTTTTGACTAAAGCTATTAAAAAATTCCTGTACAGAAATATTGTTATATTGAAGCAAGCCTATTAAATTGTCCGCTGTAACTTGACTTATATTCTTTTCTACTTTTGAATAATAAGACTGCGTAACAATTGAACCAATAAATTTTCTTTGGCTCTTGTTTTGTTTTAAACGATATTCTTTCAAAAGACTGCCAATCATCATATTTATCCCTCTTTGCAATGAGTCATATATGACTTATTTTACTATATATATCGCTAATTTGCTAAGCTCAACCTAATTAAACGAGGTGAATATGAATGAATATATTTTTAACTAATAAAAATTATCGTAGATTTTCAATTGCTAGTTTTCTTTCTAGCGCAGGTGATATTCTTTTCTACTTGGCATTTATGACTTATGCAAGTAAATTAAAAAACTATTCTTTAGCACTTTCATTAATTGCCATTTCAGAGTCTTTACCTAAATTATTTACAATTTTTGGCGGTTACTTTGCAGATAAAACGCAACATAAATTTAAAAATATATTTTTAAGCGCCATTATTCGTTGTGTTTTATATGGCATCGTTGGACTGCTATTTATCAGTAATGTCAATCAATGGAGTTTAGTAATTATTGTTGTAACAATTAATTTGATTTCAGATACATTTGGAGCTTATTCCAGCGGATTAGTTTCACCATTAGTCGTTGATCTAGTAGGAAAAGATCATTTCGGAGAAGCAGAGGGCTTTACTAATGGGGTTAATGAAGTTATTAATATAGCAGCACAGTTTATAGGTTCAGCATTGCTGCTAATTATGTCATACTCATCCCTTGCGTTTTTGAATGCTGTTTCATTTTTACTTGCTGGAATTTTGTTTGCGAGTGTGGGACTGAGACAAAAATCTATTGCGTCGCTTAAAAGCCATGAAATTAATACTCAATCTTTTTTGGTAACAATGAAGGCGTCTTTCAAGCAAGTTAAAAAGCAGACTGGCCTTTTAGAGGTTGTCCTGATTGTTGCAGTTTTGAATGGATCGCTAAGTTCAATGGGATCATTAATTCCAATTATGATAGCGGCTCATAAAACAGCAATGGTAATTTCAAGATATAGTTTTACGATTGCTTTGATGGGTGTAGTAGTAGCTTGCGGAGCTGCTTTGGGAAGTATGTTTGGTACGCAGTTGTTTAAGAAATTCACAATTTTTTCTATGACAATTCTAGCCACTTTAATCGCTTTAATGACCACTTTTGCGATTTTTGCAACTAGTATCTATCTTGTTTTAGGATTGTATTTTTTATTAGCATTAACAGCCAGCGCAACTTCAATCAAATTGACACAATGGCTAGTAACGTCCGTCGAGCATAAGATTTTAGCTTCTACTGTCGGTCTATTAAACACTATTTTGATTGCGTCTGCTCCCTTGATGACTACTATTTTAACAACTGTTTCAGGTGCAACCAATATAAGATATGCCCTTATTTTGCTTGTAGCTTTAGAAGTAATTACTTTTTTGGTAGAACTTAAAGTAAGTCATAAAGTAAAAGTAGCCTCAATCATATCTTCTGTAAAGGAGTGAAATATTTATCTATACCGCCTTTTATGTCTCAACAGTTCAAGAGATTAGAACAGTCACTTTGCATGATTTTTCATAATTTGTTGCGGTGTTGCAAGTTTTGATGAAAATGGACATAAATGGGCCTTGAATCATTTTAAAACTTGCCTAGGTGCGACTATACTTTAATTACAAAAAAATAAGCCCTCTAGCTTAAATTTGAGCTAGAGGGCTATTTTGTATATTTAAGCTATCCATCTAATTCGACACCTTGCAATTTTTTAATTGCATCATAGACTTGTCCGCGTCGATTTTGATCAACAGCTAGCACTAATAAATCGCCAGCTGCAATCACAGTGTCTCCGTGAGGAATAATATCTTGACTGCCGCGATGAATAACTTTAATTAAGGTATCATCCGGCCATTTAACATCTTCTATCTTTTCATCGACTAATTTACTGCTTTCATAGACTGGGATTGAAATTTGATCTTCTTCGCCGCACAATCCCTTTTCACCAGATTTTGGCTCCATAGCAGCCGCTAAGCTATCATAAATTGGACGGCCGCCAAGTAATTGGTCAACTAACAAAGCAATAAATGCTACAACAGCTAACGGCATTAAATGTAACAGCGATCCGACCATTTCAGTAATTAAAATAATCGCTGTAAATGGTGCTCGAATAATTGCTGCAAAATAACCAGCCATGGCAAAAATAATTAAATTAATAACTAATTTTTGTGGCAATAATCCCAGCTGCACCATAAATAGACCGTAAGTTGCGCCAATTAAAGCACCCATTGTTAAAATTGGTAAAAAGATGCCGCTCGGCAGACCCGAATCATAAGAAACAATTGAAAATGCAATTCTAATTACATAAAAAATCGCCAGCATCCCTACTAAATTCCAACTGCTATAAGCAATTGACTTAGGCAAAGACAAAATCAAATGATTACCTGGTCCAGTAATTAGTGGCAAATAATACATAATCGGCATTAAGATCACTAGTGGGATTAATCCGTGTAGCCAGCGCGGAATAAAAGTGATTTTTGCATAAAACTTTTTTAAATTAAACAAGCCCAATTTATATAAGTGTCCTAAAAGCCCCAAAATAAGTCCTAATAACACTAAATGCCAATAAAGTGGCATTGGGAAGGAATGATTGTAAGCTAAAGCTAAAGCTGGTTTTTGACCAAATAAGTTAGATACAACAAAGTTCGAGGCAATCGCACCCACCAAGGCATTCATCCACACACGTGGCGAAAAATTATGAAAAATTTCCTCTAAAACAAACAACGCACCACTTAAAGGGGCACCAAAAGCAGCTGATAAACCACTGGCAGCACCTGTTGCTAGCAAAACTCGTGAATTTGTTTTAGTTTGCTTAAAGCCTTGGCCGACTCCTTGACCAATTGTGGAACCTAATTGAAGCGATGGTCCTTCTGGTCCTAAAAACAAGCCTGTTCCAATAACCATAATGCCGCCGATTAACTTTCGCCACAAAATCGGCCACCATTGCAAAGTTAATTTTCCTTGCATTTGTAATTTAACTTCCGGAATACCAGACCCACCAACGTGCGGATATTGTTTAACAAAATATCCTGCAATTATGCCAGTTAATGCCAGTCCTGCTACGATTACAATAAACCATAATGGATTTTGGTGCGACTTCTTAAATAAATCGAGCCAAAAAGCTTCGGTTTTACCAATTCCATATCTAAAAAATCCCACTACAACTCCAGCAATTAATCCCACGCATAATGCTTGCAGCATTAATTTGAGATTGCTTTTTTCCCCGTATCTCATACTTTCCCGCTTTCTGATTGATATAAATATTATTTTACCGCAAAAAGCCACTACTTTCGTAGTGGCTTTTTAGTTTCATGTGAAACATTATTATTTTTCTTCATACCATTCAGTATGGAAAGTACCTGGACGATCGTTTCTTTGGTAAGTGTGAGCACCAAAGTAATCACGTTGCCCTTGAATAATATTTTGAGGTAAACGTGGGTTAAAGATTGATTCTAAGTAGTTTAAAGCTGCACTAAGAGTTGGTGTTGGTACGCCAGCATCAGCAGCAATTTTAACAACTTCTCTTAAAGCACTAATATTTTCTTTCTTTACCTTATCGAAAAATGGAGCCTTGAACAAGTTTGGTAAGTCTTTATCAGCATTGTAAGCAAACTTAATATCATGAAGCATTTGTGAACGAATAATGCAGCCGGCTTCCCAATTTTGAGCAATAGTTGAGTAGTGTAAACGCCAATTATAAGCCTTTGCAGCCATTGTTAATTGCTCAAATCCTTGTCCATATGAAACGGCCATTGCTAAATATAAAGCTTTAGCAAGTTGATCAACTAAATCTTTTGGAGCCTTTTCTGGATCAATCTTTGGTTCAGGATCATCTCTCAAAGTTGCTTTCGACATAAAGCGTGCAAGAACAGCTTCTGCAATCACAGTAATTGGAGCGCCAAGACGAATTGCATCTTCCAGCATCCAGTTACCAGTTCCCTTGTAAGAAGCTTCGTTTAAAATATGATCAATAATGTGGTCATCAGTTAAATTATCTTTCTGCTTTAAAACTTTAGCAGTAATTTCAATTAAATAAGCTTGTAGAGCACCCTTATCCCAATTTTTGAAAATTTCACTCATTTCATCATTTGAGTAATGGCCTACGGTACGTAAAACATCGTATACTTCAGAAATAATCTGCATAATACCATATTCAATACCGTTGTGAACCATCTTTACATAGTGTCCACTTCCTGCTGGCCCAATGTAGCCAACACATGGTTGACCAGTTGGCGTCTTAGCAGCCATAGCTTCAAGAATTGGTGATACTTCTTCATAAGCCTTTTCATCGCCACCTGGCATTAAAGCTGGGCCATTTAAGGCACCTTCTTCACCACCAGATACACCCATTCCGATAAAGTGAATACCATGTTTTTCCATTTCTTCATAACGACGATTAGTATCATAAAAATTAGAATTACCACCATCAATCACAATATCGCCCTTATCTAAAAGAGGCAATAATTTTTGTAAAGTTTCATCAACTGGTTTTCCAGCCATAATTTGAACTAAGATTTTACGTGGCTTTTCTAGTGAATTAACAAATTCTTCCCAAGTATAAGTCGGCTTTAAATCTTTATCTTCATATTTTGCTAAAGCATCGACCTCTGGTTTATCAATCGAAAATCCAGAGACAGAGTATCCATGATTTTTAACGTTTAAGGCAAGGTTTTTACCCATAACGGACAAGCCAATAACCCCAAATTGTTGCATATTTTTGCCTCCACATATTTAATAAAATTCTTCATCTACTAGTATACTTTTTTATTGCAAATTTCGCACAATTTTGCTTACTTTTTATCAAAAAAATAAAGAGTTCAACTATGTGAACTCTTTATTTAATTATTTCCTAGGAAATTAATGACGTGATGCGCCTGATGAAGCATCTTCTTCTGCTTCGACTGGTTCTGCCTCAGTATGTTCAGAAGCCCCTGATGCGGCATCTGCTTCAACACCATACTTGCCAGCAAAGTAACTAAATGGTTTCAAAGCTTGGGCATCGTACTTAGCAACGAATGCTGGATCATCTAAGGTATTCAACTCAGTTGAATATGGCATATCATGAGTGATCTTGCAGTCGATTAGAACTGGACCTTCCATTTTTTGAGCAGCTGTTACTGCATCTTCAAATTCTTTCTTATTGCGAACAGTAAAGCCCTTTACATTCATACCTTCAGCACTCATTGCCCAATCGTTATCAGGTAGCTTTACACCTGATAATGGTTGGTGTGATTCATCAACTTGTTCAGCTTCAATGTATCCTAAAGTCTCATTAGTAAAGACCACGTTAATTACATGCATATTGTAACGTGCTTGAGTCAAAAGCTCTTGGTTCATCATAGCAAAACCACCATCTCCGGCTAGGTTCCAAACTTCACGGTTTGGATAAATAGTTGCTGCAGCAAGAGAAGCTGGAGCACCATAACCCATAGTTGCATAGAGACCTGAAGTAGTCCATTTTTGATCACCATGCAAGTGCATTAGACGATCAAAATTAATGTTTACGTTACCGACATCTACTGCAAATACTGCATCGTCAGCTGCTTTCTTGTTGATAACATCAAAAATTGGTTCAACTCGCATTGGAATTTCATCTGAATCATTGAAACTTTCAAGCCAAGCCTCCCAGTTTTCACGATCAGCAAGAGCTGCTTTATACAATGGAGATTCTGAACGACTTTCACCTGCTTCAATTAAGGCACGTAAAGTCTTCTTAGCATCAGCTAACATTGGAACAGTTACTGCATGACGTTTACCTAATCTCTCAGAATTAATATCAATTTGAATTACTTTTGCCTTAGGGTTAAAGAAGAATACTGAGAATGGTGAATTATTACCAACCCAAACAACTAAATCAGCATGAGTTTGAATATCGTTACTTGGCTTAGCACCAACACGACCAATTGAACCCATATATGCTGGAAATTCATCTTCAACAATTCCTTTTCCTAGAACTGATGAAACTAGTGGCATCTTGAATTTATCAGAAAATTCTTTCAGTTCCGCACTAGCATCTTCAGCACCATGACCAAAGTAAACAATTGGATTTTCAGCATTTTTAATTAATTCAAGCGCCTTATCAACCTGTTCCTTACGAGGTGCTGGGAAGTTAGGTACAACTTTATGTGCTGCAGCATTGTTGCGGAAGTTATCTTCGATCTTATCCCAACCAAAGTCCTTAGGTAAGATTAAAACTGCTGGACCTTTTCTTTGATAAGCTTGACGAATTGCTTCATCCATCAAAACCGGAATTGATTCAGCTGTTTTTGCTTGGTGATTCCAAACAGCAACAGGATCAAACCATGGCTTTTCATCAAAAGCTTGGAAGAAGTCAATATCTTGACGACTTGTTGGAACGTTAGCAACAATCGCAACCATTGGAGTCTTATCATATTTTGCATCATAAAGTCCATTCATTAGGTGAACTGCACCTGGACCAGCAGAGCCAAAGCAAACTCCAACTTTCCCACTAATCTTATATTCAGCAGAAGCTGCTAAAGCACCAGCTTCTTCATGTCTTACTTCAATAAACTTTATCTTATTTCTCCAGTTATGAATTGCATTCATTGTTGAGTCAAATGAACCACCTGGAAAACCGTATATATGGTCAATTCCCCAGTCATACAAAACTTGGAACATTGCATCTGAACCACTAATTTTCGTCATAGTCTATAAGCATCTCCTTAATGATTTTTCTTACACCTTGATTAAAACACATTTATTAACTAATTGAAAGCGTTTGCCATAACTGATATATCAATATTTAGAGCATACTCAAAAATAATTATTTCACAAACTATTTACCTTTCTGCTTAACTTATCGGTAAAACACAATTTTAAAGTGTGATTAAGTGATCATGCTCAACAAAAAAAGCAAAAAAACTTTTTAAAATTTTTTTGCCTTAATTCAATTATTATTTATTTCTTTATCTTAGCAATTCTGCCTTGTTGAATGTAAGCAGTCAAAATTGCTAAATCAGCCGGATTAACCCCAGATATTCTTTCAGCTTGCGCAATAGATTCAGGACGAATTTTTTCGAACTTTTGACGTGCTTCAGTCGCTAAGCTTGGAATTGCATTATAGTCGATATCTACCGGTATTTTCTTTGACTCTAATCGATGTAAACGATCAACCAAAGTCTTTTCTTTTTTAATATAGCCTTCATATTTCAATGCTATTTCCACTTGCTCTTTGACATAACGATCAGTAGCTAAGGTTTGACCACTTAATTTTTCAACGGCATCGAACGTAACGCGAGGACGTTTCAAAAAATCTGCCCCACTAACTCCTGCATTCAAACGGTCCTGCTTGACGCTAGCCAAATATTCTTGTACTTCATCAGTTGGATGAATTGTAACTTTTTTAATAGCTGCCATTGCCCGGGAAATAGCCTGCTTTTTAGCTTCAAATTTTGCATAACGCTCTTCTGAAATCAAGCCTAATTCATGACCCTTTTCAGTCAAACGTAAATCGGCATTATCATGACGAAGAAGAAGACGATATTCTGCTCTACTTGTAAGTAGACGATATGGTTCATTAGTTCCCTTAGTTACTAAATCATCGATCAAAACACCAATATAAGCTTCATCTCTTTGCAAAGTAAAGCCAGGCTTATTTTGAGCACTCAAAGCGGCATTGATTCCAGCAATTAAACCTTGTCCAGCTGCCTCTTCATATCCTGAAGTTCCATTCATTTGACCAGCAGTAAAGAGATGCTTAATATTCTTAGTTTCTAAAGTGTGCTTTAATTGCCAGGGCTCAATAACATCATATTCAATCGCATATCCTGGACGCATTAATTCTGCTTTTTCTAATCCAGCAACACTATGAAGCATCTTTAATTGTACTTCTTCAGGCATTGATGTAGAAAAGTCTCCTACGTAGATTTCCTTGGTGTTACGTCCTTCTGGCTCTAAGAAAATTTGGTGACGATCTTTATCTGCAAAACGAACTACTTTATCTTCAATTGAAGGACAGTAGCGTGGTCCTACACCTTTAATAACTCCAGAAAACATTGGTGCTCGGTCAAGGTTGGCTCTAATAATGTCGTGAGTGACAGTATTAGTGTATGTCATATAGCAAGACATTTGATCTTTTAAGTAGTCACTATCTTTACTAGTGTAAGAAAAATGTCTTGGTTCCTTATCGCCAGGCTCTTCTTGAGTCTTTGAATAATCAACTGTATTACCATCAACACGTGGAGGAGTACCAGTCTTAAAACGACGTAATTTAAAGCCTAATTTTTCAAGATTTTCAGGCAATTTGATCGACGGTAAAGAGTTGTTAGGACCTGAAGAATAGGTTAATTCTCCAATAATAATTTTTCCTCTTGCAGCGGTTCCAGTGGTTAAAACTACGCTTTTAGCATGGTATTTTGCACCAGTATTAGTTATTAATCCTTTGCATGCTCCGTCCTCAACGATCAATTCATCTGCAACAGCTTGCCGCAAAGTTAAATTAGGTTCATTTTCAATGGTATCTTTCATATGTTCATGATATTGCCATTTATCTGCCTGTGCACGCAAGGCTCTAACTGCAGGACCCTTTCCCGTATTAAGCATTCGCATCTGAATGTAAGTCGCATCGATATTCTTACCCATTTCTCCACCAAGGGCATCAATTTCACGCACAACGGTTCCCTTGGCTGGTCCACCAACTGATGGATTACATGGCATAAAAGCCACCATATCTAAATTAATAGTTAAAAGAAGTGTTTTTTCTCCCATACGAGCTGCCGCTAAAGCTGCTTCAACTCCAGCATGTCCAGCCCCCACAACAATAACGTCATACTCGTTCGATTCGTATGTCTTCATTTTTCTCCTACTTTCCAAGACAGAATTGACTAAATAACTGTGTAATTAATTCGTCAGGTGCACTTTCACCAGTAATTTCACCTAAAGTATCCCAAGCATTTTTAAGATCAATTTGAACCAAATCTAGAGGCATTGCATCATCAATTCCACTAATTACATCCTCTAGAGACTGCTTTGCTTTAGTCAATAATCCAGCTTGTCTTTGATTCGTTACCAAAATTTGATTTTGAGAATTTTCTATTCCGCTAAAGAATAATTTTTCAATAGCATTCTCAAGTGCATCCATATTCTTTTGTTTTAAGATTGACGTTACAATAATAGGATTATCGGTAATGTCTTTAATCATTTCCTGGGAAATTTTTGTACCTAGGTCCTGCTTATTCAAAATAATGATCCGCTTTTTATTTGCTGTTAAGTCTAATAATCTCTTGTCTTCAGCTGTTAAATCTTGACTTGCATCAAGAAGTAAAAGAACCAGGTCAGCTTCTTTAATAGCCTTCTTAGAACGTTCAACACCAATCTTTTCAACCTTATCTTCTGTGTGGTGGATCCCAGCAGTATCAATCAACTTAAGTGGAACACCCTTAACAGAAACATACTCTTCAAGCGTATCTCTAGTAGTTCCAGCAATATCGGTTACAATTGCTTTATCGTCTTGAGTTAAATAATTCAAGAGCGATGATTTTCCAACGTTTGGTCTGCCGACAATTGCAGTTGCTAAGCCATTACGGATAATTTTCCCTTCTTGAGCTGTTTGAAGTAATTGCTCAATTTGTTTTGAAACTTCTTGTGCTTTCTTTTTCATTTCTTGAGAAGTTAAATCATCCATATCATATTCTGGATAATCGATATTAACTTCTTCATGAGCCATTGTATCTAACAATTCTTGACGCATTGTCTTGATTTTATCTAGTAATCCACCAGCTAGTTGCGTCATCGCAACTTGGCGAGATTTATCAGTTTTAGCTCTAACAATATCCATTACTGATTCAGCTTGAGTTAAATCAATTCGGCCATTCATAAATGCTCGTTTAGTGAATTCGCCGGGATCTGCCATTCTAGCTCCATTGGCCAAAAGCAATTGCAAAATATCATTAGTAACGATCATTCCACCATGACAATTTATTTCGACCATGTCTTCTCTGGTAAAGGTTTTTGGGGCACGCAACACGCTAACCATCGTCTCATCGACAACTTCCTTAGTTTTAGGATCAACAATATGTCCATAGTGAATTGTATGCGTAGGAACTTTGGTTAAATCTGCCCCTTTAAAAAGCTTGTTTGCAATCGCTACTGCATCTTCACCAGATAGACGAACAATTGAAATTCCTCCTTCGCCAATAGGGGTAGAAATTGCAGCGATTGTATCAAATTGTGTTAATACTTGTGCCATTTTTTCACCTACATAAATAATTAAATAAAAAAAGTGCCCACTCCACCACTATAAAAACAATGATGGATAAAGCACTTTGACTACTTTATCTTAACAATTTAAAGATAATTTATTTTTGTTTTTTACGTCCTAAACGTTTGTATACACGACGAACTTTACGTTCACGTTCACGTTCTGCCTTCTTTTGTTCTTCCAATTCACGTTGATACTTGAATGGATTTTGCAAAATAAAGGTTTGAACTACTTGGAATAAGTTTGAAATCACCCAGTAAAGTGAGATCGCAGATTGGATACCAATTGCCGAAACCCCAATGATAAGAGGCATTAAGTATGTCATTCCCTTAGTCATTCCATTTTGTGAGGATTGAGGCGTTGACATCTGACTAATATACGTACTTATAAAAGTAAATGCAGCTGCCAAAACAGGCATGATGTAATATGGATCGGGACGTCCCAAATCCATCCACAAAAACCGACCATTTTGTAACTGTGGAGTCCGCCAAATTGCTTGATACAAGGCATACATAACTGGCAGCTGAATTAGCATCGGCAAGCATCCAGTATAAGGATTAATGCCGGCTTCTTTATACAACTTACTAGTTTCTTCTTGCAGCTTTTGACGTGACTCAACATCCTTGCCAGGATACTTTTTACGCAATGCATCCATCTGTGGTTGCACTTTTTGTTGCTTAGCCATGCTCTTAATAGAAATGGCATTCAATGGTAATAAAATTATTCTTACTATAATAGTAAAGATAATGATTGCCCAACCATAGGAATCACGAACTAAACTTGCAATCCAAAGAATAAATTGGGAAATATAGTAAACAATATACCGATCCCACCAATTGCCACTAGTATGAGAAATAGGAGCAACACTTGATCCATTAGTAGATGCACAACCTGTAACTACTAAAGCTAAGGTTAACATTCCTAGACCTAATAGAATCAGTTTCCAATTTTTCTTAGATAAATGATTTCTCACTCTACTTTTCCTCAGTTTCCGTCTCTTCGTTTGATAAGACTTTAGCTAGCCTTAAGACATGAATAAGATTCTTTTTGGTTCGTTCCATGTCAAAATCTCTTGCATAGGGCCTAGCGATTACTAAAAAGTCTAAATCAGACCTTATCTCTGGCTTAAGTTCTGTCAGTGTAGCACGAATGAACCGTTTGAGGCGATTACGTGCTACCGCCGTATGACCCACCTTTTTCCCAACAGAAATTCCAACGCGAAAATGCTTTTGTTTTTCTTTGGGCAAAGTATAGACAACAAAGCCTCTATTAGCCATCGACTGTCCTTCTTTAAAAACTTTTTGAAAGTCTCTCTCAGTTTTTACACGGTAGCTTTTTCTCAATCTGGTTCATCCTTACTTAAATTAAAAAAACCACTGAGCTTCAGTGGCTTAAGCAGATAAGACTTTTCTACCCTTTTTACGGCGTCTTGCTAAAACCTTACGGCCGTTTGCTGTAGCCATACGCTTCATAAAACCATGAACGCGTGAACGGTGACGCTTCTTAGGTTGGTAAGTTCTCTTAGTTGACATTAATGTTGCACCTCCGTTTTTCAATGCTTAATAAGCACAATTTCTAAGATAGAATAGCATATTTACGCTTAAAAACCAAGTCTTTATCAAAATTTTCCTGAAAAGAAAAGCTTTTTTAAAGTTATTTTCAAATTTATATTTTGTGGATATCTTGAATACATATTTTTTTACGTTTTTTATCAACAAGATAATTCTCAAAGTTATGCACAATCCACACCCTGTTTAGAACATAATAAACACCCTGTGTATAAATAAATGTTTTTCGTCTCAAATACTGCTATACCACTAATTTTAAACTCACATAAATTTGTGGATAACGCAAAATTGAAATTTTATTTCATAGATCAGTGGATTTCTATTATCTTTTTTCCACAAACTTGTGAATTTGTTAGTTATTTTTGTTCCTTGTGGAAAACTTTAAAAATTCATGCTAAACTTATTTTGACTTAATCTGTGGATAATACAGTACTTGGAGGAATTTTTTTGTTTGATTTAGATAAATTTTGGCAATTTTTCAATGCTGAGATGAAAAAAAGCTACAGCACCGTTGCCTATAACGCTTGGTTTAAAAATACTAAACCTATTTCCTTTAATAAAAAGACAAAAGAAATGATAATTGCTGTTGAATCTCCAGTTGCAAAAGGGTATTGGGAAAAGAACTTGGCTTCTCAACTGATTCAAGAGGCGTATGCTTATGCAGACATGGAAATTCAACCAAAATTCGAAGTGGCAGGTAAAGAAGGACCTGAACGTCTAGTTACGCCAAAACCAAGAATTAAAACTAATCAAGAAATATTAGAGGATCGCCGTGACGAATTTGCTCAAGATCTTCAATTAAACAGTAAGTACACTTTTGATACCTTTGTTCAGGGTGAAGGAAATAAGCTAGCAGCCGGAGCCGCTTTAGCAGTTGCCGATAACCCAGGAAGTTTTTATAATCCTTTATTTATCTTTGGTGGTGTGGGTTTAGGTAAGACGCACTTAATGCAAGCTATCGGCCATCAAATGCTAGCCGAAAAACCCCATGCAAAAGTGGTCTACATTCAAAGTGAGACTTTTGTAAATGACTTTATTAATTCGATAAAAAACAAAACTCAAGCTGAATTTCGTAATAAATATCGAAATTGTGATCTGCTATTAGTAGATGATATTCAATTCTTCTCTAAAAAAGAGGGGATTCAAGAGGAGTTTTTCCATACTTTTGAAACTCTTTATAATGATCAAAAACAGATTGTTATGACTAGTGATCGTCTGCCAACTGAAATTCCTGAATTATCAGAACGATTGGTTTCTCGATTCGCCTGGGGCTTACAAGTTGAAATTACGCCACCTGATTTAGAAACTAGAATTGCAATTTTACGTAAAAAAGCTGAAACAGATGGTTTGGCAATTGATGACAGTACCCTTGACTATATTGCTTCGCAAGTTGATACCAATATTCGAGAACTCGAAGGCGCTTTAGTTAAAGTTCAAGCCCATGCAACAATTGAACGTGAAGATATTAACGTTGATTTAGCAAAAGAAGCTTTAGCAGACCTAAAACTTGTTCAAAAAAATAGAGGACTTCAAATCTCAAAAATCCAAGAAGTTGTCGCAAATTACTTTCAAACTTCAACTACAGAACTAAAGGGAAAGAAACGGGTAAAACAAATTGTTGTCCCGCGGCAAATTGCGATGTATTTGTCACGTGAGTTAACAGATTCCAGCTTACCTAAAATTGGACAAGAGTTTGGTGGCAAAGATCATACCACGGTTATGCATGCCTGCGATAAAATTTCTCGTGCCTTAAAAACCGATGCCGAAATTAAAGCAGCTGTGTATGATTTAAAAGCAATGCTTGAACACTAAAAGTTAATAACATGTGGATAAGTTCTTCTTTTGTCCACATCCATTAAACAGACAAAAGTCCGTTTTATTCAGGTGTTTGACTACTTTCCCACAGATTCCACTGGCCCTACTACTACTTCTAAGTATTTAAATATATAATTAAATAAATAAGACAAAGTACATATAACTTCACAGGAGGTAAACGATGCAGTTTACAATTAATCGTAATTTATTCCTCGAAAACCTAAATAATGTAATGCGTGCAATTTCTTCACGTGCAACTATTCCAATTTTAAGTGGTATAAAACTTAACCTTACTGATGAGATGCTAACTTTAACCGGTAGTGACACTGACATTTCGATCGAAATTCAGATTCCTGTAAACGATGATCTAGTTGTTCAATCTACAGGTTCGATTGTTTTACCTGCACGCTTTTTTAGTGAGATCGTTAAAAAATTACCTGGTAAAGACTTTTCATTTGAAGTAAGAGAAAGCTTCCAGACTAAAATTGTTTCTGAAAATACTGAATTTATGATCAATGGCTTGGATGCAAATAACTATCCTCATCTACCAGAAATTTCTACTGATGCCTCATTTAAGATTTCAGGTAAAACTTTTAGAGAAATTATTAATGAAACTGTTTTTGCTGTTGCTACTCAAGAAAGTCGTCCTACTTTAACAGGTGTTAATTTCATTTTTAATAACTCATCAATTAAGGCAGTTGCTACCGACAGTCACCGTTTATCACAGCGTCAAATTTCTTTAGAAAACGGCCCACAAACTAGTACTGACTTAATAATTCCAGGAAAGAGTTTAGTAGAATTAGCTAGAATTATTGGTGAAAACGATCCTGAAATTACAGTAAATCCAGGTGAGAACCAAGTTTTATTTGAAGTCGGAAATATTGCATTCTATTCCCGTTTGCTTGATGGTCAATATCCAGATACTGATCGTTTAATTCCAACTGAATCTACTACTTCTGTTGAATTTGAACTGCCAGTTTTAGCTAGGTCTCTAGAACGTGCAAGTCTTCTTACGCATGAAAGTCGAAATAACGTAGTAAAAATGACTCTTGATGTTCAAAATCAATTAGTTAAGCTTCAAGGTGATTCTCCAGAGATAGGTAATGTGGAAGAAGAAATTAGTTTTAAGAAGCTTGAAGGCGAAGGTTTGACAATTTCATTTAACCCTGACTATTTAAGAGAGGCTTTGCGCGCATCAATTACTGATTCCATTATTATGAACTTTACGCAGCCATTGAGACCATTTACAGTTGTACCTGCAAAGCAGGATGTCAACTTTACGCAACTGATTACTCCAGTGAGAACATTTTAAATGCCTGAAAAAGAGCTACTTTGGTAGCTCTTTTTTTCTTGTTGTACTTAAAAGCTAAATTTAGCCTGATTAAACGAATTTTTCTCTAGTTAAGTATAGTCATATTAAATTAGGAGAAAATGGCTTAAAAAAGGCTATAATGCCTCATAAAATTGAATTTCACATAAAAAAACGGTATAATAACCAGGTATGACAAGGTAAATGGGGTGATATTATCAAAAAATTCACAATTAAGGGAGAATATATTACGCTTACTCAATTTTTAAAAGAAGAAAGCGTGATTTCTTCTGGTGGTCAAGCTAAATGGTATCTAAAAGAAAATCCTGTTAAGTTAAATGGCGAACTTGAAGATCGTCGCGGAAAGAAAATACATGCAGGCGATGTATTGAACTTAGCTGGAGAAGAGTATGAATTTGTTTCAGAGTAGCCAATGTATCTCGCAAACTTTGAATTGAAAGACTTTAGGAATTTTAAAGAATTAAAAACAGATTTTGATCCTCATGTAAATATTTTTATTGGTCCGAATGCCCAAGGAAAAACTAATTTACTTGAGGCAATTTATTTTTTAGCCCTAACACGATCCCATCGAACTAATAGCGATAAAGAATTAATTCGCTTTGGCAGTAAATTTGCCGGTTTACAAGGTCGAGTTCATAAAAGCCAACTGCAAGTAGAGCTTAAATTACGTTTAACAGCTAATGGAAAAAAGGCTTGGGTAAATCGCTTGGAGCAAAAGAAGCTTTCTGCTTATGTTGGGCAAATGAATGCAATTTTGTTTTCTCCAGAAGATTTAGCCCTAGTTAAGGGAGCACCATCTGTTAGACGGAGATTTATGGATTTAGAGTTTGGGCAGATTAATTCAGAATATCTATATTTTTCAAGTCAGTATCGTCAGGTACTGCAACAGAGAAACAATTATTTAAAGCAACTAAGCATCAAAAAAGCAAATGATCAAGTTTTTTTAGATGTCTTATCTGATCAGCTGGCAGGAATTGCAGCAGAGATAATATCGCGAAGAATAAAATACATCAAAAAACTCAATTCCTACGCTAAAGCTGCTCATAGCGAGATTAGTGGTCAAGCTGAAAAATTGCAGATTTTTTACCGTCCATCAGTTAAGGAAATTATCCCAGAGGATAATGTAGAGACCATTTATCGAAAAGTTATTACTAGTTATAAGAAAAATCGTCCTAATGAAATTCGAAAGGGCACTACTCTAAGTGGCCCGCATCGAGATGACTTGGAGTTTTTAATTAATGAAAAAAATGCCCATGATTTTGCATCTCAAGGACAGCAACGGACGATTTCTCTAAGCGTCAAGTTAGCCGAGATTCAATTAGTACATGAATTGACGCAAGAATATCCAATTCTGTTATTAGATGATGTGATGAGTGAGTTAGATCATCGAAGACAGAGCCGTTTATTGAACTATATTCATGGCAAAACGCAAACATTTATAACAACGACAGATTTAGAAGGTATTTCTTGGGAAATCGTGAAGGAACCTAAGGTTTATCACATTTCTGCTGGAACGATCAGTGCAAAGGAGAGTTAAATGGCAGAAGATAAGAGCAAGGCAGCATTAAATAAAGCTAAAGACTTTGAAAAACGTGCTGATACTTACAACGCAAGTCAAATTCAAGTTTTAGGTGGACTTGAAGCAGTTAGAAAACGCCCAGGTATGTATATTGGCTCAACTAGTAGCCAAGGTTTACACCACCTTGTTTGGGAAATTATTGATAATAGTATTGATGAACGATTAGCTGGTTTTGCAACCAAAATTGAAATTACTGTTAATGAAGATGGCAGTGTAACCGTTCAAGACGATGGACGTGGTATCCCTGTCGATATTCAAGCAAAAACCGGTCGTCCAGCCTTAGAAACTGTATTTACTGTTTTGCATGCCGGTGGTAAATTCGGCGGTGGCGGATACAAGGTATCTGGTGGTCTTCACGGTGTTGGTGCTTCTGTAGTAAATGCTCTTTCAACTAAGCTTGATGTTACAGTTATGAGAGATGGAAAGAAGTATGCAATTTCCTTTGATCATGGCCGTGTCGTAGGAGAAATGAAACAAATTGGAACAGTTCCTCTTGAAGAACATGGAACAATTGTTCATTTTTACCCTGATCCAGATATTTTTACTGAAACTACAACTTTTGACGACAAAATCTTAAAGAACAGAATTCGTGAACTTGCTTTCTTAAACAAAGGCTTAAAGTTGACCTTTACTGATAAACGTAAAGAAAGTGCTGAAACTGATGTCTACCACTTTGAGGGCGGTATCAAGGAATACGTTGCCTTTTTAAATAAGGGCCAAGAAGTCCTATTTGATGAACCAATTTATGTTGAAGGTAATTACGAAGGAATTGATGTTGAAGTTGCCTTGCAATATACCAATGGTTATAAGACAACTTTAATGACTTTTGCTAACAACATTCACACCTACGAAGGCGGAATGCACGAAGCTGGATTTAAGACAGCTTTAACTCGTGTAGTTAATGATTATGCTCATAAGGCTAAGATCCTAAAGGACAAGGACGATAACTTATCTGGTGAGGATATTCGTGAAGGAATTACAGCTGTTGTTTCTGTTAAGCACCCTAACCCTCAATTCGAAGGTCAGACGAAGACAAAATTAGGAAACTCTGATGCAAGAACTGCAGTGGATCGGGCATTTTCAGAAACATTTAGCCGCTTCTTAATGGAAAATCCTTCTGTTGGTCGTAAGATTGTTGAAAAGGGTCAACTTGCTGAAAGAGCGAGAACTGCTGCTAAACGAGCTCGTGAAGTTACACGTAAGAAGTCAGGTCTTGAAATTGCTAACTTGCCAGGAAAATTAGCCGACAACACTAGTAATGATCCAAGTATTTCTGAATTATTCATTGTCGAGGGTAACTCAGCCGGTGGATCAGCAAAACAAGGACGTTCACGTTTAACTCAGGCTATTTTGCCAATTAGAGGTAAAATTTTGAACGTTGAAAAGGCTTCAATGGATCGAATTCTTGCAAATCAAGAAATTAGATCGCTCTTTACAGCTTTAGGTACTGGATTTGGTGCTGATTTTGACGTGTCAAAAGCAAGATATCACAAGTTAATTATTATGACAGATGCCGATGTTGACGGTGCTCACATTAGAACTTTGCTTTTGACTCTCTTCTACAATTACATGCGTCCAATGATTGAAAAAGGCTATGTTTATATCGCTCGTCCACCTCTATACCAAGTTCGTCAAGGTAAGATAGAGAAGTATTTAGATACAGATGAAGAGTTACATGATTATCTAGGTACGCTTCAGCCAAGCCCTAAGCCGGTTGTTCAACGTTATAAGGGACTAGGAGAAATGGATCCAGAACAGCTATGGGAAACGACTATGAACCCAGAAAATCGTCGTTTAGATAGAGTAAGTCCTGAATACGCTGAAGACGCTGATAAGGTCTTTGATCTTTTGATGGGGAATGAAGTAGGTCCAAGACGAGAATTTATTGAAAAGAACGCTAAATACGTTGAGAATTTAGATGCTTAGGAGGCTTTAGATGGCTAACGAAAATCAACCTCAAGATCACAGAATACGTAATGTTGATTTGACCCATACGATGCGTAGCTCTTTCTTAGATTATGCTATGTCAGTTATTGTGGCTCGTGCCTTACCTGACGTTCGGGATGGTCTAAAGCCTGTACAACGTCGTATTCTTTACGGAATGCATGAACTAGGAGTTACACCAGATAAACAGTACAAAAAGAGTGCCAGAATTGTTGGAGAAGTTATGGGTAAGTTTCACCCACATGGTGACTCCTCAATTTACTTAGCTATGGCTCACATGGCTCAAGACTTTTCATATCGTTATATGCTAGTTGATGGACACGGAAACTTTGGTTCTGTCGATGGGGATGAACCAGCCGCAATGCGTTATACCGAGGCAAAAATGAGCAAAATTGCGGTTGAAATGCTTCGCGATATCAATAAAGAAACGATTGACTGGCAACGTAACTATGATGATACGGAAAATGAGCCGGTAGTTTTACCTGCCAGAATTCCTAACTTACTTGTAAATGGTGCTAGCGGTATTGCTGTTGGTATGACGACTAATATTCCACCACATAATTTGGCGGAAGTAATTAGTGGGATCCATATGTTGATGGATAATCCAGATGTTACTACCAAAGACTTAATGAAGGTCATTCCTGGTCCTGATTTTCCAACTGGCGGTATTGTAATGGGACGTGGCGGCATTTACCGCGCATATGAAACAGGTAAAGGTAATATCGTTGTTCGTGCAAAGACTAATATCGAAACAGAAAAGAATGGCCGTGAACGAATCGTAGTTAGTGAATTACCATACTTAGTAAATAAGGCTGAATTAGTTAAGAAAATTGCAGATTTAGCTCGTGAAAAAATAATTGATGGTATTACTGGAGTTCGTGATGAATCAGACCAGACTGGTATGAGAATTACGATTGATATTCGCCGGGATGCAAGTGCTAGCGTGGTTTTGAATAACTTATTTAAAGAAACCCAAATGCAGGCAAACTTCGGTATGAATATGGTTGCGATTGTTAACGGCGCTCCACACTTCTTAACTTTGAAGCAAATGCTTGAATACTATCTTCACCATCAAGAAGATGTTATTACTCGCAGAACTAAGTTTGAATTAAAGAAGGCTGAAGCTAGAGCACATATTTTAGCTGGATTGAGAATTGCGCTAGATCATATTGATGAAATCATTAAGATTATTCGTGGATCCCAAAATAGCGATATTGCTAAAGCACAATTGATTCAAAACTTTGGCTTAGATGATCGTCAATCTCAAGCTATTTTGGATATGCGTCTGGTTCGTTTAACAGGTTTAGAGCGAGACAAGATTGAAGCTGAATATCAAGATTTACAAGCAAAAATTGCAGATTACAAAGATATTCTCGCTAAGCCAGAACGAATCGATGAAATTATCTACAATGAATTGCTTGATATTCAAAAGCGTTTTGGTGATGATAGACGAACTAAGATTGCGGAAGGCGAAGCAGTTTCAATTGAAGATGAAGATTTAATTGAACAAAAAGATGTATTGCTAACTCTCACTCACAATGGCTACATTAAGCGGATGCCAGCTGATGAATTTAAAGTACAAAACCGTGGTGGACGCGGAATAAAGGGAATGGGAGTACAAGATGATGACTTTATCAATCACTTGATCTTCTCAAGTACCCATGACTTTTTGTTATTCTTTACTAACTTAGGTAAGGTTTACTCAAAGAAGGCTTATGAAATTCCAGAATTTGGTAGAAACGCTAAAGGATTGCCAATCGTTAACTTGCTAGAGCTCGATAAGGGTGAAAAGATTCAAGCGGTAATTAATGTTCCGGAAGGCGCAGATGATAACTATCTCTTCTTTGTTACTAAGATGGGAACAGTCAAGAGAACAAAAGTTAGTGAATTTCAAAATATCCGTCGTAGTGGTTTGATTGCCTTGACTCTTCGCGATGGGGATGAGTTAAATAACGTTTTAACTACTGATGGTAAGCAAAATATCCTTATTGGAACTCATTTAGGCTATGCGGTTACCTTTAATGAAAATGATGTTCGCTCAATGGGTAGAACTGCAGCAGGTGTACGCGGAATTAATCTAAGAGACAACGATTACGTAGTCGGATCTGATATTTTAGAACCTGATTCAGAAGTATTAGTAATTTCTGAAAAAGGATACGGAAAGCGGACCGCAGCTTCTGAATATCCAGTTAAGGGACGTGGTGGTAAAGGAATTAAAACTGCCAACATTACTGAAAAGAATGGTCCTTTAGCAGGTGTAACAGTAGTTAATGGTGATGAAGATATCATGTTAATCACTAGTGCTGGCGTTATGATTCGTTTTGACGTTGATGACGTTTCTCAAACTGGTCGAGCTACTTTAGGTGTACGTTTAATCAAGGTTGATGATGGTGCTCAAGTTGCAAGTATTACTGCAGTACCGAAGGCTAATGATGAAGACGAAGAAGCAACTGATGAAAAAGAACCAGTAGAAGAAAATTAATAAATAAAAAAATTACCAAATTTTTGCGTAATAATAATTGAGTAATGTAACTCAGGATCGCGTGAAAAATATTTGGTAATTTTTTTGTTTCTGTGATAAAATCAAACATTGTGAGTAATATTATTCATTACTCCTTGTTCTTGATTTTAACAAGAACCATTTAGTCCAAGAGGAGGTGCAATTATTATGGCAAAAACTAAGTACGAAGTTACTTACATCATCAAGCCTGATATTGACGAAGATTCAAAGAAAGCATTGATCGATCGCTTCGATAAAGTTGTTACTGACAACGGTGCTGAAGAACTTGAATCTAAAGATTGGGGTAAGAGACGTTTTGCATACGAAATTGAAAAATACCGTGAAGGTACTTATCACATTATGACTTTCGTTGCAGAAAACTCTGAACCAGTTGATGAATTTGGTCGTCTTTCTCGTATTGATAACCAAGTTTTACGTTCAATGACTGTAAAATTAGATAAATAATTTGTTTTCGTGAATTAGGAAGGGGACAAAAGTATGATTAATAATGTTGTACTTGTTGGCCGTTTAACACGTGATCCTGATTTACGTACAACCGGGAGTGGAATCTCAGTTGCTACGTTTACTCTAGCTGTTGACCGTCAATACACCAATAGTCAAGGTGAACGTGGTGCTGATTTCGTCAGCTGTGTAATTTGGCGTAAAGCTGCAGAGAATTTTGCTAACTTTACTTCCAAGGGTTCACTAGTTGGTATTCAAGGTCGGATTCAAACTAGAACGTATGATGATAAAGATGGTAAGAGAGTCTACGTGACTGAAGTCATCGTTGATAATTTCTCTTTACTAGAATCACGTCGCGACCGTGAAAATCGTCAGACTAATGGTGGTAATTTTGCTCCGCAAGGAGGAAATGCTCCAAGTACCAATAACTTTGGTGGATCAAGTGCACCAAGCACTAATAATGCTCCTGCTGGTGGAGAAAGCAATAAACCGCAAGATCCATTTGCAGATTCAGGTAGCACTATTGATATCTCGGATGATGATCTCCCATTTTAAATTTAATTAGAAAGGATCTTTGATATGGCTCAACAAAGAAGAGGTGGCCGTCGTCGTAAGGTTGACTTCATTGCAGCTAACCACATTGACTACATCGACTACAAGGATGTTGATTTGTTGAAACGTTTTATCTCTGAAAGAGGTAAGATCTTACCACGTCGTGTCACTGGCACTAGCGCAAAGAATCAACGTAAGTTGACTGTTGCTATTAAGAGAGCTCGTGTTATGGGCTTATTGCCATTTGTCGCAGAAGACTAATAAAACAGATCAAAAATAATAAAAGAGTAGCATATGCTACTCTTTTTATTTTATTTTTTGCGGTATTATAAAAGAAGTAAACGGAGGGATTGTCATGATTATTAAGCAAAAATTAGCCGGAAATATTGATTTTGACTATAAATGGTACGATATTTATAACTGTGATGATCATGATATAAGATTATTGAAGGATGACTTTGATTTAACTTCAGAAATTATTTCTTATATCACCGACCTTCACGAGCGTCCCCACTTTGATCATGACTACATTACCAATAGTGATTTGTTAGTTTATGATGTGCCAGTTTGGCCAACAGCAGATGCAGACCATTTCACTACTTTACCAATTAAGTTTTTGATGGTTGGACATACTCTTTTTACAGTTCATTCTCCTGACACAACTTATATGATTGAAGAATTTAGGCAGAAGCCAGATGAACATATTCATAGTGAAAAAGAACTGATTTTTGCAATTTTATTTGCAGTTACTAAATATTTTCAAAGAGCCTTGAGTCAGCTGAATAGTCAGAGACTGGTTTTAGATAATCACTTAAGTGAGAGGATTCACAATAAAGACTTGCAAGAGTTATCACAAGTTGAAAAAAGTTTAGTTTATTTGTCTAGCTCAATTAGGACTAATCTAATGATGCTTGAGAGCTTAAAAAATAAAAAATCAGGTCTTCATATGAATGCGTCTGAAGAAGAAATGTGTGATGACATTATTATTGAAGTTCAGCAGTCCTCGCAAATGATCAAAATTTATAGCGAAGTGACTGAATAAATATCTAAAACATCCAATAATATTTTGAATAATAACTTGAACAATACGATGCAGTTTTTGACTGTCTGGTCACTTCTTTTAACAATTCCAACGATTGTAACAGGATTTTTTGGAATGAATGTGGACTTACCTATTTTTCATAATCCATTTGATTGGGTAATAATTACTGTTGGTTCGATTATCGTAATGGCAATTTTACTTTGGTATTTACGTCGACACAATATGCTATAATGCTTGCTTAGCTTAGATGATGAGCAAGCATTTTTTGATGTATAATATAAAATGATGTAGTATATGTTTTTTATGATATTAATGCTATAACAGGAAGGAATTTCAATGAAAGGCTTTTTACGCAAATTAGAATTGCCTGAATTTGTTAAAGATACGCGTTTAACAGCATCATTGATTATTGTCCTAGTCTTATCCTTATTGGGAGCTATTATTGGGATGCTAATTAGTCCGTTATTTGGACTAGCAATGGTGCTACTGTTTATCTTGACGGTTATTTTTGCAGTATATGGCATTTATGTTCTAGCTGGTAATACAAACAACTATGCTGCTAATCTTTCATATCGTATCAAGCGCGGTGAACAAGAGGCAATGATCAAAATGCCACTTGGAATTATGCTTTACGATAAGGACCGACAGATTCAATGGATTAATCCATATCTACAGATGTATCTGCATGATAAAGATATTATTGGCTCTTCGATCTCTTCAGTTGATAAAGAATTAGCCAAATACATTGATGATGCTATTAAGTCTAATAGTAAGCAAAATAAAATTATCAAATGGGGCGACCGAAAGTTTGAGATGGTCGTCCAGGATGATTTAGGTGTGGTTTATTTACTTGATATTACGCGTTACGCAAATATTGAAGAAAAGTATAAACAAGAAAGATTGGCAATTGGCTTAATATTTATTGATAACTATGATGAATTAAGCCAAGCAATGGGCGATCAAAACTTAACAAATATGAGTTCATACGTTCAAACTACCCTGAGCAAGTATGCAGGTCAATTTAATTCATATCTTAAGCGTATAGATGAAGATCACTTTATTTTGTTAACGCATATGCACGATTTAGCCAAGATGGAAGATAATAAGTTTTCTATTTTGGATAAGGTTAGAACTGAATCAAGTAGAAAGAATATGCCGTTGACCCTATCAATTGGGATTGCTTTTGGATCTGAAAGCTTAAATGAGATTGCTGACCAAGCACAATCTAATCTAGATTTAGCCTTAGGACGTGGGGGCGACCAAGTTGTTGTAAAACAATCAGGTCATGAAGCCCGCTTTTATGGTGGAAAATCTAATCCAATGGAAAAACGTACGCGAGTAAGAGCTCGAATGGTTTCTCAAGCTTTGGTAGAATTATTTAAAGGCGTTGATCACGTCTTTGTTCAAGGACATCGAAATCCAGACTTAGATGCTATCGGTTCAGCGATTGGAATTGTTAAAATTGCTAGAATTCATGGTGTAAAAGCTAGCGTCGTAGTAGATGTTGACCATGTCAATTATGATGTAGGACGCTTAATCGCTAAAATGCAAGCTGCTGGAATTGATAAGGATGTATTTATTTCACCTAAAGATGCTCTTGAAGCAGCAACGGATGAGTCACTTTTAGTTTTAACAGATCATTCTAAGTACAGTATTACTTATGATCCTGAACTTTATAAGCGCTTAAAGAATCGTTTAATCATTATTGACCATCACCGTCGGGGGGAAGAATTCCCGGAAAACCCAATGCTCGTATATATTGAACCATATGCGTCCTCAACGTGTGAGCTAGTAACAGAAATGATTGAATACCAACCGCAAGGTGGCGAGGGAGTCTTAACTGACTTAGAAGCTTCAGCAATGCTAGCTGGTATTACGGTTGATTCAAAAGAATTCTCCTTGAGAACAGGGACTAGAACTTTTGATGCTGCAAGTTACTTGCGATCAATTGGAGCAGATACTCAGGTCGTATCTGAGCTTTTGAAGGAAAATATTGATAATTACTTGCAAAGAAGTCATTTAGTTTCTACTATTGACATGATTGAACCAAATATGGCGCTCTTAATGGGAGAAGATAATAAGATCTATGATCCAATTATTACTGCTCAGGCTGCAGATACTGCTTTATCTCTTGAGCATGTAGATGCCAGTTTTGCATTAACTAGACGCAGTAAAGATGTAATTGGAATTTCGGCCCGTTCAATGGGAAATGTTAACGTTCAAGTAATTATGGAGAAGCTAGGTGGCGGTGGTCACTTGTCTAATGCAGCAACTCAAATTAAGGGCGTAACAGTTGAAGAAGCTAAAGATAAGTTGCTTGCTGCAATTAATGAATATCTTAAAGAAAATGAATAGGAGTGAAATTCATGAAGGTTATTTTTATTAAAGACATGAAGGGTAAAGGTAAGCGTGGAGAAGTTAAGAACGTACCCGATGGCTACGCTCAGAATTTTTTGATTAAAAATGGTTATGCAAAAGAAGCTACTAGCTCCAACTTAAATACCTTAAAACGTGTTCAAAAGGCAGAAAAAGATGCTTACGAAGCAGAAAAAGCAGCAGCTGAGGATATTAAGAAAAAACTTGAAGATGACAAGACTATCGTAAACTTTAAGTCTAAAGCTGGCACTGACTCTCGTTTATTCGGCTCTATTTCAAGTAAGAAGATTGTTGAAGGACTTGAAAAGCAATATGGTATTAAAGTCGACAAGCGTAAATTGGAGCTTCCAGAGCCAATTAAATCTTTAGGATACACAAATGTACCTGTTAAGCTATTTAAAGGCGTAGAAGCAGTAATTCGCGTTCACATTACGGAGCAAGACTAATAATGGATAATGTTGTTTCTCAACAAATTCCCCATGATAGTGAAGCAGAGAAGGCGGTCCTAGGGGCCGTCTTTTTAGATCCAGAAGCCATTATTGATGCTTCAGATATATTACAACCTGATGATTTCTATGAGCACGCAAATAGAATTGTTTTTCAGGCGATGCTTAATATTTCTGATCGTGAGGAAGTAATTGACCCAGTAACTCTGCAGGATGAGTTAAAGAAAAATAATCAGGTAGATGATATTGGTGGGATTGCATATGTAACGGAATTGTCAATGGCAACGCCAACAGCAGCCCACCTTACTTATTACGCTAAGATTGTAAAACGTAAGGCAATTCTCAGAAATCTAATTTCTACTAGTCAAAGAATTATTCAAAATGCCATTGAGGGTTCTGATGATGTAACTGATATCTTAGATGACGCTGAAAGCCAAATAATGGGCGTCTCACAGGATAATGCTAGTGGTGGGTTTAAGTCTATTCATGATGTCTTAAACACAACTATGGAGGAGATTAACTCTATTCCTGATGATGGAAATACAGTTACGGGTTTGCCGTCAGGATTTTCTGAATTAGATAAGATGACTACTGGTTTTCACGATGATGAGTTGATTATCTTAGCTGCTCGTCCTGGTGTTGGTAAAACTGCCTTTGCTTTAAACGTAGCGCAATTTGTAGGCCTAAAAACTGATAAAACTGTTGCTATGTTTTCACTAGAAATGGGAGCTGAACAGCTAGTTCAAAGAATGCTGGCTTCAGAAGGCTTGATTGATTCACAACACCTTAGAACTGGTCAATTAACTGATGAAGAATGGCGCAAATTAGTTGTTGCGGCAGGTTCTTTAGACAATACAAGTATCTATATAGATGACACGCCTGGAATTAAGATGAGTGAAATTCGGGCTAAAGCACGTAGATTAGCTAAAGAAAAGGGAAACTTAGGGTTAATTGTAATCGACTACTTGCAGTTAATTGAAGGACCACGTAGTGAATCGCGTCAGCAAGAAGTTTCTGCAATTTCGCGGCAATTAAAGAAGTTAGCCAAAGAACTACATATTCCAGTTATCGCTTTATCACAGCTTTCTCGTTCGGTTGAACAACGTCAAGATAAGCGACCGGTCTTATCTGATATTCGTGAATCCGGTTCTATTGAACAGGATGCTGATATTGTTGCCTTTCTTTATCGTGATGACTATTACCGCGATGAACGGGATGAAGATGATGAGGGTGAAGTTGAGGCGGAAGAAGATAATGGCGAAGTAGAAGTAATTATCGAAAAGAACCGTTCTGGTACACGCGGAACAGTTAAATTGATGTTCTCCAAGCCATACAATCGTTTTTCAAATCTTGACTATACTCATAATGAGGCTTAAAAAATAATTTGTAAGCGTTTCATTAATTAGCTATACTGGAAGAGTTAAAAGTCTATCTTTTTAAGAAATAATTAAATGAGAAAGTGTAAGTTAAATGGTAGAAGGTAAATATGTAGGTAGTATTGAAGCCGGTGGTACTAAATTTATCTTGGCAGTTCAAGATACAGAAAGCGGCGAAGTTGTAGCAAAGAAGAGAATCCCAACAACTGATGCAAAAGAAACTTTAGCAAAAAGTGTTGAGTTTTTTAAAGAACATCCAGTATCTGCTTTAGGAATCGGAACTTTTGGTCCAATTGATATCAATTCAAATTCAAGAACATTTGGTTACATCTTAGATACGCCTAAGCGTGGCTGGTCTGGAACAAATGTTAAAGGCACTTTTGAAAAAGAATTGGGTATTCCAGTTGTAATGACTACCGATGTTAATGCATCTTGCTACGGTGAATATATTGCGCGTGGCAGAGATAATTCTAAGACTTACTTTTATGTAACAATCGGAACAGGAATTGGTGCTGGTGCAGTTCAAGCCGGGAAGTTTATTGGTCTAAATAATCATCCAGAAATGGGACATATGTTAGTAACTCCTTATCCAGGCGATAACTATACTGGAAAATGTCCATTCCATGGTAATAAATGTGTTGAAGGGATGGCAGCGGGTCCTTCACTCGAGGGAAGGACCGGCATTCCGGGTGAGAAATTACCTAGAGACCATAAAGTATTTACTTATGTGTCTTACTATGTAGCACAATTATTGTTTAATGCTTATATGACTATGCGTCCTGATGTAATGGTTGTTGGTGGATCAGTTTTAAATGATCAGGATCTGGTACAAGTTCGCGGATTCTTTAAAGAGTTCAACAATAACTATGTAGCAACTCCAGATGTTGATGAATTAATTGTTCGTCCAGCCGTTGCAGATAATGGCTCTGCAACTTTAGGTGATTTTGAATTAGCTAAAGAAGCTTTAAAGAATAAGTAATTCATATTAATGTTTATATTTAAAAAAGCAACTTCAATTTGAAGTTGCTTTTTGTTTCACATGAAACATATAATTAACTGCCATCGTAGGAATCATCAACAATTGGACCTTTGCTTGAGTCATTGCCTAGTGGCTTTAAGTGTTCATTATGGCTAAGAAAAGGAAGGTTAATGTACTGACGAGCAGTTGCTGTAATGTCAGAGATAATCTCGTTAGCAATTAAGCGTGCGTCAGGATCAAGGGCAAGATAGGCATGGCTAAATTGAATTGCACCACGAATTTTATTAGTTGTTAGTTGACTAGCCTCAGTAATTTTTTGAGATTCTAATGCAGTAAAGAAGGCTAACCAAAAAGCTTCGCGCTTTTCACGTGGAATCTTGGTATTCCAAGAAATAAAGGTACTTCTAATAATTCTGCTTGCGTTGCTTAAACCTGGTGCCATTACGAAGCTATTTCGCGCTACTTCCCAATGTAAAGGATTATGCTGCTTCATTAAGTGCTTCATTCTACTTTTAACTACGATAACACGTTCTGGGTGGTCAAGCATCATTCCAAAAATTGATCCTTCAGGAACATAAGTCATCATTTTTGGAATTACGCGTCGAAATTCAATCTGGTTATACATTTCTTTCATAAAACCAGGTCCATCGAAACTATAAGCCTTAATGACTCTGTCTTGAAGGCGAGGGGAAGCTGCATAAAGTGCATAAGCGGCGAAATTTCCACCTTTTGAGTGGCCTACTGTGTAGATTTTCTTATCAGGGTAAGCTTTAGCCATTTTATCTAGATAATCTGCTGCTACACTTTGACCAAAGATTTCTGGCTGATAACTCATATCGACGTCTTCGTTCAGTCCTACCATCGATCCGTCAGTTCCACGGTAAGCCACCAGAATAGTTTTTGAATCTAATTCAATTGTCATTGCAGTGAATTGGACGGGGGGCTTTTTTTGAGAAAGGTGCGACCAGTCGAGAAAGTGCATATTTTTATAGCGGTCGCTTAAATTTACTAGTTCTGCCTCTAATTTATCTGAGTGAATTAAGGTTTTCCTTTGTATTAAGCGTTTTGTAGCTGCCTCAAGCGTATGACCTTTAACACTGGAATCAAAAGGAAGGTAAGCAAAAGCAGCGAAAAGACCTGCATCTAAACTGTTGAATGGTTCCCGATCTAATGTTAGATCACCCCGCCAGCGAACATAATCAAGTACTTTACCCAAGATAAAAGTCCTTTCGTTAACGGATATAGTACTTTCATTTTAATGCTTTTTTGCTTAAAGATAAAAGAGGACGCTTGATGCTCATTAGAAGCAACAAAAAAGAAGAGCTAAGTTGCTCTTCTTAGTGATTAGAATATTAATTGGATAGTTTCAAGAGGAGATAAAGGAGCCTTAATTGTAGCAACATTATCTGTTACTTTAATTTTCACTACTTCTTTTTCAACGCTATTATCACGTCTTCGAATTAAAGTGGCTGTATTAGAAGGTAGGGGTTTACTTAAATGCCAGTTGATCTTTTGGTAACCATCTAAGTTGAAATTGGCTAGCCAGACAATTTTAACGTTTTCTTGAATGTTTAATTTGACGTGAGGCATATTGATTAAATAGTCAATTGGTTCAACGCTAGCTAGAATTTGTTGCATTAAACCTTGCTTATAAGATGAAAATTGTGATTCCCAACCGTGTTTTGGATCTTGATCCATTGGTAATACAATTATGTGATCATCAATAACGGCCATGAAGTTTCCAAGTTTTTGGTCGATCGAATTATAGGCTGAACTCCAAATCTTAACATTACTATCTGCTTGATAGTCTAGCTGTAGATAGTTGCCAGTATGTTGCAGCATCGTAATACGAGGGTTCTTAACACCTTGAACAGTTGTGCCATCGGCTTGTTCAAATGATTGGTAGCCACTCTTGCATGGATGCCATTTAGCACTTTGAATATGAAGTAAATTGCCTATCTTTCTGTCTAGTAAAACCTGGATACTTTCACCGTCAAGCAGAACTGTGTTTTTAGTGATTAGATTAGTGATTTGTTCATTTGAAAGGTTGCGTAATAATTGACCAGCAATTGCAATGGTTTGATTTTCAATTGCAAGGTCATCTTGAACAGGAAGAATAGTTGTCGCAAAACCGAAACTTGCTAATAAACTAGCCCAATTTTTTTCATGTGGAAGTAGCTCTTCTGGTTCTTTTCCTAAAGTTGTGTGAGCAGTATAAGCAGAGTCTTGATCTACTAAAACTTTAATACCACGTAATTTTTGCATGTTAAGGCGATGGTCAGCTAGGGCAGAAGCAAAAGGCTTAATATCAGCTAACATTTTGTCATAGCCCCAATCTTCGTTTACACCATTGCCCATCATGTCAAAGATATTAAGCATGATTCCTTTAGCTCCGAGAAGTGCTGTGGTAATAATTTGAAAGTCAATAAAGGTATTAGATTTTACTTGCGGTGTCCACATTGAATTTTCTAATTCTGGATAAAGCTCAGCCCGAGGTCCTAAAAAGGCAGCCGTAGGTCGACTATATTCTTCGAATTTACGACCATAAATTAAAGGAGCAACTTCGTTATAGGACGGTAAGTGTGGACGTGCTACGCGAGGATGTCCAGGACCTGCTTGGGCGTCAAATAAACTAGCCCAGTCTCTGCCTTCAATAGCATGCCAATCAGGAAATGAAGTCATTTGTCCTAAATCAGTATTAGGACTAACTTTGTGAACTGCTTGTTCAATTAAGTGCTCGTTTTCGATCATTTCCTTACGTGCTTGATCAAGATAAATTTTTCGCTCAATAGTAGGTTCGCCAGGTTTAAGCATATTTTTAACAAATTCTGCACGGCTTTCTGCTTTACCCAATTTTTCTTGATATAGTTTCATATGATAGTCGCAAAAACACATTAACTTCAATGGAGTATGGTTATAATGCCGAAAATCGTCTTCCATCCATAAACGACGTGGATGAATCGAAGCATATTGAGCATACCTATCAGCTAAATACTTACGCCAAGTTGGATCTGCTGGACAAGCCATGTCTTTAGCTTGATTGCCATTAATATCGACAAAAGTATTAAAGCCAATTTCAGGATTAACGCTAAATCCGCGATCAGAGTGCATAATAGTTGTCCATGGATTTAGACTCGTAGTAACATCAAGCTTAGCTAATTGCTTTTGTAGGGGGATAATCGCATCAAGCCAGACTTGTGTTTCTTCCTTGGTTAGATGACTGTGGTTTAATTCTTCGCCATTAATAATAAAAGCCACGTCATCAATTTTGGCTTTTTGTACAAAATCTAAGAGTTTTCTATCTTTCTCAGGCGTATTAGTACGTGGATCGAAAACATAACGTAAAGTATAAATGTAGCTCATAATAAATCCTCAATATTCTATTCAATTAATATTCAAAAAAAGTGTGTAACTTAGTATATTAAGTTACACACATATCTTAGCATATTTTGAAAACGGTTTCTATAATTTTATTTTGCTCCGTGAGTAGAATTAATTCGGCGAATATTTTGGTCTTTTTCAAGAGCTAGGATGATGTCATTTTCATCTTTTCTATTCTTGATGACGCCATCTACATTAACAACAATGTGTTCGGAAGTTACATCAATAATTTTAATAGAAATTTGTTCAACTTCGTTTAAAGCTAGTTCTTTTTTCAATTCATTGAGAACGTCGGGACGGTTATTGGCTTCAATTTGAACGTTAAAGCGAACATGAAGAATAATAAAATTAATAAATGTATCATCATGAAAAATAATTTGGATAATGAATAAAAAGACTGTGCTGACAATTCCGATGACATACATTCCAGCACCCACTGCCATACCGATAGCAGCAGTTGCCCAAACACCAGCTGCAGTAGTTAAACCAGAAATCTGTTCTCGTCTAACTAGGATTGTACCGGCACCAATAAAGGAAATTCCAGTTACAATTTGAGCTGCAATTCTTGATGGATCAAGTGAAATATCATGTAGTGATAATAAGTCAAAGAAGCCATATTTAGAAACTAGCATAAATAGAGCAGAGGCGACGGCAACAACCATGTGAGTTCTAATGCCTGCGCTTTTTCTTTGAGTGGCACGTTCATAGCCGATTGCTGTTCCGCAAAGAGCGGCAACTAAAATTCGTAGTAACCAATCTAATTCAGTTGAAAGTGATGTTAAACCTACCATAATTAATCCCTTCTATATAACAGATACGCTTTTATTGTAGCCCAGATTTAGTCGAATATTCATTTAAGTAAAAAGTTTAAAAAATCTCTTGTACAGAAACATATAATATGGTTAAATACATAATTGTCATATAAACAGGCTGACTTAGCTCAGTTGGCAGAGCACGTCACTAGTAATGATGAGGTCGAAGGTTCGAATCCTTTAGTCAGCATTTTTTGTGCTCATATTTAATTAAAAGCTATCAAATTATTTCTTAAAATACTGATTTGATAGTTTTTTCTTTGCTTTGAACTAGAATAAAAAGGTTTGGGAGCAAGCGTTAAGCCTTTTTTGTGTTTAGGTATTTGAAAAGGATTATCTTCAGTATTAGAGATAATCCTTCTTGGTTCGAGCTATTATATTTTTTGACACGTTCAAGATGAGATAAAGTAATTAATTTATTAGCCAATAAAGATATTAACAATTTTAAAGCCAATTGTAGTACTAAATAATTATCTTTTAACTATTTCTTCTAAATTAATTGGGTTATTTAATTGATAATCTGCTTCAGGAAGTTCTTCATGTGCTCCCCAATTGGCTAAAGCAAATTTCACTTTAGCGGCGTTAGCAGTTAACATATCATATTTGGTATCACCTACATAAAGCGTTTCAGTACGATCTACACCAAGTTTACTTATTGCGAAATTTAATGGCTCAGGATTAGGTTTATGATTCTTAGTATCACTTGCAGTAACAATTACATCGAAATAATCATCTAGTCCAAAGTGACCGACTTCATTAATATATTCTTGTTTAGTTTTTGAAGTAACAATTCCTAAAGTAATTCCCTTTTGAGATAGAGATTTGATAGTTTCGGGGATATTATTAAATAATGTATCTTCATCAACTCGGTTACTAGCTTTTTCAGACCAACTTTTAGCCATTTTATTGATCAATACTTTATTCTTAGTAAAATGCTTAATGGCATCTCTTCCAGGAATTCCCAATGCAAAGGCTAAATCGTTAATATTAACATTTGTATTTAAATATTCTTTAATAACCTCTTTGAATGTGGAAAGAACAACCTTTTGTATATCAACAATAGTGCCATCTACATCGAATAAAATTGTCTTAATCATAATTTACTCCTTATTTATAAAGCGGTTACAGCAATTATATCAAAAGCATAATTATCTGAATATGAAAAAACTACTAATTTCCTTAATAGCAATAGCGTTTATAATTGGCATCATTTTTAATTAATACACTAGAGAACTGAAATAAGTTTACGTAATACCGTAATACGCCTTGTTTTAGTTTTTTATTGCTGTGGTTCAATACGTAATTGGATGGTCAATGATTTAACTAATGGAGTATCAGAATAAAGCTTAGTATTTATAGATCTACCTGTTTGTTAACAAAATATGTCATATATAATTGACAATTCTGAAATAAATATTATACTTAAAGTATAAAAAGTCACATATATATGACTTATAAGAATGATAGAAAGAATTGCCATGAACAGAGTTAAAGAATATCGAAAGCAAAAAGGCTTATCACAGATGGCATTAGCTAAAAGGATAGATGTTGCTAGGCAAACAATAAATTTAATTGAAAATGATAAATATAATCCTTCATTAGATTTATGTTTGAAGTTAGCGCATGAGTTAGATACAGATTTAAATACATTATTCTGGGATGGAGATGTTTAAGAATGAAAGCAAAAGAAACTAGATTCGAAAAATATATGAAATTTTGGTACGGAATTTCTGGTCCACTTGATGAGCAGAAGCGTCAAGTTATGAATCGAATTGGGAATAGGGCATTTTTTATTTTCTTTTTAGGGATGGATGCAGCATTCTTAATTTCTCTGGTTTTAATTTCTTTCTATGGAGCAAACGTTGCATACATTTTTCTTAGCGGTAGTTTTTTTGTAATGCTAATGATTGTTAGTTTTTATGTAATGTTTCAATCCAAGAAATTTAAATTAACGGATAATGAGATAGAAAAAAATGAAGTCTCTAATGCTAAAAAGTCTGCTTGGATAAGAGGAATGATGTCAGGTTTATTTTTTGGAATTATGATGTTGATCCTAAATTTTCTGACTAGCTACGGTGATGGTTCTTGGACCTGGATTGAGATTCCTTCTAGTATAATTGGGGGTCTATTCTTTGGTATTGTTATGTCATTAGTTTGGGTTCACAGAATTAAAGTAGTAAAAGACGAAGATTAAAGAATTAGCCATTTTTAATGCTAAATTGTTGCATTAAAAATGGCTTTTTTGTTGAAAGAACTTCACGTAGCCCATAAATATTTGTATCATTTAAATGTAATCGTTTGCATGAAGATAGAAAAGATAAAGAAAATGAAAACAACAAAATTAGGAAAAACAAGTTTAGATATTCCAGCTCTCGCTTTAGGCGTTATGCGGATGGGGACTAGAACTCCAGAAGAAGGAGCTGCTGCAATTAACGTGGCATATGAAGCTGGAGTAAATTTTATTGATTCGGCAGATATTTATGGACGTGGAAATTCAGAAAAAGTTTTTGGTAAGGCACTAAAATTATCTGACGTTAAACGTGAAGATTTATTTATTCAATCAAAGACTGGAATTGTCGTAGGGCCAAATGGAAGCCATGGATCGTTGGTTTATGGCTCACGCTATGAATTTACTAAAGAGCATATTTTGAATGCTGTTGATGGTATTTTGAAGAGAATGGATATTGATTACTTAGACTGCCTAGTCTTACATAGACCAGATGTCTTGATGGATCTAGAAGTAATTAAACAAGCCTTTGATGTCTTGCAAGCTACCGGTAAAGTTAGATTCTTTGGTGTATCAAACTTTAATCCTGCTCAGTTTAAGATGCTTCAAAATGCAGTAAGTCAGCCTTTAATGTTTGATCAGGTGCAGTTTGGATTAATGCACACAGGGATGATTGATTTTGGCTTGCATACTAATATGACTGATGATGCTTCTATTAATCACGATGGTAGTTTGCTTGAATTTCTACGGATGAATCACATTACTTTGCAGGCTTGGTCACCATTTCAATATGGAACATTCGAAGGTACATTTATCAATAATCCGGCCTTTCCTGAATTAAATAAGAAATTGCAGGAAATCGGAGATAAATATGGCGTTGGTAAAAATGCAGTTGCGGCAGCTTGGATTCTTAGATGGCCTGGACAGGTTCAAGTCATTATGGGAACTATGACACCAGCTCATATTGTCGATTCTGCCAAGGGTGCAGATATTGAGCTGACTAATCAAGAATGGTATGATTTATATTTTGCTGCAGGACACGATTTACCATAAAAAAGTTTTGCTTTTTATAAAATCATCTGATATACTAGTAGACGTTGTGAGAAATGCTGACTTAGCTCAGTTGGCAGAGCACGTCATTAGTAATGATGAGGTCGAAGGTTCGAATCCTTTAGTCAGCACAAGTTAAAAGTCCTAATCTGATGGTTAGGGCTTTTTTTGTTACTCTTTTAACTTGATATAATAAGATGTAGAAATAAATTGCGAAATATTAGAAAAGGTAAAAGCAGATGAAGCTAAATCAAGATAAAGAAACTTTAGATCAAATAGCGCCATTAGTTGAGTATGCTTTTTTAAAAAATAATGATATACGTGAGGATCCCAACTTTTTAAGTCGTTATAACCATAGTATGAGCTTTGGCGAATATAAAGACGGCCATCTTGCTAGCTATATTATGGTAAATAAATTTAAGAGTATGATTTTTGCTAAAAAGGTTAAAATGGGCGGAGTTGGCTATGTTGCTTCTTATCCTGAAAATCGTGGTCAAGGCGATATTAACCGTTTGATGAAGGAAATTATGTTAGAACTACATGACCAGAATTATGCAATTTCTAACTTAGCTCCATTTTCAGAGACTTTTTATCGTCGCTATGGCTATGAAAATGCTATTTATGAAAAAATGTATCAAATTCAGCCAGCCTACCTGCGCTTCTTTAAGGCTGTCCAAGAGGGAAAAGTAGTTCGCGGAAGATGGAGTGATTCATCCCTAAAAAACGCAGTAATTAAGCTATATCAGGCTAAACTCAATCAAGATGATCAAAGAAATACAGTAGTTCGCGCAGAATGGTGGTGGGATCGATTAGATACTTATTATCCTGGCAGATCAATTTGTGTTTATTTTGATAAAAAGCAGCAACCACAGGGGTATATGTTTTACCGAATTGTTGAGCGCAATTTTCGAGTAGAAGAAATGTATTATCAAACTCCGCAAGCAGCTAAAGCTTTACTAAGCATTATTGCAAGTCACAGTTCAAGTGATTTGAAGTACTATGTGAAAATGCCTGAAGAAAGCTTGTTAGAAGAATTCTTCCCAGAACAAGAAGGAATCACCGTTAAAATCTTACCTTACATGATGACTAGAATCATTAATATTAAGCAAGTGTTGGAAGCATCGCCTTTAGTTAATAATAAGAAACTAACTATTGAAGTCACTAACGATGATATTATTGCTGAAAATAACGGTGTCTGGTTAATTGACAATGCTAACGAACCAAGGGTAAGAGAAGTCGAAACCGATCCAGATTATACAGCTTCTCTGACCAACTGGACGAAAGTTTTATTAGGCCACTTAACTTTAAAGCAGGCAGTTCAATTAGGCTTTGTTAAAGAAAATCATCCAGTTAATACTGATTTTGTTAAGGGCGACGTTTCATTTTATGATTACTTTTAATTAAAAATAGTTTTTCTGTTGTTTTACGGCAGTAAGTCTCATAATCTTGCTATACTATTGATTTTAAATTTAAAAACCAAATATTATCCTACTTATCTTTTTTCATGCTAAGCTAAGGTAACAGATAAAACACAGAGAGGAGAAATTATAATGAAAGTAGGTATTATTGGTGCTTCAGGCATGGCAGGAAGTGCAATTTATAAGTTAGCTAGTCAAAATAAGGACTTAGAGGTAACTGGAATTGTTAGAGATGAAGATAAGGCTAAAAGAGTCTTAGGTAAGGATGCTAAACTCTTAATTGGTGACGTTTTAACAATGGATGACAGTTTACTCCAACAATTTAATGTGATTGTTGACGCCTTTGGGACTAAGCCTGAAAAAGCAAGAGATCAGGTAAAGCTTGCTACTAAGTTATGCGGTCTAGCTAAGAATAAAGATATTAGAGTAATTTTTATTTTAGGTGCTGGCAGTCTTAGAACTGGAATTGATAATCACTTAGTCGTTGAAGATATTAAGAAATTAACAGGCTCTGAAAACTGGATTAATACACCAAAAGAACAGTTGAATGAGTTGAATTATTTAAAGCAAGTCGAAGATGTAGATTGGCTCGGAATTTCACCAGCCTTAACCTTTGAAGCAGGTCCAGAAGCTGCGGGGTATATGTTAGGTAATGATACTTTGCTCTACAACAATAACAATGAATCTAAAGTAACTTCGGGCACAATGGCACGCTTAGTTGTAAATGAGATTGTTCACCCAGAACACCATAAAGAAAGAATTACTTTAGTCGATGAATAAAAAATAACCGCTACAACGCTCAGGCGCTATAGCGGTTATTTTTATGTAATATTTAATTATTAGCAACTAAAGAACGATAAAAGTTGGCTTTAGTTTGACGGTAGTAAGGAGTAATCCAAATAAATCCAATACCGCAAGTGATTAAACCAAGTAAGCCCCAACCAATGAAACTTAAGTCTAGAACAAATAAGTCCATCTTATGTCCATCCATTAACTTACGACTTTCGGTAATAGCTTCAGTTGCTCCAATATCAGTTTGACCAGCTGAAAACTTATCTTTTAAGATATAAGGTGTCATGGCATAGGAATAACCTTTAATAAAACCAGGAATAATAAATAAAATGGTCCATAAACTAACGAATAAATTAGTCATAAATAGGGTAAATAAACTATTCTTAAAGCGTCCGTTGCTATAAGCACTAAAAATACCAGAATACCAAGGCTCCATCTTGCCTGTTTCAACGAAATCTAAGATTGTGTAGGCAACTCCCCATAAAATTAAACCGGTAATTAAACCAACAATAATTTCTGATAGGTTATAGGCGGGCTTGTATCCTTGAATTAAGTTATCTTTATTAAAGCGTAGAACAGTATAAGTGAAGTCTTTTCCAGTCCAGATCCAGCGGTTGAGATCCATAATAACTGCGTTAACTAACCAGGCAAAGATAGTTAGGCAAATAGCCCAGCCCCAATTGCCGCGTAGTTGATCTTTTGCAGCTTGTTTCATTTGTGCACGTGTCATAGTATTACTTCTCTCTAACAATATATTAACTTCTAACCATTCTAATCTTACCACTAATCTTTAAGTAATTTGAAAAACTAAAATCTGCCATGTTCTGCTATAATCAAAATTACTAACTTAAATAGAAGAAGGGTTGCTACTTGAAATATAAACAATTAATTTTTGACGTTGATGATACTTTGATCGACTTTGCGGCTACGGAAGATTCATCTTTGCATGCATTATTTAAATCGCACAAGTTGCCTCTTTCTTCTGATTTGCAGAAACAATATCATACTTATAATCAAGGGCTTTGGCGCAGGCTTGAATTAGGTGAGATTACGTATGATGAGCTAAGTGAGATGACTTTTCATGATTTTATTAAAGAGCATTTTAATCTAGAGGTAGATGGTAATGAATGGATGAACGAATACCGTTCTTATTTTGGCGAAGCGCACCAGTTGTTGCCTGGTGTAGAAGACACGCTTAGGTTTGCGAAGAAGCAGGGATATAAGTTAACTGTATTAAGTAACGGCGAAAAGTTTATGCAGCGTCACCGCTTAGAGTTAGCTGGAATTAAGGACTACTTTGACTTAATTGTAACGTCTGAAGAGGCACATTATTCTAAGCCTGATCCACATGCCTTTGATTATTTCTTTAGTAGAACTGAAATTGGTCCGAATGAAACCTTGTTCTTTGGGGATGGGTTGCAGTCAGATATTTTAGGTGCTGAAAAATACGGCTTTGATAGTATTTGGTATAATCATCGTCACAGAAAAGATACTATTGGTCTTCATCCCTTATTTGAGGTCGAAACTTATCCTGAATTTGTAAAAATAATGCAAAATGATTTTCAAAAAGCATATTAAAAGGAGTGCGTGAGGCACTCCTTTTGTGTTACATACTATTCTTTTTCAAAACCAACCATTAAACCGCCATTTTCGGCGTAGAAACTGCAAAGGGCACCGCATTCTTCGAGAGTAACTTTAGCATCTGGGAAGTTATCTAGGATAATCTCTTTCATGCTTAGTGCAGAACCTTCATTTTGAACGTGATCGATTTGAACACGGCCGCCTTTGTAGCCTGCTTTGACCATTTCATCTAAGAGCTTTCTTCTAGCTTTCTTAGCACCGCGTGCCTTGCCTAAAAGTTCAAATTCACCTTTATTGTTGGCAGTTCCGATAACGAAAAGCTTCAACAAACCAGCGATTTTTGCGACTGCTGGTGGGATACGGCCATTATTTCCTAAGTTAGTTAAGTCTTGCAAGGCAAACATTAAATCAAGTTTGTGTTGATATTCTTCTGTAGCTTTAACAATTTCTTCAAAAGACTTACCAGCACTTGCTAGACTGGCAATTTTTTCAGCTAGTAATCTTAATTGAGGACCAGCTGAGCGAGAATCAAAAACTAAGATCTTAGCTTTAGGATTCTTTTCATGATAGATTTTTGCGGCTTGGGTAGCTGAATTATAACTACCAGAAAGTGCGCTAGTTAAAGTAATTACAAAAATTTCATCGCTGCCCTCAAAGGCTTTTAGCCAGTCATTTACGTTAGGGCAAGCAGAAGTAGATTTACTCTTAGTGTGTTTTAGCGTATGAAGAAACTTATCTAAATCAATATCAGGCGTATCCATCCAAAGCTTGCCATCAACGTGAAGCGATAAAGGAACTGTAACGTGATCAATTCCGTCAATTTGATCAGCTGTGATATTCGCAGTTGAATCTGTAATAATTTTTATTGGCATATAGATTACCTCGAATTAAATATATTAACCTATTTCCTTTCAGTCTAGAGAAGATAGATAGTAAAGTCAAAGAAAATGCTAGTAAAAAAGACAGCACTGAGGCTGTCTTGATTAACGTGAAAAAACTAGTCCCAGAAGACCGCCAATTGCGATTAATGCTAATAGCGGCAATACTAGGTAAGAAACGAAGGCAAATAGCAAGCCAACGATGATTAAGAAACCAACAATTTTTAGCATGCCAATTCCTAGTTTCCAGAAAAGCCAAATAATCAATAAGGCTAATAAAATTGAAAACATATTCTAAACCTTCTTATAAAAAATTAAACTATATTTTGATATTAATCATATTACGAAATTGAGAGAAAGTGTAGATAAGTTTTTATTAAGAATATGGGGAAAGTAAAATATACTAAGAAAATAAATAAACCGCTTTCATATTTTGCAAAAACGTGCTATATTAATGGTGTGAAATAGCTCAAGTAGAAGTCACGATTAAGATTGTTAGAAGTTATATTTTTTATTAATTAAGTAGACGATACTCTAGCTATTGCAATTCATAAATATAATTCATAAGTAAAAGGAAGTTCTATTTTGAACTTCCTTTTTTTGCTGTATCGCTTGCTATAATAATACTAAAAAGTACTATCTATAATTTTTGGAAAAATAAACTAATGAAAAAAGTAACAATAGGAATTCTAGCCCACGTTGATGCAGGCAAGACTACTCTATCAGAAGGCTTACTTTATCAAAGCGGTACGTTAAGAAAACTAGGTGCAGTTGATAAAGGAACTGCATATTTAGACAATGACAATTTAGAAAAGAAACGCGGAATTACGATCTTTTCTCATATGGCGCGCATTAAAACTGAAAATAGCGAATTACTCCTCTTAGATACTCCCGGCCACATTGACTTTGCCCAGGAAATGGAAGAGACGCTTAGCGTATTAGACTATGCAATTTTAGTTGTGTCGGCTAGTGAAGGCGTAACTGCCTATACACAGACGCTTTGGAACTTATTAAAAAGTCACAAGATTCCAACTTTTATTTTTGTTAATAAGATGGACACGTTAAAGGCTGATAAGGAGAAGGTTCTTCATGACTTAAGTACACTCGATGACAGCTGTGTTGAGTTTGGGGATGAAGATTCTGATTTTTATGAAAAAATTGCTACAGCAGATGAGGCAATTTTAGAAGAATATCTAGAATCTGGTCAGATAAAAGATAAAGAAATCCAAGATTTGATCTCTCAAAGAAAAGTTTTTCCAGTTTATTTTGGTGCTGCCTTAAAATTAAAAGGCGTAGCTGAATTTTTACAGGGACTAGATAAGTGGACTAAGAAAATAGAGTATTCTGAGAAATTTGCTAGCCGTATTTTTAAGATTTCTCACGATGAGAAAGGCGAGCGCTTAACTTGGCTAAAAGTTACTGGCGGCGAATTAAGAGCAAAAAGTGAGCTAATGCCCGATGAAAAGGTAAACGAAATTCGTCTCTATAACGGTAATAAGTATGAAGTGGTTTCGAGTGTTCAAGCTGGCGAAATTGTTGCTGTTAGCGGACTGAAAACAACTTATCCTGGTCAGGGTATAGGATTTGAAAAGGATCAAATGAACTTTACAATGCAGCCAGTTTTAAATTATGCAGTGCAAACTACACCGGATAAGACGCATGCGACTTTAGCGGCTCTAAGACAGCTAGAAGATGAAAATCCGCAACTGCATGTTAAGTGGGATAAGCAAACAGAAGAAATTAGCATTGACGTAATGGGGAAGATCCAGTTAGAAATTCTTCAACAGATTTTGCATGATCGTTTTAACTTAGAGGTTGAATTTACTCAAGGCAAGATTCTATATCAAGAAAGTATTAGAAACTCAGTTGAAGGAGTAGGTCATTTTGAGCCTTTAAGACACTATGCGGAAGTGCACTTATTGCTAAAGCCTGGTAAGCTAGGCAGCGGCTTAGTTTTTAAAAATGAATGCAGTCTAGAAGTCTTACCTAAAAAATGGCAAGACCAAGTAATGGAGAGTCTAGCTAACAAAGAACATCTGGGTGTTTTAACCGGCTCACCTCTAACTGATGTTGAAATTACGCTAATCGGCGGTCGCGGTAGCAATGTTCATACAGTTGGTGGCGACTTTAGAGAAGCGACCTATCGTGCAGTGCGACAAGGTTTAATGGAGTTAAAAGCACAAAATCAAGTATCTTTACTTGAGCCTTGGTATCAATTTACTTTAAGGATTAATCAAGACCAGGTTGGTCGTGCAATCAATGATATTGAGAAAATGGGCGGAAAATTTAAAATCGGAGAAAGTGATCATGATATCGTAACGATTACTGGTCAAGCGCCAGTAGCACAGATGCAAGATTATGCAACTGAAGTTAGGAATTACTCACATGGTAGTGGTCAATTAGAATGTTTATTTGCAGGATATCAAGAATGTAAAAGCAGTGCTGAAGTTATTGCGGATGCAAATTACGATCCAGTTTCTGATATTAACAATACACCTAATTCTGTTTTTTGTTCTCATGGCGCAGGTCATACTGTTGTTTGGGATGAAGTGCCAAGTTATGCCCAATATCCTTACTTAAAATCTTAAGATTAATTAGGATTGACTAAAAAGATAGACATGATTATTTTAGATAATTCTTTTTTCGTAAGAATAAAGCCGAAATAATGGCTAAGGCAGCTCCAAATAAGATTACCCATAAAAAGCCAAATTCATTATCTTTACCTGGTAATCCGCCAACATTCATCCCCCAGATCCCACTAATTAAAGCTGGAATTGAGATGATTAGAGCAATTGAATCAAGATATTTCATCAAATTGTTTAAATGGTTATCCATCATTGCTGAGAAAAGGCCATTAATTGATTCTAAAAGATCACGATAAACTTTAATCTTCTTAGTAATCCGGCGCTGAGAAAGTAGTAGATCAATGATAAAAATTGAATTGGCTGAATGCTGCTCTTTAAGAAAATCAGTTAGAGCTTCAATAGAAGAAACTTGGTCATCCATTGTGTGATTAAAATAGACCAAAGTCCTAGTTAAGTCAGTTGCTTCTTTTAAAGATTTAGTTTTGGTAGTAGTTCTTGCTGCATGATCTAACTGATCAAGTTGTTGCTTTATTTTATTTAATTCTTCATTAAAGCAATGGTTTTGATATAGTAATTGCTTAATTAAAAGATCTTCAACTGATAATTTAGCAATTGCCTTTTGATCTTCTAAAGTAGGTGCTGGATTTTTTTGTAGAACTAAGATTAGTTGCTGAGAATTGAAGATCGCAATTGTGGGATAAATCGCATCTTCAACTTTAGTTTGCCCAGCGTCAAAATTAAAGGACACAAAAATTCTAGCATTTTTAATTTTACATTTGGGCAAGATATTAAAATGTGATACTTCAGTAGCAGACGTTTGTTTAGTAAAGACATGCGCGTCACAGCCGATTGTTTTTTCTATATTGGTTAATTCTTCAGAAGTAGGATTAACTAATATAGCAAGTTTAGCTGATAATAGATTGTCTGATGTTGTGGATCCATTTTTATCGTATACAGTAAGCATAAGAAAACCTCCTGACTATTGTTTTTTAGGGTAAATATATCATAGAAGGCACTATAAGTTAGATTTAACGCCTCGCATTTATTAAAAATGAAAGCGATATACGTACAAAAAATTAATTTATGATTAATGTACATAGCAAGTTATTAAGGAAATGTTAAGCTTGCTATTTTGAAGATCCCAGAATATCTTTATCGACTAGTGCTTGATATGATTAGGTTAATCAGTCATGAGGATTGAAGCTAGCTAGCTAAAACAATCTTTTATGTGTTTTAGGAAAGGATACCTAATTATGATGAAAGATAAACATGGAATTAAAGACAAAGTAGCAGGAAAACTTAAAGAAGTAGAAGGAAAAGTCACTGGCGATAAAGCCCGTGAATTAGAAGGAAAAGCTCAACAAGCTAAAGGAAAGGTAAAATCTAAGGCTACTAAAGTAAAAGAAGACTTAGAATAAATTACTACTAAATTAGAAATAGGAGGCGATCCCCATGCTTCACTGGATTTGGGTTTTGATTGTCGGAGGCGTAATCGGGTTAATTGCAGGAGCCATTACTCATAAGGGTGGCTCAATGAACTGGATTGCAAATATTATTGCTGGGCTAGTAGGCTCATCTCTAGGCGAGGCCTTGCTTGGCGCCTGGGGTCCGCAAGTAGCGGGAATGGCAATTGTTCCATCACTGTTAGGTGCTATTATTCTAGTTATCTTGGTATCATGGATTATGACGATGCTATTTGGCCCTAGGGCTAGCGAATAAATCATATTCAACACAATTAAATAATCTCTCTCAAAAGAGCAGTCTTAGCAGACTGCTCTTTTCTATAGCCGACGTTTTGATTTTTCATAGTATAATGAATGTGATATAAAAATCTAGGTAAGAAAAGAGATAATAATGCGTTTAATTTCATGGAATATTGATTCGCTTAATGCTGCTTTAACTAGTGATTCAGCACGTGCCAAGCTTACGCGCGGCGTTTTAAATACAATTAAAGAAAAAGATCCGGATATTATTGCCATTCAAGAAACTAAGTTACGGTCAACTGGTCCGACTAAAAAGCATCAAGAAATTTTGGCTGAAATGTTTCCTGATTATGATTATGTTTGGCGTTCTTCTGAAGAACCTGCACGAAAAGGTTATGCTGGGACAATGTTTTTATATAAAAATACTCTCGCTCCTGAAGTAACTAAGCCAGTAATTGGGGCTCCAGAACCAATGGATCATGAAGGTCGAATTCTAACTTTAGAGTTTGATAACTACTACGTTACCCAGGTTTATACGCCAAACTCTGGGAATGAATTGAAGCGATTAGATGATCGTCAAGTTTGGGATGAAAAGTATACAGAATATTTACAAAAACTAGATCAAAACAAACCTGTGATTGCTAGTGGTGATTATAACGTTGCTCATACGCCAATTGATTTGAAGCATCCAGAAAGTAATCATCATAACGCTGGTTTTACTGATGAAGAGCGACAAGACTTTGATAAGTTGCTTAAGCTTGGTTTTACTGATACATTTAGAAAAGTTCATGGTAACGTCGAAGGGGTTTATTCTTGGTGGGCTCAAAGAGTTAGGACCAGCAAGGCTAATAATTCGGGCTGGAGAATTGATTATTACATCGTGTCTAATAGAATTGCTGATCAGGTAACTAAGTCAGAAATGCTTGATACTGGCGAGCGAAAAGACCATTGTCCAATTATGTTAGAAATTAATTTATAATTGTCCACTTGTGGATAAATTGAGAAGATCCAAATGATCTTCTTTTTTAGTTTAGGATGGAAGTGAAAGCTGTGGATAACGTTTTAAAAGATGCAATTTTGAATGGCTTATACAATAAGAATGAGAATAAGGGAAATGAGTTTATTAGTCCTCAATTAGTAAATAATGATGATCAAAGTAAAATTTGGTTTACTTTGCGACAAGAATTAATGTCATGTACCTCTTTTACCTGGGCAGTTGCTTTTATTTCAGAGAATATGCTCGTTCCCTTTAAGTTAGTAATGTCGGAATTAGCGAAAAAAGGAGTTAACGGTACCTTAATTACAGGAACTTATCTTGGCTTTAATAGTCCTAAAGTTTTTAAGGAATTAGTGAAGATTCCTAATTTAGAGGTACGATTAAGTGAGGAAGCTGGTTTTCATGCAAAAGGTTATATTTTTAATCATGAAGACTATCAGACGATTTTAATTGGAAGTGCAAATTTTACTAGAAGTGCCTTATTAAAAAATTGCGAGTGGGGACTAAAGGTAACCTCGCATGAAAACGGTCAGCTAGTAGCAGAAGTTAACGATCAAATTGAAAATAATTTAAGTAATAGTTTGATACTTACTAGTTCTTGGATTAAAGAATATGAACAAAATTGGCAGCCAGTCAAAAAAGCGGCTTACCTTCCATTAGGGAAAGCCAAGAAAATATTGCCTAACCAAATGCAAAAAGCAGCTTTAGCGAATTTAAATGCTTTAGTAAAAGAACAAGCCAAAAAAGCGCTAGTCGTCTCAGCGACAGGGACTGGAAAAACATATTTGGGTGCTTTTGCAGTTAAGGAATATAAGCCAAAAAAGTTTCTGTATCTAGTTCACCGAGAACAAATAGCTAAGAAAGCTTTAGAGAGTTTTTACCGAGTAATTGGTGGCAAGAAAAGCGACTATGGTTTATTAACTGGAAATAAACATGATTTTGATAAAAAGTATCTTTTTGGAACGGTTCAAACTGTAAGTCAGGAACAAATACTCGAACAATTAGATCCGGAAGAGTTTGACTATATTTTAATTGATGAAGCTCATCGAGTGGCAGCTCCAACTTATCAGAAGATTTTGAATCATTTTGCACCGAAATTCTTATTAGGTATGACGGCAACGCCCGAGAGAATGGATAAGCAAAATATTTATGAAATATTTGATTATCATTTAGCTTATGAAATTAGACTAAAGGATGCCTTAAATGACCAAATGCTTACACCGTTTCATTATGTGGGCGTTGAAGATTATACAGTGGGAAACCATGTAATTAGTGAAACAAGTAAGTTAAAAGATCTAGTCGCTAGAAAGCGAGTAGAGTATGTACTTAAACAGCTTGATTACTACGGCTATTGCGGAGAGAAAGCAAAGGGCTTAGTATTTTGCAGTCGGCAAGAAGAAGCAAGAGAGCTAGCAAAATTATTTAGTCAGACAGGGCATCCGTCTCGTGCGCTTACTAATGAGGACAGTCAAAAACAGCGTATTGAAGTAACTCATCAGTTAGAAAATGGTGAATTAGAATACATTTTTACCGTTGATTTATTTAATGAAGGAATTGATATTCCATCGCTTAATCAAATTGTGATGTTACGAAATACCCAATCAAGTATTGTTTTTATTCAGCAATTGGGTCGAGGCCTTCGTAAATTTCCGGGAAAAGATTATGTCACGGTGATTGATTTCCTGGGAAATTATAAAAACAATTATCTAATTCCGATTGCTTTAAATGGTGATAAGAGTCGTGACAAAGATCAAGCAGTTAGAGAAAGCAAGTTACCACAAGTAATTGATGTTTCAACGATTAACTTTACAGAGATTGCTTCTCAGAGAATTTTGGTTTCTCTTGAAAAGATAAAGCTAGACAGTATGCGCGAACTAAGGCAGTCGTATAAAGACTTGAAAGAAAAGATTGGTCGTGTTCCACTCTTATACGATTTTTATCAATATGGTACGACTGCGCCAACGGTTTTTGCTAAAAATCATGCTCTAGCTCATTATGGTGACTTTTTAAAGAAGATGGGAGAAGAAGTAAATTTAGGTAATTATCAAAATGCAGCTCTCTCTTTTGTGACGAAGGAGTTATTATTTGGAAAGAGACCGCATGAGTTGCTACTCTTAGAAAGTTGTTTAGATAAAAACATCAGTAGAGCTGATTTTACTAAATTGCTTAAGAGCAAAAATTGTTATATTAGCGAAGATGTACTTAATTCGGTTGAAAAAATTCTATCATTAAATTTTTTTGACGTTAAACAGGGAAAAACAACCAAGAAAGAGCAATACGGAAGTTATCCATTAATTGAAAAAGAAAATGGAGAGTATCGCTTGTCTAGTCAACTACTTCAGGCATTAAATGATAACCACCAATTTAAAATGCTATTTGAAGATGTCCTAAAAACAGGTTTAGCCCTTGCTCGGGAATATAATTCGCAAGCGCAATTTACTCTGTATAAGCAATATGATCGTAAAGATGTTTGTCGTCTGCTAAATTGGCCTAAGGATGTTTCGGCTCCAATGTATGGGTATCGCGTGGGAGAAAAAGAAACACCGATTTTTATCACTTATCAAAAAGATTCTGAGAAAAAACGTAATGCTCGCTATCAAAATACGCTTGAAAATGGTCATAGTTTACGGTGGTATACTCGTACGCCGCGTCACTTAGATTCAGATGAAGTAAAACGATTGCTTCATAATAAAAATATGAAATTGCACTTATTTGTGAAACGAAGTGATGCAGCAGGAAAAGAATTTTATTATTTAGGGACAGCTGAGATCCAGAAAGACTCAGTCAAAGAAGAAAAAATTGGACTTAAGCAAAAGTGTGCAGTTGGCATGAATTTGGTCCTTAATCATCCTTTAAAGCAATCGATTTATAATTTGCTTTTTAGTTAAGAAATTAAACCTAGTTTAGGATAAAGTATAGAAATTCATAATAATTATTTGATAGATTCTAAGTTACAAAAATGGAGGAAGAGAGAAAATAAGAGTGAAAAATAAACTAGTTTCTTTACTTGCTTTCTTGGTGATTTTTTTGACTGGTTGTACTAATCAAGATAAACCAAATCAGGCAGATGCGGCACCTAAATACTATGTTGAAAGGCGTCAAACACCTAAAACAAGCTTGAATGTGATACCAACTCTATTTTTTCATGGTGGCTTAAGTAATTATAAGAGCGAAGAAAATATGGTAAAAGCAGCTCAAAAAGCAGGAGTTACCAATTCGGTAATTAGAGCTGATGTAGACGCAAATGGTAAAGTGAAATTAATCGGCGCTATTTCTAAGAATGCTGTAAATCCAATTGTAGAGGTAAATTATAGCAATAATGTCCAGCTGAATTTCAAAGAGCATGGTCGCTATGCTAGAAATGTTGTGCAGACTTTGCAAAATGAATACGGAATAAAAAAGATAAATATGGTTGGACATTCCCTGGGAAATATTTCGATTATGTATTACTTATTACAAACTGCTCATGATCCTGAGATGCCCAAACTAAATAAGCAAATTTCAATTGGAGGACATTTTGATGGACTTGATTTTAAGCAACTACCAATTGCGATTCGCCAGCCTGCCAATTTACATGTGAATAGAGAAGGAAAGCCTAATAAGACTAATTCTACTTATCGTGAAATGATGAAATTAAGGACTCTTTATCCAAATAAGCAGACTGATATTTTAAATATTATTGGTAACATTGGGGGTAATTCAGATGGAATTGTAAAGAATGCTTCGTCACTTTCGCTTGAATACCTTGTTGCGCCAATGGCTAAGACTTATCAAGTAGTCAAAATTGTCGGTAAAAATGCAGAACACGGACAATTGACTTATAATAAGCAGGTTGAAAGAAGCATTATCAATTTTTTATGGCTCCAGTGATTTTGAGCAATCAAAAAGAAGATGTTTTGATGCATCTTCTTTTTTTAGACTTTATTTTCATGTTGATTACTTTTATCGAAATTATGAAGCCACATGCCCCAAGCGGCTTGAAATTCAATAATTAATACACTGGCAGAAATAAGTACCATGATAATTAATGCATAACTAGCCGTTTCACCTAATTCAGATGTATCAAAATTGTAAGTAAAGAGCTTAATTCCTCCATAGATAAGTAGAATAACCCAATATATATTTGCTCCCCACCATAACTTTTTCATTGCAGATACCGCTTTCATTTGCTATATAAAGCTATTATACCATTCTTATAGTTAATTAAAAGCTTGGTGCCTAGCTAAAGCCCCCTTAAGAAGTTGTATAATAAATAGAAAATGGAGAGGTGAAGTGAATGGGACAAGTTTGGGAAAAATTTAAAAAGAATACAAACGTGCATCGCCTGGCTACGCTCTGCTTAATTATTCTGGTCTTATATGCGGCACGTTCAATGATGAATACAATATTATTAACGTTTATTTTTACGTATTTAATTGTGCACTTAATTCGTTTTACGCAAAAGAAATTGCCAAACTTGCCTTCGCAGGTAATTGTTGTGTTAGCTTATTTATTAGTAATTGCGATCATTTATTTTGCGATTACCATATATATGCCAATATTAATTAAACAAATTGTTAAAATGAGTCATTCTTTAATGGAATTTTATCAATCTGATAATATGGACTGGTTAACGCAATATTTGAACCATTATATCAGCGATAGTGAAATCACAACGCAGGCAAAGCATGGTGTAACTATCTTGGTTCACGCCTTAACTAATGTGGGTACATTAACGATTGCGTTCTTTATGTCACTAATTATGAGCTTTTTCTATACTATTGAACTTGATTCAATGAACGAATTTTCTCATACTTTTTTGAATAGTCGCCATTTATCTTGGCTGTTTAAAGATATTGCCTACTTTGGTAATAAGTTTGTTAATACTTTTGGCGTGGTTTTAGAAGCTCAATTCTTCATTGCCTTATGTAATACTGCGATGACAATGATTTGCTTAATTATCATGAAAATGCCGCAGATTATTGCGCTTGGTTTAATGGTCTTTATTCTAAGTTTGATTCCAGTTGCTGGTGTAATTATTTCATTGATTCCATTAAGTTTTGTGGCTTATTCAGTAGGCGGAATTAGGTATGTAATCTATATCTTTATTGTTATTATGATAATTCATGCAATTGAAGCCTACATTTTGAATCCTAAGTTCATGTCAAGTAAAACGGAATTACCAATTTTCTATACCTTTGTGGTTTTGCTTGCAGGTGAGCATTTCCTTGGAACGTGGGGATTAATTGTTGGAGTACCAATCTTCACTTTCTTGTTGGATATCTTAGGAGTAAAGTCAGTTAAAAAGAAAAAACCAACAATTTTAAAAATTGAAAACAAAAAATAAAAGCAGCTGTCAAAGCTGCTTTTTGCGTATTGTAAATAGGATTGTAGGTCCCAAATGAGAATATATGAAAAATACGAGATATGAATGGAGTTTTTAATTTTGCTATTCACAATACAATATTAATTACGCAAAAAAATCTGACTTTTTGTTGTTTTCTTATAAAAATTTTCAAACACTAATAATAGCGGTTTCACATCTTTCTTTGTTAAACTGAAAATGAAAGAAAAATGTGAGGCAATCTTATGAAAAAATACGATTATATAATTTTAGGAACAGGTCCTGCAGCATATCAATTTATTAAGCTCTTAGCTACACAACGTAAATCAATTTTAGTGATTGAAAGTGGCTTATTCGGTGGAACTTGTCCCAATGTCGGTTGTGAACCAAAAATCTATTTAGATGGTGCTGTTCAAGCTGCGCTTCTTAGCAGGCAATTAGAAAGTCATGGCATTGAACAGGCTGCGACGATTAACTGGTCACAATTAATGAAAGAGAAGAAGGAACGATTTGCTAGTTGGCCAAGTGAAACAAGAAAAAATATTAGCAAGATCTGCGATGTAGTCAGTGGGAGTGCACATTTTATTGATCAACAAACAATTGCAGTAAATCAAAGGTATTTCCAGGGAAATAAAATTATTATCGCAACTGGGAGACGACCGCATGAACTATCAATTCCAGGGGCTAAGTTTTTGCATGATAGTTCAGATGTATTATCTTTAAATAAAGTTTCAGAACACGTTACCTTTATTGGCGCGGGTTATGTGGCGATGGAGTTAGCTACTTTCCTAGCGGCTGCAGGCAGTCAAGTAACCATTTTGGTTAGAGGAAAACATGTATTAAGACATTTTTATCAAAAGTATAGTGCTGAACTAGTTACTAGAATGGTGCAACGCGGGATTCAATTTAAGTTTGCTACTGAGGCAACTTGCATTACACAATTAAGTGATAAATATGTTGTTGAATTAAATCAAGGCAGTTCCCTTGTAACTGATTATGTTGTGAATGCTAGTGGGCGTACGTCAAATATTGAAAAGCTCGATTTATCTGCTGCACAGATTGACTATTCACCTAAGGGAATTAATGTGGATCAGCATTTACAAACAAGCGTTAAAAATATTTATGCAATTGGCGATGTTACGAGTCAGGATGTACCTAATTTAACTACGGTAGCAGAGTTTCAGTCGCACTATCTTTTCAATTCTCTTGAAAAAGGTTTAAGTCAGCCAATCAATTATCCTGCGATCGGGACCGGTGTATTCGCCTTTCCGCAATTGGCTCAAGCTGGAATTAACCCTGATAGTGTTTCTGAGGATAAAGATAATTTTGAAATTGTTGAATATGAACTAAGTCAGAGTAGTTTATATGCTGGTCAAAAAGAAAAAGGATTGCTAACGGTAGTTTATGATAAAGCTAATTATATCGTTGGAGTTAGCGAAATCAGCACCAGTGCAGTTAATGATGTGAATTATTTTGTTCCAATTATTGGACTAAGAATCAGGAAGAATGAATGGCATCAAAATGTATTGCCAATTTATCCAGCCTTAGCTGATAAGATTGAAGGAATTTTGAGATAGAAAAAAGACACCATTAAGGTGTCTTTTAATTATGAATCTAATTTTTACAAGTCGCTTCCACCATAGTTAGGAGCTTCTTTAGCCATTTGAACATCATGTGGGTGAGATTCGCGAAGACCAGCGTTAGTAATTTGAACAAATTGACTGTTTTCAATCAATTCTTCAATTGTACCAGCACCAACGTAACCCATACCAGCACGTAAACCACCGTCAATTTGGTAAATAATATTTGAAACGTCACCTTTATAAGGAACTAAAGCTTCAACACCTTCAGGAACTAACTTGTTTGCTTCGTTAACTCCGCCTTGGAAGTAGCGGTCAGAAGAGCCGTGTTGTTGAGACATAGCACCAACTGAACCCATACCGCGGTAGGACTTAAATTTCTTACCTTCGTTTGTGAAAATCGTACCAGGTGCTTCAGTGGTACCTGAGAACATTGAACCGAGCATAACGGCATTTCCTCCAGCAGCTAAGGCTTTTACAACATCCCCAGAGTACTTAATACCACCATCGGCAATGATCTTCTTACCGTATTTTTGAGCAACGTTAGCAGCATCATAAATAGCAGTAATTTGTGGAACACCGACACCAGCAACAATACGAGTAGTACAAATTGAACCAGGTCCGATTCCGACCTTAACAACGTCAACACCAGCGTCAAATAAGGCAGCAGTTCCTTCACCAGTAGCAACGTTTCCTGCAATCAGAGTAGCCTTAGGAAAATGATCGCGAATTTCTTTGATCTTACGCAGAACACCTGCAGAGTGACCATGTGCAGTATCAATCACAATTGCGTCAGCACCTGCCTTAAGTAAAGCTTCAGCACGTTCAAAAGTATCACTAGTAACGCCAACAGCAGCGGCAGCTAAAAGACGGCCTTGAGTATCAACTGCAGGGTGAGATAAGTTAGGATCAACAGCTTTAGTTTTAGCTTTTTTAACCTCTTCAACCTGGGCTTCGATTGAAAGGTTCTTGTGAATAACACCTAAACCACCATTTTCGGCCATGGCAATTGCCATATCGCCTTCAGTAACAGTGTCCATTCCAGCAGAAATAAGTGGAATGTGCAACTGAAGATTAGGCGCTAATTTTGTATCAAGTTTAACTTCATTAGGCAGCACATGACTTTCAGCTGGAATTAAAAGTACATCATCAAAAGTTAATCCTTTTTTGGCAAATTTTGTTTCCCACAAACTCATTGTAAAGTCCTTTCTATAGAAGCAACGTTTTAATATTAAATTAGCTAAACTTTACTCGAATCTGGACCAGAAGTCAATTGGAAATTTGATTTATTTTTTTAACAATTAAATTTGCTAGTAACTTATAACCGTTGACTCCGAAGTGAAGTCCGTCATTCTTTTTTCCGTTGAAAATTTCGGGAAAGTTTTTATTTTCTTGCATTTTACTTGCAAGATCAATAATTGAAAATTTGTATTCACTAGCTACTTTTTTAACAATATTGCCGTATTCCATAACTAAGCGGTTGTTTCTTACTCTTTGTTTATTTTCATCCACTGCTGGCGGAGTGATAAAGATAACTTTTTCTGGATAATAAAGCCAAATAATGCTTGATGCAATTAACTCTAAATTTTTTTCAAATTGACGAAGAGGAACTTGCTTATGCGTTGCTAAGTCATTAGTACCAACTAAAATAATTAGGTAGTTACACTTAGGCTGGTTAAAAACTAGATTAGGTAATGAAAGAGCAAGACCACCAGAATTAATTCCTGAAATTGCAGTGTTGTAAATATTACAAGAAAGAAATTTTTGTAGCTGAAAATTAAGTTCTGGAATTGAGTGGTTTTCAGGACGGGCAATAATGCTATCACCAGTTAGAAGTAATTTCATATCAGAATCCTTTAGTTAGAAAAAAGACCTTGAGAAAAATCTCAAGATCTTTTTTATTATCAATAATTTAATCTTTAGAACTTGTTCTTGTCTAAAGCAACTGGTGAGTCAGGCTTTTCACCGTTGATTAACTTCAAGTTGTTGTCAAATGCCTTAACAACCATGTTACGTACTGCGTGAGTAGTGTAGAAAGCAGTATGTGGAGTTACCAAAACATTTGGACGATCGATTAAGTCAGCTAAACGAGCATCTGGGAATTCTTTGCCTTCCCAATCCTTGTTAAATACACCAACTTCACCTTCGTAAGTGTCCATTACGAAACCAAAAATCTTACCTGAGTCTAAACCACGGATAACAGCATCAGTGTCAACAAGTGGACCACGTGAGCAGTTTACGATTACAACGCCGTCCTTCATTTCAGCGATTGACTTGTCGTTGATCATGTGAACGTTAGCTGGAACATCTGGTACGTGAAGTGAAATTACATCAGCTTGCTTGTATAAGTCATCAAGTGAGTCAACGTAGTAACCCTTCTTTTCAAGTTCTGGGTTCTTGAAGATATCGTAAGCAATAACCTTTGCGCCGAAACCTTCCATAATTCTCATAAATACTTGACCAATGTGACCAGTACCAACAACACCAACAACTTGGTCACGAACTTCACGACCAATAGTAGGTGCCCAGCGTAAGTCGCGCTTAGCCATCTTTTCATCCATACGCTTGTCTTGACGTAGTACACGAGCAGCTTGGATTGCAGCATGTTCAGCAATTGCGTCAGGAGAGTATACAGGAACGTTAGTGATTTCAAAGCCTAATTCCTTAGCCTTGTCCATGTCAATGTTGTCAACACCAACGTTACGTAATGACATCTTAGTTACGCCAGCATCAGCTAAAGCTTGAAGAGTTTCAGGGGTGTAGTCTAATTGTTGGTAAACAACAACACCGTCAGCACCCTTAGCTAACTTAGCAGTTTCAGGAGTCAAAAGCTTGTCAGTGTATTCAACTTCAACATCCTTGTGAGCATCTTTCCATTCGTTTAAGAAAGGTTCTTCATCTTTACGAATAGCGTAAGCAAAAATCTTTGTCATAAATTCAACCTCCGTCAAAATTAATAGTATGACCGTCTTTTATTATACACTTGACTTTGTTAATAAAAACACAAAATCGAATTTTTTTGAAACTTATTTTAAAGATGTTTCATGTGAAACGATAATTGCAGTGAAAAATAGATTTTCTTTTGCGTATCATTATGGGCTGCCTTATGATAATGGTTAGAAAAAAGAATTGAAAGTAAAGCTACTAAAATGTTATTAAAAATCAGTCAAAATAGATGAGGGAATAAGTAATGTCAGTTGTTGTGAAATATATAGATTTAGATAATAATTCAGCTGAGCTGGCAAGTTCAGAAACGTTAAATGGAAAAGTGGGAGAAAGAGTTAACTATCATACAGCCGAAGAAGTCCAAAAGCTAATAGCTGCTGGTTATGTATTAGTTAATAATCCGTTTGATCTGAATAATGAAGTACATTTTTTTAATGAAACTTCTCAAGAATACAAGCTCACTTTTAAACATGCTCAAGAAGAAGTGACTGCTAAGAATTTAAAATACGATTGTCAATTAGGGGATGTGCAACTTAAAGGAAAGCAAGTAGTCCATTATACGGGTCTTGAAAAAAATATTGCTGACAATATAGTTGAGGTTACTTTTAATAGAAAAATTATCTACGACAAAGTTACTAAGCAGAAAGTGTCACTAAGCGCCTGGCAGCCAGAAAAGTATTATTTGCCGTTAATTGCTACACCTGCTGTTTTAGATTATACGCCTGATAAAACGGTAATTGGCGGAGAAGCTGTTACAGTTCAAAAGCCTAAGCATGAGTACGTCGTTACTTATTTGCCTAATAAGAAAAATGCTAGAAGGCAGAAAGCTGAAATCAAGTTTATTGATGTTGATAACAATAATCAAGAATTAGCTAGCTCTGGCGAATTAAAAGGTAAGCCCGGCAAAGAAATTTCTTACAGTACGACAGAAACTTTAAAAGAACTGTCAGATAAAGGATATGAAGTCATTAATAATGACTTTGATTCTAAGGACCAAAAGCCTGTCTTTGGAAATAGCAGAGATTACATTCAAACCTTTATTATTGCCTTAAGACATAAAAAACAAGCCGTTAATTCTGATCATCCTTCTTCAGAAATTGATCATCGTCTTTATGAAAAAGAAGTACATCGAAAAATTACTTTTTCAGGTTTAAGCGGTCAAAAATTAGATGATATAGTTCAGACTGCTGTCTTAAAACGTAGTCTAACAATGGACATGGTTACTAAAAAGATTATTCAAGGTGAATACACTAGTCAGTGGCAAAGCACAGAAACATATCCTTCAGTAGCCGTTCCTGTTGTTGCAGGATACCATACTAAAACTAAAGAAGTAGTAGCTTGTCCCGTAGTAGAAGAAGACTTAAGCGAAGACATTAAGTACTATGCAAATGGTTATTTGATTCCAGTTGATGCAAATCATAATAAGCTTTCTGAAATAGATAAAAAGCAATTAATCACTAATTCTATTAATCCAACGAAGGCAATTTTCCCTAAATTAGAGCTTGAAAATATTGTCTTAAAGCCAATTAAAGGAGTAGAAATTAAAGATCCGGGACGAGACTATGAAGTTCCATACTTATTAGTTCATAAATATATTGCCGTTGATGAAAAGCATCCTAGAGAGGAAGTAAGTCCAGCATATTATAGGAGAATTGTTACAGCTCGCGTTCATTATCAAGGCGCTGGCGACCAAACTCCTGCTGACGCAGAACAGATAGTTACCTGGACAAGAACAGTAACTTATGACGAAGTAAGTAGAGAAGTTATTGATAATGGAATGTACACGACAGAGTGGCTAGCTGATAAAGATATCTTTGAGGCAACACCTACGCCGGTTATTAAGGGATTTTGCGCTGATATTGGCTTAATTGGCGAACATCCAGTTACAGAAACAGACTTAATGGCGACAGTTACTTATATGCCAGTTGGAAGAATGATCCCAGTTGATGAACATGGAAATGAAATAAAAAATGCGATGCGTTCGCCATACATTAATGACCCATATGATCCAGTGCGGGTACTTTTTACCGAAGAAGTTCCAGAAGTACAAGGATATGCTCTGGTTAATAATACAATTTCAGTTAATGATCCATTTTCTGATACCAAGGTAACTTATACTTTGAAGCCTCGCTATATTCCAGTGAATAGTGAACACCCATATCGCCCGATCAAGCCAACGATGTATAGCGTGCCAGTTAAGGAAACAGTTAAATATCAGGGAGCTGATGAGCAAACGCCAATAGCTCGTTTGCAAGCAGCTCGATGGACTAGAACATTAACAGTCGATGAAAATACTAGTGAATTAATAGACAATGGTAAATATACAACAGCTTGGAAAGTTGATAAAAATCGCTATGCTGCAGTAAAAACACCGATAATTGATGGCTATCATGCTGATAAGAATATTATTGAAGCAAAAGAAGTTAAAAAAGCTGATCTTGATTTTACTGTAATATATAAAGCCAATGGACGTATAGTACCAGTTGATGCAAAAGGCAATTTGTTAGCTAGTGTTGATCAACCATCGTATGTAACTGATCCAGAAGATGCAACAAAGGTTTTACCAAAGCAGGGTGTACCTAGAATAATGAATTATGTGCCAGAACAAGAAGTGATTACGGTAGGGGATGCTAGTGAAGATACACTAGTTAGATATTACACATTTAACGAATGGGGTGAATTAAAAGCTAAGAAAGCGGCTGAGCAGAAACAGAAAGATTTAAAAACAAAGAAACCGATTGAAAATAAAGATGAGCAAGAAAAGATGGAAAAAGTAGAGGAAAGGCAATTAAAATCAGCTGAAGAAGAGAAGAAATCTGAGAAAAAAGATACTGGTTTTAAATCCATGTTTTCTTGGCTTAAGTAGTTATATAACAAATTTAGTATAGATTTTTTGTTATATAAAAATATAAACAAAAGCACTATTTCTGTATACATATAGAAATAGTGCTTTTTCATTGTAAGAATATAACTGCTAGCAAAAAAATATTTTATAAAAGATAAAATAACAAATGAATATTATATATTACTTCATTATATAAAAACAACACATAAAATTCGAATATTATTCATAAAATGAACATACTTTTTTGAATAAAAATAGGCTAAATCCTATAAAAACAGGCATTATAATAGATAATATATTAAATTAAATAACCGTTCCCCCTATTTTTTGAAATAAAAAATACATGTTATAATAACACTAACATTTAGATAGTATGACCAAAATATGTGATTTATTATGACAGTAAATGGAGGGAAACAGGGATGTTATCTAAGAATAACTACCAAGAACGTTTAAGAAAAATGGATGATAAACAAGAACGTTTTTCAATCCGTAAGTTTTCTGTTGGTGCAGCTTCTGTATTGGTTGGTACAGCAATATTGAGCATGCAAAATGTTCAAACTGTACGCGCTGATGCAACAACTGATACTGAAAAAGGTACAACTGATGTAACATCAAAAAATGATGAACAAAATAAGCAAAAAGCTTATAACCAAGTTGTTTCTGAAGATCAAAATAAGGCAAGTAAAACTACCGATACTACTATGGTGGGCCAAGATAGCAAGGTAGCTTCTTTTAGTGCGTCTAAAAATGAAGGTACATTTGCAGAAGCCTCTAGTGAAGACAAGACTTCATCAACTACTGATGCAACTCAGAATAAGGCTTCAGAAAATACTAAAGCAACTGAAGATAATAAAGTTGATGCAGTAGCAGATAAGAGTACTGAAGATAAGACTAACACTGCGACAACTCAGGAAAGTAGTGATAATAAGTCAACTGAAAATAAAACTACTGATGCACAAAAGGTAGAATCTAAAGTTGCAACTGCTAAAGCAACAACTGATACTGCTAACTCAGTTAAGACCGCATCAACTACTAGTACTGATCAAACTACTTCGGTAAACACTACGACTTTCAATACTAATCAGTCTTCAACTGCAGCATTATTTTCAGCTTCAGCATTGAGTGAAAGTAAAGCATTAGCTGCAACTCCACGTGCAAGTTCAGCTACTACTAATGCTCAAGCTAAGAACAATAATTACAAGCTTGTAACTAGTTCAAGTGAACTTCAACAAGCAATTAATAGTGGAGTAGCTGGTATTAACATTGATAGAAGTATTGATGCTTCTAACGTTAACTTAGCAATTACCAATACTTTTGCGATTGTTGGTATCAATGACGCTGCTGTCCTTAACTTAGGTCAAAAATCTCTTAATAATTCTGGTAACTTAACTCTTCAAGATATTACTATCAATGGTGCTGTTTCTGGTAATGGTACTGTTAACATTAAGGGTAATGTTACTTCTAATGTCAATGAAAATAACTCACTTATTAAAGGTGCAACAGCTGATGCAGCTAATGCAGCTTTAAAAGATCAAACAAGTACTGGTACGATTGGAACACAAGGTACAAGCTGGGCAAGTGGTAGCAGTAATCAAAATGGTTGGACAGTTAAAGGCTGGAATTATGCAAACTTTAGTGGTTCTAAGGTTAATGTAGCAGCTGATGCTAACTTGACTATTAATCGTTCAGCAATTGGTGATGGTATTCATTTAGCAAATAATGGTACAGTTAACGTTGCTGACGGCGGTCAGTTGACTATTAATATGAATACTAACAACGATTTAAATACTACTGCTCGTTATCACAATGCAGGTATTTTCGCTGTGGGTAATGGTAACTTCACTACTGGTTATAAGTCAGTTGTTACATTAAATACGAGTATCGGTCAAGGTATTGCCATGACTGGTATGAGACCTTATGTTACTGATACTGATGTTTTTGGTGGCTATAGCGCTCGTGATCGTGGCGATGGATCAGGTCAAATTAATTTAGGTCAGTATTCAACTTTGAACTTCACTGGACGTGATGGTGTTATTTTAGGTAATAACTCTAATTTTAACGTTGGTGATAGTGCAAACGTTCACTTTGAAAACAAAGGCCGTGGTGTTGCCCTTGATTTAGCTGCTAATAGTAATATTAATATTGATGATCACGCTGTAACTTATTTCCATTCTGTTGGAAAGACTACTACTAACGCACTTGGTAATACTGTTGGTGCTTCAGGTAGCTTTAGTGGCTATAACTATATTGGTGTAAACGAAGGCGGTAACATTACTGTTGGTAAATTTGCAACATTTAGAGTTATTCTTGAGGGTCGTGGTAACAATAATTATGATGATGTTGTTTCATTAGACTCACAAAATACTAATACCAATGCTGCATTTACCTCTAAAACTGGTGCAATTGTCGATATCCGTGATGACAACACTAACTTCTATGCTGAATTAATTTCATTCCCATTAGGTGCATCTAACACTAGAATTGATATCCATGATCCATTAATGCTTAACTTACAGCGTTACTCAAGTGGTGGTCCAACTACTGGTTGGATGCCAATTGGTGGAGATATGATCAATACAACATCGAACCAATATACTGCTAACTTAATTTATATGAGTGGTAGTAAAGGTGTATTTAGTGTAGATGGTACTAATTACGTTGTTTATCAAAAAATTAAGTCTGATGGTTCTAAGCAAATTTGGTTAAACGTTAATGGCGTTAATATTCCAATGAGCGGATTCCAAACTAAAGATATTTGGGATAATCAGGCAAACCCGGATGTATCAATTAAAGGTAACGACTTAACAAGTGGAATTAGAGCTAACCAAGTTCACAACTATGATGGTACTCCATTAACTGGTAAGGATGCACCATATTACGGTATTTCTACTCAACGTGCTAGTCAACAAATCTGGTTCCCACACAAGACTCAAATGGAAGTGGTTGGCAGCCATACCAATACCATTAAATACGTTTACGAAGATGGTACTCCAGTACTTGATGAAAATGGTAATCAAATTGTTAAGACTCAAAACCTTAATTTAACTCGTAAACTTACTCTTGATATCACTGATGACAAGATTGAAGAAATTCAAAAATATGCCTTAACACATAATGCTGATCAAACTTTAGAGTATATTAAGAATGCACAAGGTGTAAGTGAAGACTCTGGTTGGGTTTATACTGATGCTCAAGGTAATACTGTTACTGATCCATATGCTACTGTTGTTTCTCCAGTTGAAGATGGCTACACTGCTTCTATTGAATCTTCAAATGTTCCTGGAATCACTGAAGGAGCAGATGGAACCTCTGTAACTGCTAAATTACAATACAAAGAAGAACTTGTTCAAAACGGTGAGTTATCAAATAACTATAAACAAAACGGACTTAGTGCAATTTTACCTGATAATTACGAAACTGTAGTTGTTTACAAGAAGGCAAAAGAAGTAACAAATACTCTTAAGTTCTACGACGATACAACTAAGTCATACATTTCTACTGTTGCCGATCAAACAGCAACTGGTAAAGAAAATGATGATGTTAACTTTAAAGATGGAGCAAGTACTGTAAAGTCATTAGAAGATCAAGGATACAAGTTTATTAATGTAACCGATGGTACTCCTGATGATACTAATGCAACTGTTTTATCTGGTGACACATTTAGTGATGTTGATTTCGGTAAGTTTGGTAAAGACGGCAAGACTTTTGTAGTCCACTTAACTCATAAAGTAGTTCCAGTAACTCCTGATACTCCAAATGTTCCATCAAACAGTAAAGTTTCTAAAGACGATCTTACTAAGACAGCAACTCGTACTATTCACTATGTTGAAAATGATCAAAACGGTGCGGAATTAAAAGAATCAACTGTTCAAACTGTAAACTACACTGGTACTGCATATGTTGATGTAGTAACTGGTCAAATGGTAAATGCTAAAGCTGATGGCAAAGATGCTCAAGGCAATACTACTTATGTAGTTGACACTGACAACAAGAAGCAACCATCAATTACTTGGACTACAGATAACAACGGTAAGTTTGCTCAAGTTACTCCAGATGCAAGCATCAAGAAGGGTGATGATACTTGGACAACTGGTGTAAAATCTGTTGATGAAAAGAATGCTCCAGATGTTTCAACTATCACTGGCAAGACAACTAATGAAGATGTCTATGTACCATATACTTTAAGCCAAAAGACATATACTGGTACTAAGGAAACTAAGACCGTTACTCGTGTAATCAACTATCTTGATAATGAAACTAAACAACCAGTTTCAGATGCCGTAGAACAAACAACTACTTTATCTCGTACACAAATTAAGGACGAAAAAGGTAACGTAATTGGTTACGGTACTGTTTCTGAAGATGGTCATAGTTACACTTTAAACAATGACTGGACTATTGATAAAAATGGCTGGGTAGCTCAAGTTTCACCAGATGAAACTGCTAAGGGTTACAAGGAGACTCCTCACTTTGAAGATGGTAAAGATGCTTCAACTGTTGCTGCCGATACTCCAAGTGTAACTGATCCACAAGATGTTACAGTTAATGTCTTCTACGATCACGACACTACTCCAGTAACTCCTGACAAGCCAGGTCATGGGCTAACCCACGATGACTTAAACAAAGATGTTACTAGAACTATCAACTATGTAGATACTACTGGTGCTGCAGTTAACGGTGCTCCAGATGGTAAGAGTACTTACACTCAAACTGCTCACTTCACTCGTACTGCTATTGTTGATAAGGTAAATGACAAATTGCTTGGCTACGATATTAATGGCGATGGTTCTGTTGATATCAGCCCAGATGCTGGTGACTTTGCATGGAAGTCAACTGATGCTAATTTACCTGCAGTAACTTCTAAGGCTCCTAGTGAAGTTGGATACGATAGCGTTGATACTCCAGTAGTTCAAGCTACAACTGTTGCTTATAATTCTGAACCAATCAACGTAACTGTAACTTACAGTAAGAATGCTCAACAAGGGTCATTCCAAATTCATTACATTGATGAAGATAACAATAATGCAATTCTTCATCAGGATACTGTTTCTGATAAAATTGGTGATTCTGTAACATACTCAACTGCTGATCAAATTCAGCTTTGGGAAAGCAAAGGATACGTCCTTGACCAAGATGGTTACACTACTCAAACTACAGTTAATGAAGATAACAATGGCAAGACTTACATTGTTTCCTTTAAACATGGACGTAAGAATGGTACTACTGAAACTCTTGTACCAACTGAAACTATTCACTTCCAATACGCAGATGGTACTAAAGCAGCTGATGATGTACATGGTAATGCAGGTGACTTTAAGTTTACTCGTACTCCAATTATTGATACTGTAACCGGTCAAATCGTTGATCCAGGTACTTGGAACAAGGAAAGTTACACTTTTGATGATGGTCAAAAGAACGTTAAGGTAATTAATGGCTACGTTGCAGATAAGGCAACTTATGGTAACAAGACTGCAACTCCAACTGACTTGAATGTTGAAGATACTGTAACTTACAGAAAGATTAGCAACATTATCCCAGTTGATGAAAACGGTAATCAAATTCCAGGAACTACTCCAGTAGATTACAAGAACGATCCAAGTGATCCAACTAAGGTAACTCCAGACGAAGAAAGTCCAAAGGTACCAAGTGGCTGGACAATTTCACCTAACCAACCAGAAGGTGTAACTCCAAATACTACAACTAATACGGCTAAAGTAACCCCAGTAGATCCTACAAAACCAACTAATGTTGTGTACACTAAGGACAATGCTCCAGTAGATAAAGCTACTGTAATTGTTCGTTACCACGATGACACTACTAATCTTGATCTACCTGAATCATTTGACTCAGGTAATAAAGAAGTTGGTACAGATACTGGATACACTCAAGCTGACATTAACAAAGTGGTTCAAGAATATGAAGCTAAAGGTTACTACTACGTAACTACTGATGGCACTCTTCCAACTACTATCCCAGCTGGCGGTGCTACTATTGTGGTTCACTTAGCTCACAACCAAATTCCAGTAGGTCCAGATACACCTGATAAGCACGGCGTTGATCCAGATCAAGTTAAGAAGGCATACACTTCAACACTTCACTACCAAGATAGCGAAGGCAAGACTTTAAGTCCTGATCAACAACAAACTTCAACTTGGACTCGTACAGTTACTGTTGATACTGTAACTAACCAAATTGTAAATGGTGGTAAATACGACACTAACTGGACTTTACAAGATGCAAATGATAAATATAGCAACTTTACTGTTCCAGTAGTTGAGGGTTACGTTGCTAGAAAGACTACAAACAACGGTGCAACTGTAACTACTGTTGTTGCAGGTCAAACTAAGGTACAACAAAACTTAGAAGATACTGTTGTTTACGATAAAGTTGGTAAGCTTGTACCAGTAGGTCCAGATGGTAAGACTCCAATTCCAGATGCACCAACTCCAAGTTATCCAAATGATCCAACAGATCCAACTAAGGTAATTCCAAACGAACCAGTTCCAGACGTTCCTGGTTACACTCCTGTTGATCCAACTCCTATAACACCAGAAGATCCAACTAAGGATACTCCAGTTCCTTATACTAAGGATCCAGTAAAGGCTGGTTTGACTGTTCAATATATTGATCAAGATAATAACAATAGCGTAATTAAGTCTGATGCAGTAGATGGTAATATTGGCGACAAGATCGACTACAGTACTGCAAGCTCAATTACTGACTTTGAAAACAAAGGCTACATTCTTGTAACTGACGGCTTTACTGGTCAAGCAGGAGATGAATTTACTACTGAAAACAATGGTCAAGTTTACAAAGTTGTCTTCAAACACGGAACTCGTCCAGTAACTCCAGAAAACCCAGCAGATCCAAACGAGCCAGTAGATCCAGATCATCCAGATACACCAACTCCAAGTAATCCAAACTTGAGTAAAGAAGATCTTCAAAAGACGATTACTCGTACAATTGAATATAAGTATGCAGATGGTACACAAGCACATGAACCAGTTAAGCAAGAATTAACATTTACTGGTAAAGGTACTATTGACTTAGTAACTGGTAACTTGGTAACTGTTGATGAAGATGGTAACATTACTAGCCAAAACGGCAAGATCACTTGGAACCATGAGAGTCAAGAATTTGAAGCAGTTCCAGCAATTGATCACGATGGTTACTACATTTCAAGCATTAACCAAAGTAATTCAACAGCTAGTGTTGATGGTCAAACAGGTGCTGTAGGTACTGAAACAGTAACTCCAAATAGTCAAAATGGTAATATTGTAATTACTTTGACTAGGAACCCAGATGTTCCAGTAGCTGCCCAAGGATCAATTAACTATATCGACGATACTACTGGTCAAACTATTGAAAGTGCAAACTTCTCAGGTAATGTTGGTCAAAAGATTAATTACACTACTGCTGGTAGCATCAAGAACTGGGAAGCTAAGGGATACAATTTAGTATCTAATAACTTCAAGGATGGCGAAGAAGTATTTACTGATGGTAAGAATGCGTTTGAAGTACACTTAGTACACGCTACTACTCCAGTAACACCAGAAAATCCAGGAAAACCAGGTGAACCAGTAAATCCAACTAATCCAGATGATCCACACAAGTATCCAGATAACTATGTACCACAAGAGTTAGCTAAGACTGTAACGCGTGATGTAACTTATGTTTACGCAGATGGTAGCCAAGCAGAAGCTCCAGTACATCAAGAAGTTAAGTTTACAGGTAATGGTTACCTTGACTTAGTAACTGGGGAATATGTAACTGTTGATAATAACGGCAAGATCACTGGTAAAGGTCAAATTAACTGGACCCCAGAAAGTGCAAACTTTGATGCAACTAAGTCAATTGATACTTCTAAGTACCAAATTGTTGGTATTAAAGAAAACAATACTACTGCAAATGTAGATCAGACTACTGGTGTTGTTGCGGGTGAAACTGTAACTCAAAACAGTAACAATAGTTCAGTTGTAATTACTTTAGCTAATAAGCCTGCTCCAGTAGTTGAAAAGGGTTCAATTACTGTAAAAGTTCATGATTTAACTGATAATGTTGACTTACCTCAATACGGTAAGGAAAGCGGTGAACAAGAAGTTGGTACTAGCTTTACTTATGATAAGAATGCTGTAATTACTGAACTTATTAACAAGGGCTACAAATTAGTTGATGGTGGTGAAAATGTTCCATCTGAAGTAGCTAAAGGTGCCAAGACAATTACAATTCTTGTAGAGCACGATACTGTTCCAGTAACACCAGAAAATCCAGGAAAACCAGGTGAACCAATCAATCCTAACGATCCAGACGGTCCAAAATGGCCAGAAGGCACTGATGAGAATAGTGTGAAGAGAACAGGAACTCAAACTATTCATTACGAAGGTGCAGGTGACAAGACACCTAGTGACGATGTACAAACATTCGACTTCACTAAGAAGATGCTGGTTGACAAGGTAACTGGTAAGATCATTGACTCAGGTGAATGGAATGTAACTAGCCACACATTTGGTTATAAGGATACTCCAGTAATCGATGGTTACCACGCAGATAAGCGTAATGCTGGTGGTTCTGTAGTAACACCAAATGACTTGAACAAGAAGGTAGTAGTAACTTACAAGCCAAACGGCAAGATCATTCCAACTGATCCAAGTGGCAACCCAATTCCGAACGTACCTACTCCAACTTACCCAACCGATCCAACAGACCCAACTAAGGTAGTACCAGACGAACCAGTACCTGATATTCCAGGTATGACGCCAAGTACACCAACAGTAACGCCAGAGGATCCAGGTAAGGATACTCCAGTACCATATAACCCAGTAGTTCCAGCTAAGAATCAAGTTGCGCAAGTTATCTATCGTGATGTACAAGATGGAGCTAATAAGCAATTAGCAACTTCAGGTGACTTGACTGGTAAGAGCGGTTCAGAAATCAGCTACTCAACTGCTGATCAAATTAAGAAATTAATTAACCAAGGTTATGTTCTTAAGAATGATGGCTTCCCAGCAGGTGCTGTATTTGATAATGACGATAGTAAGAATCAAGTATTCTACGTAGACTTCATTCATGGTCAAGCTCCAGTTAATCCAGATAATCCACATGAAGGTATTGATCCAAGTCAATACGAAAAGACTGTTACGGAAAAAGTTCATTATGTAGGTGCGGGCGATAAAACTCCAGCTGATAATGTTCAAAACTCTAAGTGGACTAGAACTTTAACTATTGACACAGTAACTGGTAAAGTTGTTGAAAATGGTCAATACACTACTGATTGGTCAATCGCTAAGGGTGAAAAGACTGTTTACGATCAAGTAAGTACTCCAGTAATTGATGGTTATCACGCAGATAAGAGAGAAGTTCCTGCTACTGCTGTGACTCAAGATGATATTGAAGTAACAGTAACTTATAAACCAAACGGCAAGATCATTCCAACTGATCCAAGTAGCAACCCAATTCCAAACGTACCAAACCCAACTTACCCAACTGATCCAACCGATCCAACTAAGGTAGTGCCAGACGAACCAGTACCTAATATTCCAGGTATGACGCCAAGTACACCAACAGTAACGCCAGAAGATCCAGGTAAGGATACTCCAGTACCATATAACCCAGTAGTTCCAGCTAAGGATCAAGCAGCAGTTGTTAACTATGTGGATGCAGATAATAACAATACAATCATCACTAGTTCTGGCAACTTAACTGGTAAAGCTGGTTCAAGAATTGATTACAGTACTAAGACAACCATTGCAGATCTTGAAAATAAGGGTTACGTACTCGTAAATGATGGCTTCCCAGCAGATGCTACATTTGATAATGATGACAGCACGACTCAAGTCTTCACTGTTGTATTGAAGCACGGTACGGTGCCAGTAACTCCTGAAAACCCAGGTAAGCCAGGTGAACCAATCAATTCTAATGATCCAGACGGTCCTAAGTGGCCAGAAGGCACTGATGAGAATAGTGTAAAGAGAACAGGAACTCAGACTATTCACTATGTTGGTGCAGGCGACAAGACACCTAGTGACGATGTACAAACATTTGACTTCACTAGAAAGATGGTAGTTGATAAGGTAACTGGAAAAGTCGTTGATGGTGGTTCATGGAACGTAACTAGCCACACATTTGGCTACAAGAATACTCCAGTAATTGATGGTTACCACGCAGATAAGCGTAACGCTGGTGGTTCTGTAGTAACGCCAGATGACTTGAATAAGACTGTAACAGTAACTTACAAACAAAATGGTAAGATCGTTCCAGTTGATCCAAGTGGCAACCCAATTCCAAACGTACCAAACCCAACTTACCCAACAGATCCAACAGACCCAACTAAGGTAGTACCGGATCAACCAGTTCCAGAAGTACCAGGTATGACGCCAAGTACACCAACAGTAACGCCAGAAGATCCAGGTAAGGATACTCCAGTACCATATAATCCAGTTAAGAATCCTGATAAAGTAACAACAGTTGAAGGTAAACAAATTGTTCACTTTGTAGATGGTGACAACGGTAACACTCCACTTAGAGATCCAAATACTCAAACTCATGAGTTTAAGATCACCAATGGTGTACCGGATGAATCAAGCCACACATTTACTTTGGTTGATGTTCCAGTCATTCCAGGATATGTTGCTGAAGTTAAGTCCGCTGGTGGAAAGACAGTAACCCCAGATACTCCTCTTGCAGAAGTAACTGTTGTCTACCATAAGGTTGGTAAGATCGTGCCAGTTGATCCAAATGGCAACCCAATTCCAAATGTACCAACCCCAAGCTACACTAACGATCCAACCGATCCAACTAAGGTAGTACCAAATGAACCAGTACCAGCTATTACTGGTAAAACTCCAGATAAGACTTCAGTGACTCCAGTTGATCCAACTAAGGACACTCCAGTGGTTTACAAGAATAATGAAGTTCCAGCAACTCCAAATTCACAAAAAGCTGTAGTTAACTTTATCGATGTTAATACTGGTAAGCTTATCAAGACTTCTGGTATTCTAAGTGGTCGTCCAGGTGAAGACATCAATAAGTTGTACTCATCTGCTGAAGTAATTAAGCAGTTAGAAGAGGCTGGTTACGAAGTTGTTTACAATGCATTTGATGGCGATGGCGTAACTAAGTACTTTGACGATGATGACAATACAACACAACAATTTACTGTTGCTTTGAAACTAAAAGAAAAAGCTAAGACGCCATATCCAGTTGTTCCTGCTCCAGAAACCCCAGCTAAAGAGCCAGAAGCTCCAGCAGAAAAGGTATCTAGACCTGAACAACCAGTTAAGCAAAATGTTAGTGTTCCAACTCCACAAAAGCCTGTAGAGAAGAAGACTAATAATAAGAAAGAAGTTCTACCTCAAACTGGTGCAGATAATAATGAAGCAGCCTCAATTTTAGGAGCTGTTGCAACAGCAATCGGTATGACTAGCTTAATTGGAGCAAAGAGACGCAAGAAAGATGATAAATAATTTTTAAAATTAAATATCTTTTTCAAATTAGCTAATAAAAAGGGCGTTGAGACTTGATTCTCAGCGCTCTTTTTTAATACATTATATTTGTAAATAAATGCGTATATAAGTTAGGAAAAGACATACAATGATAGAGAATAATTCGCTTTAAGAGGGGGCAGCTAGTGTATGGATAATTTAAGTGAAAAAGCCGCATCCGTGGTTATCAAGTATACTGATTTAGATAATAACTTAGCCGAGCTTTCAAATTCTGGAAGTTTGACCGGGAATATCGGCGAAGTAATTAATTATAGTACGGCAGATGAAATAAAAAAATTAGCAAAACAAGGATATGTATTAGTTAATAATCCTTTTGATAATAAAGGGAAAGCGCCAGTATTTAGTGGAGACCAAGACAGTTACATGGTTACTTTTAAGCATGGTAGAGAACGCGTCACTGCTGATAATCTAAAATATGGCTGCAAACTTGAAGATTTGCAAGTAAAGGGAACACAAACTGTTCATTATGTTGGTGCAGGAAGTCGAACTCCGCGAAATGAAGTATCAACAATTACTTTTAATCAAATCCTGGTTTATGATCAAGTAACTGGGAAAAAAATTGGTAGTAAAGGCTGGGAAAAAGTTGAACAGTCTTTCCCCGTAGTTGCTGCCCCGAGCATTTTAGGCTATATTCCTGATCAAGTATTAGTCGGAGGTAAGGCAGTTACTGCTGATGCTCCTAACCGGGAATATACTATTACTTATAAAGTTAATGAACATATTTCTAATAAAGAACAAAAGGCTGAAGTTAAGTATCTTGACATTGATAGTAATAATGAAGAGATTGTGGAATCTGAACTTTTAACGGGAAAACCAAATACTAAAATTAACTATAGTACTATCGATCAGCTTAAAAAGTTAGGTGAAAAGGGATATGAAGTTGTAAGTAATGGCTTTGACGCTAACGGCGATGTCCAATTCTTCGATACTAGTGATGAATATGTCCAAACTTTTATCGTTACCTTAAAACATAAGCAAGTCTTGGTAAATGCAGAAAATCCACTGGATGGGATTGATGAAGCAGAATATCATAAGACAAGCAAACGCGTTGTTTCTTATGCTGGTGCTGAGGATGAAACGCCAGAAGAAGTAGTTCAGTTGGTAAATTGGAATCGAAATCTTACTGTGGATGCAGCTACAAAAAGAGTTATCGCAGACGGAAAATATACTACTGATTGGAAGCCAGAGCGAGAATCATATTCAGCAATTTCTGTGCCGGTAGTTAGTGGATATCATACTCGTATTAAAGAAGTGCCCGAAGAAAAGGCAAGACTGGCTAATATAACTGAAAAGATTAGGTATGTAAAAAATGGCTACGTGATTCCAGTTGATGAAAATGGACAAAAAATCGATAGTTTACCTAAATTACGTTTTGCGTCAGATAAAGATGACCCAACTTTAGTATCCTTGCCAGAGAATAGTTTAAAGGATGAAAAGTATGAGCCGGAAAAGGTTGATCTTACTGAAATTGATCCAGCAAAAGATTTTGAAGCTAAATATCTTTTGAAACATAAATATGTGACTATTAACAAAGATAACTCTCATTTTGACATTAACCCTGGTTCATATCGTCGTACTGTTACAGCAATAGTTCGCTATGAAGGAGCGGGAGATAAAAATCCTAAGGATTCTATTCAAACTGTTCAGTGGAATAGAAGCATCACTTATGATGAAGTAACAAAAGAAATTCTGGAAGACGGAAAATATACTACTGATTGGAAGCCAGATAAAGAATACTTCGAAGCTGTAGATACACCAGTAATTTCTGGATTTACTGCTGATATCGGAGTTGTTGCTAAGCATGATGTAACGCAAAGCGATCTTTTTGCGACGGTTAAGTACCAAAAGAATGGTGCAATTATTCCTGTTGATGAAGGTGGAAAAGAAATTGCTAAAGCTAAACCAATTCCATTTCTTACTGATTTAACAGATCCAACTAGAGTTTTAGCAACTGAAGAAATTCCTGAAATCAAGGGCTACCGCCGAACTGAAGAATCAGTTTTAATTAAAGATCCCTTAAAAGACATTAAAGTTACATACATTTTAAAGCCAAACTATGTCTTAGTGGATAGTGAACACCCGTATCGAACAGTTAAGCCGCACAACTATAGTATTCCTGTTAAAGAGACTATTCATTATGTAGGTGCTGACGAAAAAACTCCAGCTGATCGAATTCAGGGTGCACGCTGGCGTAGGTCTTTGACAGTAAATGATAATAACGGAAAAGTGATTGAAGACGGCAAATACACTACTGATTGGAGCGTTGATAAAAAAGAATATAGCGCAGCTGTAACGCCAGTCGTTGATGGCTATCATGCAGATCAGTATCAAGTTAAAGCCCATGGGGTTAATAAGGAAGATATTGATGTAGAGGTAAAATACCAGAGAAACGGTCAAATTGTACCAGTAAACTCTAAAGGTGAAAAAATTGAACATGCAGATTGTCCAGTTTATATCACTGATCCAACAGATGCGACAAAGGTTCTGATGGAGCAGCCTGTGCCACGGCTATTGAACTATATGGCGCAAGACTCTTCGATTGTTGTCAAAGATCCAAGTCGTGATACTAAAGTTACTTATTATACTTTTGCTGAAATTAAAGAACTAAGTTCAGCTAAAAACTTGAAAACTGAGATCCAATCAATTGATGGAAAAACTGCAACTTCGAATGTTGTATCTCTTCCAGTTAATGGCAAGAGGAGAAAAGCGGTTGTTACATTCGTTGATTTGAGTAACAATGCAACTCAAATTGCATCTTCTGGTGTTTTAAGCGGAAATGTTGGTGATAAAATTACTGACTTGTATAACACGAGTAAGCAAGTTGAAGAGCTTAAAAAGAAAGGTTATGAAGTTGTCTACAATGGTTTTGATCCAAAAGGTGCAAGTAAGTACTTTGAAGAAGATCAAAGAAAGGTTGCTACCTTTACAGTTGCTGTCAAAAAAGTAAAGCAGTTAAAACCTAAGGAAGAAAAGCAGGCTGAAAAAACTTCTAAAAAAGTAAAAGAAAAATCAAAAGCAGCTAATTCTGATGAAAAAAAGAAGAAAAATCATAAAGTTTTGAAGTATATATTTCCGTGGATGAAATAAAAGATAGAAAACTAGATTTGTTTAGTCAAATCTAGTTTTTTATTGTAAAAATTTTAGACCAATTTTTTATGAAGAAGTGTATAATTAATTTCCGAAAAAACTTTTTCGGAGGAAATATTGTGTCTGACAAAAGCGAATCGCTGACTAAATTAGAAGAGGATGAAAAGTATAACCGACTAACAGCATTGAAGTTATTTGCGATGACTTCATCAATGGTTATTTCAGTTAATGAACTAGCTCCTTTTGGAAAAACTGGACCAACTGCAGTTTTTTATTTACTATTAGCTGGGCTAATATGGTTTGTACCAATTACGCAGATGGCAGGAGAAATGGCTTCTATTGACGGCTGGGATAAGGGTGGAATTTTCACCTGGGTAAAAGGATCGCTGGGAGACCGCGCTGGTTGGACAGCAATGTTTTATCAGTGGATTCACATTACAGTTGGGATGAACACGATGATGTACGTTATTATTGGTGCATTGTCGATTACCTTTAATACCCCCTGGTTTAATACGACACCAAGTATTAGATTTTTGTTGATGATGGTAATTATCTGGTCAATTACCATCGTTGAAATGGTTGGAGTTAAAAAGATTGGTCATATTGCAGAATGGTTATTTGCCTTAGGAATTGCGTTACCAGTTATTTTACTGATCGTTACGTTCTTTATTTATTTAAGTCAAGGGCGTCCCTTATATATGCATTTAAACTGGGATAATATTATTCCGCATCATTTAACTGGGACTACTTTAGTAGCTTTTGTGCCATTTGTGCTTGCCTTTTGTGGTGGGGAAGCATCTGCACCGCACGCTAAATATTTAGAAAACCCTAAGAAGTATTCTACTGTGATGCTTGCTTTAGCAATTACGGCTATTTCTTTTGATTTATTAGGTAGTACAGCAATTGGAATGTCAGTTCCTAAAGATCAAATCCAAAATTCAACTGGTTTTGTCTATACTTTCGGAAAAATTTTAGACTCAATTGGTTTACCTGGTGACTTGATTAAGAAATTTATCGGTGTATTATTAGCAGCTGGTATTATTGGGGAATTAGGTAATTGGCTTGCTGGTCCTAGTCAGGGAATGTTTGAAGCAGCTAAAGAAGGTTACATGCCTAAGTTTTTTGCAAAATCTACTAATCGTGATGTTCCAATGCGATTAATTGTTTTACAGACTTTGATTGTAACGGCATCAGCTGTTTTAATTACTTTTACTAGTGGAAAAAACTCGGATTTTGCCTTTAATGTTTCTTTAGCAGCGACTACTGCGCAATACTTAATGGTTTATATTTTGATGTTAATTTCTTATATTATTTTGAAAATAAGGCATCGAAATTTAAAACGTAGCTATTATATGACTAAAAACAATGCGTTAGGCATTACGATTGCAATTATTGCCCTGGTAATAACTGTAGTTGCTTTCTTTATTTCATTTATTCCTGCTCAAGGCACGCCAGCATACTTAAGAGAAGTTTATATTTGGACGATGATTGGACTTTGCGCAATTGTTACAATTCTACCATTGGTGATTTATCATTATCATCATCGCTTTTAAGTAGAATAAATGAAAGTTTAAAAAACATTAATAAAGTAAACTTTTTGCTTGTAAAAAGTTATTAATAAGATTACATTTAAGATGTATTCAAGTAAGAAGTGTAAAGCAAAAGAGCTATGGTAAATTTGAGGTATCCATAGCTCTTTTGTTTTATTAAAATAATGACTTAAGGAATAAAAGAAAATGAATAATCCTGAAGAAATACAGCATTTTATTGACGTTTTAATTAAAGAAGATAGCTTTGTCAAAGCTGCTAAAAAATTATATATTTCGCAACCATATTTAACTCAATTAATAAAAAGAATTGAAAGCCATTTGGGTACTCCGATTATTAATCGAGATAAAAAGCCATATTCATTAACGCAAGCAGGGTTACTTTATTATCAATATTTAGAAAATGTCTCCTATGATAAACAGCAATTGAATAAAAAAATTGCTAAATATACACATCCTAATAAAGAAATTATCAAAATTGGTATTTTAGAAAGCTTAGGAACGTATTTACTACCAGAAATATTGCCAGATTTTTTGAAACAAAATCCGCAAGTAGAGATTCAGCTTTTTGAAAATTTTCCTAGGGAAAATGAAAAAAATTTGCTGAGTGGAAATATTGACTGCTACATTGGACAAACTCCTGAAGCAATTGATTCAAGCTTAGATATTGTTAGTAATGGCGGAGAAAAGTATTATATTGTAATTTCACCAGCTTCTCCTTATTATCAAGCTGGAAAGTTTATTCTTGATCCAAATGAATTAGATCTAAAAGAGTTACTACAAGAGCCATTCGTTTTAAGTGTTCCAGGTTCCGCAATTCGCCATCAAGTAAATGGTGTGTTTCAAAGATTTCACTTGGAGCCCAAGGTGGTTTTAGAATCTAAAAGTATTATTACGGCTACTAGTTTAGCAATTCATGGAATGGGGCTAACAATTTCTACGGCTAGTATCATTAAACGAATTGGTGAGACGCCGATTAATTTGTTCCCTATTAGCCATGATCTGATTAATGTCGTTTTCTTTATTGCATCTAGGCGGGGAAAAAACAAATCAAAAGCCCTAAAAAATCTAATTAGAGAATTTAAAACTAAAAACTTACAAGCAATGATTAGATAAGATTCTTTTTTAGATAAATTAGCTATAACAAATTTGTTATTAGCAAGTTACAAAAAAGATATTTAAGCAGTGAGTTTTAATCACCTATAATTTAGGTGTGAAAAAGGTTTAAGAAGGGGCAATAGAATTATGAAATCAGGAAAGTATGAAGTTAGAGCTAAGGGCCATGGCGCAAGTTTCATGCCTATGGAAGTAACCCTCTCTGAAGATGAAATTGAAGATATTAAGGTAGATGCTAAGGGCGAAACTAAGGGTGTGGCAGATGAAGTCTTTAGACGCTTGCCAGAAGAAATTGTTAAAAATCAAACTTTAAATGTTGATACCGTTAGTGGTGCCACTATTTCTAGTCATGGTGTGATTGATGGAGTAGCCAGTGCAATTAGTAAAGCTGGTGGAGACCCTGATGAGTGGAAAAAACGTGCCAAGCCTGCAGAACAAAGAGAAAAAGACGAAACATATACTACTGACGTTGTAATTGTTGGTGCTGGTGGTGCAGGTCTAGCTGCAGCAGCAAGAAGCATTCAACATAATAAAAAGGTTATTGTGCTTGAAAAATTCCCACAAATTGGTGGTAATACCAGTCGTGCTGGTGGCCCAATGAATGCGGCTGAACCTGATTGGCAAAAACAATTTAAAGCTTTAGCTGGTGAAAAGGAAACTCTTGAAGAACTGGCAGCAACTCCAATTGAAAAAATTGATCCAGAATATCGAACAGATTTTAAGGAGTTACAAAAACAAATTAAAGAATATGTTGCTTCTGGAGCTAATTACTTATTCGACTCAAAATTACTTCATGAAATTCAAACTTATTTAGGTGGTAAACGTACAGATTTAAAGGGTAATGAAATTCATGGTAATTATACCTTAGTTAAAGAATTAGTTGATAATGCTTTAGATTCAGTTCACTGGTTGGCAGATTTAGGAGTAGTTTTTGATCGCAGCCAAGTAACAATGCCAGTTGGTGCCTTGTGGAGAAGAGGACACAAGCCGGTTGAGCCAATGGGCTATGCCTTTATTCATGTTTTAGGTGATTGGGTAAAAGAACATGGTGGCACAATTTTAACTGATACTCGTGCTAAGCATTTAATTATTGAAAACGGAAAAGTTTGTGGTGTAATTGCCAAAAAGCCTGATGGCAGTAAAATTACTATTCACGCCAAAGCAGTAATTTTAACTGCTGGAGGATTTGGCGCAAATACGCCAATGGTTCAAAAATATAATACTTATTGGAAACATATTGATGATAATATTGCGACTACTAATTCTCCAGCTATTACTGGTGACGGGATTGGTCTTGGTAAAGAAGCAGGTGCAGATTTAGTTGGAATGGGCTTTATTCAAATGATGCCTGTTTCTGATCCTAAGACTGGTGAACTATTTACTGGTCTTCAAACTCCTCCGGAAAACTATATTATGGTCAATCAAAAGGGAAAGCGTTTCGTAAATGAGTTTGCGGAACGTGACGTTTTAACTAAGGCAGCGATTGATAATGGTGGTTTATTCTACTTAATCGCTGATGACAAGATCAAAGATACTGCTTATAACACAACGCAAGAATCAATTGATGCTCAAGTTAAAGCAGGTACCTTATTTAGAGCAGATAGCTTAGAAGAGTTAGCTGAACAAATCGGTATGGATCCTGATACTTTAGTCGATACAATCAAGAAATATAATTCATATGTCGATGCAGGAAAAGATCCTGATTTTGAAAAGTCTGCCTTTAACTTAAAATGCGAGGTGGCACCATTTTATGCTACGCCAAGAAAGCCTGCTATTCATCATACAATGGGTGGTTTAAAGATTGATACTGGTGCACATGTTTTAGATAAAGATGGTAAACAAATTTCTGGTTTATATGCGGCTGGGGAAGTAGCTGGCGGAATACATGCTGGCAACCGTCTAGGAGGGAATTCTCTTGCTGATATCTTTACTTTTGGTAGAATTGCCGCAAACAGTGCTATTGATGAATTAGAAAAATAGTATAGATAGATTAAAACGTTGTAAACACTAGTGTTTGCAATGTTTTTTTGCTAAAATACTAAAAATACCTAATTTTTTGGAGGACTTGAATTGAGAGAAGCGCAGGAAAAAAAGTTAACTACAAAGCGATACTTAATTGTAGCATCGATGATTTTTGCACTGTTTTTTGGTGCAGGAAACTTAATTTTCCCACTTCATTTAGGCCAGCTTGCTGGTAAAAACTGGGGACCAGCAGCAATTGGTTTTTCAATTACAGGAGTAGTCTTACCCTTACTTTCACTTCTTGCAGTTGCAATTACTCGCAGTAATGGTGTTTATCAAATTGGATTACCAGTAGGAAAGGTCTTTGCTCTTTCTTTTATGACTTTGATGCAGCTAGCAATTGGTCCTTTATTTGCAGCACCAAGAAATGCCACTGTATCTTATACTGTGGGGATTGCACCTCTTTTGCCTAAGCAATTTCATGGAATCGGTTTGATTGTCTTTACAATTATCTTTTTTGCCATAGTTTATGTGATTGCCTATAACGAGAGTGATATTCTTTCTTCTTTAGGTAAAATTCTGAATCCGATCTTTTTAATTTTACTTTTTGTTGTTTTTGTAATTGCGTTTGCTCGCCCACTTGGTAATCCTGAGATGGCTGCACCTACTAAAGAATATATGAACGGCGCGATAGTTAAGGGCTTTTTAGAGGGCTATAATACTATGGATGCTTTGGCAGGTTTAGCCTTTGGGGTAACTGTAGTAACAGCAATTAAAGAGCTAGTTAATAATGACGAAAAGAAAACTGCTAAAATGACTGCTAAGTCGGGGTTAATTGCAGTTATTGCAATTGGTGTAATCTATACTTTATTAATTGTTATTGGTGCGATGTCATTAGGGCATTTTAAAATAGCGAGTGACGGCGGTATTTTATTTTCAGAGCTCGTTAAGTATTATGCTGGTATTTTTGGACAGGCTTTGTTAGCTGTTTTAATCTTTTTAGCCTGTTTAACTACCGCAGTTGGAGTCTTAGCAGCTTTTGCCTTAGATTTCAGTGCCCACTATTCAAAGATTAGCTATAAAGGTTGGCTAACAATCGGTTGTTTAGGTTCTTTAGCTACAGCAAATTTAGGTTTAGAAAAGATCATTCACTGGTCACTTCCTGTTTTAATGTTTTTGTATCCCTTGGCTATTGTGTTAATTATTTTATCTGTATGTTCACCACTATTTAAAGGTGACATGGTAGTATACAAAATTACGATGCTTTTAACTCTAGTTCCAGCGATTTTCGATCTAATTACCAACTTGCCTGCACCAATTTCTGGAACGCAGTTTTATAAAGTAGTAAGTCAGATTCGCTTGCAATATCTACCTTTAGCTAATATTGGCTTATCTTGGGTTGTACCAACAATTTTAGGATTAGTTATCAGTGTCTTGATTCATTTTGGGCGTCGTAAAGCTAATAAAATATAGTAGTTCGGCTATGGTTCATTTGAATCATGGCTTTTTTGTTGGGATAATGAAATTAGGTGATAAAAAATGAGTTTAACCAATAAAGTGCCCGAAAAAGATGTGCATGATTTATTTACTCGGGTAGCGCCGCATTATGATCAGATGAATAATTTAATTAGCTTAGGTACACAAAAAAGCTGGCGCAAGAGATTTTTAAAAGAATTAAAAGTAGCACCGGGTGATTTTGCCCTAGATTTATGTTGCGGTACAGGCGATATTACGATTGCTTTGGCAAAACAAGTTGGTCCGTCAGGAAATGTAATTGGTCTTGATTTTAACCAAGAAATGCTTGATTTAGCTGAGCAGAAAATACGTCAGCAAAATTTACAAAAAGAAATTCAGTTAAAGCAAGGGGATGCAATGCATTTGCCTTACCCAGATCAGAGTTTTGATATTGTAACGATTGGTTTTGGCTTACGGAACGTTCCTGACGCAAATCAGGTCTTGAAAGAAATTTATCGAGTATTAAAGCCAACTGGTAAAGTTGGAGTATTAGAAACATCGCAGCCAACTAATCCGCTTATTAAGCTAGGGTGGAAGAGCTATTTTAGGCTGTTTCCTAGCTTTGCGAAATTACTAGGAGCCAATGTATCTGATTATCAATATTTGTCTCATACAACCGCTGAATTTGTTTCTGCGCAGCATTTAAAAGAAATGCTTGTAAAAAATGGATTTAAAAATGTGCAGGTAAATAAATTAAATCTAGGTGCGGGTGCAATTCATGTCGGAATTAAGAAGTAAATGAGCTAAAATATAAAATAAAAACTAAAAAAAGGAGAATTTTATGAAAACTGGTACTAAAATTATTACTTTAGACAACGGTTATCACTTGTGGACTAATACTCAAGGTGAAGGCGATATTCACTTATTAGCGCTTCATGGCGGACCTGGTGGTAATCACGAGTATTGGGAAGATGCTGCAGAGCAACTGAAGAAACAAGGATTAAATGTACAAGTTACAATGTATGATCAGTTAGGTTCATTATATTCAGATCAACCAGATTATTCTGATCCAGAAATCGCTAAAAAATATTTAACTTATGAATATTTCTTAGATGAAGTTGATGAAGTTCGTGAAAAACTTGGTCTAGATAATTTTTACTTAATTGGCCAAAGCTGGGGCGGTCTTTTAGTTCAAGAATACGCTGTTAAATATGGTAAGCACTTAAAGGGTGCAATTATTTCGTCAATGGTTGATGAAATTGATGAATATGTTGACTCAGTTAACAGAAGAAGACAAGAGGTTCTTCCACAAACTGAAATTGACTTTATGCACGAATGTGAAAAGAATAATGATTACGATAATCAACGCTATCAAGATGATGTGCAAATTTTAAATATTAATTTTGTGGATAGAAAGCAACCATCAAAGCTTTACCATTTAAAAAACTTAGGTGGCAGTGCAGTTTATAATGTCTTCCAAGGTGATAATGAATTTGTTATTACTGGTAAGCTTAAAGACTGGCATTTTAGAGATCAACTTAAGAATATTAAGGTACCAACATTAATTACTTTTGGTGAAAATGAAACAATGCCAATTTCTACTGCTAAAATTATGCAAAAAGAAATTCCAAATTCCCGTCTTGTTACTACTCCTAATGGTGGACACCATCATATGGTTGATAATCCTGACGTTTATTATAAGCACTTAGCTGACTTCATTCGTGAAGTTGAAAATGGCAATTTTAAGGGTGAATAAAGATAAAAAGTCCATGCGATAGTTTCTATATTGAAGCTCTAGCATGGACTTTTTAAGCATATAAATCGCTTTCATGACATATATTCTATATAATTAATAGCAAATATAGTTTTATTATTTTAAGGAGAAAAGCCATGAAGAGAAAAATAAGTAAACTACTTGCAGCGACGGCTTTAATGGGGGCACTAGGAATTTCAGTAGTGGCTTGCGGCAATAATGATTCAACCAGTAAAACTAAACAGTCAAGTGTAAAGAAGACTGCTAAAGATAAGGCAAGTAATACAAAAAATGCAACAAGAAAAAGTCAGATTAAACTTAGTCAAACTGAAGCAATAAATAAGTTTGATAAAAAGTATTCTGATAAAAAATTAAAAGAAATAGATCTAAAATTAGATGGTAATAAATATCTTTATGAAATTACAGGATTTGATAAGGATAAAGAATATGAGATGACCATCAATGCCACAAGTGGAAAAGAAGTCAAATCTAGTTCCGAAAAATTAGACTTAGATGAACGTTTGCAAAAGGGACTTGATTTAGATAAAGTGATATCTCGTGATCAAGCAAGTGAAATAGCAGAAAAAGAAGTTAAAAATAGTACTGCTAAAGAATGGACTCTAAAAATGGATCAAGATAAAGCCATTTGGGATGTAACTGTTGAATCAGGTTCAAGCAAACATGAAGTAGAAATTGATGCTATTTCTAAGAAAGTTATTAAATCAGAAAAAGATGATTAAACAAAAAAATTCAGAGTTTTTAAGCTCTGAATTTTTTTATTAGTATTTTTATAGAAATTAATTTAATAGGTGATTAGCTTGTCAGCGTTCATCGTTTCATCGTCTAACTTATAAGTCTTTAATTCAAAATCATTTTCAAAGTTGCAGTAATAAGTCTTAGTAGCAGCAGAGTAGCAAGCGGTGTAGACAGTGTATTCATCGCTACCCAGTTTGTTAACTACGCTACCCTTAATCATCGCAACAGACTTTAAGATGTTAAAGAACTTAGCCACGTTAGCTTTTTCACCCTTAACAGTTGGGTAATTAACATTTAAGTAAGCTGCTTTAACAAAGCGATCTGCTGGAATGCTATCACCTGGTAAACCTAAGCTGCCAGTGCCAACGCCCCATGGAGCAACTTTTTGACCGTTCCAGCTTTGAGCTGTAGCATCATGTGGATCTAAACCAGTATAGTTGCCAAGGTTAGTAAGATGCCAGTTAAAGTCTGGACTGTTAGTTAAAACGCCAAGCTTATCATCAAAGACTTTCATTCCGTATTGCTTTGAAACTTCAACAATGATAGCTTCATCCTTGTCACTAATAATCCAGTGAAGAGGAGCAACTGCAAATGATGAATTAATAGCTTCATTAACTAAGTTAACGTTCTTTAAAGCTTCTTTCACATCGCTAACTTTAGTGAAGTTTTGAGTAACCCAGAGCATAATTTCGTAAGAAGCTAAATTGATTTTTCCATCAATTGGTCCATCGCTAAATTTGGCAAAATGTGGGAAGTTTAGACCAGCAATTCCTAAACCATCTTCATTGAAACAGTCAAAGTAAGAAGGATAGCCATCAACTACAATTCCCATACCGATAACGGCTTTTTTAGTAGTCGTATTATCTAAAAACTTATATGGAAGAGGATAGTTGCGTGGTGTGATAATTACACCTTCACCATAATCTTGTCCAACATCTAAGTTACGTCCAAAGTAGAGATTTCCTTGATCATCTGTAAATCTTAAACCAGTACACATTTTAAAATCCTCCTTAACTATTTAGCAGTAGTTTTAGCTTCTTGCTGAATGATGTATTTCTTTTGACTTCTCTTAATTTGAATAACGGCAAATACTAAGATGATGAAACCAATTGCTACAAAGGCAATCATGAAGTACCAAGCAACTGTAAAGCTGGCTTTTCCTTTAATAATTCCGAATAATGGAGCACCAATAGCATATCCAATTGCATAAGCTAAACCCACATATCCTAGCATTACACCTTGATCTCTTGAACCAAAGAGATCCTTGGCCATAAATGCAGGACCAGACATGTAGCTAAATACAGCTAAACCACAGAAAATAGCATAAGCAACACCTGCGATTTTACTTACGTGAGCACCATAAGGTTGAAAACTGATCAAAACCATCATTAAGATGGATAAAACATACATGCAGCCGGCATAAGTCATTGATTTGGCAGTACCAAATTTATCAAATAAGAAGCCACCGGAAACATTTCCAATTAAACAACCAACACCGTACATTGATCCAATGAGGCCAACATCTGTTAGTGAAAGCTTAGTATCAAGAAAGGCCGCATAATCTTCATTTAAGGAAGCTAGGCCTAAGCCAATAATTAGAAAACCAAGACTGAAAATCCAGAACCATTTCATTTGTAGAACTTGTTTACTAGTCCAGCCCTTAAATTCTTTCGCCTTGGCCAATTCTGCTTCTTTTTTGCTTTCAGCTAATTCAGCATCAGAAACGACGATTTCATCTTTCTTAGGAGTTCTAATAAAGCAAGCAATAACTATACCAATTACTAATAGAGCAACTGCGAAGATGAAAAATGGTGCCATTGAGGTCAAGTGACCTGTCTTAGTGTTACCAGTCATAAAGTGCTTTAAAATAGCTTGCGTTGCAGGTTGTAAGAAAATATTACCAATCGAACCACCGCAGAAAGCAATTCCTAAAGCAGCTCCACGTCCTTTTGCAGGGAACCAGTGGTTAATAACCCAAGGAACACCTTGGCCGGAATAAAAAGTTGAACCGATCATACAAATGATAGCAGCAATATAGAATCCTGGCAGTTTTGTGCTAATTCCAAAGATTACATAGGCAATAACAGAAAGCCCAATACCGATTAAATACATAAGTCTGAAATTAACTTTCTCTAATGCTTTACCAATAAATGGCGAAGCAACTGAAGCAAAAACTGCCCCAAACGTAAAGATTAATGTATACGATGCTAAGGTAAAGTGAAAAGTATTAACTAACGGGTGGATAAACAAAGGTTGAATATTTTGAGCAATCCCATAAGGAATGGCTTGGGTTAACATACAAAGGAAAACCATAAAATATTTATAGCCTTTGCTAACGACTTTATCTTTAGTAGCGACATCAGTAGACATGTAATTACCTTCTTTCTAAACTAATTACTTATCTAAAATAATATTTGGTTTGCTGACGACAATATTTTTTTGCATTTGCTTAATTTTAATAGCTGCAAAAATTAATAATATAAAACCAATTGCTACAAAGAAAATAGTGCAGCACCAAGCAGTTGTGAAACTGGTAGCGCCTTTTATGACGCCAAATAGTGGGGCGCCAATTGCAAAACCAACAGCATAGGCCAGGCTAATGTAACCTAAGTTAACACCTTGAGCTTTTGCACCAAATAAACTTTTCGACATAAATGCAGGACCAGACATATAGCTAAAGACAGATAGACCACTTGTAAAGGCCCAACCCATACCAGCGTAGAAATTAATGCGATCGCCGTAAGGATGAAGGCTAATAAAGATCATCATTAGGATAGCTATAATTAACATTATTCCTGCATATGCCATTGATTTTGCTGTACCGAACTTATCAAATAAATAACCCCCAGAAATGTTTCCGATGATGCCAGCAAGTCCAAAGACTGAGCCAATTATTCCGACCTCAGTTAAGGATAATTTAGTATCAAGAAAGGCCGCATAGTCTTCATTTAATGAGGCTAGGCCTAAACCGATAATTAAAAATCAGATACTAAAAATCCAGAACCATTTCATGTGTAGAACTTGTTTGCCACTCCAGCCTTGAAATTCATGGGCTTGCTTTTGAGCAGCTTCGTGTCGGTTTTGTTCAACTTCTTGAGCAGAAGCTAAAATTTCATCTTTCTTTGGTACCCTAATAAAAGCTGCAATAATCAATCCAACTACTAATAGAGCAACAGCAAAAATAAAGAAAGGTGTCATCGAAGTTAAGTGACCAGTCTTGGTATTACCAGTCATGAAATGCTTTAAAATTTCCTGGGTAATAGGTTGCAAGAAAATATCACCAATCGATCCACCACAAAATGCTAGACCTAAAGCAACACCGCGTCCTTTAAATGGAAACCAGTGATTGATAATCCAAGGGACACCCTGACCAGAATAAAAGGTTGAACCAACCATACAAATAATTCCAGCCAAATAAAAGCTAGGTAGCTTTGTACTAATTCCAAAAATTACATATGCTCCAGCTGAAAGACAAATACCTATCAGATATAAAATCTTAAAGTTTACTTTTTGCAAAGCCTTACCAACTAATGGTGAAACTAAAGACCCTACAACAGCCCCAAAGGTAAAAATTAATGTATAAGAAGCTAATGTAAAATGAAAAGTATTAACCAGAGGGTGAACAAATAAAGGCTGAATTAATTGGGCGATTCCATATGGAACAGCTTGAGTTAACATGCAGAGAAATACCATAAAGTATTTGTAGCCTCGACTGACCACCTTTTGTCTATCGTTTGACATCGTATCTCTCTTCTTTCTGACAAAATACTATTAGCTTGATAAGTTATATATTATTAAACACGTGAGCTTTGACTATAGCCACCTTTATTGTGGCTCACTAAATCGAGTAAATCAAAAATAACGACCTATAATGTTATTTAATAGGCATAATAAAAAGCCTATCTTTTTGAGATAGACTTTAGAAAATTATTTTTTTACATATCCTGCGATATCATCATCGTCAAAATCATAGGTTAACTTCTTACCATATGCTTTTTCATATGCTTTTTTCTTTTGTAGATAATCAATATCACGCATTCTTTTGGCATTTTGATCAACTGTTAGACGGTCAACTGGATAAATTGTTGGTAAAACGTGAAGAATGTAGCGAGTTTTGTGGAATTCGTTGCTATTTTTCTCCATTTCAGGGAGGTCCTGAATTTCTACAAAACAGGAAATAATTGGAACGTTGGCCTTAGCTGCGTAGTAGTAGGCGCCCTTTTGAAGAGGGCGAGGTTTTCGATAGTTATACCACATTTCTTGCTCCGGATAGATCAAGACCCAGCCCTTTTTATCAAAGACTTTTTGCAAATGCTTAGGAAATTCACGCCCCAAATATTGGTAGCTTTGAACAATTGGAATTGCATTAATGTTGTTCATTAGAAAACCAAAGAAACCGGGTAATTTTAAATTAGAATCTTCAATCACAACATAAAGTTTTTTGTGACATTTGTTGGCTAATTTCTTGATTGGAAGACTATCGGTTTGCTTGAAGTGATTACTGGTAATAATTGCGCCATATTTAGGTCCTTGAGCCCGCTTCTTATTTTTGATTTGCGTGTGAGCCATCAAAATTAAAGTGTCAATATTAATAATACCTTGAGCAATAATATTCTTTAGTTTATGACTAAACTTCTTTTGTTGTTTCCAATAATCGTTAACGAGTTTGATTCTTTCGCTTTTAGTCAGGATAGGATCGCCTAATTCGACTTTGGCATGCATTTTTCCCTTTTTAACGGCTGTTTTGATGTTTTCGATAACTTGCGCGCGATTTTCACCAATAATCATAATTTCACCCTTTCGCCTTTTCTTTTAATTTGAGCCCAGTTATTTGGATCAAGTGCCGTGCTCGCCTCTTTTTCAAGCATATGATCTAATTTTGCCCGATCTTCAGCTCGCTCTTGATTAGTATAGTTGTCTAACTCTGATTTTAATTCCTCATAAAAAGGTGTGCTAGAGGCATATTTCCAGAAATAATCATTATATTGGACGTCTTTAAAGTGCCAAGGTTTGAAAAATAAATTATAGTGAATTAGCCCTGGTTCAGGAATGGGGGCGGTATTTTCATTAGGCATTGCGTCCCAACGTGGATCAAGATGTAAAATTCTTCCGTCACCAATCTCATTTAGGTAGTCTTGATCAGGAGCAATACAATCAAAGTGATATTGCTCAAGTAAATGCATAAAGTGATCGATAAAGTGTTCATCCCTAAAAGCTTTAGAATTTAAGACTAACATCCCAGAATTAATATATTTCTTTGGATCGAGAGCTAGAACTTCTTTAATATATTTCACCATTTTATCTACATATTGAATCGATGAATCTGTACAAGCGGCGAATAGATTATTACCTAAGTCGTTATTATACAGTTTAGCAATGTCATCAACGACGACTGTGTCACTATCAATGTAGATTGCTTTATCATATTGTGGAAATAAGTCAGGGATAAAGAGACGATAAAAAATAGACATTGTGAAAAAGTCTGCCCGGAGATAGTTTTCTTTACGATTTTGGATCGGTTTTACCAGTTTTTCATCAATATGGAAAAATTTAACGTGCACATGGTCATTAGCAAAAGCTGCAAGTTGCTTTTGGTGTTTTTCAGACAGGTCTTGATTTAGAAAAGTAGCTGTGTAATCTTTTTGCGGATTAGCATTTTTAACCAAGGAGTTTAGCGAAACTGCCGCATACTTGGCAAAATCATCACTAATACTATAAAAAACAGGGATAGTCATTTTTAAGCCTCTTTATATTTTTACAGATGTCGTTTTCTTAACTTTCGCCCAAGTTACATCTTCATCTTTGATTTCATCAACTTTTTTAATCATCCAATCAAGGTCGGCACGTGCTTTTTTACGGTCTTCATCGGTGAAGTTAGCTAATTGTTCTTTTAGTTCTCCATAATATGGAGACTTTTTAGCAACATCCCAGAAGTATTTGCCATATTGAACATCTGCGAAATGCCAAGGCTTAAAAAAGAGATTATAATGGACAATTTTAGGATTTTTAATTTCATCCATGTGTTCATTGGGCATTGCATCCCACTCAAGGGGCAAATGATAAATTTTGTCTTCACAAATTTCGTTCATATAAGCTTGATCAGGATCGATATTATCGAAATGATACTTTTCAATTAATGAATAGAATTTATCAACAAATTTCTTATCTCTAAAGGCTTTCATATTGAAGAGAATAACGCCGTTATTGATATATTTTTCTGGTGGAAAAATACCTTGGCATTCCTTGATATAAACTTGAAGTGGCTTAATAAATCTGATTGACATGTCTGGTACACTAGCAAACATGTTGTCGCCGATTTCGGTGTTGTAGAGTTCAGCAATGTCAGTACAAATAATAGTATCAGCGTCTAAATAAACAGCCTTATCATACTGAGGAAAAAGGTTAGGGATAAATAAACGGTAGAAAATAGACATCGTGAAAAATTGTGCTCGTAAGTAATTCTCTTCACTGTTGTGAATCGGAGCTACCATTTCATCATCAATATGAAAAATATTAACATGGACATTTTTAATAGAAAGATCTTCTAAATCTTTTTTGTGCTTATCGCTAATGTTTTGAACTAAAAGAGTAATGGTATAGTCTTTGTTTTGATCCACATGGTCAATTAGTGACTGAATTGAAACGGCCGCGTAGGGTGTGTAGTTGTCGCTAATTGTGTAAAAAACAGGTATAGTCATCAAAAAATAAACTCCTTATATATTAAATGTTTCTAGGCCCGCTTTAATTGTGACCTAAGCTCTACGTACTGCTTAAGTAAATCATCATATTCATGTAATTTCAAGACGCTGTGCACTCGCTCTATATCCCATGGTTTAACAGTTAAAGTATGGAAGTATGGCTTAAAACGAAAGCTAGTCGTGAAATGTTGAATTTTGGTATCTGGTCGTAAACGATATTGTTCATTGTAGCAACGTGGAGCAATTTTCTTCTCAGTAGCAAGTTTATTTAGAGCAGACTGATCTGGAAGAAGCATTTTTTTATCACTCATTTTTTCTCTTACTTTGGCAAATAATTGTGTTTTTTTAATTTCAGCCATGTTAAGAAGCAAGACGCCGGAGTTTAGGTAATCAAAAGTCTTGTGGGTATGGATATTGTGAAAGAAGAACCGCCCCCAGAAGTCTAAAACACCGACTAGTTCAATATTAGCTAGATCTTGATTATAAAAGTCGCTAATATCTTTACGCACAATAATATCATCGTCTAAATATAAGATACGATCAGGAATCTGTGGCAGTTGGTCCGCAAAGAGACGCAGCATTGCATATGGCGTAAAACGAGTTTCCATATTTGCGCGTGGAGGTTCTTTTTTAAATAATTCAGTACAATCGATTAATTCAGCAGTATTGTTAGGATCTTTTTCTTTAAGCAATTTTTTAATTAGATTAAAAGCTTGTTGGTTAAAAGCTGTGTATCCCTCTGCGTGCATCGTCAAAATGTAAAAGTGCAGGGGAGTTGATGTGTTTTTTAGTAAAGACAGCGTTGTAATTAAAATACCATCTTCGGCATGAGAATCGCCGCAAAACATAATATTCATTTTTGTCCTCCAATTTTTCGCTGCTGGTAGCGATAATATTCACAGTTACTCAATTTTGAACGGTTCTTCAATTGAGTAAATATTTGATCATGTAGCTTTTTTTGTTGCAGTTTTTTAGGTAGAGAAGTATCTGGAAAAAAGGGGCCATCAATATAAACAGTAATTCTAGGTCGCTTGCTAAATTTTCTTTTCTGGTAGGTCGTTGTCATAACAAAGCTTGGCTTAGTTGTTTGAACTGGAAAGTTAAAACTAGTTGCTGGAAATGGACGAATATCAGTATAGTAGGGCCAAACATGAGCTTCTGGATAGATAATGATATGGGCGTTTTCCTTAATTAGAGTATTAACTGCTTTAAGCAGATGAATTGCTTGCTTAATATTTTTGCCAACTGGTAATCCTCCATAAGGCAAGAGAATTTTTCCAATTATTGGAATTCCCCAGTTTGCTTGATTAGCAATTGCATAATAATCTTTCCAGCCAAAGAGGGTTAAAGGCATAAAGACGTCGTTAACCATTTGAGTGTGATTTGCATAGACAAAATAGCCCTGATGCTTATATTTAAATAACTTATCTCTCCCTATTACTTTGACATGCATTCCGCCATAAGTAAAAAGATAAGCAAAGCCAGTAGCTAAAAAACGCATTAAATAGTTAAGAGGTGTGCGTTTAATTATTTGATAATCGCTAGGTAAGGTAAAATCTTGTTGCTTACTTTTGACAATGTCGTCAGTTAAAGAATTATAGTAAATAACATTATGTTGAGATGGTTTAGTATTCATGATATTAATTATAAAAGAAGTTTAAAAACAAAAAAAGACATCGCTTCAGCGATGTCTTATAAAATATGGGTGGTCAGGGGATCGAACCCTGGACCCACGGATTAAGAGTCCGTTGCTCTGCCAGCTGAGCTAACCACCCAATTGGATAACCAACAGATACTATTATGCCAAAAAAAAATAAAAATGCAAGAACTTTTTTGCCTTTTTTAAATGCAAGAAGTTAAAAACAAAAAAGACATCGCTTCAGCGATGCCTTTTAAAGTATGGGTGGTCAGGGGATCGAACCCTGGACCCACGGATTAAGAGTCCGTTGCTCTGCCAGCTGAGCTAACCACCCAATTGGATAACCAACAAATAGTATTATGCCAGGAAAAGAACTAAAGTGCAAGCTTTTTTTGCATAAGTTTAAAAAAAGTGTGGAAAACAGTATAATATAGTTATTAATATTGAGGAGGCATCATTTATGCCAAAAAAGATTTTAGTCGTTGACGATGAAAAACCAATTTCTGACATTATTAAATTTAACTTGACTAAGGAAGGCTTTGATGTCGACACTGCTTATGACGGCGAAGAAGCGGTTAAAAAAGTTGATGAATATGATCCAGACTTGATGATTCTAGATCTAATGTTGCCTAAAAAAGATGGCCTAGAAGTTGCACGGGAAGTACGTCAAACTCACGATATGCCAATTATTATGGTAACTGCGAAAGATACTGAAATTGATAAGGTATTAGGACTTGAGATGGGTGCAGATGACTATGTTACTAAGCCTTTCTCTAATCGAGAACTAGTTGCTAGAGTAAAGGCAAACCTACGTAGACGTGATTTAACCCAAAAAGCTACTGAAGATGATGAAGATAAAAATATTACTATTAGCAATTTGGTAATTATGCCTGAAGCCTATATGGTAGAAAAAAATGGCGAAAAAATTGAATTAACACATCGTGAATTTGAATTACTTCATTATCTAGCTCAGCATATGGGTCAAGTGATGACTAGGGAACACTTGCTGCAAACCGTTTGGGGCTATGATTACTTCGGGGATGTTAGAACTGTTGACGTAACTGTTAGACGTTTACGTGAAAAAATCGAAGATAATCCGAGTTCGCCAACAATTTTAGTTACACGGCGTGGAGTAGGATATTACGTTAAAAACCCATCAGATGAATAAGGATCAAAGTCACTAGTAATAGTGGCTTTTTTTGCAATTAGGACAAATGAAGAAAATAAAAAGTGTATTAAATTCTATCAATTTTAAAATCGCAGTAATTTTTATGCTGCTTTTATTAGCAACGATTGAAGTGGTTGGTGCGTCTTTCACAAGGCAACTCGAACAAAACTCAATTCAAAATTTTGAATCATCAATTCAAGTTCCAAATATTATTACTAACCAAATTTCTAGCCAATTAAGTAGGGCTAATTCTAAAAAGGCTAATCAGCAGTTAAGCCAGATTATCTCAAACTATAATTTGGGCGATATTAGCCAATTAATGGTAGTTGATAATAAGGGAGTAATTAGAGCTGTTTCAAATGTGAATGATCAAAACCGTATTGGACAGCGAACTAGTAATGTAGATATCAAGAGTGTACTCTCAAATGGAAAGCAAGTTTCAAAAGTTATTAATGACAATGGAAATTATATGGTGCAAATTTCACCTTTGACTTCTGCTAATGGAACTAATACTCCAGTAGGAGCAATTTATGTTCGCGCTAGCTTACAAGGTGTCTTTAATAACTTGAGACAGGTATCGATTTACTTCCTGATTGCTTCGCTGATTGCAGCTGTTTTGGGAGCAATTGTAGCCTTGGTTATTTCCCGGGCAATAACTAGACCTATTGAAGAGATGCGTAAACAAGCATTAAGAGTTGCAAATGGAGACTATTCTGGACACGTTCGAGTTTATGCGCAGGATGAGTTAGGTCAACTAGCCGAGGCTTTCAATACTTTATCAGTAAGAATTGAAAGAACTCAAGAAATTTCAGACAGTGAGCGAAGACGACTAGATAATGTCTTAACACACATGACAGATGGTGTTATTGCAACAGACAGACATGGAAATATCACAATTATTAATGAAACAGCACTCGATTTTCTAGGAAAAACTGAAAAAGACGTTATTGGAAAGCCAATAACTAATTTACTTGGACTAAAAGATGTTACTATTCAGGACTTGTTAAGTACTCAGCAAGAATTAGTTGTTCGAGTTAATGACAATACGCGCGATGAAATGATTTTGCATGCTAACTTTTCTTTGATCCAGCGTGTAACGGGGTTTGTTTCCGGCTTAGTTTGCGTGCTTCATGACATTACCCAACAACAAAAAAATGAACGTGAACAACAACAATTCGTTTCAAATGTTTCACATGAGCTTAGGACGCCGTTAACAAGTTTAAGAGCATATGTTGAGGCATTGAATGATGGGGCATGGAAAGATCCAAATATTGCACCACAATTTCTGCATGTTATTCAAGATGAAACTGAGCGAATGATTCGAATGATCAATGATTTGCTTAGCTTATCTAGAATGGATCGAGGAGTAGCGAGGATGGATTTAGAATGGGTTAACTTGAATGACTTTGTTAACCACGTTTTAAATCGTTTTGATATGATGCTCAAGTCTGATTCTGATAAGATGCACAAAAAGAAATATACGATTAAGCGTGAATTTCCTCATCAAGCCTTATGGGTTGAAATTGATACTGACAAGATGATGCAAGTAATTGACAATATCATGAACAATGCTATCAAGTATTCACCTGACGGTGGCGTCATCACAGTTCGCTTATTGCAGGCTCAAAAACACGTTATCTTAAGTATTTCTGATCAAGGATTAGGAATTCCAAGAAAAGATTTAAACAAAATCTTTGATAGATTTTATCGTGTTGATAAGGCGCGTTCTCGTAAACAAGGTGGAACTGGTCTAGGACTGGCTATTTCTAAAGAAATAGTAGAAGCACACCATGGTCGAATTTGGGCAGATAGTGCTGAAGGAGCCGGCTCAACTTTCTACATTTCTTTGCCATATGAAGCAATTAGCGAGGAAGGAGAAAACTGGGATGAGGTTTAAAGATAAGTTTTCTAGAATTGCATTACGAGTTAGCTTAATTGCAATGGTTGCACTATCAATTATCTTGTCAGCTATTATTTGGGGTTCTGATGCACGATTCTCAAGGATTGAAGAGACATCTAATCAAACTCAAATTAAAGATTTAGGCCAACGTTCTTTAAGAGATATTTATTTACCTACTCAAACTTTTTATTTTAAAGATAAGCAAATGTATCAGGTTTACGATACTAAAAATAATCTTCCGCTAGAGTTTTCAAAATTAACTCAATCAGTTAAGCCACTATTGCCAATCAGAGTTTGGTCTAGTCAAAGTAAATATGAAAAGTTATTAAAAAATCCTGACTATGTTCAGTTAACATATCCGGATCAAATAACGATTTCCTTATTCTTAACTAATGTAAGAAAAACTGATAGTCGGGAATTTAATCGCTTTTTTGTGCCAGCTCGATCCAGTAAGTATATTTATTTAGGCAATGACGAAAACTATACTATTTATCGAGTTCGTCTAAATGATGTATCGTTTGACAATTTGGTGGAACATATTCAAAGCGCTAAAACACAGATGCCAGTTACGCTTCAAAAAGTTCATGATGATTATTTACCTTTCTATGACAAGAATTTAAGTTTACCAACATACAGCTATTTAACTAATGAAGAGTCAGATTCATACTTTGTGTATCGCTTGCTAGGCTCTAATAATCCTACCCAGCATAGTTCTGGCGAAAGCATTACATATTCTAATGGAGTATACGAGCGGTTGATTGCGGCAAAACATACTCATAATTATGAATATGTTGATTATCAACAGGATCAGGTTCCGAAGACTATTAGTCGAAAATTAAATGATAGTTTATATTTTGTTCGTAAAATTGGATTATCTGAGCCAGATTTAAGGTTCTTTGATGCTGATAATAATACAGTTATTTATCAAAATTATGTTGAAGAATATCCGATCTTTTTACCAGGGAAATATAAGATGCGGGCGCAAGTTAAGTTTGCTTCTAATGGAATGACAATTAACTTTAATAGCTTAGACTTGCAGATTCCAATTCCAACTAATGGTGAAAAGAAGACGCTTATTCCGACTAATGAAGCGATGGATGAAGTTTTCAAAATTAACTCAATCAGTTAAGCCACTATTGCCAATCAGAGTTTGGTCTAGTCAAAGTAAATATGAAAAGTTATTAAAAAATCCTGACTATGTTCAGTTAACATATCCGGATCAAATAACGATTTCCTTATTCTTAACTAATGTAAGAAAAACTGATAGTCGGGAATTTAATCGCTTTTTTGTGCCAGCTCGATCCAGTAAGTATATTTATTTAGGCAATGACGAAAACTATACTATTTATCGAGTTCGTCTAAATGATGTATCGTTTGACAATTTGGTGGAACATATTCAAAGCGCTAAAACACAGATGCCAGTTACGCTTCAAAAAGTTCATGATGATTATTTACCTTTCTATGACAAGAATTTAAGTTTACCAACATACAGCTATTTAACTAATGAAGAGTCAGATTCATACTTTGTGTATCGCTTGCTAGGCTCTAATAATCCTACCCAGCATAGTTCTGGCGAAAGCATTACATATTCTAATGGAGTATACGAGCGGTTGATTGCGGCAAAACATACTCATAATTATGAATATGTTGATTATCAACAGGATCAGGTTCCGAAGACTATTAGTCGAAAATTAAATGATAGTTTATATTTTGTTCGTAAAATTGGATTATCTGAGCCAGATTTAAGGTTCTTTGATGCTGATAATAATACAGTTATTTATCAAAATTATGTTGAAGAATATCCGATCTTTTTACCAGGGAAATATAAGATGCGGGCGCAAGTTAAGTTTGCTTCTAATGGAATGACAATTAACTTTAATAGCTTAGACTTGCAGATTCCAATTCCAACTAATGGTGAAAAGAAGACGCTTATTCCGACTAATGAAGCGATGGATGAATTATATCAAAAGGGATATCACCAAAAAGATATTGAGCGCATTGTTATTGGCTATACAGCTAAGTCTGATAATAGTAAAAATAAAAAATTAGTAGATCTAGAACCAGCCTATTATGTAAAGATTAATAAGCAGTGGAAGACCCTAGATGAATGGCTAAATATTAATAATCAAATTACAAATTCTAGAAAGGAGGGGCTAGTAGATGGACTTTAAGAGAATTGAATGGATTTTTTTAGTCGTATTTATTGGAATTAATATCTTTTTGGGTATTGAGCTTTGGCAAACACCGACGCTTTTATCTGCTGGCTCTACTCCAATTCAAACTGATATTAAAAGCGAAACGAGTGCAGATCAGATAACTATCCCTAAAGTTGATGATAAGCAAGATGATGGGTATTATTTAGCTACCAAAGTGGACAATTCTTGGACAAAAAAAGCAGCAGCACAGGTAAATCAACAAGTAGAAACTAATACAACTGAAAATAGTATTTCAGTTAATTTGAACAAACCAATTACTCTGTCGAAAGATTCCAAAAAAGCCCTGAAAGAAATTATTCACTTTAAAAATAATAGTCAAAACGTGTATGAGGGTAAAGATTATGTCTATCTTTCAGAATTATCCGAGGGAGATGATTATGTCTTTAATCAGAAAACAAAGTATGGAGAAGTTTTTGCAGCAACTGCTCGATTGCACATTATTGTTAAAAATAATCAAATTGTATCGTATTCGCAACGCTACGTTAGCAATTTGAATCCAGTACGTGAAAGACAAAATACAATTAGTTCAAAGGCTGCTGTAAATTCTTTATACACTTATAGTGAATTGCCAAATAATTCTAAGATTATCTGGTTAAAGCAAGTTTATACTAAATTGATCACTGTTCGAGGGAGCGAAATTTATATTCCTACATGGGTAGCTGCGATTGAAAACAATAATTCTCATACGATGACCCTTAAGCGCGTAAACGCATTTACAGGGACAATTATCCAAAATAATATTGCTGCTGATGATTCAAAGGAGTAGAGAAATTTGAAAGTATCGGTTTTATCAAGTGGTTCAACAGGTAATTCTACATTGATTGAGACTCCGCAGCATAAAATCTTAATGGATGCAGGTTTATCTGGAAAGAAAACTAAGGAATTACTAGCACAGGTAGGCGTTGATATTAAAGATATTGATATGGTATTTATTAGCCACGATCATACTGACCATTCTGGTGGATTAGGCGTATTGATGAGAAGATATCCTAAAATTTCAGCCTATGCGAATTCAGGTACTTGGAATTATTTAATTGAAAGCAATAAGATCGGTAAATTACCTGTTGAACAAATTAATACGTTTGAGTCTGGTATAACTAAGACTTTTGGTGATTTGGACGTGACAAGTTTTGCGACGAGTCATGATGCGGCGCAGCCACAATATTATGTCTTTACAAGTGGTGGTAAAAGATTTGCGTGTTTAACAGATACTGGTTATGTTTCAAGTACTGTTAAAGGTGAAATAAGGGATGCAGATGGCTATTTAATGGAATTTAACTATGACGATATGATGCTTAGAAATGGCCCTTATTCTTGGGCTTTGAAACATCGAATTATGTCTGATGTTGGACATCTTTCAAATGATCAAGCGGCAGATACCTTACTTGATGTAGTTTCTCCCAAAACTAAACATATTTTTTTAGCGCATCGCAGCCAGCATAATAATACTCAGTATTTAGCGCATGAAACGGCTGAAGACTTATTGGTAGCTGGGGATGCAAATTTACCAGCTGATGTTAAAATTATTGATACCAATCCAATGCAAGCTGGTTCTTTAACGAAAATATAAATTTTTAGCAAATAATTTGACTTGAATTCATAAAAAATTCAAAATTTGTGATTAGGCTAGAAATGAAGAGAAAAGGAGAAATTTTTATGGCAGAAAATAATACTAAACACCCTACTAAGCATAATGCTTTAATTAAAACTGGTATTGTTGGAGTGGTTGCCGGACTTCTTGGGGGTGGAGTTGCTTATGCAGGTTTGTCTCAAGTTAATGGGCAAAATGCACCACAAACAAGTGTTGTTCCAACGACAAAAGTTGAAAAGTCTAGCAGTAAAAATAGTAGCGAGATGACTAATGCCTTTAATACGGTAAAGAAATCAGTTGTTTCTGTTGTTAACTTAAAGAGACAAAGTTCATCTTCAAGTAGTGATCCGTTTGGTATTTTTGGCTCTGACAGTTCTAGTTCTTCAAAGAAAAATTCTAAGTCTGATTTGGAAACTTACAGCGAAGGTTCAGGTGTTATTTACATGAAGTCTAATGGCAAAGGCTACATTGTAACTAATAACCACGTTGTATCTGGAAGTGATGAGATTCAGGTCATTTTAAGCAATGGTAAAAAGGTAACTGCTAAAAAAGTAGGAACTGATTCAGAAACAGATTTAGCTGTTTTAACCATTGATGGAAAATATGTTACTCAAACTGCGCAATTTGGCTCATCTAAGAATTTAGAGCCAGGACAGCAAGTTATTGCTGTTGGTTCACCTTTAGGTAGTGAATATGCTACAAGTGTAACTCAAGGTATTATTTCAGCTAAGAATAGAACTGTTGATGTAACTAATTCTGCTGGACAGGTTACTAACCAGGCAACCGTTATCCAGACTGATGCTGCTATTAATCCGGGTAACTCAGGTGGTCCACTTGTGAATATGTCTGGTCAAGTAATTGGGATTAACTCAATGAAATTATCCTCTTCTAGTGATGGTACAGCTGTTGAGGGAATGGGATTTGCAATTCCAAGTGATGAAGTTGTTTCTATTATTAACCAATTAGTTAAGAATGGAAAAATCACTCGTCCAAAATTAGGTGTAAGAGTTGTATCAGTTGACGAATTAACAGAGTATGGCCGCAAGAAACTTGGTTTGCCTGATAGTGTTAAATCTGGTGTCTATGTAGCTAGCGTTACTAAGAATGGTAGTGCAGATAAAGCAGGAATTAAGTCACATGATGTAATCACCAAGATTGATGGTAAAGATGTTGATAGTGTTGTTTCACTACATACTGCGCTTTATACACATAAAGTTGGCGATACAGTAACACTTCAAGTCGTTAGAGACGGTAAGTCACAGAATATCAAAGTTACTTTAAGTTAAGTGAATATTATTAAATAGAGATAAAAAAGCTATGATTATGCGTTTTGTAAGCGGTGATCATAGCTTTTTCTTAATGTTTAAAATGTGAAACGCAATAAAGTTCGTCTTTTTGAATTGTCAAGAACTGAAAGTTATCCAGAAGATTGTGGGAAAATGTGGAAAACTCTGTGGATTGTGCATAACTCGGTCAAAGTAAAAATAAATGGTGTGGAAAACCTGTGAATTGTGTGTAAATAAAATTCTAAAATTAGCTGTTCTGAACGGCTGTTCAAGTTGATTATGTAGGGAATAGACCCAAAAGTTTGGAAAATTAGTAGTGTTTATAAAAATGTGGAATAAATTTGCTAAAAAAGTTATCCACTTTTTTAGAAACCACAATTTATTGATAATTAATTAAGTCAACCACTAAATATAGTTTTCAATAATCCACAGCTAGGGGAAAAGTGATGTGGACGCTATGTCAATTAGGGGATAAAATTAAAAACTAGATGCGTGAAAGGTTAGATAGTTACAATGAATATCAAAATTGTTTGTGTAGGTAAACTAAAAGAAAAGTATTTTAAGGATGGTATTGCTGAATACGTAAAGAGAATGGGGCGTTTTGCTAAAGTAAAAATAATTCAAGTACCAGACGAAAAAGCCCCCGAAAAGCTAAGTCCTGCTGAAATGGAGCAGGTCAAAGAAATCGAGGGAAAAAGAATTCTAGATAAGATAAAAGATAAAGAATATGTTTATGTAACGGCAATTAAGGGTAAAGAAAGAACTAGCGAAGACTTTGCTAAAGAGCTAGCTGACTTAACTACTTATGGACATTCAGACATTACCTTTGTGATTGGAGGAAGTTTAGGAACAAGTAATGCAGTAAACAAACGAGCTGATGATCTAATTAGTTTTGGTAAATTTACAATGCCGCACCAATTAATGCGGTTAGTTTTAGTTGAACAAATTTACCGTGCCTTTATGATTAATAGCGGTAGTCCGTATCATAAATAATTATTTTATAAAAAATAAGATTGGTTGCAGTAGGATTAAAATACTACTAAAAATAAGCCAGTCTTTTTTTGTTAGGGCAATTGGCACGATGACATTTCGTGGTTTATCTTCACGATACCCATGTGAAATCATTCCTTCAGCAAGGCTGTTTGACCAAGAAATAGCTGCTAAAATCGCTTTAAAATATAATGTTGGCGAATAAAAAGAGAGATGATAATGCCTCATGTCTCCAACTAAGCGAATGCGATTAACTTCAGCATGGATTTTAGGAAGTACGTTGAATGCGGCTAAAGTCCCATAGGCGAATTTACTCGGTAGTTTAAAATTTTGCTCTAATGAGCGAGCGAGTGAAAGAATACTAGTGATTTCAGTAAATGTAGCTCCTAAAAATACATAAGCGTAAATTCGTGTAAATAAAACGCTGGCATGGTAGAAACTATGACCTGGAGTAAAGTAATAGATCGTAATAAAGACTACTAAAGCTGCAAATAATGGGATTAAAAATAGCAAGAGTAGTTTTTTAGGGCTGAGATGCTTAAACGTGAGATAGCCAAGACTAGCTATAATAATTATTATATTTGCAACCAAATTAGGAATAAGCGATATTTCAAGTGAAATAATTAAAATCAAAAATAGTTTCAATCCGGGATTCATGTTATTTACCTTTTTAATTAGTGTAGAAAAGTTTCTGATCTTTGATAGTTAAGTGATAGTCACAGAGATGCTGAACTTGTGCAAGTTGGTGACTAATGACAAGCAAGGTGTGGTTAGAATTAAGAAAGTACTTTTTAAGCAAATAAATGACCTCTGAGACGCTTTCTTGATCTAAACCACTAAATGGTTCATCTAGAAGTAAAACCTCGGGATAAGCCATTAACATGACAAGAATTTGCAATTTTCTTTTTTGTCCTCCAGATAGAGAATAAACAACTTGTTCGCCTAAATTTTCTAAGTTGAGTTTAGTCAGCAGGTGCTTGAGCTCAGTTTTATTCAAGGAAGGGTTTTGATTGTGTTTTAGGCTAAAGTCTAATTCTTCCTTTACTGTAACATTTAAGAATTGGTCATCTGGATTTTGAAAAATTTGTCCTACTTTTGCTAGATAGCGACGCCGGCGCCATTTCTTAATGTCTTTACTTTTAAATATTAATTGTCCTTGATACGGAATAATTTTGGTTAGAGCTTTAAATAAAGATGTCTTACCGCTTCCGTTTTCGCCAGTTAATAAAGTGGCTCTTCCGGAGTAGATTTTTAGATCAGTTGGAGAAATTAGTTTTCTTTCTGGAAAAGATAATGAAAATGATTCAAGTGAAAATACTGGATTTTGTTTTAAGTCAGGAAGAGAGAAAGTTAATGCTTGATTTTTTAGCGTGTTTTCAGGCAAAGTAATAGTTTTAATATTTTTGTCTTTGATAGCCAAGACCGTGGAAACTAGCTTTTCATAGCCAGAGAAATTATGGTCGCTAATTAAAATTGTTTTTCCTTCTTTGTGAAGTGCAGCTAAGCAAGTTAGTAGAAACTTCCGATTATGAGAGTCGCAATTAGCAAAAGGTTCATCTAATAAAAATAAGTCGCTTTTCATGGCAATCAGGATAGCTAAGGCAACGCGCTGCTTTTCACCGCCTGAAAGCTGAAGAAAAGGTTGGTCTAATAAAGATGAAATATTAGTTCTAACACTTGCGTAATTAATACGCTTTAAAGCAGCAGTACGATCAACTAGTTCATTTTCTAAGGCAAAAATTAGTTCTTCTCGAGGAGTCGCCATCGTAAATTGTCGGTTAGGGTCTTGAAATACCATGCCCCAATTAGTGAAAGGCTGTTTTAAAGAACCAGCAGTAATTTTGCCATTGAAAGTTGGGTCAAGGCCGGAGATGAGCTTTAACAGAGTTGATTTGCCACTACCGGTTTGACCAGTCAGTAGAACAAAATCACCTTGATTTATGGTTAAATTTAAATCTTTAAAAATTGGCTGATTTTGATATTGAAAAGATAGCTGATTAATTTTAATTTGTTTGGACGACATGGGCTTTTACCAAGAGGTTAATGATCAATTTAACTAAAACGCAGGTAAACAAAAGCATTGAAAGCCAACGAACTACGAAGTAGAAAATCATGTTAAAAGTTGAAAAATAGCTATAGCCATTCTTAATGAAGTCATACAGGTAGGTAACGATTGTTGTCGTTGTAGCAGATAAGAAAAGGGTGAACCAGTTGTAGCGACGGTAGCTAGTAAAAGTAAAACCTAATTCGCTACCTAAGCCTTGAACAGCTCCAGAGATCAGATTTACGGCTCCCCATTGTTCTCCAGCGATAAGTTCAACGCAAGAACCTAAAAATTCTCCTAGAAATGCAGCCCCAGGTAGTCGAACTAAGAATCCCGCTAAAGGACCTGCCATACACCAGATTCCCATCATAATATCATTGGCTAACATTCCATAACCAACCGGTGTAAGGAGCGCAGTTAAGACATTATAGAGGCCGTCACTAACTAAGTAAATAAAGCCAAAAATAATAGCAATTAAAGCAATTAGGATAATATCTCGAACATGTAATTTTTTCATTTTTTCCTCCCGAAATAAAAAAGCCACCTCAAAGAGGTGACTAAATAAAAGTCTAAAAATAAATCATTTTCCCTACGCTGATGTTAATCAAACAGGTTCAATGGGTATATTCTCAGCCATCTGGCACCCCAGTTATATTTCTAGGTTTAGCTTACGCTTAATAAGCCGAAATGACAATTAAAAATAGCAAAAAGGTTATAATTAAAATAGAGTGAAAGCAAAGGGGACCGGTTGAGATGGCAACAGCGACATTAAAAAATTATTTATCAAGTTTAATGCAGAATACGCAAGGTACTGAAATAGAGATCCGTACTGAAAATCTTCTTTTGCCATATAGTCTTTATTTAGAAACAGTGCATTATGATTTTACTGAATATCAATCTAGTACTAGTCAATTAATTTACTGCTTTGCGGGTAAGTGTGAGGTTGAAATTAATAATAAAACTTTTTATTTGACGGCAGGAAATATTTTGCTAATTGAAAAAGACACTGACTATATAATTAAAGTTAGTGATAAAAACGCAATTATTGTTAAGTTTAAGCTAAAGAGTAATTTTTCATGGCAAAAACAAGTAGAACAGTTAGATGCCAATACACCCACCGAACAAAGATTGAGCACATTATTTTTAAAAAAGTTAAATCAAGATAGTGCTTTTTTATTTACAACTACCTCTGTAACGTGGGGTAGTCAAAACTTGAAAGGTATAATTCAAGACTATCTTAATAATGTCGCTTTTAATGGAACAATTGGCTTAGAGCTACTTAAAATTATAATCTTACGCAATTTGCGCGAACAAAACTTTAAAGCAAATGAAGTAAAAGAAAGTACATTTAAAGATGAAGCGTTAGATCAATACATCGACCAACACTATAATGATATTAGTTTAGCGCAAGCTGCCAAATATTTTGGCTTTAATCGTAATTATTTTTCTACAATGGTAAAAGAAAAAACGGGAAAGAGCTTTGTTGAGCATGTCGATGAAAGAAGGATGAAAGAAGCTAGAAGGTTATTGGCCAAGCCAAATGTTTCATTAAAAGAAATAATTGAAACTATTGGATATTCAAGCAAGTCGTTTTTCTATAAGAAATTTAAGCATTATTATGGCATGACTCCAGCAGAAATGAGAAAGAGACTATTTAGAGAGGCTCATATCAATTTGAAATAATAGAGTACACAAAAAGGGATGCCTTGTGCATCCCTTTTATTACATGTTTTCCAATCTCTTAATTCTGTCTGCTGTAGGCGGATGAGTATCAAATAATGAGCTCAAGCCACGCTTATGAAACGGATTTTCGATGTATAAACCAGCGCTTGACGGATCTGGATCTTTCATTGGCTCGCTATTTGAAATCTTTTCTAAAGCTGAAATTAACCCTTGAGGGTTTCTAGTAAGCTCAACTGAACTAGCATCAGCTAAATATTCACGATTACGTGAGAGAGCCATCTGAGCTAGTGCAGCAGCAAGAGGTCCTAAAATTAATGTGAAAACAATGGCCACTATTTTAAAAATTGTTTCTAGAGAGCTAGAGTCATCGTCATCACGGTCAGAATTGCCGCCCCACCACCAAATACGGGACGCAAAACTAGAGATAAATGAAATTACAGCAGCTAAAGCTACTCCAATTGTAGATACTAAAATGTCATAATTTCGAATATGAGAAATTTCATGGCCAAGAACACCCTCTAATTCACTTCGATTAAGTCGCTTTCTTAATCCAGTAGTAACAGCTACGAAACTGTGCTTAGGATCGCGCCCAGTTGCAAAGGCATTAGGACTTTCATCGTTGATAATAAAGACTCTTGGCATTGGAACCTGTCCCGCAAGTGCCATATCTTCTACAATATGCCACAATTCTGGATCATCTTCTTCATGAATCTCTCGGCCATGATTCATGCTCATGACTAAATTTCCCGGATTTTGAAGAACAATAAAAAGATAAATTAAGCTACCGATTAGGGCAATTACAATTCCTGATAGCGGTTCACCGTTAATCAAATATCCTAACCCACCACCAACAAGAGCTAGAATAATAACGAATATAACAAGCAAAAATGCTGTTTTACGCTTATTGCGTGCTATTTGTTGATAGAGCATTGATAGACCTAGAATTTAACTTTAGGCACAGCTTTTTCTTCAGTTGGTGTTTGAAGGTAGTCCATATTCTTAAAGCCGTGAATCTTAGCGACTAAGTTAGATGGGAAAGTTAATAGTTTCTCGTTAAACATAGCAACAGTTGAATTGTATAACTGACGTGAATATGCAATCTTATTTTCAGTGTTTGTAAGTTCTTCTTGAAGTGACATGAAGTTTTGATTTGCTTTTAAGTCCGGGTAATTTTCAGCTAGAGCAAAAATACTCCTCAACGAATCAGTAATTTGGTTAGAAAGTTTAATAGCTTCTTCGTGATCGGAATTAGGAATATTTACTAATTGATTTCTTAGAGCAACTACTTTTTCTAAAGTGCCGCTTTCATGTTTGGCATAACCCTTAACTGTTTCAACTAAGTTAGGAATTAGGTCGTTACGACGTTTTAATTGGACATCAATTTGACTCCACGCCTCGTCAGCATGAACTTTAGCTTTTTGCAAGCCATTGTAGATACCAATATAAACGGCCACCAGTAAAATTAAAATGATAATAATAATCCATGTTAAAGTCATAGAAATAAATCCTTTCTATTATCATAAAAATATGGTTAGAATGTTAGGAATATTGTACCAAATAAAGAAAGCTTAGAATACCAAAAAAGCGCAAAATTGCGCTTTTTTTATGATATTTAAATAACAAAATCTAATACTATCCAACCTAGAACTGTCAAAATAATTAAACCTGCAAATTCTAGAACTGAAAATACCCAGAAAAACTTTCGTTTTGAAACAGTTCCGTTTTCAACAAAACTCTTGAAAACAAGCATATTGGCCATTGAACCAACGATTGAACCGAATCCTCCGATATTTGAGCCAAGGAATAAGGCTTCCGCAAAGTTAGTAAATTTACCAATTAAAATTGTTGAAGGAACGTTAGAAATGAATTGACTGGAAATAATAGAAGTCAAGAATACAGAATGTTCGGAGAACATTGTCTTAGAAATTAAAGTAACAATAAATGGAATTTGCTGGATATCGCTAATAAAAATGAAAAAGCATGTGAAAGTTAGAAGTAGAGCATAATCCACATGTAACATAATAGAAGGATTAATAATAAGAGCAAGGATCACTGCAACAATTGCAGGAACATATGCAGGTACAATATTGAAAACGCCAAAGAAGAAGAAAATTGAAACAGCAATCGTTAAAAGCATTGGTCGAATGCTGATTCTAATGTCTTCTAAAGGCACAGTAGGGATTGGCTTATCTTTAACAAAAAAGATAAACACTAAAACAATAATTAAACTAACTAGTAATAATGGAATTGACCAACTAAAAAACTTAATTGGTGAAACATTATAACGGTTAACAACAAAGATGTTATGAGGATTCCCCCATGGCGTAAAAGCAGCGCCAATATTTGCGCCCATCCCAATTAAGGTGACAGGCAATATCTCAGGTAAGTGATGGCGTCTAGCAATCGTTAAATATAACGGTATAAGAGTTAAAACAGTTATATCATTAGTTAAAAACATCGCAGAGATAATTGACAAAATTGTGAAGATTGCAGTTAATCTTCGAGTACTCCTAGCGCTTGCAGTTAGTTTATAGGCTAAGACATCCAAAACATGTAAGTAAGAAAAAATTTGGATGATTGTAAGCATTGCTAGAATTGAGTAAAGTGTATGGAAGTTAATATCTTCAATACGCGGTCTTGCGAAGAATAAGCTTATGATCGTTATGACAACCGTAATTTGTAAAATACGGTCTTTAGCAATATTTTTGATGACGGTCATTAAGGTCCCCTCTTAAAATTAATTCAACACTACTATTTTGAACTCTTTACGGCAAGTTCGCAACGCTTTTTTCGCATTAGTCCTTCCTATTAGTAAGATTTTGAGCATTTTATTAGGAAAAACGGTAATTAACCTGCTATATTTAAGTTAGTAAAAGAGGACGGAGGAAAATAAATATGGTTGATTCCAAGAATCTTGAATTAAAAATTAAAGATAGTGCTAAAGAAGTTTTAGAAAAGAAAATTAAGCCAGGACAAGTCGTTTTGCTGGCTTTAAATGATGGTTCAAATGGCTATTCTAAATTAGGTGGAACTTGTACAATCGGTGCTAATTTTCAACTAGTGTTGCTAGATCATAAGGATCCAGAATTTTCAATTAAGGTTAACAACAACATGGGTTTAGATATGTATACATCTGATAAAGAATTAGCCTTTTTAGACGATGGTTTAGTTCTTAATGCTCGTAATGCTACTCTATCCTTATCTTCTAATGAAGGAATCATCGATGGCGGAGTTACTATTTCTGAATTCAAAGGAGAAAAACTTTCTGCTGATGAGATGAAAAAATTAGGTGGAAAGATCTGCTAGGTATTGAAGTGACGTGCTTCTTCGTGGTATGATAATAAAAGATTTTCGAAAATTTTATTTGAGAGGAAGTATAGATCTATGCGTAAAGGTGAAAACTACAACACTGGTGTTACACCAAACTTAAGACCTAAGAACAAGAAGAACTCTAAGGCTCGTGTTAAGAGAGCTGCTGAAGTGGTTGCTTTCTTAAACAAAGCTGCTAAAGATGAAAACAAGTAATTAAATTTACTGCATAAGATAAAGAGAGACGCTGGTTAGCGTCTCTCTTTTTTTGCATGTAAAAGTTATATAAATTCTAATTTATTTAATAACATTTTGTTGTAAATGAATTTATATTATTATATAAAAAGCCTTATAAAATATGAAAAATTGAACATAGGATAGAATTTTAGATGAATAACATTTCGAGAAAAGGGCTAGAAGTAAAGGCAGTTTTTGCCCTTGTTTTACCCTCTCTTTTTTTAGGACTAGCAAGTAACTTTTCCCGCAATATTTTTTTAGGAGTTATGCTGCTCTTAATTTTGGGAGCAGTCGTCGGCTTGAGCATACCAACTATTGTTAGTACCTGGCTTATTTTGATTTTGACTGTACTAGGGATTAGCTCTCTAACTCTTGGATATGCGGCGATAGATTTTTATGGAAAGACCCTGCTGCTTATTTCTTTTCCCTTAGAAACATATTTAACTAGTCAAATTAAAGAGTGCGTTTTTAGATGGCAAATATTTAAGAAAAATCAGTCTAGTGCTTACCGTTATCTTAAGCACTACGATCAAAATGTAAAATTACAAACGACATATAATGCAGAGAAGTTATATAAAAAGATTAAGAGAATTTTAACGGAGAAAAATTATTTACCATTGTGGTGTGATTTTACGATTATTGATTGGGAACATGATCAGCAGTTTGCGCAATTTAATTTAGAAGATCATGACAAAATTTTGCAGCAAATAGCAAGAGTACTTAAAACAAGTAGATTAGTTGATGAAAATTTATATTACCTGGGAAATGGTCAGTTTCTAATTATCTCTAATACGATCGCACCAGGTACATTAATGGTTTTAAATGATGAACTAAAAGCTGAGTTAAAAAGGCTACAGTATGGGGAATATCAGCCTGCTTTTAAAATGGCAACGCAGCACATTACAGAACAAGATTTTCTTGAGTATCCTAATTTTAATGCAATTCTTAAACGTCTAAAAAGAAAGCTTGAAACGGACTTAGTTGTTGAATATTTAAAGGGAGTAGAAGCATGAGTAATTGGTTCTTTTTCTTGGTAATTTTGGTTACTTTAACATTTCTAGTGGCATTTTTTGCTATGTTTCGTAGCCTCTGGACTATTTATCATCAAACTGAGCATACAGTGCGTCATTTAGGAAGAAAGCATAATGTTAAATGATTTTTTAGCTGTTTCAACTTTAGTTTCAATTTGGTTTTCGCTTTTAGCTTCGTTAGTTACTCTTTATGGTGCAACTCGTTTTTGGCTTAAGCATAGTAAAAAAGTCATTTCAATTACGCCACTAAAGCATTACCCCGCAATTACGATTGTTGTTCCAGCACATAATGAAGAAGTGGTAATTGCAAATACCACTAAGGGAATTCTTAACTTGAATTATCCTGCATCAAAGGTCGAGCTACTCTTATATGCCGATAATTGCCAAGATAAAACTGCAGCTGAAATGCGTAAGACGGTAGATTTACCTCAATATAAATACAGAAATGTACAAATAATTGAACGGCGTGGCTCAGGCGGTAAAGCAGGTGTCTTAAACGATGCCTTAAAGATAGCGCAGGGAGAATATATTTGCGTTTATGATGCAGATGCATTGCCCGAGAAAAATGCTTTATATTTTTTAGTGAAAAAAGTTTTAGAGAATCCCCAACGATATATGGCAACTTTTGGCAGAAATAAAACACGGAATGCGAAGCAAAATTTTTTAACTAAATGCATTAACCAAGAAGTTATAGTGTCTCAAAGACTTCAACATGTAGGTGTTTGGAATTTATTTAAAATTGGGCGAATTCCAGGAACCAATTTCATCATCAATACTGAATATGTAAAAAAGATTGGTGGTTGGCAAAGTGGCGCCTTGACTGAAGATACCGAAATTTCTTTTCGCATTATGGAAGATGGCTATTTGATTGCTCTAGCGTATAATTCAGAGGCTTTTGAACAGGAACCTGAGCATTTACGTGATTATTATTATCAACGATTACGTTGGGCTAAAGGAAATTATCAAGTAGTGATGAATAACTTTAAACACTTATTTGATACTAGTAACTGGCGTGTAAAGCTAGAGACTTTTTATTTAGCATGTACTTTCTTTTGGTTTAATTTAGCTGTTGTTCTTTCAGACATTATCTTTTTTGTGGATTTGGGATGTATAATTACAAGATTTTTCAATCCAGAAATCCCAATTATCTTTGCAATGAATTCTAATATTCTCTTAATGCAGCTACTATTAATTAACTGGCTATTAATGATCTTGCTCTATGTAATTCAAATAAATCTCGCTTTAGCTACTCAATATGGTCAAGCAACTAGTGATCAAATCTGGCTAGCTTTAGTGTCATATTTTACTTATTCGCAACTCTTCATTGCTATTTCTCTGCAAGCAGTCTGCTCAGTAATTGGAGATAAGGTGTTTAAACGAGATGGTACTAAGTGGGTGAAAACCAAAAGATTCGCAGATTAGGAATAAGAGATGAAAGTAAAGAATTTAATACTGATTTTAGGAACTATCATTGCTTATTTAGGAATCATCGCCTATGTGAGGATGAGCAATGATCGAACGCTAGAAGAGCGATGTTATCATTCGTGGCGTGAAGATTATATAAAAAATAAAAATCAAAATGAGCAATATGTGAATGCAGCAGGAAGAAATAATCCTTCATTTGCCTTATCTGAAGCACAAGGTTATGGAATGTTACTGGCTGCTAAAGCGGGAGAGAAACATTTAGGAAGTCGGATTGATTTTCAAAAACTAGATAATTATTACCTGGCTCATCGCTTAACAAATTCAAATTTGATGAGCTGGAAACAGAAAGATAGAAAAAATATTTGGCGTGATAATCCTGTGAGTGCAAGTGATGGTGACATAATAATTGCGCAAGCTTTGCTGCATGCTGATAGAGTTTGGCCAGGACATGGTTATAAGTCACAAGCTGTTAACTTAATTAATGATATTAAAAGGCTTGAAATCAATCAGAAAGCTAAAATGGTAACTGTCGGAAACTGGGCTAATAAAGATTCACGCTTTTATAATGTACTGAGAACATCAGATGTAATGCCAAAAGCGTTTGAAGAATTTTATCAAGTAACTGGGGATCAAGCTTGGCTAACAATTAAAAGAAAAATGCTTAACTATTTGCAAAAGTTAAGCAAGAAGTACAATACTGGTTTAGTTCCTGATTTTGCCTGGATTTCTAATAATTATGTTAGGCCCGCACAAGCTAATGAAGTGGCGATTAATGATGATGGTCACTACAGTGCAAATGCTTGCCGAGTCCCAATGTTGTTAGCTGAAAGCAATGATAAAGAAGCAGCTCAAGTAGTAAAGAAGATGCTAAAATTTTTTAAGAAAAAAGGGACTTCAGCTGGTTTTACCTTAAAAGGTGAAAAATTACATCATTATCAATCAGCGAGCTTTAGTGCGCCAATCTTTGTAGCGGCTAGTAAGTATCGTAATCAGGGTTATGATACTTTGATTGAACAAGAAAAATATATCTTTTCAAGACCACTTCCGAAAGATAACTATTACGATGCTACTTTAACGGTTTTAGCTGCTTTAAATACAAATGAGTTGACGGGATTAGAAAAATAGAGAAAGATTAAGTTGTTGAATCTTTCTCTATTTTTGATTTGCAAGAGTAGAACGGTTTTGCTATGATAGTAGAAATTTTAGACATCTTTATATTTCTGGAAGGGGTAAGTTTTTATGGGATTAAATGCATATATTCAAGGTTTTAATAGTTTAGAGTCAATCGATCGTGCACCAGGTTATTTTAAATATCAGCATCATTCTGTCGCTGATCATAGTTTTAGAACAGCTGAACTTGCTCAAATGATGGGAGATATTGAAGAAGTTGTTGGTAAACAAAAAATAAATTGGAAAGCCCTCTATGAAAAGAGTCTTAATCATGATTATACCGAGCGTTTTATTGGTGACATTAAGACTCCAGTTAAATATGCAACTCCACAATTGCGGAAGATGATTGGAGACGTTGAAGAAACAATGACTGCCAAATTTATTAAGGACGAAATTCCAAAAGAATTTCAAAAAATTTATACTAAGCGTTTGTCTGAAGGGAAAGATGATACTTTAGAAGGTAAAATCTTATCTATTTGTGATAAGTTAGATTTACTTTATGAAGCTTATGGTGAAATTGAATTAGGAAATCCAAATCCAGTTTTCATGCAAATGTTTAAAGAAAGCCTTGAAACGATTAAAAAATTTGACGACTTAACTTGCGTTCAATACTTTATTAAGAAGATTTTGCCAGACTTATTTAAAGGTGACTTTGCTGGTAAAGATAAGATGCAAAGAATTGCTTTTAGTATTTTACTAATGGGGGAAGAATAGTTTGAAATTTCAGTGCGCATCCTGTGGGTTGCGACTTGACAGCCTTCATTTTAAGCAAGAAGGATTAATGAATCCCAAGTTAACAAGTATTTGTGATATTTGCCTAACACGCAATCTAAATGCAGAAGATTATGAAAATCCAGTAATTGAGAATATTTCCCAGGTAATGCTCTATGGCTTTGTAGGAAAGAAAAATACGGGTAAGCTTAATCTAGAGTCTTTAAATCAATATCTTGTAGGAAGCGATCATAGACGCCAATATGAATCTTTTATTCAGGATTATGATGGTAATGAAGTAGCTCTCCAGCAATTGTCACGATCTGAATTTAATCAGGCAATTATTAAGAGCGAAGATAAAGAAATAAATTATATTCCTAATAGCAATGTTGATTTTGCGGTTAATATGAAAAACATGGGAATTGAAGTTGACTTTTCTTTAAATGAAGTCGATTTTGTTGACCGTGAAAGAATTCGTCATAAATATAATTATCGCTGCCAATATTGCGGTAGACGCGGGACGAGCGTAGATCACAAAGATCCAGTTTCTTTATCGCATGATAATTCTTTTGATAATCTGATTTTGTCATGTAGCGAGTGTAATCGAATTAAATCTAATATGCCTTATAATTTGTTTACTAAGCTGAATAATCAACTTACTGTTGTAAATAGAAAATTGGTTAAGTACGAAGATACTCTTGCTAATTTAAAAGAAGAATTTCAGCAGGCAAAACGTGATTTGGCTGGACAAGTTCATTTAAAAGGGGTAGTTAATGACCCTGAATTAAATGCGATGAGAAAGCAAAATAAAAAGCTTCAGGATGCAATTGATAGTTTGCAGAGCGATTATGATGCTTTAAGGAAATTGCGTAAGACATATTTTGAAACTGGTTGGAAACTAGCACAAGAAAAAGAAAATAGTGAGATTATATAGTAAAAAAATGCATTGGACATAAAAATCCAATGCATTTTTTGCTATCTTAAAGTTCATTACTTCTAAAGTTACGTAAGAATTTCTTAGTCTTCTCTTCTTGAGGATCATTAAAGATCTCTTGTGGTGTACCTTGTTCAGTGATAACTCCATCACTCATAAAGATAACTTGATCAGAAACGTCACGAGCAAATCCCATTTCGTGAGTAACAATGACCATTGTTAAGCCAGTTTTAGCTAGTAACTGCATAGTATTAAGTACTTCACCAACCATTTCAGGATCTAGCGCACTAGTTGGTTCATCGAAAAGTAAGATTTCAGGATCCATCGAAATTGCCCGCGCAATAGCTACACGCTGCTGTTGTCCACCAGATAATTGTTGAGGCTTTGCAGTTAAGAAAGGTTCCATGCCAACTTTCTTTAAGTTCTCAATTGCAACTTTTTTGGCTTCTTCTTTAGAGCGTCCAAGAACCATTTCTTGACCAATCATACAGTTTTGAAGCACGTTTTTATTATTAAATAAATTAAATTGCTGGAACACCATACCAACCTTTGATCGGAATTTATTGCGATCAAAATGAGAATCTAAAATATTGTTACCATGGAATAAGATCTTACCATTGCTTGGTTCTTCAAGAAGGTTAATACATCTAAGCATGGTCGATTTACCACCACCAGATGGCCCAATAATGGTCATTACTTCACCTTTATTAATATCAAAAGAAATATCTTTTAATACTGTGTGGTCGCCGTATTTCTTTTGTAAATGTTGTACTTGTAAAATGTTTTCTTCGTTATTATTGTTCATGTTCAAATCCAGTCTCCTTTGGATCTTCTACTTGTAATTGATTAGCCATTAAGTTGTAGTTCTTTGGACCTTCAAGCTTCTTTTCAATGAAATTAAAGATTCTAGTAATTGAGAATGTCAAAATTAAGTAGATCATTGAAATAATGAAGTAAGTTTGGAAGAATTGGAAGGTTTGACTGGCAACAGTTGTACCAACAAAGAACAATTCTGATACAGAGATAATACTTAATACTGAAGTATCCTTAATGTTAACAATAAATTCGTTAGTAATTGATGGCAAACAGTTTCTAATTGCTTGTGGTAAAATGATATGCCACATTTGTTGTGAGTGAGTCATACCGATAGCAGAAGCTGCTTCAAATTGACCTTTAGGGGTAGCGTTAATACCACCACGAATAACCTCGGCTAAGTAAGCACCAGTATTAATTGAAACAATTACTAGAGCAGCTACTGTACGGTTTGAGTTAAGGTGCCATAATTGGGCAATTCCGTAGTAGATAACAGCTGCTTGAACCATCATAGGAGTTCCACGGAACACTTCAATATAAACTGCTAAAATCCAATCAACAATCTTTAAGCCCCACTTCTTACCAGTAGACTTAGGAGTTGGGATAGTTCTAACAATACCCACAAGTAAACCAATGAAGAAACCAACAATAGTACCAACTAAAGCTAAAAGAAGAGTCATTCCAACACCGCCAAGGATCATTGAACCATAGCGATGCATAATTGACATAAACCAGTTTTCTTTCTTGCTGCCACCTGCTTGAGGCTGTTCCTTTACAGCATCAGCCATTAATTGGTCGCGCTTTTTCTTAGAAATACCATTTAAAATGCTATTAACTTGGTTAAGTAATTCAGTGTTGCCTTTCTTAACACCAATTGATGTAATTGAATCATCGTGGTCAACTTTGAATCCTTGCATCTTGTTTAAGTTAACGGCAACGATGTTAGGGTTAACTGCCTTGTAACTTTGGTATTCAATATCTTCTGCTACATAACCATCAATAGTACCTGATTGTAAGCTTTGACGCATTGCAGAAAAGCTTCTCATTGCTGGTTCACGCTTAGCGCCATGTAATTGCTTAATTAGATCATAGTGCAATGTACCTTGTTGAGCAGTTAATTTTGCGCCTTTAAAATCATTTAAGCCTTTTGCTTGAGCAAATTTTCCAGTCTTGCTTGTAATAACTACGAAAGTACTCTTTCTGTATGGTACAGAGAAGTTGATTGCCTTTCTACGTTCAGCAGTAGGAGACATACCAGCAATAATTAAATCAATTTTGCCAGAAGTTAAAGCTGGTAATAGACCATCCCATTCGGTCTTTTCAACGACAACTTTACGATGAAGCTTTTTACCGATAATTTTTGCGATTTGTACATCATATCCATTTGCATATTGCTTAGATCCATCAATTGGAACTGCACCATTTGCATCGGTTGTTTGAGTCCAATTGTATGGTGGGTAATTAGCTTCCATACCTATTTTTAGGGGTGCTTCTTTTTTAGCCGCTTCGGTTTGACTAGAATTAGAGCTAAAACCGATAACTAAACTTAAAATTAGGGCTAATAAAGCACTAAACCATCTTATTTTTGACTTCACTTTGAAATACCTCCAAAAATTATTTCAAATAAAGCCAATACAATAAAAGCGTAAATAAAAAGCCTCGCTGTTTACCAAAAACAACGAGGTTTGAAAATCATCAGTAATTAAACCAAATCATATAGCGCTCCCTGGGGACTACCAGGACAGTATGTAAGATATGCTCTCACATCCCAACAAGCTTAATTCGCGAAAGTAAGCTTGTTTCGGCGATAATCCTAAAAACTACTGTCAATGTATTCGCGTACTCAAGTAGATTTTGTGGTTATCGCAACCTCTATTGCATTGGGGATTTATTTAACTGATGAAAAGATTAAACGATTTTTAATATTTTGTCAAATAAATCCGTGATTTTTTTTGACATCTTTTTTCTTAATATCTGAAACATAGGGATTACCAGCAACTATAAATCTTAGCTTTTTCTTGGCCCATTTAGGATCTGACTGATTGATCCCAACTCTTGGAAGAGCAGTAATTTTTTCAATTTTTCGTTTATGATTAATATCAATATCAAAAGGAGAATCTTCTAAACGAGCTAAGTCCCATTTTCTACTAGTAATTCCAAAAGCCTGCATCATCTTTCCAGGGCCATTAGTTAAAAGTGGACCAGTTTTGCCGTTGCGATTTTTAATCATGGTATCAATTCCGGTCAGTGGGTCAATTGCCCTAATTAAAACTCCTTGTGGTTCACCTTCTGCTTGGCACGCAACATCAAAGAAGAAGTATTGTCTCTGAGAATAGATATACAAACTGCCACCAGGACGATATAAGCCTTCATTTGCCTGACTGCGTCTGCCACCATAAGAATGGGCAGCCCGGTCTTTTACACCAACATAGGCTTCTGCTTCAACTATTGTGCCTGATAAAAGTTCATTTCCATTGTTGAAAGATAAAGTTCTACCCAACAGATCTTTACTAATTTCACTAGTAGACCGATTAGTAAAAAATTCTTCATATTACTACTTCTTTCTAAAAATGTTGTACACTCGTACTTGAAAGTAAATATAAATTGTAGGGGGAATCAAAAGATGAATGAAATAAAAGTTGTTAGAATTTATGACCATGAGCAACCCGCAGGTTATAGAATCTTAGTAGATCGCTTATGGCCTCGAGGAATGAGCAAGGTAAAAGCTCATTTAGATGAATGGGATAAGGAAATTGGGCCAACTAATGAATTAAGAAAATGGTTTAATCATGAAGATGACAAGTTTCCTGAATTCAAGACTAAGTATATAGCGCAATTGAAAGCTAATCCAGTTACAACCGAGTTTGTTAAAAATGTAAAAGAAAAGCTAGCTCAAGAAGACGTTATCTTCTTATATGGTGCTAAAAATAAAAAGCACAACCAGGCAGTTGTGCTTAAAGATTTTATTGATAGTCAATTAGGTTAAGGCATTTTTTTGCCATGCAAGTTTTGTCGAACGTAATGAAAAATAATTGTTAAAATAACTGTACCAAAAACGATGCCGGCAAAGATGGCATCGGGCAGTTTGAAGTTTAGCGGTGGCAATGAAACAAGTAGCTTAACTGCAATGATTGTGATTAAAACATAGGCCATTGTTTGAAGTTCAGGAATAATTTCCATTAATTTGATAATAACTTCAGCAACTCCTCGCATGCATAGAATACCAATCATTCCGCCAACTAAGACGACAACTGGATTATTTGACATGGCTAAGGCTGCTAAAACAGAGTCAATTGAAAAGACGATATCCATTGACTCAATTGAAATAACAGTTCTCCAAAATAATGAAAGATGGTGCTTTCTTGTCTTGGAGCTCTTTTTCTTATGGGCTTCTTTTTTTGCCGCTTCTTTCTTAGCAACTTGTGCAGGGTGGCGAAGATCATAAAAATACTTATAAACTAAGTAAAGTAAATATAAACCGCCTAACAGTTTGATTTCCCAGAAATTAATTAGGTAAGTACCAATCCCAATTACAATAAAGCGAAATAGATAAGCCCCCCAAAGTCCGTAAACTAACGATTTCCTTTGCTCATCTTTAGTTGGTAAAACTTGCGTTTGTGCGGCTAAAACCACCGCATTATCAACTGATAGCAAACACTCCATTAAAATTAGAGTCAGAATCATCATCCAATCTTGTCCGCTAGTTAGGACATGAGCCCAGTTATTAGCGTCAAAAAAGGGTTGATAAAGTTTAATCAATTGCATTCAAATAGCCTTCTTCAAGTTTTATTAAGCGTTGCTTTTCTTTCTCTCCCATTCTATAACTTCCAACCTTATCTGACGCTAAAATTACGCGATGACTTGGAATAAAAATTAGGGATGGATTTAGGGCTACCGCATGTGCAACTGTTCGAACCGAAGTTGAGCCATTAATAGCAGAAGCTAAATCATTGTAAGAAATGGTTGTTCCATAAGGAATATTTTCAATCATTTTAACAACTTGATTTTGAAATGGAGTACCAAAGCTTGAGTAGTCGATAGGAACGGTAAAGGAGCGACGCGTGCCTGCAAAATATTCTTTTAATTGTTGAACATAAGGAGCCAATTTTTTGGAATCTTGGACCAGAATGTGGTTAGGATAAAATCCTAAAATAGAAGATTCAATATTACTATTCTTGGAACCGACGAATGCTAATCCCAAGTTACTAATGACTAATTCATAGGTCCATGGCTTAATTTCAACAAAATCGTAATAAAAAACTTTTGCTTGGGCAAGTGGCATTTAATCCTAACCTTTCTTTTAATTAATATATTAACTCCATCTTATATTGTACAACAAAAAATAACAGAAAGAGCTATGGACAAATTAAATAAAATGTTAGTTAAGATAATATCGGTTATATATATAATTTGTCAAATACTTTTTCAGCATTTTCAATAATTGTTAAAACATCTTTAGGAGTTGGTACAGGAGTATTATTGATAACCCAGACTTTGGCAGTAGCTTGTCGATAGGCAAGAAGTTGAGCGAAAGGATAAACAACAAAACTAGTTCCAGCAATAATAACTAAGTCACTATTTTGAATTGCTTTGACTGAATCAGTTAAAACCATTTCATTAATTGGTTCACCGTATAAAACAATGCCGGGACGAATTATTCCGTGATCTTTTGCGTGTAGGTACGATTTCTTATATTCTTCGTATGAAATTTTTTCATGACACTTAGTACAAAAAATATTATAAAGATTGCCATGAAATTCAATGACATGCTTATTGCCAGCTTTTTTGTCTAGACCATCAACATTTTGTGTAATTAAAGTACCATTTTTATTGCAGCTAGCTGCAATTTTTTGGTGAATAATATTAGGTTGAGCATTTGGAAAATACATATTTTCCATTACAAAGTGATGAAACTTAGCTGGTTCATGAAAGAGAGTATCCTCACTTAAAATTTGTTCTGGACTTTCGGATATGCCATTATAAATTCCGTTTTTTGATCTGTAGTCAGGAATATGAGAGGGTGTAGAAACTCCAGCACCAGTTAAGTACGTGACATGGTGGGCATTATTGAGATCTGCTTGCAGGGCAGCAATTTGATTGTTTAAATCCATATGAAACCTCCTATACTTTTAATTTTCAACTAAGTCAATTATAGAATGCTGAGAGAAAAAGTGGTATTTGTTATAATTGAAGTAAGAATTTTAACGTTAATAAATATTTTTAGAAGGAAAGATATGTCACTTTTGTATATTGCTTTTGATATTTTGCTAATTGGCTATATTTTTTATAGTTGGTATTGGCAAGCAAACATTGATTATAAGGCTCGCTTTAGAAGTTCATCGGTTATTTGGGCTTTGATTTTTCTATTAATTGGATTTTATTTAGATTACTTTACTGATCCAACTTTGCTCATGAATGTGTTTATAGCAACATTTTTATTAATGAGTATTATTGATGGTGTTAGTGGATTAGCTAAGAAGAGGTTAGTTGTAAGTGGATATTTTAAACGAACAGTTAAGTATAGCGATATTGCACATGTTACCTTAATTACAGTTCCTAATCCTAAAAAGCCCACTGTGATGGCAATTTTTCAAACTAATAATCGTCAAGCGTATTATTTACGTTTTTCACAGCAAATTAGTGATGTAATTGCTAACATTAGAAAATACTTAGGTTCAAACGTTGGCATTGAAGTACAGTCAATGATGTAAATATAAAAATATGAAAAGAAAGGATAAGAACTCTGATCACTATACAATGAAGTGAAGGAGTACTTATCCTTTTTTGCTTTTTATAAAATTGGAGAAAGTAATCTAGAAAAGGCCTGTTTGAATCGAAGGTAACGAGACCAATTATTGGTGATATCCAACGTTAATTCAGTACAGTTAGCAAGATCTTTTTTAAAAATCTGATTTAATTCCCGGGTAATATTTTTATCATAGAAAACAGCATCAGTTTCAAAATTTAGACTATATGAGCGAAAGTCTTGATTCATTGAACCAACTGCTGAAAAGCGTTCATCAACCATGACAGTCTTAGCATGAATGAAGCCATTATTATAGACGTAAATTTTTATCCCTTCATGTAATAAGTAGTTCGCATACCACTGAGTAGCGCGGTAAATAAAGGGATGATCAGGCATTGAAGGGATCATGATTCTGACATCAACACCTGAACGGGCAGCAATAACCCAAGTGGCGATCATTGGATCGTCTGGAACTAGGTAAGGAGTCTGAATCCAAAGCGTTTTTCTTGCCATCATCATCATTCTAATCATGCCATTGCGTAAGTAAGGGGTAGAAGTATCAGGTCCATCTGACACGATTTGTGTTGCAACGTCATCTTCAGTTAGCTTATTTTCTTCAATCTTTGGAAAAAGTTTTTCATTAAATGAAATTGTCTCATTTTTATTAGTAACTGAAGCGTTCCAGTCCATTACAAAACGTTCTTGGAGTAATAGCGAGGCTGAGCCTACAATTCTAAGATGGGTATCGCGCCAGTAACCAAATTTTTTGCTTTTACTTACATATTGGTCACCAACATTGAAGCCACCTGTCCAAGATATTCGGCCATCAACAACGACAATCTTACGGTGAAGGTGATAATTCATCCGATATTTTTTGATCATATTCTGAGCCGTGATAAAAGCTGCCACTTCTCCGCCTAGATCAGTTAAAGGTTTGAACCAAGCCTTTGAAGCACCTGGCGATCCCCACGGATCATAAATCAATCTTATTTTTACGCCTTCACGAGCTTTTTTGATTAATAAATTGAGAAACTGATTTCCTAAATCATCATTCATGAAGGAATAATATTCAACATTGATTGTTTCCTTAGCCTGATTAATGTCTTTAAAAAGAGCTTTAAATTTCTCTTCTCCATCGGTATAGAAACTAATTTTATTGTTTTTAGAAAGCGGGGAATCATGTTTAAAGTTAAAATAATCAATTAAAATTTTAGCTTCTTTAGAAGTATCTGTTGGCCCAGTATCTTTAGGGATACGCGGAATCATTTTATTTACTTTGTTTAAGCCAATGTGTTTTTGATTATTAATTGCAAAAAGGTTTTCTTGTGATAATCCACGTCCAATAAAACCGTAAAGAATAAAGCCGAGCACAGGAAAAATAAGTAAAATAATTAGCCAGGCCCAAGAGGTAGCGACTGATCTTTTTCTGTGGAACACTACATAAAAGGCTAAAAGTGTGTTAACTGCCCAAAGAAGTGTCCAAAATTCATTTGAAAAAATAATTATCCCTCCCCGTTAACTCAGTTATTATCGTCGTTATGTCCTCCAAAAATAAGAAGAAGTCTAAATAATTGTAGCATGCTTGTTAAAACTGCTGCGACATAGGTTAAGGCTGCCGCAAACAACACTTTGCGTGCCATTGGCATCTCTTGTGGCGATAAAATAGCCCCATTATTTAACATCCTTAGCGCACGATGTGAAGCATTAAATTCAACTGGTAAAGTTACTACCTGAAAAAGAAGGACTAGTGCAAAGCACCAAATACCAATTTTAATCAAGGTTTGATTCATCCCTAAGACTAGTCCTAGAAGAATTAATGGCATTGATAAATTAGAACCAAGAGAAACAATTGGCACTAAGGCAGAACGCATACGCATTGGTGCATAGTTGCTAGCATCTTGTAAGGCATGTCCGACTTCATGTGCTGCTACACCAACCGCAGCAATAGAAGAAGAGTTATAAACAGACTGCGAAAGGCTGAGAACTTTATTAGTAGGATTGTAATTATCAGTTAAGTTCCCGGCAACTTCGCGAATTTCAACTTCATATAAACCAGCTTGGTCTAGAATGTAACGAGCGGCTACTTTACCAGTGTAATTACCTTGATTTTGAATTTGATCATAGCGATTAAAAGTCGAATTAACGTTCATTGAGGCCCAGCCAGAAATTGCTACACCTAAAATAATCATCCAAAAATATGGGTCATAGAAAAATGGCATATAGTACATAACGATTTTCTTTCTTTATAAAATTAATCAGTTAACTTCAAAAACTTATTGATAATATTAATTACAAAAGGATTATCATGTAGAACACTATGTTCAGCTGCATTCCCGCGAACTTCGATTTCTTGGAAGGTGTGGGCAACAGGAGCAAGAATATAGCGAATTGATTTAGCAGAAACAACAGAAATAAACCTATCTGTATTAGTTTCATCTAAGATATTTCCATAAATATTTAAAACAGAAATATTGGGATTAAAGCGACGCTGATTAAATAGCATACCTAAATAGGAAATACTCATCAGAATAGGACGTCCTTTTTCATTGAGACGATTAACATTAGGTAAATCGCCTAAATACATTACTCCATCAAAGGGCCCAGCAATTAAAGCGCAATGGTCTAAGTGAGGAAAGTTTTTTCTCAAGCTTGTTTTCATTTCAACCTTTACTACTGAAGGTGCACCTAGAGAATGGGCGACCGCACTATATTTCTTGAAATGGTATCTCTTACTTAAGTAAGACAAGGCCGTGCGTAAGTAATAGGAACTTGCATAAACACCAGCAATTCGGTCTTTAAAAACTAATTGAACGATGGGCTGTGGATCAGCTGTCCAAGTTCCTTCCAAAATAAAATTACCAAAGGGATCGATTGTAACTTTAAGAAATTTATCTGTTCCTTTTGCCTTGCAAGCAGCATGAACCATTTTGTTAGTTGTATAATCGCCTCCGCGAAAACCGTGTACGTAAAAAATTGGTGTTTGCGTAATTGTAGAAGCTTTTTCTGTTGTTGAACTATCTTCAACTTTACGTTTGTGCATTCTGAGTAGCCAGCGTGTAGGAGTAAAGGTAGCCATTAAACCTAAAAAAGTCATTCTTGCAATGCTAGGTTCTTTATTTTTATGTTTATTATTCTTTTCAACTTCTTCGCTATATCGTTTTTGAATAAAAAACACACTACATCCTCCCTTCGTATTAATTTTAGCGTTAAAATTATTCTAACATTTTATCAGCTAGAGCAGATAAGAAAGGAACATTTATGAAATACTATGCAGTAAAAAAAGGTCGTACACCTGGTGTTTACCGGACATGGGAAGATGCTAAAAAACAAGTTGATGGCTTCTCCGGTGCCGAATATAAGTCTTTTGAAAAGATAACTGATGCGACTGAGTATTTAGACTGGAATAAGGAAACGCAACCAGATATTGTTAAAGAAGATTCCTTAAGCAATGCGATTAAGAAAATCCAAGCTGCTAAGATCGTGCCCCAGGCTAAAAAGAAAAAAATAAAAAAGACTAGTTCTAATAATCCAGCTGACTATTTTGCAACTATTTATACAGATGGTGGATCACGAAATACTGGTGTGCATAAAGGGGGACATGTTAATAAAACTGATAAAGCAGCGTGGGCTTATTTAATTGAATGGCAAGGTGGTCGCACTTATGGTTCGGGCGGAGAATTTGGCGCCACAAACAATAAGATGGAATTATTGGGGCTAATTAATGCTTTAGAGAAATTACTTGAGTTGAAGTTTAATGATAAACATCTTTTATTTGTTTTAGATTCACAATATGTTTTAAATGGAATTAATAAGCACTGGATTGAGGGATGGAAGAAACGTGGCTGGAAACGAGCAAATGGTCCTTTAATCAATGCTTCCGAATGGAAAAAACTAGATAGTTTACTAGGTCATTTTTCGGATAGTACTTTTAGCTGGACCAAGGGACATGCTGATAACGAGGGCAATGTTTTTGTGGACCATGAACTAAATCGTTATATGGATAAAATGAAGTAGTAATCTGCTTGATAAACAAAAAAGTCTGCAAATTGCAGACTTTTTTAATGCACTTTTTTTAGTAGTTGCTATAATAATAATTGAAAGACTAGAACGCACGCAGGTACTAGTTTTGACGACGGAGACGGCTATTTTAAGCCGTCTTTTTCTTTTAATTTTTTAGTTTAAGACAATGACACCGCCAAAGATACTTCTAAACCAGCTAACGATTGAATCAATTAATTTTTGGAACCAGTTACGAGTTTCAGGTGTATTAAATTTTGAAAAGATATTCTTAGCACCAGATTGAATTTGGTCTGCCAGTTGGCCAGCTTGTTGCTGGAAGTTTTTGTCTTTTAAAGCACCAGAATTTTTAATCTTAATTAAGACATTAATAATTTGTTCTTTTTGATTATTAGTAATGGTGTCGCCTAGGTGGTTAATGTTAATTTGATTGTTAACGATATCTCTAATTTGGCTATCGGAAATATTTTGTCCCTGTTTAGCCATTTCTTTTTTTGCACCAGCTACGGCATTGTTTAATTGAGCGTCAGAATAGCCATCTTTTCCCTTATTTTGGCTAGTAATCTTACTTAAGGTATTCATTTCAGTTTGTGCTGCATTAATTTGATTTTGATTTAAAGAATTGCCATTTTTAGCATAGGCAGCATAAACACCAGCTAGAGCACCTGACCCATCAATTGGCGTAGCAGAAGTGACGTAAATGTCCGCGTCAGAAATACCAGCAGTTAAAGCGGCATTTTTGTACTGGTTAGCAGTAATAGTTGTAATGTTATTGTGACCATTATAAGGTAAAATGTGAACATTAATCCCGCTACCAGAGCTAGTTTTTTGGATCATAGCGCTAGACCAAACACCTGAATTATTAGTGAAGTCATAGCCAGAAGGATTAAGATATTTTACAAGATCTGCGCCAGTAATAGTGATGGTGGTATAATTACTACCATTTAAGGACTGCGTTAAAGTATCAATTGTCCCCTGTTTTTGAGAAGAGGTAAGGGATGTACCTAAAGTTACGACAGGAGTGTCATTTTCATTTGCCTTAACTGTTTTAGTATTACTAATAGCAGTTAATCCTAAGATTCCGCTTGTTAAGATAGCGACAAGCGCGGTTAGTATTTTTTTCATAATAAAATTTTCTCCTTATGAATAAAATATACTCAATGTGATGGCTATATTATAACCTAAATAGCTAACTGAATTATGTAAATAAGTATTAAGATGCTATAATCATAAGCAAAAGGAGGCAGACGCTGTGTTACGCCAGCCAATGTTAACGGTAATTATGCCTGTCTACAATATGGAAAAATATTTAGGCCGGGCACTAGAAGCTTTAGCAAAACAAAAAGATAAAAATTTTAAATTATTGATTGTTAATGACGGATCAAAAGATAAAACTCGCGAAGTAGCGGAAGGGTATCGTGATCGGTTTCTTTATTTTGACATTATTAATAAAAAGAATGGAGGCCTTTCTGATGCTAGAAACGTTGGAATGGCTCATGTAACTACTCCATATTTTACTTTTCATGATGGGGATGACTGGGTTGATCCTGGCTATACTGCATATTTTGTAAGAGCATTTGATGAGCATCCAGATGTAGATATTGTTTCTTGTGGTTTTTGGATTGATTCAGAAAAAAGACATGAGAGTCATCCAGTAGGAAATAAGCAAAGCGGTGGTTTAATCGACAAGAGAGAAGCTTATTTGAAGATGACGAATGTCTTTGGCTCGCCTGTAAAGGGGTATACCTGGAATAAAGGATATAAAATTAGCGTCGTTAAAAAATATCATTTGCGTTTTGTGGAAGATTTAGCCTTTATGGAAGATCAAATCTTCAACGTTAAATACGTATCGTTGACTAATGGTTTTTACTATAGTTCAACCCCGTATTATCATTATTGGCAACGTGCTGATAGTATGGTGCATGATCTTAATCCTAAAAAAATACCAGATAATTTCCGAGCTAATTATCGTGTATGGCACCAAATTATTAAAAGCTTGATGGCGGAGCGTGAAGCCCAAAAAGAAAATAAAAAGGTTGCAAAAAAAGCATCTTTAAGTGATTTAGATCATCAAGATTTATAAGAATTTACAGCTAAAGGAATTGGTATGAAAGTAAAAGTTAATGGGGTTGAAATTTACTATCAGAAATTAGGTAAAGGACATCCCTTAATTTTGTTACATGGACATCACCAAGATGGTGGAATCTTCGATAAATTAGTTGCGCCGCTTTCTCTCTATTACACAGTTGTGGTCCCCGATATGCGAGGCCATGGTTTAAGTGAAGGAGAAGCAAGCGAGCATTATCAAACTGAAGTTGAAGATTTACGGGCTTTTATTAGCGCGCTTAAACTTGAAAAGCCTTATATCTTAGGCTTTGGTTCGGGAGGCTTAGTTGCTCTTTCTTTGGCCGCTCAAGCACCAGAATTAGTTTCTAAAATAATTGTTGCTGGTACTTACGTTAATGGAAACGGCGTGAATGCAAAGCACATTGCGGCTAATACCATTCGAGGCTTTTTTAAGGGAGATCGTGACAGCAAAGTAGCTTTAAGAGAGAGTCATATTCCTGTTGAAACGTTAAAGCGAATTAAGACGCCGACCTTATGTGTAGTAGGTGAAAAGGATTGGGTTAAAGTTGAACATGTTCGTTGGTACAGTCAATTGCTTCCTAATTGTCGTTTAGTTTTAATGCCTCGTCAGACGCATTATAGTTATGTTGTTCATAGTTTAAAATTATTAGATTTAATTAAAGATTTTTGTAAAGAGAGCTAAAAAAGTAGCGCTCTTTTTCTTTTTGATCTAAAAATTCGATAGAATTAATATGTAAATGGAAATTAATAGATAGCAGAAGGTTAGAACAATGACAAAAATAGTGGTTCAAGGAATGAATGGCGAGATGTCTGTAGATGATGACAAAATTAAGATTAAGCATACTGCGCCTTTATTTCCAGGTAAACGAGAAGTAACATTAGACATTCACAGTTTACAAGCTGTTGTATATAAAAAAGCGCACATCTTAATTAATGGTTTTTTAAAATTAGTTCCTAAGGGAGATAATCCCATGCTTTATCAAACGGCTAGTTTACACCAAATGGGAAAAGATGAATTGGCAATTGTTTTGAGAGCTTTTGAAAATACCAATCCTAAAGATGCAGAGCATTTTTATAATTATGTCGTTGGTCGCTTAAATCAGATTAAAGCAGCAGAAAATAATCAGTTATAATCTATAGCTAGAAAAGTAGAGCAAAACGGGAATTTTTAGTTATAATAAAACTAGCTGTTAATTTTACAAGGAAGGGCAAATTGATGAATAAAGAAGAATTGCACGAAATGTTGCACCCAATGAAATTAATCGGTCTTGGTGGAAATCAAGCTTTAGCAGAGAGAATTGCGTCAGCTTTGGACAAGCCATTGTTAGAGACTGCTGTTCAACACTTTAGTGATGGAGAAATTCAAGTTAACATTACAGAAAGTGTCAGAGGCTGTGATGTCTACGTAATTCAATCTATTCAAGATCCAGTAAACGAAAACTTTATGGAATTGATGATTGTATTGGATGCTTTACACCGTGCATCTGCTCACTCTGTTAACGTAGTAATTCCTTATATGGCATATTCACGTCAAGATACTAAGAATCGTTCACGTGAACCAATCACTGCTAAATTATTAGCTAACTTGCTTCAATTGACTGATATTGATGACTTGATTGCTGTTGACTTACATGCCTCACAAATTCAAGGCTTCTACAATATTCCAGTTGACCACTTGCACGCTATGCCAATCTTAGCTCAATACTTCTTAGATAACGGTATTGCAAGCAAGGATGATGATGATGTAGTAGTTGTTTCTCCAGACCACTCTGGTGCAAAACTTGCACGTACTTTTGGTTCATATTTTGATGCACCAATTGCAATTGTTGACCAACGTGGAGCACGCTATGATGCAGAAGCTCATGATATGATCGGAGACGTCAAGGATAAGACTGTTATTATCGTTGACGACTTAATTGATACTGGTTCTAGAATTGCTTCTTCAACTAAGTCAGTTTTAGCTGCTGGAGCTAAGAAAGTTTATGTTGCCGCAACTCATGCTTTGCTTTCTCAAAATGCAATTGATGTCTTAAACGAATTACCAGTTGAACAAATTGTTGTAACTGATACCATCAAGCACAAGAAGTATCCAGATAGAATGGTTCGTTTATCTGTTGCACGTTTACTTGCCAAGGGTATTGATTACATTTACAACGATAAATCAATCCACCAAATCTTTGATGAACAAAACAGAATTCAAGGATAGTTTACATTAAATTTTAATATTTTATAAAAAGGCTGAAGCTTAGTATTGTACTAGTTTTCGGCCCTTTTTTTATCTAAAATAAATACTATACATTATTGAACATCCATCAATATTAAGATAATATTAAATGAAAATTAGCTAAAAGATCAAGGTGGATAAAATGAAAAGAGTGTTTCAGGCGCAGCTATATCTAAATATTTTGATGGCTGTAATTATTTTGATTAATTATCGTACAGTTAAAGATTGGATTTATCTTGGAATTTTAGCTGTAGCAGTTGTAGTAAGTAAAAATAAAAGGATTTCGCAGCTAATAAATACAGTACTTATACCCATGGTTTTTATCGATCAAGTTAGAAACTTGAGTGATATTCTCATTCAGCACTTTTCTCAGTTAACACTACTCATCTTTTGGATTTATGCTGTTGGGGCCATAATAGTATTGATTCCGGTCACAATAGTCGAATATGGGAAAATTAAAAAGCCAATTTGGCGATTGATAGCATCGGTCTGGATGATTAATTTTGTTATTATGTTTTGCTATCTTTTAACCTTAAAAAATGTAAATCCAGACGGCTTTTTAGTGAGTTTAAATAAATCTGGCTTGGTTTATGCTTTAGCAATTTTAGTTTATGTATATTTTGCTGTTAAAAGTTGGGGTTATGAATTTTGTTTTAATTTACCAACTTTTAAAGGTAAAAAAATGCAGCTACTTTCATTTATTCTAATTTTTGGGATAGCGATTTGGATTTCATTTTTTAAAGTATTTAGTGAATTTGCTCAGAGATGGCAGGAATTATTTTGGAATTGGGATTTTTCTTTACTTAATCCAACTGAGTCGGCCCTTCTAAAAAATGCTTGGTCTGTCTTTCTCTACTCAATAGAAGCGGGAATTGGCGAAGAGGCGACTCGATATATAAACTTAGTTTTACTATTAGTAATTTTCAAAAACAAAAAGTGGCAAATTAATGGTGCGGTTTTAGGCAGTGCAATTCTATTTGCTTTGCCTCATATTGGAAATGCCTTTGCCTCAGAACTTAAACAAACACCACTAGCAACTGCTTTTCAAGTGATTGATACATTTGGCTTTGGGTGTTTTGCGGCTGCGCTAATTTTATATAGTGGTAAATTATGGCCGACAATGGTAATCCATGCACTATATGATATTCTTGCATTTTCTAAAACCCCATTGACTCAAGATAGCGTGGGAATTTTTGGTGGAAATACAGGTCAGTTTATTCATGTAATTATTAGTTTAGTACTTTGGGTAAGTTTTGCTGCTTTTCTTTTAATCAAGAACAGAAAATTAGTAAAACAGAATGTTCAAATCTTGACTCGGGTTCAAAAAACAGATTTGACAATTTCATGAAGCAAGTTATAATACAAGCAAATAAAATAGCCAATTGATTTACTATACAAGAACTTTAATTTTACAAAAATAGAAATGCCTCTAGTATAAGTTAAGTACTAGAGGTATTTTTGTCTTTAGGGGGAGTACAAAATGGATGAAAAGGAGAAGCTAAAACTAAAAAGATCGCTTAAGAGCCGTCATGTAACGATGATTGCAATTGGTGGAGCTATTGGTACTGGATTGTTTTTAGGATCTGGTACAGCTATTCAAAGTGCTGGTCCATCAATAATCTTGTCATACCTAATTGTTGGAATTATTAGCTTTTTCATGATGAGAGCGTTAGGGGAGCTAATCTTAGCTGAGCCTGATCAACATTCATTTATCGAATCAGTAAAAAAGTACCTGGGAAATAGAATGGAATTTGTTGCAGGTTGGACTTATTGGTTATGCTGGCTTAGTTTAGCAATGGCTGATTTAACTGCAACAGGAATTTATTTAAAGTATTGGTTTAAAGACTTACCACAATGGGTAGGGCCTTTAGTAATCGTTGTTCTGTTAATGCTTGTTAACATGGTTAACGTTGGATTATTTGGTGAGCTTGAAAGCTGGTTTTCAATGATTAAGGTGCTGGCCATCTTAGCTTTAATCGTTACTGGCTTAATCCTCTTAGTTATGCATAGCAAAATTGACTCTAGAACTGTTTCACTGAGTAACTTGATAAATTATGGGGGCTTTTTTCCAACAGGCTCATGGGGCTTCTTAAAGTCATTTCAGATGGTAGTCTTTGCCTTTGTTGGGATAGAAATTGTCGGTTTAACAGCAGGTGAAACGGCTAATCCCGATAAAGATATTCCCAAGGCAATCAATACTTTACCAGTAAGAATTGGGTTATTCTATGTTGGTTCTATGATTGCAATTATGGCAGTCTATCCTTGGAACAAGATTGTTACTACAACTAGTCCATTTGTGCAGGTTTTTGGCGCAATTGGGATTCCTGCAGCAGCTGGAATTTTAAACTTTGTTGTTTTAACAGCAGCTATGTCTGCTACTAATAGTGCTATCTTTTCAACTAGTAGATCACTATATGCACTTTCACGTGGAAATAATGCCCCAAAAAGATTTGGAAAGTTAAGTAGAAAAGCGGTTCCTAATAATGCTTTGACCTTTTCATCGCTAATTTTATTTATCGTCGTAATTCTAAATTATATTATGCCAGCACAAGTTTTTGATATTATTTCTAGTGTATCAACGATCAACTTTATTATGGTCTGGATAATTATTATGTGGACGCATTTGAAATATCGTGCAGAAAATAAAGGAAAGCTAGGTAGTTTTAGAATGCCTGGATTTCCAATAACTAGCTGGGTTACAATCATTTTCTACTTAGTGATTTTAATAATTTTGGCGCTAATTCCAGCCACAAGGCTGCCGTTACTTATTTCAATTATTTTTATTCTAGCTTTAGCATTGAGTTACACCCTTTTAGAAAGAAAAAATTAAATATCAAATAAAGACTGGTAAATAAAATTGTCGGTCTTTTATATAGCATTAAATTCGAAAAAAGCAAAATCCTATCTCGTTATTAGTAATAGGGCTTGGTATAATGATTGTAATTAATGCTCTGAAAACGCTATACTGTATAGGAATAGAATAATAATAACGAGGCAAAGGATATGGCAAGACAAAAAAATTTAGCAAGACGACATGAAATACTACGCAATACTTTTATGCTCTTGAAAAAAAGAGGCATGGAAAATGTATCGCTACAAATGATTGCAGATAAATCTGGCATTTCTAAATCATTACTCCAGTCATATTACCCACGTAAGAATCTACTGATTACTGAAATTGTTACCAATTTTATGACGGCGGTCTTAAAGAGTTTAAATGCGACTGATTTCAAAAATTTGAATACATATTCTAAGATGAAAATCTTTATCTATTTGATTTTAGAACAAGGTATTCAAGATGAAGGCGTTGAACGTGTCGTTAAAAGTATTTTAAGTGATGGCGATTCACTAGATCGCTGGAGTCAGATACTTGATGATTGGCTTAAGAATGAAGGCGTTAAGCATGATTTGGGAAATGATCGTCAGGTTCAGATTGGTTTAAACTTTATTGTTACAGCTGGAGGAGGTCTATACGTAAAACGGACTGAATTTGATTTAGATGCCGATCAAATTTCTGATATAATGGTAAAAACTTTTATGTCAACATTTTTATCAATAGATGAGTCAAAGATAAGCCAAACACTTGTAGAGGCTAAATCAGCCTTACAAAAATATGAATTAACTACCTTAACGCAGGCTATTAATAAAATGTTCGACAATTAATTTTAAGGAAGGTCGAGGAAATGGCAGTACGCACACGCAGTGAGCTGCGTAGAATTGATCAGGCTCAAACTGTGCATGATAAAAGATCTTTTGGAATTGCAATCTTTACAATTGTAGTTTTATTTTTCAGTTTAGTAACCTTCATGAATCCGATTTTTATGAAGAGTCAAATTGCTAAGGAAAGCAATGGAGTTGTAGCTGAACGCTATATTAATCAGAAATTTGATAATTTCGCTGCGGCAATTGGCGCTGATCGAAGTAGTAATAACAGTACTAATAATCTCCTAACTGTTAAGCAGACAAGACCGATTGCGAATGCAATGATTGACTATACTTTGGGAGTTCATTTATTTAGAGCAGAAAATTCTAGTTTAGCTAGTCAAATTCGTAAGGTTATTTTGACTAAAATCGATGACAATTCTTCAATGGAAGCTAAGTCTGTTCAGGAAAAGTTGAAGAAGAATAAGGAAAGTGGGCTTTACGCAATCATTACAAGCTTTGGTTTAGCTAATGCCACTTTAGCAGCAAATGTTGAGCTCGTATTTTTGATTTTAAATATCTTGGTAATCATTTTTGTGGGTATCTTAGCTTATCAACAAATTAAAAGGCTCAAAGAAATTGTTTCAACTGGGCGTTTAATTCATATGTTTGCGGCTGGAGGGATGAGAGCATCACTAGGACTGATTGTGGTTTTTGGCTTACTAGCTTTCATTCCAACAATTTTTAATGTTGAAGGTTTGATCTTGAATATTGGCTATTTTTTGGAGATAGCGAGTGGCATTTTCTTAGAGTTAGTAATTGTCGGAGTAGTCTTGTTTGTAATTAGCACTGTTACTTGGCAGCTTACAAGTGCAAAATAGTAAAAAGTTAATGAATAACAAAAAAGGTCTCAGGTTTTTACCTGAGGCCTTTTTCTGGGAAATGGCGCCGGATTGGATGATCTTAATTGTATTCAAGTAAGTGTAAAGTAGTTAGGGTATAAAATAATTGTAATATGCAACAGCCATAACGGCTCTTGTAAGGGTCCTCAACCATTTCTCACTACTTATTTTTACAGTAATTAGTGCTTAAATCAAGTTGAAAAGCCTAATTATTCTTAAATAATATAATATGTTTGAATTGAGCTGAAAGAATATTCTAAAATCACAAATTCGTTACTTTATAGTCTTTCATAAGGTATTAATTTATTAATTATTCTGCCTGATCCATTGCTTTTTACCAAGATAATACCAAGTTATATGGTCGGTAGTAATTGACTGACCATAAGCGTAACTTTTTCCAGAAGTAACATGATTGGCGGTGCGTTTTTGTAGATTTGGATAAGGACTAGTATAAATATTGGTATCGAATGAATGATTATCGATATTTACCACACCCGCAGTAAAATCTGGATTGTTGTAAACATAGAAATTATGGAACCATTGGTCATTACCTAAGTTATAGTAAGAATAACCATCTTGATAAGAACGACCGAAAATTACTGTATTCATTCGGCGCTTTTTATTTAAAGAATCACGTAGTTTTTCTGCTTGAAGTAAAAGGGCTGATTTAATAGTTGCAGATGAATCAGGATCAGCTACTTGTTTTAAAATCTTGCGCGTTGTCTTGTCACTGCTATCTTTAATATTTTGCGAGGAAGATATTTTTTCAGAGTTTTTTTCTCTGCTCTTAGTTTCAGTGTTATCATTTGAGGTTTTTAGCTTAGGTTGATTAGCAGCAACCTGATTAAATAATTTAAAACTATATTGGTAGACATTATTAATATTCACGTTATATTCATGCCCTGAAACTAACTTAATATCTCCTGGGAAGTAAGTAATAATTGTTTTGAAGTAACCATATGCCTTATTGCTAAAGTTATTAACATTTGTAGCTTGACTAACTTCGCCTGTATCTAAATCAGTGACAGTAATTTTAGGAATGCCAGGGGTAGTTTTATCAGATAAATAAAGAGACCAAGCAATGTTATTTCCTTGAAGCAATTCTATTGGAAAAACGCCACTATTGGGATAAGCAACAGCACTTTTAGCAGCAGCCTTATAGCCATCGCTTGAATATGCAACTTGCTGGACTGAATAGCGGTAGCTATTTTCACCGTATGCTGCACCAATACCAGTGGTAGTAAGTCTACTTGATAAAAGCCACGCACGATGTCCAGTATCCGATCCATCAAGATTATAGGTATCAGTTAATAAATCTGTGATTACATCACCAGCAGATTGATTGCTTACATTAAAATTCAAATTAGAGCTAGCAGAAACATTTTTGGCAATTGTCCAGTAAGTATCGCTAATGTAGTTCGGTCGTGTTTCACTAGGTAACCCGTGTTGATTAGTAAATGGGTTAGCCTTAATTGCAGCCATAACACTTGCGGTAATTTGCGCGTTGTCATTATCTGTCTTATTTGTAGAAATACTTGGCAGATCAAACAACCTACGATAAAAATTAATATAGTCTAATTGAGAGCTAATATAAGAACTGGTAACAGAACCAGGTGAAAATGGTGCTGTTAGGTGAGGGCTGCTTGCATAAAGATTACTGGAGTTAAAAGTTTGTTTTGGTAATCTTGAATATTGATTTTGAATTTGATGAACTTCTTGAATTTCATCTTTGGTAAATGTTGCGGCCAACGCTTCGTTAATCGTAACGGTGCTAGTTGTGGCACTGAGCGTAATAGCAACTATAAAAGCGGTGGCTTTTTTTGTAAAATTCATCTTATCTCCTTTTCGGGATTTATTAGAGTAATAGTAATATATATAACTTAATTATAAAAAATTTTCATTCTTTTGAGACTTTTTTTCAAAAATAATGCATTATAGCGTCACGATTGTTTATAATAAGGTTTCGAGGACAAAAAGGAGATAAAAATATGACTGACAAAATTAAGGTAGGTTTGATCTTCGGTGGAAATTCTTCAGAATATGAAGTTTCTATCATGTCTGCCCACAACATTTATGAAGAAATTGATACTAATAAATTTGATGTTTATCCAATGTGGATTACGAATGATGGTTATTTAGCTAATGACGCCGATTCTCGCAAAGTTTTAGATAATCCTAAAATGGAAGTAGCTAATCCTCATAAAGTAGCAAATATTTCTAATATTGTTGAATTAAAAGATCGTCCTGAAATTGACGTATTTTTCCCAATTGTACACGGAAACTTAGGTGAAGATGGATGCTTACAAGGTTTATTTAGAGTTTTAGATAAGCCATTTGTTGGGGATGATGTTTTAGCTGCAGCTGTAACGATGGACAAGGAAATGACCAAGATTTTAGCTCAACGTGCTGGTGTTCCTGTCGCAAAATGGATTGCAGTTAAGCGTTTTGAATATAACGATCCAGATAATAATAAATTGGACTATGAATACGTAGCCAGTCAATTAGGCTCAGATTTATTCGTGAAGCCATCAAATCAAGGCTCTTCAGTTGGTGTAAGTCACGTTACTAACGAAAAGGAATACAAAGTTGCCCTAGCTGAAGCATTCAAATATGATGACAAGGTTTTAGTCGAAGAAACTGTTCACGGTACTGAAGTAGAGACTGCCGTTTTAGGTAATGATAAGCCAATCGTTGCTGGTGTTGGTCAAATTATTAATGCCAAGGATTCATTCTATACTTATGAAAATAAGTACGATGATAATTCAACTTCAACTTTGGAAATTCCAGCTAAATTACCTGAGGGAATTGTTGAAAAGGTTAGAAAGAATGCTTTGAAGGTATTTCAAGCAACTGAATGTAGTGGCTTAGCACGTATTGACTCAATGCTTCGTACGGAAGACAAGGAAGTTGTTTTAACAGAAGTAAATGCTCTTCCAGGATTCACTAATATTAGTATGTATCCTAAACTATTTGAAGAAGTTGGGATTCCATATACTGACTTGATTACTAAATTAATTGATTACGCAATGGAACGCTACGATCACAAGAAGACTTTGTTACATAAACATGATTAAACTTAGTTTAAGTAAAGGGAGAATTTAGGATGGCAAGCGACCATAATTTTGAAGAACTCGAGGCCCCAGCAAAAACGGCGGAGGAACTTCATATTAGCGTAGCAACATTAAGAAAGTATTCTTTAATTGTTGAAAAAGTTACTGGAAATAAAGACTACTATGAAAGGACTAAGCAGAAGTCTCGGCTATATTCAGCTAAAGACATTGAAGACTTAAAAGCTTTCAAGGCTCTGTCTAAAAAAGCTGATCTGACTTTACAGGAAGCAGCAAGACAAATTTTTGCAGTGAGTGATAAAAAAGCTGAAGAGGCTAAAAAGGCTGCAAAAGTGCAAAAAGAAGTTGCAACTAAGACTGCTACTGTAGATGCTGATCAAGTAGTTAAACTTTTAACTATGCTACAAAATACGATTGCAAGTCAAAATCAAGCAATTCAGGATTTGCAAAAGCAAGTAGCGCGCGTTGAAGCTCAAAATAAAAAGTTAATTGATCGATCACACCAATTAGCTGAGCCAGAATCAACAGATTCACAAAAGGAAGTTCAATCCAATAAAGATCAGGAAGCTGCCAATAATATTACTGAAGAACAGAAAAGTGACCAAGAAGTTCATGAAGAAATCTTAAGAAAAGCTAGAGAGAACGAAGAAAAGCGTCGTAAACAAAAAGTAGAAGAAAATATTCATCGTACTTTAGCTCAGATGCAAATTCGTCCCAAGAAAAAACACCATTGGTGGGATCGCTTTTTTAATTAAAAAATAGGATGCCTGTTTGTAGGCATCCTATTTTTATTCGTCTTCAGGTTCAATAATTAATGACTCTGCTAACAAAACGTCGTTATATAGATTTAAAATATAGGTTCGATATTTGCTTTCCTTTTGCCCAATCATTTCTAGATATTCGCGTTCAATCGCAAAAGCCCTAAAAAAAGCAAGACGCTGTAGATACTGTTCTGATTTGCTTAGGTTAGGCTGGTCAATTGTTTTTAGTAGAACGCGCATATACTCACGTGTTTTAACAACTCGTTTTTGATTAAGTAGGGTATAGATAACATGGCGTTTTACTCTTTGCGGTAAATACATTTTATGAACGACAACTAAGGCGCGTTTAACCATTTCACTTCGTATTTTATCCATTACAATATGAGCTTCTTCGTCACTGACATTATGCGGAAGAATAAATTGAAAGACAATTATTGGAACAAGCATACTTAAAATAATTAAAACAGCCTCAGACATGATGACTAGGTTATAACTTTGACTTCCTAGGAAGTCAACGCTTATCGTTAATGCTAATGCTAAAGTAACTGCACCATGAATCCCTCCAAGTGAAAAGACTATGCTTTCTCTTCGATCATAACGAATAATTAAGCGACCATATAGGTAACGAACTAGCAAGTTGGCAAGGTAGACTATAATGCCAACAATAATCCATTTAGCTAAATCTCCATTAAAGAGCTTATTACGTGAAATTCTTACCATCATTAATCCTAAAATAATGAAGACCATACTATTAAAGATATCAGAAATAAGATTTTGTAAGTCTCGGCTCATATGAACCTGTCTTGAATTAAGTAATAAACTTTGCTGAGATTCTGCATTATGTAAGAGACCAGCCACTACCACAGCGATAATTCCGGAAACCTGTAGATGTTCTGCTAAAGCATACAAGGCTAATGGGGTAAGAATATAAATAAGATTTTGAGCATTTAAGGAATTAAATCTGGATCTGACAAGAGTCTGACGAAAAATAATTATTACCCACGCTACAGCAAAGCCTAAGACTGCACCGCCAATCGAAGAAATACAAAAGTCCTGAATAGTCTGTCCATAATTAATATATCCGTTTGCAAACCAAAGCAGGCTCATGTTAAGCAAGATAATCCCAGACGCATCGTTAAAAAGTGATTCGGCCCTTAAGGCTGACATTACACGACGAGGCATCCGTAATCCATTCGTTACCGCTTCACTTGCTGTAGCATCTGTTGGCGTACTAATACTGCCGATAATAAATGCAAGCGGTAAGCTAACGTCAGTAAGCAGATGGATGCTAAAGCCACTAACAATTAAAGCCAGTAAAACCATGATAATAGTTAGTCCAATTATCTCTTTAATACGTCGGCCAACGTTATGAATCCTAGTCTTTTGACCTTCAAAAAATAAAAGTGGCGCAACGATCAATTCCATAAAAATTTCTGAATCAAAACTGGCAACTTGTTGGTTTAAAAAGGGGACAAGACCAATAATGATTCCGATGATCATACTTATATAGTTAACTGATACTTTATCAATTGCTTGGGCAATAATAATACTAATAGCAGCTGCAATTGCTAGAGTAAAAGTTGAAATCATAAGTTCCATAGTTTAGATTTACCTCAGATAAATTACTATTTTTTAATAATTAGTAAAAACTTTTAATGCTACTATATTAGCATACTCACCATTTAGGTTATTAGGGAAGGTGAAGATGTGAAAAAGAATCAAAAAGTTTGGCTTAGTTTAACGACTTTAATTGTTGGCATAGTTTTTACGGCAATTACGTATTTTTCTACAACTTTTGCTAGCAAGCCAATTGCTGTAATTACCGATAATCACATTCAAGACACGCTAATTAATAAAACCAAAGACAATTATGAAAATAAAGATGAAGTTAGGCAACAAATATTGCATTTAAAAATCATCTCAGGAAAATACCGAGGTAAGAGATTCGTTGTTACCAATACCTACTCTCCTTCACAGGCTGTTTCACAAAAATATCGTCCTCATCAACGTGTGATTGTATCTTTTATTAAAGAAAAGCCAAAATTAGTTGAACCTAAACGTGATTGGGTAGTTGTCTTGAGCATGTTTTTGACTATTAGTCTGATCATTTTAATCACAGGAAAACAAGCCAGTTTATTATTAATTTCAATGGTTTTGAATAGCATTATTTTTTATTTTGTAATTAAAAATGATATTAAAGAAAATGGAACTAAAATTTTCTTAGTTTATGGTATTGCGGCCATTTTGTTTACCCTTATTTCCCTGATAATTGTACAAGGCTTTAATCAGAAAATGATTGTTACATTATGCGCTACGCTTTTAGGAGTTTTTGTGTCGTTTGGAATTTTTTATTTAGTTATGAGGTTGACACATGAACACGGGATTGACTATGAAGCAGTTGATTATGCAACGCAAGATCCGCGTGCGCTATTTTTATCTCAGACCATTTTAGGAGTTCTTGGAGCTGTAATGGATGAAGCGACTGATATCGTTTCAAGTCTTTATGCATTAGCTAAGCATAAGGTTGACTTAACTTTTAAGGAGTTATTTCTTAGTGGCCGGACCTTAGGACAAGAAATTATGGGGCCATTAATAAATGTATTAGTACTGATTTTTATGGCCGAAGCGCTCCCTATGACAATTTTGTATCTAAGAGATAATAATACTTTAGTTTATACTTTTAAATATACTCTTTCTTTAGGTGTAATTCAGAGCTTAAGTTCAGCGATAGGCATAGTTTTAACTGTGATTTTTGCCACTCTTGCTAGTTCTGTCTTTTTAAAAAAATAAAAAAGTAGAGGGGGCAGTAAAATGACAACTTTAACGGCCCTATTGATAATTCTCTTAATTTTAATGATTATCGTTGGTGGAAAAACTGGCCTTAAAAGTTACCTTAGCGTAGTTATTAATGCCTGTTTGTTAATTCTTGTTGCTTTGTTAATTTCTTGGGGAGTAAATATAATTTTAGTAGGAGTAATTTTTATTCCTTTAAAATTATTAACAATTATTTATTTAGGGACGCATGATTACACTGTAGCTAAGAACGCATTTTTGACGGCCCTGTGCGTGAGTTTGATCGTAATGCTGATAATTATCCTGTTTGAGAGCTTAGCTCAGACTCAGGGCTTTGGAGACCAGGCAGGAGAAGAATTAATTGGTTTATCGTTGAATGTAGGAATCAGTTTCGCTCAAATAGCTATTTTAGTTGCGATTTTTTCAATGCTAGGAGCCATTGCAGAAGCAAGTGTAGCGATGAGTGCAGGATTACTTGAATTAAAAAGGCATGATCCAAATATTACACAGAAACAATTGATCAAGAGCGGAAATGAAGTTGGTTCTGATGTATTAGGAACAGCCATGAATACGATTTTATTTGGTTTATTTGGTAGCTTTTTGCCAATATTTATTTGGTATATGAGGTTAAATTATTCATTGTTTGAGATTTTAAATGATAAACTTTTTGTAGATGAATTTTTAATTATTGTGTATTCATTTATCGGTGTACTTTTAACAGTTCCATTGACGACGATATTTTTAGCACATACGTTAACGCATGACGAAATTAAGAAATAAATTGCATAGAGGCTTAGCAAGATGAAAGTAGAGTATTTAACACAAAAGAATTTTAATAATCGCGAGTTTAAAATCACGTATTATGGATTACAAGATAATCCGCAGCTTTTGCAAAAAAAGAGACCGTTGATACTCGTTTTTCCTGGAGGAAGTTTTGACCATTTATCTTTAAGAGAGGGAGAACCAGTAGCATTGGCATATGCAGCTCGTGGCTTTAATGCCGCAGTTGTTTCATATAATCTAACTACTGATCCAGGTAAAATATATCCTGATGCGGCCTTATCAGGATTAAAGGCTATTTCTTATTTTAGAAAAAATAGTGAAAAGTTAGGAATTGATCAAGATCGAATTACTACGATCGGATTTTCTGCAGGTGGTCATGTTGTTAGTTCAATGAATGTGATGGCAGAAAGTGAAAAATGGCAGGCAAAATATAATTTTAACCATGATCAAGTAGCACCTAATGCCACAATCTTGGGCTATCCTTTAATTAATATTAAAGACATTGGCTTTCCATTACCACCTGATGCTAATCAAAAAATGCCTACTGTTAAAGAATTATTAGATACTGCTTTAGGAGTAACGCCTGATACGCCACCGACTTTTATTTTCCAAGCTGTCGATGATCCAGTTGTCTTGATTGATAATACAATCGAATATATTACAGCTTTAAGAAAGAAAAGAGTTCATTTTGAAGCACATTTGTTTAATAAAGGCGGCCACGGTTTTTCACTTGCTACTCCTGAAGTGGCTATGGCTGGACGGGAGCCTGATTCACATCTTGCACATTGGTTTGAACTAAGTCTTGAATGGTTAAAAGACAGAAAAATTTATATTTAGTTTCACGTGAAACAAGACTTAGTTTTATATAAAAAAGTCCGAAAAGGAAATGAAGTTAATCATTTCGCTTTTCGGACTTTTTGTTTAGTATTAGATGTTTTTTATTCTTTAGCCATAAAGAATAAAATTTCTTTACCAGAAGCTAGATTATCAGAAGTAGCTAAGATTCTAAGCTTGATTGCTTTTGCTACTACATCTCTTAACCCAATTACTTTGTTTTTAGCATCATTTGGCCAATTAATTTCTTTACTGAAGTCGCTGAAGTTTTCACCATCTTTTGAAATGGCAACTTGAACTCGTAAAATGTGACCTATGCGGTCGCGTGAACGAGGCACATAAACCATTCGGCTCAGTTTATAAATATGATTGAAATTGAAAGTTAAGTCTAGCGGACTATCTTTACTAATTTTGTCTTTTGAAAGCCATTCACTAGCTAGCTTAAGATCGGTTAAGTTTTCGACTGGAGAATCTTTTTCACTTTCTGCCGCGCTAGTAACTTTTACATTAGAAATTGCATAATCCATTTGATCGCGCTTAGTATGAGTTCCAAAGTATTCAGACCAATCCGATACCTTGTTACCAAATTTATTTCTAATTCTGAACCGATAACGTGTATTAGGTTCAAGTTCGTGGAAAGTAAAGGTATCTCCATCAATATTAGTATGAACAATTCCATTAACTTCGATATCAGCCATTATATTTTTACCGGCGAAGTTAGTTGGATTAGTCCAAGTAATAGTGATGCTCTTTGAAGTTAAACGATCTGTTAAAATTGCGGCACTTCTTGGAGAAGCCATAGCAGAATCGATGATAGCATGTTGTTCAACTTCACTACCATAACTAAAGTTTTCAATCGTAAGCTCAAATTTATTATCATGAATGTCAACTGCTGGCATTTTTACCTTAATAGCAGGTTGCAGTTGACCTGTGAATTGGCCGAATTCTTTACATGGTACGTAATCTTGCTGGTAGAAAATACCTTCTTCTGATTTGTTAAAGCTATCTAAATCATTATATTCAGGTAGGGGAACAATTTGATCATTTAATTTAAGTGAAACTTTACCTGGATAGCGATCAGCCATAATTGTTAAGAAAGTAGCCTGTTTTTCTTCAAGTCCCGCATAGCTTCCCTCAGTTGGATAAACCGTAATATGAAGATTAGATCCATTAACCGAACTAGTGATTTGAGTTGTAGCTGCGTTGCCTTTTTCATAATCATTAGTTTGATTATCATCTTCATATAAGATGGCAGAACTCTTATTTTGTGGGTAAACAAGAGCACTTCTAAGTGATTCTTGTAAGATTGCTCCTCCGCGGACATAAACCGGAAGATGCCACAATGGATAGTGCAACTTATCGTAGATTCTGCCACCAATTAATTTTTTACCAGTAAAGAGATCAATCCACATAGTTCGGTGATCAGGTAGGTAAAGATTGTCTTTTAATGAAGCTCCACTTGGATCTTCTCGCCCGTTAGTAATTGGTGCTACTAATAAGTTATTTCCTAGCATAAATTCATGCTTTACCTGATTTGTGTAGTTAACTTTTTCGTGCGGGAATGACAAGAACAGAGGTCTAACAATCGGCATCCCATCTTGAGCAGCTCGAGTAAGAGTGTAGAGATAAGGAGTAATTCTTCCTCTAAGCTTTAGGTAAGCGCGAGTAATTCGCGTCATTTTTGCATTAAATGCAAATGGCGTTTTTTGAATATTGCCATAATTATCAATTGAGTAGAGCAGAGGAGTGAAGACTTTCCACTGTAGGTCACGGATGTTTACTTGAGCATTACCGCCGCCCTCTTTTCCGTCAATAGCACTTCCGACATTTGGTTGACCAGAAAGAGACATACTTAAGAAACTAGCAATCTCCGTTGCAATTTGTTCCCACTCGCCACCTACACCTTCATTTGCAGTAGTAGCTAAAGTTTGAATAGCACTCCAACCATTACTTGCCATTGCCCAAGGACGATTAGTTTTGTTTTTATCAACTAAAGGCTCACTAGCAATTGCAAAATCTTGCATAATCTTGTCATTAGCTAAATTAGGGGCTTCTGTCTTAAATTTTAAGAAATTAGCTGGTGCATTTGTAGGTAAAGCGCCGTAAAAACCAAGTTTTATATTTTGCTCCTTGGCAAAATCAACTAAGTTAGCTAATTCGGTTTCATTTAAAGCTTGTTTACTGTTGTAGTTAGGAACAAACCAGCTAAGTGGGAGATGGTATGAGCGGTAGCGTTCAATCATTGCACGAGCAGAAAATTGATATTGTTCTTCACCATTAAGAGAGGACTTAGCAATAATTTCATTATCAGCATGGGCAATTTTATAAGTATTACCATCTTCAAATTTTATGGCGTTATTTTCTTGAGGCTTAGCAACACTCCAGCAAGTATCAAGATAGTTACCCAAGTATCCTAGACCAAGTGCATATTTAGGTAAGAAGAGGGGAGAGCCAGTAATTTTGTAGTACTGACGCAAAATTTCAGCTGGAGAATCTCCTAAAAGATAGAAATTATCAAAAATAGGAGTTTGATGGGTAATAATAGCAGTATTTCCATTTTCACCTTTAAAGTTGTAAATTCCATCTTTCCAAGTGTTTCGCAATTCTGCAAAACCAGCATTAGACCAGAAAAAGCCTTCTGGGCAAGCAACTGCCCCGGGACCAGTTAAGTTAGTATTTTTAATTTCAATAATTTTTCCTTTATGGCTAAAGCTTCCATTTTGCATTCCGCCGCCATAATAGAATTCATTTTTGTTTTGACGTAGGAATTCCCTAGAACAATCTGCTCCTAGTTCAATTGGACTGCTTTGCATCATACGGTAGCGATGGAGTTGATCATCAAAAATGCTAAAGATTGCAGGATTTTTTTGTAAGCGAAGTGAAAATTGACCACTTTTAATCGTGAAAGTTTCATCAGTTACTAAAAGTTGTGATTCTTCAAAAGGACGCAAACTAAAGTTACCTGCGGCAATCGTTAAAGACGGCGACAAAGGTTTAAATTCTGCAGTTGGATCAACGATTAATCGAAAGATCCCTTTAGCAATAATGTATAGACGTGCTCTTTTTCTGTCTGCAAATTGCAGATCGTAGTAGCGAGTACCTTTCGCTACCTGCACTAAACGACTTAATTGTTGTGGTTGTTGATTATTAGTAATTTCAGACATATTACATTTCTTCTTTAAATTAAATTTTTCATTTACGTATAGTTCATATTATAACGAAAAAATGCATTTCGTGTTTTTTTAGATTTGACATAAAGCGCTTTCTAGAATATTCTGTAGAAGGTGGTACTAACCAGTTTAAGATTGGATGGGGTTAGAAGATGAAAAGACCACTTTATCAGCAAGTGATTTCAGATCTTGAAAAGAAAATTAAGACTGAAATGAAGCCAAATGATCGACTGCCTAGTGAAAGACAACTTTTAAAAGAATACGGTGTGAGTCGAAATACAATTCGATTAGCATTAAATAATTTAGAAGAGCGAGGCATTATTTATCGATTGCATGGAAAAGGTACATTTGTTTCCACAATTTATCTAGATCAGACCAACTTAGGAAGTATGTACTCATTTAGTGAACAGATGTCAGAAGCAGGACGCAAGCCAACAACACAAAACCGCACATTAGAGCTTGTTGTTCCCGATGCAGCTGTCGCAAATCAGCTTAATTTGAAAGCTGGAGAAAAAGCGTACAAGTTAGTTAGGTTACGTCTAGCTGATGGAGTACCACTAATGTATGGAGAAACATATTTACCAGAAAGTATTTTTCCGGATCTAAAAATGTCGGATTTAAATGAAAATCATTTGTACACCGTTATGAAGCGAAAATACAATGAACAAAGTGTTCTTGCCTTTGAAGATGTACAAGCGGTTAATTTAGATAAAAGAGACAGTAAGATTTTAGGCGTAAAGCCCGGGGATGCGAGTTTAAAAATTTTTAGACGGGCAATCAATGATAAAAACGTGCCAATTGAATTTACCATTTCTCTAGCTAGAGGAGATAGATTCATTTACCGATCACGGCAATATAATCATTTAGTTTAGTTATTGAAAGGAATAAGCCAATGTTTACAAAAAGTGACGCAGAACTAAAAAAGATGGGCGCAGATATTACTACTAGAGAAATTCAGCAACAGCCTTCTCTATGGAAAGAAACTTTTAAGATTTATCAAGAAAAGAAACAAGAGATTGATGACTTTTTAGCTAAAATTAATCAAAAATTTAACAAGGTAAAAGTTATTTTTACAGGTGCAGGAACAAGTGCTTATGTTGGTAACACTGTGATGCCATATTTAAGAAAGCATGGCGATCGCACTAAGTATGACTTTGAAGCAATTGATACTACTAAGATTGTTTCAACACCAGAGGATTATCTTGAAGCAGAAACGCCAACAATTCTAGTTTCTTTTGCCCGTAGTGGTAATTCTCCTGAATCAGTTGCAACTGTTGAACTTGCTAAGCAATTAGTTACGAATTTATATCAAATTGCTATTACATGTGCTCCAGAAGGACACTTAGCTCAAGACTTAAAGGATGATCCAAATGGACTTGTTCTTTTAATGCCTGCTAAGTCATTAGACCAAGGTTTTGCGATGACAGGTTCATTTTCATGTATGAGCTTAGCCACTTTATTGGTATTTGATACTAGAGGTGATGCAGAAAAAGAAGCAATTGTTAATGAAATTTCTAAGATGGGCGAAAGCGTAGTTGATCGTGAAGCTGAAATTCAAAAGTTAGTTGATACTGATTTTGACAGAATTACTTATATCGGTAGCGGTGCTTTAGGTGGCTTAGCTGAAGAAGCTCGACTTAAAATTTTGGAATTAACAGCTGGAAAAGTTGCAGCCCTATTTGATACTTCAATGGGATTAAGACATGGACCTAAGTCATTCTTAGATAAAAAGACTATTGTTTTTGACTTTGTTTCAAATAATTCTTACACCAGAAGGTATGATTTAGACATTTTAGATGAGATTAAGGCTGATGAAATAGTTCCATTAGTAATGGGAGTAGGTCAACTTAAGAAGGGACAAGACTTTGACGGTAAATTCTTTGCCTTTTCTGGAGAAGAGTTACCAGATGCATATTTAGCATTGCCAGATATTATGTTTGGTCAAACAATTGCCTTGCTTACCTCGGTTAAGGTTGGAAATACCCCAGATACTCCTTCACCAACTGGTACAGTTAACCGTGTTGTTAAGGGTGTAACAATTCACAAATTCATCAAATAAAATTCAAATTTTGAAAACAGTTTCAATTTAGAATAGAAGTTAATTTAAGGAGTTAAATACTATGTCATATTACATTCATGCAGGAAAGTTCTTTTTAGAAAATCGAACTGAAAATGGTGGTTATCTTGAAGTTCAAGATGATGGAAACTTTGGTTTATATTATCGAGAAGATGAAAAGCCTAGTCATGGCCTAATTAAGGAATATGGCGATCAATGGATTGCACCTGGTTATGTTGACACGCATATTCATGGTTTGCTTGATGAAGATACAATGAAGAGCGACTGGGAAGGCGTTAATAAGATTTCTGAAGGTTTGTTGCAAGCTGGTGTAACTAGTTGGTTGCCAACTACTATTACTGCAAGTGATAAAGAATTAACTGAAACTTGTGAAAAGTTTGCTGCACATAAGGGTGAAGAAACTGGTGCAAAAATCCAAGGGTTACACTTTGAAGGTCCATTCTTTACTCCAAAGCATGGTGGAGCAGAAAATCCTAAGTATATGACTGATCCTTCGATTATGCTTTTAAAGAAGTGGCGTAAGGCTTCAGATGACATGTTGATTAAGATTTCAATGGCACCTGAAAGAAAGAATGCCCGCCAATTTGTACGCGAAGCTGTAAAGATGGGCTTAGTAGTTGCCTTAGGACACTCAGATTCTGATTTTGAAGATGCCATTGCTTGTGTTGAAGCCGGCGCTAGCGTCTTTACACATACTTTCAACGGGATGAATGGCTTGTCACAACACTCACCTAATATTATTGGTGCTGCATTTTCTTCTCGTTTAACAACGGATGAATTAATTTGTGACGGTCACCACGTTGAAGAACCAGCTGTTCGCGCTTTAGTAAATGCACGTGGACCAGAGCATATTGCCTTAATTACTGATTGTATGCAGGCTGGATTAATGCCTGATGGTGATTATGTTTTAGGTGAATTGCCAGTTTATGTTAAGGATGGTATGGCACGTTTGAAAGATACTAACAACTTAGCCGGCAGTATTTTACTCTTAAAGGATGCAGTTAAGAATATAGTGGACTGGAATGTTGCAACGCCAGAAGATGCAGTTATGATGGCTAGTTATGTACCAGCTAAGAGTTGTAACTTACTCGATAAGTGTGGTGTGATTAAACCTGATCACCCAGCTGACTTTGTTGTTTTGAATCATGATATGACTGTCAGTGAAACTTATCTAAATGGTGAGTCACGTTACAAGGCTTAAAAGAGTATACTTTTAGTAGGAACTTTAGAAATTCTTAAAAAAGTGGTCACAACCAGTTGACTAGTAAAAGTTAATATACTAAGATTAAAACTGTAGAAAGCGTTTACAGAAATATTTTACAGAATATGGAGGAATCTATATGAATATTGTGGGAGCTAGAATTGATGGACGACTAGTCCATGGTCAAGTAGCCAATCTTTGGACCCCGAAACTTCAAGCTGATCGTATTATTGTTGTCGATGAAGAGGCAGCAAAAAGCGATATCCAAAAAAGTGGTTTGAGAATGGCTACACCTCTTACGACTCGTCTTAGCGTTTTGCCAGCACAAGTTGCAGCAGATCATTTGATTCATGAACGTTATGGTAATCAGCGAATATTTATTGTCGCTAAAAAGCCAGCAGCCTTCTTAGATTTACTTAACTTAGGTCTTAAGCTTGATACTTTAAATGTAGGTACAATGTCTCAAACAGATACTACTAAGCAAGTAACTAAGCAGATTAATGTTGAAGAAAAAGATGTCGAAGATTTTAAAAAGATAGCAGATAAGGGCGTGAAAATCACAGCTCAGTTAACCCCAAGTGATGATTCTCATGACTTTATGAAATTAATGAATGAAAAGATTAAATAGGAGGTCTAACTATGGCTTGGTGGCAAATATTACTACTTACCCTCTATGCTGGTTATGAAATTCTTGATGAATTGCAAATTTATTCATCATTGAATACACCAGTTGGTGCCGGTTTAATTGCCGGTTTAATTATGGGTGACTTAAAGACTGGTTTAATTATTGGTGGTGCCATGCAGCTTACAGTTTTAGGTGTTGGTACTTTCGGTGGTGCTTCTAAGATTGATGCAACTACCGGTACGGTTTTAGCAACAGCATTCTCTGTAAGTATTAAAGGAATGAGCCCACAAGTAGCTATTTCTTCAATTGCGGTTCCAGTAGCTGCAATTATGGTTCAATTGGATGTTTTAGCAAGATTTGCTAACACTTACTTTGCACACAGAATTGACCACTTAATTGAAGAAAACAACTACAAGGGTATTGAAAGAAACTTCCTCTATGGTGCAATTCCTTGGGCTTTATCTCGTGCAATCCCTGTATTTATTGCTTTAGCATTTGGACGTGGCTTAGTTCAAACTATTGCTAACTCATTAAACGGAAACTTGAAGTGGTTAGGTACTGGTTTAACAGTAGCTGGTGCGGTTCTTCCTGCAGTTGGTTTTGCTATTTTGCTTCGCTACTTACCAGTTAAGAAACACATTGCTTACCTAATTATGGGATTCACATTTACTACTTTATTCTCAGTATTATTCACAAGTATTCAAACTTTAGGTACAGGCCTTCAAGCAGCAAACAAGTCATTTACTGCAACTTTCAACGGCTTGCCAATGCTTGCAATGGCTTTAATTGGATTAGCATTTGCAATCTTACACTACAAGGATGAAATTAGTGGTAAAGGTGGCAGCGGTAAAGGTGGAACCAAAGAAGCCGCAGCTACTACAGAATCAACTAATGTAGCTTCAGAGGGGGAAATCACCGATGATGAACTCTAAACCAAAATATAAATTAACTGACAAAGACTTTAATCAAATTAACAGACGTTCTTTATTTGGTTTCCAACTAGGTTGGAACTATGAAAGAATGCAAAACACTGGATACTTATTCTTGATCTTGCCACAACTTCGTAAGATTTATGGTGATAATACTCCAGAATTACAAGAAATGATGAAGACACACGTACAGTTCTTTAACACTTCTAACTTCTTTAACACAATTATCACTGGTATTGACTTAGCTATTGAGGAAAATGAAGGTGTTGAAGGTAAAGATACTGTTACTGGTTTGAAGGTTGGTTTAATGGGACCATTTGCCGCAATTGGTGACTCAATCTTTGCTGCTTTGATTCCAACCATCTTCGGTGCCTTGGCTGCTTCTATGGCTTCACAGGGAAACCCAGTAGGTGTATTTATCTGGATTGCCGCTCAAATTGCGATCTGTTTCTTCAGATGGAAGCAACTACGCTTTGCTTATGACAAAGGTGTAACTCTTGTTACTGAAATGAGAGACCGCTTGAATGCTTTAACTGATGCTGCTACAGTACTTGGTGTATTCATGGTAGGTGCTTTAGTTGCTACGATGGTTAACGTTAAGTTTGCTTGGGTACCACAAATCGGTAAAGTTACAATGAATATCCAAAACAACTTAGACATGATCATTCCTAAGTTATTACCTGCCTTGATCGTTGGCTTTGTTTACTGGTTACTTGGAAAGAAGAAGATGACTTCAACTAAGGCTATTTTAATTGTTTTAGTTCTATCAGTTGTTCTTGGCGGTATTGGTGTTCTTGCCAAAATTTAGCAGTCAATTAAAGGAAAAATATTATGGCAAAAGAATTAGTATTGATCAGTCACGGTAAGATGGCTGAAGAAGTTAAAAAGAGTGCAGAATTAATTATGGGTCCCCAAGAGCATATTCATGCTGTATGCTTGCTTCCTGAAGAAGGACCTGAAGATTTTGAAAAGAAGTTTCAAGATACTATTAATGGCATTCCTGAAGAAGATTTAACAGTATTTGCTGATTTAATGGGAGGAACTCCTGCTAATACAGTTAGTCGTTTGATTATGGGTGGTCAAAATATTCATTTAGTTGCAGGGATGAACTTAGCAATGGTGATTGATTGGCTCAATAGTCAAATGATTGGCAATGATTCAGATGCTGTTAATGCTGGTAAAGCTGGAATTGTGGATATCAATCAAATGCTAGCTAGCATGAAGAAGTAGACTATTTAAATAGAAATTAAAAACGACTTACGTTGGTAAAACCACACGTGGGTCGTTTTTTTATAATAAAAAAATTTATAGATTTTTGCTTTGATCAAGATAGGTCAAAACAATTGCAAGATGGCGTGACAAAGATTATTATTAATTCACAAGTTTCAACTGAGGGTCAGAGTGAAGATTTAAAGGCCCTAGCTAAATTAATGAATAATAAACCAGTTAAATTAAATAAGCATTTTGACTATGCGCAAAGAAGAATTAAGGAAATTAATGAAGATCCAGAAACGAGGGAAAAGATCATGCTTTACGAAACGAGAATGCTAGAACGTGAACAAGCTGCTGGAAAAGCTGGATATGAGCAAGGAAAAGTGGATTCTGCTAAAATTATTCTCGAAAATCAATTGAATAATGGCAGAACTTTGGAACAAGCTACGGAATTTGTTAGAAATTTGAAACTGATTTCTGATAAAGAGTTAGAAAAAGTTGTTGCTATGTATAAATAGTAAAAAATGCTTGCGACATTTATATCCTGAGCATTGTACAAATAATTTATAAGTATTCAATAGTGATATTTAAAAGACTGATAGATTTCATTTCTATCAGCTTTTTTTGTTGATTAATTTGTTACAATATAAACAATTTAATGATAGCGCTATAATTTATACTTTTAGAAAGGTCAAGATATGAATAAATTCTGTCCCCACTGTGGGAAACCAATTAAGCCTACTGATAGTTTCTGCTCACATTGCGGAAAGCCGGTTGTATCTTCCGAATCTGAAAAACAATTGATGCCCAAAAGAAGTGAAATTCACAGCAATAGATTAAAATCCAAAAAAAGAAATATTATTATTGGAGTAATCGTCGCCGTACTTGTTTTAATTATGGGCGGCTGGGGATTATATCAACATGGTCGAAATTCAGCGGAAAGCACAGTAATTGGTGGCAACGGAAGGCTAACTAATGCTGAGATTAAAAAGATCCCGCGTAAGCAATTAGCTGCTTGGGCAATTCTTTATGCTGATAAAAAATATGGTAAAAAGTGGGGCGAAGCAGCCGATGATCTAAGAAGTGGTCACTTGACAATAAAAAGTTATTCAAAATATCGTTTTGGAGATTATGAAATCAGTGCTACTGACGGAAGTACTTTATATGTTATAAATGATCAGGTTGGCTATTTGGTTTCTAAAGATAACAAAGAGATAACTTATGTTGGAAATAAGTCTAGCTATAGTAATAGAAGTGTTTTAAGTCAGATTTATCCAGAAATTAAATCTGAAAATACGGAGAAAAATGTAAATACTTGGAATGATAACCTGTCAATTGTTACTGGTAAGTCGGATGAAAATGCTAGTGATCAGAGTTCTAAAACTAGCAAAAAAACTAAGAAGACTGTATCTGAAGATAAATTATGGTCAAGTAATCAAAATGATGAACTAATTAGTTATATGGATGAATTTGGTGATAAAATGCACCAATCGTATGAGCATTATACTGGCAGTGGTAGCTTGACAACTGCGGCTGGACAAGAATATCCAAGTTGGTTGTCTCAAGGACGTTTTAAGCTAAGCACAGGTGACCACGACAGTCGCGATCCTGAAGATATGAGCAGTATTGACTTGAAATGGAATCCACAGGTAACTAGTGAGGATAGTGATGATGATACATATAACGTGGTTGCCATCTTTAACTATAATGGGAAGAGTGCGGAGCAACATATTACGTATCTATTTTGTTTCTATCATGGTGAACCAGTAGCCTTAGTTGATCAGACAACGAATGGTGATTATACAATTGTTCATGCAACTGCAAATAAAGACTTAACTTCTCACTTTGAAGAAATTGCAAATAATGATTAAAAAAACTTGGAGATAAAAATGAAAAATAGAGTATTTATTTTCTTACTAGTAGGATTTTTGGTTTTAACTATGGCTGGATGTCAAAGCCAGATTAAGCAAGAAAAAGGCAGTAATGAACAAGCTAGAATTATTAAAAAAACTAAAGCAAATAAAAACATAAGTATCATAGGAAGTTATCGTGATGATGCTGATGGGGCGGCAATTGCATTTAATTCTGATCATACTGGAAGATATGTATATGCTGATCCTAAAAATTCAGATACTGACGATCAGTTAACTTGGAAGAAAACTGGCAAAAATACTTATATAATTAGACTTAATGACAGTGATGTAAGCAGTGCTTTAACTGCTAAGCTTACTGGCAGCACTTTGGTTATATCAGGAGATGGCGACTGGAATACGGAAACTTTTAATAAAACAAAGAATAAACTTAATTTGGATGACTTCCTTTCAAATAGAAAAGTAGGAAATTCAACTTCAAGTAAGGCTAACGGTGATGTAAAAAATTCTAAGTCTACAAATAGTATTCCAGGTGATGAAGGATTATTTGATATGCCAAATGAACTACGTGGTACATGGTATTTAGCAAATGAAAGCGACGGAAGTGTAAGTAAACTGATAATTGATAAAAATACCATTACTGGTGAGGGATTTGTAGAAAAATTGCATAAAATGAGTAAGAACTTTGATTTTACCAGCTATGTTCAGGAACATCCATCTTACCAAGATATGACGAAGGATTGGGCAAGAGTAGTTGTTTTATCTGAAAATGGTGAAAGTAAGATTAACGTTCGTGGTTGGCTACAAGGTGCTGGAGCTGGAGAATATTATAATTTAGCTACAGAACATGGACAAAAAGTTTTAGTAATAGGTGGCGGTGCTGAGGCTTGGGTAGATGGCATTGGCTGGAAAAATAAGACAGATGCCGAAAAATATGCAAAAGAAAAATTTAGTGATCTTCATTATCGAGAAGATATTAGCCTAGAAAATAACGACGATTCTGATAGCGCTACAACAAATGATGAAAATTAACCAATAAATAAAATTAGGAAGAGTTCTTTGGATAGTAATTTATGTACAAATAAATAAGCTGGTAGATTTTTTCTACCAGCTTATTTTTATCTAATTAATATACAGCACCATCGTAGAAGTTGTATCTTGGACGGTTGAAATCAAATGTTGCTAATTCACTCATCTTGATTACGTTGTCGGCAACGCCCCAGCTCATCAAATTGATTGATTCACCGTATAAGTCATCAGGAATTACAAGTAAAACGTATTTACCTTGAGACATAGCGTATCCTAATTCCATTCCTAAGCCAACGTCCTCTTCCTTAGGAACATAAACGCCAAGCATAACATCGCTAGTCCTAATTCCAACTAAGTCACCGCTATAAGTTGCTTGAGCCCATTCTTTGTCGTGTAAATATTCAGGGTGTTCATCAACACGAATGTCTTTGTATTGATTTTGAAGTGGAACATAGCTGTTTTCTAAATCAATAGTTGGGTTAGCATTTAAAGCGCTCATTGCATCTTTGTAAGCCTTGTTTTGTGTTTCAGTAAACCAACCAGCACCAAAGTAAACTGTCTTTTGTTTTGTCATGGAAAAACCTTTCTTTCTTATCGGTGGAATATTTTTACATTAACTAACTTTAACAAAATTTGAACAAAAGGAACACCCACTTTTGTGTTTTTGAAATCGGTTTTATATAATGAAACTAGAAATTTTTGCTTAGGAAAGGCGGAACCTACTACGAATACTAAAAAAAATCTTTTCGATCCAGAAGCTGTCTTTGTAACAGATTTAACTGATCGAAATGAGATCTTCAAGACCGTTTCTCAAAAATTATATGACTTAGGCTATGTTAAAGAAGATTTTTTAGGCGATATTATTGAACGTGAAGATAAATATCCAACTGGAATTTCTATGAGACCTTTATCCCGAAAATTGCCTGATGTTGCCGTACCTCATACTGAGGGTAATTATGTAAGTACGCAATTGATTGTGCCAATTGCGCTTAGAAATTCTGCAACTTTTAACAACATGGTTAACCCTACTGAAAAGTTAAAGGTTAAATTTTTATTTTTAATTTTGAATAATGATCCAGATATGCATTCAACTATTTTGGCTAAAATTATGGATTTTCTTGCTGGAACTTCAGTTGATGATTTAAATGAATTATTTAATTCAGATTCAAATGAAGAAATTTATGATTTCTTAGAAAATAATTTTGAAAATTAAGATAGAAAAAAGAAGCTGCATCGCAGCTTCTTTTTGTCTCCAGATTAAATTATTAAACTTCCGGATAATCAGTACTTGAAAACGAAAGTGAGAAGTAGTCGCAGCGTTTATATCCGATTACTAATTCAACAACTTCACCTGTTGCACTTAAGATAGTCTTCTTAACTTGGCGTACAACTGGATAGTCTTTAGCAATATTTAGTCGTTGACTGATTTTATCGTCTGCTTGTATGATTGTATCCGTTTCTGTAAATGGCTCATCAAATAGATATAATTGCTTATCTTTTTGTAAAGTCTCATATATGCTGTGGTAGTTATTTGGATCTTTAGCCAAATTTCTATTGATGAATTTGGCTGGGATAAATGAACGGTGTAACATGAAAGGCTTATCGCCAATTAAACGTAAACGTTCAATATAGTAATAACTATCATATTTTGGTAAACCAAGCCTTTCAAGTATGTCTGGTTTATTATTTTCTTGAAGTTTTAATACTTCAACTCTATCTTCTTGTTGGTTGTCAGAGAAGACCTCATTATCACTTAGACGAACTAACTTGTCCTTTCTTGAACGTGAAATAAACGTGCCTTTTCCTTGGTGACGAACCAAATAGCCCGCCTTAACTAGGTCTTTGACAGATCTGATAACAGTAATCGAAGAAACATTAAATTTATCTTTTAATTGAGCTTCACTATAGAATTTATCTCCGTATTTAAATTTACCGGAGATGATTTCTTTTTTTAACTCATTTTCAATTTGTAAATATTTTGGAATATCCATAATATGTATCAATCCTTAAGATAGATTCTCCTAAGATCCATGATATCACGGCTTGAGAGCTTCATGGTAGAACGAAGGTATTCATTAATTCCGCCGTATTGCTGGTTTAGAACGTGTATGGCGTGATCTAAGTATTCTGGATAGACTGACTGAATGTCCTTAATAGATTGCAAGACGCGCTTGCTAGAGCCATCAGCGGCAGCTTGCTTAAGCATCCCATCAACGAAGCTCTTAGTAGTAACATTTGTTAGAGTATAGTCATATTTGATAGTAGTAAAAGGTACACCTAATGCTGATAAAACTAGCAATGCACCAAATCCGGTTCTGTCTTTTCCTGCGGTACAGTGGAAGAGCAGGGCATTTTTCTCTTGATCGTTAGCAAGTAAAAGATCAAAAAACTTACGATAGGCTTTTTGAGCTGTTTGTCCATTAATCATATCTTCATAAGCAAAGAACATATGCTTAAAGCCAAATTCAGGATCTTTTTCAGCGTTTTCTTCTAAAGCAAAAATCCCTTTAGAAGCGTTAGTTAAGTCGTCACTAAAAACTGGATCGAAAATATATTTTGCACCTTCAGGTACACGATCAGGATGCTCGGTCTTTTCTTTTTCGGTTCTAAAGTCAACGTCGTATTTTACACCGTGTTTTTGCAGTAAATCTAAGTCTGATGAAGAAAGATCAGCTAAATTTCCGGTTCTAAGCAGTTTATTATATTTGATGGTTTGACCAGATACGGTTTTATAGCCCCCAAGTTCGCGGAAATTGCGACCATTTTGGATGCCAATTAATTTTGTCTCATAATTTTCGCTCATTAATATTTTTCCTCACTAAAGTTATTTAAATACAGTATTATTACTTTAACATATTTTTTCATAAATATTTTAGATTTATTAGATCTATAAAAAGAAAACAAATTTATTAATTGTTATAATTAATGGTAAAATTACAATGTAAAGATGCGAATTCCATTTGGAGATGATTACTTATGGTAAAAGATTATGACAACATTTTAGTTCCTGTTGATGGATCTGAAACAGCAGAGCGTGCATTTGATAAGGCAGTAAAGATTGCCCTTGATAATAACGCTCACTTAGATGTATTAAACGTTATCGATACTCGTCAATTCATGGGGGAAATGCAAGATACTTTGATTTCCGGAGATACTATTTATCAAATGACCCAAGATTCTGAGGAGTATCTTAAGAGCTTAAAAGAATGGGCTAAGGAACACTTTGATTTTACCGATGTTTCTTATCACATTCGTTATGGTTCACCTAAGAGAATCATTGCGGTTGATTTCATTAAGGACCACCACAATGACTTAATTATTATGGGTGCAACTGGTATGAACGCAGTTGAAAGAATGTTAATGGGAAGCGTTACTGCTTACGTTAACCAACATGCATTATCTGATGTTTTAATTATTAAGACTGATATTGATAATAAAAAAGTTGCCAAACCTAAGAAAAAACTTTTCTAAAAAGCGAACATTAAAAAGCCACTCTATATATTTATTAATAGAGTGGCTTTTTGTAAAGTGGATCGATCCAATTCAATTAATTAAAACTTACTAGCGCTTTCATTAAAATAATAGTACCCAAGTACGAATATTTTTGGTATGATACATAAGAACGAACGTTAAATACTAGGGGAAGGAAGAGCGATGATGGTGAATTTCGATTACAACATTATAAAACGTAACCAAGATTCAGTGGCTCGTTCTTGGGCTGATTCTTTCTGGGAATCAGTCTTCATTGATGTTGGCGCTTTCGTTGGTTTTTTAGCGACTTTTAGGACTCGATGTGATTAGCTGTTTTTGTCAGCTTATCATATTGAGTCTTTTTTTGTATTTGTCATTTAATGTGTTTCATTAGGAGGAAACGATGAAAAAGTTCAAAAAAGTCTTGGTTGGCCTTTTTGCAATTTTACTTGCTGTTGTTGCAACTGCTTGTTCTAACAAGTCAAATGGTTCAAAAGATGGTTATACACCTAAGTCATTAACTATTCAGTTTGTACCTAGTCAAGCTGCTAATAAGCTTGAAGCTCGTGCTAAGCCTTTAGAAAAGATGCTTTCAAAGAAACTTGGCATTCCAGTTCATGTTTCAATGTCAACTGACTACAATACTGTTGTTGAAGCAATGAAATCTAAAAAGGTTGATGTTGGTTTCTTGCCACCAGATGGTTATGTATTAGCTCACAAGCAAGGAGCAGCTAATGTTTTACTTCAAGCACAACGCTACGGTGTAAAACAACCAGGTGGTCAAGCTACTAAGAACTTAGTTAACTCTTACAGAGCCGAAATTCTTGTTAAGAAGGGTTCTAAGATTAAGTCTTGGAAAGATTTAAAAGGTAAGAGTATTTCAGTTCAAAACCCAACTTCTTCAGCAGGATATGTTTTCCCAGTTGCTGAACTTGAAGAAAAAGGGTTAAACGTTCCAAAGGATTGTAAGTTAGTTACTGTTACTGGACACGACCAAGCAGTTCTTAACGTATTAAATGGCGATACTGACGCAGCATTTGTTTTTGAAGATGCTCGTAACATCGTTAAAAAAGATAACCCTAAGATTATGGACCAAGTTGTTCCAATTTACTTCACTAAGCCAATTCCTAACGATACTATTTCTATTAGAAGCGATATGTCTAAGTCATTCCAAAAGAAACTTGCAAAGGCATTTATTGAAGTTGGTCAATCTAAAGAAGGTAAGAAGATTATCGAATCTGTTTACAGTCACGAAGGCTACACTAAGTCTAAGGACAGTAACTTCGATATTGTTCGTAAATATGACAAGATTATTGCCAAGGACAAGAAATAGTCAATTAAATATAGCTTAGTTAGTAAAAAGATAATTGTCTCCAAAAGATGATTATCTTTTTATGCACTGTAAACAATATAAATATGTTAAGGAGAAATTTAGATTAAATGGCAGCTACTAATCAGCCAATGATTCAACTTAAAGACGTTAGCAAAATTTATGATAACGGAACAGTTGGTTTAAAAGATATTAACTTAAATATTGATAAGGGAGAATTTGTAGTAGTGGTAGGTTTATCTGGTGCAGGTAAATCAACATTGCTTCGCTCTATTAACCGTCTACAAGATGTTTCTAAAGGAGATATCTTAATTGATGGCAAATCAATTACGTCTGCTAAAGGAAAAGACTTGCGCGAAATTCGTCGTGATATCGGTATGATTTTCCAGAGCTTTAACTTGGTTAAACGTTCAAGCGTTTTGCGAAATGTTTTAACTGGTCGAGTTGCATATTATCCAACTTGGAAGACAACTTTTAACTTATTTACTAAAGAAGATAAACAAAAAGCATATGAAGCATTGCAACGAGTTGATTTAGCAGATAAAGTTTATACTCGTGCAGACCAACTTTCTGGTGGACAACAACAGCGTGTTGCTATTGCTCGTGTACTTACTCAAAATCCTAAAATTATTTTAGCTGATGAACCAACAGCTTCTCTTGATCCTCAAACTTCACGTCGAGTTATGCATGACTTGAAGATGCTTAATGAAGAATATGGTATGACAGTTGTTGCTAATCTTCACAGTGTTGAACTTGCTAAAGAATTTGGAGATCGAGTAATCGGTGTCCGTGCCGGTCAAATCGTTTATGATGGCAAGATGAGTGAAACTTCTCAAGCCGTGTTTGACGATATCTACAATGGCGGAAACGGCAAGAAAGGGGAAGAAGATGCCTAAATCTAAGGAACAGCATTTAGCTGAATTACCTAAAAAGAAATTTAAGATTATGAACCTTGTGTGGGTCGTAATTATGGTTTTAGGTCTCTTTCTTTCGGTAAATGTAACCAATACGCACATTAGTGTTTTGTTTAACAACTTTAGCCAATTTACCGATATTTTTGTACAAATGTGCCACCCAGACTGGGGATACGCTGCTACAGCAGTTCCGCTTTTAATTGAAACAATTAAAATGGCTATCTTAGGAACTGTGATTGGTTCAGCTATTGCATTTGTATATTCACTTTTAATTGCGAGAAATATTGTTAAAAATAAAGCAGTTACAGGTATTTTAAGAGTGATCATGAACATTGTTAGAACTATTCCAGATTTACTTTTGGGTGCAATTTTTGTTGCAATTGTTGGTATCGGTCCAGTTGCCGGTGTTTTAGCCTTATCAGTATTTACTTTTGGGGTAGTTGTTAAATTGTTCTATGAGGCCATTGAAACCATTGATCCAGGTCCAATTGAAGCTTTAACTGCTGTTGGTGCAAACAAGCTTCAAATTATCCACTTTGCTGTGATGCCGCAAATTATTACTTACTTTATTTCTTATGTTTTATATGCGTTTGAAATCAATGTCAGAGCTTCAACAGTTCTTGGATATATCGGTGCTGGTGGTATTGGTCTTTACTTGCAACAAACTCTACAAGTCTTTGACTATGCTAAAACTGGTCTAATTATTTTAATTATTATCGTCGTCGTAGTTCTTATCGACTATGTTTCTACTAAATCTCGGGAGGCGTTGATGAAATAATGGATACTACAATGAAAAAACTACCTCCTAAACCAATTGACACTAAGAAAAAAATTAAGCATTGGGTAATTGCAATTGTTACTGTAGCTTTAATTATTTGGTCATTTGTAGGAATGAACTTTGGTGGAATAAAAGCTACCGCTGGTCAAATTGCCGGTGCTATTTTGGCTGGTATTTTCCATCCAGATTGGTCTTATGTATATAACGGAAGCGGCGAAGATCTAATTTCTCAATTATGGGAAACAATCTGTATTGCTTTCTTGGGTACTTTTATTTCTGCAGTTATCTCATTACCTTTTGCTTTCTGGGCAGCTAACACGCGCCACAAAAAATGGTATACTTCTCGTTCTGGAAAAATTGTTTTAGCAATTATACGTTCTTTCCCAGAAATTGTTTTGGCTTTGATGTTTATTAAAGCTGTTGGACCTGGTTCGGCAGCCGGTGTTTTAGCTTTAGGTTTTCACTCCGTGGGGATGCTTGCTAAATTGTTCTCTGAAGCAATTGAGAACCTTGAAGAAGGAGCTAATGAAGCTGTTACAGCAGCTGGTGGATCTAAGTTTAACATTATTATGTTTGCAACAATGCCAAACTTAATGCCAGCTTTAATTTCTAATACTTTGTACCGTTTTGACGTTTCAATTCGTTCGGCATCTATTCTAGGTTTAGTTGGTGCTGGTGGTATTGGTTATCCATTAATTATTGCCTTGCAATATCGTCAATGGAACCGTGTAGGTGTTATCTTAGTTGGTATTATTGTCATGGTGGTCATTATTGACTGGATTTCTGGTTGGATTCGAAAGAAATTAGTCTAATTTATTATTTAAACGAGTGGAATTTTTATCTGCTCGTTTTTATTTTTGTCAAATTCTAAATTTTTTTGTAATATCTACCTATAATAATGATAAGTAAAGGAAAAAAAGAACTTTTTTGTTATAATGGAAGTTGTATTTCAAGGAGGACAATGATGGATAATTTAACTACCATGACATTGGCTGATGATATTGCTTTATCACAAGAAAAAATTATCAACGGTCAACAAGACCTGAATACCAAAAGAATTTATAATGAAATTAATAGTCTAGGCATTCTTGATAAGCCAATCGAAGAATACTTTGATATGACTCAAGATGAATACTACAACAGTGAATCTGATGGTAAATTAACTCTACTTCATTTAGATCAACCACTAAGTGAATTAAGCGATCGCATTTTGACTAATCATGTAGATGGCTATGTTGATAAGGATGAAATTAATCTAACCTATAATCATGAAGATCCACTGCAAGATGGTAGCTATGATCGTGCTACTGACTTACATGTGCTTTTATATAGTTTGAAAGTTATTGGTGCTGTCAGAGCAATTGCTCCAGATGACTTAAAAAAGGTTTTGTCTAAAGATGCGGTTTTATCATTGGGTCTTGCCGCAGCTGCTTTGGCAAAAAATTAACCCCAAGGCCAATTAAAGGCCTTTTTTTGTGTGATGAGTGGGGAAGAGTATCATGAAAATTATCAACAAAACCAAGGGTATGATTGATAAGTTTTCCGGGATGACTCGGAAGATGATGCGAAAGAAAAATAATGTTCCATTTGACGGAATGCAAAAATACATGACTGTCGGTGAGTATAACGTTGGAGCGCCAGAAGGCACGCCACATGGCGAAGAATATAAGCTTATTGTTTATAAAGATACTGATAATGTCTTACATCAAGCTTTACGTTCAGTTAATGCGTCTGATCTAGCACCAGCTTATGTCAGAAAGTTTGATAAAAGGTTAAATCGGTATACTGCCTTTGTTAATAAGCGTACTGGGCGTCGTTATATTGTTGAAGATCAGTTAGATCAATTAGTCGACTATGTAAAAAAGCATAGTAGAAAGGGCTATAATTCGATTAATATTGGCGTTATAACTGATACTCATTATAAAGATGCTGATAGTGTAGACTTCTATGGCCATAACGGTTTAAGGCATGTTAAGGAATTTAATTATCTTGAAGACAAAGACATTCTAGACTTAAAAGCACATTTAGGTGATTGGATGGACGGGTCTGATCCAGGCTTAGTAGGTGAGGCCGAGTTAATTTCTTTATCTCGAACATTTCGTTCTAAAAAGACTAATTTTGCTGTGATTAAGGGAAATCATGATGAAAATGATAAGTTTGATGAACATCATGATTTAAGGGCTAGTTTTCCTGAAAATGAATTCGAAGATATTATGTGGCCAAGCATGTATGCACAGGATGGCATTCATTACATCACGCGTAAACATGGTGTTGCATATTTTGATAAAGATGACGTCAGAATTATTACCGTTAATACTTCTGACTTACCGTATGAATTAGACGAGCAGGGAAAGAAAAAGTATGATACGAAGCTTTCTTTAGCTATTCGTGAAGACCAGATGCAAGAAATTATCGAAATTCTTGAGAATTCAAATGGTAAAACAATTATTTTTATGAGTCATGCTAACCCCATTACTCGCAAGGGAACCAATGCCCTAAAATTCAATGGTCGTTCGTTACATGAGTTGATGGTTGCTTTTAATCAACATGAAAAAGGCTACCTTAATTCTAGAGACGTTCCTCCTGAATTTACCTTAGCTAATAGCTTTGATTTTACGAAAATTAAGAATGCAAAAATAGTTGCATATTTCTGTGGACACCGTCATACTGAGGACCAATATCGGATTAATGGTATCCAATATATATTTTTTAATTGCTCGGCCCTTATGGGTCCAAACCACGCGCTTACTACGCAATATAATAAGCGCTGGAATAGACAGATGGATCATGCTAATGAAGCAGCAGGCTACATTGTAAATGTTGATATTAAAAGGCATTTACTACAAGTATTTGGTTATGGTGCAGCTTCTAAGAGAAGATTCTATCGAATTTAGTTTTTGAAATGTAAATAGCTTATAATAAGACTACTGTTTATTTTGAGGTGAAAGTTACTTATGTGTGGAATTTGTGCGTTTTTCGATCCTGAATTGAAGGATAAAGACTGTGCTATTCAAGGAATGATGGACACGATCAAGCACCGTGGGCCATCTTCAGATGGAAAATATACTAATGATCAGGTGGCTTTAGGCTTTAGGCGTTTGTCAATCATTGATCTGCGTGGCGGAAGTCAACCTATTTTTAATGAAGATAAAAGTAGAGCAATTATTTTTAATGGTGAAATTTATAACTTTAAGCCATTAAGAAAAGAATTAATTGATGCTGGCCATACTTTTACTACTAAGGCTGATACTGAAGTTCTACTTCATGGCTATGAAGAATGGGGAATGGACGGCTTATTGAAGCGCGTTCGCGGTATGTTTGCCTTTGTAATTTGGGATGACAATACTAAGACTTTATATGGTGCACGTGACTTCTTTGGAATTAAGCCAATGTATTATTCAGACCAAAATGGTAAGTTGATCGTTGGTAGTGAATTAAAGAGTTTCTTAGCTTATCCTGGTTTTAAGAAGGAACTAAATACTGAAGCAGTTAAACCATACTTGATGAATCAATATAATGACTTAAAGGAAACTTTCTTTAAGGGTGTTTACCGTTTCCCAGCAGGTCACTGGTTTGAATATAAAGATGGTAAGATGAAGACTCATCAATACTGGGATGCTAAGTATGTTGAAAATAGCTTAAGTTTTGAAGAAACTTTAGATAAGATCAACGAAGATTTAAAGGAAACTGTTGACTTATACAGAAACGCTGACGTTCCAGTTGGTGCTTTCTTATCTGAAGGTATTGATTCTTCTTATTTAACTAGCTTACTTGATCCTGAAGATGTCTTTTCAGTTTCTTTTGATGATTCAACTTATAATGAAGCATCAAAGGCTAAGGCACTTTCTGATTTACATGGCTGGAAGTTTTTCGCTGATAAGGTTGATGCAGATGAAGCCATGCGCGACTTCCCAGAAATGCAATATCACATGGATGAACCAGATGCTAACCCATCAATTATTCCATTATGGTACTTGTGTAAATTAGCTAGAAAACATGTTACTGTTGCTCTTTCTGGTGAAGGTGCTGATGAATTATTTGCCGGCTATGTAAACTATGGAATGCATACGCATAACGACGTAATTAAGGTCTTTACTGCTGGCTTGAAGAAATTACCTAAGAAGAGCCGTGTACGTTTAGCTCATAAGATCAAGAAAATGCCTAACTTTCCAGGTAAAGTACATATGTACACTAACCTGGCAGAACCAAGCGAGTTTTACGTTGGTCAATCCGTAATTTATGACATGGATTATCCAACTATCTTTACTTCTAAAGATGCTAATAATATCTTACGTGATAAGTACAAGAACGATTTGACTGTTAATGGCATTTATCAAGAAGATTTCAAGAAAGTTAAGAATATTGATGAAGTTAAGCAAATGCAATATATTGATCTTCACCACTTTATGCTTAATGATATTGAACAAAAGGCAGATAAGATCTCAATGGCTCACTCATTAGAATTACGTGTACCATATCTTGATAAGAAGATTGCCGAACTTGCTAATTCAATTCCAACTAAGTATTTAGTTAACCGTCATGATACTAAATATGCTCTTCGTAAGGCCTCTGAAAAAGTCTTGCCAGAAGAATGGGCACAAAGACCTAAACTTGGTTTTCCAACTCCAATCAAGCAATGGCTTAAGGAACCTAGATTCTACAAGCAAGTTAGAGAATTGTTTACTGAAGACTTTGTAAATGATATTTTTGACCAGAAGAAGATTGTTAAGTTACTTGATGATAATTATAAAGGCGATGGATCAGCTCGTCGTCAAATTTGGGCAATTTATACTTTCTTAGTATGGTACAAATTATTCTTTGTTGACTATGATGAAACTGTTAAAAAGTATCAACATGTTCAACCAGAAGTGGCAGAATTAATCGAAAGTGGCAGACTTGTTTAATTAAAGTTAGAGAGAAGTACGGATACGAAATGGTACAAGCAAAATTTACTCCTATTTTATTAGGTAGCGACATCAATGTTTATGGAATGGCACGTTCATTCAATGAAGCCTATGGGATCAAAGTTCAAGCATGGGCAGCTAGCCAATTAGCAGCAACGCGTTACTCTAAAATTGTTGACGTAGAAGTTCATGAAGGCTTTGAAGAAGATCCAGGCTTTATGAACGTGATGAAGCAAAAGATTGAAGAATACAAGAATCACCCAGAACCAGTTATTTTAATTGCTTGTGGGGATGGTTATGCTGAATTACTTGCTAAACACAAGGATGAATTAAAGGATACTTTCGTTGTTCCTTATATTGACTATGACTTGCTAGAGAAGTTAATTTCTAAAGAGGGATTCTACGAAATTGCTGAAAAATATGGTCTTCCATATCCACATACTAAGATTGTGACCATGGATGATTACAAGGCCGAAAATTACTTAGATTTACCATTTGATTATCCAATTGAATTGAAACCAGAAGATCCTGTTTCTTGGTTGAATTGTCAATTTGAAGGTCGTAAAAAGGCATTTACTATTCATGACGAAACTGAATTAGTAGATATTGTGGGCAAGATTTATACTAACGGTTATACTGAAGACTTGATTTTGCAAGACTTTATCCCAGGTGATGATTCTAACATGCGTGTTCTTAACGCCTATGTTGATAAGGATCACAAGGTTAAGATGATGTGCTTAGGTCACCCACTTCTTGAAGATCCTACGCCACAATCAATCGGTAACTACATGGCAATTTTGCCAGCATTTAGTCAAAAACTTTATGATACAGTTCAATCATTCCTTGAGAAGTTGAACTACACAGGGATGGCTAACTTTGACATTAAGTATGATCCGAGAGATGGAGAATACAAGTTCTTTGAAATTAACTTGCGTCAAGGTCGTTCAAGTTTCTATGTAACTTTAAATGGCTATAACTTAGCTAAGTGGTATATAGATGATTATGTAGAAGATAATTTAAAAGATAAGCCAACTGTATATGGTAATAAAGATGGCGCTAATTACATGCTTTGGCTTGGTGTTCCTAAGAAAATCTTTAAGGAATATGCTTATGAAAATGGCTCAAAGCGTTTAGCTGAAAAATTAATTGATGAAGGTCATTATGGTACTACTGTCTTTTACGATAAAGATCGTAGCTTCAAACGCTGGTTATTAATGCGTTATATGTTCCACAACTACTATGCTAGATACAAGAAGTACTATGAAGTAAACAAGGGACAATACTTTGAAGAAGAAGCTAAGAAGTTAAAAAAGCAAGCACTTCGTGATGGTCAACAAGAAAACCATGAAAATGAAATTTAGTTAAGAAATACCCTCTAAGTAGAATGACATTGCTTAGAGGGTATTTTTGTATCTAAAAGTATTAAAATAAAGATGATAGGAAAGCTACTTGAAGAAAGTAGGAAAATAGAATGATTGACTGGGGATTAATGGCTCTATGCATAGTAACGATGTTACTAGGATTTTTTGAGCTGTACCGTACTTTTAGATTTTATAAATGGGATAAAAAAACTAAAGAAATACCAACTGCACCTTATGTGATTTATTTTGGAACGTTTTTTAGTGGGGTATTAATTGTCGTGTCAGCTATGTTTATGATGGGGAATACTTCATTAACACTTCCTAAAATTTTTTACATAATTTTGGGAATTATTCTAGTAGTCGTGGCAGTTTTAATGTATCGTCGTGGACACCAAATGGCGAAGAAATTAGGTAAGGATGATAGTAACATTGCTGTTTGGCAAACTTATTTGATTAGCACAGTAATTTTAATTACTGGTTTGATTAATTTTCTTAGATGATAAAGGAGAGCTGAAATTCAGCTCTTTTTTTCCAATAAATTGTGGCTTATTATTTGCTAATAATTTTCTACTTTACTGATTATAGAAAAAGTTTAAAATTCTCTTCTTTCTTGTCTGACGTGAATTTTGCTAAATACAATATATATGTTTTGAAAAGTCAATACCTACAATATCATGTAGTTTTTGGTAGAATATAACCATACATATTGTGAAAGAAGAGAATGACCATGTTACAACAAGATGCTCAAATTAAATCAATTACTCAAATGACCCTTCCAGAAACAGCCATTAAAAGAGATGGTAGCATCTATCCTTTTGCTCTTTACAAAATTGAAATGGTCTTAGACAACTTGCATCTTACGAAACATGAAGCAGATATTTTACCTTCTATTTTGAAGAAATTAAATGGTGTAAAACAAACTTCTACGAAAGATATTGCAGATGCCTTTGTCCAAACTTTAACGGAATTAGGATTTGATGATGAAGCCAATGCTTATGTGGATTACCGTAGAGAAGATGAGGCCAATTTTGAAAAGCAAACAGAAACTACCAACCGTCTGGATCGTTTAGTTCACCATGATCCAACGATTGTTAATGAAAATGCCAATAAGGACTCACGCGTTTTCTCAACTCAGCGTGATTTAACTGCTGGTGTTGTTGGTAAGACGATTGGATTGACAATGATGCCTGAACATATTGCTAAGGCGCACTTACGTGGTGATATTCATTGGCATGATTTAGACTATACTCCACTTAGTCCTTTAACTAACTGCTGTTTGATTGATTTTAAAGAAATGCTTAGTCATGGCTTTACGATTGGAAATGCCAATATTGAATCACCTCATTCAATTGAGACTGCTACGGCACAAATGTCGCAAATTATTGCTAATGTAGCTTCCAGTCAATATGGTGGCTGTTCAGCTGATAGAGTTGATGAAGTTTTAGCTCCTTATGCTGAAAAGAATTACCACAAGAATATTAATGAAGCACGCGAATTCTTTGATGATGAAGAAAAGATCAAGGCTTTTGCAATCAAGAGAACTAAGAAAGATATCTATGATGCTATGCAAGCTCTTGAATACGAAATTAATACTTTACTTTCAAGTCAGGGACAAACTCCATTTACTACCTTAGGTTTTGGGCTAGGAACTTCATGGATTGAACGTGAAATTCAAAAGGCTATCTTGAAGATTAGAATTGAGGGTTTAGGTAAAGATAAAAGAACTGCTATCTTTCCTAAATTAGTTTTCACCTTAAAGAAGGGGCTTAACTTACATCCTGGCGATCCAAATTACGATATTAAGGAATTAGCCTTAGAATGTTCAACTAAGCGGATGTATCCAGATATTGTTAGCTATGACATGATTAAGAAAATCACCGGTTCATTTAAGGCTCCGATGGGTTGTCGTTCATTTTTACAGGGCTGGAAAGATCCAGAAACTGGTAAAGAAGTAAATTCTGGCCGGATGAATTTAGGTGTTGTTACTTTGAACTTACCTAGAATCGCAATGGAATCAAAGGGCGACAAAGATTTATTCTGGCAAATCTTTAGAGAAAAAGTTCAAACAGCACATGAAGCTTTACAAATTAAGGCTAAGCGTTGTACTGAAGCTGTTCCTGACAATGCCCCAATTCTTTACGAATACGGTGCTTTTGGTAAACGTCTGAATGCAGAAGATAATGTAAATGACCTATTTAAAAATGGTCGTTGCACTATTTCTTTAGGCTACATCGGCTTATATGAAGTTGGTACCGTCTTTTACGGACCAAACTGGGAACACAATGAAGAAGCTCATCAATTTACAATTAATATTGTTAAAGAACTTCATGACTATTGCGCTAAGTGGGAAAAAGAAGATCCAAATCATTACCACTACAGTGTTTACTCAACTCCAAGTGAAAGTTTAACTGATAGATTTTGCCGTTTAGATACTAAGAAATTCGGTAAAGTGAAAGATATTACTGACAAGGAATACTACACTAATTCCTTCCACTACGATGTTAGAAAACACCCAACCCCGTTTGAAAAATTAGCCTTTGAAGCACCATATCCATTTTATGCAGCTGGTGGTTTTATTCACTATTGTGAGTACCCAAACCTTAAACAAAATCCTAAGGCTTTAGAAGCTGTTTGGGATTGGGCTTATGACAAGGTAGGATACTTAGGAACTAACACTCCAATTGATCAATGCTATAAGTGTGGTTTTAAGGGTGAATTTAAGGCAACTGCTAAAGGATTTGAATGTCCTCAATGCGGCAACCACGACCCAGAAACTTGTGACTGTGTAAAACGTACTTGTGGTTATCTTGGTAATCCTTTGAAGCGCCCGATGGTTCATGGCCGTCACGAAGAAATTGTTCATCGTGTAAAGCACTTGAACTTAGGAATGGAAGAAAAAATGGCTAAGGATGAAGTTAGAAAGAATGACGAATATTAATGCCAGAAAAAGATAAAAACAGTCAAGAAGGTCCTGATGTTCGAGGTAACTTAATTAAAGTTAATGTTGGCGGCGATACAATTTTTGTTGATTCTAACCAATATAAGCCACAAGTTGAACATGCTAAAAAATTAAAGCAGCAACATAGGAAACCTAAAAATCCTAAACCACAAGAATGGATATCGGAAGAATATTCTAAGCATAAAATTGCGGACTATAAACCATTTAACTTTGTTGATGGGGAAGGCGTTAGATGCAGTTTATATGTAAGTGGATGTTTATTTGATTGTCCTGGATGCTATAATTTGGCAGCGCAGAACTTTAATTATGGGCGTCCTTATACACAAGAGTTAGAAGATAAAATTATTGAAGATATGTCTCAATCTTATGTGCAAGGATTGACTTTATTGGGCGGAGAACCATTTTTGAATACTTGGGTTTGCTTAAAATTAATTAACCGCGTCCGCAAAGAATTTGGGCATACTAAGGATATTTGGTCCTGGTCAGGTTATACTTGGGATGAACTCCAAAAAGAGACTCCGGATAAGAAAGAAATGCTTTCAAAAATTGATATTCTGGTTGATGGACGCTTTATGGATGACTTAAAGGATCTTACTTTACAGTTCCGTGGTTCAAGTAATCAAAGAATTATTGATGTTCAAAAGTCACTTAAAGCTAAGAAAGTCGTTATTTGGGACAAGCTAGTTAGATAAGTTTGATAGAATAAGGGAAACGATAACGTTTCTCTTATTTTTTTAGGTGAAAAAGATGCAAGAAAAAAATTTGAAATTAGTCGATAAAATAATGACAGCTCTTCAAAAAGTAGAAGATCCTGAATTATTAGTTGATGTGGTTAATCTAGGCTTGATTTATGGGATTGATATTGAAGGAGATCATGCCACAATTAAGATGACTTTAACAATTGTTGGCTGTCCCTTATCGACATATCTACAAAATTCAATTGAAAAGGCAGTTTTGTCGGTTCCTGAGATTAAGACCTGTGATGTGAAATTAGTTTGGTATCCAGTTTGGAGTCCAGAAAGAATGACGACAGCTGCTAAGCAGCAATTAGGGATGCTTGATAATGAACAAGCTCTTGACCAAGAAGAAGAGATTGAAGACACCGAAGAAAAGCAAAAGATCATTGATTTTTCAGTGCCGATTAAGAAACTAGCTGAAGAATATCCGGATTTCGTTCAAATTATGTATGATTGTGGTTTTACTAGAATTAAAATTCCGGGCTTATTATCAACAGTCGGACGTGTGATGACCATTCCGCTTGGAGCACAGGCTATGAAAATTGACTTGGATAAAATAAAGAGGGCTTTTGAAAATAAAGGCTACAAGGTGATTGATAAATGAAAGAATTGGATAAACAACGCCAAGAATCCATTTTGAAAATTTTAAATTTTATTCAAAATGGCGGAGAATTAGAAGAAGCTAAAAAAATGTTTCAAGCTGCTTTTGATCAGGTTGATGTGGCTGAAATTACAGCAGCTGAAAGAGAGTTAATTGCTCAAGGACTAGATCCAAGAAAGATTCAGTACTTGTGCAATGTTCATGCGGATGTTTTTAAAGGCAATATTAAAGAAAATAAAGAAAGTCCAGAGTTTGAAACTCCTGGACATCCTGTTCATACTTTTAAACTAGAAAATATTGTAATTAAATCTTTAATTAATGATGCCTTGCTTCCTGATTTGACTAAGTGGGAAGATGGATCTTCTGATGCTCTACCTAAATTGAAGCGAGAGTTAAAAGATCTGGCTAAAATTCACTATCACTATGCCCGTAAAGAAACTTCTATGTTTCCAATTATGACTAAGTATGGCATTACTGCTCCACCTAAAGTTATGTGGGGTGTTGACGATAAAATTAGAAAATTAATTGGTCAAGCTAATATGCTTGTTAATCAAAAAAATGTGGACCAAAGTGAAGTTGCTAGTGTAATAAAAAGTGCTGCTCATGAAGTTCTTGAGATGATTTTTAAAGAAGAAGAAATTATGCTTCCGATGATTGATGAAGTTGCTAGTGAAGAAGACTGGGGCAATGTTAAAAATGAAGAAGAGCAAATTGGCTATACTTTGATTCAAAAGCCGATGAACTGGAAGCCGAAGATAAAAGAAAAAGTAGCCGGGCCAATCTCTTTAGATAAGTTGAGCAGTTTAGCGCTGAATTTTGCGGAAGGTAGTTTAAATTTAAAACAATTGTCGGCAATCTTAGATTTATTGCCATTTGCGATAACTTTTGTCGATGAAAATGATAAGGTTGCATATTTTGGTGGTGGAGCAAATATTTTTCCGCATTCTAAAAATGCAATTGGAAACAGTGTATATTCGTGCCATCTTCCTGAGAGTGTTCCTCGGGTTAAGAAAATTTTTGATGATTTTCATCAAGGAAAGAAAGATAAGTTCGAATTTTGGTTCGAGCCACGGCATATGGGGAGATATTTATATTTGCAATATTTTGCTGTACGAAAAAATGGACGGTACTTGGGATGTTTAGAAGTTGCTCAAGATGTAACTGAGATTAGAAGCTGGAAAAATGAAAGAAGATAAAAAATAGCTTGCATTTTGCAAGCTATTTTTTGTTTGGAATCTATTGTGTGTTATGTTAAAAATGTAATCTGTAAAACTTAATTTTGTTTTCCATTAGTTTACGTGAATGTCAATCATAACTTTTATTTAATCTTTAAAGTATATGTATTGGAAATTCGTAATAATGTAATAATTGAAAAAATTCTAGTATAATAAGAATAGCAATCTCTAGAGTTAATACTGATAAAGTAGTAAATTGAGTTGTTATAATAAATTAATCAAAAATCCTATAAGAATTATTTTTAACGCGTTAAAATAACTATAGAAATCTTATAACTATTACCAATTTAAAATTGAAGGGACAGGCTAAAATGTTATTCAATAAAAAAGACTTTGATTCTAAACAACGTTTTAGTATTAGAAAATTGAGCGTTGGTGTTTGTTCTGTTTTACTTTCAACTTTATTTCTAACTTTTAATGAAGGTCAGACAGTTCACGCAAGTACGGATGCTAATGCGGCGGACACTACAACGACTAGTGTATCATCTAATACTACTAATAATAGTTCTGATAATAATACTGATAAAAAAGATGACTCCAAAGTAGAGACATCTTCTTTGGCAACCGCTGAAAAGCATGCCCCAATTCCAATTGCTGCTGAAGTTAAGAGTAACAAGTCGGAAGATCAGACAAATAGTGCAACTACTGAAACTGCTACTCAAGTAAGTAAATCTAAGCAAGCACAAAGTCAAACAACTACTAATATTGTTAAAGCTACTGCTACTCAAGCATCTACTTCTTCAAAAGATAGCTCTGACACAACAAGGTTTAAGGATAATTCTGCCCAAAATACTGTTGAAAAAAATAGATCAACCTCAACTTCAAAATATACACCTGTCTTAACTAGCGAAACTTCCGTTTCTACTAAAACTAATCAAAGTAATAGTAATTCTGCTACTCAAGAAAAATCGAATATTAAACCTGTTACCCCACACGCTGATTCAACTGAACATATTGCACCAAAGACTTACAGCATGGATAGCGACTCACCTGCTTATGTAGTTGCTGGAAGTGATTTAACGAATTTGGCCTCAAAATTTATTTCCAATGCGGATGTCTTGACTCAAAATGGTGCTACTTTTTCTTGGGTTGGCAATGTCCCGACTCCAACTCAACAAGATGCCATTGGTGGTAATACAATAACTGGAACTATTAAAGTAACGTATAAAGATGGCACAAGTATAACTATTGATATTGAATCTTACGTTGAAGCACGATCAGAGCTTCAACCAAGTACCTTCTACTACGTGAATAGGGTTGGCGATACCCCAGACTTTAACACCGCCGATGCTAATGGCAATAACTTTTCTACAATTCTTAAAAATACAGACGTATATGATCCGACTGCTTTTTCTTATAAGATATTAGGGACACTGGATACAAGTAGTTTAGGTATCCACTGGGCCAATGTTCAAGTTACGGATAACAATACTTTTGCTGGTGCACCAGATGCTCCTAAAGTTATCGGTGGCCTTTATATTGTTAAGGTTCCTTACGTAGTTCAGGGACTTAAATTGAAGGATAATATTCCAACTGATGCTAACGGTAATCCTATAATTAATGCTCAGTTGGCAACAATGCCGAAGTCAACATCTACGACACCGACAACACCGGAGGCTGCTTTTGATCCTGTCCATGGAAATTCTACTAATTTTCCAGCGGGCTTATGGGGACAATATTTCTACCAAGATTATGCTTTGGCTTATGCGCTAGGTATCAAAGTGCAAGTAGCTGCAGATGACCTAGATAATAATGGAAAGTGGAAAAACAAACCAACGGATTTAGTCAATACTAAGACCAACCACTTCGCAATGACTTTTAACAAGTTGCCTAATGCTACCCAGCAGGAAGTAGACGTAAATTACGTATCTGCTCCACATGCTGAAGATATGTATATCTATAATGCCGCAAACAAAACTTATATGACTGGTCGACCAGAAAATGCGCAAGCAATTAAGGAATTGCTTGCTGACGGCTACATGAATGATAAAGTTTGGGTAACGTTAGCTGATGGCACTAAGGTCTATGCTTCTAAACTTGACTATCTTAATAATGGTAATAACTTTGTTGTTGGTGGTGCAAAAGCCGGCCGATACAACATTAACTTCAATGCTAGTTTTGACCAAAAAAATAGCGCTGGTCAACCACAGATTTTTTCAAATAACATTTTTAATACAGCAAGTGCTGACTTTAATGATGACCTAAATAAGTGGTATCGGAAGACTAACAATCAGACGGTTGCTAATTATGCTGCACCTACTGCCGCAACCTGGGATAAGGTTTCAACTAATGGGATTTCCTTAGCACCAACGATCAAAGCCAGTGATGATCCCTACGAACAAGATTTAACCGACGGCCCAGTTACTTTTGATAGTGAGGCACTTAAAAATGTGGTTAAAAATCCAAGTACGGGTGCAGAGGTGCGTAAAGTTCAACATACTTGGCTAGCTAATATGGTCCCTAACTCAATTCTGGACAATAACACGAAATGGCCAGAAGGTACTAAACTCACTTGGGCTGGTAATGATGGCAGTACCAAATTAACCTTCGATAAAGCCGGTGAAAGCAAGACCGGGAACGTAACAATTACTCTTCCAAGTGGTTCTTCATACACGGTTAAAGACATTACAGTTATCTCTAAAGCTAATGTGATCGCAAAGAGCGAAACTGTTGACTACGGTAAGAAACTAACAGCAGCAGATTTGGTAACTAACCAGAATGTTTTCCCAGCAGGCACGACTTATCAATTCGTAGATGGTTCAGAACCAACTTGGGGGACAGCTGGCTCATACGATCATGTTAAAATTACAGCTACTTACAAGGATGCTAGTGGGGCAAGTGTTAATACACCAGTTGCAAACTGTGCAGTTGCTATTAACGATAGCCGGAGCATTAAGGTATTAGCTGGTAGTGATGTTCCTTCAGTTGATAGTGTTTTGAACTTGCCTAACAATTGGGAAGAGCACACTGCATTCTGGACTACGCCAATTAACACTACTGCAACTAATGAAGGTTTAATTACGATTCATTACCCATCAAGCAATTTGGATCAGAAAATTAAAGTTTATGTAACTGTTATTCCGAAGACCAGTGCAGTTGATGGACAAAACTTCTTTACTAATGGTAATAAGTACGATGGTACAGAGGGTAGCATTGCTAACGGTGCTAACCAAGGTGCAATTTTAACCCAAGCTAATGGTCAAGCAATTGACTACACTACTTATAGTGGTTCTAATACACCGGGAACGCAAACATCTTATGATACGAAGACGACCAGTTACACACCAACTTACGGTCTGTCTGGACTTCAGACCAATAGCGATGGCAGTTTAGTTAGCGGCGTTCAAACCGCAACTGTTCGCGTGTCTGTACCTAAGGGTACGATTGGTGCCAAAGTAGATGCTGATGACAATTACTACTATGAACTAAACGCTAAAGTAAATATTGCTCAACCTGTTACTTTTGAGTTTGTAGATGAATATAACAATGATCAAGTAGTTGGTCAGACCTACTCACAAGAATTTGTGCCCGGAATTGATACAAATCTCAATTTCAGTATGGCTATGCCAGATGGTTATGAACTAGGAAATGGTGCTTCAATTCCAAGTCAGTATACTTTGCCTGCCTTTAGTCAAACGACACCGGTTGTCAAAGTACCTATTCACCAGAAGATGCACTTCTATATTACTTTCCACGATGAAGATTCAAATACTAATCTTGGTACGGTAGAAGTGTCAGGCAGTGCTGCAGCAGGAACTGGTGGCTATTATCCAAGCATTAACACGAAATTAACATTCCCAGCAGGTGCTGATGCTGGTGACTATTATTCTGTTTCAACTTCTGGCGTGCCGGATGGGGTGCAGTTAGTTGGGAGTTACGGGGTATCGCTTACCAATCCAACCGCCGATTGGACAACTCCAAACTATCAGTGGGAGAATACTTTCTCCGTTCTTAAGGCTTTAACCGGTGCAACGATGACCATTAATCTTAAGCACAAGTTTAATGAAACGCAAGAAAAACAGACGCGTACTGCAACGGTTAACTATGTTAAGGCTAAAGTTAATGCGGATGGTACTTATACCCAAGATGGCAATGCATTTACTTCTGCTGTCCTTGATGTGTACTACTCAAGAACTAAGTCAGAGGATCTGGTTACTAAGAAAATCACTTATACTCCATGGCTGTGGGATACAAATCAAGGTGATAGAACAACTCCTGGTTATCATGTTGAATCTGGTAAGTGGACTAGTCTTCCACAGCATTGGGCAGCTGTTGTTGCAGATGTGCCGACATTAGCTGGTTACACTGCTGCTACAGTTACCGATAAGTCCGGCAAGCCAGCAAATCAATTTGTTTTTCCAACTTGGAATGGATCAGATCAAGATACATCTAATATTAATAAGGAATCCTTAGCATATACTGAGAACGCCCCAATTTATGAAGCACGTCCAGTCCATACTGTTTTGTATATTCCTAATGAACAGCAAGCGAGAACAATAACTGCTAAATATGTAATTGCTGGTGGCAATAATAATGGTCAAAAGTTTGCACCTGATTCGCAAATTCAAATCTTCTATGGCCGAACTGGTACTTTAAATGTTGCCAACAATAAGATTACTTATGGAAATTGGCAGTGGGACAATACAGCAGGCGATCAAGATACACCTGGATTCCACGTGATTTCAGGATCGTGGAGTTTGCCTACAAATGGATCGTCTTGGCAAGTTAATATTCCTAATTCAGGTAACGACTATGTTGTTGCAAATTTACGTTATGATGGAGCATATTCAACTTTTACTTTAGCAGCGCCAAGTTATAATGCTAATGATGTGTTTACTAGCTCTACAAGTGATCAATGGTTCACCCGTAATACATTAGTTACTTACTATGTGCCAACTTCAATGGTGAATAAAACAGTAACGCGGACAATTACGATTTTTGAACCCGGCCAAGGTAGTAAGACCATAACTCAGACTGCTAAATTGACTAGACAGGTAAGAGTTAATAACGATGATACCGGTGTTGTTTATGATGGCTTTGCAGGTAGCGGCTGGAGTACTGGCACTTGGGGAGCTCAAGATGTTACAACTCATGACGGCTACACGATGTCTGCAACCCAAACAGTTAATGGAGTTACTACTCCAATTCAACTTGTTAACGGTCAAGTTCCAGCTGAAGAAGTCGATGGTAATACCAAAAATACTACAATTAATATCACTTGGGGTGCTGTAGCTACAGCTACATTAACTGGTAATGGCACTAGTACTTATAATGGCCAAGCTATTACTAATGCTGAACTTAATAATGCTTTGAAAGTGAATGTTACAGGACCAACTGCAGGCGCAGGTACGTATACTCTTCAAGCCGGCGATGTTGAATTTTCAACTGATGGTACAAACTGGACTACTGCCTTACCAATCAATGCTGGCAACTATCAAGTTCGTTTAACTGCTCAAGGTAAAAATGGCATTATTGCTAAATACGGCAACAACAGTATTATTTGGACTCAAAATGGTCAGTCAACTATCACCAGCAATGCAACTTACATGATTAATAAGCTTGCTGGTAATGCCGTGATGACTAATGCCCAGATCGGCAATTACGAGATGACTTATAATGGTGCTGCTCCAAGTACAATTGATCCAAGTAAGTTTGTCTTTACAACGACTGTCAATGGTCAAAACGTTGAGCTTGATACCACTGGCTTAGATAGCAGCGACTTTACTTGGGTTGATAGCAATGCACCAGTTAACGTGGGTACTTACAAGGTTATTCTAACTGATGCTGGTTTAGCTAAATTAAATGTTAATAATCCAAACTTTAACCTAAGTAATTCTGGTAATGGTACTTTCACAATTAACCAGGCTAATGCTTCAGCTACTCTTTCAGGTAGCGCAAGTCGTGAATACAATGGTCAAGCAGTCAGTGTTGATGATCTCAACTCAACTAGTACTGGTAACAACATTACTTTGACCTTGCATTATCCAAAGGATGGTAATGCTAACTATTCAACTACAGTTAAATTAAATGCTGGCTACTTTACTTGGAATACACCAAATGGTCAAGCTCCAGTTAATGTAGATAGTCAACCTTATACAATTAGTTTGAATTCAGATGCAATTGAAAGAATAATTAAACAAGCTGTTGGTAACGGTCAAAATGATGTAAGTAACGTTAAGTTTGCTAGTGATGCAATTAGTGGTAGTGCAAATTACACAATCACACCATTAGAAAGTTCAGCAGAACTTTCTAATATTACTAATGGTAATTACACGAAAGTTTATAACGCTGAAACTACTAACCAGATTGATGCTTCGAAGTTGCACATTACTGCAAATCTTGGCGGTCAAAATGTGGACTTAGATACTACAGGAATCACTGGTAGTGACTATCAATGGGTTGATGCAAGTGGTGCAGAATTGACTTCTAATCCAAAGAACGTTGGTACTTACTACATCAAGTTAAGCGATACTGCTTTTGCTAGATTGCAAGCACAAAACCCTAACTTCAAATTGACAAGTAACGACGGATTAGGTGTTTATACGATTACACCAGCTACTGCTAATATTACTTTTGGCGGTACTAACTCTCGTGTTTATAACGGTCAAGGTACCACTACTACAGAAATTAACAGTAACGGTCAAATTAAAGTTCACTTTACTTTCCCGGGCTCAGTTTTAGATGCCTCTTATACGCTTAAAGATCGTGATTATTACTTGGTTGATCAGGATGGGGCTGGTTATGATGGTGCTCAAATAATTAATGTTGGTACTTATACGATTAAGCTGACCCAACAAGGGATGCAAAATGTCATTGATACGATTCATCAACTATCAGGTAGTGGCGATGGCGGCTATAACATTAATGTTGACTCCGCAACTCAATTGGGTAATTTGACTTCAACATTTGATATTGTTCCTTCGCAAAATACGATTAGCGTTTCTGGTACACAAACTGAAACCTAGGTTTCAATCGCTCAAACTAGTGGTAATACCACTGGCGCTGTCGCAAGTTTAGCCGATGTAGCCCTTGATTCAGGTGACTTTGCGATCGTTAACGGTCCAGCTGAAAATGCAGGTAGCTATCAAGTTAAGTTGACTGATGCTGGCTTAACTAAGATTCAAAATGCAGTTGGCGATAACTACAGCGTAAGTCTTGCCGACACAACTGGTACACTAGTCATTAATAAGGCAAAGGCTAGTGCAGTCTTCAGTGGTGATCCTTCCTACACTTACACTGGTACGCCAGTAAGTGCTAATGATTACTTGGGTAAATACTCAATCAAGTTAACTGAACCCAATAATCCAACTTATAACTTAGTTGCAGGTGATATTGAATTCAAATTTAACGGCAATTGGACCACCCAAGCTCCTGTTAAAGTTGGTCAGTATGAAGTTCGCTTATCGCAGCAAGGTTGGAACCACATTAAGGCAATTAATAGCGATAACGTTGAATGGTCTGCTACTGCCTCTGCAGGAACTGGCACTTACACTATTAATCAGGCTAAAGTTACCGCTGATCTTAGTGGTAGCAACTCTATGACTTATACCGGATCAGCGGTAACGACAAATGATTTGTATAGTCAAGATTCAACGATCAAGGTTGTAATTAATGGTACTGATATTACTAACTTGCCACAGACCTTTGAATTAAAAGATGGCGACTATGTATGGCAAACCACTGCTGGTCAAGCACCAAAGGATGTTGGTAATTATCAGATTAAGTTAACTGCTGCTGGAATTAGTCATATTCAAAAGCAGATTAATGATGCATTGGGTGCAGGGAATGTTGCTTTGACTACTACTGCCGATAATGCTGGTACTGCAAATTTTGAAATTAAGCAAGCGGTAGCTGAAAATGTTCAACTGTATGGGGATGAACAATCAACTTATGATGGAGATACAGTAACTTTTGATCCAACTAACCTTGATGTGAAGAATAACTTTGGTTTCCACAACGTTGAAGGATTGACTATTCCTAACTTCACGAGTGCAGACTTTGATTGGTATGATGCTAATGGTGAAAATAGAATTGCCGCACCAAAGAATGCAGGACATTACACCTTGAAGTTAAACGATCAAGGAAAGCAAGTCTTGGCGGATGCTAACAAGAATTACACCTTTGTTGATCAAAATGGCAAAAGCACCATCTCCGGGCAAATTACTTATGTAGTAACCCCAGCAGAACTCGTAGTTAAAGTTACTGGTAAGGCTTCAAAGGTCTACAATAATCAGAATGCAAAAATCACGCAGGATCAGATCAACCAGGGTGACATTAAGTTAGTTTGGGGTAATTCAACTACTGAACCAACTGATTTAGGTGAATTTACTTTAACTCCAGATGATCTTGAAGTTGTTGATGCAAGCGGCCAGCCTGCTATCCATGCAAACTACGTCGATGGTCAGCAAACAGGTGACACGTATTATGTCCGGTTAACTGCTGATGCGCTTGCTAAGATTAAGCAATTAAGTGGTGCTGCTAACTACAATATTAGCCAAGCAACTGATACGGCAACTTACCAAATCTACGCTCACAAGGCTGAATTAACCTTAACCGGTAACCAAACCACTGCTTACGGTACTGAATTGCCATTTAATGAAAGCAAGTATACCTTAGACTTCACTAACTGGGTTAATACAAACATTCCCAAACCAGTTATTACTTGGCAAAACGGTGAAATGCTCATTAATGGTCAACAACCTGAGGATGGCTATAGCTACCACACTGGCGACCTCTATGTTGAAGGTTATTCGGACGGTGGCGTACCAACGAATGCTGGATCGTACAAGGTTAAAATCTCAGCTAACTTAACTAAAGAACTGCAAAAGATATTCCCTGATTATGATTTTTCAGGTAATATTGATTCTAGTACTTTAAACTCTAATAAGACGGTTAATAATGATCCAGTTGAAGCTTCACATGAACCTGCTAGCTATGTGATTACGCCAGCTGAAGCAACCATTACGATTAATGGTGCTCAACACGTGAAGTATGGCGAATCAACTGCAATTGCTGGTGATCAATATACTGCTAGCGTCACTGCACCGGTTTCTGGCAATGAAACTAATGTAGTAACTGATGTGGCTTTGACTAGTGATGATTTGACGACTGTACCAAGTAACGCGGGCGTTGGTAGCTACACAATTAAGTTGACCCCTGCTGGTTTGGCGAAAATTCAAGCTGCAATTATTGGTCATGGGGATGTAACCAAGAACTATGGTTGGACGCAGGCAGGCAATGCAACGGCTAACTTCTTCGTTGACCAAATGCCGGTAACGATTACGGTTAGTGGCGGTAGAACTGTAACTTATGGTACGCAAGCTTGGTTGAGGGCAATTAAGGCTAACCCAGCTGGCTACACTTTGACGGTTACAACTGAAAACGGTACTAACTTAAGCTACACTGCTAACGATGGTGACTTAGTCTTTAACCAAACACCAGGCAATGTTGGTGAATACCAAGTAGAATTGTCTGCGCAAGGTTTGACTAACATTGGAAAAGCACTTGGTACTAATTACGCATATCCACAAATAGCTGCTGATGTAACTGCGAAGGGAACGTTCACTGTTAACCGGGGTGCAGTTACTATTACCCTTAAAGGTAGTGACGGTAAGCCTTATAATGCTCAGCAAACCTTACCAAGCGGACTTAATTTAAGTAAGTATGGCTTAGACTACTCGGCTACGGTTTACTCCGCTGATGGTAAAGCCCAGATGCTTAATTTGACCGCTAACGACTTGCAAATTATTGGTAATGCAACCAATGTTGGTACTTACCAAGTTGAATTGTCACAGGCAGGTCAAGAAAAAATTGAACAACTAACTGGTAATAATGGTGCTAACTACAAGTGGACGTTTAAGACCAACGCTGATTATGTAGTAAAAGCAGCCACAGCTAGTGCAGAACTTAGCGGTTCTAACCAAAAGACTTTTGATGGTTCAGCAGTAACTACAACTGAAGTAAATAGCAATGGTCAGATTTTAGTCCACCTTACTTACCCAGGCTCTAATGTTCAAAGTACTTACACTTTGCAAGACGGTGACTACACTTGGGAGACTGAGGATGGTCAAACAATTTCTGCACCGACTAATGCTGGCACTTACACCATTAAGTTGAATAAGCAGGCTATCTTAGCTCACTTACAAGTTGCTCTGAACCAGCAAGCTGGTTTAGGTGACAATGATCAGCCTAATGTGACTGTTTCAGCAGATAAACTAAGTGGTCAAGCAAGCTTTAAAATTAATCCACAAGCACTTACTGACGTAACAATTTCTTCACCTGATCAAAGTAAGACTTATGATGCTCAAGTAGCGGATCTTGATGTTAATGGAATAACTATTACTGCAAATGGAATCGTTGCTAATAATCCATTAGTAAATCCAGGTATTAGCGCTAGCGACTTCATTTGGTATGATGAAACTGGTAATAAGCTTGAAAGTGCACCAGCTGATGTCGGTACTTACCAGGCACGCTTGAATGCAAGTACACTTGCTGAATTGCAAAACGCAAATCCAAACTATCAATTTAGCTCTGTAACTGGTTTGATTAACTACACAATTAATCCAGCTCCTGCCACTGCAACAATTAGTGGTTCAGCTACTCGTGACTACAATGCTCAAACTACTTCTGTTTCAGATGTAATGAACAATATCAAGTGGGATGCAACAGGTTTAGTTACCGACCAAGATCTTAACCTTACTGGTTTAACTGCTAATAGTTATGCTTGGTACAGTAAAGACGCGGACGGTAATTACGTTGCAATGACAGGTAACCCAGTAAATGCTGGTACTTACTACTTGCATTTGACTAAGAGTGCAATTGAACAAGTAAAAGCTGATAATTCAAACTATGACTTTACATCAGTAAATGGAGAATTTACTTACACGATTAATGCTGTAAATGGTATTGCAACTCTCAGTGGCTCGTCTTCTAAGACTTATGATGGTCAAGCTGTAACTACTGCTGAAGTGAATAGTACAAATGGTGATATTATTGTTAACTTTACTTTCCCAGGATCAAGCGCTCAAAGCACTTATGTTTTGCAGACTGGAGATTACACTTGGGAGAATAAAGATGGTCAAGTAATAACAGCACCAACTAGTGCTGGTACTTACACTATTAAGTTAAGTGCAGATGGTATTACGAACTTGCAAAATGCAATCAACCAATATGCTGGACAAGGAAACGTAACTTTAGATGTACAAGATCTTTTGGGTGCTGCTGTTTACACAATTAAGCAAAAAGCTCTTGATGTAATCCTTGGTAATAATAGTACTGGTACAGATGGCAAGACTTATGATGGTCAGGCCGGAGTAATCAATACTCAAGCTGTAAACTTTGGCGTATTTACCACTAGTGGACTAGTAAATGGTGAAACTTTGAATGCTGCTAACTTAACTAGTGATGACTACGAATGGGTAGATGTAAGTGGCAACGCAATAACAGCACCAATTAATGCTGGTACTTACTATATTGCTTTGACTGCAAATGGATTGAAGAAATTACAAGCTGATAATCCAAACTATGTAGTTTCTGAAAGTGGCCAATTCACTTACGTAATTAGTCCCGCTGAAGAAAATGTCACAGTTTCTGGTAGTCAGGAAAGTACATCAACTTCAATTGATAGTGCCAACTTCACAGTTCATGCTCCAGCGGGTGTTACAGTTCCAGCAGGCATGACTTATGAGTTTGCAACTGGAGTTCCATCTGAATCTGGCGTTTATGTAATTAAATTAACTCCAGAAAGTATCACTACTCTTGAAAAAGCAAATCCAAACTACAAGCTGGATATTTCTTCAGATGCTAAATTTATCTTGGACGCAATTTTAAATATTGAGTTTGAAGATACACAGGATGGTAATAAGCAAGTCGGTAAGACAATTACTAAGACAGGTGTTGCTAATTCAACTATCAATGATCTTAAATTAGTTGTTCCTGAAAATTACGAATTAGCTCCAGATCAAGAATTACCAACTAGTTATACTTTTGGTAAGACATTGAATCAAAACATGTATATCAAGTTAGTTCATAAGTTGAATGAGCTTAATCCAACTGATCCAAGTACTAATCCAGATCCAACTAATAAGAACTGGTTCAGAGAAAATGGCTTAGTTAAAGACATTACTCGGACGATCAACTATAAGGGATTAAGTGACGATCAATTTGCACAAATTCCAGAAGCCCAAAAAGTTCAAACTGTTGAGTTTACGAGAACTGCTAAGTATGACTTAATTACTGGTAAGATTGTTGCAAATAGTGAAGGCTCATGGACTGCAGTAGATGGTAAAGATACCTTTGCTGGCTTTACTCCATTTACTTTTGCTGGATACACTGCAGCTCCTGCTAGGGTTGAGCAAGTGAAAGTAACTGGTGATGATAAGAATAGTCAGATTACGGTTGCATACACTGCAAATACTCAAACCGGTAAGATTTCTTATGTTGATAGTGATGGCAAAGAAGTTGGTCAAACCGCATTAACTGGTAAGACTGACCAAAGTGTTGAAGTAAATCCAGAAGCTCCGACAGGTTGGCAAATTGTTTCAGGTCAAGATATTCCGAAGACAGTAATTGCTACTCCAACTGGAGTGCCTACAGTAGTTGTGAAAGTAGAACACAGCACAATTACTGTTACTCCAGGAACACCAGAAAAGGATATCCCAACTGGTCCAGTCCCAGGAGATCCAAGCAAGAATTACGAGAAGTTGGCAAGCTTAATGTCAACTCCAACTCGTACAATTGTGGTAACTGATCCAAGTGGCAAGCAGACAAGGGTAACTCAAACCGTCAACTTCACTAGAACAGCAACGTTTGATGAAGTAACCGGTGAAATTACTTACAGTGATTGGAAGAATTCTGAACCAGCAGAATGGCAAGCTTATGCAGCACCAGAAGTAGCAGGTTATACTGCAACTTCGAGTGTCAGTGCAAAATCTGTGACTGCTGAAACTAAGAATGAAACAGTAAACATTTCTTACACTGCGAATACTCAAACCGGTAAGATTACTTACGTTGATAGTGATGGCAAAGAAGTTGGTCAAACTGCAATCAGTGGTAAGACTGGCGAAACTGTTAAGGTAACGCCAGAAGTTCCATCAGGTTGGAGAATTGTTTTAGGTCAAGATATTCCTGAAACAGTAACTATGGGAGCAAATGGTGGTCCAACAGTAGTTGTTAAAGTAACACACAGCACAATTACTGTTACTCCAGAAACACCAGAAAAGGATATTCCAACAGGTC